>Ga0164241_10000021_pt1 | contig 434570 bp, 390 predicted proteins | sample OricomyardsoilBY_FD_108780 | JGI IMG/M metagenome (GOLD analysis project Ga0164241, IMG submission 108780) | Backyard soil microbial communities from Emeryville, California, USA - Original compost - Back yard soil (BY) | ecosystem: Environmental > Terrestrial > Soil > Unclassified | place... | reverse complement strand
CAGCCAGGTGGGCGTGGCGTTGAATGACTTGAACGTTGGCCATGATCGATCTCCTTGCGTGAGAGATCAGCCGGGCTCCAGTCTTGGCGCCCTCCAAAGCTGATCCTCTCGCTCGGACTCCTCGCTCCCGCCCACGGGCGGGCGGGGGGTGGGCACGGCCTCTTCCCTCACGGGAAGAGGCTGGAGAAGGGTGGTGTCGGGTTTTCAGCTTCAGCAGCCGAAGCAGTGCGCCGGTCACCCGGCCCACCGTATGGAGATCCCCCCAGCAAGTCCCCTCACTGGGGACGGGGCGCAGCCTGGGGGGATCCGGTGGGTCGCCCGGCGCACGGGCTGCCCTCCTCATAGAAAGACCCGAGCAGCGTCGCCTCCGCGGACGCCGTGACACCAAGTGCGCAGCACGACTGGCGCGGCGGACGAGACGCTGCGAGCACTGCAGGGCCCGGCTCAGGCCGGGTGTGTCGTCCTGACTCCGAGGCCCGGCTCGGGCGTGGCGGGGGGGCGGGGTGGCGATCTGATCGGCACAGCGCGCAGCGCAGCCAGATAGCCGATCTGTTCGCCAAGCAGGCCTCGTTCCCGCGCAGCGGGAAGGAGACCAGGGCCTGCGCACCCGACCACGGGCGGGCCGCTTCAGCGTTGCATGTCCGGACCTGGACGCGCGGGTTGAGCGACCACCGGGCTGCGATCCGTTGACCGAGATTCCTCGATCGGCGCCACAGCCCGTCCATGCCTTGACTCACTTGCAAACCGCAGGACGTGCTTGGCGAGTTGCCGGTCTTCAGCGGACTCGGACCGCTGCAGGGCTTCGGCGATGTGCTGCCATGCCTTCATCGCATCGGATCGGGACAGCAAGGCAGGGGCACCGCGCTTGTCCGAGACGCCCTCGCGCCGCAAGCGGCCGTCGGCTGCCGCCTTGATCCGCCATAGCGGCTGGAAGTTACGCGTCTCCCCGCGCGTAGCCTGGCGGCTGGCCTCTGCTTCGATGCCCCAGCCGCGCAGCTTCTCCGCAAACGTCTCGCGCCAGCGATGCAGGTCGGCCTTGCGAGGGTTCAGCCGGGTGCCATCCTTGCCGGCTGCCTTGACGCTCAGGTGCACGTGCGGATTGGCCTGGTGCTGATGCAGGACCATCACGTAGCGATGCCCGGCCAGCTCCGCCCGGGCGAACTCCCGTGCTGCACGTTGCACGATCAGCGGATCGGTGCCGGCCGGCATCGACAACATGATGTTGAAAGCCTCGCGCCGCTGGCCCTGCTCGGGGATGCGGGCACCGCCCAGGCGCCATTGTTCGACCAGGTCGCCGAGCGACTCCTTGCCTTCGCGCAGCGCACCGCGGTCGTCCTCGATGGTCAGGCGACCGTTCTTGCTGATGTACCGAAAGTGGGCGGCGATCGCCGCCATCCCCCGACCACCGCCGGTGACCTTGACCATCACCTGTGGCGCACGACGGGCCACGGTCGAGACGATGCGTCCACGGATCACCGATGCCTTGCGGCGCAGCAGGACGTTGAGTCGCGGCGTCGAGTGCTTGACGGTGCGATTGCCCGGATAGAACAACCGCTCGCCCCAGGTCACGAGGACGCCGTCGACGGTCGGCGAAGACGTCATCTGCGGTCCCTGGGAGATGGAGAAGTACGGGGCGGGCTGATCTCTGCAATGGCCGTGCTGGCGAGGACGAGATGCCGCCGCAGATCGGCGTCCAAAGCGTTGATGCGGTCCAGGTGTGCTGCCGCCGACCCAGAGCGCTGCATCCCTCGGACGATGCTGTTCAGATCGGTGCTGATGGTGGACAGCAAGTCACACGACCGCGCCAGAGCACGGAGTGCGTCGCGCAGGTCTGACGATGAATGGACGGGTGGAGCGCCCTTCAGCAGGTGCGCGACGTAGCTGCCTTGCGAGACATCGGCCGCACCGGCTCGGTCCGCGAGCAGCCTGGCCTGCTCCGCTGGCAAGCGCAGCGTGACCTTGATGCAGGAAGCAGGGTGCTGGATCTGAACAGCGGCGGGATGAAGAGGCTCCTGTGCACTCAGTAGCAAGGCACGACGCGCAAACGCCGCCACGGTCAATCCATGGGCCGCCGCACGCTCGTGCAAGCGCCGACCCGCGCCCTTCAAGTCGACGGTGATGCGGTCGCGGGGAGCGGTTGCCATGGGTGCCGCCAGTCACGGAAACCTTGCAGATCACATCGGTCGACGGCTGATCCTTGCGCTCGGCCGCGTCGCGCTCCACTTCGCGACATCCGTGTTGCGCCAGCCGACGGCTCGTGCGCCGAGGCGGCACGGTGCTGGAAAACTGTTCGCAGCCATCAGCCGGTACACCGTGGAGCGAGCCAGCCCTGTGAGGCGGATGACCTCGTTCAGGCGAAGGAACGACGGTGGCGTGGTCGTGGCGACAGGGTCCGATCGAATGGGCTGCATCGCATCTCCTTGGAGGCTTGCAGCACACTGTCGGTCGTGATCAGGGATGCAGCGGCGCTGACTTTTTGCGAGTTTTAGGCGGATAGGCGCGCGCACTCGTGGGGCCCTCACGGGTCAACGCGCGGTCGCTACGACGTAGGTGCGGTCAGATAGCGCACTTCAACGCGGTCACAGAACTCACCGAATGTGAGTTCAAGCGCCACCGAAATCCGATAGAGAACGCTGATCGTCGGCTGCTTGCGTCCCACTTCAATCAAGGAAATGAAGGGGCGATCAATCTCGCAACGTCCCGCGAGATCTTCCTGCGTCAACTTCAACTCCAACCGACGTGCCTTCACCTCGACGGCAAGTGCATCGATCAGGGCTTGATTTCGACTTGGCCGCATGGCGTTGAGTCTTCATTCTGTGTACACTAAAGACACGTGTCTATAGACAGCAACTTATGACGCCGCGGTTGCGATCCGACAGACCCTGTCGTGTCTGAGTCGCGCAGTGGATAGGAGCAAGCACATGGCCAGATTGGAAGGCATCTTCGGTCGAGCACACGGCATCCTGCTGCGCAGCCGCCGTTCCTTGGCGTGGGGTGCGCCATGAGTAGCCACCGCGGACTGGGTGCGATGCCGGAGACATGCAACGCGATCCGCTTCGGCTCTTTCGAGGATGAGCCGCCTGCCGTGGTCTTTCACAAGCAAGCGATTCCTGGCGCGCTGGTCAGCTGGGCTTGGTCTCAGCTGATCGCGCTCAACTCAATGCTCGACGCCATCATCGAGACACGCCGAGGCCCCTTAGACGGGCCGGACGTTGCCGGAGGCGTGCAGGCTGTTCTGGTACCTGTGATCAACGCTTTGGAGTTCTCTGAGCAGAGAGCCCATGAACTTCATGCCGAGGTGACGGCCTCGCGATCACGAAGCAAGAAGTCCTCGAGCAAGAAAAGAAAACCTGTGAAGAACTAGGTGTGTGCGGGGGGGGGAGCAGCTTTCTCGGAGGCGTGGCTGGTGGGTCGGTCACACATCGCGTGGTCGGACACTTGCCCGGCGACTCGCACGCGCCTTCTAGGTGACGAGCGAGCGACCGTGATTTCGAAGCCGCGCTTGGGTCAAGCCAGAGACTACGTCGCCACCGACGTCCCCAGCTGGATCCTCTGCGCAACATCTGCGTAGATGTCTGCCTCAACACCTGGCGCTTCGATTGACACCAACAAGCTGTAGCGCGCCCTCCTCGAGTGCGCGTTCAGGCCGGGCCGGGTGCGCCACCAGCCATTGACCGGGTACACGGCTAACTGCCCACGTTCGGCCAGATCCGCTGCGGACCCGGTCCAGCAGTCGCTGACAAGAGAACCGCGCGTCCGCAGGCGCTCGCCAATCAGCCAATTCTGGTCCGTCGGCGGCGTGGCACGCTTCGAGTCAACATTGACCGCCGCGTTGATGCGCTCGGAGAACGCTGTGCTGTCCTCCAGCGTGCGCCGCACGGCAAAGCGCAACCCATGGGACTGATAGGCGTACCTGTCCACACCGGCGCGGTCGCCCGGGTTGGGCTCGATGAAGTAGGACAGGGTCACCCGCAACGTGACGTCGACTGCGCCAAGTGCCCTCAACATGTCGCGCGGCCACGGCAGGTCATGCGTGTGCATGTGGTTGGTCTCGATGCCCTTGGTTGTCTTCTTGAAAGGCTGCAACTCGTCCTGGACGATCAGCGTGAGCGAGTTCGACGCGCTGTACAGCGCCCGCTCCAGGCTCGGAACCCCGTATCCGCAGTGCCGAAGGATCCTGCGAAGCGCATCGCCCTTGCCGCTGCCCCGCGGCAGGTAGGCCTGCAGCATCGCAGGCGTCCAGCGGGCGGAGTGAACCATCAGCGCCCGCGTGGTCTCCGGCCAGAACTCCGGATACGCAGCGCCGATCTTGGCCGTCATGCCAGATGCAAGCGCAGAGGCCGCGCTTGTCGCCCAACTGCACGCGAACAGCCGGTCGTGCGGCTGGTGACTGGTCGTCAGGAGCGAGAGGCTCGGCAGCCGTGTGGCCAGGTTCATGCGGCTGTCGAGTCCAACGTTGCCACCCTCCATGACGACGTCCGGCTTGAAGGGCCAGTCGTCCTGCCACGTCATCGAAGTCGTCGTGTAGGGGCTGAGCGCACCCGCAGCGGCAATCGGCGAGCAGTGCGGTAGATCCCCAGGCTCCAGCGTCGTCAGTTCGGTGAACGCGCCCACCGTGAGCGCATTCCAGGCCTGCCCTGGGTCATGGATGCCGCTCACGAGTAGGTGCTCGGGATGTTGCTTCCAGTCCTGCGCATCCAGCGTGTTCCCAGCGCTCAGCACGAAGAGGCGCTGCTGGTCACCGCCACCCGTGAGCTCACTGGCCAGGCGGTCGACCTGCGCAGACCAGGACGAGGGCCGTCCACGGTCTCGGCCGTCCGTCGACGTCACGGCCATCGAGAACACCCGCCGTCGATCCGGCGCATTTGCCTCCACGCGCGCCACCGCCTCCGCAGTGATCGCGCCGAAGGACTCGCCCTGGTTGTCTCCCTCGTCCCGCAGGATCTTCACCGACTCGAGACGATGCCCGACAACGAGTTCAGACTGCCCTTCAAGCGATCCGGTCAGGTCGCCCAGCGTCGCCAAGCCGGCCAGCTCGGTACCGTGCCCATTGCCGTCATGGACACCCCAGCCCGGCTGCACGGTGTGCAGGTCTCCTACTTGGACGAGTGGCGCCAGAAGCGGATGACCGTGATTCACACCGGTGTCAAGCAAGGTCACGAATTGGTTGCTGTCCGCGTCGGTGCGCAGCCGCTGCAACAGATCCTTGGTCCACGCGGCCTGGCCTTCGCGCGTCTGCGACATGAAGAAGGCAGCCGTCGTCTTGGCGCGACGCAGCTCGGCCAGCACGCTGGTCAGAAGCGGCGCGGCGAGCCATTGGTGCTTGGTGCCATGCACCTGGACCACGATGCGCTCGGGGAAGTGAAGCGGCCTTTCGCTTACGGTGAAGCCAGCCCGCGCGGCAGCCTGCCGAAACTCCTCCAGACGCCGCGCCTTGGGCTCACGGGCCGGCAACCATGCTTCCCACCAGATCGCTTCGTCGTCACGGGCCGGCAGCGCCGCAGCCGTGTCGGTCCACAACGATTCGAAGGTGGCGACGCTCACCCTCGCGATGGCGTCGATCAGAGGCTGGTTGTCGAGCGCATCGCCGTTCTTGTTGGTGCGGTGCGCAGCGTAGTCCGCGAGCAGTCGGTCGAAGTGCGCGAGCTTGCCTTCCGGCACGAAGACCGTTGCCAGTGTCTGCTTGCCCTGCTGCCGAACGTTGAGCAACTCGATACCCTGCTTGTCGCGGGCCAGACTGTGGGCCGCCAGTTCGACATCAACGGGGCTCGTGAACTCGACCTGCAGCCCGATGGCCGACTGCATGCCGGCGGATCGCTGCTGAACGACTTGTGCCTGCTGGGCCAGCGCAATCGCGGCCAGTTGAGCCCTCAGCGCTGCAGCATGCTGCGCGCGAGGCTGCTCAGGAATCCTCTTGCCGTTGCCATCCCCACCACTCCGCGCAACGTAGGTATGGGCTGCTTTGGTGCCTGTGGGGAAGAGATGCCGACGGCGGTCTGGATCCTGTGTGGCCATTCCGAGATTGACAGGGTGCCAGGTTCTAGGTCTTCTTCACCGATGCGCGCCGGCGAACCGTCTGCCGGTTTTCCAGCAGCCGCAGCAGGGCCTCGACTTGGACGGTCTCTTGGTCGTGCATGACCGCCTCCTTGACCGCATCGTCGATGGCGTTCGTGATCTGCGCGTGGCTGAGCCCCTCCGCTGCGACCGCCAGCTTTCCAAGCGACTGATCCGCCAGGAAGCCAGCGAGCCGCAGCTTGAGCAGTGCCTCGATCTCGTCGGCAGAGGGCACGTGGTACTCGATCACGTCGTCGAACCGCCGGAACAGAGCCTCGTCAAGGATCTCCGGGTGATTGGTGGCTGCCACCACCACGCTGTCCGACTCGTCCTGCTCGATCATCAGCAGGAAGCTGTTCAGGATGCGACGGATCTCACCCACGTCGTTGGACAACCCTCGGTTGCCGCCGATCGCGTCGAACTCGTCGAAGAGATACACACCGCGCGTGGCGGACACGGCATCGAAGACCTGGCGCAGCTTCGCCGCCGTCTCTCCCATGAACTTCGTGATGAGCGCGTCAAGCCGGACGACGAACAGGGGAACATGCAGTTCGCCGGCCAAAACAGCGGCCGTCAAGGTCTTGCCAGTGCCGGATGGTCCAACCAGCAGCAGCTTGCGCCGCGGGCGAAGACCATGACCGCGCAGCTTGACCAGATGCCGCTGCTCCTTCAGCACTTGGCGCAAGGCTTGCTCGACCGGGTCGGCCAGCACCAGATCCGACAGGTTCTTGGACGGGTAGGAGACGCTGAGCAGGCCGGCAAGTTCACCCTTTGGCCTCGCCAAGGGCACCACAGCGGATGCGTTCCCGCCATGGCGCCGCGTCTTGGCCGCATCGATCAGACCCTTGATTTCCTCGGCAAGCTTGCCGTGACCCTGGCGGGCCTCATGGGCCGCCATCTGCATCGCAACGGCGTAGAACTGCGGCTCGTCGCTTTCCGCGTACGAGCGCAACAGTGCCTTCAGTTGCTCGCTTCTTGCCATGGTGGACCTATTGTCCCTGACAACGCTGACCCAGTCCCCCGGGACAACGCTGCCCACGTTCAGACTTTAAGCTCGGCGCAGCAAAGACCATCGACCTTCCGCGATCCGGTGTTCTCGTGGGCAGGCCGCGCCGGTCACCGGCCCGATGGCACTTCGGGCAGTTGACCCACCTTCAAGCTGCCCTTGGAGGACTTCCGTTCTTGGCAGGGAGCGTGACTACAAACCCGCGCCATGAAGCTGACTGCCGTTGTTCCATGGAGGGCCGGCCAAGGTCGGCTGTCGGCGAGGTCCGCCAACGAACGCTGCCGGCCACAAAGAGTCGCTCAGTATCGCGACGCAATACAGACACTCGGGCTCCGCCGACCGGAAGAACCCGAGCTACTAGCCAGAGGACTGATGGCTCCAGCCATCGGCGTCACGTTCCGACCGCAATGGCCCTGAACCGCGAGATCTCGCCGAAGGCCAGAACGCAGGGGTTCTGCGTTGCAACGGGATAGCGGCTCACAACGAAGTGCTTGACTGCGGTCAGGCCCAACTCCCCCAAGAGCGTTTGCTCGCGCGCGCGCTCCTTCTCGAGGGCCTTCCGGTAGGCCAGGTCAAGGGAGCGGTTGTAGCGAACGAACCTTCGTACGTCGGCCTCGATCCGATTCAAGTCGACGAGGTTGTTCTTGCACTGAACGTTGTAGATCACGCCGTCGAGCGTCGCAACGACGTCGAACTCCGCGCGCCCCACTCTCTTGATCTCCGTGACGTCGAACCCTTGGGCACGCAGCGCTGCTTTGACCGACTTCTCGAAGATGAATCCGGAGCGGACCTGGTACCGACGAACGCGGTTCAGACAGGAATTCTTCCAGTGGTTCGCGAATCGACTGAGCAGGGTGATCGAAGTGACCAGGACTCCGCCGACGTGCGTGAATGGCGCGTAGGTGCTGGTGTTGTCGACGTAGTCGGCGCCTTCAAGGACAAGCGCCTTTCTGAGGGCATCGGGTAGCTTCTGTTCGGAACACAACTCGTCGAAGCGCTTGACTGTCAGCCGAACGAAATACTCGTCAACAACGAGAGGGAGCAAGCTGCGGATGAACGCGGCCAACTGACCATATGACGTCTCGTGGAGGTTGAACTCCACGTACGCCGCGGCGATGAACGCGAGATTGTTCTCCAGCTCGGCCTTGGAAAAAATCAGTCGCCGGTTCACTGAAACACGCTTCACCCCGCTGAAGTCGACATCGGCCATTTCGGTGATGGCTGTTCGCTCGGGCTCCAGAAACAACGAGTCCAGCCCGTTGAAGCTGTGGCTTGCCAAGATCCCCACCTCGTCGACGTCTAAGGCGAAGCCCGGGTACACCTGGGCCAGCATCAGGTTGTGATGCATCGACGTTGTCCCCAGACCGGCAGTCTCGATGAGGTAGAGGAACTGGTTGAGGCCGTCCAGCTCGAGCAGCCGATGAGTTCCCCGGCAGACACCAGGAATCGTGTGAAGGAGGGCCAGCAGATGCCGGCGGCGGGACTGCAGGTAGCCGATGGCCGTGCCGACGGTTGCCATTTCCCGGGCTGCAGGCAGCTGATGGGTCGAAAACGATGTGGCGATGGCATGCAGCTGAATGAGCGTGTGCACCAGCCGCTGTGCTACCAATCGGGAGAAGCGGGACTCCAGGCCTGCTTTAATGGATGGCAATGCGCGGAGCACGCCTTCCGTGTCCAGGAGGGCCAGCCTCTCAATCTCGTCGAGGAGCGGCTCGCCTCGCAGCTCTCCCGGGAGGTTGATCAGCTCTTCGATGCCGCGGAAGGTCGAGAACCAAACCTCGAATGTGCTTCTTGGCTCGAAGGGCGCCAGAGACGATTCGATGCTGGCACGCGAATGGGCCAGCGCCCGCATGGCCTCGGTCTGCGCGACCGCGCCCGTCAATCGTTGTCCTGCCATCCGTCGGATCCCTGGGTAAGGCGCTGAATCGTTGGCCCGCGCCGTCTTGGTTTTGAAGTCGCCCAATATAGAGCCGACCCAGGACTGCGGCCTTTGAGCGCATCGGTCCGGTGTCCGTTGAGGTGCGGCTGGGCGGCGAGCCCCAAAATGGCTTGTACGCTCGCTCCGCCGTTGGCAGTGGGCAGGAAGGTGTTGCATCCCACACGGGGCAGCTGCCGCTGGCGAATGCACCCCGCGAGGCCCAAAACCAAGTCTTCTTGCCCATATGACCCACCCCCCGACGCTCGATCCAGCCCAGGAGATCCGCATTGAGGCGGTGCACCGGGGCTTCCTCTATCAGCATCTCTATGCTGCCGCGTGTCTTCTGACTTCAGGGCAGGCCGGCGCGACGTCCGTGGTGGTCGAGCGGGACGAGGATATCGAGCTCGTTACACCAGCGGGGCGCTTCTACATCCAGGTCAAGACGCGTAGCCAGCCGATCATGCCGGCCGACATCAAATCGGCGATGGACCGATTCGATGCCCTGCGGCAAGAGCACCAGCAGGGCCGTCGGCAGGGCCGCGCAACGTTCGTGGTGGTGGTCAACCGAGCATTGGGGCGGTCCTTGGCTGAACAGGTCGAGACTGGAAAGCTGGCGGGCGACGTAGCGATCCTGTGGCCAGGCCGCGTGTGTTCTGGTGTCGTCAAGGTTCGAACGTCCGCGATGCGACGGAAGAGCTGCAAGCTGGATCGGATGGAGGATGGCCCCAAATTTCAGCTACAAGCGATTTCCATGGGGCTACGAGAAATGTCGACGAAACATCCTCCATGTTGATTTTTGTAGACTATGATGTAGGCGTCGAAATCAGCACGTCAACCTCATGAACCAGCCCAAGCAACGTGTTTTCAGTGAAATCCCGGACGTGCGCGAGCAGCTTGGTGCGCTCGGCTTGACTGCTGAGATCGTCAGCACTGTCGCGCGCATGGTGGCCAGCGCCAAGGCCGAAGCGCTCGAAATCGATCCGGCCAACTCTGCTGGCCAGCGTGCCTACATGATGGGCGTGCGTGCGAAGCGGTTGATGCTGCTGCCGCTGGGCTGGCGCATGAATCGGGCAGGAGGTGTTGAAGCGACGGTCAACGACGAACTCGGCATCCAGATCTGCTACCAGACCGTCGATGTGGCCTGCACCGAGCACGAGCCGAAGGCGATCTCGGGAAAGGGTGCGGGCTCGCGCAGACTAATCCAGGATGGTCAGGGCGAGCTGTTTGAACGTAACGCCCCAGAGTCCCCGGCGCCGCTCGGCGCCACGCCGACGGTCTGGGTGATCTGCGTAAGCACCGATCTTAAAAAACTGCGGGCCGAAGTGTCGTGCCCTGATGCCTTCGAGGGCGACCAGTTCGAAGGCTTCAGCACGCGGATCTTCGTGGTCGATGAGGACCTAGATTCCTTGCCCAACGGTGACAAGAAGCCGGACGACGGCGGTGACGCAGGCGACTTCGAAGTTCACATCGCGAAGAAGTGAGATGAAGTTGGCCGACCATGTTTAACGCGAGCAGGCTCACGCTCGCCCGAAAGCGCCGACAGTTCACAAAGAAGGAACTGGCAGAGAAGGCGCAACTGACGGCGATCACGCTGACGCGCTTGGAGGCGGGCGAGACTCCCGAACCGGGCAGCGACACGGTGCGTTCGCTCGCTCAGGTGCTCAACTACCCGACGGAATTCTTCTATCTAAACGACAGCGAGTCGTTGCAAACCGAGGCTGTGAGTTTTCGTAGCCTCTCGACATTGAGCGCACGTCAACGCGATGCAGCCTTGGCGGCCGGCGAACTGGCGTTCGAGCTGCATGGCTGGGTGACGCAACGGTTCGAGTTGCCGCCCGCGCAGGTGTTGGATCTGCGCGATGAGGAGCCTCTGGCTGCCGCCGAGACGCTGCGCAGCCACTGGGGAATCGGGACCCGACCCATCGAGAACCTGATCAAGCTGCTGGAGTCGAAGGGGGTACGGGTCTTCTGCCTGGCCGAGCAGCACAAGCACGTCGACGCGTTCTCCTGCTGGCGTGACGAAGTCCCCTACATCTTCCTGAACACTTTCAAGTCCGCAGAACGCAGCCGTTTCGATGCGGCACATGAGCTTGGGCATCTGGTCATGCACATCCACGGCGCGATCAGCGGCCGCGACGTCGAACGCGATGCGGATCAATTCGCGTCGGCGTTCCTGATTCACCGCGGCGATTTGATCGGCAACCTGGGGCGCGTAAGCTCCTTGGCTCAGCTAGTTTCTGCGAAGCGGCGTTGGGGCGTGTCTGTCGCGGCGCTTGCCCGCACGGCCTTTGACGCCAACTTGATCTCGGATTGGCACTACAGGGACTTGTGCCGGCAGATCAGTATGCTGGGGTACCGATCGACTGAGCCGGCCAGCATGGAGCGCGAGAAGTCCGTGCTTTGGCGCATGGTTTTTGACCAGCTCTGGAAGGACGGCGTCACCAAGCAGACCATCGCTTCTGAACTTCACATCCCGCTCGATGAGATTGAGTCTTTGATTGGCGAGCTCGTGACCCAGCAGCCGCCCAGGCTCAAGGCCGACAGGCCGGTCTTGAAGATCGTGTCGTAGGGCTCCGCAGCAGGAAGACGACCTGCCCTTGCTCGAGCGCCATGGCATCTACGTGCTCGCCCGACGTCCGGTTTCGGGCCGGCATATTGACGCCTCAACCGACTCCTCTGGGTCGAAAGTCCCAGTTCGCCGCCAGCGGAACCAGTCGTGGGCGGGGCATCGTCGCGGAGTGGCTGTACCTCGCTCGGGCCTGGCGCCAACGACGGTCAGGTCCGAGGTACAACCGACAGCCGTCCGGGAGGTCGGCCAAGGTCAGGTGTATCGGCATCCGCTGACATTGGCCGGCGCATCGTTACCGGCTGCAGACAGTCTGAGGCGCACATCGGCCGCCACCCCTAAACACCCACCCTTCTGCACGTCGGCCTCAAGGCCAGAACGGCAGATGCGATCCCTGAGGCATCGAGAGGGGTCGCCAGCGCGCTTACTGGCGCAGCACCTGGAGGCGCCGAAAACCGCTGTCGTCCGTGCTGGATAGCGATCCCACAGCATTCGTTCGCAGATGGGCCCGTCCAAGCAACTTCCGGTTGGATGTTTTTTGGTGGATAGAAACGAAACACGGGCCGCGAGGGCTCGTGTTTGCTTGATAGATGGCGGAGTGGACGGGACTCGAACCCGCGACCCCCGGCGTGACAGGCCGGTATTCTAACCAACTGAACTACCACTCCAAGTCTCTTCAGGCCGCCGCGTAACGCAATGGCCCCGAGCGCGACGAACTCGTCGAATCTGGCGTCCCCTAGGGGATTCGAACCCCTGTAATCACCGTGAAAGGGTGGTGTCCTAGGCCTCTAGACGAAGGGGACTTCACGAACATCTTTGTCTTCTCGAACGGTGTCTGCTTTGCAGGAGTCTTGGTGGAGGTAAGCGGGATCGAACCGCTGACCTCTTGCATGCCATGCAAGCGCTCTCCCAGCTGAGCTATACCCCCGTGTCCTGCTATCTTGTCCCTGCTTTGCTTTTTTGCGAATTTCCCTGCTACGCCAGCGCCGTTCAAGCGAGCCTGTGAGTATAAACCAATGCTCAGACCCGCTGCAAGCGCGCGCGCACCGCGTCGCGCGGGAACAGCGCCAGCACGGCGTCGATCGACGGGGTCTGCGGCCTGCCGCACACCAGCACGCGCAGCGCCGGCGCGAGTTGCGGCATCTTCAACTGGTGCGCAGCAAGCGCGGCCTTCATCGCCGCGCCAATGGCGGGCTTGTCCCAGACGATGCCGCCGAACGCATCGCGCAGGCTGCGCAGCGCCGGCTTCACCGCGTCGGTGACGTAGGTCGCCAGATCCTGCTCCGTCGGCACCGGCGTCACGAAGATCATGCCCACCCAGGCCGCCAGCTCCACCACCGTGCTGCAGCGGTCCTTGAACAAGGCGCAGGCATCTGTCAGGTGGCCCGGGTCGTGAACCGCCACGCCCTGCGCCGCCAGAACCTGCTGCACGAGCGCACCCAGGCGGGCGTCATCCGCCAGCTTGATGTAGTGCGCGTTGACCCACGCCAGCTTCACCGGGTCCCATTGCGCCGGGCTCTTCGCGAGGTGGCTGCCGTCGAACCACTGCACCATCTGCTCGAGCGTGAAGAGTTCCTCGTCACCGTGGCTCCAGCCCAGACGCGCCAAGTAGTTGAGCATCGCCTCGGGCAGATAGCCCGCTTCCTGATAGGCCATGACGCTGACCGCGCCGCGCCGCTTCGACAGCTTCTGCCCGTCGTCGCCGAGAATGATCGGGCAGTGGCCGAAGCGCGGCAGCGCCACGCCCAGCGCGTTGAAGATGTTGATCTGCCACGGCGTGTTGTTGATGTGCTCGTCGCCGCGAAAGACGTGGCTGATGCGCATGTCGGCGTCGTCGACGACGACGGCGAAGTTGTAGGTTGGCACGCCCAATGTGCCGGCGTCCGCACCTTCGGGCGGCGGCCGGAGGATGATGAGGTCATCGATCTCCTGATTGCTGATGCTGATCGGGCCCTTGACCAGATCGTCCCAGGCCACCATGCCTTGCTGTGGATTGCAAAAGCGCACCACCGGCTGCACGCCCGCCGGCACCGGTGGCAGCACCTTGCCCGGCGCAGGACGCCAGCGGCCGTCGTAGTGCGTCTTCTCGCCGCGCGCACGCTGGCCTTCGCGCATCGCGTCCAGTTCGGCCGGCGTGCAGTAGCAGCGGTAGGCGCTGCCGGCAGCGATCATCTGCTCGGCCACCTCGTGGTAGCGCGCCAGACGCTGCATCTGGTAGATCGGCCCTTCGTCGTGGTTCAGGCCCAGCCACGCCATTGACGCCAGGATCTGGTCCACCGAATCCTGCGTCGAACGCGCGACATCGGTGTCTTCGATGCGCAGCACGAACTGGCCGCCGAAGTGGCGCGCGTAGGCCCACGAATACAGCGCCGTGCGCGCGGTGCCCAGATGCAGGAAACCGGTCGGCGACGGTGCAATGCGGGTGCGGACGATGTTGTTCATGCGAGCGTCTTCAAGCCGTTCATCAAGTCGGCCTTGATGTCCTCGACATGGTCCAGCCCCATGGCCAGGCGGATCATGCCCTGCGTGATGCCGGCGGCCTGGCGCTGCGCCTCGCTCAGCCGGCCGTGCGACGTGCTCGCCGGATGGGTGACGGTGGTCTTGGTGTCACCGAGGTTGGCGGTGATCGAGCAGATGCGCGTGTGGTCGATCACCGCGAACGCGCCGGCGCGTTCACCGCGCACGATGAACGACACCACGGCACCACCGCAACCGGCCTGCTGCGCCATCGCCAGCGCATGCTGCGGATGCGATGGCAGGCCCGGGTAGTAGACGCGTTCGACGGCCGGCTGCGTCTCGAGCCAGCGCGCCAGCTCCAGCGCGCGCGCACTCTGCGCCGCAAGCCGGATCGACAGCGTTTCCAGTCCCTTCAGCACCACCCACGCGTTGAACGGCGACAGGCTCATGCCGGCGCTGCGCATCACCGGCACCAGCCTGGCGTTGATCAGCTCTTCAGGTCCGCAGACGGCGCCAGCGATGACGCGGCCCTGGCCGTCCAGGAACTTGGTGCCCGAGTGCACGATCAGGTCGGCACCCAGCTTCGCCGGCTGCTGCACGGCCGGCGAACAGAAGCAGTTGTCGACCACCAGCAGGGCGCCGGCGCCATGCGCAATATCGGCCAGTGCGCGGATGTCGCACACCTCGGTCAACGGGTTGCTCGGCGTCTCGGCGAACAGCAGCTTCGTGTTCGGCTTCATCGCGGCGCGCCACTGCGCCACGTCGGTCTGCGAGACGAAGCTGGCGTCGATGCCGAACTTCGCGAAGTCCTGCAGCAGCTTGATGGTCGAGCCGAACACGCTCTGCGAGCAGACGATGTGGTCGCCGCTCTTCAGCAGTCCCATCACGATGAGCAGGATGGCGGCCATGCCGCTGGCGCTGGCGATGCAGCCGCTGGTGCCTTCCATCGCGGCCAGCCGGCGTTCCATCATCGCCACGGTCGGGTTCGAGAAGCGGCTGTAGATGAAGGCGTCTTCCTCGTTCGCAAAGCGCCGCGCCGCGGTGGCGGCGTCGGGGTGCACGAAGGAGCTGGTGAGGAACAGCGCTTCGGAGTTTTCGCCCCACTGCGTGGGCGGCAGGCCTTCGCGCACGGCCAGCGTGTCCAGGCGCGCGTCGGCGGGCAGATCGGTCTTCGCAATCATCGGCACTTACTCGGTGGCACTCTGCAGCGCGAGCCGCGAGCGGTTGTTCTCTTCGTCCTCGTCGAACTGCAGACGCCGCTGCGCCTGCAGCGCCTGGAAATCGGAATCGCTGATGTCGCCGGTGATGTAGTGGCCGTCGAAGCAGCTCGCCTCGAAGGCCTTCACCTGCGGGTTCAGCGCGCCGACGACCCGCTTCATCGCATCCACGTCCTGGTAGATCAGGGCATCGGCACCGATGAAATCGCGAATCTCCTCGATCGTGCGTTCGTGCGCGATCAGCTCTTCGCGCGTCGGCATGTCGATGCCGTAGACATTCGGATAACGCACCGGCGGCGCGGCCGACGCCATGTAGACCTTGCGCGCACCGGCCTCGCGCGCCATCTGCACGATCTCTTTGCTGGTGGTGCCGCGCACGATGGAATCGTCGACCAGCAGCACGTTGCGGCCCTTGAACTCGACGCCGATCGCATTCAGCTTCTGGCGCACGCTCTTCTTGCGCACCGACTGGCCCGGCATGATGAAGGTGCGGCCCACGTAGCGGTTTTTCACGAAGCCTTCGCGATAGGGCTTGCCGATCTTCTGCGCAAGCTGCATCGCACTCGGGCGGCTGCTTTCGGGAATCGGAATGACGACGTCGATCTCGTTCGGCGGCATCGTCGAAATCACGCGCTGCGCCAGCGTTTCGCCCAGATTCAGCCGTGCCTGGTAGACCGAGATGCCATCCATCACCGAGTCGGGCCGTGCGAGGTAGACGAACTCGAATATGCATGGGTTCAGCGTCGGGTTCAGCGCGCACTGGCGCGCGTGCACCTGGCCCTGCATGTCGATGAACACGGCCTCGCCGGGCGCCACGTCGCGCCGCACCTTGAAGCCGCTGCCTTCGATGGCCACACTTTCGCTGGCCAGCATCACCTCGCCGTCGGGGCCCTCGCCCAAGCTCAATGGCCGGATGCCGTAGGGGTCGCGGAAGGCCAGCAGGCCATGGCCGGCAATCAGCGCCACCACCGCATACGAGCCCTTCACGCGCCGGTGCACGGCGGCCACCGCGTTGAAGATCTGCTCCGCGCCCAGGGGCAGATCGCGCGCCGCCAGTTCCATTTCGTGGGCGAGCACGTTGATCAGGACCTCGGTGTCGCTTTCGGTGTTGATGTGGCGGCGGTCGATGTCGAACAGCTCGGCCTTCAGCGCATGCGCGTTCGTCAGGTTGCCGTTGTGCACAAGCACGATGCCGAACGGCGCATTGACGTAGAACGGCTGCGCCTCTTCTTCGCTGTAGGCGTTGCCCGCGGTCGGATAGCGCGCCTGGCCCAGCCCCACGCTGCCTGGCAGCGCACGCATGTTGCGAGTGCGGAAGACATCGCGCACCATGCCGCGCGCCTTGTGCATGAAACACTTGGTGCCCTGCATCGTGACGATGCCGGCGGCGTCCTGCCCACGGTGCTGCAGCAGCAGCAGCGCGTCGTAAATCAACTGATTGGCGGGCCCTTTGGCCAGGACGCCGACGATGCCGCACATGATGGTTCCTTCGTTGTCTGCTCTAGGCGGGCAGCCACTGGATGAGTTGTTCGGGCAGCACGGGCTTGAGCCCCTGCAGCGCGTCATTGAGCCAGATCGCGCCGTGCGAGCCACGCCAGCTCGGCGATTTTCCCGCCGGCGTGAGGGTGATCACGGTGGCGACGGCCAGCAACAGCACGCCGCCGCGCAACAGTCCGAAGCAGCCACCGAGCGCGCGGTCGGGCAGCGACAGCGGCGTGGCCCGCACCAGCAGCCGCACCAGTCTGGCCAGCAGCCCCCAGACGATCAGCGCGCCGATGAAGCAGCAGCCCAGCGCCGCCGCATGCCGCGCCGCCGACCCCTGCAGCCCCAGCGGCAGATGCGGCGCCAGTTCGGGCGCGAACCACTGGGCGACGAACCAGGCCACGATCCAGCCGGCCAGCGACATCACCTCGAATACAAATCCGCGCTGCAGCCCGAGCCCCACTGACAGCAGCAGCGCCACGATGAAAGCCCAGTCGATCCAGCCGAGCGTCCACAGCGCATCCATCACAGCGTCAGGATCGCCGCCGCCAGGCCGGCGTTCTTGAGCTTGGCGGCCGCGTGTTCGGCGTCGTCGCGACTGGCGAACGGCCCCACGCGCACCCGTGTGCGCGCGCCGGCCGGCGTCTGCACGACCTGGGTGTAGGTCTTCAGCCCCAGCTTCTCGACCTTCTGGCGCGCGGCGCGCAGCGAACCCGAATCGCCATAGGCGCCAGCCTGGACGACATAACGTTCGCCCACAGCGGCCGGCGTGCCGTTCAACAGCGCCTTCGCGCGCGCCCCGTCGTCGGCCTTGGCAGACGGCGGCGGCGCGGCTGGCGCGGCCGCATGACCGACCACCGCCGGCGCGGGCTTTGCGGGCGGCGCGGGCACATCGCGCCCCGCATCGGCCGCAGACTCGGTGATGACCGTTTGAGGCGGCGCCGTGACGGCCGACGCCGGCGCTTGGGTGGCCGTCGCTGCGCGCCTGCCGGGCGCGGGCGCGGGTGCGGGTGCGGGTGCAGGCGCCGGCGCGCGCGGGGGCGCTGACGACGGGCCGGGCGCGGCGGAGGCCGCTGCGGCAACGGGGCCGTCGATGCTGATGTCCATCGATATCGGCCGCGGGCGCGTCTCGAAGACGAGCGGAAAGCCGACGATGCCGACGGCCAGCAGCACCACGGCGCCGATCAAGCGCCGCCGTGCGCGTGTGCGAACGGCTTCCACCGCGGCACCGTCGACGCTGCGCTCGGCGCCGGGGCCTTTTTTATTCGAAGTGCTGGCGGGCTTTCGCTGCAGGAACGACGGCAGAGGCATGAACGCGGGTTACAGCTTGGCAATCAGCCGACGTGGCGGGCCGTCAGCCGGGGCAGCCCGTCCTGGAGGACCCCACCCACGGTGACGAACGAACCGAAGACGACGATTCTATCGGCTGGGTCCGCCGCGGCGACCGCAGCCTGCAATGCCTGCGCCGGTGTTGCGTGACAGTGCGTGTCGGCATCGCCACCGAGGATCTGCGCCAGTTCGTCAGCGCGGGCGGCGCGCGCGGTCGGCAGATCACACAGGTACCAGGCATCGACGAGCGGGCGCATGCGTTGCAGCAGGCCGGCAATGTCCTTGTCGCGCATGGCGCCGAAAACCGCGAACGTGCGCGGATAAAAACCCATCGCGTCCAGATTCAGCGCCAGCGCGCCGACGGCCTGCGGGTTGTGCGCCACGTCGAGCACCAGCGCCGGCTGTCCCGGCACGATCTGGAAGCGCCCCGGCAGATCGACCGTCGCCAGGCCGCTGCGAATGGCCTGCGCAGATATCGGCAGCACGCTGCGCAGTGCCTCGAACGCGGCCAGCACGCCGGCCGCATTCAGCAACTGGTTGGCGCCGCGCAGCGACGGGTAGGCCAGCCCCGCATAGCGCCGGCCACGGCCGCTCCAGCCCCATTGCTGGCGGTCGCCGCTGTGGTTGAAGTCGCGCCCCACCTGCCAGAGGTCGGCGCCGATGGCCGCCGCATGCGCGATCACGCTCTGCGGCGGCTGCGGGTCGCTCAGCACCGCGGGCTTGCCCGGACGCATGATGTGGGCCTTTTCGAAGCCGATCGATTCACGGTCCGGGCCCAGGAATTCCGTGTGGTCCAGCGCAATGCTGGTGATGACGGCGCAGTCGGCATCGAAGGCGTTGACGGCGTCGAACCGTCCGCCCAGACCCACCTCGAGAATCACCACGTCGAGCGCTTCGTGCGCCAGCAGGCTGGCGATTGCCAGCGTCGTGAACTCGAACTTCGTCAGCGTGATCTCGGCGCGTGCCTTCTCCACCGCGGCGAAGTGCGGCAGCAGCGCGTCGGCGGCCACCGGCCGGCCACCGACGCGGCAGCGTTCGGTGAAGTGCACGAGCTCGGGCTTCTGATAGAGGCCGACGCGGTAACCCGCGCGCAGCGCGATGGCCTCGAGCATCGCGCACGTCGAGCCTTTGCCATTCGTGCCGCCCACGCTGATCAGCGGCACGTTGAACGCCAGGCCCAAACGCCGCCTGACCTCGACCGTGCGCTCCAGCGACAAGTCCATCGAAGCGGGATGCAGGCGCTCGCAATGCGCGAGCCAGTCGTCAAGCGTCTTCAAGGATGGCGTCAGTGATCAAGAGCCTGCACGGGTCCGGCTGCGCCCGCCTGCAGGCAAGCACCTGCGCGGGCGGCGACGGAGAGGTAGCGGGGCAGCGGGGCAGCGTAGCAGCGACGTAGCGACGAGCCGTCTCAAGCCACCGCGTCGGCGCCTTGCCGCTGCAGCATCGCCAGCGAGCGCGCCACCGTGCTGCGCAGTTGCCGTCGGTCGACGATCATGTCGAGAGCGCCTTTGGTGATGAGGAATTCGCTGCGCTGGAAACCTTCGGGCAGCTTCTCGCGCACGGTGTTCTCGATGACGCGCGGGCCGGCGAAGCCGATCAAGGCCTTGGGCTCGGCGATGACGACATCGCCGACGAACGCGAAGCTCGCCGAGACGCCGCCCATCGTCGGGTCGGTGAGGATGCTGATGTACGGCAAGCGCGCCTTCGCCAGGCGCGTGAGCGCCGCGTTGCTCTTGGCCATCTGCAGCAGGCTCAGCAGCCCTTCCTGCATGCGCGCGCCGCCGGTGGCGGTGAAGCTGACGAACGGCACCTTCTGCTCGACTGCGGCCCCTACGCCACGCACGAAACGTTCGCCGACCACCGAACCCATCGAGCCGCCCATGAAGTCGAACTCGAAACACGCGGCGACCAGCGGCACGCTCATCACCGAGCCGCCCATCACGATCAGCGCGTCGGTCTCGCCGGTGGCTTCCAGCGCCGCCTTCAGCCGCTCGGGGTACTTCTTGCTGTCCTTGAACTTCAGCGCGTCGACCGGCAGCACCTCCTGGCCGATCTCCCAGCGCCCTTCGGCATCGAGGAAGGCGTTCAGCCGTTCGCGCGCGCCGATGCGGTGGTGGTGGTCGCACTTCGGGCAGACGTTGAGGTTCTGTTCGAGGTCGGTCTTGTAGAGCACCGTCTCGCAGGCCGGGCACTTGATCCACAGGCCCTCGGGCACCGTGCGGCGCTCGGTGGGGTGGGTTTGCTGGATCTTCGGCGGCAGCAGTTTTTCCAACCAGCTCATCGTTTCACTCCTGTTCGCGCGCATCCAGTGCGGCACGCATCTCGGCCATGAAGCCGCGCGCCGCATCGGCGACATTGTCGCGCGTCTCGGTTTCCAGAATCTGCACCAGGCGCGTGCCGATCACCACCGCGTCGGCGACCTGCGCCACGGCGCGCGCGGTGACAGCATCACGGATGCCGAAGCCCACGCCCACGGGCACCTTCACGTGGCGGCGGATGCGCGGCAGCATCGCGGCCACGGCGTCGGTGTCTAGGTGACCGGCGCCCGTCACGCCTTTCAGCGACACATAGTACACATAGCCGCTGGCGATGCGGCCGATGCGGGCCATGCGTTCGTCGGTGGAGGTGGGCGCGAGCAGGAAGATGAGATCCAGCCCGGCGGCCTGCAGTTGCGCGGCGAAGGTCTCGCACTCCTCGGGCGGATAGTCCACCACCAGCACGCCGTCGACGCCGGCCGCGCGCGCGGCGCGAATGAAACTGCCGTCGCCGTGGCGCTGGTCGAAGCGTTCGATCGGGTTCGCATAGCCCATCAGCACCACCGGCGTGCTGCTGTTGGCACGCCGGAAATCGGCCACCGCGGCCAGCACCTGCGCCAGCCCGATGCCACGCGCCAGCGCACGTTCACTCGCCTTCTGGATCACCGGGCCGTCGGCCATGGGGTCGGAGAACGGCACGCCGAGCTCGATCACGTCGGCGCCGCCATCGGCCAGCGCCTGCATGATCTCGGGCGTGGCGTCGGCAAAGGGGTCGCCTACCGGCACGTAGGGGATCAGCGCGGTGCGGCCCTTGGCCTTCAGCGCCGCAAAGGTGGCCGCAATGCGGCTCACAGCACACCCCCTTGGCCGCCGAGCGCGGCGACCGTGTTGATGTCCTTGTCGCCACGCCCCGAGAGGTTGACGAGCAGGTGCTGGTCGGGCCGCATCGTCGGTGCCAGCTTCATCGCGTGGGCAACCGCGTGGCTGGACTCCAGCGCCGGGATGATGCCTTCGCTGCGGCAAAGGTGGTGGAAAGCCGCCAGCGCCTCGTCGTCGGTGATGCCGACGTATTCGGCGCGGCCGATGTCCTTCAGGTACGCGTGTTCGGGGCCGACACCGGGATAGTCGAGGCCGGCGGAGATCGAATGGGTCTCGATGATCTGACCGTTGTCGTCCTGCAGCAGATAGGTGCGGTTGCCGTGCAGCACGCCGGGTGAGCCGGCCGACAGGCTGGCCGCGTGGCGGCCGCTGGACAGCCCGGCGCCAGCCGCCTCGACGCCGATCAGGCGCACGTTGTCATGCGTGATGTAAGGATGGAAGATGCCCATCGCGTTGCTGCCGCCGCCGACGCAGGCGATCACGGCGTCCGGCTGGCGCGCGATCAGCGCCGGCATCTGCGTGATGCACTCGTCGCCGATGACACGCTGAAAGTCGCGCACCATCATCGGATACGGGTGCGGCCCGGCCACGGTGCCGATGATGTAGAAGGTGTTCTCGACGTTGGTCACCCAGTCGCGCAGCGCTTCGTTGAGTGCGTCCTTGAGCGTCTTGCTGCCGCTTTCCACCGGCACCACGCTGGCGCCGAGCAGGTTCATGCGGTAGACGTTGGGTGCCTGGCGCTTCACATCCTCGCTGCCCATGTAGACCACGCACTGCATGCCGTAACGCGCGCAGATCGTCGCCGTGGCCACGCCGTGCTGGCCGGCGCCGGTCTCGGCAATGATGCGGCGCTTGCCCATGCGCCGCGCCAGCAGCGCCTGGCCTATGGTGTTGTTGATCTTGTGCGCGCCGGTGTGGTTGAGGTCTTCACGCTTGAGGTAGATCTGCGCCCCGCCCAGTTCACGGCTCGTGCGCGCGGCGTGGTAGATCGGGCTCGGGCGGCCCACAAAATGCGCCAGTTCGTGCTGGAACTCGGCCTGGAACGAAGGGTCGGCCGCACAGGCGGCGTATTCGGCCTTCAGCTCGTCGAGCGCATGGACCAGCGTTTCGGCGACGAAGCTGCCGCCGTAGGGCCCGAAGTGCCCGCGGGCATCGGGTTGTTGGTAGTTCAGCATGGGAAAACTCGGTTGGGTCAACGCGACGCGACGGCGTCGTCCGCCTCGCGCACCGCCTTGCAGAACCGGCGCATCAGGGCGGCGTTCTTCACGCCCTTGCCCTGCTCCACGCCGGAGCTCACGTCAACGGCCCAGGGCCGGACGCGTAGCACCCCATCGGTCACGTTGGCAGGATTCAACCCACCAGACAAAACGACCGGAAGGGGCACGCTTGGTGGAATCAGTGACCAATCGAAGACCTTCCCGCTCCCGCCGAAGGCCTCGACATGGGTGTCGAGCAGCAGGGCCTGCGCGTTTGCAAAACGCTGCGCGAAGTCTAACAAATCGATGCCCGCCCTCATTCGCGCGGCGCGCATGAAGACGTGGCCCGAGGCGGTGCACTGTTCAGGCGTCTCGTCGCCATGGAACTGCAGCAGCGCCTGCGGCAAGGCCTCGACGGCGTGGCGCAGCTCCGCGGGCGACGCGTTGACGAACAGCAGCACCGGCGTCACGAACGCCGGCAGCCGGCCCGCCAGTTCGCAGGCGCGCTGCAGGCTGACGTGGCGCGGGCTCTTCTCGAACAACACGAAGCCCAGCGCATCGGCGCCGGCATCGATGGCGTCGTCGACATCGGCCTCGCGCGTCAGGCCGCAGATCTTGATGCGCGTGCGGCTCACCGCAAGACCTCAGGGGATCCAGTCGAACGCCGGTGTGTGCTCGGGAATGCCATGCGCCGCATCGTAGTACGGCCCCAGAAAGTACAGCCCGTCGGCCGGGAAGGTTGGCGCCGCGGCGTCGCGATTGCGCGCCGCCAGCACCCTGGCCATCCAGGCCGGCGGGTGGCGGCCGCTGCCCACCGCGATCAGGCAGCCCAGGATGTTGCGCACCATGTGATGCAGGAAGGCGCTGCCGTCGAAATCAAAGACCCAGTACGCGCCGCGCCGGCCGACGCTGATGTCGCGCAGCGTCTTCACCGGCGTCGCGGCCTGGCAGTCGGCGGCACGGAACGACGTGAAGTCGTGTTCACCGATCAGGCAGGCGGCCCCCTCGCGCATCGCGTCGCCGTCGAGTGCGCGAAAGACCCATCCGCACAGCCCGGCTTCCAGCGCCGGGCGCACCGGCGATTCGAGCACCAGGAAGCGGTAGCGCCGGCCGCGCGCGCTGTTGCGGGCGTGGAATTGCGGCGTCACGGGCCGGCACCATTGCACAGCGATGTCGGGCGGCAGGAAGCGGTTGCAGCCCCGCACCCACGAAACGATTTCGCGCTCGACCGGGGCGTCGAAATGCACGACCTGGTTCAGCCCGTGCACGCCGGCGTCAGTGCGGCCGGCGCAGACGGTGGTGATGGGTGCAGACGTGGCGGCGAAGGCCGTCAGCGCCGCTTCCAGCGCATCCTGCACCGTGTGGCCGTCGGGCTGCGACTGCCAGCCGTGGTAGGCGCCGCCGCGGTAGGCGACGCCGAGCGCCAGCCGCCCCGCGCTCTCAGCCAAGCCCCGCCAGCATGCCCTGCGCCTTGCTCTTGAGCGCACCGTCGCCGGCCTTGGCGATGACTTCCTCGAGCAGGTCGCGCGCGCCTTCGTGGTCGCCGATCTGGCGGAACTCTTCGGCCAGTTCCAGCTTGCGCGCGAGCGGGTCGCCGTCCATCGGTGGCTGCACGCTGTCGCCTCCGACACCGAAGTCACCGAAGTCCAGCGACGGCTCGGCCGCCGAGCCCGGCGGCGGCGCCGAGGCGGTGGCGGGCTTGCTGTCGAAACCCAGGTCGCCGATGTCGAAGTCGAGCGCGTCGATCTCCTGCGCCTGGCCTTGCGCCACCGGCGGTGGCTCGGGCGGCGGCGGTTCGCGCAGATCCAGACTGCCCGGCGTCGTCGACAGATCCTCGGCCGGCGGCGGCACCGTGGGCAGGTCGAAGTCCAGCCCTTCGTCGGCGGGTGCCGTGGCCTGCGGTTGCAAGGCCTGCGTTGTTTCGGCGCTGGGCGGGCGCGCATCACCCTGGCCCACGTCGAGGTCGAGGTCGACGTCCAGCGTCGCATCGTCTGCCGGCACGAAGGCCGGCCGCGACGGCGTTGCGGTGTGCGGCAGCGTGGTCGCGCTCAGCGGCTCGATGGCCTTGCCGCCGGGGCCGACTTCCAGTTCGGGCTCACCACCGGGCTGATACAGCGCATTCTCGGGGTCCATCTGGCGCCCCAGCTCCTGCGCCTGCGCCCAGTCGTCGCCGCTGCCGCGCGTGAGCGAATAGACCTGCGTCGCGAGCAACTCGAACCCCTTGGCGTCGCGCCGCTTCAGGTAGACCTCGAGCAGCTTGATGCGGATGGCCATGCGCTCGGGCGACGCGCGCATCGCTTCCTTCAGGATCTCCTCGGCCTGCAGGTCGCGCCCGTAGGCGAGATAGACATCGGCCTCGGCCACCGGGTCGACATCGCCGATGGCGTCGAGCTGGCTCAGCGAATAGCTCATCGACGACATCGAGTTGCTCGTCGATGCCGATGCTTCGCGAGTGTCGATGCGCTGCCCGCCGCTGGCACCGAAGAACGAATCAGGCTGCAGGCGGCTTTCGAGGAACGAGGTCTCGCCGCCGGGCTTGCGCATGCGGCCGCGCAGCCGATACAGGCCGAGGCCGACGATGAGCGCGATCAGCACGCCCGCGCCGGGCAGCACGAGCGGGTTTTCGAGCAGCGAAGCCAGGAAGCCAGGCTCTTCGGGCGCCGGCGTGGGCACGGCCAGCGGCGGCTTCTTCACCGGTGCCGGTGCCGGCGGTGGCGCTGCAGCGACGACGACGGGCGCGGCAGGTGCAGCCGCAGGTGCAGCAGCAGGCGGCGTGGCGGCGACGGAGGGCGCCGGGCCCGCTGTCGTCGACGGCGCCGCCGCGCCCTGCAGTTTCTTCAGGTCGTCGACATTGCGCGACAGCTCGGCCAGACGCGCTGCCGCGGCCTTGCGTTCGGTTTCCTTCGATGCCCGGGCCTCGGGTGCGGAGCTCTTGACGCCGCCCTGACTCAGCGTGAGCTTGTCGGGTGCGGTGTTCGCGGCCTGTTTGCGATCCTCGACATTCGCCTGCACCTTGCCGGTGGCCTGGCGCGCGGGCGCCGATTCGGCCACCGTCGTCGTGCCCGACGCCAGGCGTTGTCGATAGGCCGCGAAGTCAGCGCTCTGGGCGCGGATCATCTCGCGCGCTTCGCCGCCGTCGACCTTGGACGCCGCTTCGGCCGATGGCACCGTGAGCACGACACCCGACTTGAGCCGGTTCATGTTGTCGTCGACGAAGGCTTCGGGATTGCTGCGGAACAGCGACACCAGCATCTGGTCGAGCGAGACCCCCGGGCGCATCGTGCGATTGGCCACCCGGGTCAGGGAATCGCCGCTCTTCACGGTGTAGGTGTCGGGGCCGGCGGTCGGGGCCGGCGACACGGCCGGCGGCCGGGGTTGCGGAGCCGGCGCCGGCCTGGGCGCCACGGCCACGGGCGCGGTCGGTGCTGCAGCCGGCGCCGGCCGCGGCGTCGCCACTCGCGGCGGTGCCACCGGGGCTTGCGCCCCCGGTGCCGGCGGCGTGAACACCGGCGCCGTCTGGGCGCTGGGCGACGTCGCCGGGCGCGCACCTGGCGGATCGAACAGCATCGTGTATTCGCGCACCAGGCGGCCGGTGGACCAGGTCGCTTCGAGAATGACGTCGACGAAGGGTTCGAGCACCGCGCGGTCACCGCTCAGGCGCAGCACGGGCCGGCCGTCGGGCCGCCGCTCGAGCGTGACCTGCGCCGAAGGCAGCGCCGCGTTGTAGTCGACACCGGCGGCGCGATAGGCCTCGGGAGGTGCGACGCGCAGCTTCAGCGTCGCCATCTCGTCGGGCGTGATGCTGGTGACGTCGATTTCCGCCTTCAGCGTCTCGCCCAGCGCCGACTGCACGTTCAGACGCCCCAGCCCCAGCGCCCAGGCCTGCGTGCCCCACAGGCACGCAGCGGCGAGCGCCACCCCAGTCAGCGCAAAGCGCGCGGCATTCGTCGAGCGGTGTTTCAAGGCGTCTCCCAAACGTTCAGCGGGCCTGTCGGAGCGCCCCGCCGCCCCATGTTTTCGGTGAAACCACCGAGCCGCTATTTTCTTTCGGAATGGGTGGAAATCACAACCACATCAAGCATATAGGGTTGCAAGCTCACCTAAAGACTGATGTTCGGGGCAGAAATGCTTTGTTTCTGCCGCGAGCACCCCACTGTGGCCGTTGGACAACGCGCCGGCAGCGGTTTTCAGTGCGTCAGCAGCATGCGCAGCATGCGTCGCAGCGGTTCGGCCGCGCCCCAGAGCAACTGGTCGCCGATGGTGAACGCGCCCAGGTATTCGGGCCCGAGTGCCAGCTTGCGCAGGCGGCCGACGGGGATGTCCATGGTGCCGGTGACCGCCACCGGGGTGAGGGCCTTCACGGTCGCTTCGCGTGTGTTCGGGACCAGCTTGGCCCACTCGTTGTCGTTGGCGATCATCTGTTCGATGTCGGACAGCGGCACGTCACCCCTGAGCTTCATCGTCAGCGCCTGGCTGTGGCAACGCATCGCGCCGACCCGCACGCAGATCGAATCGATGGGCGTTGCGGCGCTGCCGAAGCCCGGCCCGCGGCCGAGGATCTTGTTCGTCTCGGCGCCGCCCTTCCACTCTTCGAGGCTGGTGCCATCGCCGCGGTCGGCGTCGATCCACGGGATCAGGCTGCCGCCCAGCGGCACGCCGAAATTCGCGGTCTCTGCGGCCGACAGGCCACGCTGCGTGGCCGCCACCTGGCGGTCGATCTCGAGGATCGCGCTCGCCGGGTCGTCGAGCAGTGGCTTTACCGCCGCATTGAGCGTGCCGTACTGCGTCAGCAGTTCGCGCATGTGCTGAGCGCCACCACCGCTGGCGGCCTGGTAGGTGGTGCAGGTCATCCACTCGACGAGGTCAGCCTTGAACAGCGCGCCGACGCCCATCAGCATGCAGCTCACGGTGCAGTTGCCGCCGATGAAGTTCTTCACGCCCTTCGCGAGCGCGTTCTGGATCACGTCCGCATTCACCGGATCGAGCACGATCACGGCGTCGTCGTTCATGCGCAATGTCTTCGCGGCGTCGATCCAGTAGCCCTTCCAGCCCGCTGCGCGCAGCTTCGGGTAGACCAACTTCGTGTACTCGCCGCCCTGCGCGGTGACGACGATGTCGCAGCGCCTGAGCGCGTCGATGTCGTGCGCGTCGCGCAGCCGGGTTTCGTTCTTCGCCATCGCAGGCGCTGCGCCGCCGGCGTTCGAGGTCGAGAAGAACATCGGCTCGATGAGCGCGAAGTCGCCTGCGGCCTGCATGCGGTCCATCAACACCGAGCCGACCATGCCGCGCCAGCCGACCAATCCTACGAGTGCCATTCCAGTATCGCCTTGCTAATCCGGACCCCTGTTTTGCCTCGGCTCGAATCGCCGGGGTCACCAAGGGCGAGACGATCCGAGAGCGCTAGCCCCGGGTGGTTTTCGAAATGGTTTTGCCGGTGGTTTTGCCAGTGACGGCGGCGACGACCGCGTCACCCATCTCGCGCGTGCCGACCTTCGTCGTGCCTTCGCTCCAGATGTCGGCTGTGCGCAGGCCGGCGCTCAGCACGCTGCGCACCGCCGCGTCGATGCGGTCGGCGGCGGCGTTCTGGTCGAGCGTGAATCTGAGCATCATGGCGGCGGACAAGATTGTAGCCAGCGGGTTGGCCAGGCCCTTGCCGGCGATGTCGGGCGCGCTGCCGTGGCTGGGCTCGTACAGGCCCTTGTTGTGCTTGTCGAGCGACGCCGACGGCAGCATGCCGATGGAGCCCGTGAGCATCGCCGCTTCGTCGGACAGGATGTCGCCGAACATGTTGCCGGTGACGACGACGTCGAAGGCCTTGGGTGCCTTCACGAGCTGCATCGCCGCGTTGTCCACGTACATGTGCTGCAGCTCGACGTCGGGATACAACGCGTGCACTTCAGTGACCACGTCCTTCCAGAACTGGAAGGTCTCGAGCACGTTGGCCTTGTCGACGCTGGTGAGCTTCCTGCTGCGCTTGCGCGCGGCCTGGAATGCGACGTGCGCGATGCGCTCGATCTCGGGCTTGGAGTAGCGCATCGTGTCGAAGGCTTCCTCGGCGCCGGGGAAGTGGCCGTCGACCGCCGTGCGGCGGCCGCGCGGCTGGCCGAAATAGATGTCGCCGGTGAGCTCGCGGATGATCAGGATGTCCAGCCCCGCCACCAGTTCGGGCTTCAGGCTCGACGCCGCGGTGAGCTGCTCGTAGCACAGCGCCGGGCGGAAATTGGCGAACAGCCCCAGGTGCTTGCGCAAGCCGAGGATGGCCTGCTCTGGCCGCAGCGGGCGGTCGAGCTTGTCGTACTTCCAGTCGCCGACGGCGCCGAACAGAATGGCATCCGACGCCTGCGCCAGCTTCAGGGTCGATTCGGGCAGCGGGTGGCCGTGCGCTTCATACGCCGCACCGCCGACGAGCGCCGTTTCCATCTCGAACGGCAGGTCCAGCACGTTCAGCACCTTCACCGCTTCGGCGATGATTTCGGTGCCGATGCCGTCACCCGGCAAGACTGCGATCTTCATGCTCATCGTCTTCAACCCACCAGTCGTTGTGCAAGCCACGGCATCTTCGCCAGGCGCTCGGCCTCGAAGGCCTTGATCTTGTCGGCATGGCGCAGCGTCAGCCCGATGTCGTCGAAGCCGTTGACCAAGCAGTATTTTCGAAACGGCTGCACGTCGAATGGCAGCGCGCTGCCGTCGGGCTTGCGCACCACCTGCGCCGGCAGGTCCACCGTGAGCTGGTAGCCGGGAAAGGCGAACATTTCGTCGAACAACTGCGCCACCTGGGCCTGCGGCAGCACGATGGGCAGCAGGCCGTTCTTGAAGCAGTTGTTGAAGAAGATGTCGGCATAGCTGGGCGCGATGATGGCGCGAAAGCCGTACTGATCGAGCGCCCACGGCGCGTGCTCGCGGCTGGAGCCGCAGCCGAAGTTGCTGCGCGCCAGCAGCACCGAAGCGCCCTGGTAACGCGGCTGGTTGAGCACGAAGTCGGGGTTGGGCTGGCGCGACGCCGGATCCTGCCCGGGCTCGCCGGGGTCAAGATAACGCCAGGCGTCGAACAGGTTCTGGCCGAAGCCCGAACGTGTGATCGACTTCAGGAACTGCTTCGGGATGATGGCGTCGGTGTCGACGTTGTCGCGGTCCATCGGAGCCACCAGGCCCTGGTGCACGGTGAAGGCTTGCATGGTGTGTTGTCTCCTTCAGGCAATGCGGCGCACGTCGACGAAGTGGCCGTTCAACGCCGCGGCCGCGGCCATCGCCGGACTCACGAGATGGGTGCGGCCGCCAGCGCCCTGGCGGCCTTCGAAGTTGCGGTTGCTGGTGGACGCGCAGCGCTCGCCGGGCTCCAGCCGGTCGGCGTTCATCGCCAGGCACATGCTGCAGCCGGGCTCGCGCCATTCGAAGCCTGCGGCCTTGAAGATCTTGTCCAGCCCTTCGGCTTCGGCCTGCGCCTTCACGAGGCCCGAGCCCGGCACCACCATCGCCAGCTTCACGTTGCCGGCGACCTTGCCGCCCACGCGCCTGACGAGCGCCGCGGCTTCGCGCAGATCTTCGATGCGGCTGTTGGTGCACGAGCCGATGAAGACCTTGTCGATGCGGATGTCGGCCACCGCCTTGTTCGGCTCCAGCCCCATGTAGGCCAGCGCACGTTCGATGGCGCCGCGCTTGACGGCGTCCTTCTCCTTGTCGGGGTCGGGCACGCGGCCGTCGACGGCCAGCACCATCTCGGGGCTGGTGCCCCAGGTCACCTGCGGGGGAATCTGCGCGGCGTCTAGCTCGACCACCGCGTCCCAGGCCGCGCCGGGGTCGGAGTGCAGCGTGCGCCAGTGCGCCACTGCGTGATCCCATTCCACACCCTTGGGTGCAAACGGCCGGCCTTTCACGTAGGCCAGCGTGGTGTCGTCCACCGCCACCAGACCGGCGCGTGCGCCGGCCTCGATGGCCATGTTGCACACCGTCATGCGGCCTTCCATGCTGAGTGCGCGGATCGCCGAGCCGCCGAACTCTATCGTGTAGCCGGTGCCGCCGGCGGTGCCGATGCGACCGATGATCGCCAGCACGATGTCCTTCGCTGTGACGCCCGGCTGCAGCTTGCCGTCCACCTTGACGAGCAGGTTCTTCGCCTTCTTGGCCAGCAGCGTCTGCGTCGCCATCACATGTTCGACCTCGCTCGTGCCGATGCCATGAGCGAGGGCGCCGAACGCGCCATGCGTGCTGGTATGCGAGTCACCGCAGACGACGGTCATGCCCGGCAGCGTGGCGCCGCTCTCGGGGCCGATCACGTGCACGATGCCCTGGCGTTTGTCGAGGAAGGGAAAGTACGCCGCCGCGCCGGCGGCCTTGATGTTGGCGTCCAGCGTCGTGATCTGCAGCTTGCTGATCGGGTCGGCGATGCCGTCGTAGCCGTCGGCCCAGCCGGTGGTGGGCGTGTTGTGGTCGGCGGTGGCGACGATGGAACTCACGCGCCAGACCTTGCGGCCGGCCAGGCGCAGCCCTTCGAAGGCCTGCGGGCTCGTCACCTCGTGCACCAGATGGCGGTCGATGTAGATCGCCGCGGTGCCGTCTTCCTCGGTGTGCACGACGTGTTCGTCCCAGAGTTTGTCGTACAGCGTTCTGGCGTTCATGGTGATGGGTCTCCAGCAGCGGATTGTCCACAAAGTGCCTGCACGAAACGCTGCACCACCGTCGGCAGCACCTCCTGCGTTCGCACCGCGAGAAAGTAGTCGCGTTCGGCCCAGGGCTCGTCGAGCGCCAGCACGCGCACGCGGAACACCTGCGCCAGGCGCTGTGCCACCGCGGCCGGCAGCACCGCGACGCCGAGGCCGGCCTCGACGAGCTGCGCGATGGCGTCGAAGCCGCGCACCTGCAGCCGCGACTTCAGGGTGCGGCCATGCCCTTCGGCTTCGGCGCGCATCAGCTCATGCACCGCCGCCCCGGCATGCAAGCCGATGATGTCGTGGTCGAGCAGCGCCTCGAAGCGCACCGGGTCGCCCGCCGCCAGCACATGGCCGGCCGGCACCATCGCGGCCAGCGCGCCGTGGCGGTAGGCCCAGCTCGTGAGGCGGTTGTCCAGCCGCGGCGGCACGTAGATGCCGACATCGGCACGGCCTTCGGCCACCGCCGCCTGCACCTCGCCGCTCGACAGGTCTTCGAGGCTGATGCGGATCTGCGGGTGCGCCTGCGAAAACGCCGCCAGGTCGGGCGGCAGGCATTCGCTGATCGCGCTCGCGTTGGCGGCGATTCGCAAGTGGCCCTTGATGCCGCGCGAAAACTCGACGACCTCGCTTTCCAGCGCGTGCAGCGACGCGTGCAGCGAACGGATGTGGCGCACCAGCGCGCGCCCGGCTTCGGTGGGCTCGACGCCGCGCGCGTGGCGCTCGAACAGCGGCACGCCGAAGCGTGTTTCCAGGTCCGACAGGCGCTTGCTCGCTGCGGCCAGCGCAAGATGCTCACGCTCGGCGCCGCGCGTGATGCTGCGCGTGTCGGCAATCGCGAGCACGAGGTTGAGCGTGGTGAGGTCGAAGCGCATGGGCACGGCGGGCGGCCAGCTTAGCCTTCGCCGCAATCTGTCGCATGCCTCGATTGTCAACGATGCCTTCGTCGTTTGCGAAGACACCGTGGCCCGGCGGCCGTGTGTCAGCTACCGTCGAACTTCACGTTGAGGCCGGTGAGCAGCGAGACGTCGTTGCTTTGCTGGCCCGTGGGCGGGCGGTTGTTGTAGGTGTCGATGAGGCCGACGGTGAGACTCATCGTGCTGCTCATCGCCACGCCCAGGCCGGCGGTGAACTTGAGCAGATGCGCCTTGTCGCCGCTGATGCCGGCATTCCATTCCAGGCGCTGCTTGGCGGTGACGGTTGGCGTGAGTTCATGCGCCGATTCTTCGGCCAGCAGGACGCTGGTGCGCGAGAACCGCGTGTCGGTGCGGTTGCCGACGGTCTGCGGGCTGTCGTAGCGGTCGCTGGCATAACCACCGCCGGCAAACACCGTGAAGTGCAGCGGCTTGGTGTCGACGAGCTTGTAGCCCAGGCCGCCGTCGAGCGCGCTGCGCAGCGTCAGATGATTCACGCGGTCGTGGTCGAAAGCGAGCTTGCCGAAGCCGAACAGCCGGGTGTCGATGTTGCGGTCGTACTGCCCGACGACGTTCATCTTGTCGGCCGTCGTCGTGCGCACGCCGTCGATCTTGGCGTGTGCGTAGTTGATGTTGCCGCTGAGGCTGATCTTGTCGGCGTCGGTCAGACGCGCGGCGTCGGCGCTGAGCAGCAGCGCGGACGAACTGGTGTTGCCCGATGTCGCCGACAAGGCGGCTCCCAGGTTGCCGCGCCAGCGGCCGTCGGTCACCGCGGCGTCGTCGGCACGTGCAGGCGGGCTCAGCAACGCCAGGCAGGCGGCGGCGGCAAAACAGGTGCTCGAGCGCGCAGCGGTGGGCAACTTCATTCAGTTCTTCGTCTGTTCGCCAAGGATGGCGAAGGCCCATGCTAGCGGCGCCGTCCCGCGGGCAGGGGCGCGGCCGCTAAAACCGCGTGCGTCACTGCGGCATCGGCCGCGGACAGTGTCAGCCGAGCGCGGCGATCACGTCCGGCGGCGCCTGCACGAGTTCGATCAACACCCCTTCACCACCGAGCGGAAACGCTTCGTTGCCCTTCGGATGGATGAAACAGATGTCATGACCTGCAGCGCCGGGGCGGATGCCGCCGGGCGCGAAGCGCACACCGTGCGCCGTCATCCACTGCACCGCCTGCCGCAGGTCATCCACCCACAGCCCTACGTGGTTCAGCGGCGGGTTGTGAACGGCCGGCTTGCGCTCGATGTCCAGCGGCTGCATCAGGTCGACCTCGACTGCGTGCGGGCCACTGCCGAGCGCGCAGATGTCTTCGTCGACGTTCTCCGCGCTGCTGAGATAGGTGCTCTTGACGCCCAGGCCCAGCATGTCCACCCACAGCGCCTTCAGCCGCTGCTTGTCGGGGCCGCCGATGGCGATCTGCTGGATGCCCAGAATGCGGAAAGGTCTCATGCGCGCCTCACACGAAGCTCATGATGGCTTGATCGACGGCCAGGCTCTCGCCCTGCCTGGCGAGCAGTTCGCTCACCGTGCCGTCCTGCGTGGCGACGAGGATGTTCTCCATCTTCATCGCCTCGATCACCGCCAGCCGCTCGCCGGCCTGCACCGCCTGGCCCGGCGCCACGGCCAGATGCACCAGCAGCCCGGGCATCGGCGAGAGCAGGAACTTGCTCATGTCGGGCGGCGCCTTGAACGGCATCAGCCGCATCAGCTCGGCCGCGCGCGGCAGCAGCACCATGGCGTCGATGCGCGTGCCGTTGTGCTCGACGCGGTACCACAGGCCGTCGCGCTCGATCTGCGCCGTGAACGGCCGGCCGTTGTGGGTGCCGGTGGCGCGGATCGCATTGAAATGCCAGTCCATCACGACGACGTGCAGCCGTTCGGCCACCGTCACCGTCAACGGCGCCTGGGCATGCTCGTTCGCATCGACATGCACCGCCACATGGCGGTGCCGGCCCTGCTGCCCCTTGACGACAACCACCATGTCGTCGGCGATGGCCTGCGCGCTGTCGCCAAGCTGGCCGCTTATGCCGGTGGCGCGCTCGCGATGGCGTCTATGCACGGCGGCGGCCAGTGCCACCAGGAAATCGGCATCGTCGTGCACCACGTCCTCGGCGCGGAAACCGGCCGCGTAATGCTGGGCGATGAAGCCGGTGTTGAAGTCGCCGCTGACGAACTGTGGATGCGCCAGCAGCGCGGCCTGGAATGGAATGTTGCTGGCGACACCGCGGATCACGAAGGCGTTCAGCGCCTCGCGCATCTTCGCAATCGCATCGAGCCGGTTCTCGCCGTGCACGATCAGCTTGGCGATCATCGAGTCGTAGAACATCGGAATCTCGCCGCCTTCGTAGACGCCGGTGTCCACGCGCACGCCGCCGCCTTCGGCCGGGGGCCGGTAGCGCACCAGGCGGCCAGTGGACGGCAGAAAGCTGCGGAACGGATCTTCGGCGTTGATGCGGCATTCCATCGCCCAGCCGCGGCGTGCGATGTCGGCCTGGCCGAATGCCAGCTTTTCGCCGGCCGCGACACGGATCATCTGCTCCACCAGATCGAGCCCGGTGATGCCTTCCGTCACCGGGTGCTCCACCTGCAGCCGCGTATTCATCTCGAGGAAATAGAAGCTCTGGTCCTTGCCGACCACGAACTCCACCGTGCCGGCGCTCTGGTAGTTCACGGCCAAAGCCAGCGCCACCGCCTGCGCGCCCATCGCCGCGCGCGTGGCCTCGCTGATGAACGGCGACGGCGCCTCCTCGATCACCTTCTGATGGCGGCGCTGGATCGAGCACTCGCGTTCGTTCAGGTAGACCACGTTACCGTGCGCGTCGCCCAGCACCTGGATCTCGATGTGGCGCGGCTGCTCGACGAACTTCTCGATGAAGACACGGTCGTCGCCGAAGCTGTTCTTCGCCTCGTTGCGGCACGAGCTGAAGCCTTCGAAGGCTTCCTTGTCGTTGAAGGCCACGCGCAGGCCCTTGCCGCCGCCGCCGGCGCTGGCCTTGATCATCACCGGGTAGCCGATGTCCTGTGCGATCTTCACCGCCGCTTCGGGCGACTCGATGGCCTCGTTCCAGCCCGGAATCGTATTGACCTGGGCCTCGCCGGCGAGCTTCTTCGACGCGATCTTGTCACCCATGGCCGCGATGCTGGCGTGTTTGGGGCCGATGAAGACGATGCCCTCTTCCTCGACGCGGCGCGCAAAATCTTCGTTTTCGGACAGGAAGCCGTAACCCGGATGCACCGCTTCGGCCCCGGTGTTCTTGCAGGCCGCAATGATCTTGTCGGCCGCGAGGTAACTCTCGCGGCTGGGCGCGGCGCCGAGCAGCACCGATTCATCGGCGAGTTCGACGTGCAGCGCATCGCGGTCGGCCTCGCTGTAGACGGCCACCGTCTTGATGCCCATGTTTTTCGCCGTCTTGATGACGCGGCAGGCGATTTCCCCGCGGTTGGCGATCAGGATTTTCTTGAACATCAGCAAACTCGCAGTCGGTCGTGGGAGTAGTGCGCATCAAGCGGCCGCCGCGGAACCGGCTTTGCCGGGCCGCTGGCGGCGCCCTCTTGAGGGGGAGCGCCGAAGGCGCTACGGGGGTGGGCCAAGCTCACAACGGAATATTGCCGTGCTTGCGCCACGGGTTTTCGAGCTTTTTGTCCTTCAGCATCGCCAGCGAGCGGCACAGCCGCTTGCGCGTTTCATGCGGCAGGATCACGTCGTCGATGTAGCCGCGTGCGCCGGCGACGAAGGGGTTGGCGAAACGCGCCTTGTATTCGGCTTCGCGCGCGGCCAGCTTCGCGGCATCTTTCTTCTCTTCGCGGAAGATGATCTCGACCGCGCCCTTGGCGCCCATCACCGCGATCTCGGCGTTCGGCCACGCGAAGTTGACGTCGCCGCGCAGGTGCTTGCTGCTCATCACGTCGTAGGCACCGCCATAGGCCTTGCGCGTGATCACGGTCACCTTCGCCACCGTGCATTCGGCATACGCAAACAGCAGCTTGGCGCCGTGCTTGATGATGCCGCCGTATTCCTGGCTGGTGCCGGGCATGAAGCCCGGCACGTCGACGAAGGTCACCACCGGGATGTTGAAGGCGTCGCAGAAGCGCACGAAACGCGCCGCCTTGATGCTGCTCCTGATGTCCAGGCAGCCGGCCAGCACCATCGGGTTGTTGGCGACGATGCCCACGCTCTGGCCGTCGAGGCGGCCGAAGCCGATGACGATGTTCTTCGCGTTGTCGCTCTGCAGTTCGAAGAACTCGCCGTCGTCGACGACCTTCAGGATCAGCTCCTTCATGTCGTAGGGCTTGTTCGGGTTGTCGGGCACCAGCGTGTCCAGCGACAGGTCCACGCGGTCGGCGCAGTCGCCGCCGCGCCGCAGCGGCGCCTTCTCGCGGTTGTTCAGCGGCAGGTAGTTGAAGAAGCGGCGCAGCATCAGCAGCGCCTCGACGTCGTTGTCGAACGCCAGGTCGGCCACGCCGCTGCGGCCGGTGTGGGTGGCGGCGCCGCCGAGCTCCTCGGCGGTGACGCTTTCATGCGTCACCGTCTTCACCACCTCGGGGCCGGTGACGAACATGTAGCTGCTGTCTTTCACCATGAAGATGAAGTCGGTCATCGCCGGCGAATACACGGCGCCACCGGCGCACGGACCCATGATCATGCTGATCTGCGGCACCACGCCGCTGGCCATCACGTTGCGCTGGAAGACCTCGGCATAACCGCCCAGCGACGCCACACCTTCCTGGATGCGCGCGCCGCCGGAATCATTGAGGCCAATGACCGGCGCGCCCATCTTCATCGCCTGGTCCATCACCTTGCAGATCTTCTCGGCATGCGCTTCGCTCAAAGCGCCGCCGAAGACCGTGAAATCCTGGCTGAAGACGAAGACGAGACGGCCGTTGATGGTGCCGTAGCCGGTGACGACGCCGTCGCCGGGGATCTTGTTCGCGGCCATGCCGAAGTCGGCGCAGCGGTGTTCGACGAACATGTCCCACTCTTCGAAGCTGCCTTCGTCGAGCAGCAAGTCAAGCCGCTCGCGCGCCGTCAGCTTGCCCTTGGCGTGCTGCGCGGCGATGCGTTTGTCGCCCCCGCCCAGGCGCGCCGCGGCGCGTTTGTTTTCAAGCTGTTCGAGGATGTCGTGCATCGTGCTTCTTTCGTTTCGGCTCTCGTTTCGGTTCAGTCGTGCAGATCGAGCAAATCAAGCAGGCGGCGCGCGGCCACCGAGGCCGCGATGCGGCCCGCGCGCACATCGTCGGTCATCACGGGCAGCGCATCTCGCACCGCCGCATGGTGGCGGAAACGCTGGCGCAGGCCGGCTTCGATGCGCTCCCACATCCAGGCCTTGTCCTGCGCCTGGCGCCGCGCACGCAGTTCACCGCTGGCGCGGCGCCGCTCGACGAATTCGCCCACCACCTGCCAGAACTCGGCCAGCCCGGTGCCGTGCAGCGCGCTCATCTGCAGCACCTTCGTGCCGGCGTGGGCGTGTGCGCCCAGCAGGCGCAGCGCGCTCGTGATCTGCGCGCGGGCACGCGTCGCGGCGGCTTCGTCGAGATCGGCCTTGTTGATGACCACCAGATCGGCAATCTCCATCACGCCTTTCTTGATCGCCTGCAGGTCGTCGCCTGCGTTGGGCAACTGCAGCAGCACGAACATGTCGGTCATGCCCGCCACCGCGGTCTCGCTCTGGCCGACGCCCACCGTCTCGACGATCACCACGTCGTGGCCGGCGGCTTCGCAGATCAGCATCGTCTCGCGCGTTTTTTCGGCCACGCCGCCGAGCGTGCCGCTGGCCGGGCTGGGGCGGATGTAGGCGCGCTCGTCCATCGACAGCCGCTGCATGCGCGTCTTGTCGCCGAGGATGGAGCCACCCGACACACTGGACGACGGGTCCACCGCAAGCACCGCGACGCGCTTGCCCTGTGCCGTCAGCAGCAAGCCGAGACCCTCGATGAAGGTGCTCTTGCCGACACCCGGCACGCCGCTGATGCCCAGCCGCAGCGCGCCGCCGGCGCGTGGCAGCAGCACGTTCAGCAGCGCGTCGGCGCGCGCGCGATGGTCGGCGCGTGTGGACTCCAGCAGCGTGATGGTCTTGGCCAGCGCACGCCGCTGCGCCGGGCCGGCGGGCCCGAGCAGAGGCGCCTGCAGCGCGTCATCGGCGGCGGCCATCGCTGTGCGCTCAGCCGGCCACGGCGCTCTTGATCTGCTCGAGCACGTCTTTCGCGCTGGCGGGAATCGGCGTGCCCGGGCCGTAGATGCCCTTGACGCCGGCCTCGTAGAGGAAGCGGTAGTCCTGCTGCGGCACCACGCCGCCGACGAAGACGATGATGTCGTCGGCGCCCTGCGCCTTCAGCGATTCGATGATCGCCGGCACCAGCGTCTTGTGGCCGGCCGCCAGCGTGCTGACGCCGACCGCATGCACGTCGTTTTCGATCGCCTGGCGCGCGCACTCTTCGGGCGTCTGGAACAGCGGCCCCACGTCGACGTCGAAGCCGAGGTCGGCGAACGCGGTGGCCACCACCTTGGCGCCGCGGTCGTGGCCGTCCTGGCCGAGCTTGGCGATCATCACGCGCGGGCGCCGGCCCTGGGCTTCGCCGAACGCCGCGATTTCGCCCTGCAGCCGGGCCCAACCCTCGGCGCTGTCATAGGCCGCGGCGTAGACACCGCTGACCTTCTGGATTTCGGCGTGGTGGCGGCCATAGACCGCCTCCAGCGCGTCGCTGACCTCGCCCACCGTCGCCCGCACGCGCGTGGCGGCGATCGCCAGCGCCAGCAGGTTGCCGCTGCCGCTGCGCGCGGCGTCGGTCAGCGCCACCAGTGCGGCCTGCACCGCGGCGTCATCGCGCGTGGCCTTGACGTGCCGCAGGCGCGCGATCTGGCCGTCGCGCACCTTGACGTTGTCGATCTCGCGGATGTCGATGGGGTCTTCGCTCGCGAGCCTGTATTTGTTGACGCCGACGATCACGTCCTTGCCGGCATCGATGCGCGCCTGCTTCTCGGCCGCGCTGGCCTCGATCTTCAGCTTCGCCCAGCCCGAGGCCACCGCCTGCGTCATGCCGCCCATCGCCTCGACCTCTTCGATCGTGGCCCAGGCCTTGTCGGCCATCTCCTGCGTCAGGCGCTCCATCATGTAGCTGCCGGCCCAGGGGTCGACGACGTTCGGGATGTGCGTTTCTTCCTGGATGATGAGCTGCGTATTGCGCGCGATGCGGGCGCTGAATTCGGTGGGCAGCGCGATCGCCTCGTCGAAACTGTTGGTGTGCAGGCTTTGCGTGCCGCCGAACACCGCGGCCATGGCCTCGATGGTGGTGCGCACGACGTTGTTGTACGGGTCCTGTTCGGTCAGGCTCCAGCCGCTGGTCTGGCAGTGCGTGCGCAGCATCAGGCTCCTGGGCTTCTTCGCATCGAAGCCTTTCATGATGCGTGTCCACAGCAGCCGCGCCGCGCGCATCTTCGCGATCTCGAGGTAGAAGTTCATGCCGACGGCCCAGAAGAAGCTCAGGCGCGGCGCGAAGTCGTCGACGTCCAGGCCCTTCGCGATCGCGGTCTTCACGTACTCCTTGCCGTCGGCCAGCGTGAAGGCCAGCTCCAGCGCCTGGTTGGCGCCGGCTTCCTGCATGTGGTAGCCGCTGATGCTGATCGAGTTGAACTTCGGCATCTGCTGCGCCGTGTACTCGATGATGTCGCCGATGATGCGCATGCTCGGCGCCGGCGGATAGATGTAGGTGTTGCGGACCATGAACTCCTTGAGGATGTCGTTCTGTATGGTCCCGCTCAGTTCTGCCTGCGCCACGCCCTGCTCTTCGGCCGCCACCACGTAGCCGGCCAACACCGGCAGCACGGCGCCGTTCATCGTCATGCTCACGCTCACCCTGGCCAGCGGAATCTGGTCGAACAGGATCTTCATGTCCTCGACCGAATCGATGGCCACGCCGGCCTTGCCGACGTCGCCCGTGACGCGCGGGTGGTCGCTGTCGTAGCCGCGGTGGGTGGCCAGGTCGAACGCGACGCTGACGCCCTGCGCGCCGCCCGCGAGCGCCTGGCGGTAGAAGGCGTTCGACTCTTCGGCGGTGGAAAAACCCGCGTACTGGCGGATCGTCCACGGCCGCACCGCGTACATCGTGGCCTGCGGGCCGCGCACGAAGGGCGCGAAACCCGGCAAGGTGTCGCTGTACTTCAGGTCGGCCGTATCGGCGGCCGTGTACAGCGGCTTGACGTGCAGGCCTTCGGGCGTGACCCAGGTCAGCGCGTCCACGTTGCCGCCCGGCGCCGACCGGGCCGCGGCCTGCTGCCACTGCGCCAGCGTGGCAGGTGCGAACTCGTCGCTCATCAGGATTCTCCTTCGTCGGGTGGCCCCGCGAGTCGCCATAATTATAAATTCAAAAAACAGTCCCAGGCGCCGGTGCCCACCGCGTCACCACCATACGCGTACGCGCCATAGCCGGGCGCATAATTATGAATTCAGAACGCAAACCGCCGCCCGTGGCCACCGCCCAGACCCCCGCCGACGCCCGCCCGCTGCTGCCGCGCGCGCTCTACCAGGAAGTGGCCGAGCGGCTGCGCCAGCAGATCTTCGCGCGTGAACTCGAGCCCGGCGCCTGGATCGACGAGTTGAAGCTTTGCGCCGACTACGGCATCAGCCGCACGCCGCTGCGCGAGGCGCTGAAGGTGCTGGCCGTCGAAGGCCTGGTGACGATGAAGCTGCGCCGCGGCGCCTACGTCACCGAGATGAACCCGCAGGACGTGGCCCAGGTCTACCACCTGCTGGGGCTGCTGGAAAGCGACGCCGCCGGCCAGGTGGCGCTGCACGCCGACGACGCACAGCGGGCCGCGCTGGCGGCGCTGCACGCGCAGCTTGAAAAGCAGGTGCGCCATCGCGATGCCTTTTTCGCCACCAACGAACGTTTCCACATGGCCTTGCTCGAAGCCGCTGGCAACCGCTGGGCGACGCAGGCGGTGACGGACCTGCGCAAGGTGATGAAGCTCAACCGCCACCAGTCGCTGTTCACGCGCGGGCGGCTCGCCGATTCGCTGGCCGAGCACCGTGCGCTGATGGCCGCCATCGAGCGGCGCGATGCCGCGCTGGCGAGCCGGCTGATGAAGACCCATTTCGAAAACGGCCTCGAAGCAACGGCCTGAACGCCGAGGCCAACGCCGGCGCTCACCCGTTCACGGGCTGCAATTCGGCCATCACGCGCGGCTCGGCCGCGCGCATCGCAAGCGCCAGCGGGTGGCTGCTGGCCGCCAGCGGGCGCGCCGAGGCATCGGCGCCGAAGGCGCCGAATCCGGGCGTGATATCCCAGCGCTGCGCCGCCTGGCCGAAGAGGCGGTGCGCACGTTCGGCGGCGGCATCGCAGAACACGGCCGACGGCGGCAGCGACAGCGGCAACTGCGACTTGTCGAGCACGCGCAGCGCGATGCTCCAGCCGGTGCCATGCAGCAGCCCGGCCAGATAACCGTCGAAGGCCGGCTGGCCGGCCTGCGCGGCGCCGGCCGACATCTGGCGCGCCAGCGCTTCAGCGTGTTCCCATTGGCGCGCTGCCGCGCGCGCGCCGAGCGTGCCGGCCGGCGCTTCGTACATCGGCTTCAGCACGACACGCGCAATCACCGTCTGCAGCCCGTGTTCGCCGATGAGCGCGATCGCCTGCGCCAGATCGGTGACGGCGCCCTGGGCACGATAGAACGGGCTGCTGGCCAGGCGCAGCACCTCGGCGCTGAGCACCATGTCCTTGGCCACACGCTGCGCCAGCGCCGCCACCGGGAGCTGGGTCTGGCGCAGCAGCGCCAGCAGTTGCGGAATCAGCGCCGCGGCGCGCGGCATCAGGTCTGCGGGCAGCGCCGGCAACGCCAGCACCTTGTCGAGCGCCGCCAGCGCCTGCTGTTCGTTGCGCGTGAAGGCCTTGTCGCCCGGGTGGCCGCTGTGCAGCAGCCACGCCAGCAGCGGCACCGCCGCCGCCTGAGCCGGCGCCAGGACCGGGTCCAGGCCCGCCTGCGGCGGCGCGGGCTCGGGCGCCTTCGGCTCGGGCCGGCGCGGGGAGAACAGACGTGAAAGCCAGCTCATCCGCGCCAGCTTCGCGTCAGCGCTGGGCGATGGGCACCACGTCGCGCCGCTCGGCGCCGACGAAGAGCTGGCGCGGGCGGCCGATCTTGTATTCGGGGTCGCTGATCATTTCGTTGAGCTGGGCGATCCAGCCCACCGTGCGCGCCAGCGCGAAGACGGCGGTGAACAGGCTCACCGGGATGCCGAGCGCGCGCTGCACGATGCCGGAATAGAAGTCGACGTTCGGGTAAAGCTTGCGCGAGACGAAGTAGTCGTCCTCGAGCGCGATCTTCTCCAGCGCCATCGCCAGCTTGAACAGCGGATCGCCGTGCAGGCCCAGCGCTTCCAGCACCTCGTGACAGGTCTCGCGCATCAGCTTGGCGCGCGGGTCGTAGTTCTTGTAGACCCGGTGGCCGAAGCCCATCAGCTTGACGTTGGAGTTCTTGTCCTTCACCTGCTTGATGAACTCGCCGATCTTCTCGACGCCGCCGTTCTTCTGGATCTCCTCCAGCATGTTCAGCGCCGCCTCGTTGGCGCCGCCGTGCGCGGGGCCCCACAGGCAGGCCACGCCGGCGGCGATGGCCGCGAATGGATTGGTGCCCGAGCTGCCGCACAGCCGCACGGTGGAGGTGGAGGCGTTCTGCTCGTGGTCGGCGTGGAGGATGAAGATGCGGTCGATCGCGCGCACGATGACGTCGTTGGGTTCGTAATGCTCGCACGGCGTGGCGAACATCATGCGCATGAAGTTGGCCGAATACGAGAGATCGTTTTTCGGGTAGATGAAGGGCTGGCCGATACCGTACTTGTAGGCCATCGCCACCAGCGTGGGCATCTTCGCGATCAGCCGGATGGCCGAGATCTCGCGATGCTTCGGATTGTTGATGTCGGTGCTGTCGTGATAGAAGGCCGACAGCCCGCCCACCAGCCCCGTCATCACCGCCATCGGGTGCGCGTCGCGGCGGAAGCCGCGCAGGAAGAACTGCATCTGCTCGTTGACCATCGTGTGGTTGGCCACGAGGCGCGTGAAGTCGGTGCGCTGGGTCGTGTTCGGCAGCTCGCCGTTGAGCAGCAGATAGCAGATCTCGAGGAAGTCGCAGTTCTCGGCAAGCTGCTCGATCGGGTAGCCGCGGTACAGCAGCTCACCCTTGTCGCCGTCGATGTAGGTGATGGCGCTCTGGCAGGCCGCGGTACTCAGGAAGCCGGGGTCGTAGGTGAACTTGCCGGTCTGCGCATAGAGCTTGCGGATGTCGATCACATCGGGGCCGATGCTGCCCTTGTACAGCGGCAGTTCGATGCTCGGACTGGCGTCGGAAAACGACAGGGTGGCTTTGACGTCGGAGGGGGTCATCGGAGGGGCCTTTCTGAGTTCAGCTCTTGGCGCCGTGAGGCGCTTGCCGCATCTGCAGCAGCACCTCGCGCACTTCGGGTCGGTCCAGCTCGCCCTGCGGTTGCGTGCGCAGCAGCAGCAGGTCGAGCAGGTCGTTGTCCGGCAGGTCCATCAGGGCGTTCAAGCCCGCGGCCTGCCTTGTCGTGATCGTCTCCTCGTGGTGGCGGAAATAGCGTTCGATGAAGAGGTCGTTCTCCAGCAGGCCGCGGCGGCAGCGCCAGCGCAGCTTGCTGAGGGATCGGTCGTCGAGTCGCTCGCTCATTCGTGTCGCCAGGGTCTGGCGTTGGGCCGCCGTGAGGGCGCGTGGGCGCACTTCATACGGCGCGGCGCACCAGCATCTCCTTGATCTTGCCGATGGCCTTCGTCGGATTCAGCCCCTTCGGGCAGACATCGACGCAGTTCATGATGGTGTGGCAACGGTACAGACGGTACGGGTCTTCGAGGTTGTCCAGGCGCGCTTCGGTGTCCTGGTCGCGGCTGTCGGCGATGAAGCGGTAGGCCTGCAGCAGCCCCGCGGGGCCGACGAACTTGTCGGGGTTCCACCAGAAGCTGGGGCAGGCCGTAGAACAGCTTGCGCAGAGGATGCACTCGTACAGGCCGTTGAGCTCGTCGCGCTCCTGCGGCGTCTGCAGGCGTTCCTTCTCGGGCGGCCGCGTGTCGTTGACGAGGTAGGGCTTGATCGAGTCGTACTGGGTGAAGAACTGCGTCATGTCGACGATGAGGTCGCGCACCACCGGCAGCCCGGGCAGTGGCTTGAGCACCACGGTGCCCGGCAGCGTGCGCATGTTGGTCAGGCACGCGAGGCCGTTCTTGCCGTTGATGTTCATCGCATCCGAGCCGCAAACGCCTTCGCGGCAACTGCGCCGGAAGCTCAGCGAGGGGTCCACCGCCTTGAGCTTGTTCAGCGCGTCGAGCAGCATGCGCTCGTTGCCGTCGAGCTCGACCTGCAGCGACTGCATGTAGGGCTTGTCGTCCTTGTCGGGGTCGTAGCGGTAGATCTGGAAGGTGCGCAGGGTCATGTCGGGCAATCGGTTAGAAGGAACGGACCTTCGGGGGAATCGATTCGACGGTCAGCGGCTTGGGCTGCACCGGCTTGTATTCGAGCCGCTGGTCGGCCGAATACCACAGCGTGTGCTTCATCCACTCGTCGTCGTTGCGGCCGTTCGGGTGTTCGGGCGTGTCGCCGTAGTCGTCCACCGAATGGGCGCCGCGGCTTTCGCGGCGCGCGGCGGCCGAGATCATCGTCGCCAGCGCAGCCTCGATCAGGTTCTCGACCTCCAGCGCCTCGATGCGCGCGGTGTTGAAGACCTTGCTCTTGTCTTTCAGCGTGATGCCCTTGACCCGTTCGGCGAGTGCCTTGATCTGCACCACGCCTTCGTCCAGCACGGCCTGGGTGCGGAACACACCCGCGTGCTTCTGCATCGTGGCGCGGATGGCGTTGGCAACGTCCTGTGCGTATTCACCGGAGGTGCTGCCGTCCAGTCGGGCCAGGCGCGCCAGCGCGGCGTCGGCGGCATCGGCCGGCAGCGGCTTGTGCGCCGCGCCGGGCTTGACGTTTTCAACGATGTGGTTGCCGGCAGCGCGGCCGAACACCAGCAGGTCGAGCAGCGAGTTCGTGCCCAGGCGGTTCGCGCCATGCACGCTGACGCACGAACATTCGCCCACCGCGTACAGGCCGTTCACCACCGCGTTCGGGTCGCCGTTGTTCGGCGCCACCACCTGGCCGTGGATGTTGGTCGGGATGCCGCCCATCTGGTAGTGGATGGTCGGCACCACGGGAATCGGCTCTTTCGTGATGTCGACGTTGGCGAAGTTGTGGCCGATCTCCAGCACGCTGGGCAGGCGTTTGCCGATCGTGTCAGAGCCCAGGTGCGTCATGTCGAGGTTGATGTAGTCCTTGTTCGGACCGCAGCCGCGCCCTTCCTTGATCTCCTGGTCCATGCAGCGACTGACGAAGTCGCGCGGCGCCAGGTCTTTCAGCGTCGGCGCGTAGCGTTCCATGAAACGCTCGCCGACCGAGTTGCGCAGGATCGCGCCTTCGCCGCGGCAGCCCTCGGTGAGCAGCACGCCGGCGTTGTGCACGCCGGTGGGGTGGAACTGCCAGAACTCCATGTCTTCCAGCGGCACCCCGGCGCGTGCGGCCATGCCCAGGCCGTCGCCGGTGTTGATGAAGGCATTCGTGCTGGCGGCGAAGATGCGGCCGGCGCCGCCGGTGGCCAGCAGCGTGGTCTTGGCCTCCAGGATGTGCACGTCGCCGGTTTCCATTTCCAGCGCGGTGACGCCGAGCACGTCGCCATCGGCGTCGCGGATCAGGTCCAGCGCCATCCATTCGACGAAGAAGTTGGTGCGCGCCTTCACGTTCTGCTGGTACAGCGTGTGCAGCATCGCGTGGCCGGTGCGGTCGGCGGCGGCGCAGGCGCGCTGCACCGGCTTTTCGCCGTAGTTCGCGGTGTGGCCGCCGAACGGGCGCTGGTAGATGGTGCCGTCGGGGTTGCGGTCGAACGGCATGCCGAAGTGTTCGAGCTCGTAGACGACCTTGGGCGCCTCGCGGCACATGTATTCGATGGCGTCCTGGTCACCCAGCCAGTCGCCGCCCTTGACGGTGTCGTAGAAGTGGAAGTGCCAGTTGTCCTCGGACATGTTGCCCAGCGACGCCCCGATGCCGCCTTGTGCGGCCACCGTGTGCGACCGCGTCGGGAACACCTTGGACAGCACCGCCACGTTGAGGCCGGCACGCGCCAGTTGCAAGGACGCGCGCATGCCGGAACCGCCGGCGCCGACGATGACAACGTCGAACTTGCGCTTGGGAAGGTTGGCGGTAGCCATTGTGTTCAAAGCCTCCAGAGCACTTGCATGGCCCAGCCGGCGCAGCCGACCAGCCAGATGATGGTGGCCGCCTGCAGCAGCAGCCGGGCGCCGACCGAATGAACGTAGTCCATCAGGATGTCGCGCATGCCCGCCCACGCGTGCCATGCGAGCCCAAGCACGACGACGAAGGTGAACAGCTTCATCCACTGGGCGGCAAAGATGCCGGCCCATTTGTCATAGCCCATCTCGCCGGGCATCAGCACCTGCACGATGACGGCCAGCGTGAACAGCGCCATCAGCAGCGCGGTGATGCGCTGCATGAGCCAGTCGCGCATGCCGTAGTGGGCGCCGACGACGAGGCGCTTGTAGCCGTGGTTGATGTTGGCCATGGTCAGCGCCCCTCAGAACAAACCGAACAGCTTGGCGCCGAACACCAGCGTCAACAGCAGGCTCAGCGCCAGCGTGACCACGGCGGTGTGGCGGCCCTGATCCTTGCTGACCCTGTGCGTCGCGTCCAGCCACAGATGGCGCAGCCCGGCCATCAAGTGGTGCAGGAAGGCCCAGATCAGCACCCACACCACGAGCTTGACGCACCACGCCGGCACGACGCCGATGCCGGCGATGAAGGCGCTCGTGAAGCGGCTGTAGGTGGCCTCGGAGCTCAGGCTGTTGTCGAACAGCCAGAGCAGGAAGGGCAGCAGCACGAATATCAGCAGCCCGCTGGCGCGGTGCAGGATGGACACCAGCGCCGCCAGCGGCAGCCGGTACTTCGTGGCATCGACCAGGCGCATGGTGCCGGGTCGTTGTTTGGTCATCTCGGACATGGTGGGCTTGTAACCTGATGGAACCGAAGGAGTTTATTGCAACGCTGCAGCCGAAGGCGCAAGACAGCCGCCGTATCAACTGAGCACGTTTCGATAGTGGTGGCTGCCGGTGTTGTACAGGCCACGCCGCAACTCCACCGGCTTGTCGCCGTACGTGAACGACAGCCGTTCGACCGACAGCAGCGGCGCACCGGCGGGCAGCGCCAGCGCCAGCGCGTCTTCGGCGCTCGCGGCAACGGCGCGGATCTTCTCTTCGGCGCGGATCATGCGCACGCCGAATTCGGTTTCGAACAGGCTGTACATCGGGCCGCGGTAACCCTGCAGCTTTTCCGTCGTCAGGCCCTTGAACAGCGTGCCGGGCAGCCAGATGTCGTCCAGCACCACGGGCCGGCCGGCGGTGAGCAGCAGCCGTCGCAGCTCGACGGCGTTTTCGCCCGCCTTCAGCGCCAGCGAGCGCGCGATGTCGGGCGGGGGGCGCATGCGGCGGCAGTCGAGCAGGCGGCGCTGCATGCCGGCCGGCACGCCTTCGTCGGGGGTCAGGCGCAGGAAGCGGTATTGGATGTTCTCTTCGGCGTGTGTGGCGACGAAGGTGCCCTTGCCCTGGCGCCGCACGACGAGGTTTTCGGTCGCCAGCTCGTCGATCGCCTTGCGCACCGTGCCCTGGCTGACCTTGAAGCGCGCCGCCAGTTCGATCTCGCTCGGAATCGCCTCGCCGGGCTTCCATTCGCCGGCCTGCAGGCTGCGCATCAGCAGACCCTTGATCTGCTGGTACAGCGGGCTGAAGGAAGGTGTGGGCTCGGCGAGCACGGAATCGGCCATGACGCCGATTGTCTTACATAAGACATAAGAGTGGGGTCGCCCTCGGGCGGCTAAACTTGCCGCCTCCATTTTCCCCGCTTCGCTGTCTTCCCCCAGGAGCCTCTCATGAGCAAAACGCCCGTTCGCGTGGCTGTCACCGGCGCTGCCGGCCAGATCGGTTACGCCATCCTGTTCCGCATCGCGTCCGGCGAAATGCTCGGCAAGGACCAGCCCGTCATCCTCAGCCTGCTCGAAGTGCCGATGGAAAAGCCGCAGCAGGCGCTGCAGGGCGTGATGATGGAGCTGCAGGACTGCGCGTTCCCGCTGCTCGCTGGCATGGAGGCGCACGGCGACCCGATGACGGCGTTCAAGGACGCCGACTACGCGCTGCTCATCGGCTCGCGCCCGCGCGGCCCGGGCATGGAGCGCGCCGAGTTGCTGGCCGTCAACGCCGAGATCTTCACCGCCCAGGGCAAGGCGCTGAACGCCGTGGCCAAGCGCAATGTCAAGGTGCTGGTGGTGGGCAACCCGGCCAACACCAATGCCTACATCGCGATGAAGAGCGCGCCCGACCTGCCGCGCCGCAACTTCACTGCGATGCTGCGCCTGGACCACAACCGCGCGCTGAGCCAGATCGCCGCCAAGACCGGCAAGCCGGTGGCGCAGATCGAGAAGCTCGCGGTCTGGGGCAACCATTCGCCGACGATGTATCCCGACTACCGCTTCGCCACCATCGGCGGCGCGAGCGTGAAGGACATGATCAACGACCCGGTGTGGAACGCCGAGACCTTCCTGCCCACGGTGGGCAAACGCGGCGCCGCGATCATCGCCGCACGCGGCGTCTCGTCGGCCGCGTCGGCGGCCAACGCCGCCATCGACCACATGCACGACTGGGCGCTGGGCACGAACGGCAAGTGGGTGACGATGGGCATCCCGTCGGACGGCCAGTACGGCATTCCGAAAGACGTGATGTTCGGCTTTCCGGTCACCTGCGAAGGCGGCGAGTACAAGCTCGTCGAAGGCCTGCCCATCGATGCGTTCTCGCAAGGCTGCATAGCCAAGACGCTGGCTGAACTGCAGGGCGAGCAGGACGGCGTGAAGCACCTGCTCTGAGAGCGCGACGCGCCGGCCTTGATCGAGCCGTGAACGTGCCATGAGCGACTGGAATCCCGCGCTCTACCAACGCTTCGAGGACGAGCGCACACGGCCGGCGCGTGACCTGCTGGCGCGTGTGTGCGATGTCGCTCCTGCGCGCGTGGCGCATGTCGTCGACCTGGGCTGCGGCCCGGGCAACTCGACCGAGTTGCTGGCCGAACGTTTTCCCGGCGCCGACGTGCTGGGCGTCGACAATTCCGAGGCCATGCTGGCGAGCGCACGCGAACGGCTGCCGCGCTGCCGCTTTGAACACGCCGACATCACGCGCTGGCGCGCCGCATCACCGCCCGACCTGATCTACGCCAACGCCGCGCTGCAATGGGTGGGCGCGCACCGCACGCTGCTGCCGCGCCTGTTCGAGCAGCTCGCGCCTGGCGGCGTGCTGGCGCTGCAGATGCCCGACAACCGCGACGAACCGTCGCACCGGCTGATGCGCGAGGTGGCCGCGCTGCCGCCGTTTGCCTCGCTCATCGGCGACGCCGCCGCGGTGCGCACGAAGATCCTGTCGCTCGCCGACTACTACGACCTGCTCGCGCCGCAGGCCGCCAGCATCGACATCTGGCGCACGACCTACCAGCACCCGATGGACTCGCCGGCGAAGATCGTCGAATGGGTCAGCAGCACCGGGCTGCGCCCCTTCGTCGAGCCGCTGCCGGCGGCCGAACGGGTGGAGTTCGTGGCGATCTACGAAAAGCGCATCGCCCAGGCCTACCCGTCGCGTGCCGACGGGCGCTGGCTGCTCGCCTTCCCGCGTCTGTTCGTCGTCGCGTGCCGCCGATGAACAGCGTCGCCCGCCATCCGCGCGATGCCTTGTTCGACAGCGGCGAACGGGCGCCGGCGCTGCCGGTCTGCGACCACTATGCCGGCGTCGAAGTGCGCATGCGCAAGAGCCTGGAACTGCAGGCCGAGCTGGGCCCGGTGTTCGACGTCACGCTCGACTGCGAAGACGGCGCGCCGGTGGGCGGCGAGATCGAACATGCGAGTCTGGTCGCCGAACTCGTGATGTCAAAGGCCAACAACTTCGGCCGCGTCGGCGCGCGCGTGCAGACCGTCGACCACCCGCAGTTCGACGCCCTCGTCGATCTGCTGGTGCGGCGTGCCGGCACGCGGCTGGCGTACCTGATGCTGCCCAAGCCGAACGGCCTGGCCGACCTGCAACACGCCGTCGATGCGGTGGACGACGCCAGCCGGCGCGCCGGGCTGCAGCGCACGATCCCGCTGCACACGCTGGTGGAAACGCACGGCGCACTGCGCGAGGTGGACGCGCTGGCCGCGCACCCGCGCATCGAATCGCTGTCGTTCGGCCTGATGGATTTTGTCTCGGCGCACCGCGGCGCCATCCCGCAGAGCGCGATGAGCACGGCCGCCGTCGGCGGCCAGTTCGACCATCCGCTGGTGCTGCGCGCCAAGCTCGAGATCGCCGCCGCGTGCCATGCGCATGCGAAGGTGCCGTCGCACTGCGTCGTCACCGAGTTCAAGGACCTGGGCGCGCTGCAGCGGGCGGCTGAAATCGCAGGCCGCCGCCTCGGCTACACGCGCATGTGGAGCATCCACCCGGCGCAGGTGCGCGTGATCGTCGATGCGTTCGCACCCACCGCGGCCGAGATCGACCAGGCGATCGACATCATCGTCGCCGCCCAGGCCGCGAACTGGGCGCCGATCCGCCACCGCGACACGCTGCACGACCGCGCCAGCTACCGCTACTTCTGGCAGGTGCTCGAACGTGCCCAGCGCACCTCGGTGCAAGGCGGCGCGCAGCTCCCGGCCGAGGTGCGCCAGGCGTTTTTCGACCGCCCTCTTTGAAAGCGTGATCTTTGCGTCCGCCGGGCGCCATCGACGCAAGTTCGCTTCCTTTAGTCTTATATAAGATATAAGATTCGGATCCTCACCGATCCGAACCCACCCGCCTCGTTGGAAACCACACCATGCTGACCGCCTACCGCCAACATGCCGCCGAACGTGCCGCGCTCGGCATTCCGCCGCTGCCGCTGAGCGCCGCCCAGACCGCCGAGCTTGTCGAGCTCATCAAGAACCCGCCACCCGGCGAAGACGCATTCGTGCTCGAACTGCTGACCCATCGGGTGCCGCCCGGCGTCGACGATGCGGCCAAGGCCAAGGCCGGCTTTCTGGCCGCCATCGCCCACGGCGACCTCGCGGTTACGCTGATCACGCGCGCGCACGCCACCGAACTGCTGGGCACGATGGTCGGCGGCTACAACGTGAAGCCGCTGATCGAATTGCTCGACGACGCCGAGCTTGCGCCGATCGCCGCCGCGGCGCTGAAGAAGACGCTGCTGATGTTCGACTTCTTCCACGACGTGGCCGAAAAGGCCAAGGCCGGCAATGCGCACGCGAAAGAGGTCGTGCAGAGCTGGGCCGACGCCGAGTGGTTCACGTCACGCGACGAAGTGGCCAGGACGATCACCGTCACCGTCTTCAAGGTGGCCGGTGAAACCAACACCGACGACCTGAGCCCGGCACCCGACGCCTGGAGCCGGCCCGACATTCCGCTGCACTACCTGGCGATGCTGAAAAACGCGCGAGCCGGCATCACACCCGAGGAAGACGGCAAGCGCGGGCCGATGAAGTTCATCGACGAGCTGAAGGCACGCGGCCACCTCGTGGCCTACGTCGGCGACGTGGTCGGCACCGGCTCCAGCCGCAAGAGCGCCACCAACAGCGTGATCTGGGCCACCGGCCAGGACATCCCCTTCGTGCCGAACAAACGTTTCGGTGGCGTCACGCTGGGCGGCAAGATCGCGCCGATCTTCTTCAACACGCAGGAGGATTCGGGCGCGCTGCCGATCGAAGTGGACGTCTCGAACTTCGAGATGGGCGACACGCTGACCCTCTTTCCGTACGACGGCCGCATCGAGAAGAACGGCGCGGTGGCGGCGCGCTTCAGGCTGCGCAGCGACGTGCTGTTCGACGAAGTGCGCGCCGGCGGCCGCATCAACCTCATCATCGGCCGCTCGCTCACCGCGAAGGCGCGCGAGTTCCTGGGCCTGCCGGCGAGCACGGTGTTCCGGCTGCCGCAGCCCGCCGTGGCGTCGACGGCCGGCTTCACGCTGGCGCAGAAGATGGTGGGCCGCGCGGTCGGCCTGCCCGAAGGGCAAGGCGTGCGCCCCGGCACGTATTGCGAGCCGAAGATGACCAGCGTCGGCAGCCAGGACACCACCGGCCCGATGACACGCGACGAGTTGAAGGATCTGGCCTGCCTGGGCTTCAGCGCCGACCTCGTGATGCAGAGCTTCTGCCACACCGCGGCCTATCCGAAGCCGACCGACATCAAGACGCACCGCGAGCTGCCGGCCTTCATCAGCAACCGCGGCGGCATCTCGCTCAAGCCCGGCGACGGCATCATCCATAGCTGGCTCAACCGCATGCTGCTGCCCGACACCGTGGGCACCGGCGGCGACAGCCACACACGCTTTCCGATCGGCATCAGCTTCCCGGCCGGCTCGGGCCTCGTGGCCTTCGGTGCCGCCACCGGCGTGATGCCGCTGGACATGCCGGAATCGGTGCTGGTGCGCTTCAAGGGCAAGATGCAGCCCGGCATCACGCTGCGCGACCTGGTGCATGCGATTCCGCTGTTCGCCATCAAACAGGGCCTGCTGACGGTGGCCAAGGCCGGCAAGGTCAACGAGTTTTCGGGCCGCATCCTCGAGATCGAAGGCCTGCCCGACCTGAAGGTCGAACAGGCGTTCGAGCTCAGCGACGCGTCGGCCGAACGCAGCGCCGCCGGCTGCACGGTGCGCCTGAACAAGGAGCCGGTCATCGAGTACCTGAACTCGAACATCGTGCTGCTGAAGAACATGATCGCGCAGGGTTACGCCGACCGCCGCAGCATCGAGCGCCGCATCGGCAAGATGCAGCAATGGCTGGCGGCGCCGACGCTGCTGGAAGCCGACAAGGACGCCGAATACGCACACGTCATCGAGATCGATCTGGCAGACATCAACGAGCCCATCCTGTGCTGCCCGAACGACCCCGACGACGCGCGCTTCCTGAGCGCGGTGGCCGGCACGAAGATCGACGAGGCCTTCATCGGTTCGTGCATGACCAACATCGGCCACTTCCGCGCCGCCAGCAAGCTGCTCGAAGGCGAGCGCGACATCCCCGTCAAGCTCTGGGTCGCGCCGCCGACGAAGATGGACGCGGCCGAGCTCACCAAGGAAGGCCACTACGCCAACTTCGGCAGCGCCGGCGCGCGCACCGAAATGCCCGGCTGCAGCCTGTGCATGGGCAACCAGGCGCAGGTGCGCGAAGGTGCGACGGTGGTGTCGACCAGCACGCGCAACTTCCCGAACCGGCTTGGCCGCAATACGCAGGTGTTCCTGGCATCGGCCGAGCTCGCGGCCATCGCGTCGAAGCTGGGCCGGCTGCCCACGGTGGCCGAGTACCACGCCGACATGGGCATCATCAACGCCGACGGCGCCAAGGTCTATCGCTACATGAACTTCGACCAGATCGGCGAATACGCCGAAACGGCGAAGGCCGTGATGGCCTGACGGACCTTTCAGGCCACCGCGCGCAACGGCGCATACAGGCGTTGCCGCAGCGCGGCTTCGCCGGTGGGCGTGAGGCTCACCGCGCGCGAACCCTTGACGCGCCGCGCCCAGCCCAGCGTATACAGGCGCTGCAGCAGCGCCGCGCCGAGCGCGCCGGCCAGGTGGTGGCGGCGCGCGCTCCAGTCCAGGCAGTGGCGGCACAGCGGGCGGCGCTGCGCCGTCAGGCTGGCGACATCGATGCCGAGTTCGGCAACGAAGTGCATGCCTTGTTTCGTCAGCACCGGCTGGCCATCGTGCAGGCGCAGCACACGGCGCGCCACCAGGCCGTCGTAGACCGCGACGCCGGCGTCGCCGGCCAGATGGTCATAACACTGGCGCGCCGCGCGCAGCGCGGGCTCGCGCGGACCGGTGACCAGGCGCAGCGCGCCGGCGCGGAAGGCCACGCCCATCAAACCTTCGAGCAGCCGCGCAACGTCGGCGTCGGCAAGGCGGAAGTAGCGGTGCCGGCCCTGCACTTCCAGGCTCAACAGCCGCGCATCGAGCAGCTTGGCCAGGTGCGCGCTCGCGGTCTGCTTGGTGACACCGGCCGCGGCGGCCAGTTCGGTGGCGGTCAGCGCCTGACCGCCAAGCAGCGCGCTCAGCATCTCGGCGCGCGCCGCGTCGCCGATGAGCGCGGCGATGCGTGCGATGTGCGGGCCTTCCTTCATGGTTCGATTGTGGACGAACCATTCGACTCGCGTGCGGCCTGAAGATGGCGCCCGTTCGAAAAGGAGAACCTCATGACCGTGACCTGTCTGATCCGCTACCAGATCGACCCCTTCCAGCGCCAGCACTTCCAGGCCTATGCCGAGGCCTGGGGCCGCATCATCCCGCGCTGCGGCGGCGGCCTGCTCGGCTATTTCCTGCCGCACGAAGGCACGAACGACATCGCCTGGGCGCTGATCTCGTTCGCCAGCCTGGCGGCCTACGAAACGTATCGCGCGCGGCTGAAGACCGATGACGAAGGGCGCGCGAACTTCGAGTTCGCGCAGCGCCAGCGCTTCATCGTGCGCGAAGAGCGCAGCTGGATCACGCCGGTGGCGGGCACGACGCCCGCTTGATCAGGGCTCGACGGCGGCGATCTCGCCGAAGATGTGGGCGAGCCACATCTTCAGCCGCTGGCGTTCCATCAGCCCGAGGCCGGGGCCATCGATCGCGGCGCCGTTCTTCGCGGCCCAGAAGCTGGCGTTGCGGGCGTCGATCTTCTGCACCACCGAATCGTGCAGGCGCTTGAGGTTCACGACCCTGGCGCCGAGGCCGATCGCACGTTCGAGCTGGCCCGAACGTTCGAGCTGATGGAAGTCGTCGCCGCGCAACTGGTTCTTCACCAGCACGTAGTGCACACGCTGGCCGAAGCGGTCGAGCAGGCGCTCGAGCAGGTCGACCGAATCGCGCCCGCTGTCCATCACGTGCCAGTAGTTCAGCGCGATACCCGACAGATCGGCCATGTCGAGCACGCCCGACTCGTCCATCCACTTCACCAGCGGGTCGTGCGTCTGCGCCGCCAGATCCACCAGCACACGCCGGCCCGGCACCTCGACCGCGGCTTCGACGATGCGGTCCAGCGCTTCGTAGCGGTCGGCCAGCGCGGGCGACGCGTACTCGCTGTAAAAACGCAGCAGCGCGCCGTGCGAGCGGTCGGTGTCGAAGCCGACGAAAGGCATGTCGTGGTCGATGAAATACTGCGCCAGCAGGCGCGACATCATCGACTTGCCGACACCGCCCTTCTCGCCACCGATGAGGTGGATCTTCGAGACCGGATTGCTTTCGAGGGTGGGGACGTCGTCGTTCATGGCTTCATTGTGCCAAGGCTGGACGGCCCGGGTGCACGCTGCGCCGCCAGCGCCACAACAGCCACGAGGCAATGCTCAGGTTCAGCAGGTTCCACGCCAGCCCGTTGAGGAAAGCCGCGTGGTACGAGCCGGTGAGGTCGAACACCTCGCCCGACATCCAGCCGCCCAGCGCCATGCCGAACAGCGTCGCCATCAGCACCGCGCCGACGCGCGCGCCGGCCTCGGCGGGCGGGAAGTGTTCGCGCACGATGATCGCGTAGGCGGGCACGATGCCGCCCTGGAACAGCCCGAACAGCGCCGAGATCACGTACAACGAGACGAGGCCGTCGAAAGGCAGGAACAGCAGCAGCGCCACGCCCTGCAGCACCGAGCCCAGCAACAGCGTCGCGAGGCCGCCGATGTGGTCGCAGATGACGCCCGAAACGAGCCGGCTGACGATGCCGCAGGCCAGCATCAGCGACAGCATCTCGGCGCCGCGCGCCGCGCCGTAGCCGAGGTCGCCGCAGTAGGCGACGATGTGCACCTGCGGCATCGCCATCGCCACGCAGCACGCGACACCGGCGATGCACAGCAGCGCCTGCGCATGGCCCATGCTCAGGCCGAAGGGCCGCGTCGATGCGACGACCTTGCTCGACCGCGCCGCGCCGGCCACCGCCGCCGGCGGCCGCGGCCGCATCAGCAGCGCCAGCAGCGGCAGCGTCACGGCGCAGAACACGCCCAGGCCGATGTAGGTGGGACGCCAGCCCGCGCTGGCGACGAAGTGCTGCACCACGGGTGGCCAGATGGCGCCGGCCACATAGTTGCCGCTGGCGCAGATGGCCACCGCGACGCCGCGCCGGCGCACGAACCACAGCGAGGTGTCGGCCACCAGCGGCGCAAACGTGGCCGAAGCACCGAAGAAGCCGAGCAGCACGCCGTGCGCCAGCGCAAAGCTGGTGATGCTGCCCGACAGGCCCGCGGCGACGAAGCCGCTGGCCAGGCCGGCGGCGCCGATCAGCGTCGGCACCATGACGCCGAAACGGTCGGCCAGGCGCCCCATCACGAGGCCGCCGATGCCGAAGCCGATCATCATCAGCGTATAGGGCAGCGACGCATCGGCGCGCGCGACGCCGAACTCGGCCTGCACCGCCGGCAGCACGACGGCGATGACGTACATCGCGCCGCTGCCTATCGTCATCAGGGCCAGTGTGATGCCCAGGCGGACCCAGGCGTAGCGGGAATCGGCGGTGTGCTGCATGGTGCGACGATAGACTGTCGCGATGGCACAAAGCATCCATGACTTCCACGACGACGCGCGCAATGCCGATATCCGCATCTGGGTCAACGGCACGCTGAAACAACGCAACGACGCCGTGGTCTCGGTGTTCGACAGCGGCTTCGTGCTCGGCGACGGCGTCTGGGAAGGACTGCGTGTGGTCGGCGGCCACCCGGCCTTCCTGGATGCGCATCTGGACCGTCTGTACGAAGGCGCGAAGGCCATCGTGCTCGACATCGGCCTGAGTCGTGCCGAGCTCACGCGCGCCATCTACGACACGCTGGCCGCCAACCAGATGCACGACGGCGTGCACCTGCGGCTGATGGTGACACGCGGCGTCAAGCGCACACCGTACCAGGACCCGCGCGCGACGATCGGCGCCGCCACCATCGTCATCATTCCCGAGTTCAAGCTGGCGAAGCCGGAAACGGTGGCCGCGGGGCTGAGCCTGTTCACCGTGCACGTGCGGCGCGGTTTCCCCGACGTGCAGGATCCGAAGCTGAACAGCCACAGCAAGCTGAACTGCATCACCGCCTGCGTGCAGGCCTACACCGCCGGCGCCGACGAAGCGCTGATGCTCGACCCGCACGGCTTCGTCGCCACCTGCAACTCGACCCACTTCTTCATCGTGCGCCGCGGTGAGGTCTGGACTTCCAGCGGCGACTACTGCCTGGGCGGCATCACGCGCGCCAACGTGTTGCGGGTGTGCCGCGAAGCGGGCATCCCGGCATTCGAGAAGAACTTCAGTCTGACCGAGGTCTACGGCGCCGACGAGGCCTTCGTCACCGGCACCTTCGCCGGCCTGGCGCATGTGCGAATGGTCGATGGCCGACGCATCGGCGATGGCCGGCGCGGCCCGCTGGTGCAACGGCTGCAGGGCCTGTACAAAGACCTCGTGCAGCGCGACGTGGCGACGCGCGTTGCCCCGGCGGTGTGAGCGTGCCCGCGCCGCTGCGCATCGCCGCCTGGAGCGGCCCGCGCAACATCTCCACCGCGATGATGCGGGCCTGGGAAAACCGCGGCGACTGCGCCGTCAGCGACGAGCCGCTGTACGCCCACTACCTGGCGCAGACGGGGCTCGAGCACCCGGGCCGCGAAGAGATCATCAGCGCCGGCGACACCGACTGGCGCCGCGTCGCCGCCGCGCTCGGCGGCGCCGTGCCCAACGGCCAGCCCATCTGGTACCAGAAGCACATGACGCACCATCTGCTGCCGCACATCGACACGGCCTGGGTGCATGGGCTGCAGCACGTGTTCCTGATCCGCGACCCGGCGCTGGTGGTCGACTCCTACCTGAAGTCGCGCGCCGACGTGACGCCCGACGACATCGGTCTGCTGCAGCAGGCGCGCCTGTTCGACGCCGTGGCGCAGCGCCTGGGCCGCGCGCCGCCGGTGCTTGACGCCGAAGACGTTCTGCGCGCGCCGGCCGCATCGCTGGCGTGGTTGTGTGAACGCCTGGGCGTGCCCTTCAGCGAACGCATGCTGCACTGGCCCGCCGGGCCGCGTGCCAGCGACGGCGTCTGGGCGCCGCACTGGTATGCGGCCGTCTGGCGCTCGACCGGCTTTGAGCCGTGGCGCGAGCGCCGCGTCGCGTTGGCGGACAACGCGCAACGTGTCGCAGATGCCTGCCGCCCGGCCTACGAGGCACTGCGCCGCCACGCGCACCGCGCGTGATCACGCCGCCGCGGGAGCGATGCTTTCGGCGTAGTCGTAGAGCGCTTCGAGGATGGCCTGACCGCGCTCGTCGGCGCTCTCTGCCAGGTTGTCGATGCGCTCGAAGAAGGCCGCCAGCGTCAGCGCACCGGCGGTGCCGTCGTGCAGGCGTTCGCGGCAGTGCTGCTGCCAGCGCTGACGCTCGCCGTCATCCAGCGTGTCGCGGAAGTTGCGCGCGCGGTAGCGGAACAACAGCTCGTCCAGGCGCCCGTCGTCGAAGGCCGGACGCCTGGCCGCAAGCTGCTGCGGCGGCAGCTCGCGCAGGCGCTGCAACTGACGCCGATCGCGGTCGCCGATGAAACCACCGTAGAGGTCTTCGTCGACATCGGTTTCGGCGTTGCTGGCCGGGCGCTTGAAGACCTCGCCCCACAGCGCATCCAACGTGCGCCCGAATGCGGCGGCACGCTCGGCGTGGTGCAGCGCCGTGTCGATGTCGAGCGCCCAGCGCCGCTGCGCGGCGCCCAGCGTCTTCAGGTTGCCGATGACGATGGGCGACTTGTTGACGTGGATGGTCTTCACCGGCAACCGCTGCATGCCCTCGGGCAGATCGGCCTGGCGCGTGTACAGACGCTGGCGCGCCATGTCGACATCGAGCGTGGCCAGCTCTGCCGGGTCGAAAGCCAGATCCCAGACGATGAGTTCGTTCTTGTTCGTCGGATGCGGCGCCAGCGGCCACACCACGGCCATGCTGCCGCGCTCCAGCGGGTACCTGCCCGACAGATGCAGGAACGGCCGGTCGATGCCCATCTCGGCGCGCACCGCTTCCTTGTGGCGCAGCTTCAGGCAGAAGTCCCACAGCCGCGGCTGCCGGCGCTTGATGAGCCGCGCCAGCGCGATGGTCGCGCGCACGTCGGACAATGCGTCGTGCGCGGCCTCGTGCAGCAGCCCGTTGGCGCGGCTCAGGTCTTCGAGCTTGAACGACGGCCGGCCGTCGTCGTGTGTGGGCCACGTGATGCCGTCGGGCCGCAAGGCCCAGCAGCAGCGCACCACGTCCATGACGTCCCAGCGGCCGCAGCCGTTCTGCCATTCGCGCGCGTACGGGTCCATCAGGCAGCGCCAGAACAGGAAGCGCGTGACTTCGTCGTCGAAGCGGATGCTGTTGTAGCCGACACCGATGGTGCCGGGGCGGGCGAGTTCGGCTTCGATGCGGGCCGCGAATTCGTGTTCGGCGACACCGTCGCGCAGTGCCTGCTGCGGCAGGATGCCGGTGAGCAGGCAGCTCTCGGGGTCCGGCAGGAAGTCGGGCGCGGGCCGGCAGAACCAGTTCACCGGCGCGTCGATTTCGTTCAAGTCGGCGTCGGTGCGCACACCGGCGAACTGTGCCGGCCGGTCGTGGCGCGGCACGCGGCCGAAGGTCTCGTAGTCGTGCCAGAAGAACGTGGTCTCGAACGGGCGCTCGCTCATGTGGCCACGATAGCAGGCGCCACTTCCGCTGCCCCCGCTTTCAGCTACTTCTTCTTCGCCGCTGGCTTGCCCGATTGCAGCGCCTCGGACATGCCGATCAGCACGCCACTGACCATTGCGGTGTAGCTCTCGGCCATCGCCTGCGCGGCACGCATCGAGGCGGCGCGGCTGCTGCGCATCGCGGTCTGCATCTGCTGCGCCATCTGCTCGGCCGTGGTGGCGGCCTTGGCGCCGGCCTGCGTGCCGCCGGCCTGCATCTTCTCGAGCACCTGGCCCCAGGCACCGGCCAGCGGCGCGCCGGCGCTTTCGGCGGTTTTCTTCAGCGTGGCGAACAGCGTGTCCTCGAAGCGGTCGAGATCGTCGAGCGCCTTTTTCAGGTGCTTCTCGCGCAGGTCGGCTCCTTGCGCCACGAGCTGCTGCAGGGCGACCCGGTTGGCGTCCACCGCCTTCAGCAGCGCATCGTCCATGCCGGCCACCGTCTGCTCGAGCAGGGCCTCGGCATCGACGCCGACATTCTTCGCCGCGCCCTGGCTGGCGGCATCGGACACCGCCTTCAGCGCGCTGCGGATGTTCTTCAGCGTCAACTCGCGCCCCTGCAGGCCCGCCAGCGTGGCGCGGCTGACGGCTTGCTTGAGCTGCGCGCCCTGCTGGGCGGTGGCGTTCTCGAACATCGTGATCAGCGATTCGGCGTCGAACATCGGTTGGGCCATGGCTGCGGTCTCCTGCTCAGGTGGGTGGATGCTCTCACCGCGCCGCCTCCAGGGCAATGCGCATGTTCTCCGGGTCGGCGCCGCCACGCGACAGGCTAGCATGCGGCCGATGCAGCGCCGTCGCCTCCTCTTGTTGTCTGTGCCGGCGCTGGCCGGAATGGGTGCCCCGTTGTGGGCCGCTGCCGCTGATTCGACGGTGAAGGTCGAGCGTCGCGGTGATGCGGTGGTGGTCGATGTCGAACGTGATGTGCCGGCGCCGCTGGCCGACACCTGGGCCGTGCTGACCGACTTCGATCACATGGCGGCGTTCATGACCGGCGTCAAATCGAGCAAGGTGGTGGGGCGCGACGGCAATACGCTGGAACTGGCGCAGACGGCGCGCGCGGGCTTCGCCTTCGTGCACTTCGAGTTCGCATCGTTGCGCGCGGTCGAACTGCTGCCGATGCAGGAGATCCGCACGCGGCTGATCAGCGGCGACTTCGTGTCCTACGATTCGACCACGAAGCTGAGCGACCGCGGCGCGGGCACACGGCTCGTCTATCACGGCGTTTATGTGCCCAAGAGGTGGATGCCGCCGCTGGTCGGCACGTCCGCGATGGAGGCCGAAACAAGGCGCCAGTACGACCAACTGGTGGCCGAGGTGCTCAGGCGACGCACGCCCGGCCGGGAGATGAAGCCGCTACCGGCTGCGGCCGGCAGCCGCTGAGCAGGTCAGGCGGCCCGCCCTCACGCCAGCGGCCATTGGCCGCTGGCGTGGGTCTTACTGCTTCTTCGGCGCGACGTCGGCTTCGGTCGGGTGCTGGATCTCACCCTTCTTGTTTTCCTCGGTCAGCTTCTTGCGGTTGGCCTTGCGCTCGGCCGAGCGGGTGGCGTGGGTGCCGGCGGCCTTGTAGGGCTTGGCCGGCGCTGCGTCGCCGGTCTTCGCGGCTTCGCCGTTGGCCTTGGCTGCGGCCAGATCGGCCTTGCGCTTGGCGCGTGCTTCGGCCTTCTGCTCTTTGGTCAACTGGACCTTCTGCGGCGCCGCGCTCGGCTTCTGGTCTTGCGCACTCGCCGGGCCGGCGGCGAAGGCCACCATCAGCGCCGCCGTGGCGGCCCAGAGCAACTTTGTGTTCATGTCTGTCCTTGGTTTCAGTCGGATACACCGCCAAACCATCTTGACGGAGCCATCAAAATTGTGGAATGGGCGCAGAGTGCCGTCAAGCAAGCCGATGCGGCTCGGGCCTCTGCCGATGCGCGGCCACCACGCCGCGCATGTCGCAGGCCAAAAATCATGCTGCAGGCGCGGCCGACGCCCCGCCGGGAGACCGAGGCGCCGGCGTTCAACGACCTTCGCACCCCCTTTGCACTAGCATGCCCGCCGTCGCCCCGCCCCTGCACGGATGAGTCATGGCCTACCTGCTGCTGATCGTCGAAGACCCCGCCCAACGCGCCACCCGCACCGAAGCCGAAGGGCGCGCGGTCTACGAACGCATGCAAGCCTTCGCTGCGCAGTTGCAGCGCGAAGGCAAGCTGCTGGCGGTGGAATCGCTGGCATCGCAGCGCCGCGCCACGCGCGTGAGCGCGGGCGGCGCGCAGATTCTTGACGGCCCGTTCGCCGAAGCCAAGGAGATGGTGGGCGGCTTCTTTATGCTCGACTGCGCGACGCAGCACGAGGCGGTGGCCATTGCGCGCCGCTGCCCGGCGGCCGAATGGGCCACGGTCGAGGTGCGCGCCACCAGCCCCTGCTACGACGATTCGCTCTAGACCAGCCTGGACACACGCGATGCACACCGGCCCAGACCGCGACGACGGCGGCACAGCGAGGCAGAGCCCGCCCACGCCGACCCAGCAGGCCATCTCGGCGGTCTGGCGCCAGGAATCAGGCCGCATCGTCGCCGCCATCGCACGCCGGGTGCGCGACATCGGCGTCGCCGAAGAACTGGCCCAGGACGCCTTGGTCGCCGCGCTCGAACACTGGCCGGCCGACGGCGTGCCCGACAACCCCGGGGCCTGGCTGATGGCGACGGCGAAGAACCGCGCGCTCGATCGCCTGCGCCGCGACCAGGTGCTGGCAGCCAAGCTGGAGCAGATCGGCCATGATCTCGACGCCCAGCAGGCCCTCGTCGTGCCCGACTTCGTCGACGCGCTCGACGCCGCGCGCGCCGACGAGATCGGCGACGACCTGCTGCGGCTGATCTTCACCGCCTGCCACCCGGTGCTGTCCACCGAGGCCCGCGTCGCGCTGACGCTGAAGCTGCTGGGCGGCCTGAGCACGGCCGAGATCGCGCGCGCCTTCCTGCTCGGCGAGGCGACGATCGCGCAGCGCATCGTGCGCGCCAAACGCACGCTGGCGGCGGCGCAGGTGGCGTTCGAGCTGCCGCGCGGCGCGGCGTCGGGCGACCGCCTGGCCTCGGTGCTGGAGGTGGTCTACCTGATCTTCAACGAGGGCTACACCGCCACCGCCGGCGACGACTGGATGCGCCCGGCGCTGTGCGACGAAGCACTGCGCCTGGCGCGCACGCTGGCAGCGCTGCGGCCCGACGAGGCCGAAGTGCTGGGCCTGATGGCGCTGATGGAACTGCAGGCCTCGCGCACGCCGGCGCGCACCGACGAGCAGGGCCGGCCGGTGCTGCTGGCCGACCAGAACCGGCTGCGCTGGGACCGGCTGCTGGTGCGCCGTGGCCTGCTCGCGCTCGAGCGCGCCGAGAGCGCGGCGCGCCACCAGGGTCGCGCCGCCGGACCCTATGCGCTGCAGGCCGCCATTGCCGCCTGCCACGCGCAGGCCGGCAGCACCGAGCACACCGACTGGCCGCGCATCGCCGCGCTCTACGACGCGCTGCTCGCGCTGGCGCCGTCGCCGGTGATCGAACTCAACCGCGCCGTTGCCGTCGGCATGGCCTTCGGCCCGGCGGCGGGGCTGGCGATCGTCGAGCGCCTGGCCGGCGACGCGGCGCTGCAAAACTACCACTGGCTGCCCAGCGTGCGCGGCGACCTGCTGGCGCGGCTGGGGCGGCGCGCCGAAGCGCGCGCCGAGTTCGAGCGCGCCGCGGCGCTGGCGCGCAACCAGCGCGAGCAGGCATTCCTGCTCGAACGCGCACAGCAGATGACGCAAGCGGGGTGAGCGCCATTTAATAAAGTAGTTTATCATCCATGGGGTGATGAAGAAGGATTTCAGCCACCGCTTCGGCTTTCTGGTCAACGAAGTGGGCCGGCTCTACGGGCGCCGCTTCGACCAGCTTGCACGTGCCGAACTGGGGTTGTCGCGCGCCCAGTGCCGCCTGATCGGCGTGCTCGCCGCGCACGACGGCGACACGCCGCTGTCGCAGGCCGAACTGGCCGACCGCCTGGACCTCACGCCGATGGGCATCACCAGCCTGTGCGACCGCATGGCCGCGGCCGGCTGGCTGCGGCGCAGCGCCCACGCCACCGACCGCCGCGTCAAGCACATCGAACTGCTGCCGTCCGCGCACGAGGCGCTGGACAAGGCACTCGCGCTGAGCGACCGCCTGCAGGCGCAGGCGCTGGCCGGGCTGAGCGCGGCCGAGCGCAGCCAGCTCGTGACGCTGCTGCGCAAGTCGCGCGCCAACCTGAGCGAGTCGGCATGAGCGCGGCGGCGAGCGCGCCCGGCGCCGGCGCGGCCGACGGGCCGACGCACGCCAACGTCAAGCACCGCGGCATGATCACGATCTCGATCATGCTGGCGACCATCATGCAGGCGCTGGACACGACGATCGCCAACGTCGCGCTGCCGCACATGCAGGGCAGCCTGCAGAGTTCGCAGGACCAGATCACCTGGGTGCTCACGTCGTACATCGTGGCCGCCGCCATCGCCACGCCGATGACGGGCTGGCTGTGTGCGCGCTGGGGCCGGCGCCAGATCTTCCTCATCGCCGTCGTCGGCTTCACGGTCGCGTCGGCGCTGTGCGGCATGGCCGACGCGCTGTGGCAGATCGTCGCCGCGCGGCTGCTGCAGGGCGTGTTCGGCGCCGCGCTGGTGCCGCTGTCGCAGGCGGTGCTGCTGGACATCAACCCGAAAGAGAAGATCGGCCAGGCGATGGCGATCTGGGGCGCCGGCATCATGGTCGGCCCGATCCTCGGGCCGGTGGTCGGCGGCTGGCTGACCGACCACGCAAGCTGGCGCTGGGTCTTCTACATCAACCTGCCGGTGGGCGTGATGGCCTTCCTGGGCATCGCGCGCTTCCTGCCCGAGAGCCGGCCGAAGTCGGAACGGCTGGACATGTTCGGCTTCGTCACGCTGAGCCTGGGCATCGGTCTGCTGCAGATGTTCCTCGACCGCGGCCAGCAGCTCGATTGGCTCAACTCGGTCGAGATCCGCATCGAGATGGTCGGCTGTGTGCTCGCATTCGCGTTTTTCGTCGCCCACACCTGGACCACCACCGGCGTCTCGTTCCTGAACCGCGCGCTGCTGAAGGACACCAACTTCATCACCGGCAGCCTGTTTGCGGCCCTCGTCGGCATGCTGCTGTACGCCACGATGGCGCTGCTGCCGGCGCTGCTGCAGGGCGTGCTGGGCTATCCGGTGGTCTACACCGGCATCGTGATGGCGCCACGCGGCGTGGGCACCATGCTCGCGATGCTGATCGTCGGCCGCGTCGTGCAGCGTGTGGACCTGCGCGCCATCATGGCCGTGGGCTTTTCGCTCACCGCGCTGTCGCTTTACCAGATGACGCTGTTGACGCTGGACATGGACAGCTCGCTGATCGTCATCTCGGGCTTCATCCAGGGCCTGGGCATCGGCTTCACCTTCGTGCCGTTGAGTGCGGCCACCTTCCAGACACTGGCGCCGCACCTGCGCAACGAGGGCACGCCGATCTACAGCCTGATGCGCAACATCGGCAGCAGCGTGGGCATCTCCATCGTGCAGGCGATGCTGACCGAAGGCACGGCGCGCGCGCACGCCGAACTCGCGCTCGACATCTCGCGCGCCAACCCGGTGCTGCAGACGCTGCCGCCGGCCTTCAGCGCCAACACCGCGCGCGGGCTGGAACTGCTGAACGCCGAGGTCACGCGCCAGGCGGCGATGATCGGCTACGTGCACGACTTCCAGATGATGATGCTGCTGGCGCTGGCGGCGCTGCCGCTGCTGCTGCTGATCCGCAAATCCAGATCGGGCGCGCCGGTGGCGGCGGGCGCGGAGCCTGCGCACTGAAGATAATGGGCGGCCACCTCAACCCACACAGAGAGCCCGCCCGATGAGCCGCGTCTTCAACTTCAGTGCCGGCCCCGCCGCCCTGCCCGAGGCCGTGCTGCGCGAGGCCGCCGACGAGATGCTCGACTGGCACGGCTCGGGCATGTCGGTGATGGAGATGAGCCACCGCGGCAAGCAGTTCATGAGCATCGCCGCCGAGGCGCAAGCGCTGCTGCGTGAACTGCTGGCCGTGCCGGCTGGCTACAAGCTGCTGTTCATGCAGGGCGGCGCGATCGCCGAAAACGCCATCGTGCCGATGAACATGCTGCGCGGCCACGCGTCGGCCGACTACATCGACACCGGCGAATGGTCGAAGAAGTCGATCAAGGAGGCCAGGCGCTACGGCGGCGTCAACGTCGCCGCCAGCAGCGCCGACGGCGGCTACACGAGCATTCCGCCGCGCGAGCGTTGGGCGCTGGACCCGAACGCGGCCTACGTGCACATCTGCTCGAACGAGACCATCGGCGGTGTCGAATACCACTTCACGCCCGATGTCGGCAGCGTGCCGCTGGTGGCCGACATGTCCAGCAACATCCTGTCGCGGCCGCTGGACGTGGCGAAGTACGGCCTCATCTACGGCGGCGCGCAGAAGAACATCGGCCCCGCGGGCTTGACCATCGTGATCGTGCGCGACGACCTGCTCGGCCAGGCGTTGCCGGCCACGCCGTCGGCGTTCGACTACAAGATCGTGGCCGACAACGACTCGATGTACAACACGCCGCCCACCTACGCGATCTACATCGCCGGGCTGGTGTTCAAGTGGCTGAAAGCGCAGGGCGGCCTGGCGGCGATGGGGGCGCACAACCGCAGGAAGGCGGCGCTGCTGTACGAGCATCTGGACGCCACGAGCTTCTTCCACAGCCCGGTGGCGCGTGAGTGCCGCTCGCTGATGAATGTGCCGTTCAAGCTGAAGGACGAATCGCTCGACGCCGAATTCCTCAAGGGCGCCGAGGCGCGCGGCATGCTGCAGTTGAAGGGCCACCGGTCGGTGGGCGGCATGCGGGCGTCGATCTACAACGCGATGCCGATCGAAGGCGTGCAGGCGCTCGTGGCCTACATGAAGGAGTTCGAGGCCCGCCATGGCTGAACGCGCGCGCATCCTGGTGCTCAACCAGATCGCCGCCAGCGGGCTGGCGCTGCTGCCGCCGGAACGTTACGAAACCGGCCCGGACATGCAGCGGCCCGACGCCATCCTGCTGCGCTCGGCCGACCTGCACGGCCGCGAGATTGCACCCAGCGTGCGCGCCATCGCGCGCGCCGGCGCCGGCACCAACAACATTCCGCTGCCGGCGATGAACGCACGCGGCGTGCCGGTGTTCAACGCGCCGGGCGCCAACGCCAACGCGGTGAAGGAGCTGGTGCTCGCCGGCATGCTGATCGCGGCGCGCGAACTGGCGCCGGCGCTGCGCTTCACCGCCGCACTGGACGTCAACGCAGACGGGCTGGAACAGCGCATCGAACAAGGCAAGGCGGCCTTCGCCGGCTTCGAGCTGGCCGGACAGACGCTGGGCATCGTCGGCCTCGGCAAGGTGGGTTCGCTGGTGGCCGATGCGGCCATCAAGCTCGGCATGCAGGTCGTCGGTTACGACCCCGAGATCACCGTCGACGCGGCGTGGAACCTGCCATCGCAGGTGCGGCGCGCCAGCAGCGTCGACGAGGTGCTGAAGAGCGCTCATTTCGTCTCGCTGCATGTGCCGCTGCTGGCGGCCACGCGCGGCCTCGTCGGCGCGCGCAATCTGCCGCTGATGCAAGCCGGCGCGGTGCTGCTGAACTTCAGCCGCGACGGCGTGGCCGACAACGCCGAGGTCGTCAAGGCGCTCGCCGCGGGCCGCCTGGCGCACTACGTCTGCGACTTTCCGGGCCCGGCGCTGCACGGCCAGCCGCGCGTGGTGGCGCTGCCGCACCTGGGCGCGTCCACGCGCGAGGCCGAAGAGAACTGCGCGCTGATGGTGGTGGCGCAGTTGCGCGACTTCCTCGAACACGGCAACGTCGTCAACGCGGTGAACTTCCCCGCGGTGGCGCTGGCGCGCGAATCGCCGTGGCGGGTGGCGATCGCCAACGCCAACGTGCCCAACATGCTGGGCCAGATCTCCAGCGCGATGGCACACGCCGGACTGAACATCCACAACATGGTCAACAAGTCGCGTGGCGAGATGGCCTACACGCTGGTCGACGTCGACAGCGCCGTCGGCGCCGGGGTGCTGACGGCCCTTGGCGCCATCGACGGTGTGCTGTCGGTGCGCTATCTGCCTGACGCCGTTTGATGCGGGTCGACACCGCCGCCTTGCGTCGCACGGTGGCCGACGCTACCGTCGCGGCCACCCCGCCCGCAGGAGACTGCCGATGAAAAGATGTTCGCTCGTGCTCGTGCTGCTCGGCCTGTGCGGCACCACCTTGGCTCAGCAGCCCGTGGACGAACCGCCCTGGGCCCAGGGGCGGCCCCATACCGACATCGCGATGAGCATGGCGCCGGCGGCGCCGGCTTCGGCGCCCACAGCGGCCGATCAGTTGCCGGTCGACAAGATCAGGTTGCCGCCGGGCTTCAAGGCCGAGGTCTGGGCCAGCGGCGTGCTCGACGCGCGCGGCATGCGCCAGGGCGACAAGGGCACGCTGTTCGTGAGTTCGATGTCCGCGGGCACCGTCTATGCGGTGGTCGACAACGGTGACGAGCGCGAGGTCAGGCTCGTCGCCGCTGGCCTGACGCAGCCCAACGGCATCGAGTTCAACAAGGGCTCGCTCTACGTCGCCGCGGGCCGCACGATCACGCGCTACGACAACATCGAGGCCGACCTCGACCACGTGCCGGCGCCGGTGACGGTGTACGACAAGCTGCCCGACAACCCGGTGCACGGCGGCCGCTTCCTGAAGATCGGCCCCGACGGCCGGCTCTACGTCAGCATCGGCGCGCCCTGCAACGTCTGCGAACCGGGCGCGGCATCCGCATCGATCATTCGCATGCGGCTCGACGGCACCGGCGTCGAAACCATGGTCAGCGGCGTGCGCAACAGCGTCGGCTTCGACTTCGACCCCAACAACGGTGATCTCTGGTTCACCGACAACGGCCGCGACTGGCTGTCCGAAGACCTGCCCAACGACACCTTGAACCACGTCAGCGAGCCGGGCCGCAACTTCGGCTTCCCGTACTGCGACCAGGGCGACCTGGCCGACCCCGAGTTCGGCTGGGGCAAGACCTGCAGCGACTACGCGCAGCCCTCGCAGTTGATGGGCCCGCACGCCGGCGTGCTGGGCATGCGCTTCTACGGCGGCACGATGTTCCCGCCGAAGTATCGCGGCGCGATGTTCATCGCCCGCCACGGCCCCTGGAACCGCACGAAGAAGTACGCCGCCGACATCGTCGTCGCCTGGCCCGACGCGCGCGGCGGCATCACGAAGATGGAGCCCTTCCTCAGCGGCCTGGTCGAGAACAACGACTACCTCGGCCGCCCGGTCGACGTGCTGGTGATGAAGGACGGTTCGCTGCTCGTCAGCGACGACCACAACGGCGCCATCTACCGCATAAGCTACAGCCGCCCGTGAAGCCGGGCGCGGCACTCCGCCGGCCGCCCCCGCCAGTCCCATCAGGCCCGTCGGGCGCGCGTCAGGCGCGCCGGACCGGCCGCACCCCTCACCGCCCCTGGCTGAGCCGTGCCGCTGCCCTGACGCGCGGCGTTCCTGCGGCCCGCCGCACTGCGCATTGCACGGTGATTTCACGGGCCCGCAACCGAGGGTTGGCCGCCGCCGTCAGCCGTCTGTTCTGCCTATCATCCGCGCTGCCCTCCAGCAGGCCCGACTCCGCGCTCCATGTCCTTCGTCCCTCTCGCCCTGCGCCGGCCCTACACGTTCATCGTGATGGCGATCCTGATCGTGCTGGCGACGCCGTTCGCGCTGCTGAACATGGCGACCGACATCTTTCCGGAGATCAACATCCCCGTCATCAGCGTGGTGTGGAATTACCGCGGGCTGTCGGCGCAGGAGATGGGGCAGCGCATCGCAGCGCAGAACGAACGCAGCCTGACAACGACGGTGAGCGACATCGAGCACATCGAGTCGCTGTCGCTCGACGGCATCACCGTCATCAAGGTGTTCTTCCAGCCGAACGCCAACATCCAGACCGCCATCGCCCAGGTGGTGGCCATCGAGCAGACGCAGGTGCGCCAGTTGCCGCCGGGCATCACGCCGCCGCTGATCATCAAGTACTCGGCGTCGAGCATCCCCGTCATCCAGCTCGGGCTGTCGAGCCAGACGCTGCCCGAGCAGGGCGTGTTCGACGCTGCCATCAATACGCTGCGGCCTCAGCTCATCACGATCCCCGGCGTCGCCGTGCCCTACCCCTACGGCGGCAAGAGCCGGCTGATTTCGGTCGACCTCGACATCGCAGCGCTGCAGGCGCGCGGCCTGGCGCCGGCCGATGTCGTCAACGCAGTGAACCTGCAGAACCTGATCCTGCCGTCGGGTACGGTGAAGTTCGGCGCCACCGAATACTCGGTGCGCATGAACGGCTCGCCGAGCGCGCTGCTCGACCTCAACGACCTGCCGCTGCGCACCCAGGGCGGCGTCACCACCTATCTGCGCGACGTGGCCACCGTGCGCGACGGCTTTTCGCCGCAGACCAACATCGTGCGCCAGAACGGCAACCGCGGCGTGCTGCTGTCGGTGCTGAAGAACGGCGGCGCGTCGACGCTGGACATCGTGGCCAACCTGCGCGCACGGCTGCCGCACATCCAGGACCTGCTGCCGGCGGACGTGAAGATCGCCGCGCTGTTCGACCAGTCGGTGTTCGTGAAGGCGGCCGTCAAGGGCGTCGTCAGCGAAGGCCTGATCGCCGCCGCGCTCACCGCGGCGATGGTGCTGCTGTTCCTGGGAAGCTGGCGCAGCACGCTGATCATCGCGCTGACGATTCCGCTGTCGGTGCTGTCGTCGATCCTGCTGCTGCGCGCCTTCGGCGAGACGCTGAACCTGATGACGCTGGGCGGGCTGGCGCTGTCGGTGGGCATCCTCGTCGACCAGGCGATCGTGACGATCGAGAACATCGAGCGCCACCTGCACATGGGCACGCCGCTGGAGCAGGCCATCCTCGTCGGCGCCAACGAGATCGGCGTGCCGGCCTTCGTCTCCACGCTGTGCATCTGCATCGTCTTCGTGCCGATGTTCTTCCTCAGCGGCGTCGCGCGCTATCTCTTCGTGCCGCTGGCCGAGGCAGTGGTGTTTGCGATGGTGGCGTCGTACCTGCTGTCGCGCACGCTGGTGCCCACGCTGGTGATGCTGCTGATGCGCAACGCGCCGAAGCCCGGTGAACAGCGCAGCAGCGCGTTCCAGCGCCTGTACCGCGCGTTCGACCGGCGCTTCGAACGCGTGCGCCGCGCCTACACGCTGGCGCTGTCGGCGCTGCTGGCGCGGCGCAAGGGCTTCGCGCTCGGCTTCGCGCTGTTCTGCGTGCTGTCGTGCGGCCTGTACCCCTTCCTCGGCCGCGACTTCTTCCCGAGCGTCGACGCCGGGCAGATCCGGCTGCACCTGCGCGCGCCCACCGGCACGCGCATCGAAGAAACCGCGCGCCTGGCCGACGAGGTGGAGGCCGTGATCCGCGAACTGGTGCCGGCCGATCAACTGCAGACCATCCTCGACAACCTGGGCGTGCCCAACAGCGGCATCAACCTGAGCTACAGCAACTCGGGCACGATAGGCACGCTGGACGGCGAGATCCAACTCTCGCTGCGCGAAGGCCACGCGCCCACCGAGCAGATCGTGACTCGGCTGCGCGCCGAACTGCCCAGGCGTTTTCCTGGCATCGAGTTCTTCTTCCAGCCCGCCGACATCGTCACGCAGATCCTCAACTTCGGCCTGCCGGCGGCCATCGACGTGCAGTTCAGCGGCAACGACATGCAGGCCAACGCGGTGCTCGCGGGCCAGCTCGCGAAGCAGATCCGCCAGATCCCGGGCGCAGTGGACGTGCACGTGCACCAGCGGCTGGACGCGCCGGCGCTCGACCTGCACATGGACCGCACGCGGCTGCAGCAGATGGGGCTGAGCGTCTTCAACGTCGGCCAGAACGTGCTGGTGTCGCTGTCGGGCAGCTCGCAGACCTCGCCTGCGTTCTGGCTCGACCCTGGCAACGGCGTCGTCTACAACATCGCGGTGCAGACGCCGCAGTACCACGTCGATTCGCTGGACGCGCTGCTGAACATGCCGGTGGCCGGCACCGGCGCGGCGGCCGGCAGCACACAACTGCTGGGCAACCTGGTCGAGACATCGCCCGGGCGCCAGCCGGCCATCGTCTCGCGCTACAACATCGCGCCGGCAGTGGACCTGTTCGTCAGCGTGCAGGGCACCGACCTTGCCAGCGTCGCCGCGCAGGTGAAGGCGCGTGTCGACGAGATGCGGCCCAGGCTGCCGCGCGGCAGCCGGCTCGTGATGCGCGGCCAGGTGCAGACGATGAACGACTCGTTCATCGGCCTCGGCGTCGGGCTGCTGATGGCGATCGTGCTGGTCTACCTGCTGATCGTCATCAACTTCCAGGCCTGGATCGACGCCGCGATCATCATTGCCGCGCTGCCGGCGGCGCTGGCCGGCATCGCGTGGATGCTCTTCATCTGCGGCACCACGCTCAGCGTGCCGGCGCTCACCGGCGCCATCATGACGATGGGCGTGGCCACCGCGAACAGCATCCTGCTGGTGTCGTTCGCGCGCGACCGGCTCGACGCCGGCGTGCCGCCGCTGTCGGCCGCACTCGAAGCCGGCGCCACGCGCATGCGGCCGGTGCTGATGACGGCGCTGGCGATGATCATCGGCATGATCCCGATGGCCCTGGGCCTCGGCGAAGGCGCCGAGCAGAACGCGCCGCTCGGGCGCGCGGTCATCGGCGGCCTGCTGTTCGCCACCGTCTCCACCCTCTTTTTCGTGCCGGTGGTCTTCGCCGCCGTGCACCGCCGGCTGGCGTTGCGCCAGGCGCCGCCGCCGGCCGGCCTGGCCTTGCAGGAGAGCTGAAAGCATGTCGGAGCAAAGTCATGCCGCGATCGGCATCCACACGCTGGACGGCGAGCTCGACCCCGCCGATCTGCTGCGCCGGCGCCAGGTCGTGCGCCGTACGCGCTGGGTCGCCGCCGTCGTGCTGGTGCTGCTGGCGCTGGGCGCCGGGCGCACGCTGCTGTGGCGGGCAGCGAACGCACGCACGCTGCAGTCGCAGGTCGAACAGGCGTCGCAGCAGTATGTGAAGACGACGCTGCCGAAGGCCGGCGCCGGCACGCAGACGCTGCTGCTGCCCGGCACGCTGCAAGGCGTGATGCAGGCGCCCATTTCGGCGCGCGCCAGCGGTTACCTCAAGCGCTGGACGAAGGACATCGGCAGCCACGTCGAACGCGGCGAGCTGCTGGCCGAGATCGAGACGCCCGAGATCGACCAGCAGCTCACGCAGGCCGACGCCGCGCGCGCGCAGGCGGCCGCCAGCCTGGCGCTGGCGCGCAGCACGGTCGCGCGCTGGGAGGCGCTGCGCAGCAAGGACGTGGTCTCGCAGCAGGAACTCGACGAGCGCCGCAGCGCCGTGACGCAGCAGCAGGCCAACCTGGCGGCGGCCGACGCCAACGTGCAGCGGCTCAAGCAGCTTGAAGGCTTCAAGCGCGTGCTGGCGCCGTTCGCCGGCATCGTGACGCGGCGCAACGTCGATGTCGGCGACCTCATCGACGCCGGCAGTGGCAGCGGCGGCCGCGCGCTGTTCCTGCTGTCGCAGACCGACCCGCTGCGTGTCTACGTCAACGTGCCGCAGGCCTACAGCCAGCGTGTGCGGCCCGGCATGCCGGTGCAGGTGACGCAGGCCGAACTGCGCGGGCGCACGTTCGCCGGCAAGGTGGCGCGCACCGCGGGCGCCATCGACGCCGGCACGCGCACGATGCAGATCGAGGTGGCGCTCGCCAACCCCGGCGGCGTGCTGCTGCCCGGCGCCTACGTGCAGGTGGCGCTGGCGCTGGCGCACAGCCAGACGCTGACGGTACCCAACAACGTGCTGCTGTTCCGCCGCGAAGGCACGCTGGTGGCGCTGCTCGACGACGCCCACCACGTGCGGCTGCGCAAGGTCACGCTGGGCCGCAACTTCGGCCAGGCGGTCGAGGTGCTGGACGGCCTGAGCGCCAGCGACCGCCTGGTGCTGAACCCGCCCGATTCGCTGGCCGAGGGCGACACGCTGGCGCTCGCACCGCTCGCCAGGCAGACGCCGTGAGGCAGCGCCGCGTGGCCGCTGCGTCCGCTTCAGCGGCCGCGGCCCTGACCCTGGTTCTTGCCGGCTGCCAGAGCGTGCCGCCGGGCCGCGCGCCGGTGATTCAGATGCCCGCCGCCTGGACGATCGAAGCGCCCTGGCGCGATGCGCAGCCGCTGGACGCGGCGGCCAAGGGGCCGTGGTGGCAGCGTTTCGACGACCCGCTGCTCGACACGCTGGAGCAGCAGGCGCTGGCCGCGAGCCCGACGCTGGCCGCCGCCGAGGCGCGGCTCGCCCAGGCGCGCGCGCAGGTGGCCGGTGCCGCGGCCGGCCGCTATCCGCAGATCGGCCTGGGCAGCCGCGCGGCACGCCAGCGCATCTCGGCGAACCGGCCGCTCAGCAGCTACGCCAGCACCAACTTCGCCACCGTGCAGAACGACCTCACGGCCACGCTGACGGTGAGCTACGAACTTGACCTGGCCGACCGTGTCGGCCAGGTCATCGCAGGCGCAAGTGCGGCGGCCGAACAATCGGCGGCCGACCTGGAGAACACGCGGCTGCTGCTGAGTGCCGATCTCGCCACCAACTACTTCAACCTGCGCTCGCTGGACCGCGAGCTCGATGTGCTGCGCCAGGCCATCGCGCTGCAGCGGCGCGCGCTCGGCTTCGTCGGCGACCGCCACGACCTGGGCGCCGCGTCGGGCCTGGAAGTGGCGCAGCAGCAGGCGCTGCTGGACAACACGCTGGCGCAGGTGGACGTGCTGCGGCGCCAGCGCGCGCAGTTCGAACACGCGCTGGCGACGCTGGTGGGCACACCCGCGCCGGGCTTCGTGGTGGCCGCGCTGGCGACGCCTTCGACGGCAACACGGCCGCTGCCCGAGGTGCCGCTGGGCGTGCCATCGGACGTGCTGCAGCGCCGGCCCGACGTGGCCTCCGCAGAGCGCGCGATGGCGGTGGCGAATGCACAGATCGGCGTCGCCAACGCGGCCTTCTTCCCGAGCATCACGCTCGGCTCGGGCTACGGCGCCGAAAGCCGCGCGCTGAGCCGCCTGTTCGATGCGCCCAGCGTCGTCTGGTCGCTGGGTGCGTCGGCGGCGCAGGTGTTGTTCGACGGCGGCCGCCTGAGGGCCAACGCCGAGGCCGCGCGCGCCGGCCACGCCATCGCGGCGGCGAACTACAGGCGTGTCGTGCTGACGGCGATGCAGGAGGTCGAGGACGGCATCAGCGGCGTCGCCGCGCTGGCGCGCGCCGCCGCCCAGGCCGACACCGCCGTGGCGAGCGCGCGCCGTGTGCTGGCGCTGGCCAGCGGCCGCTACGAAGGCGGCGCGTCGACCTATCTCGACGTCATCACCGCGCAGCAGGCCTTGCTCAGCAGCGAGCGCCAGGCCACGCAGTTGCGCGGCCAGCAGCAGCTCGCCAGCGTCTACCTGATCAAGGCGCTGGGCGGCGGCTGGTGAGTTGCGTGCCGCACGCTGCGGCCGCGCTCATTCGCCCACCACCGTATTGGCCGGCACGTCGTCGCGGCTGCGGCCCCGGCTGACCGCGGCGCCGTCGTTGCGGCGCAGCGTCCAGAACGTCAGCGACGAGATCAGCGTCAGTGCCGCGAGCGTTAAAAACGCGTGGTGCAGCGCCGTCGTCACCGCGGCCATGTCGTGCTGCGACACCTTGCCCAGGTAGTAGCCGGTGACCAGCGAGCCGCCGGCGAGGCCGAAGCTCAGCGACATCTGCTGGAACGTGCTGGCGATGCTGCTGGCCATGCTGGAGTCGCCCTCGTCGATGTCGGCATAGGCCATCGTGTTCATGCTCGAAAACTGCAGCGAGTTGAAGAAGCCCAGCGCCAGGCCGATGAGCACGATGACGAAGATCGGCGTCGAGGCGCCGACGAAGGCGTAGGTGGCGATCGTGATGCCGATCAGCACCGTGTTCACCACCAGCACCTGACGAAAGCCGTGGCGCCGCAGCAGCACCTGCGAGATCACCTTCATCGCCATCGAGGCCAGCGCCGCCGGCATCATCATCAGCCCCGATTTCCACGCCGGCATGCCCAGGCCCAACTGGTACAGCAGCGGCAGCAGGAAGGGCATGCCGCCCACACCGAGCCGGGTGACGAAGCCGCCGAGCACGCCGACGCGGAAGGTGCGCAGGCGGAACAGCTCCAGCCGCAGCAGCGGAAACGGCACGTGCATCGCGTGCCAGCCGTAGGCCGCCAGCAGCGCCAGCGACACCATCAGCAGCACCGCGGCCTGAAAGCCCGGCAGCGTGTGTTCGCCGAACACCTCGAGCAGCCACGACAGCAGCGCCACGCCGCTGCCGAACAGCGCCAGCCCGGGCACGTCCAGCGGGCGCGGCGCGTCGCCGCGGTAGTCGGGCATGTAGCGGTGCGCGAGGTACAGGCCGAGCAGGCCGACCGGCACGTTGACGAAGAAGATCTCGCGCCACGAGGCCCAGTGCACGATGAGCCCGCCCACCGTGGGCCCGAGCAGCGGGCCGATGAGTGCCGGGATGATGACGAAGTTCATCGCGCGCAGCAGCTCGGCCTTCGGAAAGGTGCGGATCACCGCGACGCGGCCCACCGGCATCATCATCGCCGCCGCCATGCCCTGCGGCACGCGCGCGGCCACCAGCATGCTGGCGTTGACGGCCAGCCCGCACAGCACCGACGACAGCGTGAACAGGCCGATGGCAAACATGAAGATGCGCCGGCTGCCGTAGCGGTCGGCCAGCCAGCCGCTGACCGGAATGCTCACCGCCAGCGCCAGGATGTAGCTCGTGACCACCGCCTTCAGGCTCAGCGGCGTGACCTGCAGGCTCGCGGCCATGGCCGGAATGCCGGTGTTGACGATGGTGGAGTCGAGCTGCTCCATGAAGAGCGCGGTGGCCACCACCCAGGGCAGGATTCGTTTCGTTGCGGCGGCATCCATCAAGGTGATGCATTGTCCGCGAACCGCCGCCGCAGCGCCGCCCGCGCATGGCGATTCTGGTTAGCATGAAGGCAAACCACGGAGGGTGGACGATGAAATGCACACGAGGCCGGCACGGCCTGATGACGGTGGCCACCGCAGCCGCCTTGACGCTGGCGATGCCGGCGCTGCACGCCGCGTCCGGCGACCAGCCGGTGAAGCCGCTGCCGCCATCGGCGCTGACGGGCAAATCGGCGATCGAGCCACGCACCACGTCGCTGCCCGCGCGCGGCCTGTTCGAAGGCGACCACCTGACCGACAGCGCGCGCAAGCAGCTCACCGAGCTGATCCTGAACTCGCTGGGCATGCGCGTCGAAGTGGCGCTCATCGTGCCCACCGGGCCGTGGAAGATCGACGACAAGGGCACGCACGAGCGCGACCTGACGCCGGCCCGGCTGCAGGCGGTCAAGCGCTTCCTCACCGAGCGCGGTGTCGACGCGAAGCAGATCTTCGTCGAGAGCCGCGTCGACCAGAAGCTCAAGGAACCGCGCCTGGACGTGCAGATCATGGGCCGCCCGGCCATCGACTGACTACGACACCGCCTGGTAATACAGGTTCTGCGGGTGGCGCGCCTGCGCGAAGAAGAACCAGCGTTCGGCCAGCAGGCCCGGCGCCTGCAGTGCCGCCGCCAGCAGCACCAGCGCACGCGGTCCGCCGGCCAGCGCCAGCAGCAGCAGCAGCGCCGGCAGCGCGAAGGCGCACAGCAGGAACAGCCCTTTGACGTGACGCAGCAGCCTGGCGCTGCGGCCATGGAAAAACTCGCGCAGCGCGAAGGCGCCACCGGTCATGCCCATCGACATCTGGGCCAGATGCGCGCTGCGGATGCCGGTGGCCGATTGCAGCGTGCTCTTCGGCTTCAGCCGGGTGTTGCGGCGCAGGGCCAGCACGCGCGTGCACGCCGCTGCAACCGTGGCAAGCCATGCCGGCAACAGCACCGCGCGCAGCACCGCATCGTCAGCCAGCGCGCAGGCCAGTGCCGCGGCCAGCACGGCGCCCGACGCGATGCCGATCAGCGTGTAGTTCACCAGCGTCAGCGCATGCGCCCATTCCTGGATGAAGCGCAGGCAGACATAGATCATCGCGGTGCACCACCACAGCAGCACGGCCAGCAGCAGGGCTGCCAGCGCCAGCGGCCACGGCGCCGCCGCGCCTCGCGCCGCGCAGAGCGCCCACAGTGCCACCACGGCCGCAAATGCTGGCAGCACGATGACTTCGCGCGACAGCCACGACGTGCGCCACATCGCCGCCGCGCGCCATGCGCGCGCGGGCCGGCCCAGATGCAGGAACGACGCCGCCAGCGCCAGCACCAGCATCGCCAGCGCCAGCCACAGCGCGCTGGCGACGAAGACCGGCGTCGTCGGCCGCCCGCCCAGGCGCAACAGCGCCAGCACGACGACCAGCCCCTGCGCCGCACCGGCCACCGTGGTGAAGACGATCACCGACCACGCCGGGTTCAAGCCTTGCCCCCGCGCTTGGGCAGGTAGCGGTTGGCGGGCTTCGTCTGCCACTCGGGCATCAGCTCGTAGCCGCCACGTTCGCGGATCACCTTGCTGACCTCGCTGTCGGGGTCGTTCACGTCACCGAAAAGGCGCGCGTTCGTCGGGCAGGCCTTCACGCACGCGGGCTGGCGGTCTTGCGGCGGCAGCAGTTCGTCGTAGATGCGGTCTACGCACAGCGTGCACTTCGTCATCACCTGGCGCTGCTCGTCGATCTCGCGTGCGCCATACGGGCAGGCCCAGGCGCAGTATTTGCAGCCTATGCACTTGTCGTAGTCGACGAGCACGATGCCGTCTTGCTTGCGCTTGTAGCTGGCGCCGGTGGGGCACACCGGCACACACGGCGGCTCGGCGCAGTGCAGGCAGCTCTTCGGGAAGTGCACCGTCTGCGTATCGGGGAAGACACCGGCCTCGTAGGTCTGCACGCGGTTGAAGAAGGTGCCAGCGGGCGCCGCGCCGTAGGCGTTCTGGTCCGACAGCGGCCCCGCCGCGCCGCCGGTGTTCCATTCCTTGCACGACGTGACACAGGCATGGCAGCCGACGCAGACATCGAGGTCGATCACCAGCGCAAGCTGTTTGGCCAGGGTCTCTTCCATCAGGCACGCCCGCCACCGAACAGCGCCGCGGCGCGGCCAGCCAAGCCCCGCACGCCGGGCGCGTTCGGCACCGCGCGCACCTGCGGCGACGTCACCTCGGCCTCGCCTTCGGCGCACGGCCGCAGCCGCACGCGCACGTCGTACCAGCCGGCCTGGCCGGTGACGGGGTCGCTGTTGCTGATGCGGCCGCTGGCCGTGCCGGTGAACGGCAGTTCTTCGCTGATCAGGTGGTTGAGCAGGAAACCCAGCCGCGCTTCATCGGCGCCCGGGGCGAGGTGCCAGGCACCGTCGGCCTTGCCGATGGCGTTCCAGGTCCACACGGTGCCGGGCTCCACCGCTTCGCTGTGGCGCACGCGGCAGCGCACCTGGCCCCACGCACTTTCAACCCAGGCCCAGGCGCCGTCGGCAATGCCGGCGGTCAGCGCCGTGGCGCGGTTGACGTGCAGATGGTTGTGGCTGTGGATCTGGCGCAGCCACGCGTTCTGCGAGTCCCACGAGTGGTACATCGCCATCGGTCGTTGCGTGATGGCGCGCAGCGGGAACGCGGCGCCGTCGCTGCAGTCGTCTTCCAGCGGCGCGTACCAGAAGGGCAGCGGGTCGAAGTAGCGCGCCACGCGCTCGCGCAGATGCGCCGGCGGCTGGCGGCCCGTGGTCTTGCCCAGGGCGGCGAGACGAAAGCTCTGCAACGCGTCGGAATACAACGCCAGCGGCACCGGGTCGTTGCGCTGGCGCCAGGCCATGCCTTTCGCAAAGTCAAGATACGGGCGGTTCCACTGCCGCATGTACTGCATGTGCTCGGGCAGGTGGTACTGGAAGAAGCCGCCGTTCTTTTCGTACATCGCCCACTGCTGCGGATTCGGCGCGCCGCGCAGGTGCTGGCTGCCGTCCGCGCCGCGCCAGCCGGCCAGGAAGCCGATGCCGGGCTGGGTCTCGAAATTGACGACGAAGTCGGGGTAGTCCTTGAAGCGGCGTTCGCCGGCAGCGGTGGTGAAGGCCGGAAACTTCAGCCGCGATGCCAGCTCGATCAGCACCTCCTGGAACGGCCGGCACTCGCCGCTGGGCGGGAACACCGGCGTGCGCACCGCGTCCACCGGGCCGTCGAATTCGCTGATCGGCCGGTCCAGCAGGCTCATCACGTCGTGGCGTTCGAGGTAGGTGGTGTCGGGCAGCACGAGGTCGGCGAAGGCCACGGTCTCACTCTGGAACGCATCGCAGACGACGATGAACGGAATCCTGTGTTCGCCGTCTTCGTCCTTCGCGTTCAGCATCTCGCGCACGGCCATCGTGTTCATGCTCGAGTTCCACGCCATGTTGGCCATGAAGATCATCAGCGTGTCGATGCGGTACGGGTCGCCCTTCACCGCGTTCGTGATGACGTTGTGCATCAGCCCGTGCGCGCTCAGCGGGTGCTCCCACGAAAACGCATGGTCGATGCGGATCGGCGAGCCGTCGGCGTGCACCGCCAGTTCGTCGGGGTGCGCCGGAAAACCCAGCGGCGCCGCGTTCAGCGGCGTGTTGGGCTGGATCATCGCGGGGTCGTTGAACGCGCGGTAGTTCGGCACGATGTGGCGCGGGTACGGCGCCTTGTGGCGAAAGCCGCCCGGCGCGTCTATCGTGCCCAGCACGCTCATCAGAACCGCCAGCGCGCGCACGGTCTGGAAACCGTTGCTGTGCGCCGCCAGGCCGCGCATCGCGTGGAAAGCCACCGGCCGTGCGGTGGTCGTCGCGTATTCCTTGCCCCAGGCATCGGTCCATGCGATCGGCAGTTCGAAGCTCTGCGTGAACGCGGCATCGGCCAGTTCGCTGGCCAGGCGCCGAATGCGCTCGGCGCCGATGCCGGTGAGGGCCGCCGCCCACTCCGGCGTGCACGCGGCCACACGGTCGCGCAGCAATTGGAACGCCGGCGCAACACGAGTTCCGTCGGCCAGCGTGTAGTGGCCTTCGAGCGCCGGCACGCAGCCTTCGGCAATGCCTTCCGGATACGCCGGCAGCGCGCGGCCACTCGGCACGTCCCAGACCAGCTTGTTGTGCGGGTGGCGGCCGTCACCCGGCGCGCCGCGCCCGGGATCGAAGGCGAAAAGACCGTCGCGTTCGCCGTCGTCCAGCACCACGAGCTGCGGCGCGTTCGTGTGGCGGCGCAGGCTCTCGTGGTCGATGCGGTCGCTGCGGATCAACTCGTGCAGCAGCGCCATCAGCAGCGCGCCGTCGGTGCCGGGCTTGACGGGAATCCATTCGTCGGCGATGGCCGAATAGCCGCTGCGCACCGGGTTGATCGAGATGAAGCGCCCGCCGGCGCGCTTGAACTTGCTGATCGCGATCTTCAGCGGGTTGCTGTGGTGGTCTTCGGCGGTGCCGATCATCACGAACAGCTTCGCGCGGTCGAGGTCGGGGCCGCCGAATTCCCAGAACGAGCCGCCTATCGTGTAGATCATGCCGGCGGCCATGTTGACCGAACAGAAGCCGCCGTGCGCGGCGTAGTTCGGGGTGCCGAACTGGCGCGCGAACAGCCCCGTCAACGCCTGCATCTGGTCGCGCCCGGTGAAGAGCGCGAACTGCTTGGGGTCGGTGGCGCGGATGCGGCGCAGGCGTTCGGTCAGCGTCGCCAGCGCTTGGTCCCAACTGATGGCCTCGAACTCGCCCGCGCCGCGCTCGGCGCCGGCCTTGCGTTTCAGCGGCTTCAGCAGCCGCGCCGGCGAGCTCTGCTTCATGATGCCGGCGCTGCCTTTGGCGCAGATCACGCCCTGGTTCAGCGGGTGATCGGGGTTGCCGTCGATGTAGCGCAGCTCGCCGTCACGCAGGTGCACGCGGATGCCGCAGCGGCAGGCGCACATGTAGCAGGTGGTGGTCTTGACCTCGAGCTTCGCGTCGGGCGTGGGCGACGCGATGGGGTCGTGGATCGGTGTGGATTGCAGCCACTTGAGCATGCGGTGTGTCCCCGGCAGCGTGAAAGGCCAGTATGGCGCAGCGCGGGCCGCGCGCCGCGCCGCCGTGTTCAACCGGGCGCCGCCGGTGATGCTTCGATCGTGCTCGGGAAATGGCGCGGCGTCAGCAGCAGCACGATCAGCGTCAGCAGCGCGATGACGCCGATGCCGATGAAGACGTGGTGGGTGGCCGTGAACAGCGCCAGCCGCAGACGGTGGTCGACATCCGGGGCCAACGTGTGGCCGTGCAGTTGGCCGATCACCGTGTCGACGTCGTGCGGCAGTGCGGCCGGCGCCGCGGCCAGCGATTGCGCCAGCGCGCCGTTGAAGACGGCGCCGAACAGTGCCGCACCCAGGCTCTGGCCGAGATAACGCGAGAAGATGTTGGCGCCGGTGACGACGCCGCGCTGCTGCCAGTCCACGGTCGACTGCACACCCACCAGCAAGGGCGTCGACAGCAGGCCGAAGCCGGCGCCGAGCAGCGCCTGGTCCAGCGCCACCCAGACGATGGACGCCTGGGGCGGCAGGCACAGGAAGGCAGCCGTCGCCAGCACCACCAGGAACGCACCGACGAGCGCGCTGTCGCGATAGCCGATGCGCAGGTACAGCCGCGCCGACAGCGCCGACGCCAGCGGCCAGCCCAGGCTCATGCAGGCGAGCACGAAGCCGGCGGCGATCGCACCCAGCCCATACACCGACTGGCCGAAGGTCGGCAGATAGGTGCTCGGCCCCATGATCATCAGGCCCATGCCGATCATCGCCAGATGGCTGCCCACCAGCACCGGCTGGCGCCACAGCCAGCGCGGCTGTATGGGCTCGGCGGCGCGCCGTTCCACCACCACCAGCGCCGCGATCAGCAGCAGCGCGAGCACGAACGCGCCGCCACTGCGCGCCGACAGCCACGGCCACGCGCGGCCGCCCTGCAGCAGCGCGAAGACGAGTGCGCTGCCGGCCATCAGCAGCAGCGCGGCGCCGGCATAGTCGACACGGTGGCTGCGCCGCGGCGCCTGCTCGTGCACGAAGCGCACGATGAGCACCAGCGCGACTGCGCCGATCGGCAGGTTGATGAGGAAGATCCAGCGCCACGAACCGTAGTCGGCGAACGCGCCACCCAGCGTCGGCCCGGCGATCGCGGCCACGGCCCAGACGCTGGACAGCCAGCCCTGCACCCGCCCGCGCTCGCGTGCCGGATACAGGTCGCCGGCCAGCGTGTTGACGGTGGCCATGATCGAGCCCGCGCCCAGCCCCTGCAGCCCGCGGCACACGATCAGCGCCACCATGTTCCAGGCCAGCGCCGACGCCACCGAGCCGGCCAGGAAGATCAGCGCGCCCAGCACCAGCACCGGCTTGCGGCCGAAGGTGTCGGCGAGCTTGCCGTAGACGGGAATCGTCACCGTCTGCGCGAGCAGGTAGATCGAGAACACCCAGCCGAACGACGCAAAGCCGCCGAGCTCGCCGACGATCTGCGGGATCGCGGTCGAGACGATGGTGGTGTCCATCGCCGCCAGCATCATCGTCGTCATCAAGCCGGCGAGGATCCAGCCGCGCCGCGCCGGCACCGGCGCGGCATGCGCTTGCAGCGCGGGTTCGGCACTCATGCGGACGATTGTCCGCCCTCCAGCACCGCGCCCGGCCGCGTTCAGAGCGCCGAGGCGAAGCGCTGCAGCACCTGCGGCAGCACGTGGCGCATGTGCAGCGACAGGCCAAGCGCCGCCATGTGGTCGCCATTGCGGCCGAGGATGGTCTTGCACAGCGGCAGGAAGGTCTGTTCCTCGAACTCCGCGTGCTCGTGGTAGGCCCGGATGAGGCGGTCGATCGCCTGCGCGTCGAACAGCACGTCGCGCCCCTTGGCCACCTTCTTCAACGCCGGCTCCAGCGCCGCCCAGTCGGCCTCGATGCGCCGATGTTCGCGCGTCAGACACTGCGCGATGATCTTCACCTGCTCACGCTCATAACCCGGCGCGGCGCTGGCCAGCACGGCGGGAAAGAGCTCGGACTCTTCCTGCGCATGGTGTTCGAACACCGCCTCGCGAAAGAAGACGAGCGCCGCGCACGCGATGCGCCGCGCCCGCGCGGCCGGCTCCAACAGCCCGGGCAGGCTGCCCAGCTCCTGCAAGTGCTTCAGGATGCCTTCGTGGCAGTGCGAGAACTCCTCGATCGGCGCCGCATCGACGGGCAGTGCGGGCGCGGTGGTTGGTGCGTTCATGGCAAACCTTCCGTCTGATGCAGCGGCCGGCAGACAAGGCCGGGTGCGCCTGCAGACGAACATGCCACAGGCGGCGCGAGGCGGCCTTGCGCCGCGTCAACATCGGGTACCGGATCGGCCGACGATGCGCTGAACGCAGCGCCGCGTTCCCCTCGTTGGCCGCGGCGCCCTACCGCTCTACCGACCTTCGCCCGCGCCCGGCCCCGACAACAACGGGATCGCACCGTCGGCATCCTGCCCGAACAGACCCGTCCGGCTGTAGACGCCCAGCTTGCCCCGCGTGTCCTGGATGTCCAGGTTGCGCATCGTCAACTGGCCGATGCGGTCGGCCGGCGTGAACGCGCCTTCGACCTTTTCCATGCTCAAGCGCTCCGGCTGATAGGTCAGGTTCGGGCTCGTGGTGTCGACGATGGACCAGTCGTTGCCGCGCCGCAGCTCCAGCGTCACTTCGCCGGTGATCGCGCGCGCCACCCAGCGCTGCGCGGTTTCGCGCAGCATCAGGCACTGGGGGTCGAACCAGCGGCCCTGGTAGAGCAGGCGGCCGAGCTTGCGGCCGTTCATGCGGTACTGCTCGATGGTGTCTTCGTTGTGGATGCCGGTGACGAGCCGTTCGTAGGCGATGTGCAGCAGCGCCATGCCCGGCGCTTCGTAGATGCCGCGGCTTTTCGCTTCGATGATGCGGTTCTCGATCTGATCGCACATGCCCAGGCCGTGGCGGCCGCCGATGCGGTTCGCTTCGTCGAACAGTTCAACATCGCTGGCGAACGTGCGCCCGTTCAGCGCCACCGGGCGGCCTTCTTCGAAACGCACGCTCACTGTTTCGGCCTTCACCTGCACATCGTCGCGCCAGAACGCGACGCCCATGATCGGGTTGACGATGCTCAAGCCGGCGTTCAGGAATTCGAGGTCTTTTGCTTCATGCGTGGCGCCGAGCATGTTGCTGTCGGTGCTGTAGGCCTTCTCGACGCTCATCTTGTAGTCGAAGCCGTTGGCGACCAGGTATTCGCTCATCTCCTTGCGGCCGCCGAGCTCGTCGATGAAGGTCTGGTCGAGCCACGGCTTGTAGATCTTCAGCGCCGGGTTCGCGAGCAGCCCGTAGCGGTAGAAGCGCTCGATGTCGTTGCCCTTGTAGGTGCTGCCGTCGCCCCAGATGTTGACGCTGTCTTCCTTCATCGCCACCACCAGCGCAGTGCCGGTGACGGCACGGCCCAGCGGCGTGGTGTTGAAGTAGGTGGCACCGCCGGTGCTGATGTGGAACGCGCTGCACTGGATGGCGGCGATGCCTTCGGCGACGAGCAGCGCGCGGCAGTCCACCAGGCGCGCGGTTTCGGCGCCGTAGGCGAGCGCCTTCTTCGGAATCTCGTCGTAGTCGCTTTCGTCGGGCTGGCCGAGGTTCGCGGTGTAGGCGCAGGGCACAGCGCCTTTGGCGCGCATCCAGTGCACCGCGGCGCTGGTGTCCAGGCCGCCCGAGAAGGCGATGCCGACACGTTCGCCGGCGGGCAGGGTTTGCAGGATGGTGGCGGACATGGGTGTGCGACTCGGATCGGGTTGACCCGCGATTGTCGCAAGGTTCGGCCGCCCTTCAGCCCAGCCTGGGTGGCGCCGTGATGTCGTCGGTGCTCAGCCCGCGCTCGCGCAGCAGCGCCTCCAGCGCCGGCAGCAGCGGCCCCAGGCGCTCGTCCAGGGTGTCGCGCACGGTGTCTACGAAAACCTGGGTCGAGCGTTCGATCTCGATGTTCAGCGCATCGCCCACGCGCTTGTCGGCGAAGCTGGTCATGCGCAATGTCTCGGGGATCAGCCAGACCTCGAACCAGCCTTCGCGCTTGTCGACCTCGGCCACCGTCAGGCTGGCGCCGTTGATCGCGATGTAGCCCTTGGCGAAGATGTAGCGCATCCAGGGCGGCGGCACCGCGAAACGCAGCACGTGGTTGTTCTCGGGCTGGCGAATGCCGGCCAGCGTGGCGATGAAGTCGACGTGGCCCGACAGCGGGTGGCCGCCGATCTCGGCGCCGTCTTTCGCCGCGCGTTCGACGTTGATTCGGCTGCCGTTGCGCAGGCCGGCCAGCGTCGTCAGCGCCAGGCTTTGCTGCATGACGTCGAAGTCGGCCGCGCCGCTGCCGTGGCGCCGCGTCACGGTCAGGCACACGCCGTCGACCGCGACGCTGGCGCCTATGGCCAGGCCGTCGTCGAAGCCTTCGGGCAACGCGAGCGTGAAGCTGCGCAGGCCGGGGCGGTCCTGCAATGCGGCGACGCTGGCGACGCCTTGAACGATGCCGGTGAACATGGCGCCAGCTTAGCAGCGCCGCGCGCCGTGCGAAGGGCGCGCGGACGCCGCGTTCGCCTCTACCATTGCCGCATGCCTCATTCGTATTCCGACCGCATTCCCGGCCAGCGCTCGCTGCATTCACCCGGCCCGACGCGCGTGCCCGACGAGGTGGTGCACGCGATGTCGCGCCAGCCGATGGACCTGGCCGACCCGCGCGTGCCACGCCTCATCGCGTCGTGCGAAAACGGCATGCAGGCGCTGCTGGCAACGCGCAGCGATGTCTTCTTCTATGCGGCCAACGGTCATGGCGGCTGGGAAGCCGTGATCGCCAACCTGGTGGCGCCCGGTCAGCGCTTTCTGGTGCCCGGCACCGGGCACTTCTCCGATAGCTGGGCCGAACAGGTCGAGGCCTTCGGCGGCCGCGCGCTGCGCACGCCGTGGCGCGAAGGCGAGCCCATCGACCCCGCCGCCGTCGAAGCGCTGCTGCGCGAAGACAGCGCGCACGAGATCGTGGCCGTGTTCGCGGTGCACACCGACACGGCCAGCGGCACCACCAGCGACCTGCGGGCGCTGCGGCGCGCCATCGACGCCGCGAAACACCCCGCGCTGTATGTCGTGGACGTGGTCGCGTCGCTCGCTGCGGCGCCGTTCGCGATGGACGAGCTGGGCGTCAACGTCACGATGGGCGCGTCGCAGAAGGGGCTGATGCTGCAGCCGGGGCTGGCCTTCGTGGCCGCCGACGAACGCGCGCAGCAAGTGGCCGCGCGCAACCCGGCGCCGCGCTTTTACTGGGACTGGGCACGCCGCCGGAGCGAGCTGCAATACCGCAAGTTCTGCGGCACGCCGCCGCTGGCGCATCTGGCCGGGCTGGAGGCATCGCTGGGTTTGATCGCCAACGAAGGGCTGACGCAGGTGCACGCGCGGCATGCACGGCTGGCCGGCGCGGTGCATGCGGCCGTGCAGGCCTGGGGCAGCACCGGCTGCGTGCAGCTCTTCGCGCGCGTGCCGGCCGCGCGTTCGGTGTCGGTCACCGCGGTGCAGGTGGCGCCGGGCATCGACCCCGAAGCGCTGCGCAGCGTCGCGCGCGAACGTTTCCAGGTCGCGATGGCCGGCGGCCTGGGGCCGCTGCAGGGGCGCGTGTTCCGCATCGGCCATCTGGGCGACATGAACGAGGCGATGATCCTCGGCGCGCTGGCCGGCGTGCAGGGCGCGATGGCGGCGCAAGGCATCCCCTTCGGCGGCGGCGCGCTCGACGCCGCGGTGCAGGCGCTGGACCATGGCCCGCGCTGACGACACGAGCGCCGAAGCCCTCGGTGCCGGCAACGACATCGGCGACGCGGCGCGCGTGCGCGCCTTCACGCTCGCTGCCGCGCCGGCGTCGTTCATCGACGACCCCTACCCCACCTATGCCGCACTGCGCACGCACGCGCCGCTGCATCAGATGGCGCCCGGCCACTGGCTGCTGACGCGCTACGCCGACGTGCTGGCGGTCTACCGCAGCGCGCACGTCAGCTCCGACAAGCAGCGCGAGTTCAAGCCCAAGCTCGGCGATTCACTGCTGTTCGAACACCACACCACGAGCCTGGTGTTCAACGACCCGCCGCTGCACACGCGTGTGCGCCGGCTGTTGATGGGGGCGCTGAACCAGCGCGCCATCGCGCGCATGGAAGCCGGCGTCGTGAGCCTGGTCGACGGTCTGCTCGACCGCCTGAGCGACCAGTCCGCGCCCGACCTCATCGATCACTTCGCGGCGCAGATTCCGGTCGAGGTCATCGGCAACCTGCTGGCCGTGCCGCATGCCGAACGCGGCCCACTGCGCGACTGGTCGCTCGCGATCCTGTCGGCGCTGGAGCCGGCGCCCGGCGCCGAGGTGCTGGCGCGCGGCAACGCCGCGGTGACCGACTTCCTGGCCCTTTTGCGCACGCTGGTGGCCGAGCGCCGGCGCCACCCCGGCGACCCCGACGTCGACGTGCTGACGCGGCTGCTGCGCGGTGATGCCGAAGGCAGCCTGAGCGAAAGCGAGCTGCTGCACAACTGCATCTTCCTGCTCAACGCCGGCCACGAGACAACCAGCAACCTCATCGGCAACGGCGTGCACGCACTGCTGCAGCAGCGCGATCAATGGCAGCGCCTGATCGACGACCCCGCGCTGCTGAATACCGCCATCGAAGAGCTGCTGCGTTTCGAAAGCCCGCTGCAGTTGAACAACCGCCTGAGCACCGCACCGCTGCAGTTCGACGGCCACACGCTGCCGGCCGGCAGCTTCATCACGCTGGGCGTCGGCGCGGCCAATCGCGACCCCGCGGTGTTCCATGATCCCGACCGGCTGGACATCGGCCGCAAGCCGAACAACCACCTCGCGTTCGGCCAGGGCGCGCATGCATGTTCGGGCATGAACGTCGCGCGGCTCGAAGCGCGCATCGCCATCGGCCGACTCGCGGCGCGCTATCCGACGCTGGCGCTGGCCAGCGCGCCGCAGCGCGACCGCCGCGTGCGTTTCCGCGGCTTCAAGCACCTGCCGGTGGCGCTGTAGCGCGGCACGCGATGGAGCCGTTCAAGAACCGCATCAACGGCGCGCTCGTGCAGGAGGCCGCGGCACGGCTGCAGGCGGCATCGCCGGGCTTCGATGGCGCGCGTTTCAGCGCCGTGGCCATGCACGGGCTCGACGCGCTGGAGTTGAAGGCGCGTGCACTGCAGCTCTGCGCCGCGCTCGAAGCCACGCTGCCGGGCAACTTCACACAAGCGGCGCGGTTGCTGGATACAGCGATGACGGGCGACGACGCGCTCGCCGGCTGGGCGCTGTGGCCGGTGGGTGAATACATCGCACGCCACGGCCAGGGCGAGCCGCAGCGCGCGCTGGCGTTGCTGCACCGGCTGACGCAGCGCTTCACGGCCGAATTTGCGATCCGCCCCTTCATCGTCGAACACCCGGCGCTGGTGTTGCGCACGCTCGCCGACTGGACGCGCGACCCGAGCGAACACGTGCGCCGCCTCGTCAGCGAAGGCAGCCGCCCGCGCCTGCCGTGGGGGCTGCGGCTGAAGGCGCTGGTCGACGACCCGACCCCGACGCTGCCGCTGCTGCTGGCCCTGCAGGACGACCCCAGCGACTACGTGCGGCGCAGTGTCGCCAACCACCTGAACGACATCGCGAAAGACCACCCGGCGCTGGTTGCCGAATGGCTGGAGACGCATCTGCCCGGCGCCCCCGCGGCGCGGCGTTCGCTGCTGCGCCATGCCAGCCGCACGCTCGTCAAACAGGGCGACCGGCGCGTGCTGCGCGCCTGGGGGCTGGGCGCGGCGCTGCGCGGCAGCGCCACGCTGGCCGTGGCGCCGGCGGCGATCATGCTCGGCGACAGCGTGACGCTGACGCTGGCGCTGCAAAGCCATGCCGCGAAGGCGCAGCGCCTGGCCATCGACTATGCGGTGCATCACGTGAAGGCCAGCGGCGAGACCTCGGCCAAGGTCTTCAAGGGCTGGCAGATCGAGCTGGCGCCGCACGCCTGCATCACGCTCGTGAAACGGCACTCGATGCGGCCGGTGACGACGCGGCGCTACCACGCCGGGCTGCATGCCGTCGACGTGCAGATCAACGGCGCGCGGGTGGCCGGCGCGTCGTTCATGCTGAAGCTGCCCAGGCCATGAAGCGCTTCGAGATCGACGCCGACGTGGCGCGGGCGTCGACCATCGACAAGGCCTTTTATCTGGACCCCGAGGTCTACGAGCGCACACGCGAGCAGGTCTTCGGCCGAAGCTGGCAATGGCTGGGCACGCTGGACGACGTGGCCGCGCCCGGCTCGCTGGCGCCGCGCACGCTGCTGCCGGGGCTGCTGGACGAGCCGCTGCTGTTGGCGCGCGACGCCGCGGGCACGCTGCGCTGCCTGAGCAACGTCTGCACGCATCGCGGCAATCTGCTCGTCGCGCAAGCGTGCCGCGCCGACGCCATCCGCTGCGGCTACCACGCGCGCCGTTTTGATCTGGGCGGGCGCATGAGCTTCATGCCCGGCTTTGAAGGTGCATGCAACTTCCCTTCGGCCGCCGACCACCTGCCGCGACTGCCGTTCGGCGAATTCCACGGCCATGCGTTCACATCGATCGCACCGCGCCGCACGCTGCAGGAGACGCTGCACGATATCCAGCAACGCCTGTCGTGGCTGCCGATCGACAACTTCCGCGCCGACCCGTCACGCTCGCGCGACTTCGAGTTCGACGCCCACTGGGCGCTGTACGTCGAGAACTACCTCGAAGGCCTGCACATCCCCTTCCTGCACCCGGGGCTGACGCAGACGCTGGATCTTTCGGCCTACCACTACGAGACCTTCGGCCACGCCAACCTGCAGTTGGCGCTGGCGCGCGATGGCGAAGCCGCGTTCACGCCGCCGCCGGGCTCAGCCGACCACGGCCGGCGCATCGCCGCCTACTACTGGTGGCTGTTCCCGAACCTGATGCTGAACTTCTATCCCTGGGGCTTGTCGCTCAACCTCGTGCAGCCGCTGGGCCCGGCACGAACACGCGTGTCGTTCCGCGCCTTCGTCGCCGATGCCGCGCTGCTGGGCGCGGGCGCCGGCGGCGCGCTCGACAGGGTGGAGATGGAAGACGAAGCGGTGGTGCTGGCGGTGCAGCGCGGCCTGCGTTCGCGGCTGTATGCGCGCGGCCGCTATTCGCCGCAGCACGAACGCGGCGTGCACCACTTCCACCGCCTGCTGTGCGAATGGCTGGCTTGAGCGCGCCCGATCTGCCGCTGCTCGCCGGCTACGCCGAAGAACTGCGCAGCTCGGTGCGCCACATGCTCGCCGAGCAGCGGCTCGCGCCCTATCTGGCGCAGCGTTACCCCGAGTCGCACAGCCTGCGCAGCGACGCGCTGCTGTACGAGCACGTGCTGGCGCTGAAACAGCGCCATCTGCGCAACGCGCCGCCGCTGGCCAAGGTGCATTACGACACCACGCTGCGGCGCGCGCAGCAGGCGCTGGGCACCTTGACCACGGTGTCGCGCGTGCAGGGCAGCAGGCTGAAGGTCAAACGCGAGATCCGCATCGCCGCGCTGTTCAAGGACGCGCCGGCGCCGATGCTGCAGATGATCGTCGTGCACGAACTGGCGCATTTGAAGCACAGCGAACACGACAAGGCGTTTTATGCCCTGTGCGAACACATGCTGCCGGGCTACGCGCAGATCGAGTTCGACACCCGGCTGTACCTGACGGCGCTGCCGCCGGCCGCCGCGCTCACGCCGCCGTTGCCAGCGGCGCCCACACTGCAGCGTCGAAGCCCACGGTGATGCGGCCATCGGCCCATTCCACCACCGGCCGCTTGATGACGCTGGGCTGGCGCAGCATCAACGCCTGCGCCGATGCGGCGTCGCCCACCGCATCGCGCTCGGCGTCGCCCAGGGCGCGCCAGGTGTTGCCTTTGCGGTTCAGCACGGTCTGCCAGCCGGCGCTGTTGAGCCAGGCGTTCAGGTGGTCCTGCGGCACGCCGGCTTTCTTGAAATCGTGGAATGTGTAGTTGACGCCGCGCTCGACGAGCCAGGCTCGCGCGCGCTTGACGGTGTCGCAGTTGCTGATGCCGTACAGCGTGATCGGCGTGCTCCCGCTGCTCATGAGCGCGGGTCGGATGGTGCGTCGCAACTCGGGTCGACGCCATAGGCGCCGTCGCGCACGATGCCATCGTCGCCGATCGAGACCTGGAACCACAGGCAGTCGTTGGTGGGATAACGCCACGACCAGACCTCGCCGCCCTGCCAGCCGCCGCCGCGGCGCTCGCCCGGGCTGCCCAGTGTGCGCAGCAGCTCGCCGCGTGTCATGCCCGGCGCATGGGCCTGAAAGCGCGCGAAGTTCGCTTCGTTGAGCACCTGCTGGATCGCCGTCACGTGGCCGGCCGGGTCGAGGTCGACCATCCAGGTTTCGCGCCCGAAGGGCCCGCGCGCAAATTCGAGCCGCGTCGCGCCGGCGGGCAGCGCGTAGCGCGCGGTGGGCAGGCCGAAGCGCGCGATGGCATCGCCTTCGGTCTGGCCCAGCAGCAGCGGCGGCGCCGCGCAGGCGGCGAGGAACACCAGGCCGGCCAGGCAGGCCAGCAGCAGCGAACGTTGCACGAGCTTGATCATCAGGGTGCGAAGAATACGCCGCCGAACGACCGCGCGGTGACAGCAGGTTTCCCGAGCGTCGCGCCGGGGTGCTGATGGCGCGCCAGAATGTGCGATGACTTCACAGATCAACCCCCTGGCCGGCCAGCCCGCGCCGCCGTCGTCGCTGGTCGACGTGGGCCGCCTGCTGGCCGCATATGCCGGGCTCAGGCCCGACCCGGCAGTGGCCGCGCAGCGCGTGGCCTTCGGCACCTCGGGACACCGCGGCAACGCGCTCGAGCGCAGCTTCAACGAAGATCACATCGTGGCCATCAGCCAGGCCATCTGCGACTACCGCGCGGCGCAGGGCATGGACGGCCCGCTGTTCATCGGCGCCGACACGCATGCGCTGTCGCAGCCGGCATTCGACAGCGCGCTGGAAGTGCTGGCGGCCAACGGCGTGGTCACGATGATCTCGGCCGGCGGCGAGTTCACGCCGACGCCGGCGGTCTCGCATGCCATCCTGAGCTTCAACCGCGGCCGCGAACGCGGCCTGGCCGACGGCATCGTCATCACGCCGTCGCACAACCCGCCCAGCGATGGCGGCTTCAAGTACAACCCGACGAACGGCGGCCCGGCCGACAGCGACGTCACAGGCTGGATCGAAAAGCGCGCCAACGCGCTGCTGGCGGCGAAGCTGGCCGGCGTCAGGCGCTGGCCGCTGGACAAGGCGCGCCGCGCGCCGACGACGCGTGAACACGACTACCTGCGCCACTACGTCGAAGACCTCGCGCACGTGATCGACTTCGACCTCATCCGCGCCAGCGGCGTGCACATGGGCGTGGACCCGCTGGGCGGCGCGGGCGTTCACTACTGGGCCGCCATCGCACAGCGTTATGCACTCGACCTCACGGTGATCAACGAACGTGTCGATGCGCAGTTTGCGTTCATGTCGCTGGACTGGGACGGCAAGATCCGCATGGACCCGTCGTCCGCGTATGCGATGCACGGCCTCATCGCGCTGAAGAACGACTACGACGTCGCCTTCGCCTGCGACACCGACCACGACCGCCACGGCATCGTCACACGCAGCGCCGGGCTGATGCCGCCCAACCACTACCTCTCGGTGCTGGCCGACTACCTGTTCACGCAACGCCCGCAGTGGAGCGCGGCCGCCGCGCTCGGCAAGACCGTCGTCAGCACGGCGCTGCTCGACCGCGTCGCGCAACGCCTGGGCCGACGCCTGTTCGAGGCGCCCGTGGGATTCAAGTGGTTTGCGCCCGGACTCTTCGACGGCAGGCTCGGTTTCGGCTGCGAGGAAAGCGCCGGTGCGTCGCTGCTGCGGCGCGACGGCAGCGTCTGGACGACCGACAAGGACGGCCTCGTGCCGGCGCTGCTGTCGGCCGAGATCACCGCGCGCCGCGGCCGCGACCCGGGCGCGCTGTACCAGCAGTTGACGCACGATCTGGGCGAGCCCTTCGCGGACCGCCTCGAGGCCGCGGCCACGCCGGCGCAGAAGGCCACGCTGGCGCGGCTGCGGCCCGACGCGCTGCATGGCGGCGACGTCGCGGGCGACAAGATCGTGCAGGTGCTGGACCGCGCGCCGGGCAACGGTGCGGCCATCGGCGGCGTCAAGGTCGTCACCGCAGGCGGCTGGTTCGCGGCGCGGCCGTCGGGCACCGAGGCGATCTACAAGATCTACGCCGAGAGTTTTCGCAGCGAAGAGCATCTGCAGCGCCTGCTCAACGAAGCCCAGAGGCTGGTCGACCAGGCGCTCGCGCAGTGAGGCGTCAGCGTTCGCCGTAGCGCGCCTTGGCCGACGCCATGCAGCCGTCCTTGCGGTCGCCGGCGAGCGAATCGCACTTCTCGGAGGCCAGCTTGTAGTCGGCCTTGCGGCGCGCATCGGCGGCGTCCTCGGCGGCGTCGTTGACCTTGTGCGCCAGCTTCAGGTCGGCACGCGCCTTTTCGTGCGTCGTTTTCGCTTCGCGCAGGCAGAGATCCTTTGCGTCGCCTGAACGGTCGTCGCACTTCTCCTTCGCCACGTCATAACGGGCGTCGGCTTGCGTGCGGTACAGGGCTTCCTGGTCCTTGGCCGAGCCGCTGTAGTTGTATTCGAGCTGCGCCAGCGCCACCGATTCGCGGCCCTTGACCTCTTCGATGCAGACATCCTTGGCATTGCCGGACATGCCGTCGCAGGTCTTGCGCTCGGCCTTGTAGTTGGCCTTGATGTCGGACTTGGCATCGCTGTAGGCGGCCTTGGAGAAGTTGCTGGCGTGGGCCGCACTGCCGAAGGCGAGCAGCGCGGCGGTGCACAGCAGTGCCGGCAGCGACAGGGGGCGAAGGGGATTGCAGTTCATCGATGGTCCTTGCGAAGTGAACAGGAGAAGAGGGGGCATGGGCCAGGTCGGCGCATGCGCCAGTGTGCGCAGCGCCCCGCTGCGCGCACCAGCGGCGGCGGCCGCGTCGGCGCGTAGGGCCAGCCCTACAACGCCAGCCGCGCCGGCGCGGCGGCCGGCGCCGGCGTGCGTGCCGCCACCGCCAGCACGTGCACGCTGCCGTCGGCGCAGGCGGCCAGGTCCACCGGCTCACCGGGCGCCAGGCTGCGTGCCGCGGGCTCGCGCTGGCGCGCCGCACGCGCCACCGCTTCGCTGCTGCAGACCACGAAACGATGGCGCCGGCCGTCGTGGCTGAGCGTCACGCTGGCCTGCGGCCAGTGCGGCGGCAGACAGGGCGCCAGCGTGACGCGGCCGCGTGCCAGCACCACGCCGCACATCGATTCGATGGCCGCACGCAGCAGCCAGCCGGCCGAGCCGGTGTACCAGCTCCAGCCCCCGCGGCCGACCCACGGCGACTGCGTGTAGACATCGCCGGCCAGCACATAGGGTTCGAGCGCATAGGCCGCGCCGCGCTCGCCGTCCAGCCAGCGGTGCGCCGGGCTGAGCGCGGTGAACATCTGCCAGACGCCGGCGCCGTCGCCCAGCCGCGCCGCGGCCATCAGCGCCCACACGGCAGCGTGGTTGTACTGGCCGCCGTTCTCGCGCACGCCGGGCGGGTAGGCCTGGATGTAGCCGGCGTCCGGCAGCGCATGCTGCAGCGGCGGGTCGAGCAGCGCGACGAGGTTGGCGTCGGTGTTGACCAGCAGCCGCTGTGCGCTCGCCATCGCCTGGCGCGCGCGCGCCGGGTCACCGGCGGCCGACAGCACGGCCCAGGCCTGCGCGATGAGGTCGATGCGGCATTCGGCGTTGTGCGCCGAGCCCAACGGCGAGCCGTCGTCGAAGAAGCCGCGCCGGTACCAGTCGCCGTCCCAGCCTGCCGATTCAAGTGCCGCGGCCCAGCCGCGCCGCGCAGCGCGCCACATCGAGATGCGGGGCATGTCGTCGCGGGCCACCGCCAGCGGCAGGAAGCTGTCGACGACGCTGCACAGGAACCACGCCAGCCACACCGATTCACCACGGCCGCCGCTGCCGACGCGGTTCATGCCGTCGTTCCAGTCGCCGCTGCCGAACAGCGGCAGGCCGTGCGCGCCGCTGCGCAGGCTGCGGTCGATGGCGCGCGCCGCGTGTTCGTAGATCGTCGCGCGCTGCTCGCTGACGGCCGGCGTTTCGTACAGGTCTTCGGCGCCGTCGGGAATCTGGCCGCCGGCGAGGAAGTTGACGAATTCGTCGGCCAGCGCTTCGTCGCCGGTGCGCTCTTCGTAGTGCGCCAGCGCCAGCGGCAGCCACAGGCGGTCGTCGGAGAAATGCGTGCGCACGCCGGCGCCGCCCGGCGCGTGCCACCAGTGCTGCACGTCGCCTTCGATGAACTGGCGCGCCGCATTGGCACGAATCTGCTGCGCCAGCAGGTCGGGCGCATGGCTGACGAGCGACATCGCGTCCTGCAACTGGTCGCGAAAACCGAAGGCGCCGCCGGCCTGGTAGAAGCCGGCACGCGCCCACAGCCGGCAGGCCAGCGTCTGATACGGCAGCCAGTGGTTGACGAGCGCATCGAAGCGCGCGTCGGGGGTCTGCACCTGCACCGCATCGGTCAGTGCGGCCCACGGCGCACGCTGGCGCGCCAGGCGCTGCGCGGGGTCGACGGGCCAGGCCTCGGCGAGCAGGCGGCCTGCCGCTGCGGCGTCGGCCGCATAACCCAGCAGCAGCGTGGCGCCGACACTGCGCCCGGCCGCCGGGTCGAGCCGGCACGCGAGCGCGGCGCAGGCATCGAGCCCGGCGCCGCTCTGGCGGCCCAGGCGTTCGGGCAGCACGAGGCGGCCCGCGGGGTCGAAAAATTCGCGCCGGTCGCAGGTCCAGTCGTCGGCCGCCGGCTGCGCCGCGTCGGCGCGTGCGCTGTCGCCCGCACGCGCGGGCCGCCAGGCGATGAAGGCGGTGCCCCGGCCGAAGCCGCCGAGGTGGTCGAGTTGCGTGGCCTGCAGCGCGAGCACGCCGCTGGCAGAGGCCGCGCCGTCAGCATCGGCCACGGCATCGCCTGTCGCGACGCGCTCGGCGCGCGTCAGCAGCGACAGCCGCTCCTGGCGCGTGCTGCCCAGCATCCATTCGGCCATCGCCACCAGGCGCAGCCGGTGCGCGCGCGCGCCCTCGCAGCGCACCGACACCTGCACCTGCTTGAGCGCTGCTTCGGCGTCCACGCACCACGTCAGCGTGACCTCGAGGTCGTCGAAGAGCTGGCGCATGCGCGTATAGCCCTGGCCGTGCACGACATCGCGCGGCGCCCCTTCCAGCAGGCGCCGGCCGAGGGCCCAGACGCGGCCGCGATCCAGGTCCTGCAGCAGCAGCCATTCGCCGGCGGGGTCGGCCAGCGGGTCGTTCGACCACGGCGTGAGCTGTTGCATGCGGCTGTTGCCGGCCCAGGTGTAGCCGCCGCCGACCTCGGACACCTGGCAACCGAACTCGGGGTTGGCCAGCACGTTGACCCAGGGCCGCGCCGGGAAGCGCTCGGGACTGACCGCGAAGCTGAAGTCGCCGCCGTCGGCGAAGCGGTTCTCGGGCGCCGGTACCGCGGCCGCGCGCCGCGCCGTGACAAACGGCGGCAGCACCGCGCGCGACGGTGTCGCGGCGCGTCTCTGGTAGGCGTCGCGGTGGTCGTCGAGCAAGCGCTCGACATGCTGACCCAGCGGCCGCCCGTCGGCCTGCAGGCGCACCCGCGCCAGCATCTGCAGCGTGTGGCGTTCATCGACACCGAGCTCGCGCTCGCGCAGCAGCACCAGCGCGCCACGGCGGGCCGCCGGCTGCAGGTCGGCCACCTGCGACTGCAGCCGGTCATGCAGCATCTGCACCTGGTTCTGCACCGGTGACTGATACGAGTCGGGCTCGGCGTTGCAGACGACGAGGTCCACGCCCAGCCCGGCGGCCGACCAGTGGCGCAGGCCCTTCTTCAAGGTCTGCACCAGGCCGAGCCCGTTTTCGCCATTGATGGTGACGAGCACGATGGGCCGGTCGCCCGAGACGCCATGGCGCCACAGCAGCCGGCGGTCGCAGCGCGGGCCGCCGTCGCCGCCGCGCACGTCGGCCGGCGCATCGCGCGTGACGTGGCTCGTCAGCAGCGTCTGCAAGTGCAGCATCGCGGTCCAGGTGTCGGCGTCGAACTGCAGCTCGCGCAGGCGGATGCCGGCCATCGTGTGCGACATGCTCGACGCCCGTTCGGCATGGCTGGCCTGGCGGTACTTGTCGACCAGCGTACCCAGCAGTTCGGCGTCGCGCGACGCCGCGGTGCAGAAAGTCAGCCGCGTGCTCGCACCGGGCGCGAGCGTGAGCTGGGCGCTGATCACGGCCACCGGGTCGAGCCCGGTATCCATCGCCACGCCAGGCAGCGGATCCTCGACGATCTGCGCGCTGTTCGTCGGCGCCAGCGGCGCGGCGCCGCCGTCGCCCAGCGGCGCCGCCGGCGTGCCGTAGCGGCCCAGCCAGCGTGCGCGGTCGGTGCACACCTGCACCGCCTTCAGCGTGCCTTCGACACCGGCCAGGCAATGCACCGCCTGCAACGCGTGTTCGTCGGGCAGCCGCGGCCGCCGCCGCAGGTACAGCGCGCGTTCGCCGGCATCCCAGCGCGCCTGGATGAAGAGGTTGGAAAAAGCCGGGTGCGCCTCGTCGGCGCGCGCGTCGGCCAGCGTCACCTCGAAGGCCGAGCTGAGGACGAGTTCGAGCGTCGCGCCGCTGGTGTTCGTGAGTTCCAACTGGCGCAGTTCGCAGTCGTCCTCGGGGCTCACCCACACCGTGGTGCGCGCCTGCAGGTCGGGCCACACCGCGTCGAAGCACACGCGGTCGGCCTGCATGCGGCAGCGGTAGCTGGCCTCGGGGTCGGGCGCCGGGTGCGCGCTGAGCGAGTGGCGCGCCGGCTGGCCCGCACGCTGAAGGTAGAAGAAGCTGCCGTAGGCGTCGCGCAGCACGTCGTCGCGCCAGCGGTTCAGGCGCACGCCGTCCCACTGGCTGAAGCCGCCGCCGTGGCTGCGCAGCGCCACCGCGTGACGCCCGTTGCTCAGCAGGTGCGTGGCCGGCAGCGAGCCGTCGAGCGCGTTGATCTCGAGCACGCGCGTGCCGGCGCGCACGCGGCGCGGCGTTGCCACCACCGGCGGGTCGTGCAGCACCGGCACCTCGCGCGGCGCCCGCTCGTGCAGCAGCGAGGTCACGGCGCGCAGGTTGGGGTCGGCCGCGGTCCAGCGCTGCGGCGCACGGTCGGCCAGCACATGCGTCAGCGCCAGCAGGCTCATCGCCTGGTGGTGCGCCATGAACGTGCGCACGGCGACGAAGGGGCCGCCGGTGGACTGGCGCTGCGGCGAATAGTCCAGCGCCTCGATGAAGCCGAAGGCGCCGCGTGCGCCCAGCGCCTGCAGCGCGCGCAGGTTGTCGGTGGCCGCCGCCGGCGCCACCGTCAACGCCATCGCCGTGGCATACGGCGCCACCACGCGCTCGTCGGTGGGCGTGCGGCGCAGCGCCAGCCGCGCCACGCCCTGCGGGCCGTACTGGTAGGCCAGCGTGTGGTCCTGGCCGGCGATGGCCGACTCCGAGATGCCCCACGGCGTGCCGTGCTCGCGCCCTTCGCGCTGCTGCTCGGCCACCGCGCTGCGCGCCACCTGGTAGAGCACGCTGCCCACCGGCTCGCCGAGCACCAGCGACGGCATCAGGTACTCGAACATCGAGCCCGACCACGACTTCAACCCGACCTCCACGCCCTCGGCGAAAAACGGCCGCCCGAGCGCCGACCAGTGACGCACCGGCACGTCGCCCTTGGCGATGGCCACCAGGCTCGTCAGCCGCGCCTCGCTGGCCAGCAGGTCGTAGTGGTTCTCGTCGAGGTGCCCGCTGTCCACGCGCAGGCCGATCGCCATCAGGTGGCGCGTGCTGTCGTAGAGCATCGCGTAGTCGGGCGCGAGCGCGATCGCGCGCAGCCGCTGCGCCAGCGCGGCCAGCCGCGGCGCCAGCGCGCCGGGCTCGGCCAGCACATCGGCGAGCGCCGAACTCAGGGTTGCCAGATGGTCCTGCAGCAGACGCATCGAGCCGTCGTCATCGGCCACATGGCCCAGGTTCAGCGCGTCGAGTTCACTTTGCGCGCGTTGCACACGCCGCTGCAGCAACTGCGCCTCGGCGAAGTTGGCGGGCCAGTGCCAGGCGCCGCTGGCCAGTTCGCCCAGCGTGCGCAGGTCCGATGCGCCGGCCAGCACCGGCTGCAGCGCCCGCAGCCGCTGCTGGGCCTGCTGCAGCGCACGTTGCGGCGCGGCCTGCGGATGAAGCTCGGACGCCGCCGCCTCGCACGCCGCGGCCACGCCCAGCATGTGCGCCGAGCAGTTGCCGCTGTCGACGGTGGAGACATAACCCGGCGCCAGCACGGCGAGCGCGCGCGTGTCGTACCAGTTGAAGAAGTGGCCGCGATGGCGCGGCAGCGCGGCCAGCGTATCGAGCGTGGCGCCGATGCGCTCGGCCATCTCCAGGCGGCCGATGAAGCCCAGTTCGCGTGCGCAGGCACAGGCCATCAGGTACAGGCCGATGTTGGTGGGCGACGTGCGATGCGCGACCATCGTGTGCGGCAACAACTGCACATTGTCGGGCGGCAGGTGGTGGTCTTCGGCGCCGACGTGCCGTTCGTAATAGCGCCAGGTGTCGCGCGCCAGCGCGTACAGATAGTCCTGGTCGCGTTCGGCGAGCGGCGCGGCGCGCCGCTGCACCGGGCGTGCGGCCCACCACGTCCACAGCGGCGACGCCGCCCACACCAGCAGCAGCAGCACGGCCGCAGGCCACTGCACGGCGGCGCCGTCGAACGCCGCTGCCGCCAGCGCCACGGCCAGCACGCCGGCGGCGATGGTCACGCTGCGGTGACTGCGCCACAGCGCGTGCAGCCCGCGTCGCGCCGCCGCCTCGGCGGCGGCCGCGGTGGTCCACTGCAGCAGATGGCGGCGCGACACACGCTGGCGCCACAGCGCGCGCACGATGGCATCCAGATGCAGCATCGCAAGCTGCACGAGCTGCGCGACCTGCCACAGCGGAATGCACAGCGCGCGCAGCAGGTCGGCGCCCGACAGGCGATAAAAGCGCCGCAGCGCGATGGTGTCGCGGCTCGGCGCCAGCCCTGCAATCGCGCCCAGCAGCGGCCCGGCGCCGAAGGCCGCCGCCACCGTGCCCAGCGCCCACGGCAGCGTGAGTCCGCCGAACGCCAGCACCTGCATCAGCAGCAGCAGCGACAGCGGCGTCACCAGCGAGCGGCGCAGGTTGTCGAGCATCTTCCAGCGGCTGATCAGCGGCATCGGCAGGCGCCGGAACTGCAGCAGGAAGGGCAGAAGCTGCCAGTCGCCGCGCGTCCAGCGGTGCAGGCGCGACGCCGCGACATCCGGATGCGACGGCGCGGCCTCGACGAAGGTGATGTCGTTGACGCCGGCACAGCCGGCGATGGCGCCTTCGAGCAGGTCGTGGCTGAGCACCTGGCCGTCGGGCAGCCGGCCCAGCAGCACCGCGTGCACGGCGTGCACGTCGAGCAGGCCCTTGCCGGTGAAGCTGCCTTCGCCGAAGACGTCCTGATAAAGCTCGGAGCTCGCCGCGCTGTAGGGGTCGATGCCGGGCTGGCCGCCGAACAGGCGGTGGTACGGCGTCACCGTGTGCGGCGCCGGCAGCGGCGTCGTCAGCCGCGGCTGCAGGATGCCGTGGCCGGAGACGACACGGCGATGCTCGGCGTCCAGGCGCGGCAGGTTCAGCGGATGGGCGGCCACGCCGACGAGGTCGCGCAGCCGACCCGGTGGCATGCCGGTGTCGGCATCGAGCGTGACGACGTAGCGCGTGCCGGGCTCGGGTGCCGACAGCGCGCCAAGATCGATGAAGGGGTGGTACGCCGGCTCGACCAGTGCGCGCACAAGCTGTTCGAGCTTGCCGCGCTTGCGCTCCCAGCCGATGAAGCGGCCTTCGCTCGGCGACCACTGGCGTTCGCGCAGCAGCAGCAGGAAACGCACCGGCGCGCCGGCGGCCGCGCCGTGGCGCCGGTTCAGCGTCTCGATCGCGCTGCGCGCGGCCAGCAGCAGCGCGCTGTCGGTGTCGCGGTGCGGCTCGTCGGCGTCGACCCAGTCGCCGAGCAGCGCAAACTGCGCCATCGCCTCGCGGTTGGCGAGGTGGTGCTGTTCGAGCCGCGCCGCCAGCTCGCTGATGGTGGCGGCGCTGTTGAGCAGGCACGGAATGACGACCAGCACGCGCTGCGACGCCGGGATGCCATCGGCCAGCGCCAGCCGCGGCAGGCGCACCGCGCGCACCGACTCGCTGATGAGCCGGTTCACCATCGCCACCACCGCCTCGCTCACCGGCGCCAGCAGCAACAGCACGGTGAGCACACGCAGCCCGGGCGTGACGGCGCCGGCGCCGCTGCCCGCGTGGTAGTGCAGCAACCACGCCACCGCGCCCACCGTGAGCGCGCTGACACCGATCAGGTAGGCCGCGGTGGCGCTGCGGCGAAAGGCCGCCGTGCCGAGCCGCGGCCACAGGCGCGGCGCCAGGCCCAGGCGGCTGCGCAGCTCGGCCTCGCCGGGGCCGCGCCACCAGTAGGCGGGCGCGGCCTGCGGTTCGTCGTCACGCGCACCCGAGGTCAGCGCAACGAGCGCACGCGCGACGTCGACCTCGGCGCGTGCCGACTCGCGCGCCAGGCTCTCGACGGCATGCAGGCTGTCGTCCTGCGTGTCCTCGCGTTCGGCGGCGTACACCGGGCTGCGCTGCAGCAGCGTCATGACGCGGCTCACGCGCGAGAAGATCTGGCGCCAGTCGACGCGCTCGAGCTGGCGCAGCGTCGTGATGGCGTTGCTCACGCTCTGCTGGTCCTCGGTGGCCTCGCTCTGCTGGCGCGTCAGCGCCGACGCGATGTCGCTCAGGTGCGCCGGCAGCCAGGCGTCGAGCGCCTCGCGCTGATCTACCGGCAGCTCGTCGCGCCGCTGTTCCAGCGTCAGCAGGAAGGCGTCGGCCACGCCGCGTGCGCGCGTGCGCTCCAGCAGCGGCGTCAAGGCGTCGATCTGGCGCTGGCCGTCGGCCATGTCGAACCAGTGATGCGCGGCCTCGCGCGCGGCCTGGCCGGTGGCGGCGCGCTCGGCCAGGCGGCGCAGGTTCTCCACCAGCACGACGCGCAAGGTGGTGGGCAGCGCCCACAGTTCGGCCAGCGCGAGTTCGCGCTCTTCGCCGTAGGCCTTCAGGTAGGCCTCGATCAGCGCGGCGTCGAAGCCGCTGTCGGTGTGCGCGACCCAGGCCCACGCGACACCGTAGACGCGCGGCAGCCCGGCCAGCGGTTCGTCGCGCAGGCGCGGCAGCAGGCGGAAAAAACCGCGCGGCAGGCCCTGGCGGATGGCCAGCGACTGCTCGCCCAGCAGCGCTGCGTTGTCCAGCAGCCAGTGCGCCACCGGGCCCAGGCTGTGGCCTTCGCGCGCCTGGCGTTCGATGAAGGCGCAGGCGCGGCGCAGCATCGCGACGTTGTCGTCCAGACGCGGAAAAAAGCCCACGCCCGCATGCCCGGCGGGCAGTACCTCGTGCGTGCGCGCCAGGCTGCGGCCGTGTTGCTCGAAGCGCGCGCGGCCGAACAGCACCGAGCGGATCGGCGGCTCAAGCGTGCCGCGCTCCGCGCTCAGCAGGCCGAGATCGTCGAGCGAAGTGAGTGCAACATCGTCGCTCACGACCTCACACCAGCGCCGTCGCCAGACCCAGTATCAGCGCCAGCACGACGATGCTGGAAACGATGCGCGGTGCGATCAGGTCGTGCGCGCGCTCGGCCCAGACGCTGGCACCGAACCAGCGCCCGCGCGCACGGTGGCACTGCAGCAGATGGCGTCGCAGGCTCAGCGACTGGTCACGCAGCAGCGGGCTGGAGGCGGCGGTCATCGTCAAATTCAGGGTGTTCATCGGGTCTCGGTCTGTGGCAGGTGGCGTGTGAACGGCGCGCGTTCACCGATGCGGCTCACTCTACGGACGGCGCCGGGCGCGGTCGCTCGGACGCCCCCTCGACACCGCGTGGGCGGCGTCCTACAGCGCGCCGGCGAGGCCTTCGACGACGCCAGTGCCGAGCCCGCCGCGGGCCTGACGCCGGGTGACGCGGCAGACGCTCAGAGCGCGGCCAGCCGCTGCGCCAAGCGCCACAACGCAAGGCGGTGCGCGGCGACGAGCGCCTGCACGTCGGCGCCGCTGCTGGCGGCATCGAGCTCGATGCGGCCCGATCTCGGCGGCTGCGCGCCGGCCGGGTCGACGAGCGTCCAGCGCGCCCGCAGATGCACCGCGCGGCGGCTGCCATCGGCTTCGAAGGCCAGTACCTCGACACGAAGCTGGCGTGCCACCACGACACCCGGCGGCAACGGCCAGCCCCAGACACGGCCACTGCCGCGCAGCAGCGTGAGGTCGTTGAGCAGGATGCGCGAGACGGCATCGGCCAGCGGCTCGGCCCAGCGGTGCCCCGCCAGCGCCTGCAGCGCGCTGCTGCCCTGGGGCAGCAGGATGGCGTCGCGCTGCAGGTATTCGGGCAGGTGCACCGGCTGCATCAGTTGCCAGAGCTCGGCCGTCGCGGCCGGCGCCGATGGTGCCGATGGTGCCGATGGTGCCGATGGCGCCTGGTCGGCCGGTGGCTCGACGGCCAGCCGGTACAGGCGCGGCGGCGGCGTCGGGCTGGCACAGCCGCCGAGGCTGCCGACGAGAACGACCGCGCACGCCAGCGCGGCAGCGGTGCCGAACATCAGATGGCGGCGGTTCGGCAACGGCTTCATGGGTGCGGCTCCGCGCGGACAGGGGGCTGGGCACCGTCTTCGACGGCGGGTGGGAAGGCCGGTGCGACGGCCGGCTCGGAAGCGCCTGCGGCGCCAGGCGCGCGCCGGCCGCGCAGCAGCGACTGCGGCTGTTCATCCAGCAGCGTGGCCAGTTCGCGTACCGCGCGCGCGGCGCGCGCCACGTCCTGCAGCGCGCGGTTCGTGTTCTGGATCAGCGGTGCGCCTTCGGCGGTCTGCGCACGCAGTGCGGCCGCGGTGCGCGCCAGCTCGTCGGCCGCGTTGTGTATCGCGCGCACCGTGGGCGAGTTGTCGTCGACGAGCGCGCTCACGTTGTCGGCGGCGTCACCCACCTTGCCCATCGCGCGCTGCGTATCGGCCAGCGTCGCGGTGGCGGCGTCGGTCAGCGGCGGCAGGCGCTTTTCCAGACGCGCCGTGATGTGACGCGTGCTCCGGGTGATCTGCACCAGGTTGGCCATCACCTGCTGCAACTGCGGGCCGGCCAGCGTGGCCCGCGTGGCGGCGGCGATGGCGCTCACATCGTCGAGCAGGCGCTTGAAGTCCATGCCGTCGAGCTGGTCCTTCAGGCTCTGGATCGGCGCCGGCGAAGTGGGAATCTCGACCTCGGCCGCATCGTCGCTCGCCGGGTGGCGCAGCACCACCGGCTTCTGAGGCCGCAGGTCGAGGTCGACGTACAACTGCCCGGTGAGCAGGCTCTGCATCGACAACTGCGCCTTCAGGCCCTTGGCCAGCAGCGCGCCCAGCGCATGCGTGTGCGCGCCGGCGTCGCCATGATCCAGGCCACGGATGGCGCCGGGTTCGAGGTCGGCACGCACGGGAATCGTGAAGCTGTCGGTCGGTGCGTCGTAGGTCAGGCCGATGTGCGTCACGCTGCCCAGGCGCACGCCGCGAAAGACCACCGGCGCGCCCACCTGCAGGCCGTAGATCGAGCCGCGGAAATACATCACCGCATGTTCCTTGGGCGTGAAGAAGCGGCCGCCGCCGGCGACGATGATGGCCGCGAGCACGAGCACCAGGCCACCGACGACGAAGGCGCCGATGAGGGTGGGACTGCCAGGCCGGTTCATCGCGGTCGCTCCCGCTTGAGCAGCGCCTGCACCGCCGGCGGGCCTGATTCGAGCAGCCGGCGCGGCGCGTCGAGCGCGGTCATCGTCTTGACTTCGGCGTCGAGGAAGAGCGCACGGTCGGCCACCTCGAAGATGCTGGCCAGGTCGTGCGTCACCATCACGATGGTGGTGCCCAGATGGTCGCGCAGTTGCAGCACCAGCTCGTCCATGTGCGCCGCCGTCGGCGGGTCCAGCCCCGAGGTGGGCTCGTCCAGGTACAGCATCTGCGGGTCCAGCGCCAGCGCGCGCGCGATCGCGGCGCGCTTGCGCATGCCGCCCGACAGCGCCGAAGGTTCGCTGTCGAAGCTGTCGCTCAAGCCCACCAGCGCCAGCTTGAAGCGCGCCTGGCGCTCGCGCTCGGTGGCGTCGAAATCGCTGAACAAGGCCATCGGCAGCATGATGTTCTGGCCTACGCTCATCGAACTCCACAGCGCGCCGCCCTGGAACATCACACCGAACAGGCGACGCAGGCGCGCCAGCGTCTGCTCGTCGCCATCGTAGAGGTCGTCGGCGCCGTAGAACACATGGCCGGCCGCCGGCCGCTGCAGGCCGATGAGGTGGCGCAGCAGCGTGCTCTTGCCGCAGCCGCTGCCGCCCATGATGATGAAGGCCTCGCCACGCCGGATGTCGAAGTCCAGGTCGCGCTGCACCACGGTGTCGCCGAACGCCATCGTCAGCTTTTCGGCGCGCACGACCGCCTCGCCGGCCCGCCCGGCCGCGGCGTCGAGGGCATCGCGGGTGCCGGCATGCGCAGCGTGCATCACCAGCCCAGCCTCTGGAACGCGACCGTCAGCGCCGATGCCGCCATCACCATCCAGACGATGGCCTGCACCACCGCCATCGTCGTGGCATCGCCCACCGCCTGCGCGCTGCGCCCGGCATTCAGCCCCTGGCGGCAGCCGGCCATCGCCACCAGCACCGAATACACCGTGCCCTTGAGCAGGCCGATCAATACGTTCGGCAGCGTCAGCGCCTGCACGCTCTTGAAGAGGTATTCGAGCGCCGGCACGTTGAACACGAAGATGGCCACCGCGCCGCCGGCGATCATCGTCACCAGCGCGGCATAGGCAATGAGCAGCGGCGCGGCCAGCAGCATCGCCAGCACACGCGGCAGCACCAGCAGCTCGACGGGGTCGACGCCGAGTGCGCGCACGGCGTCGATCTCCTCGTTGGCCTGCATGCTGCCGAGCTGCGCGGCGTAGGCGGCGCCGATGCGGCCGGCGAGGATGACGCCGGTCATCAGCGCCGCCATCTCGCGCACCGCGCCCACCGTCACCAGGTCGGCGATGAACGACTGTGCACCGAAGCGCTGCAACTGCGCCGCCCCCATGTAGCCGAGGATCAGCCCGCTGAGCGCGCTGACCAGCGAGACGATGGGCACGCTGCGCGGGCCGGCCTGTTCGAGCTGCCACACCAGGTCGCTGCGGCGCATGCGTGTGCGCCCGCGCAGCAGGCGCGCCGTGCCCAGCAGCACCTCGCCGAAGAAGGTCAGCGTCAGCCTGCCGCGGCCCCAGGCGCGCTGGCTGCCGGCGCCCACCGCTGCCAACCACGCGCGCGGCGACAGCCGCCGCGCCGCTGCCGGCGCAACCACCGGCAGCGGCTTGTCGTTCGCCGGCAGCGCCAGTTCGAGCAGGTTGCGCAGCGAGCCCGGCAGACCGTCGAGCTGCAGTTGGCGGCGTGGCACGCCTTGCACAAGCTGCCACAGGCGCGCCACGAAGGCGGCGTCCCAGCCCTGCAGCGCGCGGCCGTCGATGGCCACCGCGGCGTCGCCCAGTTCGGCCGGCGCCGGCGGCAGCGCATCGGCATGCTGTTGCCAGTCACCGGCCAGCGCCAGCGTCCAGCGCGTGTCGTCGCCACCCAGCCATTGAGCCGCGGGCGCAACGCGTTCGGGCAGCGACGGCGCCGTCACATCGGCCCCGCCGCGCACGGCCGAGCCCGTGCTGCGGCGCATCGCAGCGCGGCGAAACGAGCGGCTAAAGCAGGCATGGGGCATTCTCTTCGAAGGTGTCTTCAACCCGTCGCACGGCACGGCAGCGAGCGTCGATGGTGTTCAACATCGCCCGCTGCGACAGCCGGTGTGCACCGCCCGTGCCCGTCGGCGCCGGCCCCGGCGCGAGGTAGGACAACATGCTGTAACAGTCGACCGTGCAAGTGGCGTGCGGTGTGATCAGCCCCGGCCGGCGCCTGCAAGGCTATGACAAGCCCGTCGTCTCGCGCAACTGTGCGCGTGCCGCACAGCATGCGCACCGGTGCCGATGCCAACGATGCGCCGCCAGCGTCCGCGCCACTCAGGCGCGCCCGGAGCCGAGGGCCGCGCGCGCAGCACTCGCACATCTCTGCGGTGGGGTGATTGCTGTCATGCGCTCGCCGTCGCTAGAGGACCGCGCCGACGCCGAGCACGGCCAGCACCAGCAAGACCACGACCACGAGCAGGAACAGGCCGAACAGCAGCTTGGCCAGACCCGCGGCGCCGGCCGCGACACCGCTGAATCCGAGCGCCCCGCAGATGAGGGAGACGACGGCGAAGATGAGCGCCCACTTGAGCATGGAAATTCCTTTCGAGCACGCCGCCGGTTGCGGGCGAAAGCCCTTCACCGCAGCACGTCTGCAGCATACGAATGCCGGACACGATCGGCGATCGGCGTGGCACGCCGCGCGCTGTAGGAAAGCGCCGCGCCTGCGGCGGGCTGTGCAGTGCCGCGGTGCGCCAGCTTGGCGTCAGGCCGCAGCGGTGCCGAACGGCAGGCTCACGTCCGGCGCAGCCGCGCCGGGCGCCCCATCGACTGCCGGCTCTGTCGCTGCCGGGCTCGCCGTGGCCGGCGATGCATCGGCCGCGTCTGCGGCTGACGCCGGCGCGGCGCGGGCGCTCGTCGCCATCGACTTCATCAGATCGTCGGCCATCGCCTGCAACAGCCGCATTTCGCGCGCCGTCAACGAACGCGGGCGACGATCGACGATGCACAGCGCGCCGACGGCCAGGCCGGCGGCCACGCGCAGCGGCGCGCCGGCGAAGAAGCGCAGGCCATCGGACTGCAGCGACGGGTCGGTCGCGAAGCGCGGGTCGCGTTCGATGTCGGGCACCAGCAGCGGCGCCTCGCTCGCCACCACCTGGCTGCACAGCGCACTTTCGTGCGCGGCTTCGTACAGCGAGGCCGCGTCATCGGCGCCACTGGCGCCATGCCAGACCTGGCGTGTGTCGTCGGCCAGGTACACCAGCGCCAGCGGGGTGTCGAAGATGTCGGACACACGCTGCGCGGTGCGGTCGAAGGCAGCGCGCATCGCCGGCGCCAGCGCACCACTGTCGGCCAGCGCCTGCAGTCGCGCAGCGTCGTTGTCGGCCGCCACAGGCAGCGGGCTCGCGCAGACGCCCGACGGCGCGAGCCAGGTCTTCACACGCAGCGTCGCCTCGACGAGCGAGTTCGCCACCGCGTCGGCGCCGAGCGCGCCGATGGCGTCGGCGGCGAGCAGGGCCGCCGGCGCGTTCCACAGCACGAGCACGATGTGCAGGTCCGGCCGCAGCCGGCGCAGGCGCCGGCAGACGTAACGCGCATGCGTTTCGGGCTGGCGGCTGAAGTACGACAGGCACACCACCTGCACGCCCTGCAGCGGCAACGCAGCCAGCCGCTCGGCGCTCACCGCGGCCGGCGGCAGCAACTGCGCCGCCAGACCATCGGTGCTCAACGCATGCGCCAGCATGTCGGCGGCCATCGTGTCGGCCTCCCAGCGGGCGCCGATGCACAGCACCTGCGGCGCGGCGTCGGGCGCCGCGACCGGGTGGCTCTCGCGCAGCTCGCTGATGAGCGCGGCCATGCCGCCGGCCACACGGTGCCGGTGCTCGACGTTCGCCACCCGCGCATGGTCGTCGGCGGCCAGGCGCAGCGCGGCCACGGCGGTGTCATCGTAGAAGGACTGCAGCGAACTCTGCTGCACCTGCTGGTCGGCGAGTTCGCACACCTCTTCGACATCGCCGGCCAGCAGCCGCTGGTACAGCCGCGTCGGGCCGTCGAACACGTCGCCGCGACCGAACAGGATGTCCAGGAAACCCAGCGCCGGCAGGTGGCGGCCCATGACCACCAGGCACACCGTCAGCGGCGTCGCCAGGATGAGGCCGATGGGCCCCCACAGTGCCGTCCACAGTGCCGCCGAGACCAGCACCGCCACCGGCGCGAGCCCGGTGCTGGCGCCATAGAGCCACGGCTCGACGAGGTTGTTGATGATCAGTTCGAGCGAGACGATGAGCAGCAGCGTCCACAGCAGCATGTGCCAGCCGGGGTCGACCGCAAACGCCATCGTGAGCGGGAACGCGGCGGCGATCACCGGGCCCACATAAGGCACGAAACGCAGTGCGCCGGCCATCACGCCCCACAGCAGCGCACCGGGCACGCCGATGAGCCACAGGCCGAGCGTCATCGGCAGCGCGTAGGCGCTGTTCACCAGCAACTGCATCGTCAGATAGCGGCTGACGCGGTGCGCGGCCTCGTTCATGGCGTCGGTCATGCGGTGCAGGTCACCGCCGACGAGGCGCAGGAAACGGTCGCGCAGGTCGTTGCGTTCGAGCAGGATGAAGAGCACGAAGACGAGCACCACACCGGCCTCGGCCAACGGCTTCAGCACCGGGCTCAGCATCTCGCCGATCGCCTGCAGCGGCGACAGTGGCGTGGGGTCGATCTGCACCCGCGTCGGTGCCGGGTGCGGTGCACGCGCCGAACCGTCGATGGCGCGCTGCGTGGCCTTGATCTCGGTGCCGACGACATCCATCATGCGCGAGGCGTCCTCGAACAAGCCGCGGCCGCTGAGATGCTGGCGCAGGTCGCGCAGCTTGCCGCGAATGGTCTTCTGGTAGGTGGGCAGGTCGTGCCCGAGTTCGATCACCTGCGAACCGACGAAGACCGAGGTGGCGCCGACCACCGCCACCGTGCACAACATCACCAGCGCCACCGCCAGCACCCGCGGCAGCCGCCAGCGCCGCAGCCGCGCCACCAGCGGGTCGAGCACGAAGCTGACGAGCACGGCCAGCGCAAACGGCACCAGCAGATCACGCCCGAAATACAGCAGCGCGATGGTGAGCGACGCGGCCACCAAGCCGATGAGGCCGCGCGGAACCGCGGCCGCACGGCGTTCGCTGGCACGCGGATCGGGCTCGGGCACGGGTGGTGGGGCTGTCATGTGGGCTTCCTTGCGCGGTTCGAGAGGATTCACCCTGCCGGCGTGAGACACATTGCAACACGGTGTCGCGTGCCGCAGGCATCGGTGGCCGGCGCGCGCCGTTGTAGGACGCTGCCGCGCACTGCGGTGCCGTCCTACGCAGGCTTGCAGGCGAGGCCGACAAGCGCGGCGGCCCGGCCGTTCCATCATCGGGCATCGGCCCTCGGGGCCTCATCAATGGAGGATGAACATGATGTGGAAAAACGCGAGTCTTCTGGCCCTGGCCTCAGGTCTGCTGGTCCAGAGCGCGCGCTTGTGGCTGCGTCGCAGCCGCACTCCGGGCACTTCAGCGCGCGCGCTTGACCAGGCGCGCGCCGTGCAACGCTGGGAAGACGAAGGCGGCTCGCCGGCTGACATGGTGGCTGCGCCGCGCAGGCGGCGCGCGCGCAAGCCTGCGGCGATGCAGGCATCGGGTGCGCCGCATTGAGCTTGATGGCTGGCGATGCGTCGCAAACGCCAAAACGCCGCCCGAGGGCGGCGTCTCGTTGCAGCCGCCCGCGCGCGGCGTCTGTTGCGTCTGTTTCTTCCGCCGGCCGCGCCGGCCGCGCGTCAGTCGGCGCGGCGAGGCATCTCGCTCGGTGGCAGCCAGGTCAGCGGATGCACCGACTCGCAGCCGAGCCACACATCATCACCACGCTCTTCGCCGTCGATGTCGGGGGTGGAATCGGGCGGCGCAAACTCGTGCTCGGAGGCCGCAGCGAACGTGGGATAGGTGGGCAGCGATGTCATGGCGGTCTCCGGTTCGTTCGGGGCACTGTGGCATCGGCGCAAGCGGCCAACCATCGGCCGTCAACGCCTGGCGGAGTCGGACATCGCCTACGTGGGACCAGGGCGGCCGGGCATGCTCTGCCGCGCAGCGGGCGGTGCGGATGCATGCCCGTTGAGCAGTTGCCGCAGCTCATGCATGATGGCCTGCGGCGTGGCCGGTTTTGCCAGCACGCGAAAGCCGCCCGCGAGGGCTTCGCTCAGGCGCTCGGCATAACCGGTGGTCAGCAGCACCGGCAGCTCCGGATGCTGACGGCGCAGTGCAAACGCCAGGCCGATGCCGTCGGTCGAACCCGGCATCGAGATGTCGCTCAGCACCACGTCGGGCAGACGCGGTGCCTGCGCCAGATGTTCCAGCGCGGCGTCGGCGCTCCAGGTGCGCACCACCTCGAGCCCGAAAGTGCGCAGCAGCGTTTCGGTGGCTGTGGCCACGTCGTCGTTGTCCTCCACCAGCAGCACGCGGCCGACCAGCGGCGCCGAAGGTCCGGGCTCGTCGGCCAGCGTCGCCAGCGCCTCGACGGCGGCGGGCAGGAACAGGTTCACCGCAGTGCCCTGGCCGGGTTTGCTTTCGATCGTCGCCAGGCCACCGGCCTGCGCACACAGGCCGGCCACCTGGCTCAGGCCCAGGCCCGATCCGCTGCCCGATTCCTTGGTCGTGAAGAAGGGCTCGAACACCTTGGGCAGCAGTTCGGGGGCGATACCGCAACCGTTGTCCTCGACGCGGATCACCACCATCGGGCGTGCGCTGCCGGACACCACGTCGGCGTTGCGCGCGCTGATGCGCAGCGTGCCGCCATCGGGCATCGCATGCTGGGCGTTGAGCGCGGTGTTGATGATGGCCAGCTCGAGTTCCGCCAGGTCCACGACGACGGGCCGCGTCTCGGCGTCGATGCTGAATTCGAGTGCGATGCGCCGCCCCAGCGTGCCGCGCACCAGGCTCTCGGTGGCCGGCAGCCAGCTCTGCAGACGCACGGTCTCGGGGCGCAGCGCCTGCTTGCGCGAGAACGACAGCAACTGGCGCGTCAGCCGCACGCCGGACTGCACGGCGCGCGACATCGCCTCGATCTGGCGTTCGCTGCCGATGTCTGGATGCAGCCGCCGGTGCACGTGCAGGCTGTTGCTGACGATGGCGAGCAGGTTGTTGAAGTCGTGCGCGACGCCCGCGGTGAGCTGGGCCAGGGTTTCGAGCTTCTGCGTTTCCAGCATGGCGCGCTCGGCGTTGGCGCGCCGGCGTATCTGTTCACGAAGCTGCGCCGACATCGCCTGCTCCCGCCGCGTGCGTTTGAGCGCCACCCACGAGACGTAGACCAGCCCGGCCGTCGTCGGCGCCAGCACCGCGGCCAGCAACCAGACGAAGCGCACCCAGTCGGCCAGCGTGCCGGCGTCGCTGACGCCGGCGACGACGTAGAGCGGATACGCGCCGACACGCCGGAAGCTCGCCAGGCGCGCCTCGCGCGGGCCGCTCTCGGGAAGCACCAGGCTGCCCGCCAGTTCGCCGGCGCGCACGCGGCGCAAGATGGGGCTGGACGCCGCCACCTCGCGCTGGCCCGCCGGCGCCGGTGGCCAGCGCGCCAGCAGCGCGCCGTCGGTGCGCACGAGCGCGAACGACGCCAGGTTCGGTTCCTGGCTGATCAGCGAGCGGTAGTAGTCGCGGAAGTACGACGGCGCCAGCGACACGGCGACGATGCCGTTGAACGTGCCGTCGGCCGAGTGGCGGCGGATCGTCGCATTCATCAGCTCAAGGCCGCTCTGGCGGCCCGTCAGCACCGCGCTGATGCCCACCGCCGCACCGGGAGTGCGGTGCTGCACGAAGTAGGCGCGGTCGGCCACCGTGGCGCGCGGATCGACGGGGAAGTTGTCGCTGCCCGCCAGCGGCCGCCCCTGCGCATCCCAGACGTTGAGGTTGAGCACACCGGGCACGCCGGTGGCGATGTCGGCCAGTCGCTGGTGCACCTCGCCTTCGAGCTCGCGCACGCTGGCGTCGGGGCCGGCTGCCGCTTCGTCGGCGCGGTGGGCGATCTGCGCCGCCACCGCGATCGTCTTCTCGGCGTGGCTCAGCGCCAGCGCGCTGGCATGGGCCACTGCGTCGCGTGCGTCCTGGTTCGAACGCTCGTAGCCCCACCACGCAGCGAGCGCGAAGATCGCCGCCGGCACCAGAAACGCGCCCCACAGCACCGCACGCAGCCACAGCGTCAGCGGCGTGTCGCCCTCGCCCGCGGGCGCGGTTTCGCGCTCGACCACGGGCCGGCGCCCGAACGAGCCGCCGATCAGACAGATGAGGATGGCCGAGATCACGAACGCGCCCACCTCCACCGGCCGCTGGCTGGCGGCCAGATTCGGCAGCAGCAGCGGCGAAGCCGCCGCCAGCGCACACAGCGCGCCGGTCAGCAAGCCGGGACCGCTGCCCCACATGACGGCTGCAAAAGCGGTGGCCGGGAAGGCAAACACGAAGGGCAGCGCTTCGTCCAGCAGCGGCTGCGCGAGGATGCGCGCGCCGATGCCGAACACCGCCACCCCGAGTGCAAACAGCCAGCGCCGCACACCGGCGTCGAGCGCCGCGGAAGCGGCGCCCTGGGGCGGGCTGGCGGGCGAAATGGGCATGCGAACGCGGACTCCTGGGGACGGGCGATGCCCGCCAGCGATGGTAGCGAGCTGCGCGCCACGCGCCACGCGGCGCGCGCCATCCGCATCTCGAATGACGTGTGGTGACGGGGCAATCCTTGTGCCACCATCGCCGACGTTGCAGCAGCGGACAATTCTCTCGATGAGCCACGTGCTGATCGTCGACGACGACATCGACTCGGCCACCACCTTGCAGGAGCTGGTGGCGGAAGAACGTTTTACCGTGGCGATGGCGCACAGCCTGCGCGATGCACGGCGCCAGATCGCGCTGCAGCCGCCCGACATCGTGCTGCTCGACCTGCAGCTTCCCGATGGCAGCGGCATGGACCTCTTCGCCGACACCGAACTGCTGGCCAACTCCGAGGTCGTGCTGATCACCGGCCACGCCACGCTGGAAACCTCGATCAAGGCGCTGCGCCTGGGTGCGGCCGACTATCTGGTGAAGCCCATCGGCCTGGGCCAGCTCAAGGCCGTGCTGTCGCGCTTCATGAGGCCGGCGGCGCTGAAGGCGCAGATGGACGACCTGCAGGCGACGCTGGCGCAGCGCGGCCGCTTCGGCCACCTGTGGGGACAGGCGCCGCCGATGATGCGCATCTACGACCAGATCGCGCGTGTCGCCGCCACGGCGGTGACGGTGTTCATCACCGGCGAGAGCGGCACCGGCAAGGAGCTCGTCGCGCAGACGGTGCACGACCTCAGCCGGCGCCGCGCGCTGCCCTTCCTGGCGGTCAACTGCGGCGCGATCTCGCCGCAGCTCATCGAAAGCGAGATCTTCGGTCATGAAAAGGGCAGCTTCACCGGCGCCGATCACCAGCATCAGGGCTTTTTCGAACGCGCGCGCGGCGGCACGCTGTTCCTCGACGAGATCACCGAGATGCCACCCGAGTTGCAGGTCAAGCTGCTGCGCGTGCTGGAGACCGGACGCTTCATGCGCGTGGGCTCCACGCGCAGCCAGGAAGCCGATGTGCGCCTCATCGCGGCCACCAACCGGGTGCCGCACGAAGCGGTGTCCGCCGGCAGGCTGCGCGAAGATCTGCTGTACCGCCTGAACGTGTTTCCGATCGAGCTGCCGCCGCTGCGCGAACGCCTGAGCGACGTGCCGCTGCTGGCGCGCCACTTCCTGAGCGCGATCGGCGAGCAGGAAGGCCATGCGCGACATTTCAACGCCGCCGCGCTGGCGCGCCTGGCGGCGCACGACTGGCCCGGCAACGTGCGCGAACTGCGCAACGCGGTGCAGCGCGCGTACGTGATGGCCAGCGGCGATGAGATCGACGATCGCTGGCTGCCCGAAGTGCGCCGGCGCGGCGGCGCGGCGGGCGACACCGCCGCGTGCACGCCGGGCGACGACAGTGTCGTCGTGCTGCCGATCGGCACCTCGATGGCGCAGGCCGAGAAGGCGCTGATCCTCGCCACGCTGCGCCAGCACCCGCAGAAGGAGCGCACGGCGGCGCTGCTGGGCATCAGCCTGAAGACGCTCTACAACCGCCTGAAGGAATACGCCGCCGCCGATGCGGCCGAGGCGCGAAGCACACCATGAAACCAACCCGCCAGGAAACCGATTCGATGGGCGTCGTCGAGGTCGACGCCGCTGCACTGTGGGGCGCGCAGACGCAGCGTGCCGTGGGCCACTTCGAGTTCGGCGACGAACGCATGCCCAAGGAAGTGCTGCACGCGCTGGCCTGCGTCAAGGGGGCGTGTGCGGTGGTCAACGGCCGCCTCGGGCGGCTCGACGGACTGCTCGCCGCCGCCATCGACGAAGCGGCAGCCGAGGTCGTGGCCGGCCAGCACGACGCCGAGTTTCCGCTGGCCGTGTGGCAGTCGGGCTCGGGCACGCAGAGCAACATGAACGTCAACGAGGTGCTGGCCCATCTGGCGCAGAAGCGCCTCGGCGACAGCCATCGTGTGCATCCCAATGACGACGTCAACCGGGGCCAGTCGTCCAATGACGTCTTCCCCACCGCGATGCACGTGGCCAGCGTCGCGGTGCTGCGTTCGAGCCTGTTGCCGGCGCTGGATGCGCTGATGGCGACGCTGGCCGCCAAGGCCCAGGCCTACGAAGGCCTGATCAAGCTCGGCCGCACGCATCTGCAGGACGCGGTGCCGCTGACGGTGGGCCAGGAGATCGGCGCCTGGCGCAGCCAGCTCGGCAGCGCGCGCGCGGCCATCGTCGCCACCGAACCGGCGCTGCTGGCGCTGGCCATCGGCGGCACCGCGGTTGGCACCGGGCTGAACACCACGGCCGACTTCGGCGAACTCGTCTGCCGCGAGCTCACGGCGCGCAGCAGCATCCCGTTCACCGCGGCCGACAACCGTTTTGCCGCCCTCGCCGGCCACGAGGCGCTGCTGGCGCTGCACGGCGCGCTGAAGGTGCTGGCGGTGGCGCTGATGAAGATGGCCAACGACGTGCGGCTGCTGGCGTCGGGCCCGCGCGCCGGCTTCGGCGAACTGCTGCTGCCCGAGAACGAACCCGGCAGTTCGATCATGCCGGGCAAGGTGAACCCGACGCAGTGCGAATCGATGGCGATGGTGGCCTGTCAGGTCATCGGCAACGACGGCGCCATCACCGCCGGCGCCGGCGGTGGCCATCTGCAGCTCAACACCTTCAAGCCGCTGATCATCGCCAACGTGCTGCGCAGCCTGCGCCTGCTGTCGGCGTCGATGCGTTCGTTCGACGTGCACTGTGCGCAGGGGCTGAGCGCCGACGCGGTGCGCATCGGCGAGCTCGTCGACCGTTCGCTGATGCTGGTGACGGCGCTGGCGCCGCACATCGGCTACGACCGCGCGGCGCACATCGCGCACCGCGCGCACGCCGAGCGCACGTCGCTGCGCGAGGCCGCGCTGGCGATGGGCGTGGCCGCGACCGACTTCGACCGCTGGGTGCGACCGCAGGACATGCTGGGGCCGAAGTGAGCGCCGCGGCTGCGGCTCAGGCGCGCGTGGCCTGATCGCCCGCCGCAGGCGGGCGCCGCATGGCCTGTGGCAGGTGCGTGACCTCTGTGGCGTGCGCAGCCGCAAGCTCGATCGCATGGCGCACGTGTTCGGCGCTGCGCTGCCACGAATGCTTGCCCACCAGGCGCGTCATGCGGGCGCCGCGCTTGACGCGCTCGAGCGGGCCCTGCGCCAGCAGCGCCGCGCAGGCGCGGCTGAAATCGGCACGGCTGTGCGCCACATGCACCTCGCCGCCACCGAGTTGCGCCACGTCGGCAAGCGCAGTGCTGACGACGGGCTTTTCGCCCGCCATGTACTCCAGCATCTCGCACGGCGCCGCATACGAGGCCGGACCGTCCACCTTCAGCGGCAGCAGGCACAGGTCCCAGCCGGCCAGCAGGAACGGCAGCCGTGACGGTGGTTGTTCGCCGAGCCAATGCAGGTTGGCCCGCCGCGGCAGCACGGCGCCATCGGCCACCGCACCGGCAAGCACGAACTGCCAGTCGGTGTGCTCGTCGGCCAGCGCCGCCAGCAGCGCAAGGTCGACACGCTCGTCGATGGCGCCATAGCAGCCCAGGCGCGGGCGTGCGATCTGCGCCTGCAGCTCGAAAGCCTCGATGGCGTCGGCGCCGTCGGCCGGCAGCCGGCAGGGCTCGAAGCTGCGCGCATCCACCGCCGGCGGCACGCAGCAGACGTTGAACTGGCGCTGGCGCAGCAGCTCGCACTGCAGCGGGCTCGGGCTCAACACCAGATCGGCACGCGCCAGCAGCGCGTCGAGCTGCGACGACGCAAGGCCGGCAGCCTGCGCATCCGCAGGCAGTGCGCTGAGATCGTCGAACACCAGGCATCGAGGCGCCAGCGTCTCCAGCAGTGGCAGCGCCAGCGGCGTGTCCAGCCAGCCGATGGCGCCGTGCGGCGCCTGCGCTGCGGTCGCAGCGGCCAGCCAGGCCTGCGTGGCGGCGAGCTGCGCCGGCGACCATTCGTCGCCGTCCTGCACCAGCGACGGCAGGCGCGGCGGCGTGCCCACCGTGACGCCCGAGCCGTCGACGCGCCAGCCCGGCACGGCCGCATTCGGCGTCGGCTGCGGCGGCTCGATGAAGCTGATGCGCCACTGCCGGGCCAGCCGCAACAGCAGTTGCTGCGAGCGCCACCCCGCGCTGCCGCGCCCCACACCCCAGCGGTAACGCGAGCAGACAACGAGCGTCGGTGGGTCGACCGGGGACATCGCATTCATGGCTGGGCCGGCTTTGAAGGGGGTTCGAGAAGAAGGTTCATTCAGTGGGCGCGTGAGGTCCTGGCATCCGGCGCCTGCGCCCGGCGCGAGACGCTGCACGCTCGTTGGCAGATGCAAAGCTTGTGCCAAAGCGCAGCCGGGCAAACTGCACTCGCCGACACCGCAGACGCCGCACGTTTGCAGAGATTGCGGCAATTCGCGCCGCTCCCGCCATCGCGAGGAGCCGTCGCAGGCCGTGCCACGACGATGAGGGTTTGCGCGGCTTCTGGCACGGGGGTTGCATTGGCCTGCGATCCCTGCCTGCTTCGGAGACCACGCATTGGCACCCACCCTTGAAATGCGAAGCGAGCTGCGACCCGGCCAGACCCTGTCGCCGCGCCTTCAACACGCCGTGCGCCTGCTGCAGATGTCGTCGCTGGACTTCGCGGCATTGCTGCGCCAGCAACTCGACCGCAACCCCTTCCTGGACAGCGACGACGACTTCGGCGAGCCCGCCGCCGACGAGGGCGAACTCGACGATCGTGCGCTGTGGCAGAGCGGCACGCCCACGACCCCTCGGTATGCCGACGGCGGCGAGCTCTCGGCAATGGAAATGCTGCCGGCCGAAGTCACGCTCAGCGCCCATCTGCAAGGCCAGCTCAACCTGATGACGCTGTCCGCGCGCGATCTGCTGCAGGCCCGCAGCATCGTCGAGTCGCTCGACGACGACGGCTACCTGCGCACGCCGCTGGCGGACCTGGCGGCGTTGCCCGAGATGCCCGCGGACACGAGCGTGGACGAGATGCGCATCGCGCTGCGCCGCGTGCAGGCGCTCGACCCCGCCGGCGTGGGCGCGCGCAGCGTGGCCGAATGTCTGGAGCTGCAACTGCCGGCGATCACCTGCCCTCAGATGCGCGAACTCGCACGCGCCATCGTCAGCCGCAATCTGGCGTCGCTGGCGGCACGCGACATGCGCACGCTGTGTGAACGCTTCAATCTCACGCCGGCAATGGCCGAGCAGGTCTGCGACCGGCTGCGCCACCTCGATCCGCGCCCGGGCTGGCGCTTCGGCTCGTCGCGCGTCGACCATGTGGTGCCCGACGTGGTGGTGCGCAAACACCACGGCCAATGGACGGTGCAGTTGAATCCGGCCGTGGTGCCGCGCCTGCGCCTGAACCGCGAGTACGCCGAGCTGTTCCAGCGCCACCGTGCGCCGCAGCACACCGATCTCGCCGAGCATCTTCAGGAAGCGCGCTGGACGCTGCGCAACGTGAAGCAGCGCTTCTCGACCATTCTCGACGTGGCGCGCGCGATCACGCGCCGCCAGCGCCTGTTCCTGGAACACGGCGCGATGGCGATGAAGCCGCTGGGCCTGCGCGAGATCGCCGACGAGGTGGGCGTGCACGAATCGACCGTCTCGCGCGTCACGAACAACAAGTACATGGCGACACCGATCGGCGTCTTCGAGCTCAAGCACTTCTTTTCGCGCACCATGTCCAGCGCCAGCGGCCGTGCCTGCTCGGGCACCGCGATCCGCGGCCTCGTGCGCGAACTGATCGAACACGAGGCACCGCAGGCGCCGCTGTCCGACGCCGAGATCACGCGCCTGCTGGCGCAGCAGGGACTGCTGCTGGCGCGTCGCACGGTGACGAAATACCGCCAGCTCATGCACATCGACGCGGTCGATCGGCGCCGCCGCTACAACTGAGACCGCCGCGCTGCCTGCAGCGCGCGGCCGCCTGTGCGCCTTCAGTCGATGCGCGGCAGCATCTTGCGCAGCAGCCGGGGGTCGAGCGGCTTCACCAGCACGTAGTCGACGCCGGCGCGCTCGGCCTCGAGGCGGTCGTCTTCACCGCTGCGTCCGGTGACGGCGACGACGACAAGATCGGCGCCATGCTGGGCGCGCAGCGCACGCGCGAGGTCGTTGCCGTCCATGCCCGGCAAGCCGATGTCCAGCAGCACGCACAGCGGCTGCTGTTCCGCCACCAGCTTCAGCGCCTCGGCCGCGTCAGCGGCGGTGAAGACGTTGTAGCCATCGAGCACGAGCAGGTCCTTGAGCGACTCCGCCGCATCGGGGTCGTCGTCGACGACCACCACCCTCACGTCTTCCTTCTGCGCTTGCGTCATGGCCGCCATCTCCCTTGTCCCTGACCTCATCGGCAGCACAAAAGCAATCGGCGTGCCGGCTGGTCGTTGAACACTATTGTGGCGCCGGCGCGCGCGGCTGCAAGGGCAGCGTGACGCTGAAAGCCGCCCCCTCGCCGGGCCGGCTGTCGACGGCGATGCGCCCGCCATGCGCCTCGACGAGCTGCCTGCTGACGTACAGACCCAGTCCCAGACCGCGCGCCGAGGTCGGCCCGGCGATGCGCACGAAAGGCTCGAAGATGCGCGCCTGATCCGCCAGCGCCACACCGCCGCCGCCGTCGCGCACCACGAGCTCGGCGGCGCCGTCGAGCTGCCGCAGCCCGACGTGGATGGGCTGGCCGCCGCCGTGGCGCAGCGCGTTCATCAGCAGGTTGACGACAACCTGCTCGATGCGGAAGGCGTCCCAGATGCCGATGACGCCGGGCTCGACGCTGCGCGTGATGTGCCTGTCGGCGCCGTGGCTTTCGATGAAGTCGTTCACGAGCTGATCGACGAGGCGGCTCAGATCAGTGAGCTCGGGCTGGACCGACAGCATGCCGCTGCGAATGCGGCTCACGTCGAGCATGTCCTCGATCAGCCGCGTCATGCTGCGCACCTGGCGCAGATCCTTGGCCACCATGCGTTGCAGCGCATCGGGCCCGAAGTAGGCCAGGTTGCCCTTGCCGAGCTGCGCCTCGCGCATCTGGGCGTCGAGCGACAACACGCCCAGCGGCGTGCGCAGCTCGTGCGCCACCAGCGACATGAACTCGTCGCGCGCACGCAGCGCGGCCTGCAAGTCACCCTGCGTGCGCTGCAACTGTTCCAGCAGAAGCTGCTGCTGGCGACGGCCTTCTTCCAGCGCCGCGAGCTGCTCGCGCACACGCTGGCGCTGGCGGTAGAGGTCGATGAACACGCTCACCTTGCCGAGCACCGCAAAGGCATCCAGCGGCTTGTAGAGAAAGTCCACCGCGCCCGACTCGTAACCGCGGAACGCGTAAGCGGGCTCGCGGCCGGCGGCGGTGACGAAGACGATGGGCACATGGCGCGTCTTCTCGGTGCCGCGCATCAGCTCGGCCAGCTCGAAGCCGTTCATCAGCGGCATCTGCACGTCGAGCACGGCGAGCGCAAAGTCGTGGTCCAGCAGCAGCGCGAGCGCTTCCTCGCCCGATGTCGCCTGGTAGATCGTGCAGCCTTCGAGGCGGATCAGCGCCTCCAGCGCGAGCAGGTTCTCGGCCAGATCGTCGACGATCAGCACCTTGGTCGGCGGCAGGCTCTCGGCGGCGGTTGTCACCGCGGTGCTCCCAGCAGCTTCATGCAGTGGTGAATTTCGCGCAGCGACAGCACGAGGTCGGGCTCGTGCATCGCGATCGCCGCCGCGGGCATGACGGGCATCTGCGCCTGCGCGGGGTCTTGCACGATGCTCAGCCCGCCCTGGCGCGCAATCTGCGTCAGGCCGGCCGCGCCGTCGGCGCTGGCCCCGGTGAGCAGGATGCCGGCCAAGCGCGGGCCGTAGACGTCGGCCGCCGAGGCCATCAGCACGTCGATGGACGGCCGCGCGTGCAGCACCGGGGCTTCGCCGCTGAGCGAAAAGCTGAAGTCTTTTTCGATCGACAAATGGTAGCCGGGGGGCGCGAAGTAGATCGTCGACGCGGCGATGGGCTCCTTGTCGCGCGCCTCGCGCGCCGGCAGCGCCAGGCGCTGGTTGAACGTCTCGGCCAGGCGGCTTTCGCGGTCCGCCGGCAGATGCAGCAGCGCGACGATGGGCAGCCTGAAGTCGGCGCGCAGCCCGGTGAACAACTGCATGAAGGCCTGGACGCCGCCCGCTGACGCGCCGATGACCAGCGCGTCCACCGGGCGCAGCACGTCCTGCAGGGCGCGGGCCTGTGGCGTCATCGTTTGCGATACAGCCGCTCGCGGCGCGCCACCGGCTCGAAGAGCTCGGCGTGGCTGGAAAAGTCCAGGCTCTCCTTCGTGCCCAGCCCGAGGAAGCCGCGGTGGCACAGCGAACCGTGGAACAGGCCCAGCGCGCGGTCCTGCAGGCGGCGGTTGAAGTAGATCAGCACGTTGCGGCAACAGATCAGGTGGGTTTCGGAGAACACGCTGTCGGTGGCCAGGCTGTGGTCGGCGAAGGTCACGTTCTGGCACAGCGTGAGATCGAAGCGCGCCGCGTTGTAGGCGGCCGTGTAGTAGTCGGAAAACGCGGCCCGGCCGCCCGCGGCCTGGTAGTTGGCGGTGAACTGCCGCATGCTCGACAACGCGAAGATGCCGCGCCTGGCCTGTTCCAGCGCCGCCGGGTTGATGTCGGTGGCATAGAAGATCGTACGCTCCAGCAGGCCTTCCTCGCGCAGCAGGATGGCCAGCGAATACACCTCTTCCCCGGTGCTGCAGCCGGCGACCCAGACCTTCAGCGAAGGATAGGTGCGCAGCACCGGCACCACCAGGCGGCGCAGCGCGAGGAAAAACTCGGGGTCGCGAAACATCTCGCTGAACGGGATCGTCAGGATCTGCAGAAGCTGCTGGAACGCCACCGGATCACGCAGCACCTTGGACTGCATCATCGAGATCGTCTCGCAGCCGAGCTGCTGCATCGCGTGCAGCACGCGCCGCTTCTGCGAGGCGCCGGCGTAGTCGCGGAAGTCCTGGCTGTACTTGGCGTAGATGGCCTCCAGCAGCAGGCGCAACTCGATGTCGGCGTCGCTGTGCGGCATGGCCGGCGCAGCGCCTACAGGCGCCCGATGCTGGGCAGCCACACGCGCAGCAACGAGAACAGGCGGTCGAGATCGATCGGCTTGGCCAGGTAGTCGTTGGCGCCGGCGCTGCGGCACTGTTCCTGGTCGTCCTTCATCGCCTTCGCGGTGACGGCGATGACGGGCAGCTTGCGCCAGCGCGGGTCGGCGCGCATGCGCCGCGTGGCCTCCAGGCCGTCCATGCCCGGCATCATCACGTCCATCAGCACGAGTTCGATGTCGGGCACGTCTTCGAGCTGGCGCAGCGCCTCGAAGCCGTTGCGGGCCACCTCCACCTTCAGGCCCTTCTGCTCCAGCGCCGCGGTGAGCGCGAAGATGTTGCGCACGTCGTCGTCCACCAGCAGCAGCCTGCGGCCCTCGAAGACCTTGTCGCGGCTGCGTGCTGCCTGCAGCATGCGCTGGCGTTCGGCCGACAACTGCGATTCCACGCTGTGCAGGAACAGCGTCACCTCGTCGAGCAGGCGTTCGGGCGAACGCGCGCCCTTGATGATGATCGAGCGCGAATAACGGTTCAGCGACGCCTCTTCGTCGCGCGTCAGGCTGCGGCCGGTGTAGACGATCACGGGCGGGAACGAGCAGATCGTCTCGTGCGTCATGCGCTCCAGCAGCTCGCTGCCGTCCATGTCGGGCAGCTTGAGGTCGATGATCATGCAGTCGAAGACGTGCTCGCGCAGCAAGGCCAGCGCCTGTTCGCCGCGTTCGACGGCGACGATCTCTATGCCTTCGTCACCGATGAGCTGCACCACGCTGTCGCGCTGGCGCGCGTCGTCCTCGACCAGCAGCACGCGCTTGAACTTGCGTGCGCCCAGCGCCTCGAGGCGGCTGAAGATCGCGCGCAGTTCCTCGCGCGTCTTCGGTTTCACGGCCACACCCACCGCGCCCATCGGCAGCGCGACATCGCTCACGTCGTCGGCGGCGACGACGTGCACCGGCACATGGCGCGTCTGCGGATGTTCCTTGAGCTGCTGCAGCAGGCCGAGGCCGGAGCCGTCGGGCAGGCGGACGTCGAGCAGCATGGCGCGCGGCCGCAGGCGCTGCGCGAGCTCGAAGCCTTCGGCCGCGCCGTGCGCCACCAGGCAGCGAAAGCCCATCTCGTGCGCCAGGTCGTACAGGATGCCCGCGAACTGCGGGTCGTCCTCCACCACCAGCACCGGGTGCTCGCCGGCGGCCAGTTGCTCGCGGTCGTCGGGAAACACCGGCAGCTTCGACGCCGGCGGCGGCGCCTCGGCCAGCGATGGCGGCGCCCCGAACGGTGTCTGTGCTGGCGCCTGAACGGCAGGCGGCGCCGGCAAGGCCATCGGCGCCTGCGCCGGGGCTTGCAGCGCCGGCGTCCAGTGTGCAGGCAGCTCCAGCGTGAAGCGGCTGCCGCGGCCCGGCTCGCTCTCCAGCCCCACCGCGCCACCCAGCAGCCCGGCGAGCGCCTGCGAAATCGACAAGCCCAGGCCGGTGCCGCCGTAGCGGCGGTTGATCGTGCCGTCGGCCTGCCGAAAGGCTTCGAAGACGGTGCCGTGCTGGTCGGCCGCAATGCCGATGCCGGTGTCGGTGACCGCAAACGCCACGCGGGCGCCGGGTGCGGCGGCCACCGTCAGCGACACCTGGCCCTGATCGGTGAACTTGATGGCGTTGGACAGCAGGTTCTTCAGGATCTGCTCCAGCCGCTGGCGGTCGGTGAAGATGGAGGCCGGCGCCCCCGGCAGCGCGCTGGCGTCGAAGGCCAGGCCCTTGTCTCGCGCCAGCGGCTCGAACAGCGCGCGCATCGCCTGCAGCAGGTGTTCCAGCGGCAGCTCGTGCGGCGCGAGGTCCAGCCTGCCCGCTTCCACCTTCGACAGGTCGAGGATGTCGTTGACGAGGTTCAGCAGGTCGTTGCCGGCCGCATAGATGGTGTTGGCGAACTTGATCTGCTCGCTGCTCAGGTTGCCGGTCTTGTTGTCGGCCAGCAGCTTGGCCAGGATCAGCGAGCTGTTCAGCGGCGTGCGCAGTTCATGCGACATGTTGGCCAGGAATTCCGACTTGTAGCGGCTCGCACGGCGCAGCTCGTCGGCGCGCTGCTGCAGCGTGGTCTGCGCATCCTTCAGAGCTTCGTTGCGGCGGTCCAGCGTCATCGCCTGCTCGGCCAGGTGCGCGTTGGTCTGCTCCAGCTCGACCTGCTGATGTTCCAGGTTGGTCTGCGATTCCACCAGCACACGCGACTGTTCTTCGAGTTCCTCGTTCGCCGAACGCAGCTCTTCCTGCTGCGCCTGCAGCTCTTCGTTGAGCTGATGCGTTTGCTCCAGCGTGTCCTGCAGACGCCGGCGGTACTGGGCCGCCGACACCGCGCCGCCGAGCGCCGAGCCCACCAGGCCGAGCAGCGTCAGCTCGCGCTCGCTCACCGCGTGCATGAAGCCCAGTTCGAGCACGCCGTTGATGTTGCCTTCGTGCACCACCGGGGCCAGCACCACCGCGGCCGGCGCGGCTTCGCCGAGGCTCGACGTGACGTGGAAATAGTCGCTCTTCAGGTTCGGCACGTGCTTGAGCAGGCCGTCGAGCATGACCTGGCCGACGAGGCCTTCGCCGGCGCCGATCGACTGCGGCGCGCGCTCGTTGGCGCTGTCGAAGCCGTGCGTCGCGGCGCGCTCCAACTGGCCGACCTCATTGCGCACGTACAGCACCGCGACCACGACGCGCAGATAGTCGGCGATGAAGTCGAGGGCATTGCGGCCGAGCACCGGCAGCGTGAGCTGGCCGACGATGCGCTCGCCAAGCCGCGCCTGCCCCGAGCGCACCCAGGCCTGCTCTGCCAGCACCGCGGCGCTGGCCGTCTGTTCGTGCAGCGCGTTGCCGTAAGTGGTGGACAGCGTGCGCATCTGGCGGCGGCCAAAAAACGCGATCAGGCCGCTCATGCCCAGAATCAGCAGCACGTACAGCGCCACCGCCATGCTCGTGGTGCGGCGGGCTTCGTCATTGCGGTCCTTCAGCAGGCCTTGTTCGACGTCGAGGAAGGCGCTCAGCTCGCGGCGCATCGCATCGATCAGTTGTTTGCCGCCTTCGGCCTGCACCAGCGGCGCGAAGTCACCGCCGCTGCGACGCAAGCGGATCACCTCGTCGGCATAGGCATCCCACTCGACCTGCAGCGCACGCAGGCGGTCGAGCCGGTCGAGCTGCGCCTGGTTGTCCTGCACCATCGCGCGCAACGTGGCCATTTCAGCGCCGAGCTTGGGTTTGCCAACGTTGTACGGCTCCAGAAAGCTGTCGGTGTTGGTCAGCAGGAAGCCGCGCACGCCAGTTTCGAGATTGGCGGTGAGCGTGGTCAGTTGGTTGACATTGCTGATGACGCGCTGGGTGTGATCGGCCCAGTTCAGCAGCGACAGCACATAGACCATCAGGCCGACGAACACCGCGGCGCTGATGACGCCGACCGACAGCGGCAACGCCAGGTTGCGACTGAGAACACGCTGGAAGTCGGCAGCATCGACGGCGGCAGTTGGTGGCATCGGTAGGTCTTTGCTGTTGGGTTGGGCCAGTCGGCCACGCCCGCAGGCGGGGCCGGAACATTCTCACCTCGCGACACCGCGCGATGCTTGCGTGCATACGCCAACAGCAAACGGTGTGCCCGGGCTCGCGCTGCGAGTCCGGGCACACCGAAAAGGACGACGACCGGCCGGGCCGGCCGGTGGCGCGCCGCTCAGCCCCTTCGCATCAGACCGATAACGAAGCTGACTGCGGCGATGATCAGAAAGACCAGAAACAGGATCTTCGCAATGCCGGCGGCACCGGCGGCAAGCCCGCCGAAGCCGAGCAGCGCCGCGACGAGCGCGATGACGAGGAAGACGACGGCGTAGTGCAGCATGGTGTGGTCCTTTGAGTGGCACGGCGACATCGCCGCGGCAGGCCCATGGTGCGCATCGCAGGCCGCGCGTGCAGCCGGCGCGTGCCGCTGGCGCTTGTCGGCAATGCACCGGTCGCGCAGTAGGACGGCGCCTGGGCTTCACCTACACTGCGCATTCGTGCCGCATGCACGTGGAGAGCAGCAGATGATCCGGGTCGTTGTTGTCGATGACCACGCCATTCTTCGTGCCGGGCTGCGCCAGTATCTGCAGGAACAGGTCGACCTGCGCGTCACCGGCGAGGCCAGCAACGGACGCGAGGCGCTTGACCTGCTGCGCCAGGGCGAGCTCGACGTGATGGTGATGGACCTGTCGATGCCCGAACACGGCGGCGTCGATGCGCTGGCCGCCATCAAGGCGCGTGCGCCCGACCTGCCGGTGCTGATCCTCAGCAGTTTTCCCGAGACGCACTACGCGACGACGCTGCTGCGCCAGGGTGCCAGCGGCTACCTGAACAAGGAGTGCGACCCGGAAGAGATCGTGAAGGCGATCCGCACCGTGGCGCGCGGGCGCAAGTACATCACGCCGGCGGTGGCCGAGCTGCTGGCCGACGGCCTGGCGGGCGCGCAGGACAAACTGCCGCACGAACTGCTGTCGGAGCGCGAGTTCCAGGTCTTTCTGCGCCTGGCGCAAGGCGAGGCGGTGAGCGTGGTGGCCGACAACATGTCGCTCAGCGTGAAGACCGTCAGCACCTACCGCACGCGGGTGATGGAAAAGCTCAAACTCGCGTCGAACAGCGACCTCACCTACTACGCGCTGAAGAACGGCCTCATCCAGTAGCCGCCGCGGGCGGCCGCGGCGCCGGTCGCATCTCGGCGCCGCGCGCGCAGGCCAGCTTGTGCAGCAGCTCGGTCAACATGAGCTGCTCCACCACGCTCAGCGTCGTGAACGCCTGGCGCTCCCCTTCGATGAGCAGCCGCGTGGCGCGCAGCACCAGTGCCGCGCCGGCGTCGCTGACGTGCAGATGCTGGCCGCGGCGGTCGTTCACGTTGCGCCGCCGCGTCACGAGGCCACGCGCCTCCAGGCGGTCGAGCTGCAGCGACACGTTGGGCCGCGTCAGCGCCAGCGCCTTCGACAACTGCGCCGGCGAGCCGCCGGGGTTCTGCTTCACCAGCATCAACACGGTGTATTCGACCGGGCGCAGTTGCAGCGGCCCACCGACGAGTTTTTCGAAAACCGCATCGGCGACGATCGCGCCCTGGGCGAGTTGGTAGCCCAGCACCTGGTGCAGTTCGGCTTCGCCCAGGCCACCCGAAGGCGTGGCAGAGGCACTGTGGCGGGATGACGCTCTCAATTCGACCGCGAAGTTGGCGTGATGCGGCGCATGCTAACGCCTCGGCGGCGCACGCCATCTGCGTCAGAAACAGAACTTGTGTTCAACGACTCGATCGCTGACGATGCGCGAACTTCACAAGGGAAACCGATAGGCGGCTTTGACCTCAATAGTTCATATGCTTAACTACATCATCAACACGAGCGTGCTGCACCGCAAACCGCGGGCAGGCTCTTGAGACACGAGGAGACTCCCCATGACCCGGCGACATCTCGCAGCGGCATTCGGTATGGCAGGCCTGGCCGCCACGTTGGGCGGCTGTGGCGGCAGCGACGATCCCGCGCCTGCTCCGGCGCTGCCGCAATTGAGCCAGGCCACCGGCGCGGCGCTCACCTCGTGCACCGATCTGGCGACGCGCTTCACGTTCGCCAACACCACCATCACGGCCGCCAATGCCATTGCGGCCGGCACGCTGACGGTGGCCGGCATGCCGATTCCGGCGCACTGCCAGCTCGTCGGCCAGATGTACCCGCGCGTCGGCCCCATCGACGGCAAGAACTACGCCATCGGCTTCGAGATGCGCCTGCCCAATGACTGGAACGGCCGCTTCTACTACCAGGCCAATGGCGGCATCGACGGCAGCGTGGTCACCGCCACCGGCAGCGTCAGTGGCGGACCGGCGCTGACGAACGCGTTGAACATGGGCTTTGCCGTCATCAGTTCCGACGCCGGCCACTCGGGCGCGCTCGGCCCCTTCTTCGGCATCGACCCCCAGGCGCGGCTGGACTACGGCTACCAGGCCGTCGCCAAGCTGACGCCGATGGCCAAGGCGGCGATCCAGACCGCCTACGGCAAAGGCCCCGACCGCTCGTACTTCGGCGGCTGCTCGAACGGCGGCCGCCATACCCTGGTGGCCGCGGCACGCCTTGCCGACCAGTACGACGGCTTTCTCGCCGGCGACCCGGGCTTCAGGCTGCCGCTGGCGGCGGTGGCCAACATCGCCGCGATCCAGGGCTACGCCAGCGTCGCCACCGACCCGGCCGACCCGTCCACCGGCTACACACCGGCCGAGCAGCAGCTCGTGGCGAGCGCGGTGCTCGCCAAGTGCGACGCGCTGGACGGCAGCAGCGACGGCATGATTCAGGACACGGCGGCCTGCCAGGCCAACTTCAGTCTCGACCGCGACGTGCCCACCTGCACCGGCGCGCGCGACGGCACCTGTCTTTCGGCGGCGCAGAAGACGGTGATCGGCAAACGTTTTGCCGGCGTCACCAACAGCGCGGGCACGAAGTTCTATTCGAGCTGGCCTTATGACGCCGGCATCGGCAGCGGCAACACCGCGTTCTGGAACTTCTTCGCCCCGCTGGTGCTGGACTCGGGCGCGGTGGGCGTGATCTGGCAGGTGCCGCCCGAAGACCCGGCCACCTTCAACGGCACGACGTTCGCGCTCAGCGGCAACATCGACAGCATGCTGACGAAGATCCAGGCCAGCGACGCCACCTACACCGAGGACGCGCTCTCGTTCATGACGCCGCCGCACGCCAGCGACCTGTCGGTGCTGAAGAATCGCGGCGCCAAGATCATGGTCTACCACGGCACCAGCGACCCGATCTTCTCCAGCGACGACACCACGGCGTGGTACGAGTCGCTGCGCAGCGCCAACGGCGGCGACGCCGGCAACTTCGCGCGCTTTTATCGCGTGCCCGGCATGACCCACTGCTCCGACGGCCCTGCCACCGACCAGTTCGACATGCTGACGCCGCTGGTGAACTGGGTCGAGAAGGGCCAGGCGCCCGACAGCGTGGTGGCATCGGCGCGCGGCCCCGGAAACGCCGCCGGCGCCAATGCCAGCGTGCCGGCGGGCTGGTCCGCCACCCGCACGCGGCCGCTGTGTGCGTATCCGAAAGTGGCGCGCTACAAAGGCAGCGGCGACATCGAATCGGCGGACAACTTCAGTTGCCAGTGATCGAGCTGAAGGGCCACTGACGGGAAGCAAACGAGCAACGGCCTGGCGGCACCGCCGGGCCGTTGGTCTTGCCGGGTCCGGCCTTCATGTGGCCAGAGCCGTCACTGGCGCGGCTTTGCCGCCTTGGACGACCAGAGGTTGAGGCTGCAATGCTTGGCGGCGTGTACCAAGTCTTGGTCAGTGCTCAACAGCACAAGCTCGTGCCTGATGCAGAGCAGATCAAGGAACCCAAACAGGCGCCCGCTGAAACGCACGAACTTGCCGCGCATGCTGCTGTCCTTGTACGGAAATCCTGCTGAGCCGGTACGGCAGATGCGGCCTCGTTATTGGCGTGAACCTGCCGCATCGAAAAGGGCTTGCAGCCGCACTGGCGCCCGGGTCTTTAGACTCCATGCGCATGTCCCTCCTGCTTCTGCTTCTGCTGCCTTTCGTCGGCAGCGCCGTTGCAGCGCTGTTGCCCACCGGTGCGCGCAACATCGAGTCGAGCTGGGCCGGCCTCGTGGCATTGGCCGTCGCGGTGCCGATGGCGATGCTGTACCCCGAGGTGCGGGACGGCGGCGTGGTGTGCGAGCGCCTGGTGTGGCTGCCCAGCCTGGGGCTGGACGTGGTGGTTCGCATCGACGGCTTTGCCTGGATGTTCGCGATGCTGGTCAGCGGCATGGCGGCGCTGGTGGTGATGTACGCGCGCTACTACCTGTCGCCGGACGACCCCGCGGCGCGCTTTTATTCGCTGCTGCTGGGCTTCATGGGTTCGATGCTCGGCGTCGTCGTCTCGGGCAACCTGATCCAGCTCGTGCTGTGCTGGGAACTCACCAGCGTGTTCTCGTTCCTGCTCATCGGCTACTGGCACCATCGGCAGGACGCGCGCCGCGGCGCGCGCATGGCCTTCACCGTCACCGCCACGGGCGGCCTGGCGCTGCTGGCGGGCGTGCTGCTGCTCGGCCACATCGTCGGCAGCTACGAACTCGATGCGGTGCTGGCCGCCGGCGCGCGCGTGCGCGCCCATGCGCTGTACCCACTGACCCTGGCGCTGGTGCTGCTGGGCGCGCTGACCAAGAGCGCGCAGTTCCCGTTCCACTTCTGGCTGCCGCATGCGATGGCCGCGCCGACGCCGGTGTCGGCCTATCTGCATTCGGCGACGATGGTCAAGGCCGGCGTGTTCCTGCTGGCGCGGCTGTGGCCGGTGCTGTCGGGCAGCGACGAGTGGTTCTGGATCGTCGGCGGTGCCGGCCTCGTCACGCTGCTGCTGGGCGCCTACGCAGCGATGTTCCAGAACGATCTGAAGGGCTTGCTCGCCTATTCCACCATCAGCCACCTGGGTCTGATCACGCTGCTGCTGGGCCTGAACAGCCCGCTGGCCGCGGTGGCGGCGGTGTTCCACATGATGAACCACGCGACCTTCAAGGCCTCGCTGTTCATGTCGGTGGGCATCATCGACCACGAGACCGGCTCGCGCGACATGCGGCGCCTGGACGGCCTGTTCCGCAGCATGCCCGTCACCGGCACGCTGGCCATCGTGGCCTGCGGGGCGATGGCCGGCGCGCCGCTGCTCAACGGCTTCCTGTCGAAGGAAATGTTCTTCGCCGAGACGGTGTTCGTCAGCGGCCAGCCCTGGGTCGAAGTCGCGCTGCCGATGGCGGCCACCTTGGCGGGCGCGTTCGCCGTGGTCTACGCGCTGCGCTTCGGCCATGACGTGTTCTTCGGCGCGCCGCCGCAGGGCCTGCCGCGCACACCGCACGAGCCGGTGCGCTGGATGCGGGCGCCGGTGGAATTGCTGGTGCTCGTCTGCGTGGTGGTGGGTGTCGTGCCGGCGTGGTCGGTCGGCCCCTTGCTGGCGGCTGCGGCCGTGCCGGTGGTCGGCGGCACGCTGCCGGCCTACAGCCTGGCGGTCTGGCATGGTTTCAACACGCCGCTGATGATGAGCGTGCTGGCGATGGCCGTTGGCGGCGCCGTCTACGGCTTGTTCGCCGAGCGTTTCCGTCAGCGTGCATCCGCGCGCACGCCGCTGATCCATTTTCTCGACGGCAAGCGCCTGTTCGAGCGCTCGCTGGCCGGCGTCACCCTGCTGGCGCGCCGCACGCTGCGGCTGTTGAGCACGCGGCGCCTGCAGCCGCAACTGCTGTGCATGCTGGTCGTCGCCGGTGCGGCGGCGCTGGGCTCGGCGCTGGTGGTGCCGCTGGTCTGGGGCGACCGCGTGCGCGTTCCGGCCACGCCCGCGTTCGTGCTGCTGTGGCTCATCGGCGGTGCTGCCGCCATCGGCACGGCGTGGCAGGCCAAGTTCCACCGCCTGGTCGCGCTGGCGCTGCTGAGCGTCGTCGGGCTGGTGATGTGCCTGAGCTTCGCCTGGTTCTCCGCGCCCGACCTCGCCTTGACCCAGCTCGCGGTGGAGGTGGTCACCACCGTGCTCTTCCTGCTCGGCCTGCGCTGGCTGCCCAAGCGGGTGCAAGCAGACGACCCGCTCACGCGGGGCCGGGCGCGCTGGCGCCGCGGGCGCGACTTCATTCTGGCGCTGCTGATCGGCGCCGGCCTGTCCGCGCTGTCGTACGCGATGCTCACGCGCCAGGCGCCGCAGAGCATCTCGCCCTTTTTCATCGATCACGCGCTGCCCGACGGCGGCGGCAGCAACGTCGTCAACGTGATGCTGGTCGACTTCCGCGGCTTCGACACCCTGGGCGAGATCACCGTGCTGGGCATCGTCGCGTTGACCGTGTACGCGCTGCTGCGGCGCTTCCGCCCACCGCGCGAGGTGATCGAACTGCCGCCGCAGCAGCGGGTGCTGCCCGCGCAAACTCAGGGCGATCTGCTGCATCGGCCGGACAGCGGCGACGCCGCCGAGGGCTACCTGCTGGTGCCTGCAGTGCTGGTGCAGATGTTGTTGCCGGTGGCCGGCGTCTTCGCTTTCCACCTGTTCATGCGCGGCCACAACGAACCCGGCGGCGGCTTCGTCGCCGGGCTGGTGATGGCGATCGCCTTCATCGCGCAGTACATCGTGGGCGGCACGCGCTGGGTCGAGGCGCGCATGCCGCTGCGGCCGCCGCGCTGGATCGCCAGCGGGCTGCTGGTGGCCGTGGCCACGGGCCTGGGCTCGCTGGTCTTCGGCCACCCGTTCCTGAGCACCCACACGGCCCACGCCACGCTGCCGGGCATCGGCCTCGTGCACCTGCCGAGCGCGGCGCTGTTTGACTTCGGCGTGTTTGCCGTCGTGCTGGGCTCGACCCTGCTGCTGCTGACCGCGCTGGCCCACCAGTCGCTTCGCGTGCGGCGCAAGCCGGCGCCGGCCGTCGCTGACAGGGAGGCTGCCTGATGGAAGTGGTGATCTCGGTGGCCATCGGCGTGCTCGCCAGTGCCGGTGTCTGGCTGGTGCTGCGGCCGCGCAGCTTCCAGGTGCTGATGGGGCTGTCGCTGCTGGCGTACGCGGTCAACCTGTTCATCTTCAGCGTCGGCAGCCTGGCGATCGACAAGGAGCCCATCGTGCGGGCGGGGCTGGCGCCCGACCTCGTGAACTACACCGACCCGCTGCCGCAGTCGCTGGTGCTGACCGCCATCGTGATCGGCTTCGCCACGAGCGCGCTGTTCCTTGTCGTGCTGCTCGCGTTGCGCGGCCTGAGCGGCGGCGACCATGTCGATGGCGAAGAGGAACGGCCGTGACCGCCGGGTGGTCGCTGCCGATGCAGCAGCTCGTCGTCGTGCCCGTGCTGCTGCCGCTGGCCACCGCCGCGCTGCTGCTGCTGCTGGGCGAGCGGCGGCGCGTGGCCGCGGCCGTGCTCAGTCTGGCCTCCACCGCGTGCGGGCTCGTGCTTGCCGTGGCGCTGCTGCTGTGGGTGAACCAGCAGCAGGCGGCTGCGGCCTTCGGCGTCTACCTACCGGGCAACTGGCCCGTGCCCTTCGGCATCGTGCTGGTGGTCGACCGGCTGTCGGCGCTGATGATGGTGCTGGCCGGCAGCGTGGGCGTTGCGGCGCTGCTGTTTTCGCTGGCGCGCTGGCAACGCGCCGGCGTGCACTTCCAGCCGCTGTTCCAGATGCAGTTGGTGGGGCTGTACGGCGCCTTCCTCACCGCCGACCTGTTCAACCTGTTCGTGTTCTTCGAGGTGCTGCTGGCCGCGTCCTACGGTCTGCTGATGCACGGCGGCGGCGGCGACCGCGTGCGTGCCGGGCTGCACTACATCGCCATCAACCTGATGGCGTCGCTGCTGTTCCTGATCGGCGTGGCGCTGATCTACGGCGTGACCGGCACGCTGAACATGGCCGACATCGCACACAAGCTCTCGCAGGTGCCGGACAGCGACCGCGGCCTGTTGCGTGCCGGCGCGGCGATTCTGGCCATCGCCTTTCTGGCCAAGGCCGCCGTCTGGCCATTGAACTTCTGGCTGCCACCAGCCTACGCCGCCGCCGGTGCGCCGGTGGCGGCGCTGTTCGCCATTCTCACCAAGGTCGGCGTCTACGCGGTGCTGCGCCTGTGGACGCTGTGCTTTGCGGCGGGCACGGGCGCGTCGGCGCATTTCGGTGGCGAGGTTCTGGTGTGGGGCGGGCTGGCCACGCTGGCCTTCGGCGCCGTCGGCATGATGGCTTCGCAGCGGCTGGACCGCCTGGCCGGTTTCAGCGTCATCGCCTCCTCGGGCACACTGCTGGCGGCCATCGGCTTCGACGTGCCGGCCCTCAACGCCGGGGCGCTGTTCTATCTGGCCAGCTCCACGCTGGCCGGCTGTGCGCTCTTTCTGCTGGTCGAGCTGATGGAACGCGCACGCCAGGTCGAGCTGGCGCCGCTGGCCGACGACGATGATCGCCTGCCCGACTTTGTCGACCTGCAGCCGCCGCGCGACACCAACCTCGACGATGAAGCGCACGCACTGACCGGGCGCGCCATCCCGGCCGGGCTGGCGTTCCTCGGCATCGCCTTCCTGCTGTGCGCGCTGGTGGTCGCAGGCCTGCCGCCGCTGTCGGGCTTCATCGGCAAGCTGGCCATGCTGTCGGCGCTGCTCGACACCCCCGCGGCGGTCGCCGACGCGGTGGCGGGCCCGATGCTGTTCGTGCTGCTCATCGTTTCGGGCCTGCTGGCAGCCACGGCGCTGGTGCGCGTGGGCATGCGCCACTTCTGGGCGCCGCAGAACCAGGCCGCGCCGCGCCTGCATGCCATCGAATGCCTGCCGATCGCGTTGCTGCTGGCGGGTTGCCTGCTGCTGGTGCTGGGCGCTGAATCGGCGCTGGGCTACGCCCGCGCCACCGCCGACGCGCTGCACCAGCCGCAGCGCTACATCGACGCCGTGCTGGGCACACGGCCGGTCTGGCGCGGGCCCAGGCCGGCGGCCGCGCAGCGGGTCGCACCATGAAGCGCTGCCTGCCCGCACCGCTGCTGTCGGCCGGCCTGTTCGTGTTCTGGCTGCTGCTCAATCAGTCGCTCGCGCCGGGCCAGTTGCTGCTGGGCGCTGCCGTTGCGCTGGTGATGCCGGCGCTGTTGGCGCCGCTGCGCCCCGCGGCCGGGCCGCTGCGGCGCCCAGGCGTGCTGGTGCGGCTGATCCTGCATGTGGGCGGCGACGTGGTGCTGTCCGCGCTGGAGGTCGGCCGCGGCATTCTGCGTGGCGGGCGCCAGCCGCGCGGCCGTTTTGTCGTCATACCGCTGGCGCTGCGCAATGCCCACGGACTGGCGGCGCTGGCGATGATCACGACCGTGGTGCCCGGCACCGTATGGTGCGAACTGGCGCGCGACCGCAGCGCGCTGCTGCTGCACGTGTTCGACCTCGACGACGAGGTCGGCTTCGTCGCGCACTTCAAGGAGCGCTACGAACGGCCGCTGGCGGAGATTTTCCCATGAGCCCGCTTCTCGGCGCGGCCATCGCGGTCACGCTCGTTCTCTATGGGGTGGCCATGGCCCTGGGCCTGCTGCGCCTGATGCGCGGCCCCAGCGCGCAGGACCGCGTGCTGGCGCTGGACTTCCTGTTCGTCGTCGCGATGCTCGTCATGCTGGTGCTCGCGATACGCTACGACAGCAGCATGTACTTCGAAGGTGCGTTGCTGATGGCGTTGTTCGGTTTCGTCAGCTCGATGGCGCTGGCCAAGTTCCTGTTGCGCGGCGAGGTCATCGAATGAGCGACCTGGTCGTCGCGGCGCTGTTGCTGGGCAGTGGCTGCCTCGTGCTCACGGCCGCCATCGGCCAGTGGCGGCTGGCCGACTTCTTCCTGCGCATGCACGCCCCGGCATTGGCCTCCACGCTGGCTGCGTGGCTGGTGACGCTGGGCTCCATCGTGCACTTCTCGGCGCGCCAGCCGGGCCTGTCGCTGCATGTGTGGCTGATCATCATCGTGCTGGCCATCACCGCCCCGGTGACGACGCTCGTGCTGGCGCGCGCTGCGCTGTTCCGCCGGCGCCTGGCCGGCGACCCCGCGCCGCCACCGTTCACAGGCGAGCCGTAGCGTGCCGGGCAGCGGCACGGCGTCGAAGGCTGCAACACCGAATCCCGAGGAACCGCGCTGATGAACGCTCTGAAGACCATCGTGGCCGCGACCGACCTCTCGACGCCATCGCGGCATGCCGCAGATCGGGCCGCACGCATGGCCAGGAGCCACGGCGCCGCGCTGACGCTGATGCACACGCTCGGCGCGACGGCATTCGACGACCTGCGGCGTTGGCTGAGCAACAGCGCGGCGGCGCAGGCCGCCGTCGAAGCCGACGCTGGCGAGCGGCTGCACGCGCTGGCGCTTGAACTGGGCCGGCGCCACAAGCTGGACGTCGCCGATCTGCGCGTCACCGGCCACGCGGTGGAGGCCATCACGGAGCACGCCAACGAGGTGAATGCCGACTTGATCGTCACCGGTACGCGGGGCGCCGGCTTCTTTCGCGGTGTCGTCGTCGGCTCCACGGCCGAGCGTGTCGCCACCCGCTCGGCACGGCCGGTGCTGATGGTGCGGCAAGCGCCGCATGAGCCGTACCGGCGTGTGCTCGTGCCGGTCGACTTCTCGCCCTGGAGTGCCGCCGCCATCGCGCTCGCATTGCAGGCCGCGCCGCGCGCCAGCTTCGTTCTGATGCATGCGGTGGAAGTGCCGTTTGAAGGCAGGCTGCGTCTTGCCGGTGTTGGCGACGACGTGATCGGCCGGTACCGCGCCGCGGCGCGCCGCGAGGCGCAGCAGAAGCTGCGCGATCTGGCGCTGCACGCGGGCCTGGCGGCCGACAGGGTGCACGTCGCCACACCCGACGGCGCAGCACCGTGGATGCTGGTCCTGCAGCAGGAACAGGAACACGACTGCGAACTCATCGTCATGGGCCGCCAGGGTCGGCACGCCGTGGCGGATCTGCTGCTGGGCAGCACGACGCGCATGGTGATGTCCGAATGCAGCTCCGATGTACTGGTTTCGGCGCATCGCGTCAGTTGAGCTTCACGAGGCGCGCCGTGGCAGGAAGCGCGGCCTGTTGCGAGTCCGGTTGTCAAACGCCATCGGCGGCGCCGGGGCCGTGCCGGCGCGGCTCGACGCGGCGTCGTCCGGCGCGGCCTCGGCCTGCGCGAGAGGCGTCTGCGGCGCAGCCGCGCGCGGCGGCGGCACGATCAACATGTCGCAATCGCAGCCCGACAGGACACGGCGGCTGATGCTGCCGAGCAGGAAGCCACCCAGGGTCGACTGGCCGCGCTTGCCGGCGACGATCAGGTCCGCGCCGAGTTCCTGCGCCCGCTGCAACGTGGCCAGTTCGGCCGCACCGCGGCCGACCGAAAACGCCATGCGGCGGCTGTTCAGCCCAAGCCCGCCGGCTGTGCGCCGCATGCGTGTGATGGTGCCCAACTCCTCCCTCGCCCGGGCCTCGTGGATCATGCCTTCGGCCACGTCCGCACGGCGCAGCATCGATTCCTGCTGGGTGTCGGCGGCATGAAAGACATGCATGCGGGCGTCGCGCATCCAGCGCGCGGCGAACTGCATCGCCGCGTCAGAGCCGGCCGTGAAGTCGACCGGCATCAACAGCCGCCGATACGGCGCTTCGGCCGCCCGCTTGACCACGAGCACCGGGCGCTGGCCGGTTCTGAGCATGCGGTCTGCCGTCCTGCCGATCAGCAGGTTCTCGAGCCGGCTGCGGCCGCGCTGCCCCAGCACCACCAGGTCGGCACGCTGCGACGCCTTGATCAGCGCCACGAACAGGTCTCCGACATCGACCTCGACCGTCGCGGCCACGTCGTAGACGGCCGAGATCTCGACCGCGACGCGACGCAGCGCGGCACGTGCCTGCGCGGCCTTGAGGTCGATGTCGATCGTCGGCGAGAACCACTCGCGCAACGGCCTGCAGCCCGCCGCCTTCAGCACGTGCAGGATGTGGAGACGGGCGCCCTGCGCGTGCGCCAGCAGCGCCGCCCGGCGCACTGCGTTGTTGCCATCGACAGAAAAGTCGGTTGCCGCGAGGATGGATGTGAACGGAGTCATCGGAATTGACCTCAGCACGGGGTGGTTCGAGAGGCGCAGGACGCGCGCCTGCCTGCGGCGCGCCGCGACGGCACCGCAAACGCGACATGTGTGCGGCGCCGAGCCGCACGCGGCGGCTACATCGCGTAGTCGCCGCTCGACTCAGGCTGAAAGAGGATGTCCACGATTTCGGCCGCCCTCTGGTCGCCTGTCGGCGTGGACCAGCGGGCGATGCTGCCGCGGCGCAGGCCGAGCAAGGCCGTGCCCACCGGCGACAGCACCGACACCAGGCCGGCAGCGGGCACTGCGTCTGCCGGATAGCACAGCGTCAACGTGCTGCGCTGGCGGGTCTGGAGGTCCCGCAGCAGGACTTGCGAAGACATCGTCACCACGTCGGACGTCACCTCGCGCGACGGCACGAGGGCCGACGCGTCCAGCACATCTTCGATGGTCTGCGTCTGGCCCGCAAACGCGGCGTCGCCGCGCACGTCGCGGCGCAGCAGATTCAGCAGGCGGACATGGTCCAGTTCGGTGAGCGTACGCTCGAGTGTCACGACTTCCACGATGCATTCCTTCGATGTCGAGTGGGCGTCTGCCGCGAGCAGACACACACCAGCGCGCGGGCTGAGGGCCCGGCGATCTGAAGTTTGCGCAAATGGGTGGAAGGGATCGCCGGGCCTAGGACTGTGCGGCCGGCTGACGAGTGTGTGTCCCCATCCCGGCATGCGTGCGCAGCGCGCAGCGCCGCGGCGCGCTCGCCTGACGCGAGCCCGAGCGCACGGTGGCGTGGCAAAGGTGCAAGGAGTGGGAAGCCATGCGCGACAGTCTAGCGGTGGCGCTGGTTGGGCACCGGCGGTCGGGCACAAGTCGCACCGCGGTGTAGGCGTATTGCAGTTGGCGATTGGCGATTGGCGTCGCCATTCGAATGCCTCCGGGTTGACGCGGGGCTGGCGCGCGCGGGTGCGCTCGCACTTCAAGGCAGGTTCGCGCGCCGATGCCGGCACACCTCGAGCACCACGCCGCGCAGCCAGCGGTGCGCCGGATCGCGATCGAATCGCGGGTGCCACATCTGCGAAATGGTGATGTGCTGCGTCGGCACCGGCAGCTCGAACGCGCGCAGCGCGTTGCCTGTTCTCAGGTGTTCGAAGTAGGACGCGGGAACCAATGCCACCATGTCCGTTGCCGCCGCGGTCGACAGCGCGGTGCCGAAGCTCGGAACGATGACGGCGACGTTGCGCTTCAAGCCGACGGCCGCCAGCGCGTCGTCCACCGGGCCGGTGATGCGACCCCGGCGCGACGTGATCACGTGGTCGCAGCCCGCATATCGCTCGGCCGTCAGCTCGCCTTCGGCCAGCAGTGGGTGGCCCTGGCGCACGACCGCGATGAAGTGGTCGCGGTAGAGCGCCTGCACGCGCACCTCGGGGCCAGACTCGCCGAGCACGCCGACGTCGAGATCGATCAAGCCCTCTCGCAGCGGGCGCACGTCCTTGTCGGGCTTCGGCGCAAAGCGCAGGCGCACCGCCGGCGCTTCGCGCGCGCTGCGTGCCACGAGCAGATGCGCGAAGGCCTCGGTGAAGCCGTCATTGGCACGCACCGTGAACATGCGCTCGAGCGTGCCCAGGTTCAGGTTGGGGCCGGCCGGCTGCAATACGGCACTTCCTTCTTCGACCAATTCCCTGACCCGCTCGCGCAGCGCCAGCGCCCGCGGTGTGGCAACCATGGCCCGGCCCGCACGCACCAGCAGTTCGTCCCCCGTGGCTTCGCGAAGCCGCGCCAGCGTGCGGCTCATGGCTGATTCGCTCAGGCCCAGACGCTCGGCGGCTCGCGAGACGCTGCCCTCGGAAAGCAGGGCGTTCAACGCGACGAGAAGGTTGAGGTCGACGTCCGCAGGCATGGGCCGAACCTAGCACGCTTCGAAGGGCGCCTGCCCCGGCGCCGCGTGCAAGGACAAGATGCGCGCCACGCTCTGTGCGCGCCCACCTCGTCGACCTATGCTGACTTGGCGCGATCGGGCGCTTTCCTGCACTCCACCCATGCTGTCAACTGCACTCACACCCAACGCCGGCGCAGGCTTGCGCCGCACTGAACCTGACGCCGAAAACGAGCCTGATGGTCTGCCACTGCCGCGGCGCTACGCGGCCGTCGCCGCGATCCTCGGTGCGGGCGTGCTGGTGGTGCTGGACGGTTCGATCGCCAACGTCGCGCTGCCGAGCATGGCCCAGCAGTTGCGGGCCGAGCCGGCCGACGCTGTGTGGATCGTCACCGCCTATCAGCTTGCCGTCGTGATGTTCCTGCTGCCCGCTTCCGCTGTCGGCGAAAAGCTGGGCTATCGCCGTGTCTTCGCCGCCGGTGTCGCGCTGTTCACCGCGGCGTCGGCCTTGTGTGCGATGGCACCGTCGTTGCCATGGCTGGTGGCGGCACGCTGCCTTCAGGGCCTGGGCAGCGCGGCGGTGATGCCGCTGGGCCTTGCGCTGCTGCGTTTCACCTATCCGCGTCGATTGCTGGGTCAGGCGATTGCATGGAACGCGCTGGCCGTCGCCGGCGCGTCGGCGGCGGGGCCCGCCATCGGCGCTGCCCTGCTGTCGGTGGCGAGCTGGCCGTGGCTCTTCGCGGTGAACCTGCCGGTGGGCGCGCTGGTGCTGGCCGCGTGCACCAGACTGCCACATCCGCAGGGCTCGGGGCGCCGCCTCGACGGCGTGAGCATTGCGCTCAACGCGACCCTGTTCGCCACCTTCGTTCTGGGCAGCGACAGGCTGCCGTCGTCGCCGGCTTACGGAGCTGCGTTGCTGGCGGTGTCGGCCGGCGCCATGGCTTTGCTGGTGCGGCGTGAAATGCCCAAGGCGGCGCCGCTCATTCCGCTGGACCTTCTGCGGGCGCCCTCGTTTCGCATCTCCGTCATCGCGTCGGTGTGTAGCTTCACCGGCCAGATGCTCGGCCTTGTCGCGCTGCCGTTTTACTTCCAGCACGAGCTGGGCCTGAGCGCGATGGCCACGGGCCTGTTGATGACGCCGTGGCCGCTGGCGGTGATGGTGGCCGCGCCGCTGTCGGCACGCCTGGCCAGACACGTGCCGACGGCATGGCTTTGTGCCGCCGGAGGAGCCTGCCTGGCGATGGGCCTGGCGCTGTGCGCGGCGTGGCCGCTGCACGGCGACCCCCGGTTGCCGCTGGCCATCTTCACGAGCCTGGCCGGTCTGGGCTTCGGGCTCTTCCAGACGCCGAACAACCAGAACATGCTGCTTTCCGCGCCGAAAGAACGCAGCGGCGCGGCCGGAGGTGCGCAGGGCACCGCGCGCCTGACAGGCCTGACGCTCGGCAGCCTGCTGGCCGGGCTCTTGTTCGCACTCCTGCCCTCGGCGCAGGCTGTGCACGGCGGCCTGGCGCTCGCGGCGTTGGCCGCACTCGCCGGCGCCGCGGTCAGCCTGCTGAGAAGACCGCGCCGCGCGGCGGCAGGTGCTGGGGCAAGTGGTGCGGCGGGCGATGCAGTGGCCGGTTGACTGCGGGGCGCCGGAGCCCCGGCAAGCGCGCCAGATCGGCTTGTGATTTCGGCGGCAGCGAAGCGGCTACGCCACAAAGGCCAACGGCCTAGACGAGTCGCCTAGGCCGTTGAAATTGTTGGTGGGCCCTGACAGATTCGAACTGTCGACCAACGGATTAAGAGTCCGCTGCTCTACCAACTGAGCTAAGAGCCCCTGATTCTGATTCCTGCGACTTCAAACGGACCCGAAGGATCGCGTGGTGGGTCGTGCGTGACTCGAACACGCGACCAACGGATTAAAAGTCCGCTGCTCTACCGACTGAGCTAACGACCCGTCTGCAGAGCCTCACATTATAGCCAGAAGATCATCGCAACCGAGGCCCGGCAGCCGCGATGAGTTGTGAAACCGCCTCAGCGGCCGCCACCATGCCGAAGGTCGCCGTGACGGTGACGCTGGAGCCGTAGCCGTGGCAATTCAGGCTGCCGTCGACATCGCACTGCGCGTCGGCCGGCGACGCCACGTTCTCGTGTGAGAAGACGCAGCGCACGCCGATGCGGCCCTGGCGCGGCGCGCCGTGCAACTTGCGCAGGCGCTGGCGCAGGCTGGCCAGCAGCGGGTCATGGGTGGTCTCGGCCAGATCGGCGACCTCGACGGCCTGCGGGCGTCGTTTGCCGCCTGCAGCGCCGACGCAGACCAGCGGCACATTCGTTGCCAGGCTCCAGGCCGCGAGCGCCGTCTTCGCGCGAACCTGGTCGCAGGCGTCGATGAGCACATCGACGGGCGAAGTCAGCAGCGCCGGCCAGTTCTCCGCGGTCACGAAGTCATCAATCACGTCGACCTGGCCATCGGGGTGGATGTCGGCAAAACGCTCGCGCAACGCGTCGCCCTTGGACATGCCGAGCGTGCTGCCCAGCGCCTGGACCTGGCGGTTGATATTGGATTCGGCAACGTGGTCGAGATCGAACAGCAGCAGCCGTTGCACCCCGCTGCGGGCCAGGGCCTCGGCAGCCCAGGAACCGACGCCGCCCAGGCCGACGATGGCGACCGCGCCCTCGCGCAACCTCGAATAGCCGAGCTCGCCATACAGCCGGCGCAGCCCACCGAAACGACGCTCGGCGTCGACCGGATGCCCAGCCGCAGCCTCGGGCGACGATGGCGCTTCGGCGGCTTCCTCCATGCTCACGCAGGCTCGAAGCCAGCGGACAGATGCCGCGTCGGGACGAAGATTCCCGACGCGCTCACTTCATCCCCACCAACCTCTCCTTGCCCGCCTGCGCCGCCTCCGACTGCGGGTAGGTCTTGATCAGGGACTCCAGCGTGCGTTTCGCGGAGCGCGTGTCCTTCATCTCGGCCTGGCTGTTGGCCAGCGCCAGCAGCGCCTCCGGCGCGCGCGGGTGTTCCGGTGCGGCGGCAACAAAGCCCTTGAAAGCAGCCACCGCGCCCTTGTAGTCGCGCTTGCCGTAGAGCGCGTTGCCGAGCCAGAAGCGCACCGAATCGGCGTAGCCGCTGGCGGGGTAATGGCGCTGGAAATCGCTCAGCTGCGACACCGCCTTGTCGAAGTCGCCGCTGCGTATCGTGGCGATGGCGTCCTCGTAGGCCTTGCGCTCTTCAGGCTCGGCGACGAACTCGCGGCCGTCGATCGACACCTTCACCGGCTCCAGCTTGCGCAGCCGGTCGTCCAGCACCTGGCTGCTGTCCTTCTCGCGCTTTTGCAGCTCGGCCACGTTGCGCGTCAGCTCTTCGTTGCTGCCCAGGAGTTTGGCGATGTCGCCGCGCGTCGCCTCGAGCTGGTTGTTCAGGTCCAGCAGGCTGCGCCGCAGTGCCGACACCTGTTCCATCAGCGCCGCGTTCGCCTTCGCGTGTTCGTCGTCGCGCGTGCGCGCCTGCTCTTCGAGCTGGTTCACGCGCGCACGCAGGTCGACGATGGCCTTGCGCGCTTCGTCGTCGTCGAACATGCCGGCGCTGGCGGCCTGGCTCGCCAGCAGCAGCACGGCCAGGATGAAGGACGCAAGCAAGGGCAGCTTCTGTGGGCGATTCATCAGTGGTCCTTCAGTTCGGCGCGGCGGTTCTTGGCCCACGCCGCTTCGTCGTGGCCGGCGTCGGCCGGGTGTTCGGCACCGAAGCTCACCGCCTCGATCTGACCGTCGGCCGCGCCCAGCAGTTCCAGCGCGTGCGCCACCGTCTCGGCGCGTTTCTGGCCCAGCGCCAGGTTGTACTCGCGGCCACCGCGCTCGTCGGTGTGGCCTTCGATGACGATGCGACGCCCCGGGCTGGCGCCCAGCCACCGCGCGTGGCCGTCGATCACCGGCTTGTAGCGGTCCTGAATCTCCGAACTGTCGAAATCAAAATAGATCACGCGCTGTCCGGGCATGTTCATCGCGTCGGCCGTGGCGCCGCGCCCCCGCGCGAGATCGACGCTGGCGACGCTGGACGATGCGGTGCCGCTGCTGGTGGCGCCGGCCTGCGCTGCAGACGGCGCCCCGGCCATCGCCGGCGTGCGTGTCTCCACCGGCGCGCCGCCGGCGGACAGGTCGGTGGACGACGCGCAGGCCGCCAGCAGCAGCGCGGCGGCCACGCCGCACCAGCCGGTCAAACGGGTGGAAGTCATCTTGCAGCCTTTCGGTTCAGGAAATGGCGTGGTGCCGGCGTCAGCGCCCGAACGGGCCCCACGCCGGTTCGCGGATGTCGACGCCGTTCGTGAGCAGCCGCGTCTTGATGCTGCCGTCCAACGTGGTCGTCATCAGCACGTTGCGGCCTTGCAGCCTGGTGGCGTACATCAGCAGGCGGCCGTTGGGCGCAAAGCTCGGGCTTTCGTCGTCGGCGCTGTCGGTCAGCGACTGCAGCGCACCGCCGGCGAGATCCAGCGTCTTCAGGCGGAATGCGTTGCCGTCGCGGTTGATGTAGGCCAGCAGCTTGCCGTCCGGGCTGATGGCCGGGCTGATGTTGTAGCTGCCGTCGAACGTGATGCGCTCGGGGTCGCCGCCGCCGACCCCAACCTTGTAGATCTGCGGGCCGCCGCCGCGGTCGCTGACGAAATAGATGCTGGCGCCGTCGGGCGAAAAAACGGGCTCGGTGTCGATCGAACGGCTGTGCGTCAGGCGGCGCGGCGTGCCGCCGCTGGCCGGCATCACATAAAGCTGCGACAGCCCGTCGCGCGACAGCGTCACCGCAAGCTGGTTGCCGTCGGGCGACCACGCCGGCGCGCTGTTGGAACCGCGGAAGTTCGCCAGCATGCGGCGCTTGCCGCTCAGCAGGTCCTGCACCCAGACGACGGCCTTCTGGGTCTCGAACGACACGTAGGCCAGGCGTTTGCCCTCGGGCGACCAGGCCGGCGAGATGATGGGCTCGGGGCTGGCCAGCGCCACCTGGCCGCCTTCGCCATCGGCGTCGGTGACGTGCAGCGTGTAGCGGCGGCCGGCCTTCGTGACGTAGGCGATGCGTGTCGCGTTGACGCCGCGTTCCCCGGTGAGTTTTTCGTGGATCTCGTCGGCGATGCGGTGCGCGGCCAGCCGCAGATCGCCGTCGAGCACGACGTTGCTGCGCCCGAGCAGGCGGTCGCCGCGCACGGTGTCCCAGAGCCGGAAGCGCACGTCTTCGCGGCCATCGGCCAGACGCGAGACCGAACCCGCCACCAATGCGTCGACGCCGCGGTCGCGCCATTCGCCCACCACGACCTGGCTGCTTTCGTCCAGCGCCACGTCGGCCGCGCTGGCGCGGAACAGGCCGCTGCGCTGCAGGTCGTTGCGCACGATGTCGGCAATCGGCACCTTCGCGGCGTCTTCACCGCGGAAGGTGGCCACGACGACCGGAATCTGCTTCGCACCGACGCCCGAGATCTCGACGCGGAACTGCGCCGCAGCGGGCAGGCAGACCAGGGCGCCCAGGGCGCAGAGCAATCGGCGGCGTGTCTTCATGGAGCCGATGGACTGCATATCGCGATGTGAGTTCAATGTGAGGCGATGTTTTCGGCCGCGCCGGGAATGCGTGGCTCGATTGTAGGCAAGGGCACCGTGCACGGCCGGCTGCAGCCCGCACGGCCGCCCCCGCCCATAATGCCCGCCCATGCCCTCCGTCCAGCAACGCTTTTTGCGCCTTGCGCCGTACCTTCGTTCGAGCCGCCGCGGACTGGCGGCCGCCGCGCTCGGCTCATTGATCGGTGCGGCCACCGAGCCGGCCATTCCGGCGCTGCTGCGGCCCCTGCTCGACCAGGGCTTCACCGGCCGCTCGCTGCCGCTGTGGATGGTGCCGGTGGCGATCATCGGCCTGTTCACGATCCGCGGCATCGCCGGTTTCTGCGCCCAGTACGGCCTGGCGTGGACGGCCAACCGTGCGGTGCTGCAACTGCGCCAGGCGATGTTCGACCGCCTGCTCGCGTCGGCGCCGGCGCTGTACACCGAACACACCGCCAGCAGCCTGACGAATACGCTGGTCTACGAGGTGCAGGGCGGCACCCAGCTTCTTGTCAATTCGCTGCTCACGCTGGTGCGCGACTCGCTCACGCTGCTGGCGCTGCTGACGTATCTGCTGTGGCTGGACTGGAAGCTCACGATGTTCGTCGGCATCCTGTTCCCGGTGGTCGCGATCGTGATGCGCACCCTCGGCAAACGCCTGCACCGGCTGACGGTTGACGCCCAGACCTCCACCGACGAGCTGGCCTACGTGGTCGAAGAAAACGTGCTGGCGTGGCGCATCGTGCGCCTGCACGGCGCGGCGCGGGTGCAGGCGCAGCGCTTCTTCGTGCGTGCCGACCAGTTGCGGCGGCTGATGCTGAAGTCGGTGGTGGCGTCGGGCACGATGACGCCGCTGACGCAGATCATCGCCGCCATCGCGCTGTCGGCCGTGATCTCGGTGGCGCTGTGGCAAAGCGGGGGCGCCGGCCACACGGTGGGCAGCTTCGTCGCCTTCATCACCGCGATGCTCGGGCTGGTGGCGCCAGTCAAGCACCTGTCCGACGTGATGGCGCCCATCACGCGCGGCCTGGCCGCGGTGGAACGTGCGCTCGACCTCATCGATCTCAGCCCGCGCGAGCTCGGCGGCGGCCACGAGGCGGTGCGCGCGCGCGGCGACATCCGCCTCGAACATGTCGGCGTGCGCTACCGCGAAGACAGCGCGCCGGCGCTGGACGATCTGTCGCTCGTTGTCAACGCCGGCGAGACGGTGGCGCTGGTAGGCCCGTCGGGCGCCGGCAAGTCCACGCTCGTGCACCTGCTGCCGCGTTTTCTGGAGCCGAGCTCGGGCCGCATCTGGCTCGACGGCGTGGCGCTCAGCGACTGGAGCATGCTGTCGCTGCGGCGCCAGTTTGCCCTCGTCAGCCAGGACGTCGTGCTCTTCAACGACAGCGTGGCGGCCAACGTCGCGCTCGGCGCCGACCTCACGCCCGCGGCGGTGGCCGACGCGCTGAAGGCGGCCAACCTGTGGGACTTCGTGAGCACGCTGCCACAGGGCATGGACACGCTGATCGGCCACAACGGCAACCAGCTTTCGGGCGGCCAGCGCCAGCGGCTGGCGATTGCGCGCGCGATCGCGAAGGACGCGCCGGTGCTGATCCTCGACGAAGCCACGTCGGCGCTGGACAGCGAGTCCGAACGCGCGGTGCAGGAAGCGCTGGAGCGGCTGATGCAGGGCCGCACCACGCTCGTCATCGCGCACCGGCTGTCGACCATCGAACACGCCGACCGCGTGCTGGCACTGGACAGCGGCCGCTTGGTCGAGCAGGGCACGCACGCCGAACTGCTCGCCGCCGGCGGCCTCTATGCGCGGCTGCACGCGATGCAGTTCAGAACCTGAAGGAGTCTCGACGATGAACCCGATCTCGCGCTATCCGGTGCCCGAACTGAAAGACCTGCCCGACGACCTGCGCGCGCGCATCCTCGAAGTGCAGGACAAGACCGGCTTCGTGCCCAACGTGTTCCTGGCGCTGGCGCACCGCCCGGCCGAGTGGCGCGCCTTCATGGCCTACCACGACGCATTGCTGGTGAAGAACACCGGCAGCCTCACCAAGGGCGAGCGCGAGATGATCATCGTCACCACCTCGGCCGCCAACCACTGCCTGTACTGCGTGGTGGCGCACGGCGCCATCCTGCGCATCTATGAAAAGAAGCCGCTCGTCGCCGACCAGGTGGCGGTGAACCACCGCAAGGCCGACATCCCGCCGCGCCAGCGCGCGATGCTCGATTTCGCGATGAAGGTCTGCAGCGCGTCGCACGAGGTCGAGGAAGCCGACTTTGCAGCACTGCGCACGCACGGTTTCGACGACGAGGACATCTGGGACATCGCCGCCATCACGGCGTTCTTCGGCCTCTCGAACCGCCTGGCCAACGTCACCGCGATGCGGCCCAACGACGAGTTCTTCCTGATGGGCCGCGTGCCCAAGCTCAAGCCGCCGGCCGCCTGAGGCGCCGCACCCCTGCACCAGCCCGCACCCAGCCGCTGGGGCGGGCCGTGAACTGCGTCACATCGCTCGCCCACGGCGTCCTGCGCCGCGGGCTTGAGCTGTTTTTGCGTGACCGAGGGCGCGGAAATGCGCGCCGGACACGGCCCAGTTTTCTGCGCTCGCCGCTCAAGTGCCCTTCCAAGCCTGCCGATACCACGACGGAGCAGGAGGAAGCCTTGGGCTCGCCGTCAGGTCTGTCGACCGCGCGGCCAGTGCAACACCTCCTCCCCGAGCGTCAGACCAGCACCGATTGCGACCCGCGAAGAAGGATTTCTCATGACATCGATCATCAGCTCGCTGAGCACCGACCAGATTGCCGGGCTGTCGACGGCCAGTATTGCCGGGCTGACGACGGAGGACTGGGCCGCGTTCTCGAGCACGCAGATGGCGGCGCTGACGGCGACGCAGGTGCCCTACATCCCGAACGCGGGCCTGAAGGTGCTCAGCTCCGAACAGTTCAATGCGCTGGGCACGGCAGAGATCGCGGTGCTGACGACCAAACAGGCCGGCGCGCTGACATCGACGCAGACGAGCACGATGGCCAGCGACGACATCGCCGCGCTCAGCACCGCCGCGATCCAGGTCTTCGGCACCAATTCGATCGCCACCTTCGGCAGCGAACAGTTCAACGCGCTGACCTCGTCACAGGTCGGCGTGCTCACCACCGCGCAGGCGGCGGCGATCACGTCCACGCAGTCGGGCGCGATGTCCACCGACGGCGTGCAGGCGCTGAGCACCGGCGCCGTGCGCGCGCTCGGCAGCGACGCCCTCGCCGGCATGGGCAGCGACCAGTTCGGGGCGCTGACCACGAGCCAGGTCGCGGCGCTGAAGACGGCGCAGATCGCGGCACTGGACTCCAGCGACCTGAACGCGCTCAGCACCACCGCGTTCGCGGCGTTGAGCACGTCGCAGGCCGCCGCGCTGACGTCGAGCCAGGTGTCGACGCTGGCCACCGACGACCTCGCCGCGCTCAGCACCGCCGCGCTGCGCACCTTCGGCAGCGCCGCCATCGCCGCGCTCGGCTCGGGCCAGATCAGCGCGCTGACGACGACGCAGTTCGCGGCGCTGGGCACGGCGCAGGCCGCCGCCTTCACGTCCATCCAGACCGCCGCGCTGACGAGCGACCAGGTGCAGGCGCTGAGCACCGCCGGCGTGCGCGCGCTCAGCAGCGACGCGCTCGCCGGCATGGGCTCCGACCAGATCGGCGCGCTCACGACGAACCAGGTCCTGGCGCTGAAGTCGGCGCAGATCGCCGCCCTCGATTCTTCCCACCTCAACGCGCTGACGACGGCGCAATTCGCCGCCCTCGGCACCACGCAGGCGGCCGCTCTCACGTCGGGCCAGGTCTCGACGCTGGAGACCGCCGACCTCGCCGCGCTCTCCACCACGGCGCTCAACACCTTCGGCACCGCGGACATCGCCGCGCTCGGCTCCGACCAGTTCAACGCACTGACGACGGCGCAGATCAGCGCGCTGAGCAAGACGCAGGCCGGCGCCATCACCTCCGACCAGACCGCCGCGATGGCCAGCACCAGCGTGCAGGCCTTGTCGACGAGCCAGATCCGCGCCCTCACCACTGACGCGCTGGCCGGCATGGGCAGCGACCAGCTCGGCGCCCTCGGCACGAGCCAGGTCGCAGCGCTGAAGACGGCGCAACTCTCGGCGCTGGACTCGGCCGACGTGGCCGCGCTCAGCAGCGCCGCCGTCGGCGCGCTCAGCAGCTCGCAGGCCGCCGCATTGAGCTCGGCGCAGACCGCCGGGCTGAGCACGACCCAGGTGCAGTCGCTGTCCACCGCCAGCGTGCGCGCACTGTCCACCGATGCGCTCGCCGGCATGGGCAGCGACCAGATCGGCGCCTTCACCACCGACCAGGTGCAGGCCATCAGCACGGCGCAGATCGCCGCGCTCGGCTCCGACGCGCTGAACGCGCTGACCAGCGCCCAGTTCGCGGTGCTCGGCTCGGCCCAGGCCGCCGCGCTGACGACGAGCCAGGTCTCGACGCTGGCCACCGATGACATCGCCGCGCTCTCCACCGCCGCGCTGCACACCTTCGGCAAGGCGTCGATCGCCGCGCTCGGCACCGACCAGTTCAACGCCCTCACGACGCAGCAGGTCGGCGCGCTGAGCAGCACGCAGGCCGCCGCCATCACGTCGACCCAGACGGCGGCGATGACGAGCGACGACGTGCAGGCGTTGTCCACCGCCAGCATCCGCGCCCTGTCCACCGACGCGCTCGCCGGCATGGGCAGCGACCAGATGGCCGCGCTGAGCACGGCGCAGGTCACGGCGCTGAAGAATTCGCAGATCGCCGCGCTCGGCTCCGACAGCCTGAATGCGCTGACGACGGCCGACTTCGCCGCCCTCACCACCGGCCAGGCCGCGGCGCTGACGACGAGCCAGGTCTCGACGCTGGCCACCGACGACATCGCCGCCATCGGCACCGCCGCGTTGCAGACCTTCGGCAGCGCCGCCATCGCCGCGCTCGGCAGCGACCAGTTCAACGCCCTCAGCTCGGCCCAGGTGGCCGCGCTGACGACGGCCCAGGTTTCGGCCATCACCTCGGCGCAGGCCGCCGCGATGAGCAGCGACGACGTGCAGGCGCTGTCCACCGCCGCCATCCGCGCGCTCAGCTCCGATGCACTCGCCGGCATGGGCAGCGACCAGTTCGCCGCACTGTCGACGGCGCAGGTGATGGCGCTGAAGACGAACCAGATCGCCTCGCTCGGCTCGGACAGCCTGAACGCGCTGACGACGGCCGACTTCGCCGCCCTCACCACCGCGCAGGCCGCGGCGCTGACGACGGGCCAGATCTCCGCCCTCGCCAGCGACGACATCGCCGCCCTCTCCACCGCCGCGCTGCGCACCTTCGGCAGCGCCGCCATCGCCGCGCTCGGCACCGCCCAGTTCAATGCGCTGACGACGGCCCAGATCGCGTCGCTGAAAAACTCCCAGGCCGCTGCCATCACCTCGACGCAGACGGCCGCGATGACGAGCGACGACGTGCAGGCGCTGTCCACCGGCGCCGTGCACGCGCTGACGACCGATGCGCTGGCCGGCATGGGCAGCGACCAGATCGCCGCCCTCACCACGGCCCAGGTGCTGGCGCTGAGCTCGGCGCCGCAGGTCGCGTCGCTCGACTCGTCCGACCTCAACGCACTGACGACCGCCGACTTCGCGGCGCTCACCACCGCACAGGCCGCCGCGCTCAGCTCGACGCAGGTCGCGGCGATGGCCAGCGACGACCTTGCCGCGCTCAACACCGCCGCGCTGCGCACCCTGGGCACGGCGTCGATCGCCGCGCTCGGCAGCGAGCAGTTCAACGCGCTGACCTCGGCGCAGATCGCCGCCCTCACCAACAGCCAGGCCGCCGCCATCACCTCGGCGCAGACGGCCACGATGACCACCGACGACGTGCAGGCGCTGACGACAGGCCAGGTGCGTTCGCTGACGACCGACGCGCTCGCCGGCATGGGCAGCGACCAGATCGGCGCGCTGTCGTCGACGCAGGTCGTGGCGCTGAAGACCTCGCAGATCATGGCGCTGGACTCGGCCGACTTCAACGCGCTGAGCACCGCCGCCATCAGCGCGCTGAGCACCGCGCAGGCCGCCGCGCTCACGTCCACGCAGACCGCCACGATGGCCACCGACGACGTGCAGGCGCTGTCCACCGCCGCGCTGCGTGCGCTGGCCGCCGACGCGCTGAACGCGATGGGCAGCGACCAGATCGGCGCCCTCACCACGAGCCAGATCAGCGCGCTCAAGGGCTCGCAGCTCGCCGCACTGGGCTCCGACACGCTGAACGCGCTGACGACGGCCGACTTCGCCGCGCTCACCACCGGTCAGGCCGCCGCGCTGACGTCGAGCCAGATCTCGACGCTGGCCACCGATGACATCGCCGCGCTGTCCACCGCCGCGCTGCGCACCTTTGCCGGCGCCGCCATCGCCGCGCTCGGCACCGAGCAGTTCAACGCGCTGACGACAGCGCAGATGGCCGCATTCACCACCGCGCAGGCCGCCGCCATCACGTCGACGCAGTCGGCGGCGATGACGAGCGATGACGTGCAGGCGTTGTCCACTGCCAGCATCCGCGCCCTGTCCACCGACGCGCTGGCCGGCATGGGCAGCGACCAGTTCGCCGCGCTGACCACCGGCGAAGTGCTGGCGCTGAAGAGCAAGCAGCTCGCCTCGCTGGGCTCCGACGACCTGAACGCGCTGACGACGGCCGACTTCGCTGCCTTCGGCAGCGCGCAGGCCGCGGCGCTGACGACGAGCCAGGTCTCCACGCTCGCCAGCGACGACATCGCCGCCATCGGTACCGCCGCGCTGCGCAGCTTCGGCACCGCCGCGATCGCCGCCCTCGGCACCGACCAGTTCAATGCGCTGACGACCGACCAGATGGCCGCGCTGACCAGCGCGCAGGCCGGCGCCATCACCTCCGCGCAGGCGGCGGCGATGACGAGCGACGACGTGCTGGCCTTGTCCACCGCCAGCGTGCATGCGCTGAGCACCGACGCCCTCGCCGGCATGGGCAGCAGCCAGATCGGCGCCTTCACGACCGACCAGGTGCTGGCGCTGAAGACGGCGCAGATCGCGTCGCTCTCGTCCGACAATTTGAACGCGCTGACGACGGCCGACTTTGCCGCGCTCAGCAGCAAGCAGGCCGCCGCGCTGACGACGAGCCAGATCTCCACGCTGGCCAGCGACGACATCGCCGCGCTCAGCACGGCCGCGCTGCGCACCTTCGCCGGTGCCGCCATCGCCGCGCTCGGCAGCGACCAGTTCAACGCGCTGACGACGGAGCAGATGGCCGCGCTGACCACCGCGCAGGCCGCCGCGCTCACCTCGACCCAGACCGGGGCGATGACGAGCGGCGACGTGCAGGCGTTGTCCACCGCCGCCGTGCATGCGCTCGGCACCGACGCCTTCGCCGGCATGGGCAGCGACCAGCTCGGCGCGCTCACCACCTCGCAGGTGGCGGCGCTGAAGACGGCGCAACTCGCGGCGCTGGACTCGGCCGACTTCAACGCGCTGTCCAGCGCCGACATCGCCGCGCTCAGCACCACGCAGGCCGCCGCCATCACCTCGGCGCAGGCCGCCGGCATGAGCTCGACCAACGTGCAGGCGCTGTCCACCGGCGCGCTGCGTGCGCTCAGCACGGCCGCGCTGGCCGCCATGGGCAGCGACCAGATGGGTGCGCTGACCACCGCCCAGGTCACGGCGCTGAAGGGCTCGCAGCTCGCATCGCTGGGCTCGGACAGCCTGAACGCGCTGACGAGCGCCGACTTCGCCGCGCTCACCACCACGCAGGTGGCGGCGCTCACCACGAGCCAGGTCTCGACGCTCGCCACCGACGACATCGGCGCGCTCAGCACCGCCGCCGTGCGGGTGCTCAGCAGCGTGGCCATCGGCGCGCTCGGCAGCGAGCAGTTCAATGCGTTGACGACGGCGCAGATCGCCGCCTTCAGCACCGACCAGGCCGCCGGCATCAGCTCGGCGCAGACCGCCGCGATGACCAGCGACGACGTGCAGGCGCTGTCCACCGCCAGCGTGCGTGCCCTCGGCACCGCCGCGCTCGCCGGGATGGGCAGCGACCAGATGGGCGCGCTGAGCACCGACCAGGTGAACGCGCTGAAGAGCAAGCAGTTCGCCGCGCTGGGCTCCGACAGCCTGAACGCGCTGACGACGGCCGACTTCGCCGCGCTCAGCACGACGCTGGCCGCCGCGCTGACGACGAGCCAGGTCTCGACGCTGGCCACCGACGACCTCGCCGCGCTCGGCACCGCTGCCTTCGGCACCTTCAGCACGGCGGCGATCGCGGCGCTGGGCTCGGCCCAGGTCGGCGCGCTGACGACGGCGCAGATCGCCGCGCTGAGCACGGTGCAGGCCGCAGCCCTCACGTCGCTGCAGACCGCCGGTCTGACGACCGACGACGTGCAGGCGCTGTCCACTGCCGCCGTACATGCGCTGAGCAACGATGCCTTCGCCGGCATGGGCACCGACCAGATCGGCGCACTGACGACGGCCCAGGTGCTGGCGCTGAAGACAGGGCAGCTCTCGGCGCTGGATTCGACGCACCTGAACGCGCTGTCGACGGCCGACTTCGCAGCCCTCACGTCCAAGCAGGCCGCCGGCCTCACGTCGAGCCAGATCTCCACGCTGGCCAGCGACGACCTCGCCGCCCTCAGCACCGCGGCGCTCGCCACCTTCAGCGGCGCGGCCATCGCCGCGCTCGGCACCGACCAGCTCAATGCGTTGACGACGGCCCAGATGGCGGCGCTGACGACGAGCCAGGTCGCGGCGATCACGTCCACCCAGGCCGCCGCGCTCACCAGCAGCGACGTGCAGGCACTCACCACCGCCAGCGTGCGTGCGCTCAGCAGCGATGCGCTGGCCGGCATGGGCAGCGACCAGTTCACGGCGCTGACCACCGACCAGGTGCTGGCGCTGAAGACGGCGCAGATCGCGGCGCTCACATCGGACAGCCTGAACGCGCTGACGACGGCCGACTTCGCGGCGCTGAGCACATCGCAGGCTGCGGCGCTGAGTTCGAGCCAGATTTCGACGATGGTCAGTGACGACCTCGCCGCGCTCAGCACCGCCGCGCTGCGCGCCTTCAACACGGCGTCGATCGCCGCACTCGGCTCGGACCAGTTCAACGCGCTGACGACGGCGCAGTTCGCGGCCCTCACCGGCAGTCAGGCCGGCGCCATCACCTCGGCGCAGGCCGCGGCGATGGCCAGCGACGACCTGCAGGCGCTGAGCACGGCCAACATCCGGGCGCTCAGCACCGAGGCGCTGGCCGGCATGGGCAGCACGCAGATCGGCGCGCTCAGCACCGACCAGGTGGTGGCGCTGAGCACGGCGCAGTTCGCGTCGCTCGGCAGCACCGGCTTCAACGCGCTGACGACGACCGACTTCGCCGCGCTGACGACGGCACAGATCGCCGCCATCACGTCGACGCAGGCCGATGCGATGGTCAGCGACGACATCGCCGCGCTGACGACCAACCACCTGTCCGCGCTCAGCAGCGTGGCGCTGGCGGCCTTCCATTCCGACCAGATGCAGGCCTTCACCACCGACCAGGTGCAGGCGTTCACGACGAAGCAGATTGCGGCGCTGACGACGGTGGAGTTCGCATCGTTCACGACGACGCAGATCGGCGCGCTGACGACGACGCAGATCGCCGGCCTGACCACCGACGACATCGTGGCCTTCACCACCGACCAGATCGCCGGCCTGACGACGACGCAGATCTCGTCGATGTCGATGGAGCACTACGCGGCCTTCGAGTCGGCCGACATCAACGTCATGACGACCGACCAGATCAACGCGCTGCTGGGCGTGACGCCGATCGTGCTCGACCTCGACGGCCACGGCATCCAGACCATCGCGGCCGCCGACGGGGTGAACTTCGACCTCGCCGGCACCGGCAGCGCGGGCCACGTGGGCTGGGTCGGCGGCGGCGATGCACTGCTGGTGCGCGACCGCAACGGCGACGGCATCATCAACGACGGCAGCGAGCTCTACGGCACCGGCACGCGCACCGCCGACGGCAGCCGTGCGGGCAACGGCTTCCAGGCGCTGGCGCAGGAAGACAGCAACCACGACGGCGTGGTCAACGCAGCCGACGCGCACTTCAAGGACATCCAGCTCTGGGTGGACGCGAACCACGACGGCAAGACCGACGCCGGCGAGTTGCACGGGCTGGCCGACTTCGGCGTCGTTTCGCTGAACCTCGACTATGTCAGCGGCAGCCAGACCGACCACGGCAACCTGATCGGCATGGTCTCCAGCTACACCACGGCCGACGGCGGCACGCACGAGATGTCCGACGTGCTGCTGGCCAAGGAAGCGGCCGCCCCGCCGCAACTGGGTGACCTGCTGGCGGCACCGCAGAGCGAGCTGTTGAAAGACAGCGCCAGCGCGGGCCACGCGGCCAGCGCGGCGGCGGCACCCGCGGCCCACGTCGAGGTCGGCGCGCTGATGCACTCCGCCAGCCTGCACAGCAACCTGCTGGACGAGCACCACCATACGCCGCTGATCTGAGCGACCGCGCCGCGCCGCCGGGCGCGCGCACGAAGGCCACGCGAGCCCCACGAGCCCCGCACCGAGTCATCGGCGCGGGGCTTTTTCTTGCGGCGCCGGCGCCGGAACTGGCCGCGCTTCGCCCGCCTTTTCCAGCGACGCCCGCGTGCGGCCGGCTCACAGAATGGCGCGTGACGGTGCACGTCGCCAGCCGGCGGCGGCCGCGCGCAGCGCAACCATGAGCAGCATCTCGGGAATCGTTTTCCGGCCCCTGGACAAGCAGGCCGCTGCGGCCGACCCGGTCGCGCTGCAGCGCGTGGCCGCGTGGCTGCAGCAGATGCAGCCCGATGCGCCGCCAGCGCACCGCGACGCACGCAGCGTGCACTTCGGCAGCGCCGCGCCGGCCGCTGGCGCCGAGCTGCCCGCGCCCGGCACTCACGATCTGTTCGTCTACGACGATGGCCACGTGCTGGCCTATGCCGACAGCCTGAAGACGCTGCTCGGCATCGCCGGCCTGGCCGCGCTCGAACTCACGCCCGATGCCGACGGCGTGGCCGAACTGCTGGGCGGCCGGCCCGCCACGTCGTCCCGCACGCTGTTCAGGCAGGTCAAACGCCTGCGCCCGCGCCACGCGCACGCCAGCGCCGAGCATCACGCATTGACGCCGGGCGAACAGCTCGACCGCGCCGTGGCGGCGACGCTGGACGGCGCCGGGCAGGCCGGGCTGTTGCTCAGCGGCGGCCTCAAGTCGAGCGCGCTCGCGGCAAGCGCGCAGCGCCTGGGTATCGAGCTCTCGCTGTACAGCGTCGGCATCGCCGGCAGCAGCGAATTCGGCCATTCGCGCCAGGTCGCGGCGGCGCTGGGCCGCGACGCGATCGAACTCGTGCTGGGGACCGACGAACTGCAGATGGCCGTCGACGAACTCGTGCTCGCGCTCGACGAGCCGCGCTGCGAACCGGCGGCGGTGGCGCTGCACCGGCTGGCGCTGCGCCTGCGCGAACGCAGCCCGCTGCTGCTCAGCGGCGACGACGACGGCCTGTTCGAACGCGCCGGCGCCGAAGCCGGCATCGACCCGCGGCCGTGGCTGCGTCACATGGCCAAGCTGCCGATGGCGCAGACCGCGCCGCCGCTCGTGGCCGCGAATTCGTCACCATCCATCGGCCACCGGCCGTTGACGCACGCCGCGCTGCGTGAACTCGCGCCGTCGCTGCGCGAGCCGCGGCGCTGGCTGCAACAGTCGCTGGGCGCGAACTGGCCGGCGGCGCTGGCCACGCGAGCACCGGTCCGGCTGGCGCTCGCGCCGGCGCTGCTGCTGCAGCCGCTGCGCGCTCGCCTGACGGCCGCACTCGCCACGCTGCGCAACGACGCGCTCGCCGAGGTGCTCGATCTCGACGCCATCGCCGGCCTCGTCGGCGCCTACTTCGTCGGCGAAGCGCGCTCGGCGGCCGCCGTCTGGCGCCTGGCGCCGCTGCTGCTGTGGTGGGCCGAGGTGCTGCCGGCGTGGCGCCGCGCCGGCGCAGACGCCGTGCCGCTGCGCCGCAAGCTCGTCGTCTACACCGCGCTCGTGGGCTCGAAGGAAGCGCTGGCCGACCCGCTGGCCGCGCTGCCCGCCGGCGCCAGCAGCGACCTCGATCTGGACTTCGTCTGCGTCACCGACAACCCGGCGCTGACATCGCCGACCTGGCGCTTCCTGCTGCTGCCCAGCGGCCACCTCGCGCCGGAAAAACTGTCGCGTCGCCCGAAGGCGATGCCGCACGAATACTTCCCCGACGCCGACTACAGCCTGTACGTCGACAATACCGTCACCTTCAAGCGCCTGCCGCAGGCGCGCGACCTCGCGACCGAGCGGCCGACGCTGTTCCGCGCCTTCCGCCACGCCACGCGCGTGAACCCCGAGCAGGAGGCCATTGCGGTGGCGATGCTGGGCTACGACGACGTTACGACCATCTGCAACCAGATGGCCTTCTACGCCGCGCGCCGGCCGCTGCAGAGCATCACGCCGCTGACCACCGCCACCGTGCTGCTGCGCCAGCACCACCGGCCCGAGGTCAAACGCTTCGGCGTGCTGTGGTGGGAAAGCATTCTCGCGTTCTCAAAACGCGACCAGCTCTCGTTCGACTTCGCGCGCCAGGAAGCGGGCGCAGAGGTCGAGTATTTCGACGGCGGCACGCACGACAACGACCTCATCCGCTGGCAGGGCAGCCTGTCGCAGCACCGCGTGAAAGCGAGCTTCGACGACCGCCGCTACGCCTGGCTGCACCGCGACGACGCGGCCGCGGTGGCCGACCCGCGCGGCCATTTCCTGCGCCACCACAGCGGCAGCGACGAGGCCTTCCAGAAGCCCGCGCCGCTGCTCGAATTCCTCTGCCAGACGCAGGGCAGCAGCCTCGGCGCCCACGTGTCGCCGCGGCGCGCGGTGGCGCAGACGCTGGAGACGCTGCTGGCGCCGCAGCGCCGCGCCGGTGCGCGCTGGCTGCTCGTGCGCGTGCACGATACGAGCCTGGAGTACGCCTTCGACGGCGCCGAGTTCGATGCCGCGACGCGTGTGCTGTCGATGTTCATGGCGCCGGCGCAGGGCACGCTGATCGACGTGCAGGGCAGCGAGCTGCAGGCCGACGGCAACGTCGTCTTCGTCGGCAAGGCGCAGTTCGACGCCGTCGTGCTGCTCGGCCCGGCGGCGGCGCAACTGCCGGCGCTGCTGTTCAAGCTGCAGCGCCTGTTGAGCCCCGCCGCCGGCGCGCTGGTGGCGGTGCTCGGCGCGCCGGCCACGCCGGCGCAGGCAGTGGCCGCCGAAGCCTGGCTGCAGCAGCAGCTCGGTGCGCAGGCGCAGGCGCAACTGCAGGCGGCGCGCCACGACAACCGGCGCGAACCGTTGCCCAACAGCGTGCTGGCGCTGGACTGGCGCGCGGCGCAGGCCGTGCCCGCGGTGGCTGCGGTCTCCGATGTGGCGGCAACGGCCGCAACCGCCGCGACAGCCATCACGGCCGCGCCGTCCGCCGCCCCCGCAGCGCGCGAACACGCGGCCGCGGCCTGAGCGTCAGGCGTCCGACATCAGCGCAGCGGCGCGCTGCGCGGCGGCGGCGCCGGCCATGAACCGGGCCGCCTGCGCGTGGTAGGCCGCGTGGTAGCGGCTGCCCGGCTGCAGCAGGCCCGGGTTGCGGATCCACTGCACGTTCTCGCGCACCACGCGCGCCGGGTTGCCGCCCAGCGCGACGTGGTCTTCGCTGAAGCGCCGGGTCACCACGCTGTGGGCGCCGACGACGCAGTCGTCGCCGATGCTCACGGACTTCGTGATGTAGACACCTTCGCCAACCCAGCAATGGTCGCCGATCGTCACGCCGTCGGAGATGTCGAGGTAGGCGCCGGTGTCGCGGTCGAAGATGAGGTGCGGCGACTCGCCGCAGCGCAGCGTGATCGAGCTCGAGAACATGCACTCGCGGCCGATCTTCAGGCGGTTGCCCGAGTTGTAGAGGAAGAAGCGGCCGCCGGCCTCGATCGTGAACTCGGGGCCGATCTCGACGCTGGCCTCGTGCGCCGGGATGTGGTTGCCGATGCACATGCCCAGCCCCTTGATCTCGGACTCGGCGTCGATGAAGACGCGGTTGTTGTTGCCGTTGACGAAGAGATGGATCGACGACACCGAACTCGTGCCGCGCACGACGATGCGATTGCCGCTGCCGTTGACGTAGCCGCGCAGGTCGATGTTGGCGCCGGCCTCGACATGGTTGTCGGCGCCGAGTTGCTGGAAGGAGTCGGACATCGCAAGGCCTCGTGGATTGGCGGATTGGCAGATTGGCGGATTGCCGCTCTGCGCGGCTCGCCAAGATAGCCCGCCCGCGGCCTGGCCATGCGCACGATCAGAGCCGCAAACAGGCCGCAGATCGCCGCGCTCGCGGCGCCGCGCAGCGGGAAATGGCGCGTCCGGACGGGGCTGTTCGCACGATCCCCGCCAGGCCCTTGCTCCTATTCTCGTGACGCTGAGCATCAAGGACTCCCGCATGAGAAAAACCGCATTGATCACCGGCGTGACCGGCCAGGACGGCGCCTATCTGGCCGAGCTGCTGCTCGACAAGGGCTACCGGGTGCACGGCATCAAGCGGCGTTCGAGCCTGTTCAACACGAGCCGCGTCGACCACCTCTACGAAGACCCGCACGAGGATGACCCGCGGCTGAACCTGCACTACGGCGACCTGTCCGACAGCACCAACCTGATCCGCATCGTGCAGCAGGTGCAGCCCGACGAGATCTACAACCTGGGCGCGATGAGCCACGTCTCGGTGAGCTTCGAGCAGCCCGAGTACACGGCCGATGTCGACGCCGTGGGCACGCTGCGCCTGCTGGAGGCGATCCGCATCCTGGGCATGGAAAAGAAGACGCGCTTCTACCAGGCCAGCACCTCCGAGCTCTACGGCATGGTGCGCGAAACGCCGCAGCGCGAGACGACGCCGTTCTACCCGCGCAGCCCGTATGCGGTGGCCAAGCTCTACGCCTACTGGATCACCGTCAACTACCGCGAGGCCTACGGCCTGTATGCGTGCAACGGCATCCTGTTCAACCACGAAAGCCCGATCCGCGGCGAGACCTTCGTGACGCGCAAGATCACGCGCGCGATGGCGCGCATCGCCATCGGCGCGCAGAGCTGCCTGTACCTGGGCAACCTGAGCGCGATGCGTGACTGGGGCCACGCCAAGGACTACGTGCGCATGCAGTGGCTGATGATGCAGCAGGCGCAGGCCGAGGACTTCGTCTGCGCCACCGGCGTGCAGCACAGCGTGCGCGACTTCGTGCGCCACGCGGCGTCCGAGCTCGGCATCCGCATCGAGTTCAAGGGCACCGGCGTCGACGAGGTGGGTGTCGTCAGCGCGGTCTCGAAGCACGCACCGCTGGCCGGCGTGCTGCCGCCGCGCTGCAAGCCCGGTGACGTGATCGTGCGCGTCGACCCCGGCTACTTCCGGCCCACCGAAGTGCAGACGCTGCTCGGCGACGCCACGAAGGCGCGCGAGAAGCTGGGCTGGCAGCCCGAAATCAGCTTCGACGAACTGGTGCGCGAGATGGTCGCCAGCGACTATGCCGCCGCCAAGCGCGACAGCCTGGTCAAGCTGGCCGGCTTCGCGGCCTACGACTACCACGAGTGAGGCCGGCGCATGAACCTGATCGCCGAACGCGCCCCGCAAACACCCACCGCGGCAGACGCTGCAGCGAACGCAGCATCACTGCCCGCGGCGCCGATTCCACTCGTCCGGCCCTACTTCGGCCGCCACGCCGCACGCTACTACCAGGAGTGCCTTGACAGCGGCTGGGTCAGCTCCAAGGGCCGCTTCATCGCCGAGTTCGAACACGCCTTCGCCGACTTCAACGGCAGCCGCCATGCGCTGGCGGTGAGCAACGCCACGGTGGCGCTGCACCTGGCGCTGGTGGCGATGGGCATGGGCCCGGGCGACGAGGTCATCGTGCCGGCGCTCACCTTCGCCGCCACCATCAACGTCGTGCTGCACGCCGGCGCCACGCCGGTCATCGTCGACATCGACCCCGACACCTGGAACATCGCGCCGGCGGCGATACGCGCTGCGATCACGCCGCGCACACGCGCCATCATCCCGGTGCACCTGTACGGCTACCCGGCCGAGATGCCGGCGATCATGGAGATCGCCGCGCAGCACAAGCTGCAGGTGCTGGAAGACGCCGCCGAGGCGCACGGTGCGCAGTACGGCGGGCGCAGGGTGGGCGCCTTCGGCCGCGCCGGCGTCTTCAGCTTCTACGGCAACAAGATCATCACCACCGGCGAGGGCGGCATCGTCGTCACCGACGACGACGCGCTGTACCAGCGCATGCTGGTGCTGCGCGACCACGGCATGAGCCGCGACACGCGCTACCTGCACACCGAGGTCGGCTACAACTACCGCATGACCAACCCGCAGGCCGCCCTCGGCCTGGCGCAGATGGAAGAGGCGCAGGCCATCCTGGCCTCGCGCGACGCGGTGTTCAACGCCTACGAGCGCGAGCTCGCCGATGCGGCGGCCGTGGGCCGGCGCCGCGTGGCGGCGCATCTGCGCGCGGTGAACTGGATCTACACCTGCCTCGTGCCGCGGCGCGACGCGCTGATCGACACGCTGGCGGCGGCGCAGGTCGAGACACGGCCGATGTTCGTGCCGCTGCACATGATGGACATCTACAAGGCCTACCGACGCCAGCCCTGCCCGCACGCCGAAGCAGTGGCTGCGCTGGGCATCAGCCTGCCGACCTTCCACGCGATGGACGACGCCAGCGTCGCGCGCGTCTGCGCGCTGCTGAAGGCGGAGTGCGCCGGTGGCCGCTGAGGCCTTCAGGTTCGACGGCGCGCTGGACCCGTGGAAGCGGGGCCAGATCGTGCCGTTGTGCGTTGGCAGCGTGCTCGACATCGGCTGCAACGACGGCAACCTCGTCGCCTGGCTGGTGCAGCAGGGGCGGCAGGCCGAGGGCATCGACATCGACGCCGAACTGATCGCGCGCGCACGCCGCAACCATCCGGGATGCCGCTACCACGAAGGCGCCGACCTGGCCCGCTTCGCCGACGGCCAGTTCGACACCGTGGTGGCGTGGAACGTGCTCGAACACATCGAGGACCACGAGGCCGCGCTGCGGCAGATGACGCGCATCGCGAAGCGCCGCGTGATCCTGTCGATCCCGAAGGAAGACGATCTTTCGCTGCCCGACTCGCGCGTCACCTACCGGCCCTATGTCGACCTCACGCACTTCCACTACTACCGCCGCCAGACGGTGCTGGAGATGGTGCAGCGCCTGAACCTGCCGGCGCCGCGCATCGACGACATCTCGCGCGCGCGGCCGCTGCTGGCCTACACCAAGCTCGGCGTGCCGCGCTGGCTGTGCAGCGCGCTCGACCACCTGTTCTGGGCGCTGGCGTCGCGCCGCGACAGCTTCTTCTCCAGCCTGCGCGTCGTCATCGACATGCCGGCGCGCCAGGCCGCAGCCACGGCCTGAGATTCAACACACCCCGCATGAAGATCAATCTCGTCAACTACGAAGCCGCGATGGGCATCGACGGCATCCTCACGAAATACTGCCGCTCGATGCAGCGCGAACTCGCGGCGCTGGGCACCGACTGCCGCGTGGCGCCGGCGCCCGACGCGCAGGCCGACGTGAACCATCACGTGAACTACCTGCAGTACCGCCACCCGGCGCAGCGTTCGGGCATCGACACGCTGATGATCACGCACTTCACGCAGGGCACCGACGACAAGCTGCGTTTCATCCAGGACGCGATGCGCACCGCCGACTGCGGCATCTGCTTCTCGTCGACGATGGTGCGCTACCTGCAGCAGCACGGCGTGCCGCACCTCGACCACGTGCTGCCGGCGCACGACAACATACCGCCGCGGCCGAAGGTGATCGCGCTGCTGACCAAGGTCTACCCCGACGGCCGCAAGCGCGAGTGGATGGTGGCCGAACTGGCGAAGACGCTGGACAAGTCGCGCTTCAACTTCCTGGTCATGGGCGACGGCTGGCAGCCCACGCTGGCGCCGCTGGCGCAGCAGGGTTTTCGCATCAGCTTCCAGAAGGAGTTCGACGCCGAGCTGCACCAGAAGATCCTCAACAGCGCCGACTTCGTGCTCTACACCGGCGACGAAGACTGCATGCCGCAGAGCATCATCGACGCCACGCAGGCCGGCGTGCGCACGATCGCGCCGCGCCACGAATGGCAGCAGGATCTGGCGGTGGACCACAGCTTCACGACGCAGGACGAGCTGAACGCGATCTTCGCGACACTGGCCCGCAACCCGGTGGCCGACTGGACCTGGAAGACCTATTCGGAACGCCACCTGGCGATCTGGCGCGCGCTCAGGCGCTGAGCTTGGACCTCGTCGACGCGCGTCGAAGCAGCGCGCCGCCAACGACAAGGGCGCCCTCTTGCGAGCGGCGCCCTTCTTTCATGGAACCTGCAGACCGCGCCCAGGCCGCGCTCAGCGCAGCCACTCGCTCACGCCACGCCCCAGCGACAACAGCACCGCGTTGAGTTCCTGACCGTCGTGGATTGCATTCACGTAGGCCACGCGCAGGCTGTAGTGCTCGCCTTCGGCCGCCATCACGTCGAAGAGTGATCTGCGCCCCAACTGCTGCCATTGCTGCAGCGTGTAGTTGCGCACGAGGTCGCTGTCGCGCAGCACGGCGCCGGTGCGGCGCGCGCGGTCGAACGCGGCCTCGGTCTGTTCGTAGACCTCGGCGACGCGATAGCGGCGCGCCTCCAGCGCGTCCGCGCGCTGCAGCTCGGCTGCTTCGGCACGCTTGAGCGCCGCGTTGCTGGCGTAGCTGACGCCGGGGTTGATGAGCGGGATGTTGACCTGCACGCCGACCGACAGCGAACCGCTGCGGTTCAGGTCGTTCGGCGTGCTGCCGCCGGCGCCCATGGTCTTGGCGCCACCGACCGACCAGCTCACCTGCGGCTTGCCGCCTGCGGCCACCGCGGCGGCGTATTCGCGCGACGCCGAAGCCTGGGCGTCGAGCTGCGCGAGGTCGGCCGAGCGCAACACGTCGTTCTGCAGCACGTCCAGCGGCGGCACCGTCAGCAGCACGCTCGACAGGCCTTCGCCCACCGGCAGCCCGTCGCCGACGAAGCGGCGCAGCCGCACCTCGACCTGGCGCACCTGCGACTGCGCATCGGCCATCGACAGCTCGGCCTGCTGCTTCGATTTGCGCGCCTGCACCAGCTCGCTGGCGCGGCCGCGGTCAGAGCGCACGATGGTCTCCAGCGCTTCCACCAGGCACGACATCTTGCGCACGTACTGGCCGTAGACCTGCACCTGCATGCGGTAGCGGCTGCGCTCGAGCGCCAGCGACACGGTGCTGACGGCGATCTGCTCCTGCTGCGACAGGTTGCCCTGGCGCACCGATTCGGCGATCTGCGTGCGCCAGTCCACCAGGCGGTCGGTGCGGCCGCCGTCGTAGAGCAGTTGGCTGATCGTCAGCGATGCGTGGGCCTGCGCCGCCGAGCTGTCGGTGACGTTGCCGCTCTGGCTCAGCGCCGGCCCGATGCCGGCCGACACCGAAGCCTGCACCGACTTGCCGGCGCGTGTCTCCTCGATGTCCTGCTGCGCCGCTTCGGCCAGCAGCCGCGAGGCGCCCACGGCCTTGCTGCGCGTCAGCGCGTCCTGCACCATCTGCGCGAGCTGCACGCGCGGGTTCACCGGCGCCGGCAGCGTTGCCCGCGGCGCGGCGGCGGTGTCGAAGTTGTCCTCGTCGACACACGAACTGGCGGCCTGCGCGGCGAGGCTGGCGCAGCACAGCATGACGGCGGCGCAGACCGGGATCAGGCGGCTGCGCGTGGTGGACCGGGGGGCAAGGCGATGGACTTTCATCCCGTCAGTCTCGGCCCGCCAGGCCTTGTGCAATCGCCGGATGTCGGGCGCCAACGGGCGCCTTTTCTGCGCTGCCTAACGCTCGCGGAACGCTTCCTTGGACTTCAGCATCGGGCGCAGCACGAAGCCCAGCACCGAGCGCGAGCCGGTGCGGATTTCCACCGTCGCCTGCATGCCCGGCAGCACCGACAGGCGCTTCCTTCCCGCCTTCAGCGTATTGCCGTGGGCGCGCACCAGCGCGCGGTAGTAGCTGTTTTCGGTGGCGCTGCGGTCGTCGGTGATGGCGTCGGGGCTGATCGATTCCACCTTGCCGCGCAGGCCGCCGTAGACCGTGTATTCGTACGACGAGAGCTTGATCTGCACCGGCTGGCCGACCTTCACGAAGCCGATGTCGGCCGGCTTGATGCGCGCCTCGATGAGCACCAGCGGGCCGATGGGCACGATCTCCATCACCGGCGAACCCGGCGCCACCACGCCGCCCACGGTGTTGGCCTTGATCGTCTTCACGATGCCGTGCACCGGCGACACCAGCGTCGTGCGCTTGAGCGCATCGTCGCGCGCCACCATCTGGTCGTCCAGCATCGCCAGTTCGGTGCGCACCTTCACGAGCTCGGCGCTGGCGTCCTGGCGGAAGCGGTTCACGCGCTCCTGCGTCTGCAGGTCCAGGTCGTTGACCTGGCGCCGCACGCGCATCACTTCCACCTCGCTCATCAGGCCCTTGGCGGCCATCGCCTCGGAGACGCGCAACTCCTTCTGCAGCAGCGCGATGCTGCGCCGGTTGATCGCCACCGCCTCGTTCATCGCGTGCTGGCGTGCCTGGTAGGACTCGGTCTCGCCCTGCACCACCGCGGGCGCGGCCCGCACGTCGGGCGGGAACACCAGCGGCTTGCCCATCGCCTCGGCCTGCAGCCGCGCGATGGCACCGTGCAGCGACAGCCGCCGCGTCTGGCCTTCGGCCTGCTGCGCCTCGAAGCGTGTCGGGTCGAGCAGCGCCAGCTCCTGGCCTTCATCGACCTGCTCGCCTTCGTGCACCTTCAGCTCGCGCAGGATGCCGCCTTCCAGGCTGGCGATGACCTGCTCGTGGCCGTCGGGCACCACGCGCGCGGGCGCGCTGGCGATGACGTCCACCGTCGTCAGCGCGGCCCAGGTGACGGCGACGATCAGCGCCGCCAGCATCAGGTAGACGGCCCACATCGCCGCCGGCGCCGGCTCCAGCACCTGGGCGCGGCGCAGCGCGCTCAGGTAGTCGACGTCGCCGGGGCGCAGCGCGGGTGCACTGTCGTTGCCGAAGAAGGATGCGGCCATTGCCTGCCGTCCCTAGACCGCCGGCTCACGCTGCATCGGCTGCGCCGACGGGTGCATGTGCAGGTTGCTCGGTGCCGCCGCAGTGGGTGGCGCGGCCGGGCGCTGGCCCGACAGCGCCGCCAGCACCTGGTCTTTCGGGCCGTCCAGCACCACCTTGCCGGCGTCGACGACGATGATGCGCGACACCAGTTCCAGCACCGCCGGCCGGTGCGTCACCATCATCAGCGTGCAGTTGCCGGTGGCCGATTTGAGCTGGCGCAGGAAGGCCACCTCGGACTGCGCGTCCATCGAACTCGTCGGCTCGTCCATCAGCAGGATCTGCGGCCGCGTCACCAGGCAGCGCGTGAGCGCCACCAACTGGCGCTGGCCGCCCGACAGCAGGCTGCCCGATTCGCCGACCGGCAGGTCCCAGCCCATCGGATGCGCGGCGACCACACGGTCCAGCCCCGTCAGGCGCGCCGCCTCGGCCAGGCGCGCGGGGTCGGCGCTGGGGCGGTCGAGCAGCACGTTGTCGCGCAGCGAACCGGTGAAGAGCTTGGGCTCCTGCGAGACGAAGCCGACCTTGGCGCGGTAGTCGGCGGGGTCGATCTGGCGCAGGTCGATGCCGTCGACGTCGACCATGCCTTCGGTGGGCTGGTACAGCCCGGCCAGCAGGCGCAGCACGGTGGACTTGCCCGAGCCGATGCGGCCCAGCACCGCCACGCGTTCGCCCGGCGCGAGCTTCAGGTTCACGCCCTTGAGCACCCGCGGCGCCTCGCCGGGGCCGGCGTGCGGATAGGCGAAGCCGACATCGTGCAGCGCCACCTGGCCGCTGAGTTCGTGACGCGGCACGTAGGTCTTGCCGAATTCGCGCTCCACCGGCTGCGCCATCACACGCTCCAGCGCACGCATCGCCGCGCGTGCGCCCTGGTAGCGCATCGCCAGCATGACGACGCTGGACATCGGCGCGATGGCGCGGTTGCACAGCATCACCGAGCCGATGAGCGCGCCGCCGGTGATGACCTTGTCGCCGATGAGGTAGACGCCCCAGACCAGCAGCGTCATCGTCAGGAGCTGCTGCGAGATGCCCGAGAGATTCGTCGCCACCGAGGTCACGCTGCGCGAGCGCAGCGCCGAGGTGGCGGCCGCCGCGGTGGTTTCTTCGTAGTGGCGGATGAAGCGGCCGCTGGCGCCCGAGGCCTTCAGGTCTTCGATGCCTTCCACCGCTTCCACCAGCACGCCGTGCAGTTCGGCATGCTGGTGCATGTTGGCCGACATCGAACGCCGCAGCGAGCCCTGGATCAGCAGCGACACGCCCAGCAGCGCCGGAATCGCGATCATCAGCACGTAGCCCAGCGGGCCGCCGATGACGAAGACCATCGCCACGTAGATGACGATGAACGGCAGGTCGGTCACGGTGGCCAGCGTGGCCGACGCGAAGAACTCGCGCACGAGCTCGATCTGCGACAAGGTGTGCACGTAGGCGCCCGACGACTCCGGCCGGTGCTCCATGCGCACCGCCAGCGCCTGGCGGAAGATCTGCGCGCCGACGATGAGGTCGGCCTTGCGGCCGGCGACGTCGATCAGGTAGGCGCGCAACTGGCGCGCCGTGAAGTCGAAGCTCAGCGCCAGCGCGCTGGCGGTGGCCAGCGCCCACAGCGTGGTCGTCGCGTGGTGCGGGATCACCTTGTCGTAGATCACCGAGGTCGACAGGCTCGTCACCAGCATCAGCACGTTGCTGAGGAAGGCGGCGATGAGTGCCGAGCGGTAGTACGGGATGAACTGGCGAATCGTGCCCCAGAACCAGTGCTGCGACGGGTCGGCCAGCAGATGGGCGTCGTCACCATGCGTGTTTTGCGCAACCTTGGGCGTGGCCACCAGCGCGACGCCGCTGTATTCGGCCGCCAGTTCGCCTTCGCTGGCGACGCAGGCGTGTGATTCGCGCCCCGGCATCACCACGTCGTACTGCCCGGCTTCGCGCCGCGCGACGACGATGCAGGCGTCGCCGCCACCGAGCAGCAGCACCGCCGGCAGCAGCAGGTGGTGAAGTTCGGGAATGCGCCGCTGCACCAGGCCGGCGTTGTAGCCGGCGTCGCGCAGCGCGCGCACCGCCTGGTCGGGGCCCAGGCGGCCACTCAACGGCAAACCGGCGAGCAGCGATTCGGGCGAACGTTCGCGCCCGTGGTGGCGCGTCAGCCACGACAGTGCATGCGCGAGCGCGTCGTTTTCGATGTCCCACGCCGGCGCCTCGCCAGCACCGTCCGGGGCGTTGGCGTCGTGCAGGGTCGCTTCGGCGGCTGACATGAAACCTTATCGGCGCTGCGCCAGCGCCAGCCGTTCGAACTCGGCCTCGATGTCACGCACGATCTGCGGCACATCGAACAGCGGCGAACTGCGGCCGTGTTCGGCCAGATAACGTTTGTAAGACGCGGCGCGCTGCGGCTGGCGGCCGATGGTGACGGCGAGTTTTTCGTAATCCGCCAGCGACTCGGTGATGAGCTCGGGCAAACCCACCGCGCCGAGCAGGCTGCCGGCCATGCGCGAGATGTAGCTGCGCCCGGCCAGCGTGACGATCGGCAGCCCCATCCACAGCGCGTCGCTGGCGGTGGTGCCGGCGTTGTACGGGAAGGTGTCGAGCATCAGGTCGGCCAGTTGGAAGCGCGCCAGGTATTCCTGCGGCGAGACACGGGGCGCGAAGATCAGCCGCTCGCGCGCGATGTCCTGCGCGTCGGCTTCGCGCAGCATGTTCTCGCGCGCGCTCTCGTTGTCGGCCAGCAGCCACAGCACGCTGTGCGGCACCTGCTGCAGCACGCGCATCCAGCAGCCGAACACCTCGGCCGTGAACTTGAAGGTGTTGTTGAAGCTGCAGAACACGAACGCGTCATCGGGCAGGCCGTAGGTGGCGCGCTGCGGCAGCGGCGCCACTTCGCGCTGGCGGTCGCTGACCTGGTAGCAGTGCGGCAGGTAGATCGGCCGTTCGGTGCAGTACGGCAGCAGCTCGGGCGGCATCACGAAACGGTCGGCCAGGATCCAGTCCACGCCCGGCAGCGCCGAGGTTCCCGGCAGGCCGAGGTAGCTGATCTGCACCGGCGCCGGGCGGTGGCCTAGGATGGCCGGGCGCGCGCCGCTGGTGATGCCCTGCAGGTCGACCAGCACGTCGATGCCGGCCTGCGCGATCAGGCGCGCCGCGGTGAGGTCGTCCACACCCGCGAGCCGCACATGATGGTCCATCGCCTTCACCAGGCGCTGGCGCTGCGGCGTGCCCGAGTCGGGTGTCCAGCAGAAGGCGTAGACCTCAAACCGCTCGCGGTCGTGCAGCTCGAAAAGCTCGGCCGTCAGCAGGCCCACCGCGTGGTGGTGCAGGTCGCCCGAGAGGTAGCCGATGCGGATGCGCCCGCTGCGCGCCGGCATCGTGGTGTGCAGCGCCACCGCGGGCGGCTTGGGCACGCGCTCGTGCACGAAGCGCTGCGCCGCGAGCAACTGCACCGCGGGGTCGTCGCTGACGCTCATCATCGCCAGCGGCGACGTGCCCAGCAGCAACTGGTTCGGCGTCAGCTCGCCCAGCGGCGCGTACAGCGGCCATTCGCACTGCTTCTGGCGGATGTGCACATAGTGCTGGATGACGTTGAACTGCTCGGCGCGCAGCGTCAGGCTGCGCCGCATCAACGCCTCGGCCTCGGGCAGGCGCTTGAGCGTTTCCAGCAGCCGCGCGGCGTTGTTCAGCGCATGCAGCCGGAACTCGATCGTCTGGCGCGTCGGCGTCTCGGTGTCTTTGATGACCTGGTGCCATTCGGCGAGCGCGCCTTCGTGGTCGCCGCGGCGCTCCAGCAGGTGGCCGAAGTTCAAGCGCGCGGGCGGAAAATCGGGGTGCAGCGCGAGCGCCTGGCGGTAGGCGGCTTCGGCCTCGTCGTGCTGCTCCAGCGCCGACAGCACCGTACCGCGGTTGAAGCACGCCACGTGGCGCATCGGTGAATCGCTGTGCGCGATCCAGGTTTCATACAGCGCCGCCGCGGCAGCGCCCTGGCCGGCCGCCTGCAGCGCCTGCGCACGCTCCATCAACCGGTCCAGCGACAGGCTGCCGGCGCGCGCGGCGTCGAGCAGCGCGGCGAGTTCGGTGCCGGGGGTACTGGCGGTGTGGGCAACGGTGGCGGAATCCATGCGGCTCCCGGATGTCGAGGATCGTGCAATCCTAGGCAGCCGCGCCGCGCCGCAAGTCCGCAAAAGGGGCCGATTCAGCCCCTTGTTCGATTCACAGGCCGAGTTCGCTCAGGCCCGGGTGGTCGTCGGGCCGGCGCCCCAGCGGCCAGTGAAACTTGCGCACGGCTTCGGCGATGGGCTGGTCATTGATGCTGGCGTGGCGGCGCGTCATGAAGCCGTCGTTGTCGAATTCCCAGTTCTCGTTGCCGTGGCTGCGGAACCACTGGCCCGAATCGTCGTGCCATTCGTAGACGAAGCGCACCGCGATGCGGTGGCCGGTGAAGGCCCAGATCTCCTTGATGAGCCGGTACTCCAGCTCACGCGCCCACTTGCGGCGCAAAAAGGCCTTCACCTCTTCGCGCCCGACCGGAAACTCGGCGCGGTTGCGCCAGCGCGTGTCTTGCGCATAGACACGGGCGCAGACCTCGGGGTCGCGCGTGTTCCAGGCGTCCTCGGCACCGCGCACCTTCTTCGCGGCGGATTCGGGCGTGAACGGCGGCAGCGGCGGTTTCGTTTCCATGAGCTTCCCCGGCAGACGTGAAAGATGTCCACGATTGTGAACGTCGCGCCGCAAGCGCGCCGGACCGCAGGCTATCCTGGCCGCAAGGACTTGGCACAGATGAACGAACTCGGATGGTTGCTGCTGGTGCTGGTGTTCGCACTGGCGCTGGTACTGGGCGCACGCGGGTGGTGGGGCGCGCGCCGGCGCGGCCGGCGCGCGGCGCTGGACACGGCTGCGAGCAGCAGCGTGGCCGCCAGCGAAACGCATCTGCAGAGCACGCTGGTCGGCGTCGATACGCAGGCCTTCGCGCCCACCGTGCTGACGCCCGACGCCGCGGCCGATGCCGCGGCCGCGGCGGCCGCCGACGAAGCGCTCGCCGCCGAAGCAGCATTGCGCGCGGCCTACCTGGCCGCCGAACGCGCCGCGGCGCAGCGCGCAGCGCAACGTGAGGCAGCCGAGCGCGAGGCCGCGGCGGTCGAAGCGGCGCAGCGCGCAGCCGCAGCCGCAGCGCAACGCGAGGCCGAGCGCCAGCGGGCTGCCGAAGCGGTGCGTCGCCAGGCCGCACAGGAAACGGTGGCGCGCGAAACGGCGCTGCGCGAGGCCGCAGCGCAGGAAGCGGCCGCACGCGAAGCAGCCGCGCGCAACGCGGCAGATGAGGCCGCCGAAGCCGCCGAAGCCGCCGAACGTGAGCTTCAGCGCGAACGCAGCGCAACGCCCGCGCCAACGCCCGCGCCAGTGCCCGTGCCAGTGCCCGCAGCAGCACGCAGCGCCGAACAGACGCTGGTGCTGCTGGTCGATGATTCCAAGGTCGTGCGCGTGAAGACGAGCCGCCTGCTGGCCAAGCATGGCTTCCGCATCGCGCTGGCCGAAACCGGCGAACAGGCACTGCAGATGATGGCTGGCGAGCTGCCGCAGGTGCTGATCACGGATGTCGAGATGCCGGGCATCGACGGTGTCGAACTCACGCGTCGCGTGCGCGCCGCCCCGCGCACCGCGGCGCTGCCGGTGGTGATGATCACCTCGGCCGACGAGCGCCTGCGCAGCACGGCCGACGACGCCGGCGTCACGCTGCTGCTCGGCAAGCCCTATGCCGACGAAGAGCTGGTGGCGCAGGTGGCGCGCCTGGCGGGCGTGGTGGTGGCAACCGTGTCCGGCGACTGAAACGCACGCACCAAAGAAAGAGGCCCCGCCGAAGCGGGGCCTGTCGATCGCAGCGCAGCCGCGAGGCTTCAGGTGTTGATCTGCGTCGACGCCACCTGGGCCAGCAGACCCGCGGGTGGCTGCGAGGTGGCGAGCACGTTCATGCTGGCCAGCATCGCCAGCGTGAACACGGCGGAGAGCGTGAAAGCGGCAAAACGGTTGCGCGGCAGGGTGTTCATCGGGGGCTCCTTCGGTGGCTGCGGTGTTGCGATGGAGTGCACTTTAGGCAAGCCCGGCGCACGTTGACAGCGAGATGCGACGAACGGCTGCACAGGCCGACGAAGCTCACGCAGCGCACGCCCAGCCGCGAGCGACACGCTGCGCCACACCTCCGCGCGCGCACCGCGCTGCGCTACGTCATCAGCACCGTGCTCTTGAACGGGCCGGCATGCGCGGCCGCGTGGGCGACGGCCCGGTTCACGTCGTCGAGGCCGAACGACGTGGTCTCGAACTCCTCCAGACGCAACAGCCCCGCGCGCACGAGGCCGATCAGGCGCACGACCGATTCCCGCCTGTACATCCACTGGCCGCGCAGGCTGACACCGTGGCGCATCAACCAGCGGTAGGGAAGCTGCAGATCCTTCTCCACGCCGCCCATCAGCACCACGCTGCCATGCGGGCGCACCGCGAGCAGCGCCGCCTGCACCTGGGCCGCCGTGGCCGCGGGTGGCAGCAGGTCGAGCACACGGTCGATCGGCGCGGCCGCCGCATCGACGATGCGACGGCGGTCCTCATGCTCGTCGCCCGTCATCGCCGCCGGCTGCACCCGGGGCCCGAAACGGCGCACAAGGTCGTCGAGTGCATTGCGGTTGCGACCAGTGGCGACGACGCGGCCCGCGCCCATCGCCAGCGCGACGGCGACACCGGCGCTGCCGAAGCCGCCGGTCGCGCCATGGGCGACGACGGTCTCGCCGGGCTGCAGGCCCGACGCCAGCCAGCCCCCGTATGGCACGAGGCAAAAGCTCAGCGCACACCACGCGGCCGCATCTGCGGCGTTGATCGCGCCCAGCGCGATGGCGTTCTCGGTCGGCACGCGCACCTGTTCGGCCCAGGTGCCGTCGCGCACCCAGGCCTGCAGGCCGCGACCGTTTTCGTCGGCCGCGGTCAGACCCTGCAGGACGATCGTCGGCGCCAGCAGGTTGTCGCGCGAACGCACCATGGGATCGCACAGCACCCAGTCGCCGGCGGCCAGCGAGGCTGCGTCCGGCCCGCACGCACGCACACGGCCGACGCCGCCGGCGCCGGGGATCACCGGCGGCTCGAGCAGAAATTTGCGCTCGCCGCTGAAGACCTCGCCGGCATACGCCAGCACGCGGGCCGCGACGACGTCGACGATGACCTCGCCAGTGCCGAGCACGGGTTCGAGAACCTGCTCGACGACGAGCGGGGAGCCGATGGATTTGAAGATCGCTGCTTTCATGCCGGCCATCGTAGGCAGCGCCGCCGCGGCCATCCAGGCCCGGTACCATCCTGGGATTGAAAGTCCCTGCCTCAACAACCGCGGTCGACCCACGCCGCAAGGAACTCGGCGACTTCCTGCGCGCGCGCCGCGAACGCCTGAATCCGCAGAGCAGCGGCGTGGCGCTGCGCGGCCGGCGCCGCACGCCGGGGCTGCGGCGCGAGGAAGTGGCCGAACTGGCCGGCATCGGCGTCGACTGGTATCTCCGGCTCGAACAGGGGCGCGCGGTCAATCCGTCGGCGGCCACCGTCGACGCGTTGGCACGCGCCCTGCGTCTGAGCAAGGTGGAGCATGCGCATTTGCGTGAACTCACGCGCAGCGGCGCCCGTCGCGCGTTTGCCGTCGAAGCCGTTTCCGCCACGCTGCAGCGCCTGGTGCAGAGTCTGAATCAGCCCGCCTACGTGCTGGGCCGGCGTTGGGACGTGCTGGCCTGGAATGCGCCCGCCGATGAGATCTTCGCCTTCAGCCGCCTGCCGCAAGGCGAGCGCAACGTGCTGCTCATCGTGCTCACGCAGCCAGAGGCGCGGCGCCTGTTCGGCGCCGCCTGGTCCGGCGCCGCCAGGCGCATCGTCGGCCAGTTTCGCGTCAGCCACGACCTCTGGGCCGACGACCCGGCTTTCGTGACGCTGCTCCAGCGGCTGCACGATGGCTGCCCCGAGTTTTCCGCCTGGTGGGGAGCGCACGACGTGCGCGCCACCGCGGCAGGCACCAAGCTGCTGCACCATCCCAAAGACGGCCATCTCGTGTTCGAGCACACGAGCTTTCAGGTCAGCGACGAACCCGGCTGCAGGCTCGTGATCTACAACCGCATCTGATCACGCTGCGGCTGCGCGCCGCGGTGGCGGGCTCACTGCAGCCAGCGGAACGCGCGCTGCAGTTCGGCCACGCCGTCGTGTGCATAACAACGGCCGTGCGCCAGCAGCACACGCTCGGGCTGCCATGCCAGCATGCGCTGCAGCGAGCGCGCCGCCGCGCGCCTGTGGCCCCAGAAGCTCAAGCGCAGATCGAAGGGCAACTTGCCATCCGGATCGGCCGCGCCGCTCAGGCGCAGCAGCCAGCGCAACCCGCGCGGCAGGCGGCGCGGTTCGAAGTTCTCGATCAGGTCGGTGAGCACGAGTGTCGCGCTGGCTTTGTGGAAGAACACGACCTCGTGCAGAAAGCGGCTGCCGTGGAAGACGAGTTGCTCGATCTCGGCCGCCCAGTCCGGCGGCGCGCTGTCGCCCAGGTCGGCATCGAAAGACACGGCAACGCGATGCGCGACCGCGCGCTCGCGCACACCGGGCGAGGCCCAGCGACGTGCCTGCGGGTAGGCGCGCGCCCATTCGGCGATGTGCGCGTAGTGCAGCTTGTTCGGCGACACCAGATGGTGCACCGCGCCGAGCGCGTCGATCTGCCGGCGCAGGCCGGCGTCGAGCTGCACCGGCGAGTGGCACCACAGGCTGCCGCCGCCGAGCCGCACCACCGTCATGCGGGTGGGAAACAACAGCGCGATGCCGTACAGCCGCATCGTCACCGCCGGGCCGTCGACGATCCAGATGCCCTCGGCCACCGGCTTCAGCACGCCCAGCGGTTCGTAGAGATAGCCCACAGCTTCGTTCATGGCGCACCGCCGTTCATCAGCGCGCGCAGCGTCTGCAGCGTATCGGCTTCGTGCAGCGGCTTGTCGCTGCGCAGACGCAGCATGCGCGGGAAACGCACCGCGATGCCGCTCTTGTGGCGGCTGCTGGCGTTGATGCCTTCGAAGCCGAGCTCGAAGACCAGCGTCGGCGTCACGCTGCGCACGGGGCCGAACTTCTCCAGCGTGGTGGCGCGGATCACGCGGTCCACGGCCTTGAACTCGTCGTCGCTCAAGCCCGAATACGCCTTCGCGAACGGCACGAGCTGCAGCGCAGCGTCGAGCGCCGGCTCGCGCCGTGTGATGGCCTGCACCACCGCCTGCGCTTCGGCGGCGTCGGCCGGCGTCCGGTTCCAGACCGCGAAGGTGTAGTCGGTGTAGACGCTGGCGCGGCGGCCGTGGCCGGCCTGGGCGTAGATCAGCACGCAGTCCACCGACAACGGGTCGACCTTCCACTTCCACCACGTGCCGTCGGCCTTGGTGCGGCCGCTGCCGTAGCGCGACTGCAACTGCTTGAGCATGAAGCCTTCGACACCGCGCTCGCGCGCGCTCTTGCGCAGCGCCGCGTAGGCCGGCCAGTCGGCGGCCTCGACACGCGGCGAGGTGCGCAGCCGGCTGTCGCGCAGCAGCGTTTCAAGCTGCGCGCGCCGCTGCTGCTGCGGCCGCTCGCGCTGGTCGACGCCTCCCGCTTCGAGCAGGTCGTAGGCGACGAAGACCACCGGCGCATCGGCGAGCACCTTCTTCGTCAGCGTCTTGCGGCCGATGCGCTGCTGCAGCAGGTTGAACGGCGCCGGCGTCGGCGCATCGTCGAACCAGACCAGCACTTCGCCGTCGAGCACGGTGCCGTCGGGCAGCGGCTGGGCCAGCGCCACGATCTCCGGAAAACGCTCGCTCATCAGCTCTTCGCCGCGCGACCAGATCCAGACCCGGCCCGCGCGCTTGACGAGCTGCGCGCGGATGCCGTCGTACTTCCATTCCACCAGCCAGTGCGCCACCGCGCCCAGCGTCTCGGGCGCGGCCTGCAGCGCGTGGGCGAGGAAAAACGGATAGGGCTGGCCGCTGTGCTGCAGCGCCGTGGTGTCGGTGGCGATGAGCTGCTCGAACGCGGCCGCGCTGGGCGTGGCGCGCGCCTCGGTGTAGCCCATCAGGCGCTGGGCGACGAGCTTGCCGTCGATGCCCGCGTGTTCGGCCAGCGCGCGCTGCACCAGCAGCTTGCTGACGCCGACGCGAAAGCCGCCGCCGATCAGCTTCACGAGCAGGAAGCGGCCGTCGGCGTCGAGTTCGTCGAAGGCCGTGGCCAGCCGCTCACGTTGTTCGTCAGGCCCCAGGCCGCGCAGCGGCAGCAGCCGTTCTTCGACCCAGAAGGCGAGTCCGTGCTCGCTCTGCCGCGTGGGCGGCGGCAGCACATGGGCGATGGTCTCGGCAAGGTCGCCCACGGCCTGGTAGCAGGCGTCGAACAGCCAGTCGTCGATGCCGGCGCGCTCGCACGCCAGCGCGTGCAGCAGCGCCGTCGGCACCACCTGGCGCGGTTTGCCGCCGGCCAGGAAATACACCGCCCAGGCAGCGTCGGCCGGAGTTGCAGCCGCAAAGTAGCGCCGCAGCGCACGCACCTTGTCGCTCGTGGCGGTGCTGGCATCCAGGGCCTGGAACAGCGCGGCGAACAAGCGCATGTGCCGGCGCGTGGTTCAGGCGTTCAGTCCGGCCGCGGCTCGTGCACCAGCGTCACCGGCGCCGGGCTGTGCTGCAGCAAGGCCATCGCCACCGGGCCGATGGTGGCGCCCGGCTCGGCGCCGGCGGCCACGACGACGAGGTCGCAGCCGTAGTTCTCCACCAGGTCGACCAGCACATGGCCGGGGTCGCCGCCGGCGACTTCGCTTTCCCATTGCGCACCGGCGGCGCTGAGCAGCGCCTCGGCGGCGGCCAGCAGGTCGACACCGGCGGCGCGGCGCACGTCGTCCAGCACCGCCGGGTCGTGCGCCAGCACCACTTCATACAGCGACGGTGGCGGCTGCACGTTGGCCAGCACGTAGTCGCAGGGCAGGCCGAGTTCGCGCAGACGCAGCGCATGGCGCACCGCGTGCAGCGACGCCGCCGTGCCGTCCACCGGCAACAGGATCTTCATGGAGGGGTTGCTTTCGTGGTGAGCGGGTGCGCGCGCGGCGGCACCCAGGGGTCGCGCAGCGGCGTTTGCAGCGCCGCTTCGGGGGCAGAGGGTTCACGCCGCGTGGGTGGCGTGCCGGCATGGTCGAACGCAGGGCGGGCGCGCGCGGCAGCCAGCGCATGCACATTCGTTCGCTGTGCGGCGGCCAGAGCGCGCGGGGCGGCCAGTGCATCGGCATAGAAGGCGGCGAGATCGGCCTTCTGGCGCTGCCGCGTGCTGTCGGTCAGGTAGCTCATGTGGCCGCCAGGGTAGTCGCGAATCTGCAGCCGCGGTTCGTCGCCGAGCCGCGCGAGGTCGAGTTCGGTGACGCGAAACGGCGTCGCCAGATCGTGGTAGCCGCTGATGGCCAGCACGCGCAGCGACGCGTTCTGCGCCAGCGCGGCCTGCAGGTCGGGCACGCTGTCCGGATACGGCCGGCCGGCGTGGCCGAAGTCCCAGCTTGTGATGGCGTTGCTGGTGAGCACGTAGGTGGAATCGCTGCTGTAGCGCAGCAAGTCGCGCAGGTAGCTCGCCATCCTGCTGGCGAACGACGCGGTGATGACGTTGATGGACGGGTCGGCCTCGGCGCCGCCGGCCAGCGGGCTGCCCAGCGGCACGCTGACGCGGCCGTCGTAACGACCGGCCACGCTGCCGGCGATGAGGTGGAAACGAAAGGTTTCGGGGTCGAGGTTGAACTGCGCCGACCACAGCGACGCCGCGATGCCGGTGTAGCCCGCCAGCAGCGGCGGCAGGTCGGTGGGCACCGGGGCGCCGCCCAGAAAGGCGGCGTCGGCCGGGGCGTAGCGGCTGGCCGTGAAGTCGCGCAGTTCGGCCATGTGGGCGTCGATGTCGCCCGGTGGCGACTGGCTCAGGCCGTGGTAGGCGCCGACGGCGGCGTAGCTCGGCAGCACATTGGCGCAATCGCCCGTCTGCAGCACGCCGCAGTTGCTGTTGTAGTTCAGCGCCGGCGACTGCAGCACGACGCCGCTGAGCATCACGCCGGCGTCCTGCAGCCGGCGCGCCAGCACCGCGCTGCGCGGGCCGCCGTAGCTCTCGCCGTAGAGGAAACGCGGCGACGCCGAACGCCCGTTGGCGGCCAGCCAGCGCACGATGAAGTCGCGGAACACGGCGGCGTCGCTGTCCACGCCCCAGAAGCTTTGGTTGACGTAGGGTGTGATGGCTTCGGACCACCCGGTGCCCACGGCGTCGACGAAGACGAGGTCGCTGATGTCGAGCAGGCTCTCGCTGTTGTCGACCAGCGGAAATGGCGCCGCCGCGGCGCTGGCCGGCGCGCCGGTGACCAGGCGCTTCGGGCCGAACGAGCCCAGGTGCAGCCAGACGCTGGCCGAGCCCGGGCCGCCGTTGTAGAAGAAGGTCACCGGCCGGGCGGCGGCGGTGGCGCCGTCGGCCGTGTAGGCGACGTAGAACATCGACGCTTCGGCCGCAGCGCTGACGGGCTCGCGCGCGATCAGGTGGCCGGCCTGCGCGGTGTAGGCGATGCTGCGGCCGTTCAGCGTCAAGGTGTGGTGCGTCAGCGCTGCGGCCTCGGTGGCGCCGGGCAGCGCAGCAGCGGCGGCGGTGGAATAGGTGGCCGGGTCGTCATAGGCCACTTCGCCAGCGCCCAGCGGCGGCAGTTGCGGCGGCGGCGTGGTGGGTGCGGCGACGTCACCGCTGCCGCCGCCACAGCCCGCCAGCAGCAGGCCCAGCAGCGCCTGCAGCACGCCCCGTCGACACACGGCAAGCCGCTTCATGATCGTCACAGTGTGCCTGAGGCAGCGGCATCGTCGGTGCTGTCGTCGTTCGCGCCGTATTCGGTGCTGAAGCTGCCCGCCTGCAGGCCGTGCTGCTGCAGCCAGCGCACCATCACCGCTTCATAGCCGTGGGTGACGATGACGCGCGCCGCGCCGGTGGCGGCGATGGCGCTGTGCAGGCCGGGCCAGTCGGCATGGTCGCTGAGCACGAAACCGCGGTCCACGCCCTGGCGCCGGCGCGCGCCGCGAAGCTGCATCCAGCCGCTGGCGAAGGCGTCGCCGAAATCGCCGAAGCGGCGCGCCCACGCGCTGCCGTGCACCGCCGGCGGCGCGATCACGAGCGCACGCCGCAGCAGCGCCTTGTCGTTCATCTCGTCGAGCAGATGAGTGGCCGGCAGCGTGACGCCGGCGCTGCGATAGGCCGCATTCAGCGGCTCGACCGCGCCGTGCACGACGATGGGCCCGATGTCGGCGTCCACGCCCGCCAGCAGGCGCTGCGCCTTGCCGAAGCTGTAGGCCATCAACAGGCTCGCGCGGCCGTCGTCGGCATTGGCGCGCCACCAGGCGTTGATGTCGGCCAGCACCTCGGCCTGCGCGCGCCAGCGGTAGATCGGCAGGCCGAAGGTGCTTTCGGTGATGAAGCAGTCGCAGCGCTGCGGCTCGAACGGCGCGCAGGTGGTGTTCGCATCGCCGGCGCCGCTGACGAAGTAGTCGCCCGACGCCACCCAGACCTCGCCGCGATGTTCGATGCGCACCTGCGCCGAGCCCAGCACATGGCCGGCCGGGTGCAGGCTCACCTGCACGCCGTTGACGTGCAGCGCCTCGCCATAGGCCAGCGTCTGCAACGTGATCTCGCCCAGCCGCGCGCGCAGCACGCCGGCACTGTCGGCCTGCGCCAGATAGGCCGCGTGGCCGCGCCGCGCATGGTCGGCGTGGGCATGCGTGAGCACCGCACGCGAGACCGGGCGCCAGGGGTCGATGAAAAAGTCGCCCTGCGGGCAGTACAGGCCTTCGGCGCGCTGGACGACGAGGTCGGTGTTCATGCGCGCCGGCGCGGCCCTTCCACCGGCCGCAGAAAGGTCTTGCGGATGTCCAGCGACGAGCGCACGCCGATGTCCTGGCGATGCGCCGCCAGCCAGCGCTCGGCGGCGTCGCGCCCCAGGCCGTGCAGCGTCTGCAGAAAACGCAGGTCGGTGTTGAGCTTGCTCGACGGGTGCAGCGGCGCCAGCCCGTCTTCGTCGGCCACCATGTGCAGTCGCAGATGCTTATATTCGCCGGCGCTGATGCGGCCCTGCACGATGAGCCGCTGCACGAAGTCGATCGCACGCATCTCGCTGATGAGGCCGGCGTTGAAGGTGATCTCGTTGACGCGGTCGGCGATCTCGTCGCTGCTCTCGGGCGTGTGCGGGCGCACCAGCGGGTTGATCTTCACGAGCACGATGTCCAGCGCCGCGGTGTTGTAGATCAGCGGCCAGATCGCCGGGTTGCCGCTGTAGCCACCATCCCAGAACGGCTCGCCGTCGATCAGCACCGGCCTGAAGAGCTGCGGCAGGCAGGCCGATGCGAGCAGCGCCTCCAGCGACAGCTCGTCGCCGCTGAACACGCGCGGCTGCCCGGTGTGCACCGAGGTGGCAGTGATGAACAGCGACAACGGGCCGCGGCGCATCGCGTCGGCATCGACGTGACGTGCGGCGACGTCGCGCAGCAGGTTCAGGTCGTAGGGGTTGAACTGGCTCGGGCCGAAGCTGCGCAGCAACTGGTTGAACCACGCATAGGCGGGGTTGAAATCGAGGTTGAACGCGGCCAGGCCGAACGGGTTGAACGGCACCGCCGCGGCCATCGGGTTGCCGGCCGCCGCGACGCCGCCGAAACAGCCGCCGCCGCCGGCCACGTCGTGCCAGAACGCAGCCAGTGCATCACGCGCGCCGCTGCGGCCGCCCCGCGCGTAGCCGGTGGCCAGCACGGCGGCGTTGAGCGCGCCGGCGCTGGCGCCCGAGACGCCATCGAAGCCGACCCGTTCGTCTTCGAGCAGGCGGTCGAGCACGCCCCAGGTGAGGGCGCCGTGCGAGCCGCCGCCCTGCAGCGCGAGGTCGATGGTGACGGTGGCGGGCGGGCGCTTGCGGGTGGGCATGGTGAACGAAGCTCGGTCGACGGATGGCCCAGGTTAACGGGCTTCGTGACGACACACCAGGCGGCGCGCCGGCGGGGCATCGGCGAGCCGCTGCCTGGCGCGAGTTTGTCGCCGGTCTGCCGCTAGTAGCGTCCGGTGATGCCGGCGATGCGCAGATAGACATTGGCGCACCAGGCCACCAGGCCCCGCTGCAGCCAGCCGCGCCAGCCGCCGTGCAGCGGCGCGGTCAGCACTTCGGCCGACAACGCCACCGCGGCGTCGAAGCGCTCGGCAAGGGCGCGCGCGAAGTCGCGGTCGCGCACGACGACGTTGGCCTCCAGGTTCAGCAGCAGCGACAACGGGTCGATGTTGGAACTGCCCACCGTCGCCCAGTCGTCGTCGACCACCGCGACCTTGGCGTGCAGGAAGGCCGGCGTGTATTCGAAGATGCGCACGCCGCGCGCGCGCAGGTCGTCGTAGAGCACACGCGCGGCGAGCGCGGCGAAGCGGTAGTCGATCTTGCCCTGCAGCAGCAGCCGCACGGCGACACCGCGCCGGCCGGCCTGGCGCAGCGCACGCATGAAGCCGTGGCCCGGGTAGAAGTACGGCACCGCGATGTCCACACGTGAGCGCGCGGCGCGGATGGCGTCGACATAACTGCGCTCGATGGCGCGGCGCTGGCGCAGGTTGTCGCGCACGATGAAGGCGGCCCGCATCGGCTGCTGCGGGGCCGCATCGCTGCGCCGCGGGCGCGGGATGCGCAGGCGGCGCAGCAGCGCGCGCGTACGCGCCATCGGCGCCGCGCTGCGCGCCAGCAGCCGCGCTTCGCCGCGCCAACTGTGGCCGAGGTTCGCGCGCGACCACATTGCGCGGGCCGTTGCATGCACCTGCAGCGCCAGCGGGCCGCGCAGTTCGATGGCGAAGTCCAGCCGTGGCGCATCGCCCCAGCCGTGGCGCAGGTCGTGGCGATCGTCGATGATGTTGATGCCACCGACGAAGGCGACGCTCTCGTCGACGACGCACAGCTTCTGATGCAGGCGCCGCAGCTGCCCCGGCTGCAGCCAGGCATACCAGCGGTCGAGCGGGCGGAAGACCTCCAGGTGCACGCTCTCTGCATGCAGCCAGCCGCGCAGCGTGTGCAGCGTGGCCAGCGAGCCGAAGCCGTCGACGACCACATAGACCGCGACGCCGCGCCTGGCCGCCGCCACCAGCGCATCGGCAAGGCGGCGCGCGGCCGCATCGTCGCTGAAGATGTAGGTGGCGAACCAGACCTCGCGCTCGGCGCTGTCGATGGCCGCGCACAGGCGCGGAAAGAGTTCATCGCCGCCTTGCAGCAAGTCGATGCGGTTGCCGCCGACAAAACGCGGTCTGCGCACGCCGGCGCGGGCCCAGAACGATGCATCCTCGTCGCCGGCCGCGTCGTCGTGGCCGGCCATCAGGTCGGTTCCAGCTCGGCCACCAGCGGCAGGTGGTCGGACATGCGGGCCCAGGCCACGCCGCGCGGCACCATCGTGTTCACGCAGGCCAGGCCGCGCACGTAGAAGCGGTCGAGCGCAAACACCGGCGCCAACGACGGGAACGTCAGGCGCTGCGCGCGTGATGCATCGGGCGCCGTCGCGCGCGCCAGGCCGATGGCACGCATCGGCGCGTCGAGCTTCTCGCCCCAATCGTTGAAGTCGCCGGCCACCACCAGCATCGCGTCGCGCGGCACCACCGCTTCGATGAACGCGGCCAGGCGCTGCACCTGGCGCACGCGGCTGGCGTGCACGAGACCGAAGTGGGCGACGACGGCATGCACCGTGCTGCCGTTCCACGCCACCGGCACATGCAGCAGGCCACGCTGCTCGAAGCGGTGGTCGCTGACGTCGTGGTGGCCGATGTCGCCCATCGGCCAGCGCGACAAGAGCGCGTTGCCATGTTCGCCGTGGCGGGTGACGGCGTTGCTGCGGTAAGCCGCTTCGTAGCCTTCGGGGGCCAGGAAATCGGCCTGGCCCTGCGCCGGCCAGCCGAACGAGGTGCGCGCGAACTGGCGCGCGTCGCGCGTATGGAACAAGCGCACTTCCTGCAGGAACACGAGGTCGGCGTCGAACGACTCGACCGCCAGACCCAGGTTGTGGATTTCCAGCCGCTTGTTGCGGCCCATGCCGCGCACGCCCTTGTGGATGTTGTAGGTGGCCACGCGCAGCGAGCCGAAGCCGGTGTACGGCGGCATCAGCGTCGAGTTCATGGTGTGCAGCTTGTTCATCTACGGCAGGCTCAGAAATCGCGGCAGCATCAGCACCGCTTCGGCATTGCTGGGCGAAAAGCAGCGGTCCGCCGCCGCGCGCCACGGCAGCCAAAGGTAGCGCAGATGTTCGCGCGGGTTCAGCACCACCGGTGTACCCGCGGCCACCGTGAGGCCGAACACGTGTTCGGTGTTGTGCGTGACGCCGGGCGCATAGCGGTGCGCCCAGGTGGGATAGATCTCATAGACGTTGCTGAGTTGCCAGTCGCGCAACTCGCCCGTCGTGATGCCGGTTTCCTCGGCCACCTCGCGCCGTGCGGTGGCGGCCAGCGGTTCGTCGACGTGGTCGAGCGAGCCGGTCACGCTCTGCCAGAAGCCGGGGCGGTCTGCACGCTCGATCAGCAGCACCTGGCCGTCGGGCTGGTGGATCACCACCAGCACCGACAGCGGGATCTTCGGCGGCCTGTTCACACGCCGGTGCCGCGGGCTCAGGCCGGGTTGGCCGGGTTTGCGGACGGGTTGCGCAGCCGGATGTGCAGTTCGCGCAGCTGCGCTTCGTCGACGTGGCCGGGCGCGCCGGTCAGCAGATCCTGCGCACGCTGTGTCTTCGGGAACGCGATGACGTCGCGGATGCTGTCGCTGCCCGCCATCAGCGTGATCAGGCGGTCCAGCCCGAACGCCAGGCCGCCGTGCGGCGGCGCGCCGTACTGCAGCGCGTCGAGCAGGAAGCCGAACTTCAGCTTCGCGTCCTCGGGCGTGATCTTCAGCGCATCGAAGACCTTGCTCTGCACCTCGGCACGGTGGATGCGCACCGAGCCGCCGCCGAGCTCCCAGCCGTTGAGCACCATGTCGTAGGCCTTGGCGACGCAGGCGCCGGGGTCGGTGTCCATCAGGTTCTCGTGGCCGTCCTTCGGCGCCGTGAACGGGTGGTGCACGGCGTTCCAGCGCTGCGCCTGGTCGTCGTATTCGAACATCGGGAAGTCCACCACCCACAGCGGCGCCCATCGGTCCTCGAACAAGCCGTGCGCGCGGCCGAACTCGCTGTGGCCGATCTTCACGCGCAGCGCGCCGAGCGCGTCGTTCACGACCTTGGCCTTGTCGGCGCCGAAGAAGATGAGGTCGCCGTTGCAGGCGCCGGTGCGCGCGACGATCTCGGCGATGGCCGCATCGTGCAGGTTCTTCACCACCGGGCTCTGCAGGCCTTCGCGGCCCTTGGCAGCGTCGTTGACCTTGATCCACGCCAGCCCCTTGGCACCGTAGATCTTCACGAACTCGGTGTAGGCGTCGATCTCGCCGCGGCTCATCTCGCTGCCACCGGGCACGCGCAGCGCGGCGACGCGGCCGCCGGCCATCGTCGCCGGGCCCGAGAAGACCTTGAAGTCGACCGTTTTCATGACGTCGGTGAGCTCGGTGAACTCGAGCTTGACGCGCAGGTCGGGCTTGTCGCTGCCGTAGCGGTGCATCGCCTCGCCGTAGGTCAGCTCGACGTAGACCGGCAGTTCGACGCCGAGCGCCTTGCGGAACACGGTGCGGATCATGCCTTCGGTGATGGCGCGGATCTCGTCTTCGCCGAGGAACGAGGTCTCGATGTCGATCTGCGTGAACTCGGGCTGGCGGTCGGCGCGCAGGTCTTCGTCGCGGAAGCACTTGGTGATCTGGTAGTAGCGGTCGAAGCCGGCCACCATCAGCAACTGCTTGAAGAGCTGTGGGCTCTGCGGCAGTGCGAAGAACTGGCCGTCGTGCACGCGCGAAGGCACCAGGTAGTCGCGCGCGCCTTCGGGCGTGCTCTTGGTCAGCATCGGGGTCTCGATGTCGACGAAGCCCTGCTCGTCGAGGTACTTGCGCACTTCCATCGCCACGCGGTAGCGCAGCATCAGGTTCTTCTGCATCTGCGGCCGCCGCAGGTCCAGCACGCGGTGCGTCAGGCGCACGGTCTCGGAGAGGTTTTCGTCGTCGAGCGGGAATGGCGGCGTGACACTGGCGTTGAGCACTTCCAGCTCGTGCGCGAGCACCTCGACGCGGCCGCTCGTGAGGTTGGCGTTTTCGGTGCCGGCCGGGCGCGCGCGCACCTTGCCGACGATCTTCAGGCAGAACTCGTTGCGCACGTCCTCGGCGGTGGCGAACATCGCCGCGCGGTCGGGGTCGCAGACCACCTGCACCAGGCCTTCGCGGTCGCGCAGGTCGATGAAGATCACGCCGCCGTGGTCGCGCCGGCGGTGGGCCCAGCCCATCAGCGTGACGGTCTGGTCCATCAGCGTTTCGCTGACCAGGCCGCAATAGGTCGTTCTCATGGCATCACTCCAAACAAATCTTGTCGAATCGGGGTTCAGGCGTTTGCAGGCTGTGCGCCCTTCAGGACCGGCCGCGCGCCTGGCGGGGGGCTGAGGCGGCCAGCCCCGTCAATTTCGTGCCGTGGCCTCGGCGATGGTCTCGCCGGGCGCCACGACGCCCATCGAGATCACGTACTTCAGCGCCTCGTCCACGCTCATGCCGAGTTCACGCACCTCGGCGCGCGGCATCATCAGGAAAAAGCCCGAGGTGGGGTTCGGCGTCGTCGGCACATAGACGCTGACGAAGTCGCCCGCCAGATGCGCCTGCACCTCGCCGCCCGGGCGCCCGGTGACGAAGGCGATGGTCCACGAACCCGCACGCGGGTACTGCACCAGCACGGCCTGGCGGAAGGCGTTGCCGCTGCTGGAAAACAGCGTGTCCGAGACCTGCTTGACCGAGCTGTAGATCGACTTGACGATCGGGATCTTGTGCAGCACGCGGTCGGACTGGCGCAGCCACCACTGGCCGACGAAGTTGGCCGCAAACACGCCCGTCAGCAGCAGGCCGACGGCGAGCACGACGACACCCAGGCCGGGTATCTCGCGCAGGCGTTCGATGCCGTCGTGCGCCGACATCGGCAGCACCGCCTGCGATGCCGACAGCAGGCTTTCGAAGACGCCGTTCATCGCGCCCAGCAGCCATGACAGCACCCAGATCGTGATGCCCAGCGGCAGCCAGACCAGCAGGCCGGCAAGGATGTATTTCTTCACGCGAGCTGTCCTCTCGCGCGCTAGGAGCCGCTGGGCGGCGGCGCGGCGGCCGGCGGCGGCGCGGCCGGCTTGCTGTCGGCCTTGCCCTCGGACTTGCCCTCGGACTTGCTCTCGGCCTTGCTCTCGGCTTTGGCGTCGCCTTTGCGTTCGGCTTTGGCGTCGGTCTTCGGCGCCGGCGCATCCGCGGCCTTGTCACCGCCTTTTGCCTCGGCGGCCGCTGCGGCTTCGTCCTTTTTCGCTCCCGCGCCGCCGCGGAAATCGGTGACGTACCAGCCCGAGCCCTTGAGCTGGAAGCCGGCGGCCGTGACCTGCTTGGCATAGGCCGCGGCGCCGCAGGCGGGGCAGACCGTCAGCAGCGGGTCGGACATCTTCTGCAGCACGTCCTGCGCGTGGCCACAGGCCGCGCAGCGATACGCGTAGATCGGCATGGCTCCAAGCCTTTGATTTGAAAAGCGGAATTGTAAGGGTTCGTCCTAGGACGCCAATCCCGGCAGCAACCACACCGCGACCAGCCCGGCGACGAAGCCCAGGCTCAGCCAGAGCAGCCCGCGCAGCAGCCGGTTGGTGCGCCGCTGCTCGGCCAGCAGGGCCGTCAACAGCAGCGGCTGCGCCGCATGCTCGCTGCGCTGCAGTGCCTGGTGCACCAGGCGCGGCAGTTCCGGCAGGAGCTGCGCGTAGCGCGGCGCTTCCTTCTTCAGCCGCTCGACGAGGCCGCGCCAGCCGATCTGCTCGTTCATCCAGCGCTCCAGGAATGGCTTGGCGGTGGACCAGAGGTCGAGCTCGGGGTCGAGCTGGCGGCCCAGGCCTTCGATGTTCAGCAGCGTCTTCTGCAGCAGCACGAGCTGGGGCTGGATCTCGACGTTGAAACGGCGCGAGGTCTGGAACAGCCGCATCAGCACCTGGCCGAGCGAGATGTCCTTCAGCGGGCGGTCGAAGTGCGGCTCGCAGACGGCGCGGATCGCACCTTCGAGCGCGTCGATGCGCGTGTCCGGCGGCACCCAGCCCGACTCCACGTGCAGTTCGGCCACACGCTTGTAGTCGCGCCGGAAAAACGCGATGAAGTTGTAGGCGAGGTATTCCTTGTCGGTCTCGGTGAGCGTGCCGATGATGCCGAAGTCGAGCGCGATGTAGCGGCCGAAAGTGGCCGGCGCCAGGCTCACCTGGATGTTGCCCGGGTGCATGTCGGCATGGAAGAAGCCGTCACGAAAGACCTGGGTGAAGAAGATCGTGACGCCGTCGCGCGCGAGCTTGCGGATGTCGACACCGGCATCGCGGATGCGCTCGATCTGGTTGATCGGCACGCCGTGCATGCGCTCCATCACCAGCACCGTGGGCGTGCACAGCTCCCACACCATCTCGGGCACCAGCACGAGGTTCAGCCCGTCCATGTTGCGCCGCAGTTGCGCTGCGTTGCTGGCCTCGCGCACGAGGTCGAGCTCGTCGTGCAGGTAACCGTCGAATTCGGCCACCACCTCGCGCGGCTTCAGCCGCTTGCCGTCGGCCGAGAGCCTTTCGACCCAGCGCGCCAGCGTGTGCAGCAGCGCAAGATCGTCGTCGATGACGGCCAGCATGCCCGGGCGCAGCACCTTCACCGCCACCTCGCGCCCGCCCTTGAGGGTGGCGAAATGCACCTGCGCGATCGACGCGCTGGCCACCGGCTCGGCCTCGAAGCTCAGGAACACTTCGGTGATGGGCTTGCCATAGGCCTTCTCGACCAGACGTTTCGCCTCGGCGGCCGCAAACGGCGGCACGCGGTCCTGCAGCTTGGCCAGTTCGTCGGCGATGTCGCGCGGCAGCAGGTCGCGCCGCGTCGACAGCACCTGGCCGAACTTGACGAAGATCGGCCCCAGCCGTTCGAGCCCGCGGCGCAGCCGTTCACCGCGCGGTGCATCGAGCCGGCGCCCGAGCGTGACCAGGCGCACCAGCGCGCGCACCCAGCGCTGGCGGAAGGCCGACAGCGCCACCTCGTCCAGCCCGAAGCGCAGGACGGTGAAGACGATGAAGATCAGGCGCGCGAGGTGGCGCATTCAGCGCTGCATTCAGAGGCCCGGGCGCACGCGGTCGCGAAGCTGTCCCGCACCTTGCAGCGCCGCGCGCAGCGCGGCCGCGAGCGCCGAGCCGAGCCGGTGCATCTGCTGCGCCACCAGCGGGCCGAACAGGCGTTCGAGGTCGTCGGCCACGTCCCAGCGCAGATTCTGCATGAGCCAATTCACGTCGCCGGCGAGCTGCGCGTCACCTTCGATGGCGGCCGTCGGTCGTTCGCCGAGCAGCGCGCGTGACATCAGCGCGGCCGGGTTGGCGGCGTCGACGCGCAGCGTCAGGTCGACGGCATCGGCCTCGTGCTCGGGGCCCAGCCATTCCAGCATGCCGGCCGGCGTGACGCGGAACACGCAGGCCGGTGGCGCCGGCAGCAGCGCCGGCCAGCGGTCGAGCACCAGGCCCAGCGTGCGCCCGGCATGCGTCTTCAGGCGCGTGGTGGCCACGCTTTCGCTGCCCAGGATGTGGTTGACCACCAGGGTCAGGCGTTCCATCACCGCCGGTGCGAGCACGCTGTTGAGTGTGGCAAACATCGAACGATTGTAGGCAGGGCCGCCCCCCCACATCGACGGCAGGCGGCCGGCGGGTGGACGCAATTGGGCGACAATCTTCCTCCGACACCAGCGAGTCGCGCCGGGCTGCGCACGCTTTTTCCCTTTCGGGGCGGCCCTTTTACTTCGCTGCCTGCCCTCACGGCCTGTCGTCACACCGATGTTCGAAGACCGAAGCTACAAACGAACCTTCTACAGCGCACCGCAGTCGGTGACGTCGTTCGTGGCCGCGTTCCTGGAGCCCACCGTCACGGTGCTGGTGTACCTGCTGGTGTCGGCGGCGTTCGACGAGCCCATCGTGCGCTCGGACCTGACGCTGTGCCTGCTGATCTTCGCCCTCACCTTCCCGGGTCGCAACCGCTTCGAGGACCGGCCGCTGAACGCCGCGGTGGACATCAGCACCTCGTGGCTGAGCCTGCTCACCATCCTGGCGCTGTGCGGCTACGCGACGCGCAGCCTGGGTTTTTTCGACTTCGACGTGCTGCTGTGGTGGGCGCTGCTGACGCCGGCGCTGCAATGGATGGCATTTTTCGCCGGCCGCAAGTTGCTGCGCTACCGCGCCGCGCTGCCGGGCAACCGGCGCAGCGCGGTGATCGTCGGCGCCGGCACGCTGGGCGTGAAGGTGTCGCGCGCGTTCGAGGCACGCGGCGGCGTCGGGCTGTCGTTCGTGGGCTATTTCGACGACCGCACCGACGACCGTGTCGACTTGGCCGCCGCCGGGCAACGCCTGGGCAACCTGCGCGACGCCGCACCCTATGTGCGCGCGCAGGGCGTCAACGAGGTCTACGTCACCCTGCCGCTGGGCTCGCAGCCGCGCATCGTCGAACTGCTGGAACAGGTGCAGGGCACAACGGCGTCGGTGTTCTACGTGCCCGATGTCTTCGGCATCAGCATCATCCAGGGCCGGCTCAAGGACATGAACGGCGTGCCGGTGGTGGGCATCTGCGAGACACCGTTCACCGGCACCAACGATCTCGTCAAACGCGTCTCGGATATCGTTCTGGGCAGCCTGATCCTGCTGCTGATCACGCCGGTGCTGATCGCCATCGCGATCGGCGTCAAGCTCAGCTCGCCGGGGCCGGTGATCTTCAGGCAGCGGCGCAACGGCCTGGACGGCAGCGAGATCGTGGTCTACAAGTTCCGCTCGATGCGCACCCAGGACGACGGCGCCGTGGTGCGCCAGGCCACCAAGGACGACCCGCGCATCACGCCCTTCGGCGCCTTCATCCGCCGCACCTCGCTGGACGAACTGCCGCAGTTCATCAACGTGCTGCAGGGCCGCATGAGCATCGTCGGCCCGCGCCCGCACGCGGTGGCCCACAACGAACAGTACCGGCAGATGATCAAGGCCTACATGGTGCGCCACAAGGTCAAGCCCGGCATCACCGGCTGGGCCCAGGTCAACGGCCACCGTGGCGAGACGGAGACGGTGGAGAAGATGCGCTCGCGCGTCGAATACGATCTGGAGTACCTGCGCAACTGGTCGCTCGGGCTGGACCTGCAGATCATCGCGCGCACCGTCAAACTCGTCTTCTTCGACCGCAATGCCTACTGAGGGCGGACACGCTGTGCAATCCTTCGAAAGACATGCCATGACCGGATGCCGATTGCTGCCTCTGCTGATGCTCGTGCTGGCCGGCGCGGCGGGCGCCGAAACGAGCCCGTACTACATCGGGGTGTCGCAGGCGTTTTCGCACAATACGAACCTGCTCGGCCTGCCCGACGACGCGGCAACGCCGGCCGGCTTCTCGAAGTCCGACACCACGTCGTCGACTTCGCTGCTGGCGGGGCTGGATCAGCCCATCGGGCGCCAGCACCTGTTCGGCGACGTCGCGCTGCGCTACAACCGCATGGCCCACAACGACATCTACAGCAACACCAGCTATTCGCTCGCGGGCGGGCTCGACTGGTCGACCATCAATCGCATCTCGGGGAGCGTGAATCTCAAGATCGATCGCAGTCTAGCGAGCTTTTACACCGTGCAGATCGGCTTCCTGACAAAGAAGAATGTCCAGACCACGGGGCAATTCGACGCCGCGGTGCGGGCAGGCGTCAACAGCCTGTGGACCACGGAGGCCACGCTGGGCCTGCATCGCGTCGATTACTCGGCAGAGGAATACGAGGGTCGCGAGTTCCGCCAGACCGTCGGGTCGCTGGGCGCCAAGTACCACCCGAGTGCCGCCAGCACCTTCGGCATTGCAGTGCGCGACTCGTCAGGCCGCTATCCCAAATTCCGCCAATTGCTCGACGGCAGTGTGCAAGCCGACGAATTCACGCGCCAGGATCTGGATTTCACCGCCCGCCTCCTGCCCACCGGCGCGACCACGCTGAACGCACGCCTGAGCTTCAGCCATACGCGCTACGACATCGCAACCCAGCGCGACTTCTCCGGCATCACGGGGCGCCTGGGGTGGGACTGGCAGCCCACCGGCAAACTGCACTTCAAGACCGAACTCATACGCGAGCCAGGCCAGGAGTCGTATTTCCTCAGCGTCTTCGTTCCCGACGCCACGGTGGACTACAGCCGCATTGCGACATCGCTGCGCTGGCGGGGAGACTACCAGCTCGATGCCAAGATCGCACTCAACACCACGATGGTTTTAACGCGCAGCTCCCTCACGAGGACCGTCGAACTCACCGGTCTGCCGGGCAACCAGGACACCGGCAGCGAGAGCCGCAGCAACTTCGCCATCGGCGCCACCTGGACGCCGCTGCGCAGCGTGCAGCTCGGCTGCGACCTCGGCCGCCAGCAGCGCAGCGGCACGCCGCCGCTGTCGTCCGACCTGCACGCCACCACCTACTCCTGCTACGGCCAGCTCACCCTGCAATAGCGCCCGATGCCCACCATCCTGCTCAGCGGCGCCACCGGCTACATCGCGTCGCACACCTGGCTGGCGTTGTGGCAGGCCGGCTTCGATGTCGTTGGCGTCGACAACTTCAGCAACAGCTCGCCCGAGGTACTGAACCGGCTGCGCGAACTGGGTGACCGCGAGCCGCGGTTCGAACGTGCCGACATCTGCGATGTGCCTGCGGTCGAACAGATCTTCCAGCGCCACAGCATCGATGCCGTCGTGCATTTCGCGGCGCTGAAGGCGGTGGGCGAATCGACGCAGCAGCCGCTGGCCTACTACGCCAACAACATCGGCGGCCTGCTCACCGTGTGCCAGGCGATGCAGCGCCACGCGGTGCGGCGCTTCGTCTTCAGTTCCAGCGCCACCGTGTATGGCGACCCGCAAGCGCTGCCCATCCCTGAGAGCGCGCCGCTGAGCGCGACCAACCCCTACGGCCAGAGCAAGCTCATCGGCGAGACCGTGCTGCGTGATCTGGGCCATGCCGACGCGCTGTGGCAGACCGCCTGCCTGCGTTATTTCAACCCGGTGGGTGCACACGAAAGCGGCCGCATCGGCGAAGACCCGCGCGGCACGCCGAACAACCTGATGCCCTACGTGGCGCAGGTGGCCGTCGGCCGCCGGCCGCGGCTGATGGTCTACGGCGACGACTACGACACGCCCGACGGCACCGGCGTGCGCGACTACATCCACGTCGTCGACCTCGCCGAAGGCCATGTCGCGGCGCTGCGCCGGCTGTTCGATGCGGCCGGCGGCTTCATCGTCAACCTCGGCACCGGCCGCGGCCACAGCGTGCTCGAACTGGTGCAGGCCTACGAGCGTGCCAGCGGCCGCAGCGTGCCCTACGACATCGCCGGGCGCCGCGCCGGTGATGTCGCTGCCTGTTATGCCGACCCCGCGCTCGCGCAGACGATGCTCGGCTGGCAGGCGCGCCACGACCTGGACCGCATGTGCGCCGACAGCTGGCGCTGGCAGTCGCTCAACCCGAACGGATTCCAGACATGACGCTCGCCGTGCAGCCCGTCATCATGGCCGGCGGCTCCGGCACGCGGCTGTGGCCGTTGTCGCGTGCCGGCTTTCCCAAGCAGTTCCTCGTGCTCTCAGGCAACAGCAGCCTGTTCCAGCAGGCCGCGACGCGGCTGAAGCGCCTGGGCGACGAGCACCTGGCCGTTGCCGCGCCGCTGGTCGTCGGCAACGAAGAGCATCGTTTCCTGGTGCTCGACCAGTTGCGCGAAGTGCGCTGCGAGCCCGCGGCCGTGCTGCTCGAACCGCTGGGCCGCAACACCGCGCCGGCGGTGACGCTGGCCGCGCTGCAGGCGCTGGAAGGCACGGGCGCGGCGGCCGACCCGGTGCTGGTGGTGGTCTCGTCTGACCAGACCGTCACCGACGACGCGGCGTTCACGGCGGCGCTGCGGCGCGCGGTGCACGTGGCCGCCGGCGGCGCCATCACCATCCTGGGCATTCCGCCGAGCCGGCCGGAAACGGGCTATGGCTACATCCGCGCCGAAGCCGAAGCAGATGGCGCCGCCGCGGGCGCCGCACGGGTGGCCGAGTTCGTCGAAAAACCCGACCAGGCGACCGCCGAAAAGTATCTCGCGGCCGGCGGCTACTTCTGGAACGCCGGCATGTTCGTGCTCAGGGCCAGCGTGTGGCTGGCGGCGCTGGAGCGCTTTCGGCCCGACATCGCCGCCGCCTGCCGCGCGGCCTGGGCCGGGCGCGCCAGCGACGCCAGCTTCGTGCGCCCGGGCAAGGCCGAGTTCGCGGCCGTGCCGGCGGAATCGGTGGACTACGCGGTGCTGGAACGCTGCCCCGGCAGCGACATCGAGATCCGCATGGTCGAGCTCGATGCCGGCTGGAACGACCTCGGCGCCTGGGAAGCGGTGTGGCAGGTGGCGGCCAAGGACGCGGCCGGCAACGCCAGCAGCGGCGACGCCATCGTCAACGACAGCCGCAATACGCTGGTGCACGCGACGAGCCGGCTCGTCGGCGTGGTCGGCCTGAGCGACGTCGTCGTCGTCGAGACAGCCGATGCAGTGCTGGTGGCCGACCGCAAACGCAGCCAGGACGTGAAGGCCATCGTCAACCAGCTCGGCGCCGAACAACGCGGCGAACACGCGCTGCATCGCAAGGTGCACCGGCCCTGGGGCTGGTACGACAGCATCGACAGCGGCCCGCGCCACCAGGTCAAGCGCATCATGGTCAAGCCCGGCGCCAGCCTGAGCCTGCAGATGCACCACCACCGCGCCGAACACTGGATCGTCGTCAGCGGCACCGCCGAAGTCACCAACGGCGACAAGCTCATCATGCTCACCGAAAACCAGAGCACCTACATTCCGCTCGGCCAGACGCACCGTCTGGCCAACCCCGGCAAGGTGCCGCTGGAGATCATCGAAGTGCAATCGGGCAGTTATCTCGGCGAAGACGACATCGTGCGCTTCGAAGACACCTACGGAAGGAAGTGAGCCACCCCCGCAGCGCCTGTGGCGCTTGATGGTGGGCGCCCGAGCGCTCGCAGGAGAAAAGCAAACTCATGACGATTCTGATCACCGGCGGCGCCGGCTTCATCGGCAGCAACTTCGTGCTCGACTGGCTGGCCGCACCCGAAACCCGCGACGAGCCGGTGGTGAACCTCGACGCCCTCACCTATGCCGGCAACCTGCAGAACCTGGCATCGCTTCAAGGTGATGCGCGCCACGTCTTCGTGCAGGGCGACATCGGCGACCGCACCTTGCTCGACCGCCTGCTGGCGGACCACCAACCGCGCGCGGTGCTGCACTTCGCCGCCGAAAGCCACGTCGACCGCAGCATCCTCGGCCCCGGCGCGTTCATCAAGACCAACGTCGAGGGCACGTTCACGCTGCTGGAAGCGGTGCGCACCTACTGGATGGCGCTGCAAGGCGATGCGAAGCAGGCCTTCCGTTTCCACCACGTCAGCACCGATGAGGTCTACGGCAGCCTCGCGCCCGACGCGCCGGCATTCACCGAAGCCCACGCCTACGAACCGAACAGCCCGTATTCGGCCAGCAAGGCTGCCAGCGACCACCTCGTGCGTGCGTGGCACCACACCTACGGCCTGCCGGTGCTGACCACCAACTGCAGCAACAACTACGGGCCCTTCCATTTCCCCGAGAAGCTGATCCCGCTGATGATCGTCAACGCGCTCGCCGGCAAGGCGCTGCCGATCTATGGCGACGGCCTGCAGGTGCGCGACTGGCTGTACGTGGGCGACCACTGCAGCGCCATCCGCGCCGTGCTGGCGCGCGGGCGCGTCGGCGAGGTCTACAACATCGGTGGCTGGAACGAGAAGCCCAACCGCGACATCGTGCACAGCGTCTGCGCGCTGCTCGACGAACTGCGGCCCAGTGCCGAAGGGCCGTACACGCGGCTGATCACGCACGTCAAGGACCGCCCGGGCCACGACCGGCGTTATGCCATCGACGCGCGCAAGATCGAGCGTGAACTGGGCTGGCGGCCGGCCGAGACCTTCGAGTCGGGCATCCGCAAGACCGTGCAGTGGTACCTCGCGCACGCCGACTGGGTGGCCAATGTGCAGAGCGGCGGCTACCGCGACTGGCTGGCTGCCAACTACAGCGCGCGCTGATGAAACTTCTGCTGCTCGGCAAGAACGGCCAGGTGGGCTGGGAATTGCAGCGCGCGCTGGCGACGTTCGGCGAGCTGGTGGCGCTGGACTTCGACAGCCCCGGGCCCTGGCAGGCCGACTTCAGCCGGCCCGACGATCTGCCCGGCATGCTGCAGGCGCTGCGCCCGGACATCATCGTCAATGCCGCCGCCCACACCGCGGTTGACAAGGCCGAGAGCGAGCCCGAACTGGCACGCACGCTGAATGCCACCGCGCCCGGCATCGTCGCACAGCACGCCGCGGCGCTGGGCGCCTGGCTGGTGCACTACAGCACCGACTACATCTTCGACGGCAGCGGCGACGAGCCGCGCAGCGAAGACGCCGCCACCGCGCCACTGAACGTCTATGGCCACAGCAAGCTCGAAGGCGAGCAGCTCATCCGCGCCAGCGGCTGCAAGCATCTGATGCTGCGCACGAGCTGGGTCTACGCGGCGCGCGGCGGCAACTTCGCGAAGACGATGTTGAAGCTGGCGGCCGAGCGTGAGCAACTCAGCGTCGTCGCCGACCAGATCGGCGCGCCGACCGGTGCCGACCTGCTGGCCGACGTCACTGCCCACGCGCTGCGCTGCTGCATCGCGCGGCCCGAGCTTGGCGGCACCTACCACTGCGTGGCCGGCGGCGAAACGAGCTGGCACGGTTATGCGCGCTTCGTCATCGAGCAGGCGCGGCGCGCCGGGCGGCCGATCAAGGTGGCGCCCGATGCCGTGCAGCCGGTGCCCACCAGCGCCTTCCCGACACCCGCGCGGCGGCCGCTGAACTCGCGCCTGGACACGGCGAAAATCCAGCGTGCGTTCGGTCTTCAACTTCCGCCGTGGCAGCATGGCGTCGAACGCATGCTCACCGAAGTGCTCGGCACATGACACAAACCTCCATGCAACGCAAAGGCATCATCCTCGCCGGTGGCTCCGGCACCCGGCTGCACCCGGCCACGCTGGCGCTGAGCAAACAGCTACTGCCGGTGTACGACAAGCCGATGGTCTACTACCCGCTGAGCACGCTGATGCTGGCCGGCATACGCGATGTGCTCGTCATCAGCACGCCGCAGGACACACCGCGCTTCGAGGCGCTGCTGGGCGACGGCAGCCGCTGGGGCATGAACCTGAGCTATTGCGTGCAGCCCAGCCCCGACGGCCTGGCGCAGGCCTTCATCCTCGGCCGCAACTTCGTCGGCGGCGCGCCCAGCGCGCTGGTGCTGGGCGACAACATCTTCCACGGCCACGACCTGCACGCACTTCTGGCGCGCGCCCACCAGCGGCCGGCCGGCGCGTCGGTGTTCGCCTATCACGTGACCGACCCCGAGCGTTATGGCGTCGTCGAATTCGACGCCGCGCGGCGTGCGCTGAGCATCGAAGAAAAGCCGAAGCAGCCGAAGAGCCCCTACGCCGTCACGGGGCTGTATTTCTACGACGCGCAGGTGTGCGACATCGCCGCCGCCATCCAGCCCAGCGCACGCGGCGAACTCGAGATCACCGAGGTCAATGCGCAGTACCTGCGCCAGAGCCAGCTCAACGTCGAGATCATGGGCCGCGGCTACGCGTGGCTGGACACCGGCACCCACGACAGCCTGCTCGATGCGGGGCAGTTCATCGCGACGCTCGAAAAGCGCCAGGGCCTGAAGGTGGCGTGCCCGGAAGAGATCGCGTTCCGCGCCGGCTGGATCAGCGCCGAGGCGCTGGAACGGCAGGCCCAGCCGATGCTGAAAAACGGCTACGGCCAGTACCTGTTGAAGCTGCTGCGCGAGCAGGCTCTGCGATGAAGCTGGTGGCCGCGCCGTTGCCCGGCGTCGTGATCGTCGAGCCCACGCTGTTCGGCGACGACCGGGGCTGGTTCATGGAAAGCTTCCACGAAGCGCGCTGGCAGGCGGGCCTGGCCGAACTCGGCCTGCCGCCAAGCCGCCGCTTCGTGCAGGACAACCATTCGTGTTCGCGCGCCGGCGTGCTGCGCGGCCTGCATTTCCAGCGCGCGCCGCACGCGCAGGGCAAACTGGTGCGCGTGGTGCAGGGCGCGGCCTTCGACGTGGCAGTGGACATACGCCGCGACTCGCCGCTTTTCGGGCACTGGTTCGGCACCGAGCTGAACGCGGTGAACCGGCGCCAGGTGTGGATCCCCGAGGGCTTCGCGCACGGTTTCCTGGCGCTGCAGGACGACACGCATTTCCTCTACAAGACCACCGACGTCTACGCGCGTGACAGCGAAGGCGCGGTGCGCTGGGACGACCCCGCCATCGGCATCGTCTGGCCGCTGCCGCCCGGCCTGCAGGCACCGCTGCTGGCGGCCAAGGACGCGGCGGCGCCGCTGCTGGCCGAAGTGGCGCCCTGACGGTCGGCCTGAAACGTTCGCACAAACAAAAACCGCAGCCTGAAGCTGCGGTTTTTTCGTCAGGCAGCGGCCGCGTGGGCCGCGTGCAAGCTCAGACGGCGCGAATGTTCGCGGCTTGCGGGCCCTTCTGGCCCTGCTTCACCTCGAACTCGACCCGTTGGGCTTCGGCCAGGCTGCGAAAGCCGGTGCCGCCCTGGATTTCGCTGAAGTGAGCGAACAGATCCTTGCCGCCACCGTCCGGCGTGATGAAGCCAAAACCCTTGCCATCATCGAACCACTTCACGGTGCCAGTTTGCGTAGTCATCAAAACAATCCAATCAAGAAAAAAAGCTGCGCAGCAAATGCCGTCGCAGTGCAAATCCACGCAAGAAAATCACCGGAGCAGGGATTTCAATCAGCGGCCACGCGCGCATCAGAAGATGGTGGGGCCGCCGCCAGAAGACCGTCAGACAATGGTCTTGAGCAAGTTCGCTGCGCGCATTATGCACCACGAGGCGCCAAGCCCCTGCGCCTTCAGTTGGCGCCGCGGCCGATGCCCCGGTAGTCGATGCCCAGCGTGCGCATGAATGCGGGCTCGTAAAGGTTGCGGCCGTCGAAGATCAGCGGCTGCTTCAGCGTCGCCTTGATGGCGTCGAAGTCGGGGTTACGGAACTCCTTCCACTCGGTGATGAGCACCAGCGCGTCGGCGCCTTGCAGCGCCTGCTGCTGGCTGTCGACGAACTGCAGCCCGGCGGGCTCGCCGATGACGCGCCGCGCCTCGTCCATCGCCACCGGATCGTAGGCGCGCAGCGTGGCGCCACGGCGCAGCAGTTCGGCGACGATGACGCGGCTGGGCGCGTCACGCATGTCGTCGGTGTTGGGCTTGAAGGCCAGGCCCCAGAGTGCGAAGGTACGGCCCGAGAGGTCGTTGCCGAAGCGGGCGACGATCTTGTCGACGAGCACCCCCTTCTGGCGCTCGTTGGCCGCTTCCACCGCCTTCAGCACGCCCAGCGAGAGCTGGTTCTCCTGGCCGGTGTGGATCAGCGCCTTCACGTCCTTCGGAAAGCAGCTACCGCCGTAGCCCGCGCCCGGATACAGGAAGTGGGTGCCGATGCGCGGGTCGCTGCCGATGCCCTTGCGCACCTGCTCGATGTCGGCGCCCACCTTCTCGGCCAGCAGCGCCAGTTCGTTCATGAAGCTGATGCGCGTGGCCAGCATCGCGTTCGCCGCGTACTTGGTGAACTCGGCGCTGCGCAGGTCCATCAACTGCAGACGGTCGTGGTTGCGCATGAACGGCATGTACAGCGCGCGCATCAGCAGCACCGCGCGTTCGTCGTCGGCGCCGAGCACGATGCGGTCCGGGCGCATGCAGTCTTCGACGGCCGCGCCTTCCTTCAGGAATTCCGGATTCGCGACGACGGCGAACTCCATCTCCAGCCCGCGAGCGGCCAGCGCCGCTTGCACGGCCTCGCGCACGCGGTCCGCGGTGCCCACCGGCACCGTGCTCTTGTCGACGATGACCTTGTAGTCGGTCATGTGTCGGCCGATGTTGGTGGCCGCCGCCACCACGTACTGCAGGTCGGCCGAGCCGTCTTCTTCAGGCGGCGTGCCGACGCCGATGAACTGCAACGTACCGTGGCCGACCGCCGCCGCCACGTCCGTGGTGAACTGCAGCCGGCCCGCCGCCACGTTGCGCTGCACGATCTCTTTCAGGCCCGGTTCGTGGATCGGGATGCCGCCGTCGTTGAGGATGGCGATCTTGCGTGCATCGACGTCGAGGCAGACGACGTGGTTGCCCATTTCTGCCAGGCAGGCTCCGGTGACGAGGCCCACGTAGCCGGTGCCGACGACTGTGACTTTCAAGAACCACTCCCCTTTTTGCAAACGGCCGGGAGGCCCGCCGCGCCGTCGACGCTGCGCGCACGCTGCGCGCACGCTGCGCCCCAAGTGTCTGCAGATGTTAACCGTGGGCGCGTACGCACCCGGCGCGCAAACAGCTCGACACCGCTGATACAGGCGAGGCCGAATGTGCAACCGGTCACGGCGCGCGCCATCGCTGTTGCGCGCCGCCGTTGTCGCGTGTGCCGTTTGAACGCTTGTGGTCGGCATAGCGGCCAGCAGGCCGAGCGCGCCTGCGAACTGCGTCCTCCACGACCGGTTACACGGGATCGATTCAGCGGCCGCCGAGCACTGCCGAAGACTCAGGCAGACGACCGCGCCGGCGTGGTCGCCACCCGTTGCGCAACCCAGGGCCAGCGCCCGCAGACCGCATCACTTTTCTTTACCCGACCTCGTGGCCGCTTCCCCAAGGCCGCGACCGGCAGCAACTTAAGATGAACCGTACCCGCCTCACCCCTCCGTCCATGCTGATCTCGGCATTGCTTCTTTCATGCCTTTCATTGCCCGGCTGCGGCGGCGGTGGCGGTGACGACACGGCGATCGGTTCGGCAAGCGCAACATCGCTCAGCAGCGGCACCACCGACAGCGCTTCAGCGCCGACCCAGGCCGCCGCCGACGTTCCGCTCGACTTGGCACTGGCCTCCGAACCCGCGTCCAACGTGCCCGAACTCGCACCGGCCGCTGACGCATCCGCGGCCCCACCGGTCCAGGCTTCACCCGAGCCGGCGACCGATGCCAGCAGCCCTGCCGGCACCGTCGCGATTTCCCAGGTGGGCGGCAGAGGCAGGGCCGCCACTGCCACCGTGGCATCCAGCGACATCATCGCCGAACTCAGCGCGTCCAAAGCCATTGCCGACGAAACTTGGTATGGCGTGAACTGCTACGGCCAGATGGGGCCGCTGCGCAACTTCCCGAACGGCGAGATCTACGGCCCGCGGCTGCCGGACGGCAGCACGCTGCGCATGGGCAAGGCGCCCGACCCGCTGAACACCTCGCGCAACGTCTACATGGTCAAGGTGGGGCAGAACGACGTGCTCACCGCGGGCGGCAAACGCTGCGAGCTCATCGCCTATGGCGACGACGTGACGCATCTGCCCATGGCGCAGAACATCTGGTTCGGTGTCAACGTGCTGGTCAACCAGGGCCAGAACATGCAGGGCCAGGACGACCAGATCATCATGCAGTGGCACACCTATGGCTTCAACCCGTTCTTCGCGGTGCTGCTGAAGGACGGCAAGCTGCGTGCCCAGATCCGCTACAACACGCTGCCCAACGGCACGATGGACAACTCGGTGCTGAAGACCGTATGGAACGACAGCGCGCCGGTGCAGCGCAGGTGGATGACCTTCGTCGTCAACGCGCGGCTGTCGCCGTTCGCGTCGGACGCGCCCTTCCTGAAGATCTGGCGCGATGGCACGCAGATCGTCAACTACAGCGGCCCCATCAGCTACAACAGCAGCGAATACAGTTCGGCTCGCGTCGGTCTGTACCACTGGGTGAACAGCGGCAACACCTGGGATCCGAACTCGCCGGTGCGCTCATTGATGTTCACCAAATCGTTCTTCGCGAAGGACCCGAAGGTCCAGTACACGGAACCGGTGGTGCGCAGCTACACGCTGGGCAACTGATCAGGCGGTTTCGGCGCGCGGCGCGCTCAGCTCGTTGATCAGCCCCACGGTCTGGCGGATGTTGGCGCGGCTGGAAGCCCCGAACACGATCGACTCGATGCGTGGCTGCGCGCAGACGTAGTCGATCGCCTCGCGCGGCGCGATGGCGCCCGATGCCAGTACCGACATCGCGACCGGCCGGAAACGCCGCATCGCGATCGTCGTTTCGTACAGCGCAATGCCGCCGCACATGCGAAAGCCGATCTTGTTGATGTTGGCGCAGACGATGGGGTTGTCCACGCCCAGCCGGTCCAGCACGTCGAGCAGGCGCGGCACGTTCATCGTGATGAAACCGGGCTCGGCCCCGTAGCGGCTGCGCACGTGGTCGTGGAAGATGCGAAAACACTCGTCGAAGCCCAGGCCCAGCAGCAGATCGGTGATGACGTTCTGCATGAAGACCACCGGCGTATTCAGGCCGTGAAACATCTTCATCTCGGCATCGATCAGCAACTGCATGATCACCGCGATGTCCTTGTTGGCCAGAGCGACGCCGCCCTTGAGCATGGCGCCCACCGCGCCGTCCTGCGGCAGAAATAGGCGCAGTGCGTCGATCATGCCGTGCTCGGTCACGGCGTTGGCGTACTTGTGCGCGTACGGCATGCACGGGTAGAAGCGGTAGTCGGGATAGCGCTCGGGGTGGGCGCGGAAGTGATCGCAGATCTGCGTCACGCGGTCGTGCGTGGTGCACATGAAGGTGCGCACACCTTCGGCATAGGCGGCGTCCAGCACATCGATGATGGCCTGCAGACTCTGGAAGCGCATCTGCTGCGCACGCGCCTTCTCCTCCGACATGTGATTGACGCCGAAAAACTGGTTGTCGCCGAAAAGAACTCGATCCATCGAGAAAGACCTTCAGTGAAGTGACCGGCATCAGCCGAACAGGCGCGAGAGCAGGCTCTTGGCGGGCGCCGCGCTGGTGGTCAGGCCGGCAGCAGGCCCTGCGCCGCCCGCACTCTGCGCGAGGATCATGGCCACCACGCGGTCGGCGTGCAGCGCCGAGCGGAAGCAGTTCTCGCCATCGGTGCGCCGCTGCTCGACACTCTTGATGAAGTAGTCCACCTGCGCCGAATACTCCTCGCCGCGCAGGTAGTACCAGACCTCGGGCGTGAGGTCGGTCGTATAGCGCACCGTCCAGCCCGCCGCCACACCAGGCAGCGCGGCATGCGGCTCGCGCAGGTAGATCTGGCATTCCTGGCGGTCTGCCGTGATGCGGCCGTGGGTGCCCCAGGCCTGGATCTTGGTGCTCATCTTGCGAAAGCTCTCGTCGCTCCAGTTGACGCAGAGCTGTCCGCTGGCGCCGTCGGCGTAGTGCAGCGTGCAGTAGATCTCATCTTCGACATCACGCGAGAACACACCGTGGCGCACGACACCGCTGACACCCGCCGGCACACCGGCGACGAAGTTGACGAGGTCGATTGCATGGCAGGCGTAGTCGTACAGCGCGCCGCCGCCTTCGCCCTTGGCCGAGCGCCAGGTGCCGCCCTTGGCCTTCAAGACCACCGGCCCGTAAGCCTCGGTACGCACGTGATGGAGCGTACCGAGCGCGCCCGAGCGCAGCACGCGCGCCGCTTCCTGGAATGCGCCGACAAAGCGGTAGTGATAACCCACCTGGGTGACGAGCCGCTTCTCGGCGGCCTGCAACACCAGGCGCTCGCCATCGTCCACGTCGAGCACGAAGGGTTTTTCGCAGAACACATGCAGGCCACGCGCCAGCGCCTTGCCCACCATCTCGGCGTGCAGCTTCGACGGCGTGGAGATGAACACTGCGTCGAGTTGCTCGTTGTCCAGCATGGCGTCCAGCCCCGCGTAGCACTTCAGCCCGGTGTACTTCTGCAGCACATCGGTCAGATAGGCGGTGGTGTCGCAACCGGCCACCAGTTCCACGCCCGGATGTGCGCGCACGATGGCCACGTGCGACAAACCCATCTTGCCCAGGCCGACCATTCCAACCCGCACCACCATCTATCGTTCCCCCGTCCTGTGCACTGCATCGTGCAGAAAATCCGCCACCGCGGCGGTGAGCGCCGAGCGGTCGGCGGTCTCGAAATCCTTCGGTCCCGCGCGGCCCGCCGTCGCCTCCACCGCCGCCGCCAGCGCGCTGGCATTCTCGGCGATCACGATGCCGGGCCGGCTCTTCAGCCACGCCGCGGTCGCGGTCTGGTGCTCGCTGTTCGCTTCGCGCAATGTCTGCTGCCGGATCAGCGCCACCAGCGGCCGCTGCAGTTCGGCGGCCGACAGCACCGTGCCCATGCCCAGATGCGACACGATGACATCGCATTCGAGACAGTGGCGACGAAACTCGGCCGGCGCCAGCATCTCGCTGAATGGCATGTGGCGCGGCGGCGTGCCGCCGGCGCCGATCTGCGCAAAACACTGCACATTGGGGTGCGCGGCCGCCCAGTCGTCCATCGCCGCCACGAGGCGGTCGAAGGGCAGCATCGAGCCCACCGTCACGAACACCTTCACAGCACGCTGCCCCGGTGCTGCGGGCCTTCGGGCCGTGCCAGGTGCGGCCACTGCGTCAGCCAGAGATCGGCCACCGCACCGGCCTTGCGGCCCGACAGAGACACCTCCTCGACGTTCGCGATGCTGTCGATCCACGCCGTGCGCGCGCCCAGGCGGTGCGCGATGCGCAGCGCGATCAAGCCCGGCAGCGAGCCGGTAGTCAGCACCGCCGCTGGCCGCTCTCTCAGCACGATCCACAGCAGCTTGAACACGGTGGCCGGCAGGTTCCAGCGCTGCAGGCGGCTCACGTCGGTGACGCTGTAGAAATCGGCCGGCGCAACGTCGCCGCGATACATCTCCTTGACGCCGACGTAGAAGACATCGAGTCCTTCAAACGCCGGGCGCAGGCGCAGCATCTGCATCCAGTGGCCACCGCCCGATGCGATGACCATCACGCGGCGGCGGCGGGCGCGGCGCATCACTCAAGCGCCTGCCGGTAAACGTCGTTCAGCCGCGCCAGCGTGGCGGCCGGCGAAAACTGCGTCTGCACGCGGCGGCGCGCCGCTGCGCCCATGCGCGAGCGCAGGGCCGGTGCGAGCGCAAGACGGCTGACCGCATCGGCCAGCGCCACCTTGTCACCGGCAGCTACCAGCAGACCGTGTTCCTCGTTGCGCACCAGTTCCGGAATGCCGCCGGCGAAGGTGGAGATCACCGGCAATCCGCGCGCCATTGCTTCCAGCAAGGCCATCGGCAAACCTTCGTTGTACGACGGCAGAACAAAGATATCGGTCTGCGCCAACAGCTCTTCGCGTGCTGTCGCATCGATCCAGCCGAGTATGCGGATGTCGGCCACGCAGCCGGCGCTGCGCACCCGTTCGCGCAGCCGCTCGAGCTCGCCGTTGCCGCCGATGTTCAGACGCAAACGCGCCTGCAATTCGGTGGGCAGCGTCGCCAGCGCTTCGACGAGATCGAAGATGCCCTTGCGCTGTCCCACGAGGCCGAGGAACGTCAGCCTCAGCACACCCGATGGGTCGTCCACCGCTGCCGCCGTCAACGGAATCGGCACCGCGTTGGCGACAATCTCCACCCGCGCGCCCGGTGCAGCGGCGACGATGAAGTCGCGCCAACTCGCCGACAGCACGACCACCACCTGTGCGTGGCGCAGCGTGGCGGCGAACAGTGCTCGACCCACGCGCCCGAGGGCGGCGTGAAAGGCTTCCATCTGCGAACCATGCACATGGAACACCACCGGCACGCCGAAGCTGCGGGCGATGACAAGGTAGATCGCCTTGCGCCAGAAGCTGCCCCGCATCGCACTGTGCAGATGCAGCAGCGTGACGCGCCCGCGCAGACAAGCCCACAGGATCACCAGCCCCGCACGCAAAGCAAGCAGCAGGCGATGCGGCACCGAGCCTTCGTCATGGCTGGCCAGCCAGCGGATGTCGCGCCCGTCGAAGAAGCCCTGGGCACGCAGGCTCTCAACGACCGAACGAATGCCGCCGCGGCCAACGGTGGAGACCATGTAGATCATCGAGGCGGTGGGCCGGGCAACTCCGGATTCGACGATCGGGTCATGACAAAGCCATAAGCCAACGGAAAGAACACTCCAGATTTCTGCATGAGCTTGCGGCCTGGGCCCGTCTTGCTGATTGCGAAGCAGACCGCGGACAGAACGCGCGCCGCGCCGGACCCGACGATGGGAATCCTGTTTAGCAGTTTGGAAAAAACGTCGCCCAACACTTCGAGCAGGCCGCCGATCACCTCGATCTTTGGCTCGAAACCATTGTCCAGAGCGTAGCGCTCCAGCGCAAAGCCGGTGTAGCGATGGTAGTCATGGGGAGCCTCATGTATCCAATACAGGAAAGGCACATTACCGATCAGCCTGCCGCCAGGTTTCAGCACACGCGCCATTTCCGACCACAGTACCCAGGGTCTGGCGATGTGCTCCATGACGTCAGACAGCAGAACCACGTCGAAACTGGACGACGGCAAAGGCAATGGCTCATTCAAATTGGCCGCCACGTCAATGTGCGCGATCTCATGGGGTGAATTCACCCAATCGACACAGGTCACGGAGTTGGCCAGATCTTTGTAGAGCATGTACAAAGGTGCACGACCGCAGCCAAGGTCAAGCAAAGAACCCGAGACGTTTTGATCCAGCACGCTCGGGTACCACCGCGCGATGAGATCGACCAGCAGAATCGATCCCGGTGATACGGCGTCGGCATCACGGCTTCCTCGCATCCGTCCGCCATGCCACTCGAATTTGGACGGTGTCCAGCTCTCTGTGTTCTTCACGGATGAACCCTACCCCCGAGCAGAGCAATCCTGGCCGCCAAAGGAACTGGCATTGGCAACACGGGCGCGCCGCACAGATAGAGGCAATGCGCGGGCCAATGAATAAGCAGCACGATTCGACGATCTCTCAATTCACCGACTGGACCACGCGAGAGGATTCGAGAATATGCACCAGCACATCGGCCCCTGCACCGGCCCGCTGACGCCACTGCGGCAGTCTCTGCTCATACAACGCGCGTATCGCCGCCTCGTCGCGACGCAGCAGTGCCAGCCCGTCAGCCAGCGTGGCGGCACTGACATGCCGCGTGTCGAGCACATAACGTTCGTCGCCGAAGAGGTCGAGGTTGATGCCGCGCGCCTTCACGCTGTAGGCGATGGACAGCGTCGGCACGCCGCCGGACATGGCAGCGATGGTGGCATGGGTGCGGGCCCCGATGAAAAAACGGCAGGCCGCGATGGCGTGCTTGATTTGCGCCGCGTTGAGCCCGCCCGGCAGTTGCTGCACGCGCGGCCCGAGGTCGGCGACGGCAAGCTGCACGCGGGCCAGGAATCGCTCGTCGTTGTTGATCTCGCCGCCATCCAGCGGCGCGACGTGCGGCACCAGCAGCACGCCGAACTGCGACGTGGCCACCAGCGTGCGCACCCACGACGCCGCTTCGTCCACCAGCGCGGTGGCCGCACCGGCGCGCTGGCGCACGCGGTCGATCAAGGGGCTGAGGTTCAGGCCGACGACGCCGTCCCCACCCTGCGGCCAGCACGAGGTGGTGTCGAAGGCTTCGGGGCGCAGCAAGAAGGCCGAGTCGGCCACACTGTGCAGCGTCTTACCCAGGCCCAGGCCATGCAGATAGGCCACGGAGTGCGACTCGCGCGCCGTGATCGCGGCCAGCCGCCGCAGATGGGCCGCCATCACACGCTCGACGGCCGGCTTGGCGGTGAAGGGCCCCACCGATGCCCCCCACAGCAGCACCGGCAGTTCGAGGTCGAGCGCGGCTTCGGCGACAGCGACAAAAAACGCCAGCGATCCGATGTCGTAGTCGAGCGAGTAGTTGTCGCCGCCTATCGACAGCACGGCGTGGCAGGCCTCGAGCTGGCGCCGCAGCGGGTCGCCGGCGGCCAGGCGCGGCCAAGGCAGGCCGGCCAGAAAGGGCAGGCGCCGGCAGACGCGGCTCCATTGCACGAAGCGCCTGCCGATGCGCGGCGCGGCCACCAGCGTGACGCCGTGTTCCGCGGCCTGCGGCCACTGCGCTGCATCACGCGCGATGTCGTTGGACGGCACGAGAAAGTGCGCATCGGGCAGCAGCCGGCGCACCGCCAGCACCGTGGAACGCACCAGCGCCTCACAACCGCGGTTGCCGAAGTTGTTGTGCCCGGTGAGGTAGATCGTCGGAAAGCTTGTCATGGCTCGGTAGGTTTCTGACGGAACTCTGCGGCCGGTGCCGATCATGCGCCGGGGTCACGACAACCGGCGCTTGAATCGTTGCAGCCAGCGGTACGCCGACTCGCCGATTCTCATGCCTCGGCGGAAGTCTTCCGCCCGTCCGAGATGGCCGGTTCGTAACCAGAGTTCGCGGCTACGTGCACGCAGGAATTCGCGCAGACGCTGCTCCAGGCGCAGCAGCCATGGCAAGTGCCGGTCTGCTGAAGCGCGCTTCGGCGGGTGCCAGGCCTGGCGATGCAGCCACAGACGATAGGGCAGGCCTTTGCGCCGGTGGTTCAGGCCGCCACGCTGGGATTCGGCAACCTGTGCGGCGCTGGCCGGCTGCATGACGAGTGCACCGCTCGCGGCGGCGGCATGCATCTCGGCCTCCAGCGCAGGCACCCGGTTGATCAGCAGGCTCCAACCCTGGCCATCGCGCATGAACTCGGGCAGCCAGGCGTCCATCGCCGCGACATCGGCGGTTTCGGCCATCACGTCGTCGCAGAATTCGCAGGCCTTCGGTTTGAAATAGCCCATGCCCCAGTTGATGCCGATGGCCGAGTTCATCACCGTGGCCGTACGCGGTACGCTGCCGGGCCTCAACTCCACGGCCTCGAACGCGTAGTCGTTGGCGGGGCGCCCCGCCACCTTGCGCCTGAAGCAGGCGCTGCCCAGCAGGGCGGGGTCGGCACCGGCGCGGCGCGTCAGGTATTCGAGGTAGTGCGCGCTTTTCATCTGGCCGCAGACGATGCCGATCTGATAGCGGATGCGCGCATCCAGCACGGCGTCGGCAGCGCGCAGGCGGCGCAGCGCCTTGTGGAAACAGGGCACACCGGTGATCGCGTAGCGGCCTTGCTGCCGGCCGACGATCTGCAGCACCTCGTCCATCGACACTGGGTAGTAGAACGAGGTCGAGCCCGCCGCCACCGCGGCCGCCGAGTCGCTGACGCGGTAGCCGAAGAAGCGCCCGTTCTGCCCCGAGGGGGCGGGCGCGACGTGGATCGCGAAGTCGATCAAGCCGCGTTCAAGCAGATGCGCGAGCAGCCACGTCACGACGCCGCCCGACGAGCCCCGGGCCTGGTGCGCAGGAGCAAACACGGCATGCGTGCCGACGTGCATGCCGATCTCATCGTGCCAGCGCGCGTCGGGGCCGCTGAACACGCGGCGCGCGATGGCCGATTCGTCTTCCCCGGCGCTGAACGGGCAGACGGCCGAGCCGGCGGCGAGTTCGGCGCCGGTGACGTCGTCGGGCAGCACGGCGACAAGATCACCGGTTTGATTGAAGTCGATGCGGATGCGCGGCGCGACGGCGCTGCAGGCGCCGCAGCCGATGCAGAAACCACCGTCGATCACCGCACGAATCGTCATCGGCGCGCGCTGCTCAGGGCCCCGCCTTGCGGGCAAGGAAACGACGGATCAGCGTCTGTTCGGCGCTGCCGAAAATACCGGAAAGAAAAGCCAGACCCCAGTACAGCAGCGACGCCAACGTCGCGGCGGCCAGCCACTGGTAGGTGAGATGCATCGACCAGCGCAGATGCGCCGCCCACAAGGCCAGCCCCACCGCAGCGGCCAGCGCGGCCGCACGTGCCAGGCCGCCGAGGTTGGCAAAACCGCGCTGACGCAGGCGGTGCGCCAGCAGCGCCAGCACGGTACCGATCCACATCACTTCTCCCAGCAGCAGCGCCGCCACCGCGCCGGGAAGGCCGGCGAAGCGCGTGAATGCGTAGGCTATCGGCAGACTGACCAGACACACGGTGGTGGCCATCAGCACGTAGTTCGTGCGCTCGACGGCCGCGCAGACCATGCCCAGCACGGCGTGCACGGCCTGCAGACAGACGACAGCCACCATCGGCGCCAGCAGCGTTGCACCGTCGGGATAGCGGCCCTTGCCGAACAGCGCCGCAATCTCGGAGCCGAAGACGAAGAAGACGAGCAGGAATGGCAGCAATCCGACCAGGCTCAGGCTGACGACCAGGCGGGTGATGGGCTTGAGATCATCGGCATGGCCGCGCTGGACGAAGCGCGACACCATCAGCGGCCGCACCCAGCCGCCGAGCAGGAAGGCCGGCGAATAGGTGCGCAGGATGCCGGTGATCGAATAGGCGAAGCCGAACACGGCCGCACCCTGCAGTCCGGCCACGGCGTTGACCACCAGCTTGATCGCATTGCCGCTGTAGGCTTGCCCCAGCACCTGCGCGGCGTAGAAGCGCAACGATTGCGACCACGCATCGGGCATCAGGTGCTCGGTTGTCGACGTGGCCGCCGATGGCTCACGCGGGCGGCGCAGATAGCTCGCCTGCATCCAGCACGCACCCAGCACCGCCGCAGCGGCGACCAGCACCTCGATGGCAACGAGCAGCGACAGATTCAGCATCAGCAAGCCACGCCACGCGATGGCCAGCATCAACAGCCGCAGGCAGTTGCGCAGCACCGTCTGGATCTGCACCCAGCCTTGCAGCAGCAGGCTCTGCAGCAGTTCGTCGAAGTAGCGCATCAATGAGCCGAGGACGACGCCGCCGCCGATCAACAAGGTGAGCGCCAGCGAAACGGGCAACTCGAGCCAGCGGCCCCACCACGGGAACAGCAGGCACAGCGGCAGCGCAAAGGCCAGCGCCAGTGCGCCCCGCCACAGCAGCAGACGCCAGAGCTGGCGTCGAAACTGCGAGTCGGGTGCACGGATGCGCAGTTCCGGGACATAACGCTGGACGAAGTACGACAGGCCCAGGCCGGAGACAAGATAGAAAATCTCGGTGATGGCCATCACGGTGACATAAGCACCGAAGGCATCGGCGGGCGCCAGGCGGATGGTCAGCAGCAGCACCGCCAGACCGGTGACGGCCGAGACCAGCTTGCCGGCACCGAAGTGCAGCAGGCTGGTACGCGCGCGCGCGAGCGAGTAGTCGCCGCTCAAGCGTGACCCTCGTCGTTGAGCAGCGTGGCATCGATCGGCTGGCGCGGACTGAGATGCGGCTCGAAACAGCCGACGACGATCGCAGCGGCCACGTAGTGCCAACTCGCCAGCGAAACCACCGCGTGCTGCAGGTCGCGCTTGAGACACGCCAGCAGCAGCAGCAGCGCCGCCCAGCCGCCGAGCCAGGCACCGGCCAGCGCGACGCGCGCCGCGGGCGGCACCAGCCACAGACCGAGCGGCAACAACAACCAATACAGCACGGTGGCCAGCGCGTGGCGGTGGATCCACAACACACGGCGGAACCAGGGGCGGCCGATGGCAGAGCGCAGCAGCACGCCGGCGGCCATCGCACGGCCGCTGCGCCAGTGCCGGCCGAGCAGGCTCCAGGTTCCGCTGGCGTGGCCGACGTGGCTCACTGCCTGGCGCGCCAAACGCTCCAGGCGGTAGCCGGCCGCATGCAGGCGCAGACCGAGCTCGGCCTCTTCGTGGGCCTTGAGGTTGCGGTCGGCGGCATAGCCGCCGGCGGCTTCGATGGCACTGCGCCGGTACAGGCCACTGCCGTTCAGCCACGCGACCACGCCGACCCGCATGCCCGAGCGGTTGTTGACGCGGATGCGATCGACCACATTCGCAATGCGTTCGTCGATCACCGCGCCGCCGACACCGGCGAGTGTGTCGTCCTGTTCGAGGCGCGCCAGTGCATCGGCCAGGAAGCCCGAAGACAAGGCCATGTCGCCGTCCATGAAACAGACCCAGTCGCCGCGCGACCAGGCATAACCCAGTTGCTGGCCGATGCCGCAGCCGCGCTCGCGGGCATGGGCAAGCTGCACCAGACGCACCGGGTAGGCGCAGGCGATGGCGGCCGTGCGGTCGGTGGAACACGAATCGGCAACCACCACCTCCACCGCGCGCGGCTGCAGTTCGGCCGCGGCCGCCAGCGCCGATTCGATGGCGCGCGCGATCTTCGCTTCTTCGTTGAACGCCTTGATGACGATGGACAGTGCGCCCGGCTGCCGCGCGCTGCCCGGAGCCACCGCGTTCATGCTGCGCTCGGCAGCGTGGCGCGGGCCGCGCCGCGGCGTGGCAGGTTGCGGCCGGAAACGACGATGAAGCCGATCAGCGCGAAGGTCAGCACCTGCATCTGCGCCACATCGGCAAAGTCGGTGTTGTACGGCAGCCCGAGCACGACGAGGATCAGGCCGACGGCCGAGCCGCGCAGCATCCATGAGCGCTCGGCAAGCGCCGGACTTCTGGCGAGCCGGAAGCCCGCCAGCACGCTGGCCAGCAGCACCAGCAGGATCGCCGCCGTGCCCAGCACGCCGATCTCCCACAGGTACAGCACCAGCGTGGAACGTCCAAGCTTGAAGTGATAGCGCTTGACGAGTTCACCCACCACCAGCGCACCGGCGCGTGTGGAACCCATGCCGGAACCGATCAGCGTCGTGGTGGGATCGGTGCGGCTCTGGTTGTTCCACCAGTGCGCAAACGCGGCCACGCGGCCGATCTCGCCGGTGCTGAGGTTCAGATAGTCGGTGCCGGTATTGCGCTCGATCATCGTGTCGACATAGTCTTCGAGCGACTTGCTCTGCCGCGTGTGGCCCGAAGTGAACTGGGCCTGGTAGGCCGCCAGCAGCCCGACGGTGAGAACGGCGCCGAGCAGCAGCCCCGCAATGGCACGGCCCGGCTGGCGCAGCATCTGGCGCCCGAACAGCAGCAGCGCCAGCACCGGCAACAGGATGAGCGCGAACTTGACTTCGGCAAAGACGATGGACACGGTGGCGAACAACACCGTGGCCAGCGTGCGCCGCCCCGAGACCTTGTTCGCGCGCCAGCCCTCGACCATGAAGGCGATGGCGATGAGACCGAAGATCGCCATCGCGCCACTGGCGCCGCCACCATTGGGATCGCCGCCGAAGAGCCCGACGACGGAGTCGAACGACGCCGAGTCGGCGCGGTGGCGCGAAACCACGAAGCGCTGGTACACCACCGCAGGCACCTGCAGCGCCAGGAACCACGGCACGAACCTCAGCATGCGTTCAAGGTGGGCCGGCTTGAGCGCGCCGGTGAGGAAAGCGAAGAAGATGCTCCAGAGGAAAAAATACTCCTTGCCGGCGACGATCCATTGAATGGGTGAGATGCCACGCATCAACGACGAGGCCGCCGCGGCGGCGAAGAACAGCGCGACGCAGACGAAGACGAAGCCGCCGAACGACTCGCCCTTCTCGCCCCGCGGCCGGGACTGCAGGCCGTCGGCGAGCAGCCGCAGGTACAGGAATAGCCCCAGCAGATAGGGAATCCAGAACGCCTTGTCGATGCGGGCGAAATACTGAAGCTGCCCGACGACGAGATAGACGACGGCAAAGATCACCAGCACCAGCAGGTTCAGCGGCACCAGCATGCCGGCGATGAAAAGAACCACCGACATCACGAACAGCGCCGCGTAACTGCCCCCGAGCGCCAGGAGCAGACCGACGAATGCACAACCGAAAACGATGGCGAGCAGCAACCCCGCCAGACCGAGCTTCGAGCGCCCGCGCCGCCCGTGCGTGAGCACGAATTGCGCAGGCGTGAGAGCGCTTTGTTTCATGGCGCCGTGGCTCAGCGCGGGGCGTCGCCGAAGATCAACGGCCGCATCGCGGCCGGCACCGCGGTTTCCATCGCGGCGATGAAGCGTGCCTGCTCACGGTGGCCGCGCGCGGCCTCGGGATCGATGCTCGATACGCGCACCAGCATGCCGTCGGGAATGATGCCGCGCAGGCCGTAGCGAAGCTGCGCCAGCTTTTGCTCTGTGCCCGACGTCGCCACCTGGGTGCCCACCGTCACCCAATAGGTGATGGGCTCGGCGCGCGCGTTGAGCTTGGCCATCAGCACACGCACATTCACCGAGCGATCGGGCAACTCAAGGTCGGCCTTGCGGTTGGAGAGGATCTGGAAACCCTGAGCGGGGTAGCACACCTCGGGACGGTGCGCGCGGGTGCCGTCGGACTGGTCGCCGCCGTAGGCCACCGACAGCATCATGCGCTCGCCATCGCCGTTGACGTAGGTGCGCGACAGCGTCTGGTTGTAGATGCGGTTGAGCACCTCGGCCTGGTCGGGCGAGATCAGTTGGGCGGGCATGTGCTCGTCGATGCGCCACCCGCCGAAAGCCTTCGGGAACATCACCTCCAGATCGAGCTTGGCGCGCGTATCGGCCATGTGGGTCGTGGGCCGCCAGGCCTGCGCGGTCGCAAACGCTGTCAGCATCAGCGCAAGGGCGACAACAGCTTTCCAGCGCGGCGCGTTCATGGCTGCTCCTTCAGATGCGGCGGCAGAAACAGGCCGAGTATGCGGTCGAGCACCAGCATCAGCATCAGCGCCACCAGGAACAGCACCATGCCGGCGAACCCGTGCACGAAGCCCTGTCCCGCGGCGTCACCGAAGTGGTAGGTCACGAGCACGAGGATGATGACGCGCACGATATTGGCCATGAAGGCCGTCGGCACCAGCAACAGTACGAGCACGAGGTTGCGCACCGGGTTGGTATAACGCATCAGATTCAGGTACAGCATGCCCAGCGCCTCGAGCGTGAACATGCTGTTCAACCCGGCGCAGGCGTCGGCGACGAGCAACTGATACGGCCCGACGGTCATCACGACACCCGAGCGGCCGACCGGATAGCCGATGTCGTACAGCAGGTTGCTCGCCACCGCCGAGACGGCCGACTTCAGCGGCCCGGTGACCGCCGCCACCAGGGCCTGCGGCAGCGGCACCATGAAGATCATGAAGAACAGCGCAAACCAAACCAGCAGCAGGCCGCGCGCGCCCTTGAAGACCAGCAGCAGCGAGATCAGCAGAATGATCTGCGAGCCGACGGCGAACATGATGATGTCCTGCGAGCGCCCCAGCGCATACAGCAGCATCGCGAACACCAGCAGCGGCCAACCCAGCCAGGGCAGCGGGCGCGACGGCAGCGCCGCAAGCTGATGGCGTTTGGCGTAAAGCAGCCAGCCCGACACCGCCAGGATGATGGGGCCGTGGCCTTGTTCGTCGGTGTTCCAGACGGTGTGCGCCAGCTCGTAGTAGGTGGGCCCGTACAGCAGCAGGAAACCGCCGAACAGCAGCGCCAGCAACAGCTTGTCGACCCCGGGCGGCAAGATAGCGGCCCGGGCAGGAACAGCTTGCTGCCGCGTGGCGACCTCGGGCATCGGCGCCATCACTCAGAACTCGTTGACCATCACCCCGGCCAGCCGCGCGGGCGAGCCAGCGAGGCTGCCCACCAGATCCTGCAGCATCGCGACTCGGCTCTGATCCTTGCGGGCGATGATGATGGCCGCGCCGCAACGCGCAGCGATCACCGATGCATCGGCGCCGTTGACGGCGGCCGGCGTGTCCACCACGACGTGGTCGAACTTGTCGACCAGCTCGCGCATCAACAGGCCGAACGCAGGACGCTCGACCAGTTCGAGCGGGTTCGGCGGCGTCACGCCCACCGGCAGCACGAAGAGGCTGGGCACCGCGGCAACCTGCTGAATCACATGGCTGTCGGCACGGCCGGACAGGATGCCCGACAAGCCCGCCCGATTTTCCAGCTTGAAGACCTCGTGCTGACGCGGGCTGCGCATGTCGGCGTCGACCAGCAGCGTGCGCCCGCCGAGCTGCGCCAGCACCACCGCCAGATTGGCCGCGCAATAGGTCTTGCCGTCGCCGGCCTCGGGGCTGATGACGGCCAGCGCGCGCCGCGGCTCGCCGTCGGCGAACAAGCGCAGCGTGAGCTGACTGCGCAGCGCACGGAACGCCTCGGCGCGCAACGAGAACGGCTCGTTCAGCGCCACCAGTTCGGGGCTCGCGGCACGCCGTTCCTCCGGGGCATAGGGATAGTGGAACTGCTGGCTGAGCGCGAACAGCACGTCTTCCTTGCTCGCCAGCCCGAGTGCCACCGCCGCCTCGCCGAAGCGCAGCCCGGTGCTGCGCTGCTGCGCCAGCACGCGCTCGACCTGCTCGGCGTTGAGGTTGCGCAGCTCGGCAATGATGTCGCCGATGGAGCGGTCGACCACCGGCGCCTCGGTACTGAGTGAGGGCCGCGGCACAGGTGCACCGGCAGGGGTTTCATCCGCCGCCAGCACCGGTTCGGAAACGGTGGAATCACGGAACTTGGCCATCACGCACCCTTGGCTGTCGGAGGCAGCGGCGCCATCAGGCGCTGCTGCATCGTGGAAATACGCTGGCTGCCACGCATCTTTGCGTTGGGCTTGGGCATCACGCCCAGCACCGGCAGATCCAGCGCGATCATCACATCGTCGAGGCTGCGCACGCGGCGGTCACGCATCTCCAGCAGCAAGGCCACACCGACGGCGATCAACAAGCCGAGGAAGATCGACAACGCCGTGTTCAGCAGAATCTTCGGCGACGACGGATCGACCGGCGCCGACGCCTGCGTCAACGGGTTCACGTTGCCCTGCGTGGTCTGGCTTTCCAGGCTCGTCTGCGTGAGACGCCCCTGAATCGCGTCGTAGGCACGCTGGGCGTTTTCAACGTCGCGTTGCAGGAGCTGGCCCTGGTCGCGCACGGCCTTCATGCGCAGCACCTGTTCGCGCTGTGCGTTCAGCGCGGTGCGCAACTGGCTCTCGCGCTGTGCGTTGATGTTGTTGGCAACGCCGACACCGCCGGTCACGCGTCGAGTTTCGGTCTCCAGCCGGCTGCGCAAGGCGGCCAGGTTGGCCTTCGCCTCGACGACCTGCGGGTTCTTCTCGCCCAGGCGCGCGTTCAGCACCTGCAGTTGCGCTTCGCCGCGGCTGATGTCGCTGCGAATGCCGGAGATCAGCGGGTTGCTCAACACCTCTTGCAGGCGGTCGCCGGCGCCGGTGCTGGCCTGCGCTTCGCGGCTGCGCGACTCGGCCGTCACCGCCTGCAGCGCGACGAGCTGGGACGAGAGTTCGTTCAGCCTGGAGGTTTCGACGTCCAAGCGTTCGTCGCTGGCGATGATGCCGTTGGCCTTCTGGAAGCTGCTGAGCTTGGCCTGCGCCTTCTCAAGTTCCTCGCGCTGGTCCTTGACCTGCTGGTCGAAGAAGTTCGAGAAGTTGCGCGCCGGATTGACACGCAATTCAACCGCGGTCTGCAGATAAGCCTGCACGAACGCGTTCGCCAGCGCCGCCGCAAAGCGCGGGTCGGGTGCCTTGTAGTTCACCGTGATGACGGTGCTGTCGCGCGATGGCTGCACGTCAAGGTTCTTCTGGAACGCGGCCACCAGCCACTGCTCGACCGTGCCCTGGCCGCCGGTGTCGTCGCGCCACTGCTGGCGAATCTGTGCACTTTCGTTGAGCTTGAGATTGCGCACCACGCGCAATGCCACGCGCTCGCTGTTGAGGATGTCGACCTGGGTGGCCATCACCGCCGGCGGCAGCATGCCGCCGAAGACCGCCGAGGACACCGGGTCGGGCTTGAAGTCCACCACGACCGATGCGCTTGCCACGTACTGCTTGGGCAGCAACAGGCTCACGATCACCGTCGTGGCCACCGTGACACCCAGCACCAGCACGACCACCCACCAGCGGGCACGCAGGATGGAAATGAATTGCGAAAAGCTCATGTCGTCGCCCGCCGTGTCAGAAGATGCTTTCGCGAACGTAGACCACGTCGCCGTCCTGGACCGCATCGTCGAGTTTGGGCTCGATGACCTGGATCTGGCCGTCGGCCGTCTTGCGATGCACGCGTATGCCCTTTTCGGTTCCCCGCTGGGTCAGGCCGCCACCGGTGGCGAGCGCCTGCATCAGCGTCATGCCGCGTTCGAGCCGCATCGGCCCCGGGCGCTGCACTTCACCGTAGATATAAACCATGGGTTGACGCTCGACCCAGATCGTGTCGCCGTTGATGATGAGCAAGTCCTTGGCGGCGCCGCCTGCCTTGAAGACCGAAGGCAGGTCCACCTCGACTCGCATCGGCTGCCCGTTGCGGGTGCCGGTAACGACGACGGTGTCGGCGCCGGTGGCGGCCGTCCCGCCGGCCATCGCGAGCAGGTCGGTCAGCCGCATGCCCGCCACTTCCAGTGGATAGCGCCCCGGCCGGTTGACCTGGCCGAGCACGCTGGCCTGATTGCCACGCACCTGCAGGACGACGATGGTCACCTGCGGCTGCTTGACGAAGCTGCCGTTGCGCAGGCCGTCGGCGATCAGCTTTTCGGCCGCGCCAATGCCCAGGCCGCCGATGTGCACGCTGCCCAGCAGCGGGTAGCTGACGACGCCGGTTTCGGCGACGCGCGTCTCCAGCGTCAGATCGGGGTTCTGATAGACGGTGATGCGGATCACGTCCCCGGCCCCGAGCCGGTATTCCACGGGCGCCGCGGTGGCTGCGGGCGTCTGCGCCAGTGCAGGCAGCGACGACATGGCCCAGCCCAGACCGAGCGCCAGCACGAGCAACAGAACGCGCAGGATTTGTCTTGAGGTATGCATCACTTCTTCAGCCCCATGCCTTTGCTGATGTCGCTTTCATTCAGCGCGCCGGCGCTGGCCGCGGGTGCCGGGGCCTCGATGACCTCCGGAGCCGATGCACCGGCTGCCGGCGCTGATGCCGCCGCCGCAAACTTGCCGATGTACTCGATCTTCGCCGCCGCGCGCAGCGCCTTCACATCCTCGGCGATCAGCTTGCGCTTGCGTTCGTTGACGATGAACTGCTCGATCGCCGGCCGCGCCTGTTCCTCGGTCACCGGCTGGCTGCGCGAGCCGGCGAGCACGATGACCTGCACGCCGTTGGCGTTGGGCACCAGCACCGCCTGGCCGTCGCTCATCTTGGCGAAGGTATTCAGGCTGTTCAGCGGAAGCTGCTCGGCAGCGCGCACGGCCTGGTTGCCCGAGAAGTGGAAGCCGTTGGCCTTCAGGTACTCGATGAACTCGTTGATGTTCTTGGCTGCCGAGAGTTTCTCGCGCAGCGTGGCCACCTGGTCGGGCTTGGCCTCGACCGAAATCTCCTGCAGGCTGTAGATGCGGCGCTCCTTGAAGAGCGCAGGCTTGTCTTCGTAGTACTTCTTGATCTCTTCTGGCGTCGGCTTGGTGGCCGCCTCGCCCACTTTTTCCAGGTACGCGCGGGCCACGATCTCGCGCCGCGCCGCTTCCAGCGCCAGCACCACGCGCGGGTCGCGGTCGAGCTTCTGCTCCTCGGCCTTTTGCACCGCAAGCTGCTGGTCGATCAGGCGCTCCAGAATCTGCTTGCTCGCGGCGTCGACCTGTTCGGGGCGCAGATTGCGCTGCTGCTGCAGCACGAAGTTGATCTGGTGGACGGTAATCTCTTCCTTGTTCACGCGCGCGGCCGTCTGGCTCGCCTTGTCCTTCCTGTCGCCGCAACCCGCCAGCAGCATCGTCAGCGCCAACGCTGCCATCGCCAAGCCGCGTGCGGCAGATCGTGCGGGCAACTGCATCCTGAAATCCATTGAACGATCCTCTTGTGATCAATGAACCGACGGCGCTGGGCTGCATCGATTCGGGTGGCTCGCAGCCATGGCTTGAAAGCCCGCGGAGTGTAACCGCAGCCCTACGCCGCATCGAAGCTGGCAGGGGCCCGCAAACGTGGTGGCTCGGCGGCCGAAGTTCACGTGTTGAAGCGTCGCTCACGAGGTGTTTCGCGGCGCGTCGAATTGGCAGGTTCTTCAGCCCAACGCCTGCACACGCGCCAGGCGCCAGCCGGGGTCGGCCGTCTTCAAGCGGGCCAGCATCCACAGTTCGCGAAACGGCGCCGCGCCGTCATCGAGCCGCTCGCGGATCAGGCCTGAGAACTCGACGCTGGCGACGAAGGCTTCCTGCAGTTCTTCCACCGCCAGCAGCCGGGCATCGAGCGCCAGCACCTCGGTGCGGTTGGGGCCCGGGCCGCGCGCGGCAAGCTGTTCGCTGAGATCGAGCAGCAGGGTCTCGGTGGTCAGCGCCGATAACGCGCCGAGGTCGGCGGCATCCCAGGCGGCCTGCAGCCTGACGAAACTCTGGCGCGCCACGGCGAGCAGGTCTTCGACGTCGGCGCCCACCGGCCGGGCCGGGGCGCCGCGCCGCAGATGGCGTGGCCACAGCCCGCCCAGGGCTTTCAGCACTTGATGCCCACGTGCAGCGCCACGACACCGGCGCTGAGCTTGTGCACATCGACATGGCCGAAACCGGCGTCCTTCATCATCGCCTTCAACGTGGCCGGGTCGGGGTGCATGCGGATCGATTCGGCCAGATAGCGGTAGCTGGCCTCGTCGCGCGCCACCAGCTTGCCGATCAGCGGCATGACGTTGAACGAATACCAGTCATAGGGTTTGCGCAGCGCTTCGGCCACCTTCGAGAACTCCAGCACCAGCAGCCGGCCGCCGGGGCGCAGCACGCGGCACATCTCGGCCAGAGCCGCCTCCTTGTGCGTCATGTTGCGCAGCCCGAAGGCGACGCTGACAACGTCGAAGCCGGCATCGGCGAACGGCAATCTTTCGGCATCGCAGGTGGCGGTGGGCAGCGCCAGGCCTTCGTCGAGCAGGCGGTCGCGGCCGTTGCGCAGCATGGCCTCGTTGATGTCGGTGTGCACCACGGTGCCCTGCTCGCCGGCGCGGCGCGCGAAGGCGCGCGCGAGATCGCCGGTGCCGCCGGCGATGTCGAGCACGCGCATGCCCGGCCGCACGTCGGCCACCGCCACCGTGTAGGCCTTCCACGCACGGTGCATGCCCAGCGACAGCAGGTCGTTCATGAGGTCGTAGCGCGGTGCCACGGAGTCGAATACGCCGCGCACGCGGCCTGCCTTGTCGGCGTCGTCGACGCTCTGGTAGCCGAAGTGGGTCTGTGTCATGTCAATGCCCGTGGCTGGCGCAGGCCGCGGCCGCCTTGCCCGCCATCGGTGCGTCGCGGTCGACGCCGGCCGCGGCCAGACGCTGTTCGTACTGCTGCCACAGGCGGGCTTCGCCGGCGCCAAGTTCGTAGAGCAGTTGCCACGTGTAGATGCCGCTGTCATGGCCGTCGCTGAACTGCGGCTGTACCGCGTAGTGGCCAACCGGTGTGAGCGCGGTGAGTTGCACCTTGCGCTTGCCGGTCTGCAGCACCTCCTGGCCCGGACCGTGGCCCTGCACCTCGGCCGACGGCGAATACACGCGCATCAGCTCGAAAGGAATGCGAAAGTGCGCGCCGTCGTCGAAGCCGATCTCGAGCACGCGCGAAGCCTGGTGCACGGTGAGCGAAGTGGGCAGCGGAGAACTGGGCGTGAGTCCGGCCATGCGCAAGACGACGGTGGGGGCGGATGAAGCTGCGCAGTGTAGCGGCGCCCACCCATGAAAAAGGGCGGTGCCATGCACCGCCCTTGCCCAAATAGGGACGAAGCGATTCAGCGTCGCGAGCCGCGGCGTCCCGCCACGAAGCCCATCACGGCCAGACCGGCCAGCATCATCGCGTAGGTTTCGGGCTCGGGCACCGCCGACACGCTGATGGCGCCGTTGTAAATGCCGCCCTGCGAACCGTTGCTCAGGCCGGTGACGTTCAGGTAGTAGTCGCCTGCAGGCTGGGACCCCACCGACAGCGAGATCGAATCGCCGCCCGGGAAGACCGATGACGAAACCAGTGCGTCGTCGGCATTGAACAGGATGCCGTCGGGGTTGGACACCAGGGCCAGCGTGCTCAGCACGGTATTGAACTGGGCCGGCAACGAGAGGAAGTTGCTGACGCTGTAGCCGGAGCTGCTGTTGGCCGGCAGGCTGAAGGTGAAGATGTCGTTGAAGGCACCGACTGGTGCGTAGCCACCGAAGGCCATGGGCGTGCCGGCGGTGACGGTACCGAGGTCGGTGGTGGTTGCCGAAGCGCCAAAGGTGGCCAGCGACAGTGCCGCAACGGCGGCGAATGTTTTCAGGTGCATGTGGACTCCTTGACAGAGTGGAAAGGCGGTGTGGACCGGCACGAGTGCCGACTGCTCGTTTGTACCGATATTGCCTGGACCCGGCCCCCCAATGCTTAGGGGGTTCAGAGGCCCAATGCGTCAGCAATTGCTGCAGGGCAATCGGCGGTCCCACGCGCGCCCGGCAGAGCGGTGCAGCGCACCCGGCACAGAGCTTACCGACGCGCTCAGACCAGCACGCGCTCGATGCCGCCGCGGTTGGCGCGCGCCACGTAGTCTTCGAGCCAGGTCTCGCCCAGCAGCTTGCGCGCCATTTCGACGACGATGTAGTCGGCTTCCAGCAGGCCGTTGTCCAGGTCGTCCTCGTAGCGCTTCAGGCCCTGCAGGCAGCTCGGGCAGCTCGTGAGAATCTTCACGTCGGCGCCTGCGTCGAGCTGGGCGCTGGCACGCAATGCATCGGCGCCGGCGCGGATCTCTTCTTCCTTGCGGAATCGCACCTGGGTGCTGATGTCGGGCCGCGTCACGGCCAGCGTGCCGCTCTCGCCGCAGCAGCGCTCGTTCTTCAGCACGTTCGGGCCGAGCAGCGCCTTCACCGTCTTCATCGGCTCCTGCAGCTTCATCGGCGTGTGGCAGGGGTCGTGGTAGAGGTAGGCGCCGCCTTCGGTGGGCAGCGTGATGCCTTTTTCGAGCAGGTACTCGTGGATGTCGATCATGCGACAGCCAGGGAAGATGTCCTCGAATTTGTAGCCCTGCAACTGGTCGTAGCAGGTGCCGCAGCTCACCACCACGGTCTTGATGTCGAGGTAGTTCAGCGTGTTGGCCACGCGGTGGAAGAGCACCCGGTTGTCGGTGATCATCTTCTCGGCCTTGTCGAACTGGCCGCTGCCGCGCTGGGGATAGCCGCAGCACAGGTAGCCCGGCGGCAACACGGTCTGCACGCCGGCATGCCACAGCATCGCCTGCGTCGCCAGGCCCACCTGGCTGAACAGGCGCTCGCTGCCGCAGCCCGGAAAGTAGAAGACGGCCTCGGTCTCGGCGCTCGTGCCCTGCGGGTCGCGGATGATGGGCACGTACTCGGGGTCTTCGATGTCGAGCAGCGCACGCGCGGTCTTCTTCGGCAGCCCGCCGGGCATCTTCTTGTTGATGAAGTGGATGACCTGCTCTTTCAGCGGCGCCGCGCCCAGCGTGGCCGGGGGTGCCGCGGTCTGCTTGCGCGCGGCCGGACGCAGCAGCCGGTTCGCGAAGCGCTGCGCCTTGAAGCCGACATCGACCATCGCGGTGCGCATCAGCTTGATGGTCTGCGGATTCGTCGCGTTGAGGAAGCTCATCGCCAGCGCGTTGCCGGGGCGGAAACTCTTGCGGCCCATCTTGCGCAGCAGGTTGCGCATGTTCATCGTGACATCGCCGAAATCGATGTTCACCGGGCACGGCGGCAGGCACTTGTGGCAGACGGTGCAGTGGTCGGCCACGTCCTCGAAGTCTTCCCAGTGCTTCAGGCTGATGCCGCGCCGCGTCTGTTCTTCGTAGAGGAAGGCCTCGATCAGCAGCGACGTGGCGAGGATCTTGTTGCGCGGGCTGTACAGCAGGTTGGCACGCGGCACATGCGTCGCGCACGCCGGCTTGCACTTGCCGCAGCGCAGGCAGTCCTTGATGCTGTCGCTGATGGCGCCGATGTCGCTTTGCTGCATGATCAGCGACTCATGCCCCATGAGGCCGAAGCTCGGCGTGTAGGCGGCGCTCAAATCAGCCGCCATCGCACCGTCGGCCGCGCCGCGCAGCAACTTGCCCTTGTTGAAGCGGCCTTCGGGGTCGACGCGGGTCTTGTAGTCGGTGAAGGGCTGCAGCTCGGCGTCGCTCAGGAATTCGAGCTTGGTGATGCCAATGCCGTGCTCGCCGCTGATCACGCCGTCCAGCCGCCGCGCCAGCACCATGATGCGCGCCACCGCGTCGTGCGCGGTCTGCAGCATGCGGTAGTTGTCGCTGTTGACGGGAATATTGGTGTGCACGTTGCCGTCGCCGGCATGCATGTGCAATGCCACCCAGACGCGCCCGCGCAGCACTGCCTGATGAATGGCGCGGCACTCGGCGAGCAATGGCGCGAAGGCGCTGCCGGCGAACAGCGACTGCAGCGGCTTGAGGATCTGCGTCTTCCACGACGCACGCAGCGTGTGGTCCTGCAGCAGCGCGAAGGTGCTGCGGCCGGGTTGCGGCCCCTGCCCGGGCTGCACCACGTCGAGTTCGTCCAGCCAGCGCTGCCACAGCGAGCGCACCTCGCGCAGCAGCAGCAGCGCCTGCTGCACGCGGTCTTCCAGCAGTTCGGCGCCCGGAATCTCATCGGCGTCGTCGCTCTTGCCCAGCGGCAGGCGGCCCTGCGTGAAAAACGCGAGCAGCCGCTCGCACAGTTCGAGCTTGTTGCGCAGGCTGAGCTCGACGTTGATGCGCTCAATGCCTTCCGTGTACTCGCCCATGCGCGGCAACGGGATCACGACGTCCTCGTTGATCTTGAACGCGTTGGTGTGGCGCGAGATGGCCGCGGTGCGCTTGCGGTCGAGCCAGAACTTCTTGCGCGCATCGGCGCTGATGGCGATGAAGCCTTCGCCGTTGCGGCTGTTGGCGATGCGCACCACCTCGCTGGTGGCGCGTGCCACGGCCTGGTCGTCGTCGCCGACGATGTCGCCGAACAGCACCATCTTGGGCAGGCCGCTGCCGCTCAGCGCGCGCTTGCTCTTGGTGGCGTAGCCCACCGCCTTGAGGTAGCGGTCGTCCAGGTGTTCCAGCCCGGCGAGCAGCACGTCCTTCTGGCCGAACAGATAGTCCTTGATCTCGACGATGCTCGGCACACAGTCCTTCGGATTGCCGAAGAACTCGAGGCAGACGGTGCGCACATGCGCCGGCATCTTGTGCACGATCCAGCGCGCACTGGTGATGAGGCCGTCGCAGCCTTCCTTCTGGATGCCCGGCAGCCCGGCGAGGAACTTGTCGGTGACGTCCTTGCCCAGGCCCTGCTTGCGGAACGTGGCGCCGGGAATCTCGAGCCGCTCGGTGCGTTCCAGCACCTTGCCCGAGGCGTCGAAATACTTCAGCTCGAAACGCGCCAGCGGCACGTCGTGGATCTTGCCGAGGTTGTGGTCCAGCCGCGTCACCTCGAGCCATTTGGCCTCGGGCGTGACCATGCGCCATGACACCAGGTTGTCCAGCGCCGTGCCCCACAGCACCGCCTTCTTGCCGCCGGCGTTCATCGCCACGTTGCCGCCGACGCAGGAGGCGTCGGCCGAGGTCGGATCGACCGCGAACACGTGGCCGGCGCGCTCGGCGGCCTCGGCCACACGCTGCGTGACGACGCCGGCTTCGGTCCAGATCGTCGGCACCTGGGTGGCGACGCCGGGCACGTCGACCCATTCGAGCTCGCTCATCGCCTCGAGCTTTTCGGTGTTGATGACCGCGCTCTGCCACGTCAGCGGGATGGCGCCGCCCGTGTAGCCGGTGCCGCCGCCGCGCGGAATGATCGTCAGCCCGAGCTTGATGCAGCCCTGCACCAACGCCGCCATCTCGGCCTCGCTGTCGGGCGTCAGCACGACGAAGGGATATTCGACGCGCCAGTCGGTGGCGTCGGTGACGTGCGAGACACGCGACAGGCCGTCGAACTTGATGTTGTCCCTGGCCGTGGTTCGGCCGAGCACCCGGCGCGCACGCTGGCGCAGCGCACGCACGTCGTCGAAGCGGGCGGCGAAGCGCTCGACCGCGGCGCGCGCGGCCTGCAGCAGTTCGCCGACGTGGGCATTGCGCTCGGTGTCGGCGCCGTGCTCTTCGCGCCGGCGTTCGATCTCGCTCAGCCGATGCTGCAGCGCCTCGATCAGCAGGCCGCGGCGGCGTGCGCTGTCGAGCAGGTCGTCTTCGAGGTACGGGTTGCGCTGCACGACCCAGATGTCGCCGAGCACCTCGTACAGCATGCGCGCCGAGCGGCCGGTACGGCGTTCGCCGCGCAGCAGGTTCAGCAGCTCCCAGGCGCGCACGCCCAGCAGGCGCAGCACGATCTCGCGGTCGGAGAACGAGGTGTAGTTGTACGGAATTTCGCGCAGCCGGGCGGCGGCGTCGAGCCCGCGTGCATCGGCACCGTGGACGGCCGCCGCGTCGGCCGCGCTGGGGATCAGGTGCGGAGCGTTCATGGGAGCCGGTGATGCTACCGCAGCGCAGCATGAGGCGCCCTCGTGGGTTCGCCGCGGCAGTTTACGGGCGACGCATCAAGGGGGTTATCCCCGTTGCCGCAACGACGCGCGCAGACAGAAACTGGCCTGTCATGAATCCCCGGCAAAATGGCGGATTCACTCTTCCATTGAAGCTCTCGGAGTCTGCATGAAATTCAAGCTCTTCACGCCCGCCGTGCTCGCCGCGGCCACCTTGTTCGCGTTGCCCGCGCACGCGACGGTCGAAATCCAGTGGTGGCACGCCATGGGTGGCCAGCTCGGTGAATGGGTCAACGACCTCGCGAAGGGCTTCAACGAAAGCCAGACCGAATACAAGGTCGTGCCCACCTTCAAGGGCAGCTACCCCGAGACGCTGACCGCGGGCATCGCGGCCTTCCGCTCCGGCAACGCGCCGGCGATCCTGCAGGTGTTCGAGGTGGGCACCGCCACCATGATGAACAGCAAGGGTGCCATCAAGCCGGTGGCCGAGGTGATGAAGCAGTCGGGTCTGAAGTTCGACCCCAGTGCGTACATCAGCGCCGTGGCGGGCTATTACACGGCGCCCAACGGCCAGATGCTGAGCCTGCCGTTCAACAGCTCGACGACCATCTTCTATTACAACAAGGACGCCTTCCGCGCCGCCGGGCTGGACCCGAACAAGCCGCCCACCACCTGGCCCGAGGTGGCACTCGACGCCGCCAAGCTCAAGGCCAGCGGCCACGCCTGCCCGTTCACCACGAGCTGGCAGAGCTGGACCCAGCTCGAGAGCTTCTCGGCCTGGCACAACGTCGAGTTCGCGACCAAGAAAAACGGCTTCGGCGGGCTGGATACGCGCCTGGCCTTCAATACGCCGCTGCACGTGCGCCACATTCAGGACTTGGCCAACATGGCAAAGACCGGCCTGTTCGTCTACAAGGGCCGCAACAACAAGCCGGATGCCACCTTCCCGTCGGGTGAGTGCGCCATGATCACCGCGTCCGCCGGCCTGTATGGCAGCGTCAAGAAGAACGCCAAGTTCGACTACGGCATCTCCACCCTGCCGTACTACCCCGATGTGCCGGGTGCGCCGCAGAACACCGTGATCGGCGGCGCCAGCCTGTGGGTGATGGCCGGCCACACGCCAGCCGAATACAAGGCCGTGGCAGCGTTCATGAACTACCTCTCGAGCCCCGAAGTGCAGGCCGCCAGCCACCAGCGCACCGGCTATCTGCCGATCACCACCGCTGCCTACAAGCTCACCGAGGCCAGCGGCTACTACAAGAAGAACCCCGGCAGCGACGTGGCGGTGAACCAGATGATCCGCAAGGTCACTGACAAGTCACGCGGCATCCGCCTGGGCAACTTCCTGCAGATCCGCACCATCATCGACGAAGAACTCGAACAGGTCTGGGCCGGCAAGAAGACGCCCAAGGAAGCGCTGGACGCGGCGGTCGAGCGTGGCAATGAGGAACTCGTGAAGTTCCAGAAGGCCAACCAGTCCTGAGCGTCCGAGCCTTCTTTGGCCTCCGAAAAGCGCGTCGTCTTCCGATCACACTGGCTGCCCTGGGCGCTTCTGGCGCCCCAGGCGGCCGTGATCGGCATCTTCTTCTTCTGGCCAGCGGCGCAGGCCATCCTGCAGTCGCTGCAGCAGCAGGATGCGTTCGGCATAAGCACCCAATGGGTCGGGCTGGACAACTTCCGCGCGATGTTCCATGACCCGGGCTATCTCGCGTCGTTCCAGACCACGGCGGTGTTCTCCATCCTCGTCGCCATGGTCGGGCTGTCGCTGTCTCTGCTGTTGGCGGTGTTCGCCGACCGTGTCGTCAAAGGTGCGCTGGCCTACAAGACGCTGCTGATCTGGCCTTACGCGGTGGCGCCCGCGGTGGCCGGCGTGCTGTGGCTGTTCATGTTCGCGCCCAGCATCGGCGTCGTCGCCTATGCGCTGCGCCACTACGGCTTTTCGTGGAACACGCTGCTCAACGCCAACGATGCGATGGCGCTCATCGTGATGGCCGCCGTGTGGAAGCAGATCTCCTACAACTTCCTGTTCTTCCTGGCTGGCCTGCAGTCGATTCCGAAGTCGCTCATCGAAGCGGCGGCGATCGACGGCGCGCATCCGTGGCGCCGCTTCTGGACCATCGTCTTTCCGCTGCTGTCGCCGACGACGTTCTTCCTGCTCGTCATCAACGTCGTCTATGCGTTCTTCGACACCTTCGGCATCATCGACGCCGCCACCGAAGGCGGCCCCGGCAAGGACACCTCGGTGCTCGTCTACAAGCTGTACTACGACGGCTTCAAGGCGCTGGACCTGGGCGGCTCGGCGGCGCAGTCGGTGGTGCTGATGGCGATCGTCATCGGCCTCACGGTGTTGCAGTTCAGATTCGTCGAGAAGAAGGTCAACTACTGATGGACGGGCACCGATGATCGAGCGCCGCCCCTGGCTGAAATTCATTTCGCACGCCGTGCTGCTGATCGGCGTGGTGATCGTCGCCTTCCCGGTCTACATCACCTTCATTGCGTCCACCCACACCGCGCAGGACATCGTGCAGGCGCCGATGCCGATGCTGCCCGGCGACCAGATGTGGCACAACTACGCCGCGGTGCTGACCGGCAGCGAACACGGCCCCGGCTCGGCCGCGCCGGTGGGCCGCATGATGTGGGTGAGCCTGGTGTCGGCGCTGGTGATCTCGCTCGGCAAGATCGCGATCTCGCTGCTGTCGGCATTCGCCATCGTCTATTTCCGTTTTCCGCTGCGCAACTTCTTCTTCTGGGCCATCTTCGTGACGCTGATGCTGCCGGTGGAGGTGCGCATCTTCCCCACCTACAAGGTGGTGGCCGACCTGCACATGTTGAACACCTACGCGGGGCTGACGATTCCGCTCATCGCGTCGGCCACCGCGACCTTCCTGTTCCGACAGTTCTTCATGACCGTGCCCGACGAACTGGTGGAGGCCGCGCGCGTCGATGGCGCGGGCCCGATGCGCTTCTTCAAGGACGTGCTGCTGCCGCTGTCCAGCACCAGCATCGCGGCGCTGTTCGTGATCCAGTTCATCTACGGCTGGAACCAGTACCTGTGGCCGCTGCTGGTGACGACCAGCGAGAACATGTACCCGGTCGTCATCGGCATCAAGCGCATGATCAGCGGCGGCGACGCCGCCCAGCAGTGGAACCTGGTGATGGCCACCGCGATGCTGGCGATGATTCCGCCGGCGCTGGTGGTGATGCTGATGCAGCGCTGGTTCGTCAAGGGCCTGGTCGATACCGAAAAATGAGATCACGCCGCGGCGCCGCGATGGCGTTCACGGCTTCACCGAGGACCTTTGATACATGGGCTCCATTTCCCTGCGCGGCGTCGAGAAGGTCTACGGCACCGGCGCGAAGATCAACAAGGTCATCCACGGCGTGGATGCCGAGATACCGGACGGCGAATTCATCGTCATCGTCGGCCCCAGCGGCTGCGGCAAGAGCACGCTGCTGCGCATGGTGGCGGGGCTGGAAGAGATCACCGGCGGCGAAATCTCGATCGGCGGGCGGGTCGTCAACAAGCTTGAGCCGGCCGAGCGCGACATCGCGATGGTGTTCCAGAACTACGCGCTGTACCCACACATGAGCGTCTACGACAACATGGCCTACGGCCTGAAGATTGCCAAGGTGCCGAAGGCCGAGATCGAGGTGCGCGTGCAGAAGGCGGCGAAGATCCTCGAACTCGCGCCGTTGCTGCAGCGCAAGCCGCGCGAGCTGTCGGGCGGCCAACGCCAGCGCGTGGCGATGGGCCGCGCCATCGTGCGTGAACCGCAGGTGTTCCTGTTCGACGAACCGCTGTCGAACCTGGACGCCAAGCTGCGCGCACAGACGCGGCTCGAGATCCAGAAGCTGCATGCCGAACTCGGCGTCACCTCGCTCTTCGTCACCCACGACCAGGTCGAGGCGATGACGCTCGGCCAGCGCCTGATCGTGATGAACGGCGGCCGCATCGAGCAGATTGGCACCCCCGAGATCGTCTACGGCCGGCCGGCCACCACCTTCGTCGCCGGCTTCATCGGCAGCCCGCCGATGAATTTGCTGCCGGGCCAGGCGGATGGCTCGCGCTTCGATGTCGGCGGTGTCAAGCTGCCTCTGCCCGGCGCGGCGCCGCGTGCGGGCGCGCTCACGCTCGGCGCGCGGCCCGAACATGCGTCGCTGCACAGCGGCGGCGCCTGGCCGCTGAAGGTGGAACTGCTGGAGATGCTGGGCGCCGAACGGCTGGTCTACGGACGCCTGGGCGAAGCCGGCTTCACGGTGCGCCTGGACGCCACCCTGCCCGCACCCCGCCCCGGCGACACGGTCAACCTGCAGGTGCCGCCCGAGCACCTGCATTGGTTCGACAGCAGCACTGGCCAGCGGGTGGAGTGATGCACGACGACTGGCCTTACCCGCTGTGGGTGGCGCACCGCGGCGCCGGCAAGCTGGCGCCCGAAAACACGCTGGCGGCATTTCGCGAAGGCGCGCAGCACGGCTACCGCGCCTTCGAATGCGACGTCAAGCTCAGCGCCGACGAGCAGCCCTTCCTGCTGCACGACGCCACGCTCGAACGCACGACGCCCGCCAGCGGCACGGCGGGCGAACGTTCGTGGAGCGAGCTGTCGCGCATCGACGCCGGCGCCTGGCTGTCGCGCCGCTTCGCCGGCGAGCCGATCACCAGCCTCGACGCCGTGGCGCGCTACGTGCAACACAACGATTTTGCGCTCAACATCGAGATCAAGCCGACCCCGGGCAGCGAACACCGCACCGGCGTCGTCGTCGGCCAGGCCGTGCGGCGTCTGTGGCAGGGCCGCTCGCTGCTGCCGCTGTTCAGTTCGTTCCGCCCCGATGCATTGCAGGGTGCTCGCGAAAGCGCCGCCGAGGTGCCGCGTGCGCTGCTCGTCGACACCCTGTGGGACGGCTGGTTCGCGCTCGCGCAGTCGCTGGCGTGCCGTGCCGTGGTGACGAACCACAAGCTGATGGACGCGGCGCTGCTGGCGCAACTGCACGGCGCCGGGCTGCGCGCGCTGTGCTACACCGTCAACGACACGGCCGACGCGCAGCGCCTGCTGGCGCTGGGCGTCGACGGCCTGATCACGGACGCGGTGGACCGTTTTTCGCCTGCGGCGTCGAGCCTCGGCTGAACGGGCGCCGCGGGCACCTCGATCAACCACGCGTTCATCGTCAGACACCTTCGCCCACCGCGTGCACCGGACCCGGCGGCTGCGGCAGCACACGCACGCCACGGATCACCGGATGGCGGCTGGCCACCAGTACCAGCAGCATGCAGGTGGCGCCGGCAAACGCCAGTGCCGAGCGCAGCCCGAAGTGTTCGCCCAGCCAGCCGCCGAGCAGGGCGCCCGGCCCCGCCGGCAGCAGGATCAGCCAACGCATCGTGCTCGTCATGCGGCCCAGCAGCGGCTCGGGCGTCACCGCCTGGCGCAGCGCGAGGAAGTTGATGAAGATCAGCACACCACCGCTGCTGTAGAGCATCAGCATCAACGCAAATGCGGCCACGCCCCAGGCACCGGTGGGAGCCAGCGACAGCAGCAACCAGCCCAGGCCGCAGGCTGCAAACCCTGTCACCAGACAGGGGCCGGGGCCGATGCGCGCGCTGATGCGATTGCCGAACACGCTGGCCGCGACGGTGCCCAAGCCCATGCCGGCGTAGCACAAGCCCACCGCCTGTTCGGACAGGCCGAGCCGGCGCGTCGCAAACAGAATCTGCACCACCAGCGCTGCGTTGTGGCACATCTGCCAGATGCCCACCGCGACGGCCAGCGTGATCAACAGGCGGTGCTGCACGACGAAGCGCAGGCCTGCCGCGAGGTCGCGCCCGAAATGCGCATCGTGGCGCGCCACGCGCTGCTCGCTGATGCGGATGCCGCGCAGGATGCTGGCCGACAGCAGCAGCAGCACCGCATCCACCACCAGCGCCAGCGGGGCGCCGAAGAGCTTGATCAGGAAGCCCGCAAAGCCCGGGCCGGCGACATCGGCACCCGAGGTGGCAAGCGCGTTTTTTGCGTGCGCCTCGACCAGGCGCGAACGCGGCACCACCTGCGTCAGCACGATCTGCGCCGCACTGCCCGCCGTCGTTGCGACGCTGCCGATGATGAAGGCCACCGCGTACAGCCAGCCCATCGTGAGCCAGCCCGCCCAGGCGGCCAGCGGCACCGTGAGCACGGCCGCGGCGATCAGCAGTTCACCGGCCACGTAGACCGGCAGCTTGCGCACGCGGTCGAGCCAGACGCCGCTGGGCAGCGAGAACAGCACGAACGGCAGCAGCTCCATCGTCGTCAGCCAGCCCATCTGGGTCGGCTTGGCCTGCAGCAGCAGCGCCGCCGTCAACGGCAGCGCCAGCATCGTGACCTGGCCGCCGAACGAGCTGATGAGAATGGACGACCACAGGCGGCGGTAGGTGAGGTCGAGCAGCAGGTCGCCCGGCTGCAGGCGCACGGCGGCACGCAGGCGGGTCGACAATCGATGAGTGAGCAGGCGCTTCATGAAAAATCTTTCCTGTCGTCACGCACGGTACGGTCCGGGAACCGAAAGCGGCGGGACTCGCGATGACGACGATGCAGCAGTTCCGCCGATGACTCAGCGGGACGGGCGGGTCAACCGCGGCTGAGTCGAAAACCTACAAGGCGGCGAACGGGGCGTTCGCTCGCGGCGCGCAGGCGGCAATGGATGCGCCGTGGCCGCTGTCGGACCCGATGTCTGCGAGCAGCAGACCGCCGGATGCAGCCAGCCCCAGCACGAGCACCGCGCGCGCGACCCAGTCGCCTTGCGAGGCGCGGTGCGAACGGGGTTGGCGGGTGCTCATGGGGTGGTCGGGCCGATGGGTTTTCGGGGTCGTGATGCTAACAGGGCACATGGTGCCCCGGCAAGTGCCGCGTTGCGGCGGCGTCAGGAACGGTAGTCGGCGTTGATGCTGACGTAGTCGTGCGAAAGGTCGCAGGTCCAGACCGTGGCCTCGGCGGCGCCGCGATGCAGATGCACACGCACGGTGATCTCGCTGCGCTTCATCACACGCTGGCCGTCGGCTTCGACGTAGTCGGCACGCCGGCCGCCGTTCTCGACCACATGCACCTCGTCGAGATGCAGGTCGATCAGGCCCTGGTCGAGGTCGTCGATGCCGGCGTAACCCACCGCCGCGAGAATGCGGCCGAGGTTGGGGTCGCTGGCGAAAAACGCCGTCTTCACCAGCGGCGAGTGGGCGATCGCGTAGGCGGCGGCGCGGCACTCGCTTTCGTCGCGGCCACCGAGCACGCGGATCGTGATGAACTTGGTGGCGCCCTCGCCGTCGCGCACGATGGCCTGCGCCAGTTGCTGGGCCACCGCCACCACGGCGTCGCACAGCGCCCGGCCGTCGGCGCTGTCGAGCGCGCTGATCGGCGCGTGAGCGGCCTGGTGGGTGGCGATGAGCATCAACGAATCGTTGGTGGAGGTGTCGCCGTCGATCGTGATGCGGTTGAAGCTGAGATCGGCCACCTGCGCCAGCAGGGGCTGCAGCAACGCGGGTTCGATGGCTGCATCGGTGGCGATGAAGCCCAGCATCGTCGCCATGTTCGGGTGGATCATGCCGGCGCCCTTGGAGATGCCGGTGATGCTGACCGGGCGGCCGCCGATCTCGACCCGGCGCGACACCGCTTTCGGCAGCGTGTCGGTGGTCATGATGCCGTGCGCGGCGTCGAGCCAGCCATCGGCCGCCAGCGCCGCCAGCGCCGCCGGCAGGCCGGCTTCGATGCGCTCCACGGGCAACGTCTCCATGATGACGCCGGTGGAAAACGGCAGCACCTGGGCCGCGTGCAGGCCCATCAACCCGGCCAGCGCGCTGCAGGTGCGGCGCGCGCGCGCCAGGCCGTCGGCGCCGGTGCCGGCATTTGCGTTGCCGGTGTTGATGACGAGCGCCCGCACCGGCGCGCCGGCAGCCAGGTGCTCACGGCAGAGCTGCACCGGCGCAGCGCAGAAGCGGTTGCGCGTGAAGACGCCGGCGATGCTGCTGCCTTCGTCGAGCGCCAGCACGACGAGGTCGCGCCGGCCAGCCTTGCGCACCCCGGCCATCGCGATGCCCAGCCGCACGCCCGGCACGGCAAGCAGGTCGTCGGCGATGGGCGGGTGCAGATTGACGGGCATGGCGGGTGACCTCAGGCCGCAGCAACGGCGACGCGGCGCATTGTAGGCAGCCGGGCCGGCGCGCTCAGACCGGCCGCGCGTCGCCGCGCAGCCGCGCCAGCAGCACCTGGTCGCACAGCGCGCCGCTCGCGTCGCGCTCCACCGCGCGCAGCAGCCCTTCGTACTGCAGGCCGAGCGTCTGCGCGAAGTGCACCGAGCGCGCATTGCGCAGGTCACACCAGGCTTCGACGCGCTCGACGCCGAGGCTGAACGCCAGATCCACCAACGCCAGCGCGGCCTCGCGCATCAGGCCCTGGCCGGCGAAACGGGTGTCGCCGACATAGCCGATCTGGCAGCGCGGCACGCTGAAGTCGAAGGTGTGCAGGTCGAGATTGCCGACGAAGCGGCCGCCGTCGCGCGTGAAGGCGAAGTAGATCAGGCATTCGCCATCGGCCACCTGGCGTGCGTCGGCTTCGCAGAACAGGCGCGCGGCCTCGTCGTCGAAGCCCTGCTGCGCCCACTTCACGAAGCGCAGCGCCGGCAGCGAGGCGTTGACGCTTTCACGCACGCGGGCGGCGTGGCTCGCCTGCGGCCACACCAGTTCGAGGTGCGGCGTCAGCAGGTGGCGCGGCGCGGCCTGCAGGCTCGTGCGGTCCACGGTACTTCGCCGCTGCGACGCCTCAGGCCAGACGCCCGTGACAGAGCTTGAACTTCTTGCCGCTGCCACACGGGCAGGGCTCGTTGCGGCCGACGCGCGGCACGGCGCCGCCGGCTTCCATCGCCGCCGCTTCCTGCGACACGCTGCCGTCTTCGTTGGGGTGCGTGTAGGTCACGTTCGAGAGCTGCCCCGCCTGCTGCTCCAGCGCCTGCGCGGCCTGCGACACCTGGTCCTGCGACTGGATGCGCACCGTCATCAGCACGCGCGTGACTTCCATCTTCACGACATCGAGCAGTTGCGAGAACAGCTCGAAAGCCTCGCGCTTGTATTCCTGCTTCGGGTTCTGCTGCGCGTAGCCACGCAGGTGGATGCCCTGGCGCAGATAGTCCAGCGCGGCCAGGTGTTCGCGCCAGTGCGAGTCGATCGACTGCAGCAGCACCATGCGCATGAAGGGCATGAACTGATCGGCGCCGACGGACTGCAGCTTGCTGTCGAAGAGCGCGTTGGCCGCGTCCACCACGCGCTCGACGATGTCGTCGTCGGTGATGCTGTCGCTCTTTTCGACCTCGGCACGCAGCGGCACGTCGAGCTGCCATTCGTCCTTCAGCGTCTGCTCCAGCGCGGCCAGATCCCACTGCTCTTCGAGGCTCTCGCGCGGCACGTAGGTGCGCACGACCTCGCTCATCGCGCTGCGCCGCAGGTTGGCGATCTGCGCCGACAGGTCGCTGGCTTCGAGAATCTCGTTGCGCTGCTGGTAGATGACCTTGCGCTGGTCGTTGCTCACGTCGTCGTACTCGAGCAACTGCTTGCGGATGTCGAAGTTGCGCGCCTCGACCTTGCGCTGCGCGCCTTCGATGCTGCGGTTGACGATGCCGGCTTCGATGGCCTCGCCTTCGGGCATCTTCAGCCGGTCCATGATGGAGCGCACGCGGTCGCCGGCGAAGATGCGCATCAGCGAATCGTCCAGGCTCAGGTAGAAGCGGCTGGCGCCCGGGTCGCCCTGACGACCCGAGCGGCCGCGAAGCTGGTTGTCGATGCGCCGGCTCTCGTGGCGTTCGGTGGCGACGATGCGCAGGCCGCCGAGCGCCTTCACCTGGTCGTGCAGGCCCTGCCACTCGTCCTGCAGCCGCTTCGCACGCTGGCGCTTCTCTTCGTCGCTGAGGTCGGGGTCGGCTTCGAGGAACTTGATCTGGTTCTCGACATTGCCGCCGAGCACGATGTCGGTGCCGCGGCCCGCCATGTTGGTGGCAATGGTCACCATCTTCGGCCGCCCGGCCTGGGCCACGATCTCGGCCTCCTTCGCATGCTGCTTGGCGTTGAGCACCTGGTGCGGCAGCTTGGCCTTCGTCAACAGCTCGGACACGAGCTCCGAGTTTTCGATCGATGTCGTGCCCACCAGCACCGGCTGGCCGCGTTCATAGCAGTCGCGGATGTCCTTCGTGACGGCGTCGTACTTCTCTTTCGTCGTCTTGTAGATCAGGTCGAGCTCATCCTTGCGGATGGTCGGCTTGTTCGGCGGGATCACCACCGTCTCGAGGCCGTAGATTTCCTGGAACTCGAAGGCCTCGGTGTCGGCGGTGCCGGTCATGCCGCCGAGCTTGGTGTACATGCGGAAGTAGTTCTGGAACGTCACCGACGCCAGCGTCTGGTTCTCGCTCTGGATCTGCACGCCTTCCTTGGCCTCCACCGCCTGGTGCAGGCCGTCGCTCCAGCGCCGGCCCGTCATCAGGCGGCCGGTGAACTCGTCGACGATGACGACCTCGCCGTCCTGCACCACATAGTGCTGGTCGCGGTTGTAGAGGTTGTTCGCACGCAGCGCCGCGTAGACGTGGTGCATGAGCGCGATGTTCGCGGGGTCGTACAGGCTGGCGCCGGCCGGCAGCAGCCCGGCTTCGCCGAGGATCTGCTCGGCTTTTTCATGGCCGGCCTCGGTGAGGAAGACCTGGTGCGTCTTCTCGTCGACCGTGAAGTCGCCGGGGTCGATCACGCCTTCGCCGGTGCGCGGGTCGGCCTCGCCGATTTGCTTCTTCAGCTTCGGCACCACGGCGTTGATGCGCACGTAGAGTTCGGTGTGGTCCTCGGCCTGGCCGCTGATGATGAGCGGCGTGCGCGCCTCGTCGATGAGGATCGAGTCGACCTCGTCGACGATGGCGAAGTTCAGCCCGCGCGCAACCCGCTCGGCCACCTCGTAGACCATGTTGTCGCGCAGGTAGTCGAAGCCGAATTCGTTGTTGGTGCCGTAGGTCACGTCGGCGGCAAAGGCGGCCTGCTTCTGCTCGCGCCCCATGCCGGGCACGTTGACGCCCACCGTCAGACCGAGGAAACCGTAGAGCCGGCCCATCCATTCGGCGTCGCGCCGCGCCAGGTAGTCGTTCACCGTCACCAGATGCACGCCCTTGCCGCCGATGGCGTTCAGGTACACCGGCAGCGTCGCCATCAGCGTCTTGCCTTCGCCGGTGCGCATCTCGGCGATCTTGCCCTCGTGCAGCACCATGCCGCCGATGAGCTGCACGTCGAAGTGGCGCATCTTCAGCACGCGCTTGCTGCCTTCGCGCGCCACCGCAAAGGCCTCGGGCAGCAGTTGGTCCAGCGTTTCGCCCTGGGCCAGGCGCTGGCGGAATTCGTCGGTCTTCGCACGCAGCGTGGCGTCGTCGAGGCGTTCGAACTGCGGCTCGAGCGCGTTGATCTTCTCGACGGTGCGCCGATAGCCCTTGAGCAGGCGGTCGTTCCGGCTGCCGAAAATCTGGGTCAGTATCTTGGGAAACATGCAGCGTCCGCTGGGCGGGAGGGTGTGAAGGAGTGCCCAGCCTGGGGCCGGTGTCAGCGGCAGATAGGGGCGGCAAGCCGTCTTGCAAGCCCCGCATGGAGCAGGGTCACCCTGAGCACGAAGCCTTCAAGTTTAGCATCGGCTCCCGCCTTGGCTGGCCGCGCCGCCGCTTGCAAGCGGCTTGCAAGCGGCCTGCACCTGGTGGTCGGCGGAGCCGGATCGTTAGACTGCGCTCATGTCCCGCCGCAGCTCAGCCGCCTCGCCTGGCCCGCTCGTCTCAACGCCGCGTGCCATGCCCCCCGCCGGCCATCTGAGCCTGGGCGATGCGCTGGACCGCAGCGAGCCGTTGACGCGGCTGCTGCAACGGCTGCAGGAGTCGCGCGCGCGCTTCGACGCCATCACGGTGCTGCTGCCCGGCGGGCTGCAGCACAGCGTGCGGCCGGGCCCGCTGGACGACGACGGCTGGCTGCTGCTGGCCGCGCACGGCGCCGCGGCAGCCAAGCTGCGCCAACTGCTGCCGCGCCTGGAAGCGGCGTTGCTGGCTGGCGGCTGGCCGCCAACGCCGATCAAGGTGCGCGTTCAACCGCCCGCGCCCTGAAGCGGCGCGGTGGCGCGCGCTCAGTCGCCTTTCTTCCTTTGGCGCATCGTCTTCATTTCCGACTTGCACTCGGCCGACAATTCCTTGCGATGCTCCTTGAAACACGCTTTCAGGCGGCCGCCGCCGGGCTCGATGCCCGGGCACAGCTTGGCCGCATCGGTCTTGCAGGCCGACAGTTCGGCACGTGCAGGCTTGGTGGTGGTGGCGTCGGCGGCCAGCGCGGCCAGCGGCAGCGCAGTGGCAGCCAGGACGGCCAGGCTTGCGATCAGGGTCTTCATCGTTTTGTCCTCGGTAGGTGGGCCCGGGCACAGGCTTGCATTCGCGTGCTGGTGCCGGCTGTCCGAATCGAACGGACGACCTTCCGCTTACAAGGCGGGTGCTCTACCAACTGAGCTAAGCCGGCGCGAATTCCAATTCTACGAAGCGCACCGCGGCAACGCGTTACTTGATGCGTTTGAGCGAAGGCCGGCTGCCGGGGCCGGCGGGGTCGGACGGATCGTCCGGCGGCGGCGTTTCCGGGCCGTTCTCGGGTTCGGACGTGGCCAGCCGCAGGCCGCGCGCCGGGGAACGAGGCTCGGGTGGCGTCTGTGCCGCCGTTGCGGGCTGGCCTGCCGTGCTTTCGGTGGGCACCGGGAACGCCATGCCCTGGCCGTTTTCGCGCGCGTAGATCGCCACCACGTGATCCACCGGCACCATGATCTCGCGCGAGCTGCCACCGAAGCGCGCCTTGAACTCGACGAATTCGTTGCCGAGCTTGAGGTTGCTGGTGGCCTCGAATCCGACGTTGAGCACGATCTCGTTGTTCTTCACGTACTCCATCGGCACGCTGACACTGGCATCGACGAAGACCGCGATGTACGGCGTGAAGCCGTTGTCGGTGCACCAGTCGTGCAGCGCACGCAGCAGGTAGGGCCGCGTCGACGTGCCCTGGTTGTCGCTGATGACGGTCATCGCGCTTCTCGCCGCGGGCCTACTTGCGCATGACCTTCTCGGACGGCGTCAGGGCCTCGATGTAGGCCGGACGCGAGAAGATGCGCTCGGCGTACTTCAGCAGCGGCACCGCGTTCTTCGAGAGGTCGATGCCGTAGTAGTCAAGCCGCCACAGCAGCGGCGCGATGGCCACATCGAGCATGCTGAAGTCGTCGCCCAGCATGTACTTGTTCTTCAGGAAGATCGGCGCGAGCTGCGTCAACCTGTCGCGAATCTGGCTGCGCGCTTTCTCGAGCTGCTTGTCAGTGGCTTTCACGCCACGGCTTTCGAGCAGGTTCACGTGCGCGAACAGCTCCTTCTCGAAATTGAAGAGGAACAGGCGCACGCGCGCACGCGCCACCGGGTCGCCCGGCATGAGCTGCGGATGCGGGAAACGCTCGTCGATGTACTCGTTGATGATGTGCGACTCGTACAGGATGAGGTCGCGCTCCACCAGGATCGGCACCTCGTTGTACGGGTTCATCAGCGCAATGTCCTCGGGCTTGGCGAAGAGATCGACATCACGGATCTCGAAGTCCATGCCTTTCTCGAACAGCACGAAGCGGCAGCGGTGCGAATAGGGATCGGTGGTTCCGGAATAAAGCACCATCATGGCGAGGGGCCCTCAGTCATCAATGGGGCCGCAAGACCCCGGAGAAAAGAAACGAACGCAGTGGGCGCGCCGGCGGCGTTCCCACTGCGCTGTGCGCCCGGCCACGATGGCGGGCGGTCCAGTGTGCTACTTGACGTCCTTCCAGAACGACGCGTTCAGCCGCCACGCAATCACGGTGAAGAGGCCCAGGAAGATCAGCACCCAGACGCCCAGGCGCACGCGCTCGGTCTGCACCGGCTCGCTCATCCACTGCATGAAGGCCACGAGGTCGGCCACCGCGTCGTTGAATTGCGCCGGCGACATCGTGCCCGGCGTCACCTGCTCGAAGCCCTTGAAGACGTGTTCCGCCGCGGCGCCCTCGCCCCCTTCGTGCGCGTTCTTCAGCTCGAGGAAGGCCGGGTGCTGCTCGCCCTGCAACTGCCACAGCGCGTTGGGCATCGCGACATTGGGGAACGCCATGTTGTTCCAGCCCGTGGCCTTGGTGTCGTCGCGGTAGAAGCTGCGCAGGTAGGTGTAGAGGTAGTCGGCGCCGCTGCCCTTGCCGCTTTCGGCACGCGAACGTGCCACCAGCGTCAGGTCGGGCGGCACGGTGCCGAACCACGCCTTGGCGTCGTTCGGGTCGAGCGAGTTCTTCATCAGGTCACCGACCTTGACGCCGGTGAAGATGAGGCTGTCCTTGATCTGCTGCTCGGTCAGGCCGATGTCGCGCAGGCGGTTGTAGCGCATGTACTCGGCGCCGTGGCAATTCATGCAGTAGTTGACGAACAGCCTCGCGCCGCGCTGCAGCGCCACCATGTCGGTGACGCGCTCCTTCGGGAAGGCGTCCCAGGGAATGCCCTCGGCGGCATGCGCCGGACCGCTGACCGACAACGCGGCGAAGAACGAAACGAGCAGGGAGAGGATCAGTTTCTTCATGGTGTTGGGGCGCCTGTCGCTTCGCTCAATGCGCATGGAAGGTGACGCGGTCGGGCACACGCTTGAACTCGCCCATGCGGCTCCACCAAGGCATCAGCAGGAAGAAGCCGAAGTAGAACAGGGTGCCGCACTGCGACACGATGGTGCCCAGCGGGAACGGAGGCTTCATGCCGAGCGCGCCGAGCACGAAGAAATTGACGATGAAGATGCCGTAGAGCAGCTTGTTCCAGCCCGGGCGGTAGCGGATCGACTTCACCGGGCTGTGGTCCAGCCACGGCAGCGGGAACAGGATGAGCACGGCCGCACCCATCGTCAGCACGCCAAAGAACTTGGCATCGAAGGCCTTGAGCACAACGACCACGACGACGGCAAGCACGAGCGGCAGGAAACGCCAGATGCCCTTGAGGCCGCCCTTGAGGAAGGCGAGCACGCCGACGAGCCCGGTGATGACGACGTACACGTTGACCATGTCGCTGGTGACCGCGCGCAGCATCGAATAAAACGGCGTGAAGTACCACACCGGCGCGATTTCCAGCGGCGTCTTCAGCGGGTTGGCGGGGATGAAGTTGTTGGCCTCGAGGAAGTAGCCGCCGCCTTCGGGCGCGAAGAACAGCACTGCGCTGAAGACCATCAGGAACACCGCCACGCCGAGCAGGTCGTGCACGGTGTAGTACGGGTGGAAGGGAATGCCGTCCAGCGGCACGCCCTTGGCGTTCTTCGTGGCCTTGATCTCGATGCCGTCGGGGTTGTTCGAACCCACGTCGTGCAACGCCAGCAGATGCGCCACCACCAGGCCCAGCAGCACCAGCGGCACCGCGATGACGTGGAAGCTGAAGAAGCGGTTCAGCGTGGCGTCGCCGACGACGTAGTCGCCGCGGATCAGCAGCGACAGGTCGGGACCGACGAACGGGATCGCGGCGAACAGGTTGATGATGACCTGCGCGCCCCAGTACGACATCTGGCCCCACGGCAGCAGATAGCCCATGAAGGCCTCGGCCATCAGGCACAGGAAGATCGCGCAGCCGAACAGCCAGACCAGTTCGCGCGGCTTCTTGTAGCTGCCGTAGATCATGCCGCGGAACATGTGCATGTAGACGACGACGAAGAAGGCGCTGGCGCCGGTGCTGTGCATGTAGCGCACGAGCCAGCCCCAGGGCACGTCGCGCATGATGTACTCGACCGACTCGAAGGCCTTCGCGGCGTCGGGCTTGTAGTGCATCACGAGGAAGATGCCGGTGACGATCTGGATCACCAGCACCAGCATCGCCAGCGAGCCGAAGAAATACCAGAAGTTGAAGTTCTTCGGCGCGTAGTACTCCGACATGTGCACGCGGTAGGCGTCGAACGCGGTCGGAAACCGGTTCTGCATCCAGTTGGTGAGCCGCGCCGTGGCCGGCGCGCCGGCCGGCAGTTCCTTGAATTCAGCCATGTTGTGTCCCGGTTCTTTTGCTGCTGCGCTCAGGCCTTCTTGTCTTCGCCGATGAGCAGCATCGTGTCGGACAAGTACTGGTACGGCGGCACCTCGAGGTTGTCGGGCGCCGGCTTGTTCTTGAACACGCGGCCCGCAAGGTCGAAGGTGGAGCCGTGGCAGGGGCACAGGAAGCCGCCCGGCCAGTCATTGGGCAGCGACGGTTGCGCGCCGGGCGTGAACTTGTCGCCCGGCGAGCAGCCCAGGTGCGTGCAGATGCCGATGACGACCAGGTACTCGGGCTTGATCGAGCGGTTCTCGTTCTTCGCGTAAGCCGGGATCGGATACGCGGTGCGGTCGGACTTCGGGTCGGCGAGTTCGTCGTCGTGCTTGGGCAACTCGGCGATCTGCTCTTTCGTGCGGCGCAGGATCCACACCGGCTTGCCGCGCCAGGCGACGGTGAGTTTCTCGCCCGGCTGGATGGCGCTGATGTCCACCTGCACCGGCGCGCCGGCGGCCTTCGCACGCTCGGACGGTTCGAAGGTGCTGACGAAAGGGATGGCAGTCGCCACACCGCCAACGGCACCAGCACCACAGGTGATGGCGATCCAGGTGCGTCGGCCTTGGTCGACAGCGGCCTCAGTCGTGTCCGGCATGGATGTCCTCAACAATGCTCAAAGGGGGTTCGGGTCAACCCGGGATTCTAGCCGAGCCTCCTGGGTGGGCCCGTGCGGTCGGCCCGACTTGACGCGGAGCGAGGGCCACCTTACCTTTGCGCGCACCTTCGGTGCGGCGCCACGCGATGCCGGCTCGCGCGATAACAAAGGAGACAACATGAGCTTTGCATCCGAGTTCAGGGAATTCGCAACCAAGGGCAATGTGATGGACCTGGCAGTGGGCGTCATCATTGGCGGCGCCTTCGGCAAGATCGTCTCGTCGCTGGTCGACGACATCATCATGCCGGTGGTCGGCAAGATCTTCGGCGGGCTGGACTTCAGCAACTACTTCATCCCGCTGTCCGGTCAGACCGCGACGACGCTGATCGAGGCGAAGAAGGCCGGCGCGGTGTTCGCCTACGGCAACTTCATCAGCGTGGCGCTGAACTTCGTGATCCTGGCCTTCATCATTTTCGTGATGGTCAAGCAGGTCAACCGCATGAAGCACCAGGCCCCGCCGCCGCCGGCACCGCCCGCCCCCACGCCCGAAGACGTGGTGCTGCTGCGCGAGATTCGCGACGCCCTTGCCAAGCGCTGACGGCCCGTCCGGCAGGCCCTGGGCGCCATGTGGGCCGTGGGTGATGCCGCATACTAGGCGGCTGAACCCGGCCGCATGAATCCCAACCCCGTCCACCGCCTGCCCCCGCCGCTGGAAAGCGCCGTCCAGCGGCTCAAGCTTGCGGCGCGCGCCGCCGCCGAGCGCACCATCGAAAGCCTGGGGCTGGCGGCGCTGGCGAGCAACAGCGTGCACGAGCGCGACAACCTGCTGGGCGCGCAGTTCGAGCTCAACCGCAAGTCGGCGGTCTTCGTGCTCAATTTCAACGAGGCCTTCGACCAGCGTGTACTGCGCGAGGTGGGCGCCCAGGTCAGCGATCCCGGCGAAACGAGCTGGGACGCGTTGAGCCTGGTCGACGACCACGAAGTCGAGGTCCAGGTCGCGGCCGACCGTTTCGGCCTCGAGATGGCGCACGCCTGCGAATGGGAACTGCGCGAGCTGGGCGGCTACATGGGCTCGCTGCTGGGCAGCCGGCGCGACGCCCAGGTCCACAACCCGCTGCGCCCGGAGGTGGTGGGCCACGCGATGATCAGCGCCATCGAAACGGTGTCCGAGCGCGCCGATGTGCGCAAGGTGCTGGGCAGCGAGCTCAGCCGCTCGCTCGGCGGCCTGCTGCGCGGCACCTACAGCGACATCGTCGCCGACCTGCGCCAGGCCGGCGTGCAACCCGCGGGGCTGACGGTGCGCACGGCCGGCACGCGCAGCGACGGCGGCCCGTCCACCGGCATGGGCGCTGACGCGCTGGGCCGCATGGCGCCGCCCGATGGCGAACGCGCGAGCGGCGCCGGCTTCGACAGCCGTTATGGTGGCGCCCGCCACGGCGGACGCCGCTCCGGCGCGGGCGGCGCCAGCGGCTTCGGCGCGTCGACACGCTCGGGCCCCGCGACCGGCGGCCGCGGCACGCCGCTGGGCCAGGTGGACCCGGCGCTGATGTCGCTCATCCGCCGCCTCGCCTTCACCGACGTCGGCGCCGGCGACGGCGGCAGCGACTGGGCCGAAGGCGGCTACGCTGGCGGCGCACACGCGCTGCCCAACCTGATCCACGCGCACCGCGACGAACTGCGCCAGGCGTCCAACGGCTCGCTCGATCACATGGTGATCGACGTCATCGGCAGCCTGTTCGACCAGATCCTCTCCGACCCCAAGGTGCCGCCGCAGATGGCGCGCCAGATTGCGCGGCTGCAGTTGCCGGTGCTGCGCGCGGCGCTCGGCGACCCCAGCTTCTTTTCGTCGCGGCGCCATCCGGTGCGGCGCTTCATCAACCGCATCGCATCGCTCGGCGCGGCCTTCGAAGACTTCGACGAAGGCGGCGCGCAGCGTGTGCTGGCCAAGGTGCGTGCGCTGGTGCAGGACGTTGTCGAAGGCGACTTCGACCAGATCGAGGTCTACGAACACAAGCTGCAGGCGCTCGAGGAGTTCATCGTCGAGCAGGGCCGGCGCGAGGTGGATGCCGAGGGCAACGCGGCCGAGCTGCTGTCGAACAAGGAAGACGAACTGCGGCTGCGTGCGCTGTACGCGCAGCAGCTCCAGGGCGAGCTGAAGGACTTGTCGGCGCCGGCCTTCGTACGCGACTTCATCAGCCAGGTCTGGAGCCAGGTGCTGATCCAGGCCGGCAGCCAGAGCACGCCCGACGAGCCGCGCGTCAAGCGCCTGCGCCAGGTCGGGCGCGAGCTCTTCATGAGCGTGCAGCCCAAGACCTCGCCGGCACAGCGCAAGAGCTTCCTCGCCGAACTGCCGCGGCTGATGAAGGACCTGGGCGAGGGCATGGATCTCATCGCCTGGTCCGAAGCCTCGCGGCGCGCCTTCTTCGGCCAGCTCCTGCCGGCGCATGCCGAGGCACTGAAGGCTCAGATCGTGCGGCCGCTGGACTTCAACATGCTGGCGCGCCAGGTCGACGGCGCGCTCGACAAGCCGCTGCCGTCGCGCGCCGACCTGAAGATCACGCGCGCGCTGCCGGTGCTCGACGAAGAGATCGTGGCGCCGCGCTTCAGTGCCGAAGAGGCCAGGCGCATCGGCCTCGTCGACGAAAGTGCGATCGACTGGAACGGCCAGGTCGACATCGACCTCGGCGCCGAGCCCGAACTCGGCGCCGACGACATCCAGCTTGCCGGCCTGCCCGCGCCCACCGAGGCCCTGGAGCCGATGCAGGGCAAGTCGCTCGCCGAGCACGTGCAGATCGGCTTCGCCTACCAGATGCATCTGGACGGTGGCTGGCAGAAGGTGCGCCTGGCGCACGTCAGTCCGGGGCGCAGCTTCTTCGTCTTCAACCATGGTGGGCGCCACAAGAAGACGATCTCGCTGACGCAGCGCATGCTGGTGCGGCTGTGCGAAACCGGCCGCCTGCGCGCTTTTGAAAGCGCCTACCTGCTGGAGCGCGCCACCGCGCGTGCGCGGCGCCAGCTCGCGGCCGTCAATCCGGCTTAAGTACCGGCACCGGCGGCGGCGCCGAGTGCGCGCGCCATCTTCAGCGCCGCGATCAGGCTCGAGGCATCGGCGGTGCCGCGGCCCGCGATGTCGAACGCCGTGCCGTGGTCGGGGCTGGTGCGCACGAAGGGCAGGCCGAGCGTCACGTTGACACCGTCTTCGACGCCCAGGTACTTCACCGGGATCAGGCCGTGGTCGTGCGTCATCGCCACCACCAGATCGAATTCGCCGCGGCGCGCGCGCATGAACACGGTGTCGGGCGCGAACGGCCCGCTGGCGGCAATGCCTTCGGCCTGCGCTGCCGCCACCGCCGGAGCGATGAAGCGCGTTTCCTCGCTGCCGAACAGGCCGCCTTCGCCGGCATGCGGGTTCAGCCCCGCCACCGCGATGCGCGGCGCACGCTGGCCCCAGGCGCGCGCGGCCTCATGCGCGATGCGCACCGTCGCCAGTACGTTGTCGAAGCCGAGCGCGTCGATCGCATCCCGCAGCGCCATGTGGATCGTCACCAGCACGACCCGCAGTTCGCTGTTGGCCAGCATCATGCGCACCGGCCCGGCGCCGGCCAGCGATTGCAGCATCTCGGTGTGGCCCGGGAAAGGCACGCCGGCAGCGGCCAGCGCTTCCTTGTGGAGCGGGGCGGTGACCAGCGCCGCCGCATCGCCGGCGAGCGCGAAGCGCAGTGCGTGTTCGATGCAGCGCGCCGCGGCGGCGCCGCAGCGGGCGTCGACGCGGCCCCACGGCAGATCGGCCAGGCCCGTGGGCAGCCCCGGCGGCTGCAGCACCGGCAGGCAGCCCGGCGGCACCCGGGGCAGGTCGGCGGGTGCATCGATCAGCGCCAGCAGACCGGCACCGGCGCGCCGCAGCACCGCCACGTCGCCGACGGCAATGCAGCCGGCAGCCGCGCCCTGCGCAAACGCCTTGACGACGATCTCGGGGCCGATGCCGACGGCGTCGCCCATCGTGATCAGCATCGGCTTCATGTCGGCACCCGCAGAGCTCGGGCCTTGCATGCAGCGCGCAAATGCGCGCAGGCGCATTGGCGCGTCCTCATGCCGGATTCTCGATCTCGATGAAACGGTGTTCGATGCCGAAGCGCGCCGCGAGCTGCGCGCCGACCGCCGGCGCGCCGTAGCGCTCGCTCGCATGGTGGCCACAGGCGATGAAGGCGACCCCGGTTTCGCGCGCCAGATGAGCCTGGGGCTCCGAGACTTCACCGGTGAGAAACACATCGGCCCCGACGGCGATGGCGCTTTCGAAGTAGCCCTGCGCGCCACCGGTGCACCATGCCACACGGCGCAGCGGCCGGCCATCGCCGGGCAGCACCGTGACCGCACGCTCCAGCACATGCGTCACGCATTCGGCCAGCCGCGCCAGCGTGGGCTGCGGGCTGTCGCCGATGAAGCCCAGGTTCTGCTCGCCGAAGCGCGCATCGGCGCGCAGTTGCAGGCGCTGCCCGAACTGCGCGTTGTTGCCGAATTCGGGCTGCGCGTCCAGGGGCAGGTGATAGGCGAAGAGGTTGATGTCGTGCGCCAGCAACCGCTTCACGCGCTCCTTCAGCCAGCCCGTGAGGCGCCCGTCCTGGCCGCGCCAGAACAGGCCGTGGTGAACCAACAGCGTGTCGGCGCCGGCGGCCAGTGCGGCGTCGATGAACGCCAGGCTCGCGGTGACACCCGAGGCCACGTGCCGCACCTCGCGCCGGCCCTCGATCTGCAGGCCGTTCGGCCCATAATCCTTGAAGCCTTCGGGCTGCAGCAACTGCTGCAGAAAGTCTTGAACCTCTTTCAGCTCGGCCATCGTGCCGCCACCTCGTTCGAATCACGTCATGCGCAGGATCTGGCTCTTATTCTCGCAGGCTGTCACGGTGGCGCTGGCGGCGCTGTTTGTCGTCACCACGCTCAAGCCCGACTGGCTGAACAACCGCGGCCGGGCATTGCCGCCGCCCACCATCGTGCAGGTGCGACAGGCGCCCGCGGCCGCACCCGGGCCCGTGGGCGCCGAGCCTTCGAGCTATCGCGCCGCGGCGCAGCGTGCGACACCGGCCATCGTCAGCATCGTCGCCAGCAAGATGGTGCGCAACCCGCATGCCGACGACCCGCGCTTTCGCTTTTTCTTCGGCGACCGGCAGAACGCACCCGAACAGCAGGCCGGGCTGGGCTCGGGCGTCATCGTCTCGCCCGAGGGCTATCTGCTGACGAACAACCACGTCATCGAAGGCGCCGACGAAATCGACGTGCAGCTCGCCGACGGCCGCCAGGGCAGCGCGCGCGTCATCGGCACCGACGTCGACACCGACCTCGCGGTGCTCAAGGTCGAACTCGAGCGCCTGCCCGTCATCAGCTTCGGCGATTCGCCGTCGCTGCAGGTGGGCGACGTCGTGCTGGCCATCGGCAACCCGTTCAACGTCGGCCAGACCGTCACGGCCGGCATCGTCAGCGCGCTCGGTCGCAACCAGCTCGGGCTGTCGACGTTCGAGAACTTCATCCAGACCGACGCCGCCATCAACCCCGGCAACTCGGGCGGTGCGCTGGTGGACGTGCGCGGCAACCTCGTCGGCATCAATACGGCGATCTTCTCGCGCAGCGGCGGCAGCCTGGGCATCGGCTTCGCCATTCCGGTGGCCACCGCGCGCCAGGTGCTGGAAAGCCTGGTGCGCGACGGCCACGTCACACGCGGCTGGATCGGCGTCGAGCCGCGCGACCTGACACCGGAAATCGCCGAGAGCTTCGGCCTGCCGGTGAAGAGCGGCGTGCTGATCACCGGCGTGCTGCAGGACGGCCCGGCGAGCAAGGGCGGCCTGCGCCCGGGCGACGTGGTGGTGAAGATCGGCGGCGCGTCGATCAACAACACGGTCGAGTTGCTGGCCACGGTGTCGGCGCTGAAGCCGCAGGCCCGGGCCGTGCTCGGCGTGCAGCGCGGCGACAAAGCGCTGGACCTCACGCTGACGGTGGGCCAACGGCCGAAGATGGTGCTCAGCCAGCGCTGAGCCCGACAACCGAGACCCGTCAGGCCTTGTCGTTCGCCGGCGTTTCGGCGTCGGGTGCCTGGGTGTGCTTGATGAAGAGTTGCGCCGCGATGATGCCGATCTCGTAGAGCGCGATCATCGGTATCGCCAACGCAAGCTGCGAGACCACGTCGGGCGGTGTCACCACCGCGGCGACGATGAACGCCCCGACGACGAAGTAGCCGCGCATCTTGCGCAACTGCGCGATGCTGACGATGCCGATGCGCGCCAGCACGATGACCGCGATCGGCACCTCGAAGGCCACGCCGAACACCAGGAACAGCGTCAGCACGAAGCCGAAGTACTGCTCGATGTCTGGCGCGGCGGTGATGCTCGTCGGCGCGAAGGCCTGGATGAAACGCGACATGCCGGGAATCACGATGCGGTAGCAGAACGCGACGCCGATGAAAAACAGCACCGTGCTGCTGATGACCAGCGGCAGCACCAGCTTCTTCTCGTGCGAATACAGGCCCGGGGCGACGAAAGCCCAGACCTGGTACAGCACCACCGGCAGCGCCAGCAGGAAGGCCGCCATCAGCGTGATCTTCAGCGGTACCAGCACCGGCGAGATGACGTTGGTGGCAATCAAGTGCGTGCCGCTGGGCAGATGGGCCAGCAGCGGCGCGGCCAGCAGGTCTTACAGCCCGGACGGCCCGGGCCAGATGGCCAGCACCGCAAACGCAATGCCGATGGCGATGACGGCGCGGATCAGGCGATCGCGCAGCTCGATCAGGTGCGAGACGAACGGAGCTTCGGTGCCTTCGAGTTCGTCTTTCGGTTCGCCGCCGCTCATGGCCGCGGCCCGATGCCGGGCGGCCGGAAGCGCGCCACGCGCGCCGCACCCGACTGCGCCTTCGCGCGCACGCCGTGGCGCTGCTTGTACCACTGCGGCGTGGCGCCGCGCTTGAGGCGCCAGTTCTTCTTCGGGTGGCGGTAGGTGGGCGCGGCCAGACGGCCGTAGTCGGGCTCGATGTTCAGTTCATCGCCCGACGTGCCGTCGGTCAGCGATGCCGTGGCGCCCTGCCATTCCTTCTGCAGTTCGGCGCCGGCCGCGTGCACCTGCTGCTGCACGTCGCGCGCCGCGTCCTGGAACTCGGTCTTCATCTTCTTCAGCTCGTCGAGTTCGATCGAGCGGTTGACCTCGGCCTTGACGTCGGCGACATAGCGCTGCGCCTTGCCGAACAGATGGCCCACCGTACGCGCCACCTTGGGCAGCTTCTCGGGCCCGATGACGATGAGGGCGACCGCGCCGATGAGGGCGATCTTGTCGAATCCGAAATCGATCACGGCAACGTGGCGCGGGCTGTCACGGCTTCGTCTTGGCTTCGACGTCCACCGTGTTGGCGTCGTTCCTGGCGTCATTCGTGCGCTGCGCCGTCACCTGCTGCGGCGGCGCCGCATCGTCGGTGTTTTCCTGCGCCCCCTTGACGCCGTCCTTGAAGCCCTTGACCGCGCCGCCGAGATCGGCGCCGATGTTCTTCAGCTTCTTGGTACCGAAGATCAGAACGACGACCAGCAACACGATCAGCCAATGCCAGATGCTGATGGAACCCATGATTTTGACTCCTGAAGAGAACTGCGAATTCTAAGCGGCGCGCGCTTTCACCCTTTGGCCCACGGGCGCGGCCCGCCGATGACGTGCAGATGCAGGTGGTAGACCTCCTGGCCGCCGTCGCGCCCGGTATTGACGAGGGCGCGAAACCCGTTCGTCACCCCCAGCTCGCGCATCAGCCGCGGCGCCAGGCCCAGCATGCGGCCCAGCAGCGCGTCGTGTTCGGGGCCGACATCGGCCAGCGTCGCGATGTGCGCCTTCGGGATCACCAGCACATGCACCGGCGCCCAGGGCTGGATGTCGTGGAAGGCCAGGAGTTCGTCGTCCTCGTAGGCCTTGCGCGACGAAATCTGGCCGGCGACGATCTTGCAGAAGACGCAGTTCGGGTCGGCAGACATCACGGCACCGGGCGGCTGTTGTTGAGGCTGATCCAGCCGCGCACCACACGGTAGAGGAACCAGACCGAGATGATGGTCCACGCGATCCAGCCCGGTGCGACGAAAAGCAGCCACAAAGGGGCCGTGATCAGGTACAGCGCGCCGGCCCACAGCACCGTGCGGATGCGCCATCTGAAATGCGATTCCTGCCAGGTGCCGACGGCGTCGCCGCGCTTGACGAGGTCGATGACGAAGGCCACCAGCAGCAGCGCGATGCTCGCCTGCGCGCCCGGCAGCACCGCGGCCACCGCGACGATGGTGTGCAGCACGTAGCTGACCTGCCCGATGGCCTTCAGCGAGCTGTCGCGCCCGCCGTTGTTGTCGATCACCTCGTTCATGACCTGCCTCCTTCGCTCGCCTGTCTTTGCGCCGCCTTGCGCAGCGCGAATTCCTCCAGCCCCGACAGCCCTTCACGGCGCCGCAATTCCGCCAGGACGGCCTCGGGCCGCAGCCCGAAGTGCGACAGCGCCACCAGGCAGTGGAACCACAAGTCGGCCACTTCGCCCACCAGGTGCTCGGGCTGAGCATCCTTGCCCGCCATCACGACCTCGGTGGCCTCTTCGCCGACCTTTTTCAAGATGGCGTCGGTGCCTTTGGAAAACAAGCGTGCGACGTAGCTCTTGTCGGGGTCGCCGCCGCGCCGCGAGTCGATCACGTCGGCCAGGCGTGCCAGGGTGTCGTCGCTCATTTGTAGATGCTTTCCGGATCCTTGAGCACCGGCTCCACGGTCTGCCAGGCGGCGCCGTCCAGGCGCTGGAAAAAGCAGCTATGGCGTCCGGTGTGACAGGCGATGCCGGGTTCGTGGCCAAGCTGCGTGACGCTGAGCAGGAGCACGTCGTTGTCGCAGTCCATGCGCACTTCGTGCACCTTCTGGACGTGGCCCGAACTCTCGCCCTTGTGCCACAGCCGGCCGCGCGAGCGGCTCCAGTAGACGGCCTCGCCGCGGCGCAGCGTTTCGGCCAGTGCTTCGCGGTTCATGAAGGCGAACATCAGCACGTCCTTGCTGAGCGCCTCCTGCGCGATCACCGGCACGAGGCCGTCGCGGTCCCATCTGATGCTGTCCAGCCAGTCCATGCGGGCAGTTTAGTGGGTTGCCCCTGCAAAACCGCGCTCTGCGGCGAACCACCCCAGAACGGGTACGGTTCCCGGCAGCACCGGCGCCACCTGCACCGGCAGCGTCTGCCACGCCATTGCCTGCTGTTCGCGCATCTGCAGTTCACCGCTCCATGCATGGACCTTGCAGAAGTGCAGGCGCACCAGCGCATGCGGATAGTCCATCATCTCCACCCGCCACGGCAACGCCGCGCCTATCGTGATGCCGAGTTCCTCGTGCAGTTCACGCCGCAGCGCCTGCTCCACCGTCTCGCCCGCCTCCAGCTTGCCGCCAGGGAATTCCCAGTAGCCGGCGTAGACCTTGCCGGCGGGGCGCGAGGTCAGCAGAAAGCGGCCTTCGGCGTCGATCAGCACGCCCACCGCGACGTCCACCGGACGGCGCGGTTCCTGGGATTCGACGTCCACCGGACGGCGCGCTTCGGCGCTTTCGATGTCCACCGGAGTGCGTTCAACCACCGTGGCGCCCCGCATAGTCACGCGCGAACTGGTGCGCCACGCGGCCCGAGCGCGAGCCGCGCTCCAGCGCCCACACCAGCGACTCCTGGCGCGCGGCGGCGATGGCGTCTTCGGCCACGCCGAACGAGCGCAGCCATTGCGCAGCGATGGCGAGGTATTCGTCCTGCGTGAAAGGGTAGAAGCTGACCCACAGCCCGAAGCGTTCGGACAGCGAGATCTTCTCCTCGATCACCTCGCCCGGATGCACCTCGCCGTCGTCGGTGTGCTGGTAGCTGAGGTTTTCTTTCATGTACTCGGGCAGCAGGTGGCGGCGGTTGCTGGTGGCGTAGATCAGCACGTTGTCGCTGGCCTGCGAGACCGAGCCGTCGAGCATGCTCTTGAGCGCCTTGTAGCCCGCTTCGCCCTCGTCGAAGCTGAGGTCGTCGCAGAAGATCACGAAACGCTCGGGCCGTGCGGCCACCAGATCCACGAGGTCGGGCAGATCGACGAGGTCGGCCTTGTCGACCTCGATCAGGCGCAGCCCGCGCGGCGCGAACTCGTTCAGGCAGGCCTTGATGAGCGAGCTCTTGCCGGTGCCGCGCGCGCCCGTCAGCAGCACGTTGTTGGCGCCGCGGCCGGCCACGAACTGCTCGGTGTTGCGCAGCAGGCGCTGCTTCTGCGGCTCGACCTCCTTCAGGTCGGCCAGGCGGATGGTGGCGACGTGGCGCACCGGCTCCAGCCGGCCGGCGCCGCCGCGCTTGCGGTAGCGGAACGCGACCGACGAGGCCCAGTCGGGTGCCGCGGGCGCGTGCGGCAGCATGTTTTCCAGCCGCGCCAGCAGGGACTCGGCGCGCGCCAGCAGATCTTCAATGGCTGTGTTCATGGGCGTCAGTTTAGGGCCCGTACCTCGTCGTCAACGACCACGAAGACACGTTCGCCCTGCGCGCGCGGCAGCACGTGCATGCCCGTGAAAGCGCCGAACGCCGGCAGCACACCGAGCGCCGGCCCGAAGTGAAAACAGGGCAGCCGCAGGCGCTGGTGGGCCGGCCCGCCGAGCACCGCTGCCGGATGCACGTGGCCGCACAGCACATAGGCGCCCGGCACCGGAGTGGGATGGTGGCTGAGCGCAAACGGCCCCAGGCGCAGCGCCTCGTCGACACAGTGCACGCGCCATGCGGCCGGTGGATCGCCAGCATGGCGGTCATGGTTGCCGCGCACCAGCGTCAGCTCGACATCGGCATGCTGTTCGCGCCAGGCCTGCACCGCCGCGCCGATGGCAGCGGCGCGCGAACGCGCCGAATGCAGCAGGTCGCCCAGAAACACGATGCGCCGCGCCTGCGTGCGCTCGATCAGCGCGCTCAGGCCCGCCAGGTTCTCGGCCGTGGTGCCGCTGGGCACCGGCACCCCGAGGCGGCGCCAGGCGTGGGCCTTGCCGATGTGCGCGTCGGCGACGAGCAGCGTGCGCTCGTCGGGCAGGTAGGCCGCACGCTGTGCCAGCAGGCACAGCGCCGCACCGGCGACGTCGATCTGCAGCACGACAGCAACGCTCAGGCGCTCAGGACGTCAGACGTTGCAGCGCCAGGTCCAAGTGTTCGGTGGGCAGGCGACGGAAACCCGAGCGCGCATAACGCTGCAGCCGGCCGACGATGAGCGAGGTCAGCGCCGACGACAGCGCATTCGCATCGACCGTCGGCGTCGCCGAGCCGGCCGCTTCGGCGGCGCTGCGCAGGCTTTGCCGCAACTGCGACTCGACACGGTCGAAGAACTGGTTCATGCGCGCGGTCAGGCGTTCGTGTTCGAACACCAGCGCATCGCCGACCATCACGCGCGTCATGCCCGGATTCTTCTCGCCGAACTGCAGCAGCACGACCGCGATCTTCTGCGCCTGCGCGGCACCCGCGCCTTCACGTTCGGTGATCTGGTTGACGAGGCTGAAGATGCTGGACTCGATGAACTCGATCAGCGCCTCGAACATCTGCGCCTTGCTCGCGAAATGGCGGTACAGCGCCGCTTCGCTGACATCCAGCCGCGCCGCCAGCGCGGCGGTGGTGATGCGCTCGGCCCCCGGCTGCTCGAGCATCGCCGCCAGCGTCTGCAGGATCTGGATGCGCCGCTCGCCCGGCTTCGGGCGCTTGCGCGCCACGCTCTTCGCAGGTTCTTCGGCCGGTTCGGTCGCGGTGACCAGGTTCGCTTCGTCGGGCAAGTCGGTCATCGATGGTTATCGGCCGCAAAGTTTGTTTCCTGAAGCATTCTGGCACACGCTCTCCGGTGCTTTTGGTGCAGGTAAACACTGACATTCAAGCCCGTTCAAGCGTCGCGGCGATGCGTGCCGGCCCGGCCAGCGCTGCGTCACTGCCGCCTCAGCCCCAGGTCAGCTCCACGTCAGCGCCGCAACACGCGCAGCGACCGCACACGTCGGTCGACATAGGCCGGCGTGCTGTCCAGGCGCATCGCCGCCGCCCCGCCCCGGCGTGCGGCGCGCGCCCAGCGCTGCATCCAGACCGTGCCCATGCCGATCGAACGCGCTGCCTTCAGGTGCCCAGCCGTGTCTTCGACCAGGATGCAGCGCGATGGCGCCACACCCAGCCGCACCGCCACCCGGCGCAGCATGCGCGCATCGGGCTTCGGGCGCAGCTCGCCGAACATGCACAAGCGCTCGATCGGGATGACGCCGTCGAACAGATGCGCGATGCCCAGCACGCCGAGCACGCGCGCGGTGTAGGCCGCCGGCGCATTCGTCAGCACGTACTTGGCGCCGCGCAGCGACGACAGCGCGAGCATGTCGTGGCGGTGGCCGCGCACCCGCTCTTCCAGCCCCGGCAGCAGATGCGTGTGGTGCAGGAAGTGCCGTGCGTCGACGCCGTGGTGGCGCACCAGCCCGGTGAGCGTGGCGCCGTAGCGTTGCCAGTAGCGGCCGCGCAGCGCGTCGGCATCGGCCGCGCTCATCTGCAGCTCGCGCACGATGTAGGCCGTCATGCTTTCATTGATGGCGCGAAACGCCGCGTGCGACGCGTCGTGCAGCGTGTTGTCAAGGTCGAACAGCCAGACCGGCAGCGCTTTCGGCGGCAGCACGGCGGCCGCTCAATGCGAGCGGATCATCGTGCCGAAGGCCTGGTCGGTCAGGATCTCCAGCAGCGTGGCATGCGGCACGCGGCCGTCGATGATGTGCACCGCGTTGACGCCGCTCTTGGCGGCGTCAAGCGCGCCGGCGATCTTCGGCAGCATGCCGCCGCTGATGGTGCCGTCGGCGAAGAGCTCGTCGATTTCGCGTGCCGACAGGTTGGTCAGCAGATTGCCTTCCTTGTCGAGCACGCCGCGGATGTTGGTCAGCAGCATCAGCTTCTCGGCCTTCAGCACGGTGGCGAGCTTGCTGGCCACGAGGTCGGCGTTGATGTTGTAGCTCTCGTTGTGCTCGCCGAAGCCGATCGGGCTGATGACGGGAATGAACTGGTCGTCCTGCAAGGCCTTCACGACACTGGGGTCGATGCCGGTGATCTCGCCGACCTGGCCGACATCGTGTTCGACGTTCGGGTCGTCCTTGTCCAGCATCTTCAGCTTCTGCGCGCGGATCATGCCGCCGTCACGGCCGGTCAGGCCCACGGCCTTGCCGCCGGCGGCGTTGATGAGGCCGACGATGTCCTGCTGCACCTCGCCAGCGAGCACCCATTCGACGACTTCCATGGTCTCTTCGTCGGTGACGCGCATGCCCTGGATGAAGGTGCCTTTCTTGCCCAGGCGCGACAAGGCCTCGTCGATCTGCGGCCCGCCGCCGTGCACGACGATCGGGTTCATGCCGACCAGCTTCATCAGCACGATGTCCTCGGCAAAGTCCTGTTGCAGGGCGGGGTCGGTCATCGCGTTGCCGCCATACTTGATGACCAGCGTCTTGCCGTGATATTTGCGGATGTACGGCAGGGCCTGCGCCAGGATCTCGGCCTTCTCGCGCGGCGTGATGTGGTCCACTGGCGTTTCGGTGTGGGCAACGGGCGGAGCAGGGGTCGGGTCCATGGGCGGCATCCGGCAAATCCGGCAAAAAGGCGGTTGCAAACATTGTAGGGACGGCCGGCGCCCGCCGGCGCGGCCTTCAGATCGAGCCAGGAACCATTGATGAACAAGCTGTTGACCCTGTGCGCCGTGCTGCTGTCGCTGGGCACGTTTGCGTACGCCGCCGGCGCCGATGCCGACGGCGAAGTGACCAAGATCGACCGCAGCGGCGCGCGCGTCACGCTCAAGCACCACGGCATCAAGAACCTGGACATGCCGCCGATGACGATGAGCTTCCACGTCGGCGACCCGAAGCTGCTGGACAGGATCAATGTCGGCGACAAGGTGCATTTCGCGGCCGCCAAGGTCGGCGGCAGCTACACCGTCACAGCCCTCGACCGCGCACCCTGATTCATGCGGCGGTAGAGTCGGCGCATGACCGATCACGTCCATGACCTGAGCGCCTTCGACCACAGCCACAGCTTCGGCGACGCCGGCGCGCAGCGGCGCGAACGTGCGCTGACGCAGGTCACGGCGATCACCTTCGCGGTGATGTTGCTGGAGCTGGCGGTGGGCTGGTGGAGCGGCTCGCTGGCGCTGCTGGCCGACGGCTGGCACATGGGCACGCATGCGCTCGCGCTGGGCGGCGCGGTGCTCGCGTACCGGCTGTCGGCACGCGCCGCGCAACGTGCAGGTTATGCCTTCGGCGGCTGGAAGATCGAGGTGCTCACGGCCTACACCAGCGGCCTGCTGCTGATCGTGGTGGCGCTGCTGATCGTTGTCGACGCGGTGTCCACGCTGCTGGCACCGCACGCCATCGCCTACCGGCAGGCGATGGCGGTGGCGCTGTTCGGACTGCTCGTCAACGTGCTCAGCGCCTGGCTGCTGGCGCGCGGCGCGACCGGCGGGCACGGGCATTCGCACGGCCACGACCATGGTCACGATCAGGGCCAAGGCCATCGCCACGCCCACCATCACCACGACCAGAACTTCCGCGCCGCCTATGTGCACGTGCTGGCCGACGCCATCACCTCGGTGCTCGCCATCGTCGCGCTCGGCGGCGGGCTGCTGTTCGGCTTGGCCTGGCTCGACCCCGCGGTGGCGCTGATCGGCGCGGCCATCATCGGCCAATGGGCCGTGACCGTGCTGCGCGGCAGCACGAAGGCGCTGGTCGATGCCACCGCCGACCCGAAGATCAGCAACGAACTGCGCCGGCGCATCGAAGCCGACGGCGACGCCCAGGTGGCCGACCTGCACGTCTGGCAGATCGGCGCCCAGGCTTGGTCGGCCGTGGTCTCGGTGGTGGCCGACAGGCCGCTGCCGGCGCGCGACTACCGGGCGCGCCTGGCCGGCCTGGCGGCGCTGCGCCACGTGACGGTGGAGGTGCATGCCTGCCCCGGACCGGCGCCGCACTCGCGTGCGTCGTGCCCGCCAACAACGTCACCCACGTGACCACCGGCGGCGCGCGCCGCGCCGACAATGCGCGAGCCCGGCAACAGGAGAGCCCCGATGAGCAAGCCCCTTGTTTCACTCGTCAACCATCAGGTGCGCCTGGCCGCGCGCCCGGTCGGCCTCCCCGCGGCCGGCGACTGGCAGTTCACCGAAGAAGCGGTGGTCGAGCCGGCTGACGGTGGCGTGCTGGTGAAGACGCTGGCGCTGTCGCTCGACCCGGCAATGCGCGGCTGGATGAACGAAGGCAAGAGCTACATCGCGCCGGTGGGCATCGGCGAGGTCATGCGCGCGGGCGGCGTCGGCGTCGTCATCGCATCGAAGAACCCGGCGTTCGCGGTCGGCGCACACGTCAGCGGCACGCCCGGCGTGCAGGAATACAGCCTCGTCAGCGCCGAGCAGATCAGACGCTCCGGCCTGACGACGATCGACCTGCGTCTGGGCAGCCTGACGCAGTGGATGAACGTGCTCGGCATGCCCGGCATGACGGGTTACTTCGGCCTCATGGACGTCGGCCAGCCCAAGCCCGGCGAGACCGTGGTCGTCTCGGGCGCGGCGGGCGCCGTCGGCCAGACGGTGGGCCAGATCGCGAAGATCAAGGGCTGCCGCGTCGTCGGCATCGCCGGCGGTGCCGCCAAGTGCGAGTGGGTGGTGAAGGAGCTCGGCTTCGACGCCTGCATCGACTACAAGGCCGGCGCCGTCAAGGACGGCCTGAAGCAGCACTGCCCCAAGGGCGTGGACATCTACTTCGACAACGTCGGCGGCGACATCCTCGACGCCGTGCTGGCGCGCCTGGCACTGAAGGCGCGCATCATCATCTGCGGCGCCATCAGCCAGTACAACAACACGACGCCGGTGCAGGGGCCGAAGAACTACCTCTCGCTGCTGGTGCACCGTGCGCGCATGGAGGGCATCGTCGTCTTCGACTATGCGGCGCGCTATCCGCAGGCGATTGCCGAGATGGCCGCCTATCTGAAGGACGGCCGCATGCACAGCCGCGAAGACGTCGTCGACGGCGGCATCGCCGCCTTCCCCGCGACGCTGGGCAAACTCTTCAGCGGCGAGAACTTCGGCAAGCTGGTGCTGAAGGTGGCCGACGCCTGAAGCTCAGTCGCGCAGCGCGCTGCGTGGTGCAAGCAGCGCCGCCTGCAGTTCGGGCGACGCGCGATACAGCGCCACCTGGCCGCGCAGCAGCACCTGCGCGCTGCGCCGGTAGGCGGCGCTGCGCACCTCGATGCCGGCGCCGGCAGCGCGTGCGATCACCGACGCCGTCAGCACGCCGGCCGGGTTCTCGATGCCGACCTCGGTCTCGCTGAACCCGGCGCCCAGCGCCTGCAGCCCCTGCGCCAGACGCTGTGCCACGCTGCCGGGTATCAGCGCGGCGGCAGCCAGGCAGCAGCCGCCGGAGACCGCCATCGTCGCGTGGCCGGTCTGCGGCGTGAAGTAGCGCACCGCGAGCGTGCCCTCGCCCTGCGCGCGGCCGACGACGCAGACCTTGGGCACGGTCTCGCTGCGTGCGACTTCGGCCTCGCTCATCAACGAGCCGTCGCGCTTTTTCAGACCCATGCGCAGCCCGGCGGCGATCCAGACGCGGCGCAGCGCGGCGATGAAGTCGGCATCGGCCTCGAGTTCGGCCACCGTTTCGTGCGCCGTCTTGCCGAACTCGGCGGCGTCGGCGATCACCATCGGCACCGCGACATCGACACACGATACGTGGTGGCCGTCGATGAGATCGAGCACCGCGCCGGTGGGCAGCAGCGCGCCGGTCTTCGAGCCCACCGGGTCGTGCAGGAAGAGGTCGACCGACGGGAACGCGCCGTCGACGCCGGGGATCTCGGCATCGACAAAACGGCCATCGGCCTGCCGCGTCATGCGCCCGGTGCTCAGCACGCCGGTGTTGGTGTTGCGGATCTCGCACTGCCAGGCGCCGGGCGGCGCATCGCTGCCCATCAAGCCGCTGTCCAGCGCCCACAGCGGCAGTGCCGCCGACATGTTGCCGCAGTTGACGCTCCAGTCGATGTCGCCGTGGTCGCTGGCAAGCTGCGCCAGCGTGCTGACCAGGCGCGCACCGTCGCGATGCGCCTCGACGTCGGCGAAGAACACCTTGTTGCTCGTCGCCGGGCCGCGTCCCAGCCCCGTGATCTGGCGGTTTCCGGGCCGCCGCGCACCGTGCAGCGGCACGCCCATCAGATGGCGCAGCAGTTCCTCACGCAGCGCTGGCTCGTGCGGCGCCCAGCGCTCCCACAGCACCAGCCCGGTGGAGGTGCCGCCGCGCATGTGGTGGACCGGGAACTCGACGATGCCGGCGCGCCGTTGCGGCATGAAATCGGGGAAAGCAGGCAAAGACTTCATGAAGGTGATCTCGATTGTTCAGGGGCTGCATCGCACCGACAGCGGACAGGCGCCCGACCAAGCTTCCCGCCGCGGGACCGGCTCCGCCGGCCCGCCAGCGGACGGCCCCTCGGGGGCAGCGAGCGCCAGCGAGCTTGGGGCTAAAAATGTATGCCCTGCATCATCTGCTGCATCGCCATCGCCTCGGGCGAAAGATGGGATTTGCCACCCTTGTCGCCCTTGGCTGCCGCGCTGTCGGGGAACATGCGGAAGCTGGTGTTCATCGCGATCTGCGCCACACGCGGCGCCAGCGCGTGCAGCACCTCGCCGGTGATGCCCAGCCTTGTCGCGATGCGCACCGGCTTGCCGATGCAGGCCTGCGCAATCATCTCGGCCGCCTCTTCGGCGCTGAGCGTGGGCACGTTGTTGTAGATCTTCGTCGGCGCGATCATCGGCGTGCGCACCAGCGGCATGTTGATGGTGGTGAAGGTCACGCCCTGGTCGGCGAACTCGCTGCTCGCGCAGCGTGTCCACGCATCCAGCGCCGCCTTGCTGGCGACATAGGCCGAAAAGCGCGGCGCGTTCGTCAGCACGCCGATGCTGCTGATGTTGACGACGTGGCCCTTGTGCTTCTTCACCATCGCCGGCAGGAAACCCATGGTCACGCGCAGGCAGCCGAAGTAGTTCAACTGCATCGTGCGTTCGTAGTCGTGGAAACGCTCGTAGCTGCTCTCGATGGCGCGCCGGATCGAGCGCCCGGCGTTGTTGACGAGGAAGTCGACGCCGCCGTGTCTTTCGTTCACTTCACCGACGAAGGCTGCGCAGCCGGATTCGTCGGCAATGTCGACGCTGTAGCTGAAAACCTGCGGGTTGGGCTGCCCGCGTTCTTTGGCGAACGCGGTGATCTGCGCCACCGCATCGGCCAGCTTGTCGGCGTCGCGCGCGCAGATCAGCGTGATGGCGCCGGCTTCTGCGAACTTGCAGGCCGCGGCCAGGCCGATGCCCGACGAGCCGCCCGTCACCAGCACCACCTTGCCGCCCACCGTGCCCTTGAGCGAATGGTCGATGAAGAGGTCGGGGTCGAGGTGGCGCTCCCAATAGTCCCACAGTCGCCACGCGTAGTCGTTCAGGTTCGGGCATTCGATGCCGCTGCCCTTCAGCGCGGCCAGCGTCTGGCGGCAGTCGAACCGTGTCGGGTAGTTGACGAAGCTCAGCATCTGGTCGGGCAGCGCCAGATCCTTCATCACCGCGGCGCGCACGCGGCGCACCGGCGCCAGCGCCATCAGCCCCTTCTTCACACTCTTCGGAATGAAACCCAGCAGCGCGGCATTGACGAAGACGTTCATCTTCGGCGCATGCGCGGCCTTGCTGAAGATCGCGAGCACGTCGCCGACGCGGTAACCCAGCGGGTCGACGAGGTGGAAGCAGCGGCCCTTCAGCTCGGCCTTCGAATGGCCGATGTGGTCGAGCGCGGCGACCACGAAGTCCACCGGCACGATGTTGATGCGCCCGCCTTCGAGGCCGATGCCCGGAAACCACGGTGGCAGGATCTGGCGCAGGCGCTGGATCAGCTTGAAGAAATAGTACGGGCCGTCGATCTTGTCCATCTCGCCGCTGCGCGAGTCGCCCACCACCATCGCCGGGCGGTACACCGTCCACGGCAGCTTGCATTCCTTGCGCACGATCTTCTCGCTCTCGTGCTTGCTCATGAAGTAAGGGTGGTCCAGGCCTTCGGCCTCGTCGAACATGTCTTCGCGGAACACCCCTTCGTACAGGCCGGCGGCGGCGATGCTCGAGACGTGGTGCAGATGGCCGGCGTCGATGGCCTTCGCGAATTCCACCAGGTTGCGCGTGCCGTCGATGTTCACGCGCACCTGGCTGTCTGCGTCGGCCGCCAGGTCGTAGACCGCGGCGAGGTGATAGACATGATCGATCCTGCCCTTCAGCGCCCGCAGCGTTTCGGCGGCCACACCGAGCTTGGTTGCCGTCAGGTCGCCCACCACCGGCACCGCGCGGGTGCGCGCGACGCCCCAGAAGTCGTACAGCGCCGCCAGCTTGCCTTCGCCGCCCGGCCGCAGCAGGAAATGCACCGTGGCGCCACGCCGTGCGAGCAAGGTCTTCACGAGACGCTTGCCGATGAAGCCGGTGGCGCCGGTGACGAAATACTGCATGCGCTTCTCCTGTCGATGGCCGCGGGCGGTGCCAGCATAGAGCCGTCTCACTAGAGTTTTAGGCTGCGCACTCCACGGGGGAACCCTATATTCAACGCACTGCGTTCACAACATCCAGCAAAAGGAATCCCGTCATGGTGAAGAAGCTCAAGAGCCTGTCCGAGAAGAAGGCGGCAGCCGCCGGCATCTTCGACAGCGTGATGGCCGGCTCGGTCAAGGAATCGGCGCAGCAGATCTGGCTCGCCGGCATGGGCGCGTTCTCGAAGGCGCAGGCCGAAGGCGGCAAGGTCTTCGAGGCGCTGGTCAAGGAAGGCATGAACCTGCAGAAGAAGACGCAGGGCGTCGCCGAAGAGAAGCTCGCCGAGGTCAGCGGCCGCATGAGCGCGATGGCCGACAGCGTCAGCGCGCGTGCCGGTCAGAACTGGGACAAGCTCGAAGCCATCTTCGAAGCGCGCACCGCGAAGGCGATGGGCAAGCTCGGCGTGCCGACGGCCAAGGACGTGCAGGCGCTGAGCCAGCGTGTCGACGCACTCGCCGCCGCCATCGCCCGGCTGGGCAAGGCCGCGCCGGCGAAGGCCGCAAAAACAGCCGCCGCGAGGAAGACTGCGGCGAAGGCGCCCGCCAAACGCGCGGCGCGCAAGAGCGCGGCCTGATCGGCGTCACGGCGTCACGGCGTCACAGACACACCACCGCAAAACAAGGGGCGCTGCGGCGCCCCTTGTTTCATGCCGCCAGGTAACGCGCCTGCAGGTGCGCCTTGAAGTGCGCCGGGTTCAGCGCCTCGCCGCTGGCGCGCAGCGCCAGTTCGTCGGTGGTCCAGCGGCTGGCCTGGCGCCAGATGTTGTCGCGCAGCCAGTCGAACACCGCGCCGAGGTCGCCGCCGCCGATGCGTTCATCCAGATCGGGCATCGCACGCCGCATCGCCGCGAACCACTGCGCCGAATACATCGCGCCCAGCGAATAGCACGGGAAGTAGCCGAACAGGCTTTCGGGCCAGTGCACGTCCTGCATCGCCCCGTCCTTGAAGTTGCCGCGCGTGTCCACGCCCAGCAGTTCCTTCATCTTCGCGTCCCACAGTGCGGGCACGTCCTCGGCCTCGATCTCGCCTTCGATCAGCGGGCGTTCGATCTCGTAGCGCAGGATGATGTGCGCCGGGTAGGTCACCTCATCGGCGTCGACGCGGATCAGCCCCGGCTTCACGCGCGTCATCAGCCGGTGCAGGTTCTGCGCGTCGAAGGCCGGCTGCTCGCCGAACGCGGTGCGCAGCAGCGGCGCCAGCCGGTTCACGAAACCCGGATGGCCCCCGAGCTGCATCTCGAAGCTCAGCGACTGGCTTTCGTGCACCGCCATCGAGCGCGCCTGCGCCACCGGCTGGCCGAGCAGTTCACGCGGCAGGTTCTGCTCGTAGCGGCCGTGGCCCGTCTCGTGGATCGTGCCGAGCAGGCTGCCCAGGAATTCATGCTCGCTGAAGCGTGTGGTCATGCGCACGTCTTCGGGCACGCCACCGCAGAACGGGTGCGTGCTGACGTCGAGCCGGCCGGCCTGGAAGTCGAAGCCGAGCAAGCGCATCGCCTGCTCGCACAGCGCACGCTGCGCCGGCAGCGGGAACGGGCCGACGGGCTCGATGACGGCCTCGCGCGCCTGCTTCTCGATCACCTGCTGAATCAGCCCCGGCAGCCACTGCCGCACCTCGCCGAAGACGCGGTCGACCTGGGCCGTCGTCATGCCGGGCTCGAAGCGGTCCATCAAGGCCTCATAGCGCGAGACGCCGCTCAGCGCCGCCAGCAGCGTGGCCTCTTCGCGCGCCAGCGCCAGCACCTCTTTGAGGTTCGGCAGGAAACCCGCCCAGTCGTTGGCCGGACGCTGGCTGCGCCACGCGTGCTCGCAGCGCGACGCCGCCATCTGCTGGCGCTGCACCAGCGATTCGGGCAGCGCGTTCGATGCCCGCCACTCACGCTGCATCTCGCGCAGGTTGGCGCGCTGCAACTCGTCCAGCGGCTCCTGCTCGGCGCGCTGCAGTTGGTCCGGCAGTGCCGGGTCGGTGCGCAGGCGGTGCAGCAGCGCGGCCATTTCCGACAACGCGGCGGCACGTGCTTCGTTGCCCTTTGGCGGCATGTTGGCGGCCTGGTCCCAGCCGGCCAGCGCCTGCAGATGGCCGAAGTGGTGCAGGCGTGTCCAGGTGCCGGCCAGGGTGTCGTAGGCGGGAGTTGCTTGCATGCGGATCCTCGTGTCGCAAAAAGACGATCAAGCCCGCATTGTGACCACGCTCAGACCGGCAGTTGCCCCGGCCACAGCCACAGGAAGCCGGCCGTCATCGTGATGTAGCGCGCCAGCTTGCCGATCGCCATGTACAGCACGCAGGGCCAGAACGCCAGCCGCAGCCAGCCGGCCACCGCGCACAGCGGGTCGCCCACCAGCGGCAGCCAGCTCAGCAGGCAGGCCCGGGGGCCGAAACGCTGCAGCCACGACAGCGCGCGCAATTGCAGCGGCCTGTGGTGCACCATGGATTCGTAGGCGCGCTCGGCGCCGTAGCCCATCCACCAACTGATGGCGCCGCCTATCGTGTTGCCCAGCGTCGCCACCAGCACCGCGGGCCAGAACAGATGGGGGTTGAGCTTGACGAGGCCGAACACCGCGGGCTCGCTGCCCAGCGGCAGCAGCGTGGCCGAGACCAGCGAGATGATGAACACCGTCAGCAGGCCGTATTTGGGCAGGGCCACAGCGGCGAGCAGAGCGGCGAACCAGGCTTCCATCGGCGCGCATTATCGGCCGCTATACTGCTGCCTCCTTTTTCAGCACCACCGCCTGCCCCACCCCATGAAGATCGGTGCGATCGAGTTGCCGAACCGCCTGTTCGTCGCCCCGATGGCCGGGGTGACCGACAGGCCGTTTCGCCAGCTCTGCAAACGCCTGGGCGCGGGTTACGCGGTGAGCGAGATGGTGACGTCGCGGCGCGACCTGTGGACCTCGCTGAAGACCTCGCGGCGCGCCAACCACGACGGCGAGCAAGCGCCGATCGCGGTGCAGATCGCGGGCGTCGAACCTGCCGAGATGGCCGAAGCCGCGGCCTTCAACATCGACCGCGGCGCGCAGATCATCGACATCAACATGGGCTGCCCGGCGAAGAAGGTCTGCAACAAGTGGGCGGGCTCGGCGCTGATGCAGGACGAAACCCTGGCGCTGGCCATCGTCGACGCCGTGGTCGCGGCGTGCGCGCCGCGCGGCGTGCCGGTGACGCTGAAGATGCGCACCGGCTGGTGCGCCAGCGAACGCAACGCGCTGCGCATTGCGCGTGGCGCCGAAAACGCCGGCGTGCAGATGCTCACCGTGCATGGCCGCACGCGCGAACAAGGCTACAAGGGCCGGGCCGAACACGACACCGTGGCGGCGGTGAAGGCGGCGCTGAAGATTCCGGTGGTCGCCAACGGCGACATCGACACGCCGGCGAAGGCGCTCGCGGTGCTGCGTCACACCGGCGCCGACGCGCTGATGATCGGCCGCGCCGCGCAGGGGCGGCCGTGGATCTTTCGCGAGATCGCGCACTTCCTGGCCACCGGCGAGCTGCTGCCGGCGCCGGCCACGCGCGACGTGCAGCGCTGGCTGCTCGAACACCTGGCCGACCACTACACGCTGTATGGCGAGTTCGCCGGCGTGCGCAGCGCGCGCAAGCACATCGGCTGGGCGGTGCGCACGCTGCCCGGCGGCGAGGCCTTCCGCGCGGCGATGAATGCGCTGGACAGCGCCGATGCGCAGGTGCGCGCGCTGCACGGCTTCTTCGACGAACTGGCCGACCGCCACGCCGTGCTGCCGGCGGCGGCGGCCCCAAACGACGACATGGCCACCCTCACGGCATGAGCAGAAAACACATCGACGACTGCATCCGCACGACGCTGGAGCAGTATTTCAAGGACTTGCGCGGCACCGAACCGCACGGTGTGCACGAGATGATCCTGGCGGCGGTGGAAAAGCCGATGCTCGACGTGGTGATGAAACACGCCGATGGCAACCAGAGCAAGGCGGCCGAATGGCTGGGCATCAACCGCAATACGCTGCGCCGCAAGCTCATCGACCACAAGCTGATCAAATGACCACTGCACTGCTTTCCGTTTCCGACAAGACCGGCATCGTCGACTTCGCGCGCGCGCTGCGCGGCCAGGGCGTGAAGCTGCTGTCCACCGGCGGCACCGCGCGGCTGCTCGCCGACGCCGGCCTGCCCGTCACCGAAGTGGCCGAGGTCACCGGCTTCCCCGAAATGCTCGACGGCCGCGTGAAGACGCTGCACCCGCGCATCCACGGCGGCCTGCTGGCGCGGCGCGACATGCCGGCACACATGGCGGCGCTGGCCGAACACGGCATCGCCACGATCGACCTGCTGGTCGTCAACCTGTACCCGTTCGCGCAGGCCACGGCGCGTGCCGACTGCACGCTGGAAGACGCCGTCGAGAACATCGACATCGGCGGCCCGGCCATGCTGCGCGCGGCGGCGAAAAACTGGGCCGACGTGGCGGTGGTCATCGACCCGGCCGACTACCAGCGCGTGCTTGCCGAACTGGCAGCCGGCCGCATCGGGCGCGACACCAAGTTCATGCTCGCGAAGAAGGTGTTCGCGCACACCGCCGCCTACGACGGCATGATCACCAACTACCTCAGCGCGCTGGCGCCGGCCGCCGAAGACGCGGTCAACGCAGTGCCCGCGCGCAGCAATTTCCCCGATGTGTTCACGCTGCAGCTCCACAAGACGCAGGAGATGCGCTACGGCGAAAATCCGCACCAGGCGGCGGCGTTCTACGGCGAGGCGCGGCCGCCGGCCGGCGCACTTGCCGGCTGGACGCAGCTCCAGGGCAAGGAGCTCAGCTACAACAACATCGCCGATGCCGACGCCGCCTGGGAATGCGTGAAGACCTTCGACGCTCCGGCCTGCGTCATCGTCAAACACGCCAACCCCTGCGGCGTGGCCGTCGGTGCGAGCCTGCTCGACGCCTATGGCAAGGCACACCAGACCGACCCCACGTCGGCCTACGGCGGCATCGTCGCCTTCAACCGTGCGCTGGACGCGGCCACGGCGCGCCAGATCGGCGTCAACAAGCAGTTCGTCGAAGTGCTGATCGCGCCCGAGATCACGCCCGAGGCGCGCGCGGTGCTCGCCAGCAAGCAGAACGTGCGCCTGCTCGAAGTGCCGCTGGGCGCGGGTGCGAACGCGCTCGACTTCAAGCGCATCGGCGGCGGCATGCTGCTGCAGTCACCCGATGTCAAGAACGTGCAGCCGGGCGAGCTGCGGGTGGTGACGAAAAAAGCGCCGAGCGACGCCCAACTGCAGGACCTGCTGTTTGCCTGGAAGGTGGCGAAGTTCGTCAAGAGCAACGCCATCGTCTTCTGTGCCGACGGCATGACGCTGGGCGTCGGCGCGGGTCAGATGAGCCGCGTCGACAGTGCGCGCATCGCGCGCATCAAGGCCGGCAATGCCGGGCTTTCGCTCGCCGGCTCGGCGGTCGCCAGCGATGCCTTCTTTCCGTTCCGCGACGGCCTGGACGTGGTGATCGACGAAGGCGCGGCCTGCGTCATCCAGCCGGGCGGTTCGATGCGCGACGATGAGGTCATCGCCGCCGCCGACGAGCGCGGCATCACGATGGTCTTCACCGGCACGCGCCACTTCAGGCACTGATCGCGCTGCTGCCGGGCTCGGTCAGTCCATGTCGAGCGCCACGGTGTGCGTGGCCTGCATCGGGCCGTCGACGTAGCCCAGGCTGCCGTCGGCGCCGACGTTGATCAGCACCACCACCGGCCCCTGGCGGCCTTGTTCGACGTAAGCCACCTGCTCGGGCTGCAGCGGCCGCTCCTGCATCTGCGGCATCTGCGCGGCTTCGGCGCGCGCGATGTCGTCCTGCGCTGCTGCGATACGTTGTTCGAGCTCGGCCTTGGCGATCAGCACCCGGGCCTGTGTGGCGTTGAACAACTCGCGCGCCAGCAGCACGTCCTCGGTGGCGCCGAGCTCGCCGGTATGGTCGAGCATGTTGTGCGCGCGTGCGTAGGCCATTTCCTGGCGCACCTGCGCGCGCGTGGCCGGGGCTTCGTCCGCTTGTGCCAGCACGCAGGTGGCCACCAGCGCCGACGCGGCGGCGCCGCAAAGCAGGGTTGTGATGCTGTGGTGGACGATGCGGTTCATGACGATCCTCGCGCTGCGGCAATGCATGAATGCATGTTCGGCGCCGGGCCGACAGCCGTCTGTCAGTGGCGGGTGCCGGCGCGTGTCGGACAACGCCGATATGTGCCCGCTGCGCGCCGCGACGAGGCGATGCGCCGCGCGCCGGTTTGTCCTACAGGGCAAATGGCGCTCTGCCGATGTCGCCGCCGGCGCCGGCGGTTCAAGCTGGATGCACCGCTCCTGCATGGAGCTCAAGCCCAGAGGCCACAGCAATGATCACCTCCGTCAATGAACGCGACGGCGTCGTCACCGAAACCGAAGTCGTGCGCGAGCCCGTCGAAGTCTTGCGCACTCCCGTGTTCGTCACCCGGCGCCGCCGTTGGCCGGGCATCCTGGTGGCGACCGTGATCGGCGCTGCGATCGCTGCCGTCGCGGTGTCCAGCATCTACGACCAGCGCACCGTCGGCCAGCGCCTGGACGCCACCGTGGCAGCCACCAGCGCCAAGGTCGACGAGATCAAGGGCGACGTGAAGAGCACCGCGCAGGACGCCGCGGCCGACGCCGATCACGGCACGCCGACGCGCACCGCGCTCGGCGACGCCGGCATCACGGCGTCGGTGAAAACTGCGCTCGCCGCCGACCCGGCGCTGAGCGCGCTGAAGATCGACGTCACGACGCAGAACGGCGTTGTTTCTCTCGCCGGCCCGGCGCCGGACGAGAAGTCGCGCGAGCGCGCCGAGGTACTGGCCGCCGCGCCGCAGGGCGTGGTGCGCGTGGACAACCAGCTCGTCGTGTCGCCGAGTTGAGATCCTGAGCGCGTCGTGAACGCGGCCTGACCGTGACCTGACGGCGCGCCGCGAAGCGCGCTGTCATACTCGTCGCTCCTCGTCATTTCCCGCTCGCGGGCCCGGCCGCCGCCGGGTGCGCGTTTTGCATGCGCATCCTCGGTATCGACCCCGGCCTGCAACGCACCGGTTTCGGCGTCATCGAAGCCCAGGGCACCCATCTGGGCTACGTCGCCAGCGGCACCATCAGCACCGCCGAAGCGGCGCGCGGTGATCTGCCGCAACGCCTGAAGATCATCTTCGACGGGGTGCGCGAGGTCGTCGCCGTCTACGCGCCCGACTGCGCATCGGCGGAGATCGTCTTCGTCAACGTCAATCCGCAAAGCACGCTGCTGCTCGGCCAGGCGCGCGGTGCGGCGCTGGCGGCGCTCGTCAGCGGCGGCCTGCCGGTGTCCGAGTACACCGCGCTGCAGATGAAGAAGGCCATCGTCGGCCACGGCCTGGCCACCAAGTCGCAGGTGCAGGAAATGGTGCGCCGGCTGCTGAAACTGCCCGGCCTGCCGGGCAAGGACGCGGCCGACGCGCTGGGCCTGGCGATCTCGCACGCCCACGCGGCCACGTCGTTCGCGGCGCTCGGCCAGGCCACACAATTGCAGCGCAGGCAACATGCGCAGTTCCGCAAAGGCCGAACCTACTGAAGGAGAGACACAGATGAGCAGCCCGATCAAGACCCAGTGGATCGACATCGCGCCGGGCTTTGCCGGCTACCTGGCGCTGCCGCCGGCCGGCAAGGGGCCGGGGCTGGTGCTGTTCCAGGAGATCTTCGGCGTCAACGAGCACATCCGCGGCGTCGCCGAGCAGTACGCGCTGGACGGCTTCGTCGTGCTCGCGCCCGACCTCTTCTGGCGCGGCGCGCCGAAGATCGAGCTCGGCTACGAAGGCGCGGACCGTGCGCGCGGCATCGAGCTGATGCACGCGATGACGCCGGACCACGTCGCCAGCGACATCACCGCCAGCGTCGGCGCGCTGCGCGCGCGCCCCGAGACTGCGGGCGCGAAGCTGGGCGCCATCGGCTACTGCCTGGGCGGGCGGCTGGCCTACAACGCCGCGGCGCTGGGCGGCATCGACGCCGCGGTGGCCTACTACGGCGGCGGCATCCACAACGAGCTCGACCGCGCCGCATTCATCCACTGCGCGATGCAGTTCCACTATGCCGGGCACGACGACAACATCTCGCCCGAGGCGGTGGAGAAGGTGCGCCAGGCCTTCGCCGACAAACCGGCCGAGGTCTTCGTCTACCCCAGCGCGCACCACGGCTTCAACTGCTGGTCGCGCGCCAGCTACAACGCGCCGAGCGCGGCGCTGGCGCATGGCCGCGCGCTCGCCTTCCTGGCCGACGCCTTGTTCTAGATCGGGATCGGCGGCGCGGGCTGCGCCGCCGATCGCTCAGCACACCGGCTCAGTACATCACCACCGAGCGGATCGACTCGCCGCGTTTCATCAGCGCGAAGCCCTCGTTGATGTCGTCGAGCTTGAGCGTGTGCGTGATGAGCTCGTCGATCTTGATCTTGCCGTCCATGTACCAGTCGACGATCTTCGGCACATCGCTGCGGCCGCGCGCGCCGCCGAAGGCGCTGCCCATCCAGACGCGCCCGGTGACGAGTTGGAACGGCCGCGTGCTGATCTCGCGCCCGGCTTCGGCCACGCCGATGATCACGCTCTTGCCCCAGCCGCGGTGCGTGCATTCCAGCGCCTGGCGCATCGTCGTCGTATTGCCTATGCATTCGAAGCTGTAGTCGGCGCCGCCGCCGGTGAGCTGCACCAGCGCATCGACCAGGTTGTCGTGGTCCTTCGGGTTCACAAAATGCGTCATGCCGAAGCGCCGGCCCATCGCCTCGCGCGCCGGGTTGAGATCGACGCCGATGATCTTGTCGGCGCCCACCATCTTCGCGCCCTGGATCACGTTCAGCCCGATGCCGCCGAGGCCGAAGACGACGACATTCGCGCCCGCTTCGACACCGGCCGTGAACAGCACCGCGCCGACGCCGGTGGTGACACCGCAGCCGATGTAGCAAACCTTGTCGAACGGCGCGTCGCTGCGGATCTTCGCGAGCGCGATCTCGGGCACGACGATGTGGTTGCTGAAGGTGCTGGTGCCCATGTAGTGGAACAGCGGCTTGCCGGCGATGGAAAAGCGGCTGCTGCCGTCGGGCATCAAGCCCTTGCCCTGCGTCGCGCGGATCGCCGTGCACAGGTTGGTCTTGCGCGACAGGCAGCTCTTGCACTGGCGGCACTCGGGCGTGTACAGCGGGATCACGTGGTCGCCCGCTTTCAGCGACGTGACGCCGGCGCCCACCTCGAGCACCACGCCGGCGCCTTCGTGGCCCAGGATGCTCGGAAACAGGCCTTCGGAATCAGCACCCGACAGCGTGTACCAGTCGGTGTGGCAGATGCCTGTGGCCTTGATCTCGACCAGCACCTCGCCGGCCTTCGGCCCGGCCAGGTCCACCGTCTCAATCGTCAGCGGGGCGTTTGCGCTCCAGGCCACCGCGGCGCGTGTTTTCATCGTCGTCTGCTCGCTCGAAAATGTCACTGCAACCATACACCAGGGCTCTAAGCTGCGATGCTTGCGTCCTGTGAATACGCTGGCCCTTCCCGCGCTGCAACGCAAGCCCGCGCACCGACCCTCCATCGCCGAGTGCCTGGTGCTGGCCGCGCTGCTGCACCTGCTGGCCGTGGCGCTGCTGGGCAATACCCCGGGCGGTAGCGCGCAGCCGGGCCAGGGTGTCTGGGGCACGCTGAACGTGCGCCTGGCCGGCCCCGCTGAAGCGCGGCCGGGCCCCGAGGCGGCGCGTCCGCCCGAGGCCTACACCGGTCCGCGCGGCCAGGCCCGCGAACGGCGCTGGGGCGGCCGCGTGCGCAGCGCGCCGACGCCGCCGCACGCCGCCACCGACGCCGGCGCGGCGCGCCTGGGCACGTGGCGCCGCACGCCCAGCGTACGCGACCTCGACCCGCTGCCCGAAGCCCCGGCACCGCTGCCGGTGCAGCAGGACAGCGCGCTGGCACTGCCGCCGGCGCTGCCCGAACGGCTACCGACGCCGCTTGCCCTGCCGCCGCGCGCGGCCACCGTGCACACGCTGAAAGTTCCTGCGCTGCCCGCCGCGCCAGACGCCCAGGCGCCGCTGCCCGCAACACCACAGAGCCTGCCGGCGCTGCCGGCGCCGGTGTCGCCGCAAACGGTGCAGACCTTGCAGCCCCTGCGATCCTTCGCCACCTTGCCCGCGCCCACGGCGTCGGCGCTGCAGAACGCCGCGCCGCTCAACGCCAGCGCTCCGACCTTGCCGGCGCTGGCCTTGCCGCCGGCACTGCCGAACGTCGCCGCACCTGCGCCACGCCCTGCGCCACTGCCCGCGCCAGCACGCACGCAGACCTTGCGCGCAGCGCCGGCACCGGCACTGCAGAGCGCCCCGCCATTGAGCGCCAGTCCGAGCACGCTGCCGCCGCTGGCCATGCCACAGCCATTGCCCGGCGTCGCCGCGCCGGCGCCGGTGGTGACACGCGCACTGCACGCGCCCGCCGCGGCGCCGGTGGTGCCCGCCGAGCCGCCCCTGCCGGCCGGCCCGGCTGCCATCGCGGCATTGCCCGAGATGACGCCGGCGGCCGAACCGGCACCGTTGCCACCGGTCACGCGCACGCTGGCCGCGACGCCCACGCCGCTGTCTTCTTCGCTATCCCCGTCGATTTCCGCGCAGGCACTGCCGCCGACGCCGGCGCTGGAGCCGCTGGCGCCGCTGGCGCCGCTCGCCAGGCTGCCGCAAGTCGGCTCCGACCTGCCCGCCCTTGCCAGCCCGACGCGGCCCGCCACGCCGCTGGCCGGCAGCACACCGCGACCGGCCTTCGGCAACCCCGATGCCGGCGCGATGCTGGGCCACGATGTCGCCACGCCGCCCAGCGCAGCCGCCAGCGCGCCGCGCCTGAACCTGCAACTGCCGCATTCGCGTGGCGGCGAGATCTCGCCGCTGGGCGCCAGCGGCGGCCTCTTCAAGATGCTGCCGCACCCGCCCGAGCACGAGTCCAAGCTGGCCGAAGACATCAAGAAGGCGGCGCGCCCCGACTGCCGCACTGCCTATGGCGGCCTGGGCCTGCTGGCGGTGGTGCCGCTGGCCGCCGACGCGATCAGGAAGAGCGGCTGCCGCTGGTAGGCGCGGCCAGCCGCGGCTCGTCGATGCCGCTGGCGCGGTTGATCTGCATCAGCGTCAACGGGCCGGCCACACCGTCGGGCGTCAGGCCGTGGCTGAGCTGGAAGCGCAGCACGCGTGCGTGCACCGTTGCATCGTCGAACGAGCCGACGGCCTGGCCGTCGATCGCCGACAGCCGGCGCAGCAGCCAGCCCGTGGTTGCCGGGCCCATCGGCTCGCCTTCCCGGTAGGCCGGCGGCGTGCGCCACAAGGTCAGGAACTCGCCCCGCCACAGGCGCGCCAGTTCCACCAGCGGCACCCGGCGCTCGACACCGGCGATCTCCAGCGTGGCGTCGTCGTCACCGAGCGTGGACAGGCGCGCGAAGGCGATGCGGCCACGTTCGTCGACGAGCTTGAGCAGACCGGGCCGCTGAAGCTGGCGGATCGGCGCCAGCCCGCCGCGACTGCGAAAACACTGCAACTCGTGCAACGGCGCCTGTGCGCAGGCGTCGACAGCGGGCAGCGACACACCCCACAGCGGCGCCAGCGCCTGCCAGGCCCGCCCTTCGTCGGCCGTGCCGGCGTCGAAGGCGGCGGCCAGGCTCCCCGCGGCTGGCGCCAATGCAGCGCGTGACGCGGCCGCTGTCGCGCTCGATGTCACGGCCGTTGTTGTGGTTGGTGTCGTGGTCGGTGTCGCCGCCTGTGTCGTCGCCGCCACCGACGCCGGCCCCGGCGCCGCTGTGCCTGCGGCCGCGGGCGCCGGCGACGCGTCCGGGAACAGGCGCGGCGCCAGCAGCACGCCGGCGGCCAGCGCCACCGCGCCCACCGCGAGCAGCGGCGCGGCGCCGGGGCCGCGCGCTCGCGCTGCGGCCTGTGCATTGGCAACGGCGGTTGCGGCGGCTGCGGCCGGCGCGCTCGCCGACGACATCGGCTCGCCGAAGGTTTCGGCGGCGGCACGCTCGACGGTGGCCACGCCCACCTGGCGCGACCCCTGGGCGAAGGCGCCGATCAGCGCGCGGTCGCACAGCACGTTGATGCGCCGCGGCACGCCGTGGCACAGCCGGTGCACGGCCGCCAGCGCGTCGGCGTCGAAGGGCAGCGCGCCCGTCAGCCCGGCCACGCGCAGGCGGTGTTCGATGTAGCCCACGGTCTCGGCCGCCGACAGCGCCGGCAGGTGGTAGCGCGCCACGACACGCTGCGCCAGTGGTTCGAGCTGCGGCCGCTGCAGGATCTGGCGCAGCTCGGGCTGGCCGATCAGCATCACCTGCAGCTTGCGGCCGCTGGAGTCGAGGTTGGTCAGCAGCCGCAGTTGTTCGAGCACGTCGTTCGACAAGGCCTGCGCCTCGTCGATGGCGATCAGCGTGCGCCGGCCCTGGGCATGCGCCAGCAGCAGATGACCGTGCAGCGCGTCGATGAGGTCGACCGTGCGGCCGGCCGGCGTGGCCTCGATGTGCAGGTCTTCGCAGATGCGCGCAAGCAGCGCGTTGACGTCGAGCTTGGGGTTGACGACGCTGGCGACATCGAAGTTCGACGGCAGCTCTTCGAGGAAACGCCGCCACACCGTCGTCTTGCCGGCGCCGATCTCGCCCGTCAGCAGCACGAAGCTGGCGCCGCGCGCCAGGCCGTGCTTGAGCAGCGCCAGCGCCTCGCGGTGCTTGTCGCTCATGTACAGGAAACGCGGATCGGGGGCGATCGAAAACGGTTCCTGCTGCAGGCCGAAGAAGGATTCGTACATGGTGGCGGGTGGCGCAGCATATACGCCCTGTGCGCCCTGTGCGCCCTGTGCGCGCGCGCCGCGCCGCCGCGCGCGCCGCGTGGTCAGGCCGCCATCGCGTGTGCGCCTTCGAGCTGGAAGCGGTCCACCAGGCCCGACAGGCGCCGTGCCTGGTCGAGCAGCGACGATGCGGCGGCGGCCGACTCCTCGGCCAGCGCCGCGTTCTGCTGTGCCATGGTGTCGAGTTCGGCCACCGAGCGGCCGGCCTGGCCGACGCCGTCGCGCTGCTGCGAGGCTTCGCTGGACAGCGTATTGACGAGCGCCGAAACACGCTCGACCGAACTCATGATCTCGTCGGTGGCGCCGCCGGCGTTGCGCACCTGCGCGCTGCCGCTCTGCACCTTTTCCAGCGAGGCCTGGATCAGGCCCTTGATCTCGCGCGCCGCGGCGGCGCTGCGCTGCGCCAGCGCACGCACCTCGCCGGCGACGACCGCGAAGCCGCGCCCTTGTTCGCCGGCGCGCGCCGCTTCCACCGCGGCGTTGAGCGCCAGGATGTTGGTCTGGAACGCGATGCCGTCGATGATGGTGATGATGTCGGCGATCTGGCGCGATGCGCCGTCGATCTCCTGCATCGTCGACACCGCTTCGGTCACCACCGTGCCGCCGCGGTTCGCCACGTCCTGCGCCTCACGCGCCAGCGTGCCGGCCGAACCGGCGGTGCGCAGCGTCTGGTCGAGCATCGTGATGAGCTCGTTGATCGCGCTCGACGTGCTCTGCAGCGTGGCCGCGGTCTGCTCGGTGCGCTGGCTGAGGTCGTTGCTGCCCTGGGTGATCTGGCCGCTCGCGGTGGCGATGCCCTGGCAGGCCTCGCGCACGCCGCCGGCCAGGCCGTTCAGGCTGCTGCGCATGCTCTCCAGCGAGACGGCGAGCTGGCCCAGTTCGTCGTGACGGCGCGAGACGATGGGCTGCGACAGGTCATGGCGCGCCATGCGTTCGGTGGCGGCCACGGCGTCACGCAGACCGCCGCTCAGATCGACGGTCAGACGCCAGGCGGTGAACGCGCCCACCAACAGCGCGGCCAGCGCGCCGCAGATGACCCACAGGCGGGCGTTGCGCGCATCGGTGCCGGCGGCGACGCTGCGTTCCTGGTTCGTGCGGCTGTCCCAGTCGCCCAGCGTCACCAGCGCCTGCTGCCACGCGGCCTGGCGCTGCTGCCACTGGGCGCCGTCGGGGCCCGTGATCTCGGCGCGCAGGTTGAAGAACTCGGCCGCCAGGCCGCGCCCGCCAGCCGACTGGTGCACCTTGGCGACGATCTCGCGCAGCCCGGCCGCGCTGCTGGCGGCGTTGCCGACCAGCGTCTTCGCCTGCGCATCGTCGGGCAACAGCGGCTGCAGCGCGGCCGCCGCGCTGTCGTAGCCGGCGCCGTCGGCCTGCAACTTCTTCATCATCGGTTCGGCCTGGTCGAGCGGCGCACCGCCGACGCTGCGCAGCGTCAGCGCATAGCTGCTGGCCGCGCGTTCCATCGTCGCGATGGCGTGGGTGCGCGCGGCGCCGCGCACGACCACTTCGTCCAGCGTGTTCGACAGCCGCTGCATGCGCAGCAGCGCGAAGGCCGCCGTCAGCACCAGCAGCAGGAGCACGAGGCCGAAGCCCAGCGCGAGGCGATGCGAGAGTTTCAGATGGGCAAGCGGAGTCATCGGCGGGCGTCTGAATGGGGGTACTGGGTTCTATCGGCAGCCCACGCCTGCACTTGAACCGGCGCGCCTGAGGACGCAACCCCTGAGCGCGCGCCGTCAGGCCAGGGTGATCCCTGAACGCGCGCCGTCAGGCCAGCGTGATCCCTGAGCGCGCGCCGTCAGGCCAGCGTGGCCCCTGAGCGCGCGCCGTCAGGCCAGCGCGCGGGCAATGCGGTGGCGCGCCACCGTGGGCCGCGGCACGCGGGTGTCGAACCAGGTGCGCACGTCTTCGTCCAGCCCGATGCCGTGCATGTAGTTGTAGAGCGCCTTTTTCAGCGCCCGGCCCAGGCGGTCGTGGTCGACGCCGCTGGGGTCGATGAAGGCGACATCGTTTTTTGCGAAGCTCACCGGCGGCAGCGGCTGCAGCGTGACGCCGTAGTCCTGCGGCTGGCGCCCCACCGGCGAATGCACGGTACAGGCGAAACGGTGGAAAAAGCCCGACTGGATGCAGCCGGCCTCGAAGAGCTGGCGCACGTATTCCAGCGCGTCCACCGTGTCCTGCACCGTCTGCGTCGGGAAGCCGTACATCAGGTAGGCATGCACCAGGATGCCGGCGTCCGAAAACGCGCGTGTCACACGCGCCACCTGCTCCACCGAGACGCCTTTTTTCATCAGCTTCAGGAGCCGGTCGGACGCCACTTCCAGGCCGCCTGAAATGGCGATGCAGCCGCTGTCGGCCAACTGCCGGCAGAGCTCGGGCGTGAACGACTTCTCGAAGCGGATGTTGCCCCACCAGCTTATCGACACGCGGCGCCTCTGCAGTTCGGCCGCCAGCGCCTTCAGCGCCTTCGGCGGCGCCGCTTCGTCGACGAAGTGAAAGCCCGTCTGCGCGGTCTCGGCGACGATGGTCTCGATGCGGTCGACCAGCGTCTGGGCCGTGGCCACATCGTAGCGCGAGATGTAGTCCAGGCTGACATCGCAGAAGCTGCACTTCTTCCAGTAGCAGCCGTGCGCCACCGTGAGCTTGTTCCAGCGCCCGTCGCTCCACAGCCGATGCATCGGGTTGAGCATGTCCAGCAGCGACAGGTACTGCGCCAGCGGCAGACCCTCCCAGGTCGGCGTGCCGACCTCTGCAAATGGCACGTCGGCCTCGCCGATGTCGATGTAGCGCACGACGCCGTGTTCACGGATGAAGCTGCGCACCAGCCGGCCCGCGCCGCGCTTGGCGCCCCAGTGCTCCAGCAGCGCCAGCAGCGGGCGCTCGCCGGCGTCCAGCGTCACCGCGTCGACGAAGTCGAAGACACGCGGCTCGTTCAGCTCACGCAGTTCGGTGTTGACGAAGCCGCCGCCGAGCGCGATGCGCACCTGCGGCTGCGCCGCCTTGATGGTCTGTGCGATGCGCAACGCGGCATACACCGCGCCCGGGAAGGGCACCGAGAGCAGCACGACGTCGGGGCCGTGCTGCTGCAGCGCCTGCAGCGTCAGCGTCCGCAGCGTGCGGTCCACCAGGTTCAGCGGCGCGGCCAGTGCCTGCGCCAGCGGCTCGAAGCTGGCCTGGCTCATCGCCAGCGATTCGCCATAACGCACGAACTCGAAGCGCGGGTCCACCGCGTCGCGCAGCACGTCGGCGAGGTCGTTCAGGTACAGCGTGGCGAGATGGCGCGCGCGGTCCTGCTGGCCCAGGGCGCCGAAGGCCCAGGCCAGCGGGTCGCCGCCTTCGGGGTCGACGGGGTCGATGTAGGCGTCGAGCGACGCGAAGCGCGGCCCTTCGGGCAGGAAGCTGCGCGTGACGATGCGGTGCGCCAGCGTCGGGTCGCGCCCCTGCAGGAATGCGATGGTCGGCGCGATGGTGTCGGCATAACGCTCGAAGTGGGCCTCGAAATGCTGCAGCACCGGCGTGCGCCGCGCCGGCGGCAGCGCCTGCATGCCGGCGTGCACGTCGCGCAGGCCGGCGGCCGAGAACAGCTCGAGCACCAGCGCCAGCGCGAGGTCGGCCTGCTGCGCCTGGATGCCGCGCGAGCGCAGAAAACCGGTGAGGTAGGCGGTGGACGGGTACGGCGTATTGAGCTGCGTCATCGGCGGGATGAGCGACAGCACACGCAGCTTGCTGTGGCCGTTCATCGGCGCGCGCGTGAACTGCGCTGCTGGCGAAGCTGGGCCAGCGGGCGCTTGCCCTTGAGCTGGCGTTCGATGCCGTCATTGAGCACGCCGCGCAGCGCCAGCACCGCGTCGAGATGGCCGTAGACACCGGGGAAGCGCAGGTCCAGCCACAGCCACAGCGTGCACGCACGCAGCGCTTGCTCCATGCGTTCGAGACGGCTGTGGCCGTCCACCTCGTGCAGGAACTGCGGCTCGCCGGCGCCGCCGATGTGGGCATGGCGCGCGGCCCAGCCGAGGAACTCCTGCAGCGTGGCTTCGTTGCGCATGTCCACCGGCGCCTGGGCATAGACGAAGCGCTGCTTCAGGCTCAGCGGCGACGCCTCCTTGTCCAGCCGTTCGGCCAGCTCGAGCATCTGTTCGAGCTCGGCCACGGCGAAGTGCGTGTCGTCCAGGCGAAGCTGCTCGACGAAGACGCCCAGCACGTCGCGCAGGCGCTTCAGGTGCAGCCGCGCGGCGATGGTGTCGACGTGCCAGCCATTCGGTGCCACCGGCGCCTTGAACTCGCGCGGCGCGCGCGGCGGCGTCGCCAGCAGTTCCTGCAGCACGCGCGCGGCGGTCGGCTCGGCTTCCTTCAGCACGCCGGCAAAACCTTCTTCGTGCAGCCCGAAGCGGCCGGCACGGCCGGCGATCTGGTGCACCTCGGACTCGTCGAGCTGGCGGTCGCCCTGGCCGTCGAACTTGTTCATGGTGCTGAACAGCACGCGCCGTATCGGCAGGTTCAGCCCCATGCCGATGGCGTCGGTGGCCACCAGGATGTGCGACTCGCCGTTCGCAAAACGCTCGGCCTCGCGCCGCCGCACTTCGGGCGGCAGCGCGCCGTAGATCACGCTCACCGGGTGGCCGCTGGCGGCGATCTGGTCGCGCAGCATCAGCACGTCGCGGCGGCTGAACGCCACCACCGCGTCGCCCAACTGCAGCGCCGCGATGGCCACCGGCTGCGCCAGCCTCTGCACATGCTGCTTGCGTTCGAAGTGGCGCACCTCGCAGCGTTCGCCGCACAGGCCGAGCAGGTTCTGCAGCGCCGGCACCGCGTACGCGCTGCAGATGATGATGAGCTCGTTGGCCGGCACCGCGACGATGGCCTGCGTCCAGGCCCAGCCGCGTGACGCGTCGAAGATCATCTGCGCTTCGTCGATCACGGCCACGTCGACGGGCTTGTTCGTGCCCACCATCTCGACCGTGCTCGACACCAGCCCCGCGCCGGGTGCAGGCACGTTCTCTTCGCCGGTGAGCAGCGAGCACGCCACGCCGCGCGCCACCAGGCGGTCGCGCCCTTCCAGCGCCAGCAGGCGCAGCGGCGCGAGGTAGGCACCGGTGTGGGCGCGCGCCAGGCGTTCGAACGCGGCGTGGGTCTTGCCGCTGTTCGGCGGCCCGACATACAGCGTGACGCTGCGCTGCAGGTGGCGCGCTTTTTCGAAAGTGTCCGGATAACCCTGGAACGCGAGGTCGTGGTTCAGGCCTTCGAGCGCATCGAGCTCGCCGGCGCGATGTTCCCAGCGTTCCTGCGCGCGCGTGCAGGCGGCGCGCAGCGCGGGCAGCGGCTGCGCGGTGGCGCATTCGGTCTGCAGGCGCGGCAGCAGCGAGTCGAGATGTTTGCTGCCGCTGTGCGCTTCGCTGCGCGCCACCAGCGCCTGCAGGTGCAACTGCAGTTCGGCAGCATGCGCATACGGCGGCGGCGCGCCCAGCGCCGCCAGCAGCGCCTGCAGGTCCCCGCTGCGATAGAAGTGCCACACCGGTGCGGCGTCTTGCGCCAGCGTGAAGACCACCGGCACCGACCAGCCCGTCAGCGGCAGCAGCAGCGGCTGGCTGACGCGGCGCAGCCAGCGGCCGCCGTCGCGCGTGATGCCCAGCGATTCGAGCGCCGCCGCGCGCTCCTTCATCAGCGCGCGCACCGCCGGGCCGCTGCCCACGGCGTCCAGGTGCTGCAGCGCGCTGTCGATGAGTTCGGGCGCGATCCAGCGGCTGGGGCGCGCGCCGGCCACCGCCTTCTGCAGCAGCACCAGGCCCAGGCGGTCGAGCTGTTCTTCGCCCGCAGCGCCGGGCTCGGCCGTGTAGTCGGCCGGCTTGACGACCTGCGGCAGCGCGTAGGCGGCCTGGCGCACGCGGTTGAACTGCGCCTTGCCGATGTGCGCCGGCACGCGTGCGGCGTGTTGCGGGTTGGGCAGCGTCAGGCTGCGGGCATCGGACATCACCGTGCCCTACAGGCCTGCCAGCCGCTGCACGATGAGCACGCCGAAAAAGCCGCAGGCAGCCAGCAGCGTCCACTTCACGATGAGCAGGCCGCGGCGGCGCCAGACGAGCTGCGAGGTGCCGACATACATCGCGAAGCACAAGAGGCCGCCCATCAGCAGCAGGCCGAAGACGAGCCGGAACAGCGCCATCACCAGGCGGGCGCGAGTTCGGCGAAGCCGCGCGGCGCGTCGGCCGCGCGTTCGAAGCTCAGCACCTCGCTCGCGTCGGGGTCGGCGAGCAGCTTGCGCAGCAGCCGGTTGTTCAGCGCGTGGCCGCCCTTGAACGCGGTGTAGCTGGCGAGCAGCGGCTTGCCCAGCACCTGCATGTCGCCGATGGCGTCGAGGATCTTGTGCTTGACGAATTCGTCGTCGTAGCGCAGGCCGTCGGCGTTGAGCACGCGGTAGTCGTCGACGACGATCACGTTGTCCATGCTGCCGCCCAGGCCGAGGCCGCGCGAACGCATCAGCTCGACATCTTTCGTGAAGCCGAAGGTGCGTGCGCGTGCGATGTCGCGCTTGTACTGGCCGCCGCCGAAATCGAACTCGACACGCTGGCCGGTGGCGTCCAGCGCCGGGTGGTTGAACTCGATCTCGAAGCTGAGCTTGTAGCCGTGGTAGGGCTCCAGCCGCGCCCACTTCAACGAAGCGCCCTCGCCTTCGCGCAGTTCCACCGTCTTCTTCACGCGCAGGAAATGCTTGGGCGCGTTCTGCAGTTCGATGCCGGCGCTCTGCAGCAGGAACACGAAGCTGGCGGCGCTGCCGTCGAGGATGGGCACCTCTTCGGCGGTGATGTCGATGTAGAGGTTGTCCAGGCCCAGGCCGGCGCAGGCCGACAGCAGGTGTTCGATGGTCTGCACCTTCGGCGCGCCGGGGTCGCCGCCGGCGCTGATGGTGGTGGCCATGCGGGTGTCGCTGACGGTGGTGGGCGTGACCGGGATGTCCACCGGCACCGGCAGATCGACGCGCCGGAACACGATGCCGGTGTCGGGCGGCGCCGGGCGCAGCGTCAGTTCGACGCGCTGGCCGCTGTGCACGCCGACACCCACCGAGCGGGTCAGAGACTTGAGCGTGCGCTGCTGGATCATGTCTGGATTGTCCCTCAAGGGCACTCAAGAATCTGGTTGCGCGGCCGATAGCCCTCGTGCACCCGGCCGCGCCGGGCACCTCCGTCAACTACCCTTGTCCAGACCATGAGCATTGCACGTCGTCATTTCGCCCTTCTCGCCGCTGCCGCGGTGATCTGCACCGCGCTGCCGGCCGTGGCCGCCGAGCGCGCCACCCCGGCCGAAGCCCAGGCCATGCTGGCCAAGGCCGCCGCCCACCTGAAGGCCGTCGGTCCCGAGAAGGCGTTGCCCGAGTTCATGGCCAAGCCCGGCCCCTGGGTCGACCGCGACCTGTACCTCAGCGCCTACGACATGAACGGCAAGACCGTGTCCCACATCAACCCGCGCATGGTGGGCAAGGACAACATGAACCTGCAGGACGCGAACGGCAAATTCATCATCAAGGAGCGTTTCGAGATCGTGAAGGCCAAGGGCAAGGGCGTGCAGGAATATTCCTTCCTGAACCCGTCGACCAAGCAGATCGAAGCCAAGGTCATGTACTTCGAAAAGGTCGGCGACCTCGTGCTCGCCTGCGGCGCCTACAAGCCGCTCTGACCTCCTCAAGCCTTCGACCACGCCCGGCCACAGCACAGATCCCATGCCCATGAACATCAGCCACAAGCTTTCATCCATCGGTGCCCAGATCGGGCTCGTCGTCGGTGCCGTCCTGCTCGGGCTGCTGTGTGTGGTGGGCGCCGGCGTGCTGGGGCTGCGCCAGGTCGAAGGCAACATCGCCGCTCTCGTCAACGTCGACACCGTGAAGAGTGACGCGGCGTCGCGCATGCGGCTGGCCATCGTCTCGCGCGTGGACGCCGTGCGCAACGTGGCGCTGACGAGCGAAGTCAACGCGATGCAGGACGACATCAAGCGCGTCGACGACCTGACCAAGACTTATGCCGAGCGGCGCCAGCAGTTGTTGTCGCTCGGCTTGAACGCCACCGAAACCGCCGCGCTGGCAAAAGCCGACGACGCCGAGAAACAGGCCGCGCCCTTCCTCAAGCAGGCGCTGGGGCTGGCGCGTGCGATGCAGCCCGAACTGGCGGCGTCGATGCTGACCACCAAGCTCGGCCCGGTGCAGAAGCAGTGGATGGCGGCACTGGACGAACTTTCAAGCGCCGCCGAAGACGGCCGCGCGCGGGTGCTGGCCGAGACCCGCGCCTCGGGCCAGCGCACGCTGATCTGGATGGGCGTGGCCGGCGTGCTGGCCCTGGCCGTCGGCGGCCTGCTGGCGCTGACGCTGGCGCGCCGCATCTCCGGGCGGCTGGGCGAAGCGGTGTCGGTGACCCAGCACATCGCCGAAGGCAACCTGACGTCGGCCGTCAACGGCGCCGGCCGCGACGAGGTGTCGATGACGCTCGCCGCGCTGGACGCGATGCAGTGCCGGCTGCACAGCACCATCGGTGAAGTGCGTTCGGCGGTGCAGGCGATCGAGACCGCATCGAGCGAGATCGCCTCGGGCACCAACGACCTGTCGTCGCGCACCGAAGAAAGCGCCAGCAGCCTGCAGCAGACCGCCAGCTCGATGGAGCAGTTGACGAGCACCGTCAAGAGCTCGGCCGACAACGCCGTGATGGCGCGCAAGCTGGCCACATCGGCCTCCGACGTCGCGCAGCGTGGCGGCCAGGTGGTGACGCAGGTGGTGGCGACGATGGAAGACATCAACACCAGCTCGCGCAAGATCGGCGAGATCATCGGCGTCATCGACGGCATCGCGTTCCAGACCAACATCCTGGCGCTCAACGCCGCGGTGGAAGCGGCACGCGCCGGCGAACAAGGCCGCGGCTTCGCGGTCGTCGCCAGCGAAGTGCGCAACCTGGCGCAGCGCTCGGCGCAGGCGGCCAAGGAGATCAAGGCGCTGATCGGCGCCAGCGTCGACAAGGTCGAGGCCGGCACCCGGCTCGTCGGCGAAGCCGGCAGCACGATGAGCGACATCGTCGCCAGCGTGCAGCGCGTGGGCGCGGTGATCGCCGAGATCTCGCAGGCCGCCGGCGAACAGACCGCGGGCATCGAGCAGATCAACAGCGCCGTCGCCCAGCTCGACCACGTGACGCAGCAGAACGCGGCGCTCGTTGAACAAAGCGCAGCCGCGGCCGACAGCATGCGCGAGCAGACGGCACGCCTGGCGCAGGCCGTGGGTGCGTTCAGGCTGCACGTCGCCTAGCCCGCCGTAGCGGGTAGCGCACGGGCAACGCATCGTCGCCCCCCGGCCCGGCTTCACGCGTGACCACGCGGCGGGCGGCGGCTGGGCTCGGCCAGGCTCGGCCGGGCTCGGCCGGGCTCGGGTTCGACTGCGGGCCGTGGGCAGCCGCCGCGCGACAATCGTCGGCATCGCAGCCTCTGCCCGAAGGAAGACCGCCCATGGCCACCGACACGCTCCGCCCCGACAGCATCGCCGCCCAGGCCCTGGGCTGGATCGACGACGCCACGCGCGCGATCACGCCGCCCATCCACGTCTCGTCGACCTATCTGCGCGACGCCGACAACGGCTACACGTCGGGCCGCATCTACGCGCGCGACAACAACCCCGCGTTCGACCAGGCCGAGGCCGTGATCGCGCGCCTGGAAGGCGGCGCGAAGGCGGCGCTGTTCGCGTCGGGCATGGCGGCGGCGACGGCGGTGTTCCAGGCGCTGGCGCCGGGCGACCACGTGCTGGCGCCGAAGGTGATGTACTGGTCGCTGCGCAACTGGCTGGCCAACTTCGCCACCCATTGGGGGCTGGATGTCGAATTCATCGAGATGACCGACGTGGCTGCGGTGCAGGCCGCGCTGCGCCCGGGCAAGACGCGGCTGGTGTGGGTGGAGACGCCGGCGAATCCGCTCTGGACCGTGACCGACATTGCTGCCACCGCGGCCGTGGTGCAGCGTGCGGGCGCGCTGCTGGCGGTGGATTCGACCACGGCGTCGCCGGTGCTCACGCGGCCCATCGAACACGGCGCCGACATCGTGATGCACTCGGCCACGAAGTACCTCAACGGCCATTCCGACCTCATCGCCGGCGTGCTGGTCGCGCGCACCGATGACGATTTCTGGAAGCGCGTGAAAAGCGTGCGCGCGCAGCTCGGCGGCACGCTGGGCTCGTTCGAGGCCTGGCTGCTGCTGCGCGGCATGCGCACGATGTTCCTGCGTGTGCGGGCGGCCAGTGCGTCGGCGCAGCGCATCGCCGAACACTTCGCGCAGCACGCGCATGTGAAGGCCGTGCTCTACCCGGGCCTGGTCGACGCACAAGGCCACGCCGCGGCAAAGCGCCAGATGGCAGGCGGCTTCGGCGGCATGTTGTCGATCCGCGCCGCCGGCGGCGAAGCGGCAGCCGTGGCGGTGGCCGCGCAAACCCAGCTGTGGAAGCGCGCCACCTCGCTCGGCGGCGTCGAAAGCCTGATCGAACACCGCGCCAGCATCGAGGGCGCGGGCACGCCGGTGCCGAACGACCTGCTGCGCCTGTCGGTGGGCATCGAAGACAGCGCCGACCTCATCGCCGACCTCGAACAGGCGCTGGCCGCGGCGCATCGCTGAGGCGGCGACGGCAGCGCCATCGCGCCGATGCGCGAATGGCATCAACACTGGCCGACACTGACATCACGGTGCGCGACGACGGGCGCCGAGGCCCAGCCACGCGGCCTGACGCAGGCGCGGCGCCGTCCTACAGCAGCGCGCCGTCTGCGTGCCTACGATGAAACGATGAACATCCCATTGCACAGCGGCGCGTCGCTGCACACGCCGCAGCCGGTGCCCGACACGACACCGCGCCCGCCCCCCGAAGGCATCCCGATCCCCGGCCCCGATGTCTTTCCGCCACCGCTGCCGCCCGGGCCGGTGCCACCCGAAGTCATCGACCCGCCCAAGCCCGGCGCCCACCCGCCGGTGCGCGAGCCCGGCCGGCCGGCGCCGGCCAGTGCCGCGCCCGTTGCTCGGCGTCACGCGCTGCGCGGCCGGGCTTTGCGGCCGTTTTTGCGCGCAGTCTTGCGCAGCCCGTTGCCCAGCAAGGCCACGAGCTGACGCTCCGCCAGCGTCAGCCCGCGCCGGGCCGGCGGCTGCTGCACCCAGCGCTGGCCCAGCAGCGCGGCGCGGCGCTCGGCGTCCCGCAGTTCTTCGCCCAGCGCCAGCACGGCCGGGTGGATGTAGGCCTTGCGGCACACCGCAGCGGTGTTGCGCAGGCGGCGCGCCACTTCGGCGACGAGTGTGCCCGGCGCGGTGGGCGTCGCCAGCTTGCAGGCGTTCAAGGTCAGCTCCAGTGCCAGCACGCTGGCGTGCCAGGTGCGAAAGTCCTTCGCGCTGATGTGTTGCGCGGAGCGCGCCGCGCCGCCGCTGTCCTGCACCAGCCAGGCGTTGATGTCGGCCGAACCCACGCGGCCGACATTGCCGTGTTCGTCGACGTAGTGGAACAGCTCCTGCCCCGGCAGCTCGCGGCAGCGGCGCACCACCTGCGCGACGCGGCGGTCGGTCAGGCGCAGTTCGTGGTGCACGCCGCTCTTGCCGTTGAACGACAGCCGCAGCTCGGCGCCGCGAAGCTGCACATGGCGCGGGCGCAGCGTGCTCAGGCCGTACGAGCCGTTTGTGCGCGCGTACTCGTCGTTGCCGACGCGCAGCCAGGTTGCGTCCAGCATGCGTACCAGCGTGGCCAGCACCGCTTCGCGCGTGGCGCCGTCGGCATCGCGCAGCCGGCGCTGCACCCGCGAGCGCAGCGCCGGCAGCGCGCGGCCGAAGTCGAGCAGGTGGTCGAACTTCGTCTGCCCGCGCCGCGCCGTCCAGTCGGCGTGGTAGCGGTACTGCTTGCGGCCGCGTGCATCGCGCCCGGTGGCCTGCAGATGGCCGTGCGCGTGCGGACAGATCCAGACATCTTCGTAGGCCGGCGGCACCGCCAGGCGGCGGATGCGCTGCAGCACCGCCGGGTCCGAGACGCGCCGCCCCGACGGCAGCAGATAGACGAAGCCGGCGCCACGCCGCTGGCGCCGGATGCCGGGCGTCGAGTCGCAACTCCACACCAGCGCCTCGCCCGCGTCGGCCGGCGTCAACGCCCTCCTGGCGGGCGCTGCGAAATGGACCATTGGTGCGGTGCTCAAAAAAAAGATGAGCCGCAGCGTAGCCAGCGCGTTGCCGGCGCGGCCATAGGTGCGGGCCAGAAGCTGCTGTAGGACGCGAACGACAGGTGCCGCGCAGACAGTGCGCAGACAGCGCGCGGGCAACTCGCGTAGGCGCCGTCCCACAGCAGCTTGTGGCGCGGCGGCATTGCGCGGCGGCGCGCTGTTGCCAAAGATCGGCCCACCCGAATCGGGTGCAACCATCAACGCAGCACTGCAAGGAGAAACCATGGCCAGCGCCAGGAAGACAACGACGAAAAAGCCCGCGACCGCGAGGAGCAAGGACGCGACGGCGATGCTGATCGCCGATCACAAGAAGGTCAGCGCACTCTTTGCCGATTTCGAGAAGGCGAGGTCGCCGAAGCGCAAGCAGGCGCTGGTGGCCGAGATCTGCCAGGAGTTGACGGTGCACACGGCGATCGAGGAGGAGATCTTCTATCCCGCCGTCAAGCGCGCGCTGAAGGACCGCGAGCTGGTGCCCGAGGCGCAGGTCGAACACGCGTCGGTGAAGGAGCTCATCGCGCAGGTTCAGGACGTCGAGCCGGACGGCGAGATGTACGACGCGCGCGTCAAGGTGATGGGCGAGTTCGTCAAGCACCACGTGAAGGAAGAACAGAACGAGATGTTCCCGCAGGTGCGCAAGACGCGGCTGGACCTGGTGGCGCTGGGCGAAGAGATGGCCGCGCGCAAGGCCGAACTGCTGGCGGGCGGCTGAACCGCTGAACGGCTCAGCGCGGTGGCGGCGCGCCGTCGGCGCCGTCGGCGTCTTTACAAGCCGGCGTGCCGCCCTCGTTCTGGCGTGCACCCCGCATGTTCATCGCCGCCAGGCAGACCTGCAGCATCACCAGCGCCCACGCATGGGCGCTCCAGCCCCAGGCGATCCACAGCAGGTTGCTCGCCATGAAGACCCAGAAGCCCCATTCACGGCGCGACTTGCGGCGGCTGGCCACGAGCCATGAAGCGGCCACGGTGACCAGCATCGCCGGCCATTGCAGCGCGTCCAGCGCCCATGCCAGGTTGGACATCGCGCAGCAGTCGCTTGCTCAGGGCGCCGGCGCCAGCGCGCTTTTCAGCGGCCGCTGAACTTCGGCGCCCGCTTCTGCATGAACGCGGCCACGCCTTCCTGATGGTCGGCCGTGGCCGCGGTGCGGCGCTGCGTGAAGCCTTCGCGGTCCAGCAGCGCCGCGTAACTTTCGCTGGCCGCGGCGTTGGCGTTTTCCTTCATGTAGCGGTAGGCCAGCAGCGGCCCCTGCGCGATGCGCTGCGCCAGGGCCAGTGCCGCGGGCATCAGCTCGTCGAGCGGCAGCACGCGGTTGAGCAGACCGAGTTCGAGCGCCTGGCTGGCGCTGAGCGCGTCCGACAGGAACAGCAGTTCCTTGGCGCGCGCTTCGCCCAGCGTGCGCACCAGCGGCCAGGTGATGCCGAAGTCGCCCGCGAAGCCGACCTTCGCAAACGCGGTGGTGAGCTTGGCGCCTTCGGCCGCCAGACGCAGGTCGCAGGCCAGCGCCAGCCCCATGCCCGCGCCGGCGCAGGGGCCGTTGATGGCGGCGATGGTCACCTTGGGCATCGCATGCAGCAGGCCCGAAAAGCGATGGATCGCGCGCTGGCGGTCGACCTGTTGTTCAAGCGTGAGTTCGGCGTTCGGCCCGCCGCCGCTGCCCATCGCGGTGACGTCGCCGCCGGCGCAGAAACCGCGCCCGGCGCCGGTGAGCACGATGCAGCCGACCGCGGGGTCGGCGGCGCAACGCTCCAGCGTCGCCAGCGCGGCGTCGAGCATGGCCTGCGACAGCGCGTTCAGGCGCTCGGGACGGTTCATCGTCAGCAGCGCGACGCCGTCGCGGATGTCCAGCAGCAGATCGGAGGTGTCGGGTTCCATGTGGTTCCTGCAAGCCATGCGGCTTTCGATTGTGCCGCCGGATGGATGCCGGATGGACAATGGCGGCGTCGTTCCCGCACTGCAATGAAAGGCCGCCATGGGCGTCGATCCCCTGCCACTCGAAGAGCATCAGGCGCGCGCGCTGGCCAGCGTGGCCACCGGCACGCTGACCACGGTGCTGCTGAAGAAGGGGCTGCGCAACGTCTGGCTGCGCGGCGCGCGGCCGCTGGCGCCGGGCCAGGGGCGGCGCGTCGGACGCGCGTTCACGCTGCGCTTCGTGCCGGCGCGCGAAGACCTGGCGACGCCGGCGTCGTGGGGCGCGCCGATCTCCACCCGCGCGGCCATCGAGGCCATGCCCGCCGGCTGCATCGCCGTCGTCGGAGCGCTCGGCGTCACCGATGCCGGCTTCTTCGGCGACATCCTTTGTGCGCGCATGAAAAAACGCGGCGTCGCCGCGCTCGTCAGCGACGGCGTGGTGCGCGACATCGGCGGCGTGCTGGCGACACAACTGCCGGTGTGGTGCCAGGGCACGGCGGCGCCGGCGTCGGTGCACGGCCTGACCTTCGTCGGCTGGCAGGAGCCCATAGGCTGCGGCGGCGTGGCGGTGTTTGCCAACGACGTCATCGTTGCCGACGACGACGGCGCGGTGCTGATTCCGGCCGCGCTGCTGGACGAGGTGATCGCCGATGCGCTGGAGCAGGAACTGCTCGAAGGCTGGATCGTCGGCGAAGTGGAAAACGGCGCCGCACTGCCGGGTCTGTATCCGCCGAACGCAGAAAACCGCGCACGCTACGAGGCATGGAAGGCCGCGCGCCGCGGCGCAAGCTGATCAAGATCAATGCACGACGCGGTGCAACTGCCAGCATTCATAAAGCAGAGCCTGCACCCGCAAACATCGACGCAAACCGAGCACGCAACCATGAACTGGCGCAACACGAAAGATCGTTACGGCTCGCTGTCCATCGGCCTGCACTGGCTGATGCTGCTGTTGCTGGTGGGCGTTTATGCGGCGATCAATCTGCACGAGCAGGCTGCCAAGGGCAGCGTGCTGCGCGCCGAGTTGAAGACCTGGCACTTCGTGTTCGGCCTGAGCGTGCTGGCGCTGGTGGCGGTGCGGCTGGCGACCCGCCTGGTCTCGGGGCCGGCACCGGGCATCGAGCCGCCGCTGGCGCACTGGCAGCAACGCCTGGCCACCTGGACCCACGTCGCGCTGTATGTCTTCATGATCGGCATGCCGCTGCTCGGCTGGTGGGTGCTCAGCACCAAAGGCGACCCGATATCGCTGTTCGGCGTGGCGCTGCCGGCGTTGGCGGCCCCGGACAAGGCGCTGTCGCGCTCGCTCAACGAGGTTCACGAGACGATAGGCACGATCGGCTACTACCTGATCGGCCTGCACGCGGCGGCGGCGCTGGTCCACCACTATCTGCTGCACGACGACACGCTGCGCCGCATGCTGCCGATGCGCCGCCGGGCCTGACCCGGCACACCCCGCTTGCCACGACCGCAGCGCGCCGCAGCCTGCCCATGCTCATGCCCGGAACCGAGCTCGAAGCGCTGGTGCGCGCCTACATCGCACCGATGACGAGCATCCGCGGCCGCCGCATGCAGCGCCTGCTGCTGCGCGAGTTCGCCGACTTCGACCACGTCTGGGCCGCCAGCACGCAAGACGGCGCGCCGGCGCTGCTGGCGCTGGCCGAAGACGGTCGCGTCGCCGTCTGCTGCAGCGATGGCCGCGGGCCGGCGGCCAGCGTGTTCAGCACGCGGCTCGCGGGCGCCGCGCTGAGCACACGCTGCGACCTGCTGAAAGACTCGCTGCCGGTGCTCGGCTGGACGCTGCACCACCCGGCGCTGGCGCACGCCGGCGGCGCGTTCACGGTCTCGGGCACCGGCATGTCGGTGGCCGAACAGCGGCGTGTGACGGCGCTGCTGCGCCGGCTGGGCCTATAGGGTATTCAAAGCGCCATCGACGGCCGCTGCGCCAGCTTCGTGCGCCACGCCAGCAGATGCGGCTGCTGCTCCGTGGGCTTGAGCTTGACGATGCGCGCGAAGTCCACCGCCACCACGGCCGTGATGTCGGCGATGCTGAAAACGCCGGCAGCGATGTACTCCCGGCCGGCGAGATGCGCGTCGAGCATCACGAAGAACTGTCGCACGCGCGCCAGCCCGCGTTCGGCGAGCGCCGGAATCTGTTCGTAGTCCACCGGCCCCGGCAGTGCGCGGTGAGCCATCGCCGGCGCTGCGTTGCGCAGCGCTTCGGCCACCGCCATCAGACCCTCGAATTCGGCGCGCCAGTGCCAGCTCGCGATCTCGGCCTTCTGCTGCGGCGTGCTGCCGAACAGCGGCGGCTCGGGGAAGCGCGCTTCGAGGTAGGCGGCAATGGCCGCGTTGTCGGCGAGCAGCGCGCCTTCTTCGGTGCGCAGCGCCGGCACCGTGCATTGCGGGTTGACCTCGCGGTAGGCGTCGCCGAGCTGCTCGCCGCTGCGCAGGTCGACCATCACGGTCTCGTGCACGACACCTTTTTCGGCCAGCAGGATGCGCGCGCGGCGCGGGCTGGGTGCGCTGGCGCAGTCGTAGAGCGTGATCATGCTGCGGCCACCTTGTCCTGCGTCTTGTGCTCGAAGTCGCTCGCGTCGTGGCGTTCGTGCAATTGGTTTTCGGGCTGGCCGAAGGTGCGGTTGACCATGCGGCCGCGCCGCACCGCGGGGCGCTGTGCGATGCCGTCGGTCCAGCGCTGCACGTGCGTGTACTGCTGCACTTGCAGGAACTCGCCGGCACCGTAGACCTGGCCCTTGACGAGCGCGCCATACCACGGCCACACCGCCATGTCGGCAATCGTGTAGGCGTCGCCGGCCAGGAACGGCACCTCGGCCAGGCGCCGGTCCAGCACGTCGAGCTGGCGTTTGACTTCCATCGCATAACGATCGATTGCGTATTCGATCTTCGTCGGCGCGTAGGCATAGAAGTGGCCGAAGCCACCGCCCAGGAACGGCGCGCTGCCCATCTGCCAGAACAGCCACGACAGGCACTCGGCGCGCGCCACACCATCGGCGGGCAGGAAGGCGCCGAACTTCTCGGCCAGGTAGATCAGGATCGCGCCCGACTCGAACACCCGCTGCGGCACCGCGCCGCTGCGGTCCACCAGCGCCGGGATCTTGGAGTTCGGGTTCACGCCGACGAAGCCGCTGCCGAACTGTTCACCTTCGTTGATGCGGATCAGCCAGGCATCGTATTCGGCGCCGCTGCGGCCGAGCGCCAGCAGTTCCTCCAGCATCACCGTGACCTTCACGCCGTTGGGCGTGCCCAGCGAATAAAGCTGCAGCGGATGGCGGCCGACCGGCAGTTCCTTGTCGTGCGTGGCGCCGGCCACGGGCCGGTTGATGTTCGCGAACTGGCCGCCGTGGCCCTTCTTCCAGGTCCAGACGGCGGGTGGCACATAGGCGATGGAATCGGTCATGCAAAAGGCTCCTGGCGACAACGTGGACGGCTACCACCGCAACAGCAGCGGAAAACGACAGCGCCCATCAAGGCTAACCGCATCGACAACACCCCGCACGGCGCGCAAGAACGCGGCCCGGCGCAAACGGGACGACAATCCGGCCCCGACACGCGAAGCGCGCGAACGAGGATGACGCAATGACTCCATCGGCCCCCACCTCGGCGACCACCCCGGGCACCGGCAGCGGCGCCCAGCGCCCCGCGGTGGCCCGGCTCGGCCTGAGCGACTGGCACGCGCCGGTGTCGCCGCAAGACCAGGCCGCGGCCTTCGACACGCTGGAGCACGGCGAGGTGCTGTGGCTGCCGGAGCTGGCGTTCACGCTGCGCGCCGAAGAACTGCCGCTGCTCGCGCCCGGGCTGTCGGTGCGCGCGAAGAACGTCAGCCTGACCCCGGGCGCCGGCGACGTGCGTGGCGTCGAAGGCAGCGCCGACGAACGCCGGCTGCTGTACGGCCTGCTCAAACGTTATGCCGATGCCAGCCTGGAGCTGCTGCAGCACCTGCTGCCCGACTACGCGGCCGCATTGCGCCCGGGCCGCACGAGCTTCCGGCCGGCCGAGATCGAAGGCCGCAAGACCTCATGGCGCAAGGACGACATGCGGCTGCACGTCGACAGTTTCCCGTCGTCGCCTACCGCCGGCTGGCGCATCCTGCGCGTCTTCGCCAACGTGCATCCGCAGGGCAAGACGCGCAACTGGCGCCTGGGCGAGCCCTTCGACGCCGTGGCACGCCGTTTCCTGCCCGGCGTGCGCGCACCGCTGCCGGGTTCGAGCGCGCTGATGCGCAGCCTGCGCATCACCAAGCAGCGCCGCACGCGCTACGACCACTACATGCTGGCGCTGCACGACCGCATGAAAGCCGATCTCGACTACCAGGCGCACGTGGCCCACAGCACGCACGAATTCCCGCCTGCGACGAGCTGGCTCGTCTTCACCGACCAGGCCTCGCACGCGGCGATGAGCGGCCAGCATGCGCTGGAGCAGACCCTGCTGATCCCGGTGCAGGCGCTGCGCCACCCCGAGCTGTCGCCGCTGCGCGTGATGGAGGGCATGCTGGGGCGGGCGCTGATCTGACGGCGCCGGCATTGACGTTTCGTCACCGCTGAACGCCACGCGCTGCCTAACGTCGCCGACGTGCGGCACCGCGCGCGCCGGCTCACGTGGCCAGCGCGGGCACCTGCGCCAGGCTCGGCACCTCGGCCACCACGGCAGCCCAGACGGCCGGCGGCGCGGCCTGGCGCGCCAGCGGCTGGACACGCGCCCACTGCGCCGGCGTGCACACCGTCTTCAGCGAATGCAGGAACACGCGCGTCGCGCCGGCGGGCGTGTTCTTCGTGCTGCCGAAGGTGGCCAGCGACTGCACGCCGTGGGCGACAAAATGATCGAAGTCGCCGTGGGCGATGCCGGGCGACACGCACCAGTGCGCAAACAGCGGCGCCTTGGGCTGCGGCAGCCGCGCCACCAGCGGCATCATCACGTCCTCTTCGTGCTGCAGATGCAGTTCGGCAGCGGCACGGTAGGCCGCGAAAGCATGGCGCACGGCCGCCGGCCCGTGCGGCATGGCCTCGGCCACGGCATGCTGCATCAGGTGTTCCTGCACATGCTCCTGCCTGAACATCGCGGCGCCGGCGGCGCCGTCGAAGTGGTGGTCGAGCAGCGCGGTGATGCCGCCGCCGGCGCCGGGCACGCCGTCTTCCATCGCCGCATGCACCGCAATGGCCGTCACGTAGGACTGCCACGCGGCCGCGAAGCCCGGCATGTCGCCTCGCTGCGCCAGCGGCGCCAGCACCTTGGCCAGGTCGTTGCGCAGCACCTCGTGGTAGTTGCGCATCACGGCGGGAACGGAAACTTCGGGTTCGGTCATGGCAGCTCCTTCGGGTGGGTGGGTGACGATGAAGACAAGTCTGCGCGGCGCCGCCGCGCATGTCCTTCAGCGCATCTTCAGAGCTGTTAAACAGCGCCGGCGCGGCGCCGATGCCGTAAGCTGCTCGCCCCGAGGCGAGCGCCGCCTCCGCCGCCGGAAAAACCGCCTTTGTCCAGCCCCGCGCCCGCCGATGGTCCCGCCCGCCCGCTGCGTTTCGGTCCCGGTGGCCGCTTCGAGCTGCAGCCCGCCGAGTACCGGCTGCTGGTGGACGGCCAGCCCGCGGCGCTGGGCGGCCGGGCGCTGGACCTGCTGATCGCGCTGGCGGCGCGGCCGGCGCAACTGGTCACCAAGAACGAGCTGCTCGACATCGTCTGGCCCGGCCTCGTGGTGGAGGAAAACAACCTGCGCGTGCAGGTCAACGCCTTGCGCCGCCTGCTCGGCGAAGGCGCCATCGCCACCGTGCCGGGCCGCGGCTACCGGCTGAGCGTGAGCCTGTGCAGCGATGCGCCCGCAGCGGGCGTGGCGCCACCCGCAGTGGGCGCGTCACCGGCATCGGCACCGGCGCTCGCGTCCACACCGACACCGGCGTGCAGCGACGACGGCGCGAACCTGAGCGCGGCCCCTCGCCGGCCCGGCCCGCGCCTGTTCGGCCGCGCTGCCGACCTGGCCCGGCTCGACAGCCTGCTGCTGCCTGGCGGCGCGCACTGCGTGACGCTGGTCGGCACCGCCGGCGTCGGCAAGAGCAGCCTCGCGCGCGCTGCGCTGGCGCGCTGGCGCGGGCCCGTGGCGTGGGTCGACCTCGCATTGCTGGCGCCGCGGGCGAGCGCGGCCGAGGTGGCGGCCGCGCTGGCGCGTGCTTTGGGCGCGCAGCTCGACGAGACCGACCCCGCGCCGCAGCTGCTGCGCGCGCTGCCGGCCGGGCAGACCCTGCTGGTGCTGGACAACGCCGAACATCTGGTCGAGGCCTGCGCCCACTGGGCGCGCCAGTTGGCGGCGGCGCCGCGGCTGCGCCTGCTGCTGACGAGCCAGGTGCCGCTGGGCGTGGCGGCCGAACAGGTGCAGCGCCTGGCGCCGCTGGCGCTGGACGACGGCGACGACGCTGGGCACGCCGGCGCCACCGAAGGCGCGCTGGCGATGCTGGTCGAACGCATCGTCGCGGCCGACAGCCGCTACACGGTGACACCGGCCGCGCGGCCGCTGCTGGCCGCGCTGTGCCGCCAGCTCGACGGCCTGCCGCTGGCGCTGGAGATGGCCGCCGCGCGTGTGCCGCTGATGGGGTTGAAGGCGGTGCACGACGCGCTCGCCGAGCGTTTTGCGCTGCTCGCGCGCGGCCGCCGCGACGCGCCGGCGCGCCACCGCACGCTGCACGACGCGCTCGACTGGAGCGTGCAGTTGCTGGCCGCCGACGAGCAGCGCCTGTTCCGCGCGCTGGGGGTGTTTGCCGGCGGCTTCACGCTCGAGATGGCGCTGTCGCTGACGAGCGACGAACACGTCGACCGCTGGCACACCGTCGACGGCCTGGCGACGCTGGTCGAACGCTCGCTGATCAACGTCAGCGGCGAAGACCCGCCGCGCTACAGCCTGCTCGAAACGCTGCGTGCGTATGCACGCGAACAGGCGACCGCACGCGGCGAGATGGCGTCGCTGCGCCAGCGCCACGCCGCTGCCGTGTGGGCGTTGCTGGCGCACCCCGAGTCCGAGGCGCTGTGCCTGGCCGAGATGGAAAACGTGCGCGAGGCCTTTGTGTGGGCGCGCGAGCACGAGCTGGCGGCGGCGGCGCAGCTCAGTGCGCGTGCGGCCGGGCTCACCGGCTTCACGGTATGGCGCACCGAGGTCAGCGAATGGATGCTGTCGCTGCAGCCGGCCATGCAGCAGCCCGCGGGCCGCGCGCTGGCGCCGCCGGCACAGGCCGCGTGGTGGTCGATGCTGGCCTATGTGCTGAACGTGCGCCGCGATCCCGCCGCGAGTGCCGCGGCGCGCCAGGCGGTGGCGCTGTGGCGGCAGATCGGCGACGCGGCCGAACTGCAGTCGGCGCTGGGCCACTGGGTGCGTTCGATCAAGGCCGCCGGGCCCGAGCTCGACGAGGCCTGCGCCGCGCTGCTGGCGTCGGCGGTGAAGGATCCAGGCTCGCCGCGCGCGCAGCTTCGGGTGCACGGCGCGCTGGCCGAAGCGGCGCGCCTGCGCGGCGACACGCAGGCGCTGCTGGCCTGCCGCGAGCAGGAACTGCGCGCGGCGCGCGAACTCGGCTGGCAGGACATGGCGCAGGCCGCCGAAACCAACGTCTGCGCCGCGCTCATCGAACTCGGCCGCGCCGCCGAGGCCGCGCAACGCGCGCAGGCGCTGCTGGCGCGCATCGACGCGGGCGACGCCGGCGACGCCCGGCACAACGGCAACCTGCCGTGGGCGCTGAACGTGCGGCTCGAATCGCTGCTGGCGCTGCGCCGCTTCGACGAAGCGCAGGCCCTGGTGCCACGTTCGCTGGCCGCCGGCCGGCGCTTCGGCACCAGCGTCGCCTGGCAGGGCATCCTGACGTTGCTGACGCTGCAGCAGCGTCACGCCGCCGCCGCACGCCTGATCGGCCACGTGGCCCGGCTCTGGAGCGAACGCAGCGACACGCCCGACATCGACGAGCGCGGCCGCCTGGAACAGGTACAGGCCGCTGCGTGCGCGGCGCTGGGCGAGCCTGCGGCGCAGGCGCTGGCGGCCGAAGGCCGGCTGCTCGGCGACGCCGCGGCCGAAGCGCTGGTGATGCAGGGTGCCCCACCGACGGCGCCGGCCGCGCCGGCCGCGCCGCCCGTCCCGCCTACGGCTTGATGCCGCAGACCGCGTTTGCGCGTGCACTCACCGTCAGCGGCCCGTCGTCGGCATTCAGGCGGCGGCGCACGTTGGGCTTCAGCAGCGCGTACTGTTCGGGCGCCATGGCGTTGAACATCGGCCGCAGCGTGTGGCTCTGCGCGGCGCTGTTCCAGTAGTCGTCGAAGCTGTCGAAGCGGCGCTGCACGGTGATCTGGCAGCTACGCACCTGCGTCAGCCCGGCCTCGCGCCACAGCGTCTGCGATGCATCCAGCGTCGCCGCCCAGGCGCTGGGTGGCTGGCTCGGCTGGGCGCCGAGTTTCATCATCTCGGCGCCGATGGCGGCGAGCGGAAAACCGCCGTCGGCCAGGTCCCAGTGGTAGGCCGCGACGCAGCCGCCCGGGCGCACGGCGCGGCACATCTCGGCCACACCGACCGCCGGCTCGGGCACAAAAAACAGCACCAGCGCCATCACCGCCGCGTCGCTGGCGGCGTCGGCCACCGGCAGGCGCATCGCGCCCGCCTCGGCCCAGGTCACCGGCGCGCCCGCGGGCAGCCGCTTGCGGGCGTAGCTGAGCTGGCCCGGCGACGGGTCGAAGCCGCGCACCGCGGCCGGCCGGCAGCGCTCGACGATCTGCTGGGTGAAGGCGCCGTTGCCGCAACCGATGTCGAGCCAGCGCGCGCCCGCGGGCACGGCTATCCAGTCCAGGAACTGCGCCCCCGCGAGCGCGCTCCAGTGCCCCATCAGGCGTTCGTAGCCGGCGCCGTCGTCGAAGCGGATGGGGCTGTCGTTCATGGTCTCTCCGAAGGATGCGTGACGTTAGCGCAGTTGGGCGGCTGCCCGTCGGGCCGGGAATGGATAGCAAACTGACCTTCATCGTGGAGGGAGCACAACTTGAAGGCAATGAGGATGTGGGCGCGCAGGTGCGCTCTGGCGCTTGTCGTGCTCGGCATCACGACGGGCTGTGGCGGCGGCGGTTCGGCGACATCCGCTGGCAGCGGAAACGAAAGCGACAGTGGCCCGGCCGCAGGCGCCGACTACTACCCGCTGGCCATCGGCGACCGCTGGCTGTATGCCGACGGCGTGGGCCGGCCGCTCACCGTGAGGGTGACCGGCACCCAGGTGGTGGGCGGCGACGTCGCCATGGTGGTGCGCACGACCGACAGCACCGGGACGAACATCAGCGACGATCTCTACGTTCGTTCGCGCAATGGCGTGACGCTGTTGGCGGGTGCCGGCGCCGACCCCATCACGGCGGCGATCGGGTCGATCGAAATCCTGCGTCTGCCGGTGGTGACTGGCGACCACTGGGTCGCGATCGACACGACCTTGTTGAACATCGAGGACTTCGACGGCGATGGCCGTGCCGACAACCTTGCGGTGCGCGCCGAAATGACCGTGCTCGGTTTCGAGTCGCTGGTGACGGCGGCGGGCACGCTCGGCCAGGTTGCCCACGTGCGCACCGTGCTGATGCAGACCGCGACCATCGCCGGCACCGGCCAGACGGCGAGCGTGACGACCACGGTCGACGACTGGTATGCGCCCGGCGTCGGGACGGTGCGTGAAACGCTGTCGTCGAGCGATGTCGCCGACGATCCGGGCGACCAGCTCAGCATCAGTGCCTACGGCGTCGGCGGCCGACGCAGCGAGAGCGTCGCGCCGACGCTGCTGGACACCACGCCGGCGGCCGGAAGCCTGGGTGGCAGTTGTTGCGTCGCGCTGACTGCGACCTTCAGCGAGACCATGGACACCAGTGGCGCCGGCGGCCCCGTGTGGCAGGTCACCGGACCCGACGGTGAGCCGGTTGCCGGCAGCATGGGGTGGTTTGGCAATGGCCGCATCAGCGGCTTTTCGCCGACATCACCGCTGGCCAGCGGCACCTACACCGCCCACATCACCACCGCAGCGCAGGACTTCGCTGGCAACGCACTGACCGCCGAGGTGTCGTGGCAGTTCAGTGTCGATGGCCGCGGGCCCGCAGTCACGCCGGTGCAGCCGCTGGCGGACGCCGTTGACGTGCCGCTGGACACGACCGTGGTATTCACGTTCGACGAAGACCCCGTGGCATCGACGATCAACGCGAACAGCATCACCTTGGTGGACACGAAACACAGCGCCTATGTCGACGCCACCGTCAGCCTGGCGGGCCGCACCGTGACGCTGACCCCGATCGCGCCGCTGACCACGGGCGTGCTGTACAGGGTGTCGGTCTTCGGCGTGCTTGACAGCTTCGGCAACCGCACCGACACATCGTGGACGTTCAGCGCCGACCCCGGCCGCTTCGAGGCCCCGCAATCGCTGCTCCCCTACTCGATTGTCAGCGCCGTGACCACCGGCGACGTCGACGGCGACGGCCGCGCCGATGTGCTGATGGCCAAGGGCTACAACTCCGGGTCCGCGGACGACTTCAAACTCTTCGTCTTCACGCACCAGGCCGACGGCAGCCTGGCCGCCCCGGTGCGCTACGACACGCTGGCCGGCTTCGACCGGCAGATCAACTCGCTGATCGTCACCGATCTCGACGGGCAGGGTCGCAACGCCGTCATCGCCGCAAGCTCGGGCAACGCGATCCAGATCCTGCGGCGCGGGAATGACGGCATGCTGGCCAGCAGCCAGGTGATCACCACCGCCGCCAGCTACGTGGTGCGCGTTGCCGACATGAACGGCGACGGACGTCCCGACATCGTGGGCCGGCCATTCCTCGGTTCAGCAGTGCAGATCTGGCTGCAGGCGGGTGACGGCAGTTTCGGCGCGCCGATATCGGTTCCGGTGAATGCCGGCGGGTTTGGCGACCTCGCGCTCGGGGACATCAACGGTGACGGCCGAACCGACATCGTCATCTTCGGCTCCGAAGTGGTTCTGGGTCAGGAGATCGGCATCGTGCTGCAACAGGCCGACGGCACGTTTGCGGCGCCGAGCTACCGGCCGGCCAAGGCACCGACATCGATCGAGGGCGTGGCCATCGGCGACGTCAACGGCGACGGCCGCAACGACGTCGTCGTCTCGCAAAGCCTGGATTCATCCATCGGCGTGATGCTGCAGGATGGCAGCGGTCAGTTGTCCGCGCCGTCCACCCTGCGCATCGGGTCGAGCCCATCGATCGTGCTGGTCGCCGACATCGACGGCGATGGCCGAATGGACGTGGTCTCGTCGTCATGGCAGGGGGCATCGCTGGCGATCAACCGCCAACGCGGCGATGGCACGCTCGGCGGCGCCGAGACCTTCCCGGTCAGCGCCGCTGCCTCGCTCTCGCCCGGCCTGATGGCCGTGGGCGATGTCAACGGCGACGGCTTGCTCGACATCGTCGACGGCAATGGCTGGCTGCGTCAGCGCGCGGTGCCGCAGACCTCGCCACCGGAGCCGGCGCGCGCCGGCGGCGGCATGGCGCGCAGGCTGGGCATCGGGCGGCTGACGCCCAAGAGTTGGCACTGAATGCCGGACGAGGTCACGACGCGCCCCTGCACGCGCCGTGACTCGAAAGGCACCAGCGCCATCAAGGCACCAGCACCGTCGCGCCCGTGGTCTGGCGCGACTCCAGCGCACGGTGCGCTGCGGCCGCGTCGGCCAGCGCAAACGACTGCGCCGGCTCGCTGACGATCTTGCCCTGCAGCACGAGGTCGAACAGCTCGTCGGACATCTTCAGCATGTTCGGGCGTGGCAAGGCGTAGTCCACCATCGCCGGGCGCGTGATCCACAGCGAGCCCTTGGCGGCCAGCAGCGTGGGGTCGAAGACCACCGGGCCCGACGTGGTGCCGTTGCTCACCAGCGTGCCGCGTTTTTGCAGGCAGTCCAGCGAGCCGATGAAGGTGTCCTTGCCGACCGAGTCGTAGACCACCGGCACGCCCTTGCCGTCGGTGATCTCCTTCACGCGCTGCACGAAGTCTTCGCGCTTGTAGTTGATGACGTGCGCGCAGCCGTGCGCGCGCGCGATCTCGGCCTTCTCGTCGGAGCCCACGGTGCCGATCATCGTCACGCCGATGGCCCGTGCCCACTGGCACGCGATGAGGCCGACACCGCCGGCCGCCGCGTGGTACAGGATGGTGTCGCCGGCCTTCAGTTCGCAGACCTGGCGGAACAGGTACTGCGCGGTCAGGCCTTTCATGATGAGGGTCGACGCGCTGCGGTCGGAAATGCCGTCGGGCAGCTTGATCAGCACGTCGGCCGGCATCACGCGCGCCTGGGCGTAGGCGCCCAGCGGCCCGAGCATGTAGCCCACGCGGTCGCCCTCGGCGACGAAGGTGACGCCCGGTCCCACCGCCTCGACCACGCCGACGGCGTCAGAGCCCAGGCCGTTGGGCAGCGGCGCCGGGTAGCGCCCGATGCGGAAATAGATGTCGATGAAGTTGACGGCGATGCCGGTGTGGCGCAGGCGCACCTGGCCCGGCCCCGGTTCGCCGACCTCGACGTCTTCGAGCCGCAGCACGTCGGCGCTGCCGGTTTCGTGAAAGCGGATGGCTTTGTTCATGGCACACCTCAAGTGAAGGGTCAGGCCGCGGCGGCGACCGGCGGGCCGACGCGCTGCGCAGCGTCGAGCCTGATGTCTTCGACGCGCTGCATGTCGTTCTCATAGCTGCGTGCGGCGATGAGGAAAAAGCCGGCCGCGAAGAGGCTGAACACGGGAATCACCGCCATCGCCTGCTGCAGCCCCCAGAGGTCGGACAGCGAGCCCGCCAGGAACGGGCCGACCGCCAGTCCGAAGAGGTTCTGGAACAGCGACAGCACCGCCGCGCCGGTGGAACGCACGCCGGGGTGGATGACGTCCAGCGCCACGGCGGCCACGACGCCGACGGTGCACGTCATCATGAAGCCGCCGATGGCGATGAGCCGGAACTGCGCGGCGCCGCCGGCGGAGCCCGCGAACGCGGCCAGGAACACCACCAGCGTGGACACGCACAGCAGCGCCAGCGCAAGCAGCTTGTGGCGGGCGCGGCGCTGCCCCAGGCGGTCGACCACGGTGCCCCAGACGAAGCAGCCCAGCGCGCCCAGCAGCACCACCAGCGCCGCCTGCTTCGCGGCCTGCTCCGGCGTGACGCCGTGAAAACGGTTCAGGTAGCTGGGCAGCCACGACCAGACGGCCGAGACGACGATGAGCTGCATCGCCGCGCCCACGCACACCCACAGCAGCGTGCGCGTGCGCATCAGCGTAGACGCGATGTGCAGCACGACATGCGTCGGCGACTGCGTGGCGCGGTCGAGCTTTGCCGTCAGCGGCACGGTCTTGTAGTCGCGCACCCGCAGGTACAGCAGCGCGATCACGAGACCGGGCACGCCGACGACGCCGAACGCCGTCTTCCAGCCGTAGTGCGCCGCGATCACGCCGCCCAGCAGCACGCCGAGCACCGAGCCTATGGACGCGGCGGCGAAAAACGCGCCCAGCAAGGCCGAGCGCAGGCGGCGCGGGAACAGGCTCGCGATGAGCGCCGCACCGACCGAACCGTAGCCGGTCTCGCCGGCGCCCACCACCGCACGCGCGACGAAGAGCTGGCCGTAGCTGCTGGCGAACATGCACGAGATCGTCGCCAGGCTCCAGGTGGTGGCCATCACGAAGACGCTCTTGACGCGGCTCATGCGGTCGGCGATCAGCGCCACCGGGATGCCGCCGACGGCCACGACGATGGAGATGATCGACACCAGCGCGCCGAGCTGCTTGTCGCTCAGATGCCATTCGGCCTTCATGTGCGGGAACAGCGAGACGATGACCTGGCGGTCGATGTAGTCGAACAGCATCAGCGCGAAGGTCATCGCGAAGGCGAACCAGGCATGGCGGCGGCCGACGAGATAGTCGTCGTGAAGCTCGCCGGTGCTGTCTTTGAAGTGCGGATTCATCATGCGGCGCCTCGACTGAAGTTCATTGTGGAGGAGCGTCGGCGGTGCGCGCTTGCCCGGGCGGGACGGCGGCTGTGCCATCGAAGACAGGAGCTGGCGGCGCGTCAGAAGAACTGGCGAATGCCGACTTCGAAGCCCTGCGAGGTGCCGCCGGGCGTGACCTTCGTATTGGCGGGATAGGCCGAGAGGTCGATGGACTGCGCCAACGCGCCGTCGTTGTCCAGGCGCGAATAGGTGCCGTACATCGCCGTGCGCTTGGACAGGAAGTGCACATAGCCCACGGCAAGCTGCGTGGCGCCGTTGCCCGAGCCGGCATCCATCTTGTTGTACGACGCGTGGATCTCGCCCGCACCCGCCGGCACCACCGTGCCCAGCATCCAGTGGCGGTAGGTCGTGCCGGCGCCGCTGTCGTTGTGGTCGTGGTTGTAGACCGCCAGCAGCTTGGCGACACCGAAGTCAACCGAGCCGCCGGCCACCCACGACGCGAACGAATTGGCACCGCTGTTCAGCGCCTGCTTCGACGCCGCCACCGAGACATCGAACGCACCGTGCGCGTAGCCCAGCCGGCCTGCCTCGTACCTGGTGTTCGGCGCGCCTTCGGACGGCGCGACCATGAAGTGGCCGTAGACGCCGCCCAGGCCGCCCGGCAGCCAGTACGCGACGCTGTTGCTCGAACGGATGTAGGTGGGCTGCGGCAATGCGTTCGGGTCCACATTGCCCTCCAGCCCGATGCCGTTGAAACCGAACGGATCGTAGATCGCACGCGTCCAGAACACCGGCGTGAAATCGCGCCCGACGCGCAGTTCGCCCCAGCTGTCGCTGAGCAGGCTGACGGTGGAGCGGCGGCGGAACGTCAGGCTGCCACCGGCCGGCACGTCGCCGGCACCGCTGTTCGGCGCCAGCGCGCCTTCGAGCCAGAAGCCGGCCTTCAGGCCGCCGCCCAGATCCTCGACGCCGCGAAAGCCAAGGCGGCTGCTGCTCAGGCCGTCGGTGCCCATCAGCTTGCGCGAACCGTAGCCGTCGTTGGCCACGTTGCGCAGGTTCACGTCGAGCGCACCAAACACGGTGACCGAAGGCTGCGCGCAGGCGGCGCCGGCAAGGCTGCCGAGCACGGCGCAGGTGAGTAGGGCTCGCTTCATGAATGACTCCGTTGTTGGCGTGCAAGCAATCGAATGACCGCAGGATGGAGCGCATTCTTGGCAAGCGGCAGCGGCGCCGATTGGCAAAGCGCGACTGCTTCTTTTCCTTTGACGACAGCCTCGGGTAAGTCCCGGGGAGTCCATCTAACCCGTCATTGATGCGGCGATCCGGCGGCCGTCAGTGCGTGGCGTGCAGCTTGAAGACGCCCACCACCTGCGCCAGCGTCGCGGCCTGATGCCTGAGGCTTTCGGCCGCGGCGGCCGACTGCTCCACCAGCGCCGCGTTCTGCTGCGTCACGTGGTCGAGCTGGTTCACGGCATCGCCGATCTGTTCGATGCCCTGGCTTTGCTCGGCGCTGGCGTTGGAGATCTGGCCCACCAGCGCCGTCACGCGCTGCACCTGCTGCACGATGGCCTGCATCTGCTGCCCCGCGCCACCCACCAGCGCCGAGCCGCCTTCGACGCGCTCGACGCTTTCGCCGATCAGCGCGCCGATCTGTTTGGCCGCCTGCGCGCTGCGCTGCGCGAGTGTGCGCACCTCGGCGGCAACGACGGCAAAACCGCGCCCCTGCTCGCCGGCACGCGCCGCCTCAACCGCCGCGTTGAGCGCCAGCAGGTTGGTCTGGAAGGCGATGCCATCGATGACGCCGACGATGTCGACGATGCGCCGCGAACTGCCGGCGATGTCGGCCATCGTGGCCACCACGCGCTCCATCGCCGCACCGCCCTCGCCCGCGGCCTGCGAGGCCTGCAATGCCAGTTGGGCGGCCGTGCGCGCGGTGTCGGCGTTTTGCCTGACGGTGGAGGTGAGCTGCTCCATCGACGCCGCCGTCTGCTGCAGGTTCGCCGCCTGCTCCTCGGTGCGCTGCGAGAGGTCGGCACTGCCGGCGGCGATCTGCGACGAGCCGGTGGCGATGCTGTCGCTGGCGCCCCGCACCCGGCCCACCACGTCCACCAGACGCGCGTTCATGCCCGCGAGCGCATGCTGCAGACGCCCGATCTCGTCATCGCGCATGACGGTGATGGTCGAGCGCAGGTCGCCGGCGGCCACTGTCTCAGCCACCTGCACTGCCGCTTCGATGCCGCGCGTGATGGCGCGCACCAGCAGCCAGGCCAGCGTCGCCGCGGCCAGCAGCGCCGCGGCCGTGATGCCGATCTGGCGCGCCCGCACGCCGGCGTAGGCCGCACGCTCGCTGGTGAACACGGCACGCGCCTCGTCCTGCTGAAGTGCGGCCAGCGCGGCGACCGCGTCGCGCAGCGGGTCGATGGCGGCGTCCATCGGGGCGCCGCAGAACGTGCGCAGGCCTTCGCTGTCGCCCGCTTGCAGCAGCGCAACCAGGCGCTGCGTCGCCGCGGCCGCGCGCTGCATCAACGGCCCGGCGCGCGCCACCAGCGCCTGCTCCTGCGCCGTCTGGCCGCTGCCCAGATAGGCTGTCCACGCACGCGCGACCTGCGCCTGCGCCGCCAGCACGCGCGCCAGGCCTTGCTCCGGCGTCAGCGTGCCGAGCAGCACCTTGTGCGCCGTGCTCACGATGCCATCGTTGTAGCCGCCCGCCACCGCGCCGAGCTGCACCAGCGGCAGCACCCGGTCGTTGTAGACGGCGTCGAGCACGCGGTTGCTGTGTTCGACACGAAACAGCGTCGCGTAGCTCGAGAACACCAGCAGGCCCAGGAGGCCGGCCACCAGGAGCAGCAGACGCGATTTGATGCTGAGTTGTTGCATGACGGGTCCGGGTCGGTATGTGGAAGGGCGCATGCGGCGAATTCTTCGCAGCCGCGGCGCAGCGCGGTTACCGGCAGGCGACTCGGGCTTGTCATTTCGCGCCAGGCCGCGTGACGCCGTGCGCAGGCCACGCTGGCGCGAATTGATAAGTCGCAGTCGCACTGCGCCAATCGCGCCGGGCGCGGCGATCGAACAATGATCCGCAACCCCTTCGCCGCCGACGACGCGGCGACTTCCCACCCGCGACACCAAGGAGTCAGCCATGCAGTTTCCCGACGACGCCCTCTTTCCCGAGAACCAGGAAAAGCTGGTCATCACGGTCGCACCCTATGGCCCGGAGTGGGAACCGGCGGACTTTCCTGAAGACATCCCGGTGACGATGGCCGAGCACGTGCAGAAGGCGGTGGACTGCTACAACGCCGGCGCCACCGTGCTGCATCTGCATGTGCGCGAACTCGACGGCAAGGGCAGCAAACGGCTGTCGAGGTTCAACGAACTGATCGCCGGCGTGCGCGATGCGGTGCCCGAGATGATCATCCAGGTGGGCGGCTCGATCTCGTTTTCGCCCGAAGGCGAAGGCGCCGAAGCCAAGTGGCTGAGCGACGACACGCGCCACATGCTGGCCGAGCTCGACCCCAGGCCCGACCAGGTGACGATCGCCATCAACAGCAGCCAGATGAACATCGTCGAGCTGATGAGCGAAGACGACTACGCCGGCACCTCGTTCGGGCGCCCCGAGATCTACCAGGCCTACCGCGAGATGACGGTGCCGGCCGGCCCCGGCTGGGTCGAGGAACACCTGAAGCGCCTGCAGGCCAGCGGCATCCAGCCGCACTTCCAGCTCGCCACCGTGGCGCAGCTCGAAACCGTCGAGCGCCTGGTGCGCCGCGGCGCCTACACCGGGCCGCTGAACCTGACGTGGGTCGCCATCGGCGGCGGCTTCGACGGGCCCAACCCGTACAACATGATGGAGTTCATCCGCCGCACGCCCGACGGCGCCTGCCTGACGCTGGAGACCATCATGCGCAACGTGCTGCCGGTGAACACGATGGCCATCGCGATGGGCCTGCACGCACGCTGCGGCATCGAAGACAACCTGTGGGGCCGCAAGGGCGAGCGCATGGGCTCGGTGCAGCAGACCGAGCAGCTGGTGCGCGTGGCGCGCGAGCTCGGCCGCGACGTGGCCTCGGGCGCGGAGGCGCGCGCGATCTACCGCATCGGCAGCCACTACAAAAACGCCGACGAGACGCTGGCCCAACTGGGCTGGGCGCCGAACCGAGCGCGGGGCCAGCGCGGCCTGCCGCTGCGGCGTGCCGCCTGAACCCCGGCCGCACGACGACGCACGAGGACGCACGCCATGATGAACGGCCACATGATGCAGCAGCCGCTGCTCATCTCCAGCCTGCTCCACCACGCCGAGCGCCACCACGGCGAGCAGCAGATCGTCTCGCGGCGCGTCGAAGGCGACATCCACCGCCAGAGTTTTGCGCAGCTCGGCGTGCGCGCACGCCGCCTGGCCAACGCACTCGGCGCGCTGGGCGTGGGCGCAGGCAGCCGCGTGGCGACGCTGGCGTGGAACGGCCATCGCCACATGGAGCTGTACTTCGCGGTCTCGGGTTCGGGCGCCGTGCTGCACACGCTGAACCCGCGCCTGCATGCCGAGCAGCTCGTGTGGATCGCCAACCACGCCGAAGACCAGGTGCTGTTCTTCGACCTCGGCTTCCTGCCGCTGGTGGAGGCCATCGCGGCGCGCGTGAAGACCCTCAAGGCCTGCGTGGCGATGACGGACCGCGCCCACATGCCGGCGTCCAGCGGCATCGCCGGGCTGCTGTGCTACGAAGACCTGCTGGCCACGCAGGACGAGCGCTTCATCTGGCCTGCGCTGGATGAAAACACCGCGTCGTCGCTGTGCTACACCAGCGGCACCACGGGCCACCCCAAGGGCGTGCTCTACAGCCACCGCTCGACGCTGCTGCACACCTGGGCCGCGGCCCTGCCCGATGCGCTGAACTGCTCGGCGCGCGACGTGATCCTGCCGGTGGTGCCGATGTTCCACGTCAACGCCTGGGGCCTGCCCTATGTCGCGTGCATGGTCGGTGCCAAGCTGGTTTTTCCCGGGCCGGCGCTGGACGGCAAGTCGTTGCACGAACTCTTCGAAAGCGAGCGCGTGACGCTGTCGGCCGGCGTGCCCACCGTATGGCAGGGCCTGCTGGCCCATGTCGAAGCGAACCGGCTTGGCTTCAGCACGATGAAGCGCACCATCGTCGGCGGTTCGGCCTGCCCGCCGGCGATGCTGCGCGCCTTCCAGCAGCGCCACGGCGTGCAGGTCATCCACGCCTGGGGCATGACCGAGCTGAGCCCGCTGGGCACGGTGTGCACGCCCAAGCAGGAGCAGCTGGCGCTGGGCGCCGAGGCGCAGCTCACGCAGCAGGGCCGGCAGGGCCGCGCGGTGTTCGGCGTCGACATGAAGATCGTCGACGACGACGGCCGCGAACTGCCGTGGGACGGCCGCGCCAGCGGCGAGCTGATGGTGCGCGGGCCGTGGGTCGTCGCGCGCTACCTGAAGGGCGACACGAGCCCGCTCGTCAACGGCTGGTTCGCCACCGGCGACGTCGCCACCATCGATGCCCAGGGCTTCATGCAGATCACCGACCGCGCCAAGGACGTCATCAAGTCGGGTGGCGAATGGATAGGCTCGATCGAGCTCGAGAGCATCGCGATGGCGCACCCGTTGGTGGCGATGGCCGCCTGCATCGCGGTGCCGCACCCGAAGTGGGACGAGCGGCCGCTGCTGGTGGTGGTGAAGCGACCCGGCGCCGAGCTCGACCGCGATGCACTGCTGGCGTTCTACGACGGCAAGATCGCGCGCTGGTGGACACCCGACGACGTGATCTTCGTCGACGCGATACCGCTCGGCGCCACCGGCAAGGTGCTGAAGCACCGCCTGCGGGAGCAGTTTCGCGCGCAGTTCGGCGCGCACAAGCTGAGCGCGGCGTGAAGACGATGAGCACATTCGGCATCGGCATCGGCGTCTGGCCGGCCCGCGGGCGCCGGCTCTTTCCCGGCCTGCTTGCGTGCGCCGTGGTGGCCGCGGCGTCGACCTTCTTGTCGCAGCACTACGGCGCGCCGGTGATGCTGTTTGCGCTGCTGCTGGGCATGGCGATGAATTTCCTCGCCGTCGAAGGGCCGTGCGTGCCGGGCATCGAATTCGGCGCGCGCCAGTTGCTGCGTGTGGGCGTGGCGCTGCTCGGGCTGCGCATCACGCTGGCCGATGTCGTTGCGCTCGGCTGGCAGCCGGTGGTGCTGGTCGCGGTGTCGGTGGTGGTGACGATCTCGCTGGCGATGCTGGCCGCGCGCGCGCTGGGATTTCAGCCGCTGTTCGGCCTGCTCACCGGCGGTGCGACCGCGATCTGCGGCGCCTCGGCCGCGCTGGCGCTCGCCGCCGCGCTGCCCGCGCATGCGCAGAAGGAACGCGCGACGCTGTTCACGGTGATCGGCATCAGCGCGCTGTCGACGCTGGCGATGGTCGCCTACCCGATGATCGCGCGCTGGCTCGGCATGGACGAGCGCACGGCCGGCATCTTCCTCGGCGCCACCATCCACGACGTGGCGCAGGTGGTGGGCGCGGGCTACAGCCTGTCGCACCAGACCGGCGACGTGGCGACGATGGTCAAGCTGATGCGCGTGGCGATGCTGCTGCCGGTGATCGTCTTCGCGGTCTCGTTCACGCGCTCCGGCGCCGCCAGGGGCACGCCGCGGCCGCCGCTGCTGCCGTGGTTCGCGGTCGCATTCGCGCTGCTCGTCGCGCTCAACAGCACGGGCTGCGTCGCCAGGCCGGTGCAGGCGCTGGGCAGCGATGTTTCACGCTGGTGCCTGGTGATCGCCATCGCCGGCATCGGCATGAAGACGCAGCTCAAGGACGTGGCCAGCGTCGGCCTGAAGCCGATTGCGCTGATGGTCGGCGAGACGCTGTTCCTCGCCGCGCTGGTGCTTGCGCTGCTGCACCTGCATCTCTGAGAAGCCTAGCGCAGCGCCACCTTTTTGGCGGCCGGCGCGCGCGCCTGCTGCGTCGCGGCGCGGCTGCGCGTGGGACTGCAGCCGAACTGCGCCTGGTACCAGCGCGAAAAGCCGCTCGGCGCCGAAAAGCCCAGCAGCGCCGCGACGTCGGTCAGCGGGCGCTGGCTGTCGTCGACATGGCGGCGCACCAGTTCGACGCGGATGTCGTTGACCAGCGACGAGAAGCTCAGCCCCTGCTCCGACAGGCGGCGCTGCACGGTGCGGCAGACCACGCCCAGGTGCGCCGCCACCTGTTCGATGCTGCAGCGGCCGCTGGGCAGCAGCAGCAGCACGGTGCGCCGCACGTCGTCGAGCATCGAGAGTGCCGGCTGCACCTCGGGCGCCGATTCGAGCATCGCCTGCGCGTAGCGCGCCATCTCGGGGTCGGCCGACGGGTTGGCGGCATCGAGGTCGGACTTCGTGCAGACGATGCCGCTGAAATCGTGGCGGAATTCCACGCACGGGCCGAACACGCGCAGATGCGTGCTCACGTCGTGCGGCGCCGCATGCGTGAAGCACACGCGACGCGGCTGCCAGGCGGCACCCAGCACCTGGCGCATCGTGCGCAGCATGACGCCGATGGCCAGCTCGATGGCCTGTCGCACCGGCTGCGCGCGGCCGACGAGCACTTCCTCGCGGATCACCACGACGCCGGCAGACTCCTCGATCATCACCGACAGCGAACCGTTGAGCATGGCCTGATAACGCAGCAGCACCGAGATCGAGTCGCGCAGCGTGGGCTGGTCGCGGATGAGCATGCCCACACGGCCCAGGTTCGACAATTTGCGCGTCTCGGCCATGCGCAGTCCGAAGCTTTCGACGCCCGATGCGGCGGCCGATTTCTCCAGCAGTTGGGCCACGCGGTCGGCCGGCACCATGAGATCGGGTTCACGCAGGTCGCTGGCGCTCAGGCCGGCATCGGCGAGCATGCGCAGGGCGTCCAGACCCACGCTGGTGGCCACCTCGGTGTAGTGGGTCAGGGCGGCGGCGCGAACGAGGAATGGCATTGAAGCAGCGTTCACCTGTGGCACGAAATGGTAAGTGCGGGTCTGCTGCCGTCAAGCGGGGACTACCCGTCGCGGCCACAGTCTGCGCACGCCGACGCGTTCACATCGAATCAGGAGACAGCCCATGAGACAAGCTCCCGCTCATACGCCCGCCGTCGTGCGCGCCACCTCGCTGAACGATTCGATCCACGTCGAGCCGCTGAGCTGCACCATCGGCGCCGAGCTGAGCGGCGTCAGCCTCGCCGCAGCGGCCGGCGACGACACGCTGCTGGCCGAGATCAAGACCTTGCTGCTGAAGCACCGGGTGCTGTTCTTCCGCGACCAGGACATCAGCCGCGGCGAGCACGTGGCCTTCGCCAGACGCTTCGGCGAACTCGAAGATCACCCCATCGCCGGCAGCGACCCCGAGCATCCCGGCCTGGTGCGCATCTACAAGTCGCCCGAGACACCGAACGACCGCTACGAAAACGCCTGGCACAGCGATGCCAGCTGGCGCGAGCAGCCGCCGCTGGGCTGCGTGCTGCGCTGCGTGCAATGCCCGCCGGTGGGCGGCGACACGATGTGGGTCAACATGGTCGAGGCCTACGCCCGGCTGCCCGACGACATCAAGCTGAAGATCGCCCCGCTGCGGGCGCGCCACAGCCTGGAAGCGAGCTTCGGCGCCGCAATGCCGCTGGACAGGCGGCTGGCACTGAAGGCGCAGTTTCCCGATGCCGAGCACCCGGTGGTGCGCACTCACCCCGAGACGGGCGAGAAGATCCTGTTCGTCAACGCCTTCACCACCCATTTCAGCAATTTCCACACGCCGCACAACGTGCGCTTCGGCCAGGACGCCTCGCCCGGCGCCAGCCAGTTGCTGAGCTATCTGGTGAGCCAGGCCTACATCCCGGAATACCAGGTGCGCTGGCGCTGGCGCGCCAACAGCGTGGCCTTCTGGGACAACCGCAGCACCCAGCACTATGCGGTGATGGACTATGCGCCGTGCCACCGCAGGATGGACCGCGCGGGCATCAAGGGCGATACACCGTACTGAGCGCCGCACTGAGCGCCGAACTGAGCGCCGCAGTGTCTTGCTGAGCGCCCTTCGCCGACCGCGGCGCGCCACCACCGCCCGCCGGCGCGGGCCGGGTCGGCGCCCGCGACGCCGGTCTTGCATTTCTTCATTACTTCCATTATTCTCGAATCATGGAAGAACAAGACGTGACACGTGCCCTGGCGGCCCTTGCGCAGCCGATCCGCCTGCGGGTCTTCCGCGCGCTCGTCATCGCCGGCGACGAAGGCATGACGCCGAGCACGATGGCCGACGGCCTGGCCATTCCTGCGAACACGCTGTCGTTCCATCTGAAGGAGCTGGCCGCCGCGGGCCTGGTGACGCAGGCGCGCGCCAGCCGCAACCTCATCTATCGCGCCGCCTTCGCGCAGATGAGCGCCGTGCTCGCCTACCTCACGGAAAACTGCTGTGCCGGCGCCGCATGTGCCGTCAAAACGCCTTCAGCGGCCTGCGGCTGCTGAGTTCTTCACCCCAAGGAGCCCACGATGAAACGTTTCCATGTGCATGCCCACGTCAAAGACCTGCAGGCGAGCATCGACTTCTATTCGCGCCTGTTCGCCGCCGCGCCGGCGCGCGTCGAGAGCGATTACGCCAAGTGGATGCTCGAAGACCCGCGCATCAACTTCGCCATCTCCACGCGCGGCGCCACGCCGGGTGTCGACCACCTGGGCCTGCAGACCGACAGCGACGACGAACTGCTGGTGCTGAAGGCGCAGGCCGAGGCCGCCGGCATGACGCTGCTGGACGCCGGCCAGACCACCTGCTGCTATGCCCGCAGCGACAAGTACTGGCTCGTCGACCCGCAGGGCATCGCCTGGGAGCAGTTCCACACGCTGGACCGCATTGCGACGTTCAGCGAGCGTGCGGCCGAAGTGGCGCCGAAGGCGGCGCCTGAAGCGCCGGCGCCCGCGTGCTGCGGCGCCGCGCCTGTGGCCAAGGCGCCCGCCGCCGCGGCGGCGCCGGCATCGTCGTGCTGCTGACGGCGGCGCATCGATGAACGCCATTGCACAGCACGGCGGGCCTGCGCCGGGGCTCGCGGTGACGATCTATCACAACCCGGCGTGCAGTACCTCGCGCAATACGCTGGCGCTGATCCGCCACGCCGGCATCGAGCCCGAGGTCGTCGAATACCTGAAGACGCCGCCTTCGCAGGTGCAGTTGCGGGCGCTGGTGGCCGCGATGGGCATCACCGTGCGCACGCTGCTGCGCGACAAGGGCCCCACCTACGCCGAGCTCGATCTGGGCAACGCCAGATGGTCTGACGACGAGCTGTTCAACTTCATCGGCCAGCACCCGGTGCTGATGAACCGGCCCGTCGTCGTCACGCCGTTGGGCACGCGGCTGTGCCGGCCGTGCGAGCAGGTGCTGGAACTGCTGCCGGTGGCCCGGCTGCCGCCATTCACGAAGGAAAACGGCGAGCGCGTCGACGACAGCGGCGTGCGCCGCGCCTGAGCTGCAGCCGGGTGCGGCGCCGGCGCGCGCTGGCCGGCTCAGGCCTCGCGCGCCGGCGTGGCCGGCATGTCCACCGCCACCGGGTCGCTCGCCGGAAAGGTCATCTTCAGCGCCGCGTCGAGGTCGGCCTCGCCGCATTCGCCCCGGGCCTCGCCGGGCGCGATGTCGTTTTCCAGCGCCCGTTCGGCGCGCAGGCTTTCGAGGTCGCGCGAGATCGTCACCACGGCCAGCGTGCGGCCGTCCTTCACATAACGCGCGCTGCAGTTGCGCTCTGACGGACTGCCGTCGATGTCGATGCGGTCCCAGGCCTGCGCATGACCGACGTACTGGATCGCCACGTCGTAGTGCTGGCTCCAGAAAAACGGCGTGGCGTCGAAGGGCTGACGCCGGCCGAGCATGTTGAGCGCGGCGACCTGACCCTGGCGCTGCGCGAGCACCCAGTGTTCGACGCGGATGCGCTCGCCCGAATGCATGTCGGGCCAGCGTGCGATGTCGCCGGCCGCATAGATGCCCGCTGCGCTGGTCTGCAGGTAGGCATCGACGCAGACGCCGCGGTCGACCGTCAGCCCGGCCTGCTCGGCCAGCGCCAGCGACGGGCGCACGCCGACACCGGCCACCACCAGTTCGGCGTCGACGCTGCTGCCGTCGGTCAGCGTGGCGCGCGAGCCCTGCAGCTTCGCGACCATGCAGCCGAGGTGGAAGTGCACGCCGTGCGACACGTGCAGTTCGTGCACGAAGCGGCCGAGCGCCTCACCCAGCACGCGCTGCATCGGCACCGTGTCAGGCGCCACGACGTGCACTTCGAGGCCGCGCGCACGCAACGATGCGGCCACCTCCAGGCCGATGAAGCTGGCGCCGATCACGAGCGCCGAGCGTGCCGTGGCCGCCTTCGCGGCGATGGCGCGGCTGTCGGCGAAGCTGCGCAGCGTCTGCACCTGGCCCGGCTCGGCGCCCGGCACCGCAAGCTGAACCGGCTCGGCGCCGGTGGCCAGCAGCAGCGCGCCGAACGTGCGCGTGGCGCCGCCTTCCAGCCGCAGCTGGCGCTGCGCCACGTCGATGGCGGCGACGCGCGAATTCAGCAGCAGTTCGATGCCGTTGTCTGCGTACCAGGCATCGTCGCGCAGCGGCATCCAGTCGGCCTGCGCGCTGCCGGCGAGGAAGTCCTTCGACAGGTTCGGCCGGTCGACCGGCGCATCGGCGTCGGCGCTGATCATCGTCAGCCTGCCCCCATAAGCTTCGCGGCGCAGCATCTCGGCCGCCGCCAGCCCGGCCGCTCCGCCGCCGACGATCACCACATCGGCCAGCGGCGCGTGGCGGCGCGATCGCGGCGCGGCGACGATGCGCTCGCGCACGAACACCTGCGCACCAGCGCGCTCGACACGCCAGCACGGCAGCGCATCGAGCGCCGGTGCACACAAGGCCTCGCCGCTGCGAATGTCGAACTGCGCGTGGTGCATCGGGCAGTGCAGCACATGGCCGCTGAGCAGGCCGTCGGCAAGCTCGGCGTGGTAGTGGCTGCACAACGCGCCCAGCGCGTACAGCGCGTCGCCCTGGCGCAGCAGGATCGCGTCTTCGCCGTCGACCTGGCCGCGCAGCATCGCGCCGTCGGCCAGTTCGCTCAGCGCCACGCCGGCCTTCAGATCCGGCAGGGAGGATTCGGTCATGGTCGAGGTCTCGGGTTACGGACGCTGCGCGCCACAAGAGGCGCAGCGCAGGCCTGCACACTACTCGGGCCGCCTGCCGACCGCAAACGCAGGGTCTCGATCGTCAGTTCCGGCGGGGCTTCAGTGCATCAGGCCTTCAGCCGGTATCCGGTGCGCACCATCCAGGCCACCACCGCCATGCAGGCCAGCAGCAGCGCCAGGGTGGCGCCCAGGCTCCAGGCCATGCCGACGTCGGCCGTGCCGACGAAACTCCAGCGGAAACCGTCGATCAGGTAGACCACCGGGTTGAACAGCGTCACCGTGCGCCACAGCGGCGGCAGCATGTCGATGGAGTAGAACGCGCCGCCCAGGAAGGTCAGCGGCGTGATCACGAGCATCGGTATCAACTGCAACTGCTCGAAGCCCTTGGCCCAGATGCCGATGATGAAGCCGAACAGGCTGAAGGTGAGCGAGGTGAGCAGCAACAGGCCCACCATCCACACCGGGTGCGCAATCTGCAGCGGCACGAAGAAGGTCGCGGTGAGCAGGATCACGAGCCCCAGGCCGACCGACTTGGTGGCTGCCGCGCCGACGTAGGCGATCACCATCTCCAGCGACGACACGGGCGCCGACAGCAGCTCGTAGATGGTGCCGGTGAAGCGCGGGAAGAAGATGCCGAACGACGCGTTCGACAGGCTCTGCGTGAAGATCGACAGCATGATGAGGCCGGGCACGATGAAGGCGCCGTACTCCACGCCGCCCATCTTCTGCATGCGCTCGCCGATGGCGGCGCCGAAGACCACGAAGTACAGCGACGTGCTGATCACCGGCGTCACCAGGCTCTGGCCCACCGTGCGCAGGAAGCGCGCCATCTCGAAGCGGTAGATGGCCCACACGCCGTGCCGATTGAAGGCCGCGATGGCAGCACTCATCGCACGGCCCTGCGTGCCCTGCGCTGCGGCAGGAGCGCGCTCATGCAGCGGCTCCCGGCCGCTGCTGCGCGCGCGCATCGTCATGAACCAGATTCACGAAAATCTCCTCCAGCGAACTCTGCTGCGTATTCACGTCCTTGAAGCCGATGCCCAGTTCGCCCAGCCGGCGCAGCAGCGGCGCCACGCCGGCAGCGGCGTCGGCGGCGTCGAACTCGCGCTGCAGCGTATGGCCGCCCGGCTTGAGCACGAGGTTCCACGACGCCAGCTCGGCCGGCATCTGCGCCAGCGCATGGTCCAGCTCGATGGTGAGCTGCTTCTTGCCGAACCTCTTCATCAGCGTGGCCTTGTCTTCCACCAGGATGAGCTGGCCCTTGTTGATGACGCCCACGCGGTCGGCCATTTCCTCGGCTTCGTCGATGTAGTGGGTGGTGAGGATGATGGTGACGCCGCTGTCGCGCAGCCCGCGCACCAGCTCCCACATGTCGCGCCGCAGCTCCACGTCCACGCCGGCCGTGGGTTCGTCGAGGAACAGGATCTCGGGCTCGTGCGCCAGCGCCTTGGCGATCATCACCCGGCGCTTCATGCCGCCCGACAGCGTCGTGATCTTCGCGTGCCGCTTGTCCCACAGCGACAGCTCGCGCAGCACCTTCTCGATGAGCGCCGGGTTCGGCGGCCGGCCGAACAGGCCGCGGCTGAAGCTGACCGTGGCCCACACGCTCTCGAAGGCGTCGGTCGCCAGCTCCTGCGGCACGAGGCCGATCCTGCTGCGCGTGACGCGGTAGTCGCGCACGATGTCGTGGCCGGCCACCGTCACCGTGCCGCTGCTTGCGGTGACGATGCCGCAGACGATGGAGATCAGCGTCGTCTTGCCGGCGCCGTTGGGGCCGAGCAGCGCGAAGATCTCGCCGCAGCGGATGTCGAGGTCGACGCGCCTGAGCGCCTGGAAGCCGCTGGCGTAGGTCTTGGCAAGCCCGGCGATGGAAACCGCGAGGGCGCTGGCGGAAGGTGTCGGCATGAGCAGGCCGGTTGTCTGCAAGGCGCGCATGGTAGGGGCAAGCCGCCATCCTGTCTGCGCGCGGGTTGCGGCGGCCGTGCGCCGGCGGCGGTGCGATAGTTCGCCTGCCCGCCACTTCCGCACCCGCGCCACCGCATGCGATGAGCTACCTCCGCTGGATCGTTCACACGCGCCGGCACCCGTCGGCCATCCTGCTGCTGGTGCAGTTGCTGGGCATGGTGCTGTACCCCTTCATCGAGACCGTCGACGCCGGCCGCACGGGGCTGTCGATCTTCGGCGTCGTCGTGCTCATCGCCACCACGCGCATGGTGCGCAGCACGCCCGGGCTGACCTGGGTGTCGGTCTGCATCGCGCTGCCGGCGATTGCGCTGCTCGGCCTGCAGGGTCTGTTCCACCTGCCGCAGCTCCTGCCGTGGTCGTCGACGCTCGAGGCGGTGTTCTACTTCTATGCGGCGGCGAGCCTGATCGCCTACATGATGGCCGACCTGCGCGCGACGACCGACGAGCTGTTCGCCGCCGGCGCCACCTTCACGCTGCTGGCCTGGGGCTTCGCCCACCTGTTCGCGCTGACGCAGGTGCTGCAACCCGGCAGCTTCGGCGCCGCCGTGCACGCCGCGTCCGCACGCTCCTGGACCGAGCTGCTGTTCCTGAGTTTTGCGCTGCTTTCGAGCACCGGCATCGGCGACGTGATTCCGCTGCGGCCGCACGCGCGCGCGCTGGCCAGCATCGAGATGTTCGTCGGCGTCATGTACCTGGCCGCGGTGGTGGCCCGCTTGATCGGGCTGACCTTGCGCGAGCACAAGCGCTCGCATTGAAGCGGCGGCATTGGAGCGATCCCGGGAGGCGCCCGAAGGCGCCCCGCGGCGTCTTTACTGGCCGCTGATGCTGAAGATCAACTGGTCGTAGTAGACGATGCCGCCGACACCGCTGTCGGGGCTGCCGAAGCCGACGAACACACGGTCGGTGAAGCTGCCGCTCCAGTGCCTGAAGCGGCCGCTGCCGCCGACGATCACGCCGTCCCCGCCGCCGGCGATGACGGTCTGCGCGCCCGCGTCGGCATGCTGCGGCGGCTTCAGTGCGGGATCGATCGTCGCCCCGCAGGTGCCATTCGGCGGTGTGTGCGTGTAGAGCTCGCCGCCGGGCAGCACGAAGACCATGAACTCGCTGAAGCAGAACGACGACGGGATCGATGCGCCCGGCACGAACGGCAGCGTCGCCCAGACGTAGACGGTGCCGCGCAGGTGGCCGCTCTTCAGGTCGTACATCGGCTGCTGCACCGTCGGTATGCAGCCCTGGGCGCCGGTGGCGCACCAGTCGGTGAAGGCCTGCATGTCCGGCGCGGCGCGCGTGTTCTGCACCGCCAGCCCGCTGTAGACCAGGTTGATCGTCTCGGCCGCGGCCGGGGCCGCGGCGCCGGCGCACAAAGCAAACATCGTCGCGGCAAACGCCGCATGAACTGCTTTCATCATCAACAACCCCTTGTGGTTGAACTGCCAGAAAACGGCCTTCCGGGGAAGGCCGACGAAAACAGTTGCGAAACAGTTGCAAGGTCGTCCGAGATGCCGCGGAGCATATGCGACGACCTCGATTGCCCGAGTGCGTGTTTGTGCTCTGGTGTCGCGGCAGCGCGCGCGGCCCGAGTGCGCCGGCCCGGCCGCGCAGGCGATCACTGCGCACGCGCCGGCGTCGCGCGCGGCGGCGTGCCGAGCGCCACATAGTCGCCGCTGGCGCTGTCGAGCGTGTAGACGCCGTTGAACTCGCCGCGTGCGATCTTCTGCAGCGCGTCGACCAGCGCATCGACCTCGGCCTGCGTGTGCCGCGGCCCCAGCGCCAGCCGCACGCCGTCGGGCGGCGTGCCGTGGCCGTGCTGCACGCTGATGCCGAATTCGGCGGCCAGCACCGCGGCCACCGCGGCCGACGGCTGCTGGCGCAGCACGAACGACACCGCAACGGCAGCGTGCGCGGGCTGCGCGCCGGCATCACCGTGCAGTTGCAGGCCGTCGATCAGCGCCAGGCGCTGCTGCGCATGCAGCAGCAGCGCTTCGGGGCGCCCGCCGGCTGCGCCGGCTCGCCGCCGCTGCACAGCCGCGGCGGCGTTGCCGCACAGTGCCCGCAGTGCCCGCCACATGACGGCGAAGCGGTGGTGCCAGGCGTGCATGGTCTGGCCTCAGCTCCCCGAGAACACCAGCCGCACCGCGTTGCGGTTGCACCAGGCCGTGGCGTTGTGCACGATGTCGCGCCACTCGTTCTCGGCGAACTGCGGCCGCGTGCTGTTCCGCGTGCGCGACAGCACCAGCGCCTGCACGTCCTCGGCGATCTTCAGCTTCTGGAAGATGTGCGCCTCGATCATCAGCGCGCCCTTGGCGGTGTCGGGCAGCACCTCGCGCGCGTGGCAGCTTTTCCACAGCGCCGTCAGCAGGTCGGGGTGTGCGCCCTGCAGCACCGAGCCGATGGTGTCGTAGCTGCACTGGCTGCCGACGCCCTGCGAGGCGAGGAAGAAGGTGTCCGACGGGTAGTACAGCGCGCGCTGCTTCAGGCTCGGGTTCAGGACCAGGTAGCTGAAGCCGTAGGTGGTGTTCGCGCCATGCAGGCGGCGGCCGTAGTTCAGCGCCGCAAACACCTCGCGCGCCTTCGGCTTGAAGTGCGCGTTCGTCGTCGCGAAGCCGGCCTTGCCGTCGCCCACCAGCTTCGGGTGGTGCTGCTGCTTCAGCCCGGCCATGTGGGAGCCCGCCGCTTGCAGTGCGCCGGTGACGCTCATCGCCTTGTACAGACGCTTGCGCTGGCTGAAGGGGTGGGCGTTGGCCCACTCATCGGGCAGGGTCACCAGGTCATCGGCCACCGCACGCACCGCCGCCTTGTTGTATTCGTCGTCCTTCAGGCTCAACTGGCCGTTGGCGCCGGCGGCGCGTTCGTACATCTGCGAATACGTGGCGTAGGTGTTGTCGCGGATGAACCAGCTCCCGGCGTCGAGGTTGATCGTGAGGTCGGCCGACTGCAGCCGCTGATAGATGCGCATGTAGGTCTCGACCCACGGCACCGGCCGCTGCGGCGTGCCGATGTTGTGCTGGCGCTGCAGCTCCAGAACCTTCTGCATCACCGCCGACGCCTTGGCCTTGTCTTCGTGCCTGATGTGGCGCAGCCGCTTGTCGACGTATTCCTTCTGGATGCTCTTCGACGATGGCGAGATCATGCTCATCAGCGACATGGCGGGCTCCTGGGGTGGGGCTGAACTGTCGCCGCCGCCCCGGGGGCTCGTCCTCAAGCGGGGCCAAAATGTCGACAAAACCTGCGCTGCCGAAAGAGCACCTCTCTTGCCTTCCCCACCTTCAGCACCCGCCCCATCGCTGCGCTTCGGCCCGGCGGGCCGCTTCGAGTTGCAGGCGACCGAACGCCGGCTGTTCGTCGACGGCCGCCCCGCCGCGCTGGGCGCGCGCGCGCTCGACCTGCTCATCACGCTGGCGGCGCAGCCCGACCACCTGCTGAGCAAGAGCGAACTGCTCGACCGCGTCTGGCCCGGGCTCGTGGTCGAGGAAGCGAACCTGCAGATGCAGATCAGCAACCTGCGCAAGCTTCTGGGCGGCGACATCATTGCCACCGTGCCGGGGCGTGGTTACCGCTTCGTCGCCAGCGTGCAGGGGGTGCAGGCGTCGTCGACCGCACCCCCTTCGCCCACCTCAGCCACTCCCCCCGCAGCCCCCCCACCCGCCGCGCCCCGGCTGCGCCTGTTCGGCCGCGACGCCGATCTGGTGCAACTGCGGGCGCTGCTGCAGCGCGGCGGCTGCGCCACGCTGGTGGGGCCGTCGGGCGTCGGCAAGACGAGCCTGGCGCGCGCGCTGGCCGCCGCGTGGCCGGGGCGCAGCGTCTGGGTCGATCTGGCGTCGCTGAGCGATAGCGCGCAGGTGCCGGCGGCGCTGGCGCGCGCGCTCGACGCGCCGCTCGACGACGCCGACGCCGCACCCCAACTGCTGCGCGCGCTGCAGGGCCAGGCCCTGCTGCTGGTGCTGGACAACGCCGAACACCTGGTTCAGGCCTGCGCGGGCCTGGCCACGCTGCTGCGCCCGCTGCCCGCCGTGCATCTGCTCGTGACCAGCCAGTTGCCGCTGGCGGTGGCCGGCGAGCAGGTGCAGCGGCTCGAACCACTGGCGCTGCCGGGGCCGGCCGCCACCGCGCTGGGCGACGGCGCGCTGGCGCTGCTGGCCGAACGCATCACCGCGCTCGACCAGCGCTTCAGCGCCGACGCCACCACGATCCCGCTGCTCGGCCGCGTCTGCGCGCAGCTCGACGGCCTGCCGCTGGCGCTGGAGATGGCGGCCGCGCGCGTGCCGCTGCTCGGGCTGCAAGGGGTGCACGACGCGCTGGCCGAACGTTTTGCGCTGCTCACGCGCGGCCACCGCGACGCCGCACAGCGTCATCGCACGCTGTACCACGCGCTGGACTGGAGCTACCGGCTGCTCGACGCGCTGCAGCAGCGGCTGTTGCGCGCGATCGGCGTCTTTGCCGGCGGCTTCACGCTCGAACTCGCGGTCGATCTGATGAGCGACGACGCGACGGCGCGCTGGGACATCATCGACGGCCTGGCGGCGCTGGCCGAGCGCTCGCTGCTCGTCGTCGACCGCGGCGAGCCGCCGCGCTACCGGCTGCTCGAAACGGTGCGCGCGTTCGCGCTCGAACAGTTGCAGGCACAGCCCGATGCGGACCACGACAGCGGCGCCGCCGTGCGCCGCCGCCATGCCGGGGCGCTGCTGGCGCTGTTCGAACGCGCGCAACCGGCGCAGGCCGGCGCGCCGTCGCTGTGCGAGGCGGAGATGGAAAACGCGCGCGAGGCGATCGCCTGGGCACGCACCCACGCGCTCGAACTCGCGGTGCGGCTGACGGTCGCGGTGACGCTGGCCAACAACTTCAGCGTCTGGCGCCAGGAGGTCACCGACTGGCTGCTGGCGCTGCAGCCGCAGCTCGAAGCCGCACCCGGCCAGGCGCTGCCGCCGGCGCTGCAGGCCGCCTGGTGGACCGAGGGCGCGCGCATGCTGTCGATACGACGCGACCGGCGCGCCGCCGCGATGGCGCGGCGCGCGCTCGCGCTGTGGGCGCCGCTGGATGAGCCCCGGCGCACGCTGTTCGCCAACGTGGTCTGGGTGCGTTCGATCGGCGCGCCCGGCGCCGAGCTCGACGAGGCCTGCGCCGCGCTCGTCGCACGCGCCGACGCGCTACCCGAGCTCGGCGTGCGCGAGCGCCTGCAGGTGCACGGCGCGCTGGTGCTCGCCGCCAGCGAGCGCGAAGACCTGCAGGCCATCCTCGACGGCCGCCTCACCGAGATGGCGCTGGCGCAGGAACTGGGGCTGCAGGCGGTGGTCGACGCCGCGGAGTCGAACGTCGTCTTTGCGCTCGTCGCGATGCAGCGCCATGCCGATGCCGCGCTGCGCGGCCGCGCACTGCTCGCGCGCGTCGACGCCGGTGGTGCCCAGACCCAGGGCAACCTGCCGTGGGTGCTGCAAGGCCTGCTGAAGGCGCTGGTGCTGCAGGGCCAGCTCGCCGAGGCGCAGGCGCTGGGCCCGCGCGCCTGGGCCGCCTGCCGGCGTTTCGATACGCCGGTGGTCGTGCCCACGCTGGCGCAACTCGCCGCGCTGCAGGGGCGGTTTCAGGCCGCCGCCCATCTGATCGGTTATGCAAACGCGCGCTTCGAGGCCCGCAACAGCACGCTCGGTGTGGTCGACCTGCAGGCGCTGGCGCAGGCCCGGGCGCTGGCTGAAGACAGCATCGGCGCGGCCACCACGCAGGCGCTGGTGCAGCGCGGCCGCGATCTGCACGACGCGGCTGCCGAGACGCTGGCGCTGGCTGCCGAGGCCGACCCGGCGCCTGCAGGCGCGGGTCGATCCTGAAAGGGTCGGTACGGTTCGCCGCTGCAGCCGAGGGGGCGGGGCCACCGCTGCCGCGGCGGTGCCCTCGACTCAGGCCGAACGGCGATGCGCCATGCGCAGCCCGCGGCCGGCTGTGGCGGCTGTGGCCGCCCGCGCGCTGGCCGGGGGCGGCGGCGCGTCCGTGGCCTCGACCCGGTTGCGGCCGGCGCTCTTGGCGCGGTACATGGCCTGGTCGGCGCGCTCGATGGCTGCGCTCATCGTCTCGCCACGCCCGCACTGAACCAGGCCGGCCGAAAAGGTGACGCGCAGCGCGCTGCCGACATCGCTGAAATCCTCGCCGGCCAGCGCGCTCTGCACACGCTGCAGCGTCAGCGCCGCGTCGGCCAGCCCGGTGTGCGGCAACACGACCAGGAATTCTTCGCCGCCCCAGCGTCCCAGAAGGTCGACGCCGCGCAGCGAGCGGCGCACGACGCTGGCAAAGCGCAGCAGCACGGCGTCGCCGGCGGCATGGCCGTGGCGGTCGTTGATGGCCTTGAACAGGTCGATGTCGAGCAGGGCCACGCACAGCGGCAATTCGCCGCGCGCGTGCAGCGCGCGCTGCTGCTCCAGCAGTTCGCCCATGTGGCGCCGGTTGTGCACGCGCGTGAGGTCGTCGCGCGTCGCCAGTTCCTTCAGTTCACGCGTCTTTTCGTCGACCAGCGCCTGCAGGCGGCGCCGCTCGCCCGCGTGGCGATGCCAGATGAAGCCGGCACCGCTGATCACCAGCAGCAGCGCGAAGGCGCTGTAGGCCAGCAGCAGCCGCTGGTAGCGGAACTGGCTGGCCAGTTCGGCGTTGACGTGGCGCGTCAGTTCGGCCGCCAGCGCATCGATCCTCGCCGCCACCGGCACCTGCGAGATCGTGCGCAGCAGGTCGCTCTGCCCCGAGCGCAGCCGCAGCAGCGTGCCGATGTGCAGCAGCAGGTTTTGCACCGGCTCGCGCAGCGTCGCCGGGTAGGCGCCGGACGCCGCACGCATCTCGTCGATGCCGCTGCGCAGCGAATCGCCGAGCGCGCGCTCGGGCGACACGCTGTAGCGCAGCGATTCGTTGACCAGCGCGGCCAGGCGGCTGTCGAACGCGGCCGCACCGGCCGCACGCGCGGCACCGGCGCGGCCCGCCACGTGCCGTGCGATGTCCTCATAGGCCGTCGGCACGTAGCGCAGCGAATTCTTGAACAGGCTGTTCTGCGCCTTGAAGGTGTCGACCTGCGCCGCCTTCGCGTCGAGGGTCTGGCCGAGCCGGGCCAGCGCCGCGTCGAGCCGGGCTTCGTGCACGGCCTGCGTGGCGTCGCGCAAGCGGGCCAGGCCCTCGGCGAAGCGGCGCGGCGCCGCCGCCAGCGCGTCGTAGTTGAGGTCGATGTCGGCGTGCGAGCGCAGCACATCGGCCGACCAGTCGGAGTCGAGCTGTTTCAGGTCTTTCAGCAGCGCCAGCGTCTGGTTCTGGCGCTCGGTGTCGACCGCATGGCTGTGTGTGTACAGGTAAAGCCAGCCGGCCGCCAGCAGCAGCGGCAGCAGCACCAGCGCGCAAGCCCGGATCAGCCCGCGGCGCGTCATCTCAGTGCGCCTTCATGCGTTCGCCGGACAGGCTGCGCAGAAAGCTGACGATCAGCGCCTTGTCGGCCGGCGGCGCGGCGCGGCCGAGCTGGTAGCGGAACATCACGTCGACCGCCTGCTCGAGCGTGGCCGCGCTGCCGTCGTGGAAGTACGGCGCCGTGAGCGCCACGTTGCGCAGGCCGGGCACCTTGAAGACATGCAGGTCCTGCGGCTGGTGGGTGACGCGAAAGCGCCCTTCGTCGCCCGCCATCGGCGCCCGCCCGGCCTTCAGGCGTTCGGCGAAATAGTCGTTCATCGCGCCGAAGCGCTGCAACATGTTGCCGCCGACGTTGACGCCCTGGTGGCAGCCGACGCAGCCGTAGGCCTTGAAGCGTTCGTAGCCGCGTTGTTCGGCGCCCGAGATGGCCTGCGCATCGCCGCGCAGATAGCGGTCGAAACGCGACGGCGTGAGCAGCGAGCGCTGGAACACGACCAGGCTGTCGCGCGCCGTTTGCGCGGCCAGCCCGCGCTGCGGATAAACGCGCCGGAACTCGGCCGCCAGCGCCGGGTCGGCCGCCAGCTTGTTGATCACCTGCGGCCAGCTCGTGTCGAAGACGAGTGGACTGCTGACGACCTTGTCGACCAGTTCCTCCAGCGAGGCGGCGCCACCGGTCCACTGCTGGCGGTAGTTCAGGCTCGCGTTGTAGACGGTCGGCGTGTTGAAGACGTGCCTGGCGCCAGCGATGGCCGGCGACAGCACCCGGCCTTCGGGCCGCGTGTCGATGCCGCCGCCCCGCAGGTCGTGGCAGGTCGCGCAGGACAGGCTGTTGTCGCGCGCCAGGCGGCGGTCGGCAAACAGCCGCGCGCCGAGCGCCACCTTGGCAGGGTCGAGCACCGGCAGCGGCGGCAGCGCGACCAGCGGCTCGTCGGCCACGGCCTGCGCACTCGCGCCGGTCCAGCTCATGCTGCTCACGCAAAGCAGCAGCGCGGCCAGGCGGGGCGACAGCAAGCGCATCATGGTCGGGGCGGGTCTTTGGGCTCTGCTGTGCTGCAGGACGAAGGGCTCCGCATGCGGAGCCCTCCGACCATTCGGCACGCGCCGGACTCAGCCGTGTACCGCGCCGGTGCGAAAACGCGCCACCGCGGCGGTCAACTGGCCCGACTGTTCGCGCAGGCTTTCGGCCGCGGCCGTCGACTGCTCCACCAGCGCCGCGTTCTGCTGCGTCATCTGGTCGAGCTGGGTGACGGTGCCGCTGACCTCGCCGATGTCGGTGCTCTGCGCATTCGACGCCGCGGTGATCTCGCCGATGATGCTCGACACGCGCGCCACCGACTGCACGATCTGCTGCATCGTGGCGCCGGCGTCCTGCACCAGGCGCGAACCCGATTCGACACGTTCGACGCTTTCGCCGATCAGGCTCTTGATCTCCTTGGCGGCCTGCGCGCTGCGCTGCGCCAGGCTGCGCACTTCGCTGGCCACCACCGCGAAACCGCGGCCCTGTTCGCCGGCGCGCGCCGCTTCCACCGCGGCGTTGAGCGCCAGGATGTTGGTCTGGAACGAGATGCTGTCGATGACGCCGATGATGTCGGCGATCTTCTTCGAGCTGGTCGAGATCTGCTGCATCACGTCGACCACCTCGCCCACCACCGCGCCGCCCTTGGCCGCGACGCTGGAGGCCGAGCCCGCGAGGTCGTTGGCGCCGTGCGCCGATTCGGCGGTGTGACGCACCGAGCCGGTGAGCTGTTCCATCGAGCCGGCGGTCTGCTGCAGGCTGGCGGCGGTGCGTTCGGTGCGCTGGCTGAGGTCGAGGTTGCCGCTGGCGATCTCGCTCGCCGCGGTGGCGATGGAGTCGCTGGTGACACGAATCTGCGACACCATCTCGCGCAGCCCGGAGGTCATCTGTGCCAGCGCCGATTGCAGCGATGCCGCGTCGGCACCCGGCTTCAGGCTCATCTCCAGGTCGCCGGACGCGATGCGGCGCACCGTCTCGCAAAGTTGCGCCGGTTCTTCACCCAGGTCTTTCCAGACCGACGAGACGATCACCCACGACGCCACGCCGAGCGCGACCAGCACGATCAGGCCGGTGGCCACGGTGGCGATCAGGCTGTTGGCGACACCGGCCGAGGCGGCGGCGTACTGCGCATCCACATGTTCACGCGCCTGCTTCTTCGACGCCACGAGCAGCTTGTCGAGCGCGGCCTGTGCGGCCTGCATCTTCTGCACCGTGGCGGCGCCGTCGGCCTGCTTGGCCAGCATCGCCTTGGCGGCACCGCTGGCCGCGCCCTGGTAGGCGTCGAAGGCGTCGCGCAACTCCTTGGCTGCATCGGCCTTTCCGGCCAGCGCGGCCATCGCGTCGAGCGTGTCGTGCCCCGTCTTGGCAAGCGAGTCGACATCCTTCAGGCGGTCGACATCGCCTTCGGCGGTGGCGGTCTGCACCGTCAGACGCACGCTCTCGGTCAGGCGGTCGACCTGCGTCACCATGTTCAGGTAGGGCTCGTCGACGCTGCGCAGCTTGTCGACGCCGGCCGACAGCCGCGTGCCGATGCCCGCGCTGATCACCACGCCGATCACCAGCACCACGGCGGCGCTCAGCGGAAGGCTCCAGATCTTGGTACGGAAATTCATCTCGTTGCCTGCAAGTCAATGCGTGCCGCCGGCAGCGGCGGCACGCGGGTCCATCAGTCCAGTGTGGACAACACCTTCACGCTGGCGTCCACCGAGGCCTTGTCGATGTAGCCGACGGCCTTGGGGTCGGCCGCCACGGCCTTCTTGACGGCCGCCGCATCGGCCACTTCACGCGGCGGCTGCGCCTTGCCCGAGAACACCAGGCGCGACCAGGCGGCCTTGACCTGCGCCGCATCGCGGCCGGTGGCCTGCTTGTAGAAGGCGCCGCGGATCGGCGCGCCTTCGGCCTGGTCGATCGGGGTGTAGCTCTGGTTCTTGCCGAGGAAGACGTCGGAGACCTGGTCCTTGGTCATCGGTGCAGCCGCAGGGTTGCCGACGACGACGATGTCGGAGGCCATGGCGGCGCCCATCAGTGCGGCCAGCGCAGCGGCCACGAGCATCTGTTTGCTGTACTTCATCGCCGTGTCCTCAGAAAACGAAGTCGACCGCGACCGTGGCCACGTTCAGGCTCTTGCCGTAGACGTAGGCCGGCTGCACGTTGCCCAGGCGGCCGCCGGACGTGGCGCCCGGCGAGACCCAGTCGTACTGCAGCTTCACGTCGACGTTTTTCATGGCGTCGAAGCGCAGCCCGATGGAGGTCGACTTCTGCGTCGCGTTGGACTGCTGCAGCGTCGTGTTGATGGCCGCGTTGAGCGGGCCGCCGTTGGTCTCTTCGTCGAACAGCGCCTTCACTTCGGAGTGCATCACGTAGGGCGTGAACTTGCCGATGCGGTAGCCGGCCGCGACGTACCACGAGCGGCCGTCGGTGAGGATGCCGGCGCCCTTGTAGTTGACGAACTCGCTCATCACGAACCACTGGCCCGGGTCGTACATCACGCCCAGCGCCAGCGCCGAGGTCTGCATGCCGGTGGGGCCGTATTTTTCGAGCATGTCGGTCTCGCCCAGCGCGGCCATGCCGCCGAACAGCGGCGCCAGGCCGGCGATGTCGAGGTCTTCCTTCAGCGCCGTGTAGGCCGCGCGCAGCGTCAGCGAGCCCACCTCGACGGTGTCGTTGACGCCCCAGCTCACCTTGGCCTTGGCGGTGCCGCCGCCAGGAATGTTGACCTTGTTGGTGCCGTAGTAGGCCTGGGTGGTGTTGCGCGCATCGCCGAACTGGTGGCTGTACGACACGTCAACGCCGTCGTTGCTGGTCAGCGGCAGCACGCCGTACACCTCTTCCGGCGGCCGCACCCAGGTGCTGGCGTAGCCCACCAGGCGCGATTCGGACATCAGGTAGGACGGCAGCGCAATGCGGCCCAGACGCACGCTCAGGTCGGGCGTCAACTTGTACTTCACGTTGGCCCATTCGATCTGCGGCGTGTAGCTCGAGTCGTACTGGTATTGCGAGACCACCTGCACCACGGCCGAGAACTTGTCGTTGAAGACCGCATTGAGCTGCGCGCCGAGCTTGCTGTCCGGCGTGGTGGAGGTGCTGCTCGTGTAGCCGGCGCCGTTGGGCTGCAGGACCGATCCGGTGAAGTCGGCATTCTTTTCGCTGGAGTGCACTGCGGCGAGCGTGCCGTAGCCACTGAATGAAAACCTCGGTGACCCATCGGCGGCCAGCACATTCAGCGACACGAGACTAAGCGTTGCCAACGCAACGGCGTTGGGCTTGAACAAGGACAATGACATGGGGTTCCTGCAACTGCGACAGCGTCGGGGCGGCGGGTTCTGCCTCAGACGCTATATCTGGCAGGCCGCACTCTTTATCGACGCCGCCGCGCCCAGCTTGAGGCGGCCGTGATGCCGCCGGGCCGGACCGCGGCGCTGCCGTGCGTTTGTCACGCAGCCGCCGGGGCCGGCGCGGACGACGCGTGCCGGCGGCGTGCGGCAGCACAAGACACGCAACTCGTGTGATGGGCCACACCGTCGCGCACGTTGGTGGGCTGGACGGTCAATTTGGCGCCGCCGAGGCCGATGCTGCAGCGGTGAACCCCAGCGATCTGCCCCTGAGCCTGCTGCCGCAAGGCATGGGCGGCGCTGTGCGCGAGCGGATCGAGCAGTTGTACATCGCGCTGTGCGCGACCAACGAAGCCATCCTGCGCTGCGGCGAGGCGGGCGACCTGTACCGGCGCATCTGCGACGCGGCCGTCGGCAGCGGCTTCATCCACGTCGCCGCACTGATGGTGCCCGGCGCCGAGCCGGCGCGCGAGCTGCACACGGCCGCGGCGAGCAACGGCAGCGGCCTGGCGCGGGTGCGCATCTCGGTGGACCCCGACGAGCCCGAAGGACGCGGTCTGGTCGGCAGCGCATTCCAGTCCCGGCAGACCAGCGTCAGCCACGACCTGCTGGACGATCCGCGCCTGGCGCCCTGGCGGGCCGCGGTGTCGGCCGCCGGCTTGCAGTCGGGTGCCGCGGTGCCGCTGCTGCGCGACGGGCGCGTGGTCGCGGTGCTGCTGCTGTATTCGAAGCTGCGCGGCGCTTTCGACCGCGCCACGGTGCTGTTGTTCGAACGTGTGGCCGAAAACGCCTGTTATGCGCTGGCCGCCTTCGACCGCGATGCCGAACGCGCGCGTCTGTCCGAAGAGCTGCAGCGTTTCCGTTCCGCCGTCGACCTGTCGGGCGACAGCCTGTACATCACCGACGCACAAACCCTGCGCTTCATCGACGTCAACGAGACGGCGTGCCGCCGGCTCGGTTTTCCGCGCGACGAGCTGCTGACGAAGACGCCGATGGACGCGTCGAACAAGTCGCGCGCCGAGATCGAGGCCTTGTACGAGCAGGTCGTCGCGCAGGCGCCGGAGGCGCTGATCACCGAGCAGGTGGGCACCAGCCGCGAAGGCCGGCAGTGGATGTCCGAGGTGTCGCGCCGCGCCTTGCACATCAACGGCCGCTGGCTGATCGTCACCACGTCGCGCAACATCGATGAGCGTCGCTGCCACGAATGGCTGCAGGTGCTGCAGCACGACGTGACACGCCAACTGGCGCAGATCGGCGAGATCGGCGGCGTGCTCGATTCCGTGCTCGGCCGCGTCGGCGCCGCGCTGGACATCGAAGAGGCATTGTGCGTCGCGTCGCCACCCGAAGATTCGACCGTGGCGCCCGCGCTGGGCCGCTGGCGCCGCGACGCCGACATGAGCCGGCCCGCCGACACCGCCGGCACGCTGGCGCGCGCGCTCATCACCGCGCCCAACCGGCTCGACGGCGAGCCGGACGGCGAACTGCTGCGCTGGGTGATGCCGCTCATCGTCGACGCACGGCCGGTCGGCGCGCTGGCGCTGATCGGCGCGGCGCTGCCGGCGCTGCCGCGGCTGGACCAGGTGCTGTTCGGCATCGGCGAGCAGATCGGCCAGTACATCCGCCGCAAGGAGGCTGAAGACGTGGTCAGGCGCAGCGAGGCCCGCTTTCGTGCGCTGACCGAGCTGTCGTCGGACTGGTACTGGGAGACCGACACGCAACACCGCTTCGTCAGTTTCGGCGGCCGCCACGTCAAGGATGCCGGTTCGAGCGACTGGCGCAGCGAGTTCTTCGGCCTCGCACTGTGGGAGCTGCCGCGGCTGGCACCCGAAGGCGTGGACTGGCCGCAGCACCGCGCCAGCCTGGAGCGGCGCGAGCGCTTCGACGACTTCCAGTTCGCCGTGCGCGTCGGCCGCGGCGGCCGGCGCTGGACCAGCGCCAGCGGCGAGCCGGTGTTCGGCAGCGACGGCAGCTTCCGCGGATACCGCGGCGTCTCGCGCGACATCACCGAGCGCCGGCGCCAGGAAGAATCGATCCGCCATCTGGCCACCCACGACAGCCTGACCGGCCTGCCCAACCGCGCGCTGTTCACCGAGGCGCTGGGCCAGTCGCTGCACGACGCGCGCGCGAACGGCCGGCACCTGGCGCTGGTGTTCCTGGACCTGGACCACTTCAAGGTCATCAACGACACGCTGGGCCACGACGCCGGCGATGAGTTGCTGGTGACGATGGCCGGTTGCCTGCGCGACGCGCTGCGTCCCGAAGACATGGTGGCGCGACTGGGCGGCGACGAATTCGTGGCGCTCGTGCGCCACCCGGTGGGGCGCGAAGATGCCGGCGTGGTGGCGCGCAAGCTGCTTGCAGCGGCCACGCGCCCGATGCGGCTGAAGGGCCAGGACTGCCAGGTCAGCGCCAGCATCGGCATTGCGATCTATCCGGACGACGGCGAAGACGAAGCGGCGCTGATGCGTGGCGCCGACAGCGCCATGTACCAGGCCAAGCGCGAAGGCCGCAACGGCTTTCGTTTCCATTCGTCGCAGGTGCCGGCGTTGTCGCTCGAACGGCTGCGCATGGAAAACAGCCTGCGTGGCGCGCTGGCGCGCGACGAATTCACGCTGCACTTCCAGCCCAAGGTCGAGCTGACCAGCGGCGCCATCGTCGGTGCCGAGGCGCTGCTGCGCTGGAGCAACGCCGAATGCGGCAGCGTGCCGCCGGCGCAGTTCATCGCCCTGGCCGAAGAGACCGGGATCATCCTGCCCATCGGCCGCTGGGTGCTGGAGCAGGCGTGCCGGCAGCACATGGCCTGGCGCCGCCAAGGGCTGCCGCCGATCCCGATCGCGGTCAACATGTCGCCGCGCCAGTTCGCCGACGATGAACTGGTGCCCGACATCGAGCGTGCACTGGCCGACTGCGGCATGCCGGCAGGCGCGCTCGAACTCGAGATCACCGAAAGCGTGATGCTGGTCGAGCCCGAGCGCGCGCTGCGCAAGCTGCAGGCGATCAAGGCGCTGGGCGTGCGACTGGCGATCGACGACTTCGGCACCGGCTACTCGTCGCTGGCGCAGTTGAAACGTTTCCCGATCGACTCGCTGAAGATCGACCGCTCATTCGTCAGCGGGCTGCCGGGCGACATCACGGACGTGGCGATCGCCGAGGCGATCATCGTGATGTGCCGGGCCCTGCACCTGACCGTCGTTGCCGAGGGCGTGGAAACCGCCGAGCAGCGCGAGTTCCTGCGCGACCGTGGATGCGCACAGATGCAGGGTTACCAGTTCAGCCGGCCGCTGGCGGCAGCACCGTTCGCGGCCCTGGTGCGCGCGCACTTCGGGCCTGGCAGCCGCGCAACCACGTGCTCGCCAGACTGATGGGTCGGCGAACGTCCGGGGCCACCACCCCGCGCTGCGCAGCAGCGCAGCCCCGCGCCGTTTCCCGCGCGCTCCTCAGCGAACGCGCCGCCGCCCGCCCCGAACCGCCATCCAGGCCAGGCCGCTCAGCATGAGCAGCACGCTGCCGGGCTCCGGCACCGGCGCCGCCTCGATCTGCACGGTCAGCGGCGTACTGCCATAGAGGAAGTTGCCGTTGTTGCCGACAGCGAAATCGACGTGGGCACCGGCCGCGAGCGTCAGCGTGAGGGGCGCGAAGACGGAGGCGTCGGTCGTGTTCGCAAACGATTGCAGCGGATGGGCCGCGTCGTCATTCGCGATGATCAGGCCCTGCACGCTGCCGATGTCGCCGGCGAAGAACTGTCCCGTGATCGCGTAGCGGCCTGCCGCGGGCGCGGTGAAGCGCAGCATGGCCAGGTCGCCGTACGCCAGGGGCCCGGCGTGCAGGGCGAGTTGCCCGGTGGCGACGCCACTGGCCGCAGGCCCGAGGTTCATGAACGCGGCCGGCGTCCCCAGGTTGCCGTAGTTGCTCATGGACCAGCTCGCCGCGCCGGCCAGGTCGAACAAGGTCATGTCGTAGCCGGAGCCGGCAGAAGGCGAATAACCGTAGCTCCAGACGCCGCCCGGATTGCTGAGCGTCTGGAAATCGGCGGTCGCGTCATAGCCGGCTGCGTGCGCGGCGGACGCGCTCAACATCCCTGCCAAAGAGAAAGCGATCAAGGCGCGCTGGGTCGACGACATGGGGGCTCCTGTTTGAGGCTTGCGTGGGGCAGGCAATTGCCGCGCTACGCGGGCAAGCCTGTGAGGTGATTGCATTTCCTGCCGATGACTATCGATCGCATGCAGCGGTCGTGAGCGCCGGTTCGCCGACGGCGCAGCGCTCGCTGCTCACCCGTCGGCGCTTCAGCGCGCGCGCCGCCGCCAGAGCGCCCAGTGCGGCCAACGCCAATGCCGCGCTGGAGGGCTCGGGCACGTCCTGCACCGCCGCCGTGGCCACCGCAGTGAAATCCTGCACGACGGTGAAGGCGGCGCCACCGATTTGCGTGACGGCCAGTCCGGCGAAGTTCACTGCCCCGTTGGTGCCCAGCATCGCCAGCGGGATCGACAGCGCATAGCCGTCGTCGAAGAGCTGGAAGGCGATGGCCGGAGCGCTCCATCCCAAGGTGCTGTTCCACAGCAGCAAGCCGGGGCCGAAGTCGGTGGCGCCGAACGTCGCGACGAAGTCGACGCCCAGGCCGGGCGTGCGGTTGTCGGTGGCGCCCGTGGCCGCGTTCTGGTCGGTATCCAGGTAAAAACTGGCCGAAGTGGTGCGGGCATCGAAGCCCGCACCAAAGGCTTCGCGCAGCACGATCTGGCCGTTGGCCACCTGAGCCGAGGCGCAGACGATGTCGGGGTTGCCCGGCTGCCAGGTGTCGCCGGCGGGGTCGGACACCGAGCCGGGCTGACCGCCGCAGGGCACCGGAGCGGCGTGGGCGGACAGGCTGAGGGCAGCGACGAGGCCGGCCGCAGCAAGGGAGCAGGACTTCATGGCAGATCTCCAGTGGATTTGGCGCAGTCTGGAATCGAGGGCGTTATTTCGGCGTTATTCGCGGCCGGTCGCGGCCTCGCATCCCCGCGAACGCGGGGCCGGCCTGCGAGAGTCGTGCCCCATGCCTGTTGAACGCGTGGCACCACCGCTGGCGACGGCCGGAGCGAGCAGCGATACTGCGCCGCGATGAACGCCCCGCCTGGCACGCGCACGCGCCTGCAGCTCGCCGGCCGACCCGCCGTTGTGCTGCAGGGCGCGAGCACACCGCAGCAACTCGCCGAACGCGATGGCGCGCTGCTCGCGTGGCTGGCGCTCGAAGGTGTGACCGCGCGGTCGCGCGTCGCGGCGCTGCTGTGGCCCGAGAGTGATGCCGCCGCAGCGCGCAATTCGCTGCGCCAGCGCCTGTTCAGGCTGCGCAGGCAGCTTGGCACCGAACTCGTCGTGGGCGAGGACACGCTCGCGCTCGCACCCGGCGTCGACCACGATCTGGGCGCCGCCGCCGGCGTGCTCGACGGCAGACCCTTGCGCATCGGAGGCGAGTTCGGCGTCTGGCTCGAAACCCAACGCGAACGCCTGCGCGGCCGCGTGCGCGCGGAACTGGAGCAACAGGCCGACGCCGCCGAGCAGGCACGCCACTGGCCCGCCGCGCTGGTGCACGCGCAGCGCCTGCTGCTGCTGGAGCCGCTGTCCGAGGCGGCCCACGGTCGCCTGATGCGGCTGCACTACCTGGCAGGCGACCGCAGCGCCGCGCGGCTCGCGTTCGACCGCTGCGAGCAGATGCTCAAGGCCGAATTCGGCGCCCGACCCGGCGCGCACACCTTGTCGCTGCTCGCCACCATCGAGCGCGAAGGTGCCGGCGGCGCATTGCACAGCGCCGAGTCGGCCGTCGCCGTGGCCTCGGTCGCGATCGCGCGGCCACCGCGGTTCGTGGCGCGCGAGAACGAGCTCGCCGCGCTGCATACCGCAACGCGCGCGCGCCGCCACACGCTGCTGGTGGGCGAAGCCGGCATGGGCAAATCACGGCTGCTCGCCGAATTCGGCGGCGCGAGCACGTCCGCGCCCGGCCCGGTGCTGGTGGTGGGCGCGCGCCCGGGCGACGCCGACGTGCCCTACGCCGTGTTCACGCGCCTCGCGCGTGCACTGCTCGCCGCTGGCCATCGGCCCGACGCCGCACTCGTGCCCGAACTTGCGCGCCTCGTGCCCGAACTCGGCGACCCTGCGGCGGCGCGGTTCGAGCCGGGCCGCTTCGATGCGGTCGTCGAGCGCTGGCTGCTCGCGCTGAATCACGCCGAGGTGGCGACGCATGTGGCGACGCATGTGGCGGCGATCGCGATCGACGACCTGCATTTCGCCGATGCCGCGAGCGTCGAACTCGCGACCCGCTGGCTGGGCGCGCACACGCTGCCACCGCTCGTGCTCGGCCTGCGGCCGGCCGACGGCGTGCGCGCGCTCGCCGCGTTGCAGGAGGCGGCGGCCGAGCTCGCGCACTGCGAGCGCATCGTGCTCGCCCCGCTCACCGAGCGGCAACTGGCGCTGCTCGTCGACTCGCTGGGCATCCAGGGGGTTGCCGGTGCGGCGCTGGCCGAACCGCTTGCGCGCCACACCGGCGGCAATCCGCAGTTCGTGCTGGAGACCCTGCGCACGCTGCTTGCCGAAGGCGGCCTGGCGGGCCTCACCCGCTTGCCGCGCGGCGGCACGCTGCCCGTGCCCGCGGGTGTGGACGCGGTGATCAAACGTCGGCTCAAGCGCCTGTCGCCCGCTGCGCTCAAACTCGCGCGCTTCGCCGCCGTGGCCGGCGGCGACTTCGACGCCACGCTCGCCGCACAGGTGCTGGGTGGCGACGTGCTCGATCTCGCCGACCCATGGGCAGAACTCGAAGCCGCGCAGGTGCTGGGCGAACGAGGCTTCGTGCACGACCTCGTCGGCGAAGCCGTGCGGTCCGGCGTACCGCGTGCGGTCGCGCGCCCCTTGCACGCCGGGCTGGCCCGTGCACTCGAATCCTGCAACGGCGCCGCCGCCGCGATCGCGCGCCACTGGCTGGCGGCCGGCGATGCCCAACGTGCCATCGAGCCGCTGAAGCGAGCCGCGGCGCAGGCCGGCGCGACCTCGCGCCTGCACGAAGCGGCCGCGCTGTACGCCGCGCTGGCCCGGGTCCACGAAGAAAGCGGCGATGCGCAGGCGCAATTCGACGCACTCGAGCGGCGCATCGACGTGCTGTTCGAGATCGACGGCGCCGGCGAACTCGACGCCGCGCTCGACGCCATCGAAGCGCTGGCCGCCGACGATGCGCAGCAGGCGCGAGTGGGCGCGCAACGAACCAAACTCGCCGTCTTGCGCTGGGACCGCGAGGCCGCCGAACGATACGGCCGCCGCGCGCTTGAACTCGCGCAACGCTCGGGCGTGCGGGCGGTCGAACTCGACGCGCGTTGTGCACTCGCGCAAGCGCTGTTCCGCATGCGCCGGCCCGACGAGGCGGCGATCGTGCTCGCAGCCATGCAGGACTGGGTCGAACGGCACGCCGATGCCGAGCAGCGCCTGCACTACGACGAGTGCATCGCCTGGCTCGCGCTCGAACAGGCGCGCTATCGCGAGGCGAACAGGCAGTGGCAACGTGTGGCCGAGCAGGCGATCGCGCGCGGCGACATGTCCAAGGTGCAGAACGCGTTGAACTACCAGATGCTTGCGCTGGGCAACGCCGGGCGCTTCGCGCAGGCGGCCGAGCTCGGTGAGCGCGAACGCGCGCTGATCCACGAATACCGGCTGCACGGCAACGCGCTGGTCAACAACGACCTGAACCTCGCGTACCTGCAGACCCAGGCCGGCCGTTATGCCGATGCGCTGCTCTCGCTCGAACGCGCGGAGGCCGCGCCCGTGGTGCCGCGTGTGACGCTGGACCTGCGGCGCGGCGGCATCTACGCGCTGCTCGGCCAGCCGGCGCGTGCGCGGCCGCTGTTCGAACGAGCGCTCGAAAGCGCCACCGACGACGCGCAGCGCCTGCTGCCGGCGCTCGGGCTCGCGCGCGTGCTGCATGCCCAGCAGATGCAGGCCGGCACGGGCACGTCGTCGGAGGTCGTGCCGCGCGTACAGGAAATGATCGCACTCGCGGCGCGCACGCTGCGAAGCACATCGCCCGTGCCGCTGCGCGCGCGCCACCACCTCATCGAAGCAGAAGTTGCGGCGGGCGCTGGGCGGCTCGCAGCCGTCGAAGGCGCGCTCACGCTGCTGGCAGGCAGCGAGGCACTGGGCATGCTGCTGGCAGCGCGCGCGCGGCGCACCCAGGCGCTGCTCGAAATCGGCGACATCGCAGCCGCCGCCGCAGCGGCCGACGATCAATGCGCGCTGGGAGACGATGCGTTGCCGGAACTGATGTCACCCGCCGAGCCGGCCCTCATCGCCGCACGTGCATACGCCTGTGCCGGCAACGACGCGCACGCCGGCCGGCTGCTGCGCAGCGCCGCCGCGTGGTTGCATCACACGGCGGCCGCGCAGGTGCCGAGCGAGTTCCGGGACAGCTTCCTGCATCGGGTGCCAGTGCACCGCCAACTGTTGGCGCTCGTTGCGGGGCAGCAGCTCCCACGCGACAGCCGAGCCCGCGAACGCCTGGTCAGAAAATAGTTCTCCGCTCGCGCCGGCGCGCACCGACCGGCGCGCCGACCGGCGCACCGACAGGCACCCCGAAAAACGCAGGCTGTCACTCGTCGAGGCTGACGCGCGTGGAGCCGTCGGCTTCGACGCTGAGCATCAGGCCGATCTCGACACTGTCGACATCGTTGAACGGCGCAACGCGCAGCGACGCCAGCCTGTCCACGATGCACTGGGCTCGGGGCGAGGCCTTGAGCACGCACGAGCCCGAGTCGAAGTACAGCTTGCGCGCCGCGCCACCGGGTTCGAACTGCACGACCAGCGGGCAGGCCGACGTCGGCGCTTCGGCCGACCGGCATGCGGCCGCCGCCTTCACCGCTGCGGCCAGCGCGACCTGGCGCGCTTGCGGGCGCGAGAACGCCGTCGGCTGCGGCCGATGCAGCGCAAGCCACAACCCCGCGGCGCCCAGCAGCAGCGCGCCGGCCGCGGCCCAGCGCAGCGGCCAGCGGCTGAGCTTGAGCGCGCGGCGCAGCTCGCGCGCCAGGTAGGCCACGTCGTCCTGCCAGCGATCGTCGCGGATCGTGACGGCCTGACGCTTGCACAGCGGCCGCAGGTCGTCGGGCAGACCGTTCGCGTCGGGCGGGCTGGCGCCCTGCATCAGCAGCGGGATCACGCGCACACCGGCGTGCGCCAGCGCCTGGCCGAGTTCAAGGTGCACGTAGTCCGGGCCGTTGTGTGGCGCGTCGAAGGCCTCGCGCCAGCCCGCACCGATGACGGCCAGCACGACGGCGCACGACGCCAGTTCGTCGTGCAGCGCAGCTTCGAAGTCGGCGCCGGGCGCGATGTCCGCGACGTCCATGAACAGGCGGTCACCCAGCAGTTGCGTCAGATCGTCCTTCAGGCGCCCGGCGCGCCCCGCGCTGTCCGCACGGCGGTAGCTGATGAAGATGCGGGCGCGCTGCGGCGGCTGTGCGGTGGCAGTCATTCAGCGGCCGGCCTGACGCGGCGCGAAGCGCGCCGTGGCCACGGCACACGCGTTGCGCGCACCGTGCGCGGCGCGGCGCGCGCTTCGTGGGCTGGCATGCATCATGGCCGGTCGATCATGCCATGGGGCACACCCGCGCGTTGGTCGCAACAGCGCGCGGTGGGCGTCGTCAGGCCCAGGCGGCGAGCAGCGGCCGCGCCGTCGCCACGGTCTTTCGCCGGCCGAAGGTCCAGGCGGCACCCAGCGCCAGCGCCGCCAAGGCCAGCGTCGCCGGCTCCGCAACGGCCTGGACATCCGGCGCGACGGCGAAGGCGCTGCTGCCGTGTTCGTAGTCAGGGCCGTGGGCAAAGGCGCCGGCCACCGAAAAGTCGCACGGCACACCGGTGACGCCATCGAAGCATGCCGCGGTGTGCGAGGTCCACCACTGGTCTTCGCGCAGGTCGATGGTGTCGCCCGTGTTCGCAAAGCTGGTGCCGAAGCTGGCCAGGAACTGCATGTCGTTCACCAGGCCGCTGGCGTCAGTGCTCAAGCGGAAGTCCCAGTTCGACAGGTCGTCGTTGTCGAACGCGATGTTGCCGAACTGGATGGAGAACGCGGTGACGTCGGCGCGGCCGATAGACAGGTTGGCGCCGCCGGCGACGGCGAGCTCGAAGGTGGCCGAGACGGCGCCGCCGCCCGGCAGCCCCAACTGGTCGCAGTTCGTGTCGCACGATCCGGTCATCGTGACGACCGAGGCGCTGGCCCCGGTGGCGCAGAGGATGCCGGCGAGCACCAGGGTGCGGCGGATGATGTTCTTCACTTTCGATTCCTCGGGGTGGGATGACAAGACGCGGTGTCGACAGGCCGCGGATGCGGCTGCGTCGCGTGCGTCGAACTGTTGCAGCCGCAGGGCTGGGCGTCCTCAATCGCTGCCAAAACCTCGCCAAAGCCTGAACGGCCTGCAGGGTGTCGTCACTTCGACAAGCCGAGCATGAGGTCGAGGTTCCGCACCGCCGCTCCCGCCGCGCCCTTGCCGAGGTTGTCGAACACCGCGGCGAGCAGCACCTGGCCCCTGCGCTCGTGCCCGAACACCGCGAGCCGCAATCGGTTGCTGCCGTTGAGCGCCCGAGGGTCCAGGCGCTGCTGATCGGCCGCCGGGGCAAGCGCCTGCAGTTCGACGCCCGCCTGCCCGGCGTAGCGCGCCGCGAGCGCGGCGTGCAGCCGCGCCGCCGTCACGCCGGCGGGCAGCAGGCGCAGATGCAGCGCGATCGTCAACACGATGCCTTGTCGATAGTGGCCGTAGGCCGGCACGAACAGCGGCGCATGCGCCAGGCCCGCATGCTGCTGGATCTCGGGCACGTGCTTGTGGTTCAGACCCAGACCGTAGATCTGCAAAGGCACTGCGCTGGCCGCGCCCGCGCCTTCATGTTCTTCGAGTCCGGCCCGGCCGCGCCCCGAATAGCCCGACACCGCGTGAATGACGAGCGGATAGTCGACGGGCACCAGACCCTCGTCGAGCAGGGGCTTGAGCAAGGCCAGCGCCCCCGTCGGGTAGCAGCCGGGATTGCTGACGCGACTGGCGTTGGCGATGCGCTCGGCCGCCGCCGCCTCCAGTTCCGGCAGGCCATAGACCCAGCCCGGCGCCGTGCGGTGTGCCGAGCTGGCGTCGATCACGCGCACGCCGGGGCGGCGCACCAGCGCCACCGCCTCGCGCGCGGCGTCGTCGGGCAGGCACAGCATGGCCACGTCGCAGTCGTTCAACGCCTGGGCGCGGTGAGGCGCGCTCTTGCGCTGCCCGGGCGGCAGTTGCAGCAGGCGCAGATCGGTGCGCCCCGCCAGCCACTGCCGCAGGTGCAGGCCGGTGGTGCCCTGTTCGCCATCGATGAAAACCAGAGGGGTCATGAAACGCTCCGTTCGAGTTCCGGGCGCATCGTGCACGGCGCGCTGCATGCAGGCCAGTTGAATCTGACAAACTATGTATTCAGGAAACATGAATCCCGCTTCGGATGGAAGGCCGCCCATGCGCGAACTCAACCTCGACCGCCTGCGCACGCTGTTGACGGTGGCCGACCTCGGCTCGTTCGCCGCCGCGGCCAAGGCACTTCACCTGGCGCCACCCACGGTGACGCTGCACGTGGCGCAGCTCGAGGCCCGCCTCGGGGTGCGGCTGCTGCACCGCGCGCCGGCCGGCGTCACCGCAACGTCCGGCGGCGGCCTGCTGGTCGACAAGGCACGGCGGCTGCTGGCCGAAGCCGACGAGCTGCTGCACAGCGTGCAGCGCCAGATCGCCACGCGCGGCGGCCGCGTGCGGCTGGGCGCTTCCACCGGCGCGCTCGCGCACCTGCTGCCGCAGGCGCTGCAAGCCCTGGCAGCCGGGCATCCGGAGATCGACGTGCAGGTCGCGGTGATGACGAGCGAGGAAGCGCTGGCGCGGCTGGCCGCCGGCAGCCTGGACATCGGCATCGTCGCGCTGCCGCAACCGGCGCTGCGCGGCCTGCGCGTGCAGGCCTGGCGCCACGATCCGGTGCTGGCGTTCGTCCCCGCCGACTGGAAACCGCCGCGCCGCGTGAGCCCGGCGTGGCTTGCCGCCCGGCCGCTGATCGCCAACGATCGTGGCACCCGGCTCTCGCGCCAGACGGCCGAGTGGTTCGCCGCCGCCGGCGAGCGGCCACAGGCACGCATCGAACTGAACTACAACGACGCGATGAAGAGCCTGGTGGCCGCCGGCTACGGCGCCGCGCTGTTGCCGCACGAAGCGGGCGCGCCGCCACCGGATCGGCGCATCAGCATGCGACCGCTGCGGCCGGCGCTGACAAGAGCGCTGGGCCTTGCGCATCGAAGCCGGCCGGACGATGACGCGACGCAAACGACGCTTCAGGCCTTGTTGACGATGAAGGTGCGCTGACGGCATGCCGACCTGCGTTCACCCGATGAATCGGCAACGACGACCGACAGATCGTCGGGCAGCAATTTGCAGTTGCTGCCCGGGAGGGCGACGGTGCGGCGGCACAAGCCCCGACGAACGAGGGCGCCGAAGCGCCCTCCTTCAACTGCAGGCACGCAAGCTCAAACAGCCTGACTGCGCACGCTGCGGGACGCAAGGCGTATTCAGTCCCGCGTCGTCATGCGTCGAACTTGACCAGGTCCTGAAAGATCAACGGACCCCAGCCATTTCCCCGCGCCTGCACCAGCAGCCCGCCTTGCGACAACCCGCCCAGTTTGATCGGCGCGAAACCGAGCGTTTGCGCCAGCGCAGCAATCTGTGCTGCAGCGCCGTCGTCGTCGCTGGCCAGGAACACGACCCTCCTGCCACCGTTGACGGCCGGGTCCTGGCCGAGCACGGCAGCGGCCAGATGGTTGAAGCCCCTGACCAGCGTTGCGCCCGTGAAGGCCTGCGCGACCACCCTGGAGGAAGGCTGGTCACCCAGTGCCTCGGGGGCCACGCCATAGGCATTCGTCACATCGACGAGGGTCTTGCCCTTCCAGGTGGGCAGCGCCTTCGCGACATCGGGGTGCGACTCGAAACGCACCGCCAGAAAGATGACGTCCGCCTTGAGCGCTTCCGCCAGCGTTGCGGGAATGATCGTGGGCCCGATTGCGGCCGCATCGGCTGCAAAGCTCTTCGGGTCGCGGGTGGTGGCAACGGCGGCTTCGATGCCGTTGCGGGCAAATGCCTTGGCAAGCGCCTGGCCGACGGGGCCGAAGCCGATGATGGCGTAGCTCATGTGGTTCTCCTTGGGTTTGCCATGCCCCGCGCGCGCCATGTTTCGAATGGCGTGAGCGCGCGGGCGCAGCGGGTCAGAGTTGTGCCAGGCCGCCGTCCACGGCGAGTTCGCTGGCGGTCATGAAGCTGCTGTCCGGCGACGCCAGAAAGGCAGCCGCCGCGCCGATCTCCGCCGGATCGCCCATGCGCTGGAGCGGGCTCATCGCAGCAAAGGCCTTGATGCCCTCTTCGCCCACCGCTTGCGTTGCCAGTTCGGTGGCCGTCGGTCCGGGGGACAGCACGTTGACGCGGATGCCGCTGCCTTTGAGGTCTTCCGCCCAGGACCGCGCGAGGTTGCGCACTGCCGCCTTGCTGGCGCTGTAGGCGCTGAATGCCGGCGCGCCCGTGGTGCCGGCGCTCGACCCCGTCAGGATGATCGAACCGCCCTCGCCCATCAGCGGCAGCGCCTTCTGGACCGTGAAGATCGTGCCCTTCACGTTGGTGTCGAAGGTGTCGTCGATCTGCTCGGCGGTGATCTTGCCCAGCGCCAGCAGGCTTCCCGTGCCCGCATTGGCGAAGACGATGTCGACGCTGCCGCGCTCGGCCTGCACCGCCGCGTAAAGGCGGTCGAGGTCGGCCTCATCGGAGACCGAGCCCCTCACCGCGCGGGCATTGGGACCGAGCTCGGCCACGGCGGTGTCCAGCGTCTGCTGGCGACGGCCGAAGATGAAGACGAAGGCGCCCTCGTCGATGAAGCGCTTGGCCGCGGCGCGGCCGATGCCGGTGGCGCCGCCGGTGACGACGGCGGTTTTTCCATTCAGTCTGTTCATGTCATTCATCCTTGGTTTCAGTGGTGCGAAAGAGGTGGAAGGGCTGATGCGGCTTCGTTGACGTTGAACCGTGCGACTTCATGCCGAGAGCGCTGCGATGTCGGCGAAGGCCTGCGAGAGGGCGGTGTTCTTCTGCTGCACGCCCAGCGCAAGGCCTTCGGCGCGAACCACCGTCACGTCAGCCACGCCCAGGAGGGCCAGCAGGCCGATGAGGTAGCTCTCCTGGTGCTCCAGTGCAGCCGCAGGGCTGCCGGCGGAATACACGCCGCCGCGCGCCGAGGCGATGAAAGCCTTCTTGCCCCGAAGCAGACCTTCGGGCCCGCTGGCGGTGTAGCGAAAGGTCTTGCCTGCGACGGCGACGCGGTCGATCCATGCCTTGAGCGGCGTCGGGATCGACAGGTTGTACATGGGCGCACCGATCACGACGATCTGCGAAGCAAAGAGCTCGTCCATGTAGGCATTGCCCTTGAGCAGGTCCGCCGTGATGGTGTCGTCATCGACGGGCGCGCCCTGAAAGGCGGCCATGTGGGCGCCAGACAGATGCAGCGCCGGGTCGGCCGCGAGGTCGCGCACGACGATGCGCAGACCCGGGTGCAGCGCCTGCTGACGGGCGACGATGCGCGCCGAGAGTTGGCGGCTGACCGACGCGATGCCGAGCACGCTGGAGTCGAGATGAAGGAGTTGCATGGTGGGCCTCAAAGCTGTGGGGGTGAGGAAGTTCGTCGGGCACGCCGCGCTGGCGTCCGCGCCAGGTTCTTCGTTGTTGGAACGCATCTTGAAACCGGCGCTGGCATCTGAGAAGGCGGTATATTGAGATTCAATCCATCTTGAACAGAGATAGAAGGAGTCCGCATGCTGGACGGTGTGTCGCTCGATCAACTTCGCACCTTCGTGGCGGCCGTCGACGAGGGGAGCTTCTCGGCGGCCGCGCGCAGGCTCAACCGCGTGCAGTCCGCCGTCAGCACCTGGGTTGGCAATCTGGAAGCGCAGATCGGCGTCGTGCTCTTCGAGCGCTCGGGTCGCTACCCCAAGCTCACGCCCGAAGGTGTGCTGCTGCTGGCGGACGCCCGCAACATCGTTGCCGGCGTCGACACGCTCAAGGCGCGCGCCAAGTTGTTGTCGGCAGGACAGGAGGCCGAACTCTCGGTTGTCGTCGACGTGTTCTTCCCCACTGCCGTTTTCAGCGCCGCTGCAAAAGCCTTCGCCAGCCGCTTCCCGCTCACCCCGCTGCGCGTGTTCGTGGAGGGCCTGGGCGCCGCGTATCAGCCCGTGGTCGACGGGCGCTGCAGCCTGGGATTCCTGGCGCCACTGGCCATCGAATTTCCATCGCTGGCCAGCGAAAGCATCGGCCCGCTGTCGCTCGTGACGGTGGCCGCAGCGGGCCATCCGCTGGCGCGCTTCAAAAAACGCCTCATCCCGAAGGCGGCGCTGGCCACGCATGTGCAACTGGTGCTCACCGACCGCTCCGAGTTGAGCGCGGGCCGCGACTACGGCGTGAAGTCAGCATCGACCTGGCGCCTGTCGGACCTCTCCACGAAACACGCCTTCCTGCGCGACGGCGTCGGCTGGGGCAACATGCCGCAGCACATGGTGAGCAGCGACCTCGCCGACGGCACGCTGGTGTCCATCAACGTCGAGGGCATGCTGCCCGCGGGCTACTCGCACACGATGGCCGCCTTCCACCGCGCAGCCGAGCCGCCGGGGCCGGCGGGCCGGTGGCTGATCGATGACCTCAAGGTGCGCTACGCGCGGCGGGCGCATTGACGATCAGCCTTCGGCGACGGGTGCGGGGGCTGCTCCGGGCCGCGAGCGGCCGCCATCCTTCAACCGCCGAACCCGACAAAAGAGGGCGCCGAAGCGCCCCTCTTCAATTCACAGCTCAAGCCGGGCGCCGGCGCGAACAAGTTCGCGCCGGCGCCCGGCTTGCTCCGACCGCGGCTGCCGTATCGCGCTGCCTCCTGAGCAGAATCGCGGGATCCACGCGCTGCAGGCGCGCCGGGTCGCGAGGTGCCGCGGCCGATGGCTGCTCCCGGCGACATCCAAGCTTCAAATCGAGGGAAAGCGATGTTCATCCGATTCACGCCTTTTGCACTGGCCTGCGTGCTGGCGGCCACACTGATCCCTGCCTCGGCCCAGCAGCAGACGGCGGCCGGCGCCCAGCAGTTTCTGCTCCTGATGGCCCAGGACGGCCTGCTCTTCGTGAAGACCCTCGACAAGGCCAGCGGCGCGATGACGGTCAAGGGCACCAAGACCAACAGTTACCGGTGGCTGAATGACGGCGTTCCGGCAGCAGACGGCCCCTACGCCGACGCCAGCGAGCCGATCTCGGCCGAGTTGAAGTTGCTGCTGAGAATCACCCGGATGGAGACCCTCGATCCGCAGGGCCACGCGGATGACTGCACGACGCGGCTCGAGACCACCACGAAGGAAAAGCTGGGCCAGACCTCGACCTCGGAGGGTTTCATCAAGAAGGAAACCTTCTTCGGGTTCGACAAGCTGCCCTACCAGCAGACCACCACCTTGCAGTACGAGGACCCGGTCGCGAAATACGCCGGCCCGCACTACCTCGGCTGGGGCCGGGCGGTGATCACACGCACATCCACCGGGCGCATCGTCGCGCGCGTGCCGGGCGCCGGCTTCGATGTGCAGCTCGTCTACGCCGGCGAGCTGCGCAAGGATGCGGACATGACCGATCGCGTCGAGTACGCGATGAAGTTCCTGAAAGCGAGCTGCGACAAGTCCGCCGCCACGGGGTTCTGAAGTCGTGCGCAACAACACCCTGGGCCTGCTGTGCGGCACAGCGCTGGGCCTGCTGGCCCCGCTGTCCTTGTGGCCTCTGCCGGCCGGCGCGCAGAGCGCGGCTCCCGATGGGGCCGCCTCGGCGGCCGCGGTCGAGGCGCCGCGCCGGCTCTCAGAGCAAGACCTCGCCAAGCTGCGCCGCAGCGTGCAAAAGAGCAAGGTCCAAGCGCAGGAGGAGGCGCGCCAGGCCGAGCTGCAGCGCCTGGAGCAGGCGCGCCAGGCCGAGATCCAGCGTCGCCAGCGGGAGGCCCAGGCGGCCCGCCAGGTCCGCGAGGATGCGCGCGCCGACGCCGAGTTCGAGGCCGACCGCGCCCGCAAGGCCGCACAGTTCAATGCGCAGAAAGCCGCCGGCGAGCGCGCGCTGGCCAACTCGCTGCAACGCCTGAACAACACGGTGACCCAGGTCCAGGCCCGGCAGGCGCAGCAGATTGAACGCCAGCAGCAGCAGGCCGAAGCGCAGCAACGCACCGAACGCCAGCGCCAGGTGGAACTCATCAACCAGGCCAACCTGCGCCAGGACCAGGAGGCGGCACGCCTGGCCGCGCAGCGCCAGCAGGCCGAACAGACGCGTGCAGACGCCCAGGCCGCCGAACACGCCGATGCCCAGCGCCGGCGCGACGAACAGCTCCGCCGGAACGTGGCCGCCGAGCGCGAGCGTCAGGCACAGCAGAAGGCCTCGACCGCGGGCGGCTATCTGACGGTCACCGAAAAACCCAAGGCGCCGGAGCTGCCGATCGCCACGGCCGTGCCCCTGCCCAGGGCATCGCAGGACACCGCGCCGACGCGCGCCACGCGCATGTTCATGGGCAAGACCTGCGCCGATGCACGCATGGGTGCCCAGACCTGGGTCGGCAAGAACCGCAGCTACTCGGTCGACCGCGAAGAGGCGAGCGGCCACGGCGGCTGGTGCCACCTCTGGATCTACGGCTGGAGCGGCACATCGGGCGCGCAGTGACGCGAACTGCCGCGCGATGGGCCGGCGGGCAGCGCCACTGACAATGGCGGGTTAGCCCCAGGCCGGTCGGACGACTGCTTCGACTTCGGACGAAGCCATCCCATCGACCCGCTGCTGTTCGATGTAGAGCAACGAATGTCTTCCATGCCCGCGGGAACAGACGACTGCTGCTTCAGGTCCCGCGCGCTGCACGCCGGGCCGCCGCTCAGGTCTTTGCCGTGGCCGCCGGGTTGCTCGGGATCGGCACGGTGCCGATGAAGCTGGGCATGAGGGAAGGGGCCAGTGCGCCGCTGCGAGTGTCAGTCGGGGAAGCGTTCGACATGGGTCTCGCCCTTGCGACCGCAGTAGGTGACCTGCCGTCCCGCAATCCAGACGGTGTATCGAACGCATCCGGCCTGCATCGAAAGACGCTTGAACTCCGGGTACATGACTGCCCCTGTCTGCGCTCCGCGAATGGCCGCATGCACCGCCTTTGCGTCGAAGTCCTTTCCGATGGCGGCCGGGCTTGACTCCATCGTCAGCGAGAGCACCTCGTCGTTGTCGAGGTAGTAGGTGGCGGCGCGGCCGCGATAGTCGACACAGTACGACTCGACACCCGCCTCCATCATCTGTTTGATCACCTCTGCGAAATGAATTCGCCCTTGATTCGACGCCGCGAAAGACTCGCGAATGAGGCGCTGCCTGGTGTTGTCCATGGTGTTCCTTGCTTGATGGAGGATTGAAGAAGTCACTCCAGAGGTGGCGACTGCAGACCGTGGTGCGCCACGAGCGCCCGAAACGCCTCCATCAGCGCCTTCCGCTCGCGTGCGCCAAGATGCCCGAAGAAGTGGACTTCGTTCTCGTCGGCCAACGCCGCCAGACATGGCACGAGGCTCCGCGCCTTGGCCGTCAGCCCCAGCTTCTGCTCGCGCGCGCCTCCTTCGGCCAACGAGCGTTTGACGAGCCCTCGTTGTTCGAGACGGCTGACGACTTTGGATGTGGCGCCCTTGGTCATGCCCAGCCCCTGGATCAGCTCGGCATGGGAGGTTTCGGGTCGATCAAACAGCGTGCGAAGGGCGACCCAGTCTGTGACGGAGCACTCTTGCGCCTCCAGCAGCGCCTGGAAGCGCGAGGAAACCTGGTTGGACACGAACCGCAGCCAGAAGCCCAGATGGGCGTCCAAGCTGCTTGGGGCAGATGGGTTGGCGGTCTTCTTCATTTAGGTATCCTTGGAAACTTTCCGAAATTGTAGTTTCCACGGAATCCAAGGTCAAGCGGCAGGAGGCGCGACAAAGTGGCGTCCGGCGTCGCCAGCAGGTGCGCAGACATCGGCCGCACGACCGGGTACGGCCGCAGCCTGTTTTGCCGATTTGCGTGAGAACATGAGCGAGCGTGCAAGACCGTCACCATCGCCCGACAGGTGGCACCTTCGCTTTCGCTGACCCATCGCAGGAGCCGATATGCCCATTTTTGGAAGCCGTCCAACGAACTACTACACAGACAAGATGGCCGAAAGCCCGGCCAGTTGCATTGATCTGCTGAAGAAGTACAGCCTTCATCCACCTGATAACGCCGATTCCTATACCGGGGTCGAGGGGAACGCGTTCCAGAACGTTCGGCAGTTGGCAAGCGGCATGGACGCGGGGGATGTCAAGCAATGTTCGATGGACAGGAAGGTGGCGTACTTCGGCTTGACGAAAGCGAAGGCCAGGCAATCGTCCATGATGGCGCGCGGGCAACTCGAGGGGGGAAAAGTCCTCTATGGAGAGGCACGGTATGCGCAGTCGGCCGGCAAGGTGCCGGTGTACTGGCTGCCCTGGGATACGGCTGGGGCCGTGATCAGCCTGCAGATTCCCGCGAACCCCGCCCAGCCCAATGACATCGACCCGGACCGCTTCTTTACCGCGGCGATCAATGGCTGCTCGATCTTCTTCCAGGGCACTGCACGGAACCCGACGATCTTCCATGCTGGCGGATCCACAGGGGCCCAACCCAATGCCGCAGGCGGTGCTGCCTTCTGGCGCGGGCTGGTGCAGCAGATCATCGGCGGGCAAGCGGATGGCGAGGTCAACAAGACCCACTACATCACCAACGATGCCGCCACCAAGAAGGACCCGGTATTCGGCGGCCGCGTGCTGACGACACAGGCCGCGAAGGACTACAAAAGCTGGCTGAAGAACCACCAGAAGAAGGAACTGGAAATCAAGAACGTCGATCCTTGGGGCTGCGTGATGGGGATTCGAGATGCCAACCGCGACTGGGCGTTCTATTTGCAGGAGAACGCAACGACCACGTTCTATGTTCTCAAGAAGAAGTACGGTCTGTTCGGCAAGACCAGCCGGAGCACCGAGAAGGAAAAGGTCTGGAACAACGCGGTCCAGGGATTCGACAACAAGACCGATCGCGACGGTGACACCGTGTACATCGACAAGGTCAGAAGTATCTCGAGGCCGATCTGTCTTTCACGCGTGTTTCCCAACCCGCAGCAGGGCGCAAGGATCAACCACGCCCTTCCGACTTGGTCGCTTGGCTGAGAGGGCTGTCGGCAAGCTGCCCTCGGCCAGGGTCGGCTGCTGGCCGAAAGCGGCCACCTCCTTCAATCACCAAACTCAATAAAAAGAGGGCGCCGCAGCGCCCTCTTTCAGTTGCCGGCACGCAATCTCAATCGGCCTGCTTGCGCAGAAACGCCGGAATCTCGATCTCGTCCATGCCGTTGCTGCTCAGTGCATCCACCTTCGCCGCCGCCTGGCTGCGTGCGCTGCGCCAGACGCTGGGCGTGTTCAGCCCGGCGTAGTCGTGCGCCGGCTGTTGCGGCTGCGGGCTCGCGCTGCCCAGCGCCGCCTGCGTCAGCACCGGCAGGTTGTCGGTGCCGGTGCGCAGCACCGGTTGTGCCTGCGGCTGCACCACGCTCAGCGGCGGCGCGCTGCGGGTTTCGCGGCTTTCGGCCTTGCGCGCGATCGAGCTTAAGCCCGTGGCGATGACGGTCACGCGCAGGGTGTCGCCCAGGCTTTCGTCGTAGGCGGTGCCGTAGATCACGTGCGCATCGTCGGCCGCATAACGGCGGATGGTGTTCATCGCGTTGCGGCTTTCGGCGAGCTTGAAGGTCGCCTTGCTCGCCGCGATCAGCACCAGCACGCCACGCGCGCCGCTGAGGTCTATGCCTTCGAGCAGCGGGCAGGCCACGGCGAGGTCGGCCGCCTTGTTGGCGCGGTCGGGGCCGCTGGCCACTGCGGTGCCCATCATCGCCTTGCCGGGCTCGCTCATCACCGTCTTCACGTCTTCGAAGTCGACGTTCACGAGGCCCGGGATGTGGATGATGTCGCTGATGCCGCCGACCGCGTTTTTCAGCACGTCGTTGGCGTGCGCGAACGCCTGCTCCTGCGTCACGTCGTCGCCCATCACTTCGAGCAGCTTTTCATTGAGCACGACGATGAGGCTGTCGACGTTCGCTTCCAGTTCGCTCACGCCGTCGTCGGCCTGCTTGCCGCGGCGCCGGCCTTCGAACTCGAAGGGCTTGGTCACCACGCCCACCGTCAGGATGCCCATTTCCTTGGCCACGCGTGCGATCACCGGTGCGGCGCCGGTGCCGGTGCCGCCGCCCATGCCGGCGGTGATGAACAGCATGTGGGCGCCGGTGATGGCGTCCTTGATGCGGTCCACCGCCTCTTCGGCCGACTGGCGGCCCACCTCGGGCTTGGAGCCCGCGCCCAGCCCCGAGCCGCCCAACTGCACCAGGCAGCTCGCGCCGCTGCGGTTCAGCGCCTGGGCGTCGGTGTTGGCGCAGACGAAGTCCACGCCCTGCACGCCTTGCGTGATCATGTGTTCGACGGCGTTGCCGCCGCCGCCGCCGACACCGATCACCTTGATCTGCGTGCCTTGGTCAAATTCCTCGATCATTTCGATGGGCATGTGAGCCTCCTGGTCAGTGTGCAGTTGCCAAACAAAAAAGTGCGTCGCCAAAAACGGGGCCTCGTGTTGGGCCTCTTTCAAAAGTTCCCAAGGAACCAGTCCTTCGCGCGGCCCAGGAAGGTGGTCATCGACCCCGCCTGCGCCGCCGCCTTGTGCCCGCGCTGGCGGGCCAGGCGTGCTTCCTCCAACAAACCCATCACGGTGGCCGAACGCGGGTTGGCCACCATGTCGCCGAGCGCGCGGCTGTACAGCGGCAGCCCCTTGCGCACCGGCTTCAGAAAGATGTCTTCGCCGAGTTCCACCATGCCCGGCATCACCGCCGTGCCGCCGGTGATGACGATGCCGCTGGACAGCAGCTCTTCGTAGCCGCTTTCGCGTATGACCTGCAGCACGAGCGAATAGATTTCCTCGACGCGCGGCTCGATCACGCCGGCCAGCGCCTGGCGGCTGAGCAGGCGCGGCGGGCGGTCGCCCAGGCCCGGCACTTCCAGTTGCTCGTTGGGGTCGGCGAGCATCTGCTTGGCCACGCCGTACTCGACCTTGATCTCCTCGGCGTCCTTGGTGGGCGTGCGCAGCGCCATCGCGATGTCGCTCGTGATCAGGTCGCCGGCGATCGGAATCACCGCCGTGTGGCGCACCGAGCCGTCGGTGTAGATCTGCACGTCGGTGGTGCCGGCGCCGATGTCCACCACCGCCACGCCGAGATCCTTCTCGTCTTCGGTCAGCACCGAGGCCGCGCTGGCGCTCGGGTTCAGCACCAGGCGTTCCACCTCCAGCCCGCAGCGGCGCACGCACTTGAGGATGTTCTCGGCCGCGCTCTGTGCGCCGGTGACGATGTGCACCTTCACCTCGAGCCGGCTGCCGCTCATGCCGATGGGCTCTTTGACCTCGTGGCCGTCGATCACGAATTCCTGCGGTTCCACCAGCAGCAGCCGCTGGTCGTTCGGGATGTTGATGGCCTTGGCGGTTTCCACCACGCGGCCGACGTCGACGGTGGTCACCTCGCGGTTGTCGCGCACGATCACCATGCCGGTGCTGTTCTGGCCGCGGATGTGGCTGCCGGTGATGCCGGTGTAGACGCGGTCGATCTTGCAGGCGGCCATCATCTCGGCCTCTTTCAGTGCCTGCTGGATGCTCTGCACGGTGGCATCGATGTTGACCACGACGCCGCGCTTGAGGCCGTGCGTGCTGGCCACGCCGAGGCCGGCCACGCGCAGGTCGCCGTCGGGCAGCACCTCGGCGGCGACGACCATCACCTTGGCGGTGCCGATGTCGAGCCCGAAGACGAGGTCCTTGTAGTCCTTGGCCATGGTGTGTTGCGCGAGCCCCTCGGTTCTCAGTGGATGGTCTTGGTGGTCACGCCGCGCAGCCGCACCGCGTAGCCGTCGGCGTGGCGCAGGTCGGCGTACTGCAGCGGTTCGTGAAAGCGCGCATTCACCTGCGGCAGCGTGCGCACAAAACGCGCGCTGCGCGCCAGCACCTCGTCGTCGCTGCCGCGGCCGAGTTCGACCACGGCGCCGCCGTCGAGGTCGACACGCCACGAGCCGCGGCCCGACAGGTGCAACGTCTGGATGCCCTGCGCCAGTTTGCGCAGCAGCGGCTGCAGGCGCTGGTACATCACCAGCATCTGCGCGGCGCTGCCGTCGGGGCCTTCGAAGGTGGGCAGGCCGTCGTCTTCGATGTCGCCGAGGTTGGCGTCGAACACCTCGCCGAAGCTGTTGACGAGGCTGTCGTTGCCGTCGTCGCCCGCCCACAGCGCCACCGCCTGCTGTTCCTGCAGCCGCACCACCAGGCGGTCGGGCCAGACGCGGCGCACCACCGCCTGGCGCACCCACGGCAGCGACTCGAACGCGGCGCGGGTCTGCTGCAGGCTGATGCTGAAGAAGTTGCCGCTCAGGCGCGGCACCACGTTGGCGCGCAGCGTGCTGATGTTGTTGCGCGCCATCTCGCCTTCGAGCCGGATGGCGTGGATGGCAAACAGCGGCGCACGCGTCAGCCACAGCAGCGTGGCCGCCAGCAGCGCCACACCGGCGAGCACGAACACGGCGCTGGCCACGCCGTTCATCAAGCGCACGTCCAGCGGCAGGCCGGCGGCCTGCGGCATCGATGGGGGGCGCGCGCTGCGGGCCATCGCATCAGCTCCGCGTGCTGTCCAGCGCCGCGTGGCGCAGCAGTTCGACGCACAGGTCTTCGTAGCTCAGGCCGGCGGCGCGGGCCGCCATCGGCACCAGCGAATGGCCGGTCATGCCGGGGCTGGTGTTGACCTCCAGCAGGAAGGGCTTGCGGTCGCTGCTGCGGATCATCAGGTCGGCTCGCCCCCAGCCGCGGCAGCCCAGCGTGCGGTAGGCGGCCAGCGTCAGGCGCTGCACCTCGGCCTCTTCGGCGGCGGGCAGGCCGCTCGGGCACTGGTAGCCGGTGTCGTCGGAGAAATACTTGTGCTCGAAGTCGTAGTTGCCGTCGGGCGCCTGGATCAGGATCACCGGCAGCGCACGCGCGCCGGCGCCTCTGCCCAGCACCGCGCAGGTGACCTCGATGCCGTCGATGAACTCTTCGCACAGCACGTCGGCGTCGTACTGCGCCGACAGGCTCACCGCGTCTTCCATCTGCGAATAGCCGCTGACCTTGGTGATGCCGATCGACGAGCCTTCGCGCGGCGGCTTGACGATCAGCGGCAGGCCCAGCACATCGGGCACGGCCAGCACCTGCGTGCGCGCCTGCTGGTCGGGTGCCAGCCACTGCCAGCGTGGCGTGGGCAGGTTTTCGGCGACGAAGATGCGCTTCGTCATCACCTTGTCCATCGCAATCGCGCTCGCCATCACGCCCGAGCCCGTGTAGGCGATGCCCAGCAGTTCGAGCGCGCCCTGCACCGTGCCGTCCTCGCCGTGACGGCCGTGCAGCGCGATGAAGGCGCGCTCGAAGCCGTCGCGCTTCAATTCGACGAGATCACGTTCGGCGGGGTCGAACGCATGGGCGTCGACACCCTTGCTCTGCAGCGCTTTGAGCACGCCGCCGCCGGACATCAGCGACACCTCGCGCTCGGCGCTGCTGCCGCCCATCAACACCGCCACCTTGCCGATGTTCATTTGCGCCCTCCCACGAGATCGACCACCTTCTGCGGCACGCCGCCCATCGAGCCGGCGCCCATCGCGATGACGACGTCGCCGTCGCGCGCGAAGTCGGCAACGGCCTGCGGCAATGCCGCCACGTCGTCGACGAACACCGGCTCCACCTTGCCGGCCACCCGCAGCGCATGCGCCAGCGCGCGGCTGTCGGCGGCGGGAATGGGGCTTTCGCCGGCGGCATAGACCTCGCTCAGCAGCACCGCGTCGGCCGTGCCCAGAACCTTCACGAAGTCTTCGAAGCAGTCGCGCGTGCGTGTGTAGCGGTGCGGCTGGAATGCGAGCACGAGGCGGCGGCCGGGGAAGGCGCCGCGCGCAGCCGCCAGCACCGCGGCCATCTCCACCGGGTGGTGGCCGTAGTCGTCGATGAGCGTGAAACGGCCGCCGCCGTGCGCAGGCGCCACCGCCAGTTCGCCGTAGCGCTGGAAGCGCCGGCCGACGCCGCTGAAGCCGGCCAGCGCACGCACGGTGGCGGCGTCGGGCAGCTCCAGCTCCATCGCCACCGCAATGGCCGCCAGCGCGTTCAGCACGTTGTGCAGGCCGGGCAGGTTCAGCGTGATCTGCAGTTCGGGCATCAGGCCGCCGTTGCGGCGGCGCGCGTTGAACTGCATCTGGCCGCCGGGCAGTGCGACGACATCGACCGCACGCACCATGACGTCGGCGCCGAGGCCGTAGCTGACGACGGGGCGCGACAGCATCGGCACGATGGCCTGCACGCCGGGGTCGTCGCCGCACATCACGGCGGCGCCGTAGAACGGCATGCGGTGCACGAAGTCGACGAAGGCGCCGCGCAGCCGGTTCAGGTCGTGGCCGTAGGTCTCCATGTGGTCGGCGTCGATGTTGGTCACCACCGCCATCACCGGCATCAGGTTCAGGAACGACGCGTCGCTCTCGTCGGCCTCGACGACGATGTACTCGCCCGCGCCCAGGCGCGAATGCGCGCCGGCGCTGAGCAGCTTGCCGCCGATCACGAACGTCGGGTCCAGCCCCGCTTCGGCCAGCACGCTGGCGACGAGCGACGTGGTCGTCGTCTTGCCGTGCGTGCCGGCGATGGCGATGCCCTTTTTCAGCCGCATCAGTTCGGCCAGCATCACCGCGCGCGGCACCACCGGCACCTGACGCTCGCGCGCCGCGACGAGCTCGGGGTTGTCGGCCTTCACGGCGCTGGACGTGACCACCGCATCGGCGCTGCCGATGTGCTGCGCCGCGTGGCCGATGGCCACGCGCACGCCGAGCGCGGCCAGGCGCTGCGTGGTGGCGCTGGCGTGCTGGTCGGAGCCGGTGACGGCATAACCCAGGTTGTGCAGGATCTCGGCGATGCCGCTCATGCCGGCGCCGCCGATGCCGACGAAGTGGATCTGCTTGACGGCGTGTTTCATCGCCCGGCCCTCCACCCGGCCACGGCGCACTTCGTCGGCGCGCCTGAGCCTTCGACGAAGTGGATCTGCTTGACGGCGTGTTTCATCGCGGCATCAGCCCTTCGATGAGATCGGCCACGCGCGCCGCGGCCTGCGGCCGGGCCAGTGCGCGCGCCTGCCCCGCCATCGCCAGCAGCGATTCGCGCGTCAAGCCGCTCAAGGTGTCGGCCAGGCTCCGCGCCGTCAGCGTGGCCTGCGGCAGATGCAGCGCCGCGCCGTGGCGCGCCATGTAAGCCGCGTTGTCGCGCTGGTGCGACGTGGTGCTGACGATCAGCGGCACCAGCAGCGCCGGCACGCCGGCGGCGCAGAGTTCGCTGACGGTGATGGCACCGGCGCGGCAGACCATCGCATCGCAGTCGGCCAGACGGCGCGCCATGTCGTCGATGAAGGGCAGCACCTCGGCGTCGATGCCGGCCGCAGCGTAGGCGGCGCGCACCGCATCGGCATTCGCGGCGCCGCTCTGGTGCGTGACCTGCGGCTGCTCGCCCATCAACGCAATTGCCGCCGGCAGTGTCTCGTTGAGCACGCTGGCACCCAGGCTGCCGCCGACGACCAGCAGCCGCAGCGGCCCGCTGCGGCCGGCGAAGCGCTCGGCCGGCGGCGCCAGCGCCTCGATCTCGGCACGCACCGGGTTGCCGGTGACGTAGGCGTTGCGCGCTTGCGTCGCGGCGTCGCCGTCGAAGCCGAACGCCACGCGGTCGGCCACCGGCAGCAGCGCCTTGTTGCTGAGCAGCAGCGCGGCGTCGGCATTCACCAGCAGCAGCGGCTTGTTCAGCAGCGACGCCATCAAGCCGCCCGGGAAGCAGACATAACCGCCCATGCCGAGCACCGCATTCGCGCCGCGCCGGCGCAGGATGCGCAGGCAGTCCCAGAACGCTTTCAGCAGCCGCAGGCCGCCGCTCAGCGTCTGCAGCGCGTTCTTGCCGCGCAGGCCGTTGAAGGCGATGCGGTCGAGCGCAATGCCGCTCGGCGGCACGAGGCGGTTTTCCATGCCGTTGCGGGTGCCCAGCCAGCTCACGCTCCAGCCGCGGCGCTGCATCTCCGAGGCCACCGCGAGGCCGGGCACGATGTGCCCACCGGTGCCGGCGGCCATGATCACGAGGTGGCTCATGACTGCCCCCACGCTCCCGAGGGTCGCTGCTCCCCGAGGGGGCTCTTGCAACGGGCCGGCGAAGCCGGACCCGTGCAAGGCCTTGGGAAGTGCGCGCTCGTCATTGTTTCCCTCCGCGCATGAGGGTTCTGTTCTCGATGTCCACGCGCACCACCATGGCCAGCGCCACCAGGTTGAGCAGGATGGCCGAGCCGCCGTAGCTCATCAGCGGCAGCGTCAGGCCTTTGGTGGGCAGCACGCCCAGGTTGACGCCCATGTTGATGAAGGTCTGCGCGCCCATCCACAGGCCGATGCCCTGCACCATCAGGCCGGCGAACACATGGTCGAGCGCGATCGCCTGGCGGCCGATCATGAAGATGCGCCGCGTGAGCCAGAAGAACAGCACGATGACGCTGGCGACACCGACGAAGCCGAGTTCCTCGCCGATCACCGCGAGCAGGAAGTCGGTGTGCGCCTCGGGCAGGTAGTGCAGTTTCTCGACACTGCTGCCCAGGCCCTGGCCGAAGAGTTCGCCGCGGCCGAAGGCGATCAGCGAATGCGTCAACTGATAGGCCTTGCCCTGCGCGTACTGCGGGTTCCATGGGTCGAGATAGGCCAGGATGCGCGCGCGCCGCAGGTCGTCGAAGGCGATGATGAGGCTGAAGGTGGCGATGATGACGAGCGCGATGAGGAAGAACATGCGCGCGTTGACGCCGCCCAGGAACAGGATGCCCATCGCGATGGTGGCGATGACGATGAACGCGCCCATGTCGGGCTGGCGCAGCAGCAGCGCGCCGACGAAGGCCACCGCCACCACCATCGGCCAGACGGCGCGGAAGAAGTTCTCCTTCACGTCCATCTTGCGCACCATGTAGCTGGCGGCGTACATCGCGATCGTCAGCTTGGCCATCTCGGAAGGCTGGAAGTTCATGATGCCCAGCGGTATCCAGCGCCGCGAGTTGTTCACCACCTTGCCGATGAACGGCAGCAGCACCGCCACCAGCAGCGCCAGCGTGATGACGAAGATCAGCGACGCGTGTTTTTCCCAGAACGTCACCGGCACCTGCACCACCGCCAGCGCCACCATCAGGCCGATGGCCAGCGAGAACAGGTGGCGCGTGAGGAAATAGGTCGGCGCGTAGTGGCTGAAGCGCGGGTTGTCGGACATCGCGATCGATGCCGAATACACCATCACCAGCCCGAGCGCGAGCAGCGCGCCCACCACCGCCACCAGCGACTGGTCGAACGACGACAGCCGGGCCGGCGTGGCACCGGCGACGTCGACACGCGTGCGCACCGGCAGCGCCGTGGCGGCGTCGCGGCGCGCCAGCCACCAGCCCTTGAGCGATGCGAGCGCGGCGTTCACACCTGCCCCCGGTCGTGCGCCAGCGCCTGCACCGCGGCGACGAAGACCTCGGCGCGGTGCGGGTAGTTGCGGAACATGTCGAGGCTGGCGCAGGCCGGGCTGAGCAGCACCGCGTCGCCCGGCCGTGCCTGCTCGAAGCACCAGGCCACGGCCGCTTCGAGCGTGGCGTGGCGCTGGAACGGCACGCCTTCGATCACCGCTTCGAGCGCCGCCGCATCGCGGCCGATGGTGGCCGCGGCGCGCGCAAAACGCTGCAGCGGCAGGGTCAGCGGCGTGAAGTCCTGGCCTTTGCCGTCGCCGCCGAGAATGACCACCAGCTTCGCCGGCGCCTTGTCGGCGCCCAGCCCGTGCAGCGCGGCGACGGTGGCGCCGACGTTCGTGCCCTTGCTGTCGTCGAAGGCCTCGACGTCGCCGACGCCGCCTATCCATTGCACCCGATGCGGCTCGCCGTGGTAGTCGCGCAGGCCGTGCAGCATCGGCGCCAGTGGGCAGCCGATGGCGATGGCGAGTGCGAGCGCGGCGAGCGCGTTGGCAGCGTTGTGGCGGCCGCGGATGCGCAAGGCGTCGGCCGGCATCAGGCGCTGAAGATGAATCTCTTCTTCTTCGTCCTTCCTGCGTTTGATCGTTTCGTCGGCCGGCAGCGCGCGCACCAGCCACGCCATGCCGTTTTCGCTGACGATGCCGAAGTCGCCGGGCCGGCGCGGCGCATCGGTGCCGAAACGCAGCACCTCGCGCGCAACCGCCCTGGCCTTGCCCTTGGCGGGCGCCGCTGCCGGCAGCGGCGCCGGCACCAGCGCTTCAACCGCGGGGTCGTCGCGGTTGATCACCAGCACCGCATGCTGGCCGAAGATGCGCGCCTTCGCGGCCGTGTACGCGGCCATCGAACCGTGCCAGTCCAGATGGTCCTGCGTGATGTTCAGCAGCGCCGCGGCGGCGGGCTCGAAGCCTTTGACGCCGTCGAGCTGGAAGCTGGAAAGTTCCAGCACCCAGACTTCAGGAAGGTCGTCCAGCCGCGCGGTCAGCGTGTCCAGCAGCGTCGGGCCGATGTTGCCCGCGGCCACCACCGTGCGACCTGCGCGTTCCACCAGCAGCGCGGTGAGCGCGGTGGTCGTCGTCTTGCCGTTGGTGCCGGTGATGGCCAGAAGCTGCGGCTTGTAATCGGGCAGCGTGGCCAGCCCTTGCAGGAAGAGGTCGAGCTCACCTTGCACCGGAATTTCGGTGGCGCGTGCCTGTTGCAGCAGCCCTGTGATGCGCGGGTCGTACGGCGCCAGCCCCGGGCTCTTGTAGATGCGGTCGACACCGACCAGGCGGTCGAGCGTGAGCTCACCGCCCACCAGTTCGGCGTGCGGGCACTCGGCGGCCAGCGCGGCCGCATGCGGCGGGTTCTCGCGCGAGTCCCAGACGCGCACGTTCGCGCCCTGGCGCGTGCACCAGCGCGCCATCGCCAGGCCCGAATGGCCGAGGCCGAGGATGAGCACGTTGAAGCCGTTCATCTGAGCTTCAGGCTCGCCAGGCCGATGAGGCACAGCAGCATCGTGATGATCCAGAAGCGCACGACGACCTGGCTTTCGCTCCAGCCCTTGCGCTCGAAATGGTGGTGCAGCGGCGCCGTCAGGAAGATGCGCCGGCCTTCGCCGTAGCGGCGCCGGGTGTACTTGAACCACAGCACCTGCGTGATCACGCTCAGCGCCTCGACGACGAAGATGCCGCCCATGATGCCGAGCACGATTTCCTGGCGCGTGATGACCGCCACCGTGCCCAGCGCGCCGCCCAGCGACAGCGCGCCCACGTCGCCCATGAAGACCTGCGCCGGATGCGCGTTGAACCACAGGAAGGCGAGGCCGGCGCCGGCCATCGCCGAGCAGAACACCAGCAGTTCGCCCGAGCCCGGGATGTGCGGGAACAGCAGGTAGCGGCTGAACACCGCGTTGCCGGTGATGTAGGCGAAGATGCCCAAGGCGCTACCCACCATCACCACCGGCATGATGGCCAGGCCGTCCAGGCCGTCGGTGAAGTTCACCGCGTTGCTGGCGCCGACGATGACGAACCAGCTCAACGCGATGAAGCCGAACACGCCCAGCGGATAGCTCACGGTCTTGAAGAACGGCACCATCAGGTCGGCCTTCGGCGGCAGCTCGTTCGAGAAGCCGCTGGTGACCCAGCGCACGAAGAGCTCGAAGACACGCAGGTTCGAGGTTTCGGAAACGCTGAACGCGAGATAGACCGACGCGACGAGGCCGATCAGGCTCATCCAGAAGAACTTCTCGCGCGAGCGCATGCCTTCGGGGTCTTTGCGCACGACCTTGCGCCAGTCGTCGGCCCAGCCGACAGCGCCGAAGCCGAAGGTCACGAGCATCACCACCCAGACGAAGCGGTTGCTCCAGTCGAACCACAGCAGCGTGCTGACGCCGATGCCGATCAGCACCAGCACGCCGCCCATCGTCGGCGTGCCGCGCTTGGCCAGGTGGCTCTGCACGCCGTATTCGCGGATCGGCTGGCCGATCTTCAGCTCGGCCAGCCGGCGTATCACCCAGGGGCCGAACGCCAGCCCGATGAGCAGCGCCGTCATCGCCGCCAGCACCGAGCGGAAGGTCAGGTACTGCAGCACGCGCAGGAAACCCAGCGATTCCGGGAAACGCTGCATCAGGAACTGGCTCAGCGCGAGCAGCATCAGTGCACCCCCTGCTTCAAGGCCAGCACGACCTGTTCCATCTTCATGAAGCGCGAACCCTTGACGAGCACCGACATCGCGGCCGGCGCATCGGCATCACCCAGGGCCGGCAGCAGTTCGGCGACGCTGGCGAAATGGCGCGTCGCACCGGCATGTGCCGACAGCGTGCCGGCGGTCCAGACCGTTTCGATGCCCAGCGCCCGCGCCGCCGCGCCCACCTCGGCATGGAACTCCGGCCCGCGTGCGCCCACCTCGCCCATGTCGCCCAGCAGCAGCCAGCGCGGGCCCGGCAGTTCGGCCAGCACGTGGATGGCGGCGAGCACTGAATCGGGGTTGGCGTTGTAGCTGTCGTCGATGAGTGTGGCCTCCCGGCCGCGCCAGCGCAGTGGCTGCGTGTGCGAACGGCCTGCCACCGGCTCGAAGTTCGCAAGGCCTTGCGCCACGGCCGCCAGCGGTACGCCGGCGGCCAGCGCGCAGGCGCTGGCCGCGAGCGCGTTCTTCACGTTGTGGCGGCCGGCCAGGCGCAGCGTGGTGTCGGCGTCGCCCGCCGGTGTGTGCAGCGTGAGCCGCCACGCCGCGCCCTGCCACGCGGCAGTGGCCGTGACGTCGGCGGCGCTGCCTAACGCAAAAGTGGTGACGCGGTGGGTGCCCGCCATCTGGCGCCACAGCGGCGTGTAGGCGTCGTCGGCCGGAAACACCGCCGTGCCGCCGGGCGTCAACGCCGCCAGCACGCTGCCGTTTTCGCGCGCCACCGCTTGCACCGTGGCCATGAATTCCTGGTGTTCACGCTGCGCGTTGTTGATGAGCGCGACGCTCGGCCGCGCCAGCGCGGCGAGCAGCGCGATCTCGCCGATGTGGTTCATGCCGAGTTCGACGACGCCGGCCGCGTGGGACGCGCGCAGCCGCAGCAGCGTCAGCGGCAGGCCGATGTGGTTGTTCAGGTTGCCCTGCGTGAAAAACGCGTTGTCGCCGTACGCCGCGCGCAGCATGCTGGCGATCATCTGCGTTACCGTCGTCTTGCCGTTGCTGCCGGTGACGGCAACCAGCGGCAGGCCGAACTGCGCGCGCCACGCGCCGGCCATGCGCTGCAGCGCCTGCAGCGCATCGGCCACCTGCAGCCCCGGCAGCGCCGTGCCCAGGCCGTGTTCGGCCAGCGCCGCCACGGCGCCGGCGTCGTGCGCGCGCTGCAGGAACTGGTGGCCGTCGAAGTGCTCGCCGCGCAGTGCCACGAAGAGGTCGCCGGCGCGCAGCGTGCGGCTGTCGCTGTGCACACGCTCGATGGCGATGGCGCCGTCGCCGACGAGCGTCGATCCCGGCAGCAGCGCCTGCGCCTGTTGCAGCGTCATCATCATGCGGCGCCCCCGGCGCGCAGCGCGAGTGCGGCGTGGGCTTCGCCTTCGTCGCTGAACGGCAGGCGCACGCCGGCCACTTCCTGGTAGTCCTCGTGGCCCTTGCCGGCGAGCACGACGACATCGGCATCGGCCGCGCTGCGCACCGCATGGCGTATCGCGTCGCGCCGGTCTTCGATCAGCGTCACGGCGTCGTGCTGCGCGATGCCGGCGGCAATCTGCGCGACGATGGCCGCAGGCGTCTCGCCGCGCGGGTTGTCGCTGGTGATGACGACCCGGTCTGCAAGGCGCGCCGCCAGCGCGCCCATCAGCGGGCGCTTGCCGGGGTCGCGATCGCCGCCGCAGCCGAACACGCACCACAGGCGGCCACCGCGCGCGATGGCCAGCGGCCGCAGCGCGTGCAATACCTTGTCCAGCGCGTCGGGCGTGTGCGCGTAGTCGACCACGACTTCGAGCGCGCTGCCCGTCACACGCTGCAGCCGCCCGGGCACCGGCGTGAGGCGCGGCACCACCGCGGCGGCCTCGGCCAGGGGCACGCCGAGCGCGCGCAGCGCGGCCAGCACACCGAGCAGGTTGTGCGCGTTGTAGTCGCCGATGAGGCGGCTGCGCACCGGCACCGCAGCGCCCTCGGCATCGGCCTGTGCGCTGGCATCGGCCTCCTGCACTTCGAACGCGAGGCCGCCGTCGATGTAGCGCAGGTCCACGCCGCGCAGCCGCGCCGGGCCGCGTGTCGAGACGGTCCACAGGTCCAGCCCCAGCAGTTCGCCGGCGAGTGCGGCGCCGCGTTCGTCGTCGACGTTGATGGCCGCCGCCTTCAGCCCCGGCCATGAGAACAGCTTGCGCTTGGCGTCCCAGTACGCGGCCATGCTGCCGTGGTAGTCCAGATGGTCCTGCGTGAAGTTGGTGAGCAGCGCGACGTCGATGTGCGCGCCGTCCAGCCGGTGTTCGACGATGCCGATCGACGACGCTTCGAGCGCGCAGGCCGCGAAGCCCGCGTCGGCGAAGTTGCGAAAGGCCTCGTGCAGCGTCACCGGGTCGGGTGTCGTCAGGCCGGTGTACTGCACGACACCGGGCTCGCCGATGCCCAGCGTGCCGACGACGCCGCAGCGCCTGCCCAGCAGCGACAGCGCCTGCGCCGTCCACCACGCGCTGGAGGTCTTGCCGTTGGTGCCGGTGGTGGCCACCATCTGCAGCGCCGCACTGGGCGCCTCGAAATAGGCGTTGGCGATGCCGCCGGTGGCCGCCTTCAGCCCCGGCAGCGTGGCGATGCGTGCGTCGTCGAAGCCGAAGGCGTCGATGCCGGCGTCTTCGACGAGGCAGGTCGCGGCGCCGGACTGCAGCGCCTGGCGCACGAAGCGGCGGCCGTCGTTGGCGTAGCCCGGCCACGCGATGAAGGCGTCGCCCGGCAGCACCCGGCGGCTGTCGGTGCGCAGCGAGCCGGTGACCCATTCGCCGAGCCAGCGGGCGGCGGCGTCGGGGGATTTCAGGCGCGTCAGCGGCATGGTCAGAAGCTCTCCGGCTCGGCCGGCACCGGCTTGGACACGATGCCGGGCTTGACCTCGATGTCGGGTGCGACGTTCATCAGACGCAGCGTGTTCTGCACCACGCTGCTGAACACCGGCGCCGCCACATCGCCGCCGTAGTGACCGCCGGTGGTGGGCTCGTCGACCATCACGCCGACGATCAGGCGCGGATGCGCCACCGGCGCCAGGCCGACGAACCAGGCGCGGTACTTGTGCTCCGCATAGCCCTTGCCTTCCTGCTTGTATGCGGTGCCGCTCTTGCCGCCGACCGAATAGCCGATGGTCTGCGCCTTCGGTGCCGTGCCGCCGGGGCCGGTGACGAGGTGCAGCATCTGGCGCACCTCGCGGGCGGTGGCTGCCGTCATCACGCGCACGCCCGGCGGCGGCTGCTCGACGCGGCGCAGCGTCAGCGGCAGCACTTCACCGTCGTTCGCGAACGCGGTGTAGGCGTGGGCGATCTGCAGCAGCGACGCCGACAGCCCGTAGCCATACGCCATCGTCGCCTGCTCGATCGGGCGCCAGGTCTTGTACGGCCGCAAGCGCCCGGTCACGGCGCCCGGGAACTTGATCTGCGGCTTCTGGCCGAAGCCGACGCTGGAATACATCTCCCACATGTCGCGCGGCGGCAGTTGCATCGCGATGCGCGCAGCGCCGACGTTGCTGGACTTCTGGATCACCTCACGCACCGTCAGCACCGGGTGAGCGTGTGCATCCTTGATGGTGATGCCGCCGACGACCAGACTGCCGGGCGCGGTGATGATGGGCTGCTCGGGCGTGACGATGTGGTCGTCGAGCGCCTTCGCGATGACGAAGGGTTTCATCGTCGAGCCGGGCTCGAAGATGTCGGTCAGCGCGCGGTTGCGGATCTGCGCGCCGCTCAGGCTGGCGCGGTTGGCGGGGTCGTAGCTGGGGTAGTTGGCGAGCGCCAGGATCTCGCCGCTGCGCGCGTCGAGCACGACCACGCTGCCGGCCTTCGCATGGTGTTCGGCCACCGCGTCGCGCACGCGCTGGTAGGCTAAGAACTGCACCTGCGAATCCACCGAGAGCTGGATGTCCTGGCCGTTGACGGCGTCGGTCTGCTCGCCAATGTCTTCGATCACACGGCCCAGGCGGTCCTTGACGACCGAGCGCGAGCCGTCGCGCCCCTGCAGTTCGTGCTGGAAGCTCAGCTCGATGCCTTCCTGGCCCTTTTCCTCGAGGTTGGTGAAGCCCACCACATGCGCCGCCGCCGCGCCTTCAGGGTAGGTGCGCCTGAATTCGCGCACCTGGTAGACGCCCTTGATGCCGAGCGCCTTGATGCGGTCCCATTCGGCCTCGTCGACCTGGCGCCGCAGCCAGGCGAAATTGGGGTTGCCGTCCAGCCTCGAGGCCAGTTCCTTGTTCGTCATGCCCAGGATGCGTGTCAGCGCCTTGCGCTGCGCGGCGTCGGCCTCGAAGTCCTTGGGCAGCGCCCAGACGCTGGGCACCGGCACCGAGCTGGCGAGCACGAGGCCGTTGCGGTCGAGGATACGGCCGCGGCTGGCGGGCAGTTCCAGCGTGTGCGCATAACGCTTTTCGCCCTGCTTGATGTAGAAGTCGGTGCCGATGATCTGCACATAGACGGCGCGCCCGAGCAGCAACAGGAAGGCGGCGCCAACACACGCGACGACGAAGCGCGAACGCCACGGCGGCGTCTTGCTCGCCAGCAGCGGGCTGGTGGCGTAGTTGACGCTGCGCACGCTGGTGCCGGCGGCGCGCACGCTGGCGCGGCTCATCGGGCCGCCCCCGACGCCGCGGCCGGGCCGTCCTGCACATACTGCGTGACGGCCGGCGTGGCGGCGCGCATCTGCAGCTTGTCGCGCGCCACGCGCTCCACGCGCAGGTGCGTGGCCTGCGCTTCGCGTTCGGCGTCCAGGCGCTTGAATTCAGCGTCCAGCGCATGCTGCTGGTTCTTCGACTGGTCGAGCGCGGCAAACAGGCGCCGCCCCTCGTACGACGTGCGCACCAGAAACAGCGCGCTGCCCAGCAGCGCCGCCAGCAGCAGCAGGTTGAGCTTCATCACGCGGCGACCCCGGTGCGTTCGGCCACGCGCATCACCGCCGAGCGCGCGCGCGGGTTGGCCTGCACTTCGGCCGCGCCGGGCTTGACGCGGCCCAGCGCCACCAGCTTCAGCGCGCGCGCCGGCGCGAACATCGCGCGCCGGTCGGGCACGTCGCGGCTGTGGCGGGTGATGAAGGTCTTCACGATGCGGTCTTCCAGCGAATGGAAGCTGATGACGACCAGCCGGCCCTGCGGCGCCAGCAGTTCCAGCGCCGCGTTCAGCCCCTGTTCGAGCGCCTCAAGCTCGGCGTTGACGAAAATCCGAAGAGCTTGAAATGTGCGCGTTGCAGGGTTCTGGCCCGGCTCGCGGGTTTTGACTGCACCAGCCACGAGCGCGGAAAGTTCCCCTGTGGTTCGAAGCTGATGCCCGCCCTGCCGGCGAGCAACAACCGCCTTTGCAATCGATACAGCAAACCGTTCTTCCCCATAGTCGCGTATCACCTGTGCAAGATGGCGCTCGTCGGCGCGGGCCAGAAAGTCCGCGGCGGTTTCACCGCGGGTCGTGTCCATGCGCATGTCCAGCGGGGCGTCGAAGCGGAAGCTGAAACCCCGCTCGGGGTTGTCGATCTGCGGCGAGCTGATGCCCAGGTCGAGCAGCACGCCGTTGACGCGACTGATGCCGATGGCGCGCAGCTCGCCCGCCATCTGCTCGAAGCTCGCATGACGGATGGCAAAGCGCGGGTCGTCCAGACCCGCCGCGTCGGCCACCGCCTCCGGATCCTTGTCGAAGGCCACCACGCGCGCCGCCGGCGCCAGCCGCGCCAGCAGCGCGCGCGTGTGGCCGCCGCGGCCGAAAGTGCCGTCGACGTAGACGCCGTCGGTCTGCGTCACCAGCGCCTGGATGGCTTCGGTGAGCAGAACGGTGGTGTGGGGCCATGCGTGCGGCGCGGCAGTCATGCGTTGACTTTGTTCTGCAGCTCTTCGGGCAGACCACCGGCGATGGTCAGCGCTTCGCCCGCCTCGTAGCGCGCCTTGTCCCAGAGTTCGAAACGGTCGACGACGCCCATGAAGACCACCTCGCGCGCCAGGCCGGCCCACGAGCGCAGCTCGGGCGGCACCAGCACGCGCGAGCCGGCGTCGATCTCGACATCGGTGGCGCTGCCGATGTACAGGCGGCGCCAGCCTTCGTGCTTCATCGGCAGCCGCGCCAGTTCGGCTTCGAACGATTCCCAGACCGGCTTCGGGAACAGGGTCAGGCAGCCGGCGTGATTCTTCGAGATGACCATCTGGCCTTCGACGGTGGACATCAGCGTGTCGCGGTAACGCGAAGGCACGGTCAGGCGCCCCTTCACGTCGAGCGTCAGTACCGGGCCCCCTCGAAACGCATATCCAGCCACAAAGCCCCACTGCAATCCATTTTTCGACACTGTACCGCGCTGAAACGCGGCCGGTCAATGGCTTGCGCTGTGGAAATCTCAATCAAATCAAGGACTTACAAATGATTTTTCAGTCGGTGAAAGTGTCAAAAACTCCTTCAAAATGAAGGACTTGAAAGGTGGTATGAAAGTGCTTTGTGAGACTTTCGTGGCCAGGTTCGCACCGTTCGCCCCCACGGTTCGCGTCGCGCCGCGTCCCACTTTCAGCCACTTCGGCGTGGCGCAGGGCGTCTTCGTTCGTCTTGCACTGGTCGCGGCGCGGGCGCTGCGGCGCCCGTCCCGCTCAGACCGCTACCGCGGTGACCTGCGGCGTCGACGACCCGACGGTCCAGCGCAGGCGCCGGTAGCGTGCGCCGCCGGTGTCGTTGTACAGCAGCTCGATGCCCGCATCCGCCAGCGCCTGCAGCACGGCGCGAGCGTTGTCGGCGCCCACATGGGCCGGGCCGTACTGCGCCGGGAACATGTTGCCGCCGCCGAAGACGTAGGCCTGGCAGTGCGGCGCCGCGATGCCGCGCGCCTGCAGCAGCGTGTACATGCGGCGCAGCGCCGGGCCGGCATGGGCGGTGCTGTCGCGCAACGCAGAAGGCGCCTGCGCCGCATGCACGATGTGGCACATCGCGCCCAGCGTGCGCTGGCGGTCGGTCAGGATCACCGCGACACACGAGCCCAGCAGCGTCTGCAGAGTCTGGCCGCGCCCGGCGCAGACCACGTCGCCCGGGTGCAGCGTGTGCACCTGCGGCGCCGTGTGCACGCTCACGCAGCCACCTCGCACAACACGCCCGGCCCCAGCACCTGCAGCGGCGTGCCGCACGGCACGCGCCCTTCGGCGATGCCGCTGAGCAGCAGCCCGCGCGGGCGCAGCGTGGCCAGCACACGGTCGACGACCTCGGTCCTGGTGCGGGCGTCGAAATGGGACAGCACGTTGAGCAGCAAAGTCACAGCGAAGGGGCCAAGGCCGTCGAACGGCGCGCACAGGCGGTCGTCGAAGCCGGATGCGCAGGCTCTGGCCAGCGAGTGGACATGCCGGAAATCGGGCAAGCGCGCAACCGTGCAACCGCACAACCGCACAACCGCGCAAGCGGGCGGAAAACGCCATTTGCCGAGAAATCAACAAAGTCGATGACTGGTGGTTTCGGCAGCGCGCGGCTGCGCGATAGCAGGAAATGGCCCGCGGATGTCAGCATGTTCTCATTTGCGCGGGCTTCGGCGCGAGCACCGGGGAGCGCGCCCCGGCGTGCCGGCGTGCATCAGTTCGACTGTTTGATGAGCCGGCCCGAGGCCTGCTGCAGCGGACGCGCGTTCATCGGATACAGGCGCGTGAAGATGTCGATCTGCGCCGCCGCAAGCTGCACCGGCTGCTGCATCACCATCCACAGCACGCCTTCGGTGCACGGTGGCGTGGTCAGCGAGCCCATGTAGGTGTAGTAGCGGTGGTCGGGGGGCAGCAGTCGATTGAGGTCGATGACGCCGCGCGCCGGCACTTCCTGGTGTTTTTCCAGCGGCAGGTTGTTCCACACTGCCTGCACGATGGGCTGCGCGCTGCCGCGCTCGAGCAGCACCGCGATCACCGCCAGATGGCCGTCGGCGTCCTTGTGCACGAGGTGCACGACCATGTCGAACTGGCGCCCGTCGATGCGCTCTTCCGACGGCCGGTGGAAGTGGAATTGCTGCAGTTCCCAGCGCTTGCCGCCGACCGTGATGAAGTTGCCCGGCGCCACGTTGACCTGCACCGTGTGGCCGTTGTCGATGACGCGGAAGGCGCTGGCGCGGTAGTCGAACTGCACCGGCTCCAGGTCGACCGCGATGCCGTCGCGGATGTCGATCGGGCTCTGGCGCTTGCCACTGCTGCAGAGGTTGAACTCGGGCTTCAGCCCACCCCAGGTCTGCGGCCCGCCTTCGCCCTGGTAGGCCCAGTGAAGATCACGCGGCTTGGCGGGTTTGTGCGGCGCGCGCGGCGGCGGCGCGACGGCCTTGGACGTCACGCGCAGGATGTTCGGGTTGGCGCTGTCGGGCGCTTTTGCGGCGCCGAGCTTTTCGGCCAGGCGTTCGCGCAGCACGTCCAGCGGATCGCGCGTGTCGGCCGCCGTGGCGGCCGGCGGCGTGGCGGGGGTGTCCGCTTGCTGCGGCGCCGGCGCCTTCTCGCGCGCAAACGCCGGGCTGCAGGCGATGGCGGCAATGGCGGCGGCCAGGCCGGCGAGCAGCATCAGAGGTCGGGACGCGCGAAATCGATTCATGGTGAGACTCCAGCATCGATATCGGCGCCGATGCGCCCGTGCTTGAGCGCGCCGCGCTTCAGAGGCCGGGGCTGGCCGCCAGCCGCGGCTTGACCCAGATCCACGCCAGCAGCCCCACACCCATCATCACCAGCGACGCCAGCGCCAGCATCGCGGTCGAATGCATGACCAGCGGCGCCACCACGCCGGCGACGACGCCATTGGCCACGCTGCCGATGCAGGCCTGCACCGACGAGGCCATGCCGCGCCGCTCGGGCACCAGGTCCAGCACCATCAGCGTCACCACCGGCACCATCAGCGCCCAGCCGAACGCATAGATCGCGATCGGCGGCAGCGCCCACCAGATGCGCGGCTCGAACAGCAGGTTCAGCGTCACGTTGACGAGCGACACCAGCAGCATGATGAGCAGCCCGTGGCGGATCTGGTGGCGCGGCTTGACGCGCCCGGCCAGCCGGCCCGACATCCACGCACCGCCCATGATGCCGCCGATGGTGCACAGGAAGAGCCAGAAGAACTGCTGCGGCTGAAGATGCAGATGGTCGCCCAGGAACACCGGCGCCGACAGGATGTACAGGAACATGCCGTTGAACGGCACGCCGCTGGCCAGCACCAGCGCCATGAAGCGCGGGCTGCGCGCCATGCTCCAGTAGGCGCGCAGCAACGGGCCGATGTGCAGCGCCTGCTTGGCGTCGGGATGCAGCGTTTCCGGCAGGCGCCGCCAGTTGCCCAGCCACATCAGGCTGCCCACCGCGGTGAGGAACCAGAAGATCGAATGCCAGCCGATGTGCACGAGCAGGAAACCGCCGACGATGGGCGCGATGGCCGGCGCGATGCCGAAGAAGATCGTCACCTGCGACATCACGCGCTGCGCCTCGTCGGGCGGGAACATGTCGCGGATGATGGCGCGCGAGACCACGACGCCGGCGCCGGCGGACATGCCCTGCAGCGCGCGGAACAGCACCAGCCAGCCGATCGAGTTCGACAGCGCGCAGCCCACCGACGCCAGCGTGAACACCGCGATGCCCCACAACACCACCGGGCGGCGGCCGAAGCTGTCGGACAGCGCGCCGTGGAACAGGTTCATCAGCGCGAAGCCGAACAGGTAGCTCGACAGCGTCTGCTGCATCTGCACCGGGCTCGCGCCTATGGTGTGTGCGATGCTCGAGAACGCCGGCAGATAGGTGTCGATCGAAAACGGCCCGAGCATGCTCAGACAGGCCAGCATCACGGCCAGCGTCCAGCGCGGGCCGCGCCACAGCAGGTGGGCGTCGGGATTCATCGGTGCGGCTCGAAGTGGAAAAAGTGTGAAGCAGACCGATAGGCCGGATTCTGTGCAGCGGCGCCCTCTTGCGAAGGCGCCGCCGTGACCGCCATTCCTCTGGGCCGGTGGTCGCCCACCGGCTCGGTGCTACCTACCCGCCGGCTCTGCGGGCCGCATCATCGCCGGCCTACTTGGTATTGCTGCGCGCAGAGATTGCCCGTTTCACTCAAGGCGTGGCCCTGCCCCGCCTTGAGTGGCTGTCAGGACCGGGCTTGCGCCCGATGCCTCGCGGCAGGCCGCGCGGCCTTGCCAGCCTAGGCTGGCGCCTGACAGAACACCCGCTGCGGGAACCCTGCCTTGACTCGTCTCTGTTGCTCTGATCCTCACCTCGCGGTGGACAGCCGTTAGCTGCTGCGCTGCCCTGTGCAGTCCGGACCTTCCTCCCGTGCCGTGTTTCCACGCTCGCACCGGCGGCGGTCTGGTCTGCTTCACGGCGCCGATTATCCGCGCTGCAGCGCAGCGCAGCGCCGCGCGGGGCTAACCGAGCAGGCCCTGCAACAGCTTGAACAGACGGATCGCCGGGCTTAGCGGGCGGAAGTAGTCGCTGACGTGATCGGTCTCGACGTTGCGCATCACCGGCCCGCGGTCGAGCGTGGTATCGACGAAAGGCGTGAGGTCGGGAATGCCGGCTTCTTCGATGCCGGTGCCCGAAAAATCGATGATCGTCAGGCAGTGCGAGTCATTGAAGTTGCGGAAGAACGGCAGGTGGTAGGCCACGTTGGCCTGGCTGGCGAGATCGGCCGACCACAGCGCCAGATCGGGCTGCCAGCGCGCCAGCAGGCGCTGGCGACGCACCGCGTCGTTGGGCGCGTTGGCGATGTCGGGGTAGAACTTCTCGTAGCTGAAGGCAGAGAAGTTGGTGTCGGCCTGGAAGGCCATGAACGACAGCCGGTCGTTCGGATAGGCCTGCGCCAGCGCGCCATTGACCGAGCCCAGGTTGTCCGGGTTGAACGCCGGCAGCATGCTCGCGTACAGGCTGACGAGGCCGCCGGGATCGTCCAGCCCCCACGCGGCGCGGATGGTTTCGTGCAGCGGCAGCGACGGGTACTGATCGCTCGAGCCACCGCGCGGCGCCTGCATCAACGGCCCGGAATCGGCCAGCAGCGACGACTTGCCGGTGGGCTGGAGTGTGTCGCGCATCAGACCATACGTGACGGTGGCGCCGACGCCGCCGGCCGAATAGCCGGTGAGCAGCAAGTCCCGGGGCTGGCCGAGGTTCGCGCGCAGCCACTGCGCGGCGCCGCGGATGTTGGCCTGGCCGCGGAAGTACTGCACGCGCGGATGTGCAGGGTCGGCGTCGCTGTAGACGGCGAGCTTGCTGCCGCTGTGCACGTCACCGGTGCAATAGGGCAGGAAGACGATGTTCCACGACTGCGTCTGCACCTTCTGGAACGGGTCGTTGCGCGAGCTGAACGGCGTCACCAGCCCCTCGGCCGCGCCGTTGAGCAGGCCTTGCATGTAGTCGGGCGGAATGCCGTTCGGGTTCGCCGCCGACAAGGGCCCGATGCCTTCGCAGGCGTTCTGGTCCCAGCAGGCGCCGCCGCCTTCGTAGACGATGACGGTGCTTCTGGACAGCGGCGTGCGGTTGACGAAGAAGCGGTACGGCGTGCCGTTGCCGCAGGAAGCGCCACTGTCGGGTGGCAGTTCCACCATGTCCCACTGGAAGTAGCCGGCCAGCGCCCACGGCGCGGCGAAGGCCAGCGTGGCGGCGACCAGGCCGCGCCGCAGTGTCAGTGTGCAATCCATCAGCAGCTCTCCTAACGATGCGTCAATGGGATGCGCCGTAGCTGCGGCGCCGCAGATCGTTCAGTTGCTCTTCCAGCACTTTCGGGTCGCGCTGCGCTGCCGGCGTGCTGGACCAGGCGCTGAGCAGGCTCGCCTGCTGCGTTGCAAAACTCTGGTCGCGCGCGACCGCCAGCGCGTCCGGCGCCGGCGCGGCGTCACGCTGCGCCGCCTGCCAGCGCGCCATCGCGCTGCTGCGCCCGGCCTCGTCGCTGACGAGTTCGGCCAGCAGCGCGCTCTTGATGCGGCGCGCCTCGGCGGCGTTGAGTTCACGCTGGCGCAGATGCGCGTCGAGTTCCCGGTCCAGCGTCGTTGCCAGCGCACGACGCGCCGCGCCGTCCTGGCCATTCATGGCCTCGAACTGCCGCAGTTGCTGCGCGAAGCCGAGGTAGTTGACGACACGCGCCAGCTCGTCGGGCCGGTCGGCGAGTTCGTCGCGCAGAGCGCGCCATTGTTCGGCATTCACGCCGGGCGGCGGCGCTTCGACATCTTCGCGCGAGCCGCTGGCCCGCGCCATCACCGGCGGCGCCGGCACCGGCCGCGGTAGCGCGGTGGCATCGGGCCGCGGCGGCGCCGGCAGGTCGACCCTGCGTGGTGAATGCCAGAGCGCGATCGTGACGCCGGCAGCGCCGGCGAGCACACCGGCCGCGACCCGCGGCCATAGGGCGTTTCTGGAGCTTGCGGCGCTTCGGCGTGACACCACCATGCGTCGAGTATGCGGCGCGGCCACTGCGCTGCCAAGGTGAACAACGCGCGCGGGGCCTGGTCAGCCGCGCAGCCGCACCCGGTTCGGGCCTTTGGCCGGCAGCATCTCGAAGCGGTCGGCAAAGGGTGCAAAGAGCTTGGTCGACGACGCTTTCGGTCCCAGCAGTTCGGCGTCGCGCAGGCGCTCGGCGGCGACGCGCAATTCGAGCGATTCGCCGCGCAGCAGTTCGGGCAGCGCGGCCAGGATCTGGCGCACCTTGGCGGGCATCTCCGAGGGTGCGGGTGATGCGGCGGCTGGTGCAGCGGCGCGTGCGATGGCCGGCGCGGCGGCCGGCGGTGCAGCGGGCGCCGCCGCTGTGGTCTGGCGCCGCGGCGCGCGCTTGGCGGGCGCCCTGGTGGCGGCTTTTGCCACCGGCGCGGCGGTCTTGCGGTGCGCAAACACCGTGAACTCGTCGTAGACGCCCTGCGTCTCGTCGCCGGTCTTGCCGGCCTGGCCGAAGCCGACGACGCGGCAGCCCTTTTCACGCAGCCGCGCCACCAGCGGCGCGAAGTCGGAATCCGACGACGCGATGGCCACGACGTCGGGCCGCTCGGCGAGCACGAGGTCGAGCGCGTCGACCGCGAGCGCGATGTCGGTCGAGTTCTTGCCGGCGGCCAGGTTCACCATCGGCTTGATGGCCAGGCGCTTGAACGCCGCCTGGTTCGTGACCGCGCTTTCGGCAGTGCAGTAGGCGCGCCGCACATGCAGCGCGCCATGCGCCGCCAGCAGCGTGGCGACGGCCTGATCCATGACGTCCACCGAGACGTTGTCGGCATCGATCAGCAGCATCACGCGGTCGCTCATCGCATGCCCCTGCGTAAAGCGCCCGGCGTCGGGCGGTGCGGGATTGATACGGGGTGTCTCATGCCTGTCTCCAGCCCAGCGTCTGGCCGCCGCGCAAAGGTTTGATGAGCGCGTCGCCGAAGGGCAGCGTCTCGGGGAGGTGCCACGCTTCGCGCCGCAGCGTCACGCGGCCGCTGTTGCGCGGCAGGCCGTAGAAGTCGGCGCCGTTGAAGCTGGCGAAGGCCTCGAGCTTGTCGAGCGCGCCGGCGGCGTCGAAGGCTTCAGCGTACAACTCCAGCGCCGATGCGGCCGTGAAGCAGCCGGCGCCGCAGACCGACTGCTCTTTCAGCGCCGCCGCATGCGGCGCGCTGTCGGTGCCGAGAAAGAACTTCGCGCTGCCCGATGTGGCCGCGGCCACCAGCGCCTGCCGATGCACTTCGCGCTTGAGCACCGGCAGGCAGTAGTAGTGCGGCCGCAAGCCGCCGATGAACAGCGCGTTGCGGTTGTACAGCAGATGGTGGGCGGTGACGGTGGCGGCGGTGAAGCGGTCGCTCGCCGCGACGTACTGCGCCGCGTCCCGCGTCGTGATGTGCTCGAACACGACCTTGAGTTCGGGAAAGTCGCGCCGCAGCGGCTGCATCACGCGCTCGATGAACACCGCCTCGCGGTCGAAGAGGTCGATGTCGGCGTCGGTGACCTCGCCGTGCACCAGCAGCAGCAGGCCTTCGCGCTGCATCGCCTCCAGCGTCTTGCGCGTCTTGCCGATGTCGGTGACGCCGGCGTCGCTGTTGGTGGTGGCGCCGGCCGGATAGAGCTTGAATGCGACGACGCCGGCGTCCTTGGCGCGCCGCACCTCGTCGGGCGGCGTGTTGTCGGTGAGGTATAGCGTCATCAGCGGCTCGAAGTCGCTGCCGGGCGGCAAGGCGTCGATGATGCGTGCGCGGTAGTTGATGGCCATCGCCGCGCTGGTGACGGGCGGCCTCAGGTTGGGCATGACGATGGCGCGCGCGAACTGGCGCGCCGTGTACGGCAGCACCGCGGCGAGCGCGGCGCCGTCGCGCAGATGCAGGTGCCAGTCGTCGGGCCGCGTCAGCGTGATCGAATCGTTCACCGTGTCGTTCCCCGTGTCGTTCACCGTGTTTGCACCCGGCGTCAGTGCTGCAGGATCTTCGACAGGAAGTCCTTCGCGCGCGGCGTGCGCGCGTCGGGGTTGCCGAAGAACTCGTCGCGCTTGCAGTCTTCGACGATCTTGCCGGCGTCCATGAAGATCACGCGGTGGCTGACCTTCTTCGCAAAGCCCATCTCGTGCGTGACGCACATCATCGTCATGCCTTCGTGGGCAAGCTGCACCATCACGTCCAGCACTTCGCCGACCATCTCGGGGTCCAGCGCCGACGTGGGTTCGTCGAACAGCATCACGATCGGGTCCATGCTCAGCGCACGCGCGATCGCCACCCGCTGCTGCTGGCCGCCGGAGAGCTGGCCCGGGAACTTGTCGCGCTGCTCCATCAGGCCCACGCGGTCGAGCATCTTCAGCCCGCGCGCCTTCGCTTCGTCGGGGTTGCGGCCCAGCACCTTGATCTGCGCCAGCGTCAGGTTTTCGGTCACGTTCAGGTGCGGGAACAGCTCGAAGTGCTGGAACACCATGCCCACGCGCGCGCGCAGCTTGGGCAGGTCGGTGCGCGCATCGCTGAGGCTGATGCCGTCGACGACGATGTCGCCCTTCTGGAACGGCTCCAGCGCGTTGACGGTCTTGATCAGCGTGCTCTTGCCGGAGCCCGAAGGCCCGCAGACGACGACGACCTCGCCCTTGTGGATGCTGGTGCTGCAATCGGTCAGCACCTGGAACGCGCCGTACCACTTGCTGACGGCTTTGATCTCGATCATGGGGCTTCCTTCAGCGGATGATGGCGATCTTCTTCTGCAGCCGGCGTACCGCCATCGACAGGCTGAAGCAGATCACGAAATAGACCACGGCGGCCATCAGGTAGGCTTCGACGGGGCGGCCGAGGTTCTTGGCCGCGAGGTCGAAGCCGTGGAACAGGTCGTAGGCGCCGATCGCGTAGACCAGCGAGGTGTCCTGGAACAGGATGATGGTCTGCGTCATCAGCACCGGCAGCATGTTGCGGAAGGCCTGCGGCAGCACCACCAGCTTCATCGTCTGCGCGTAGCTCATGCCGACCGCATAACCGGCAAAGACCTGGCCCTTGGGCACGCTCTGGATGCCGGCGCGCATGATCTCGGAAAAGTAGGCGGCCTCGAACAGCGTGAAGGTGATGATGGCCGAGAACTCGCTGCCTATCGCATGCCCGATGAGCAGCGGAATGAGCAGGAAGAACCACAGGATCACCATCACCAGCGGCACACTGCGCATGGTGTCGACATAGATGGCCGACGGCAGCGCCAGCCAGCGTTTGCCCGACAGCCGCATCAGCGCCAGCAACGTGCCGATGACGATGCCGCCGAGCATCGCCACCAGCGTCAGCAGCAGCGAAAACGCCAGGCCCTTGACGATGTAGGTCGAGATGACCGACCAGCTCAGCAGGCTGAAGTCGAGATTCATCTCACTTGCCCCCGATCATGCCGGGCACGCGCACCCGGTGCTCGATCAGCAGCGCGACGCGGTTGACCGCGAACGCCGAGACGAAGTACAGCAGCGTCACCGCCAGGTACATCTCCACCGGCCGCGCCGTCTCTTCGCCGGCCTGCAGCGCGAACATCGTCAACTCGGCGATGCTGACCGCAAACGCGACCGACGAGTTCTTGATGATGTTCATCGACTCGCTGGTCAGCGGCGGGATGATGATGCGAAACGCCATCGGCAGCAGCACGTAGCGGTAGGTCTGCGGCAGCGTCAGGCCGATCGCCAGGCCGGCGTTGCGCTGGCCGCGCGGCAGGCTCAGGATGCCGGCGCGCACCTGCTCGGCGATGCGCGCCGACGTGAAGAAGCCGAGCGCGAACACCACCAGCACGAAGCTCGGCAGCGCCCGCAGCGGCGGCACCAGCGTCGGTATCACGTGGTACCAGAGGAAGATCTGCACCAGCAGCGGGATGTTGCGGAAGACCTCGGTCCAGGCGTCGCCGATGAAGGCCAGCCGCCGGTCGGGCAGCGTGCGCATGATGCCGATCAACGAACCCGCCAGCAGCGCCACCAGCAGCGCCAGCAGCGACACCGACAGCGTCCAGCCCCAGGCCGACAGCACCCAGTTCAGATAGGTGACGTCGCGACCCTGGCCGAAGCAGCCCACGATGACATCACCGCTGGTGGTTTCCTTGCAGAAAACCTGCCAGTCCCAATTGGCCACGGCATTCTCCCTCGACGTTTTGCCGCCGGCGCCGGCGTTGCGCCGGCGCGTCGCACGCTCACTTCTTCAGGTAGGCCTCGACGGGCTTGTCGTTCGGGTTCGCCCAGGCCGCCTTCGTCGCCTCGCTCAGCGGCAGGCCGACGCGCGTGTTGTTGGGCGGAATCGGCTGCATGAACCACTTGTCGTAGATCTTGGCCATCTCACCCGAGCGCATCATCGCGCTCAGGCTGTCGTCGACGAGCTTCTTGAACGCCGGGTCGTCCTTGCGCAGCATGATGGCGATCGGCTCCACCGACAGCACTTCGCCGACGATCTTGAAATCGGCCGGATTCTTGGCCTTGGCGATGTTGCCGGCGAGGATCTGGCCGTCCATCACGAAGGCATCGGCGCGGCCCGTCTCCAGCAGCAGGAAGCTGTCGGCGTGGTCCTTGCCGAAGACCTCGTTGAAGTTGACGTTCGCCGCGCGCTCGTGTTTGCGCAGCAACTGCACCGACGTCGTGCCGGTGGTGGTGGCCACCGTCTTGCCGTTGAGCTGGGCGATCGACGTGATGCCGGAATTCGCCTTCACCGCGATGCGCACCTCCTCGACGTAGGTGGTGTCGGCAAACGCCACGTCGCGCTGGCGCGCGGTGCTGTTGGTGGTGGAGCCGCATTCGATGTCGACGGTGCCGTTCTGCACCAGCGGAATGCGGTTCTGCGACGTCACCGGCTGGTACCTGATCTCCATCTTCGCCAGCCCGAGCTTCTTCTGGACGTCGGCCAGCACACGCTGGCAGAGCTCGACGTGGAAGCCCACGTACTTGCCGTCGCCCAGCGTGTACGACAGCGCGCCGGAGGATTCGCGCACGCCCATCGTGACGGCGCCGTTGTCCTTGATCTTCGACAGCGTATCGGCCTGGGCGGAGCCCAGCGCCAGCACGGCGGCCGCCAGCAGCAGAGACTTTTTCATGCGATTTTCCTTCTTCAGTCTTTTTTCAGGAGGGTTGTGACCGCCCCCGAGCCTGCGTAAACGGCCCGGGCGCGGCGCATTCTAGGCAGCGTGGGCGGGCAGTGCACCGGGTGGAAGCCCGCGCGCTGCGCGGGCGCTGGTCGCGGCGGCCGGCCGGGCCGCGGGTTCGGCCGGGGCGCGTGAAATGGGGCCTGCCAGGTCAGCGCTGGGCGCGTTCCTGCAGGAAGTCCCACAACGCCTGCATGCCGGGCTTGGCCAGACGCGAGAACTCGGGCCGCTCGCGGTAGACGCGCACTTCCATCGTCAGCTCGAAGCTGCCCGACGGCGCCGCCGGCACCAGGCGGCGCGCCTTCAGTTCCTTGCGCACCGAACTCACCGGCAGAAAGGCCAGGCCATGGCCCTCGAGCGCCATCGCCTTCAGGCCTTCGGCCATGTCGGTTTCGTAGATCGACTCCAGCGCCGCCGGTGTCGGCGCCTGCTTCAGGATCACCTCCACCAGGCGCGCCATGTAGGCGCCCGACGCGTAGCTGAGAAAGGGCAGGTTCGCGCCCGCTGCACCGGGCAGGCGGAACAGCGGCTGGCCATCGGCGTCGGCCTTCGCGTAGGGTGCCAGCGTCTCGCTGCCGACGTTGAGCATCTCGTAGCGTTCGGGCGCGAGCTGCAGCGCCTGCGTCGGATGGTGGTAGGCGATCAACAGGTCGCAGCCGCCTTCGGTCAGGCGCAGCACGGCGTCGTGCACGTTCAGCGCGGTGAGGCGGCATTTCAGTTCACCCAGACGCTGGCGAAGCTCCATCAGCCAGTGCGGGAAGAAGGTGAATGCGAGCGTGTGCGGCACCGCGAATTCGATCATGTCCTGGCCGGCCGCCTGGTGCGAACGCATCATGTTGCGCGTGGCCTGCAGCGCACCGAGGATCTCCAGCGCCTGGTCGTGAAAGGTCTCGCCGGCCGGCGTCAGCCGCGTCGGGTACGACGAGCGGTCGACGAGGTCGATGCCGGTCCACGCCTCGAGCGCCTGGATGCGCCGGCTGAACGCCGGCTGCGTGATGTGGCGAAGCTGTGCCGAGCGCGAGAAGCTGCGCGTTTCAGCGAGGCTGACGAAGTCTTCGAGCCACTTGGTTTCCACGCCGGTGAGTGTAGGTTCTCCATCCGGCGTGGCTCTGCCACCTTGCTTGAGCCCCGCGAAGGCGGGCCGGTTGCCAGGCCTTCGGGGGCCGTCAGCCTGCGTCGCGGCCGCTTTGCTGCAGGCGCCACATCTGCGCGTAGCGTCCGTCCAGCGCCAGCAGTTCGGCATGCGGCCCGCGTTCGACGACGCGTCCCTTGTCGAGCACGACGATCTGATGCGCGTCGACCACCGTGCTCAGCCGATGCGCGATGACGAGCGCCGTCTTGCCCTGCGAGACGCTGCGCAGCTCGGCCTGGATCGCACGTTCGTTGGCCGAGTCCAGCGCCGACGTGGCTTCGTCGAAGATCAGCAGCGGCGGGTTCTTCAGCAGCGTGCGCGCGATCGCCACACGCTGCTTCTCGCCGCCCGAGAGCTTCAGCCCGCGCTCGCCGACCATGGTCTGATAACCCCTGGGCGTGGCGGCGATGAACTGGTGGATGTGCGCCGCACGCGCCGCCGCCTCGACCTCGGCATGCGTGGCGCCCGGCCGGCCGTACGCGATGTTGTATTCCACCGTGTCGTTGAACAGCACGGTGTCCTGCGGCACGATGCCGATGGCGCCGCGCAGGCTGGACTGCGTGACGCCGCGCAGCTCCTGGCCGTCGATCGTGATATGGCCGCCGTCGATGTCGTAGAAGCGGTAGAGCAGCCGCGCCAGCGTCGACTTGCCGGCGCCCGACGGCCCCACCACCGCCACCGTCTTGCCGGGCGGGATCTCGAAGCTCACGTCGTGCAGGATCGGCCGCGCCGCCTCGTAGGCGAAGTTCACGTGCTCAAAACGCACGTGGCCTTCATGCACCTGCAGCGGCCGGGCGCCCGCGGCGTCGTCCACCTCGCGGTGGCGCTCGAGCAGCGTGAACATCTTGTCGAGGTCGGTCAGCGCCTGCTTGATCTCGCGGTACACCGCGCCCAGGAAGTTCAGCGGGATGTAGAGCTGGATCATGAAGGCGTTGATCATCACCAGGTCACCCAGCGTCAGGTGTCCCGCCGCGACGCCCAGCGTGGCGCGCCACAGCATCAGCACCAGCGCAGTGGCGATGATGAACTGCTGCCCGGTGTTCAGCAGCGACAGCGTGCGCTGGCTCTTCAGCGCCACGCGGCGCAGCCGCTCCAGGTTCTCGTCGTAGCGCGCGGCCTCGAAGTCCTCGTTGTTGAAGTACTTCACCGTCTCGTAGTTCAGCAGCGAGTCGATGGCACGCGTATGCGCGGTGGAATCGGCCTCGTTCATCTGGCGGCGGTACTTGGTGCGCCATTCCGTCATGCTGACCGTGAAGCCGATGTAGAAGACGAGCGCGACGATGGTGATCCACGCGAACCAGGCGTCGAACTTCACCGCCAGCAGCACCAGCACCAGCGTCACCTCGATCAGCGTCGGGAAGATGCTGTACAGCGAATACGAGATCAGCGAATGCACCGCACGCGTGCCGCGCTCGATGTCGCGCGTCATGCCGCCCGTCTGGCGTTCGAGATGGAAGCGCAGGCTCAGCGCATGCAGATGGCGGAACACCTGCAGCGAGATGCTGCGCGCGGTGCCTTCGGTCGCCTTGGCGAAGGTCAGCTCGCGCAGTTCGGTGAACAACGAGGTCGACAGGCGCAGCGCGCCATAGGCCACCACCAGGCCGATGGGCACCACCAGCAGCGCCGCCGGGTCGCCGGGCTTGAGCGACAGCGCGTCGACCAGCTTCTTCAGCAGCACCGGTACCCCCACGTTGGCCAGCTTGGCGCCGACCATGAACAGCAGCGCGGTGCCGACGCGCCAGCGGTAGTTCCACAGATAGGGCAGCAGCTTGGCCAGCGTGGACCAGTCCGAGCGCGGCCCGGCGGGCGCGCTGTCGGACGGCAGGGGCAGTGAACGGGCAGCGCTTCGCATCGCCAGGATTGTCGCCGCCCGCGCGCGACAATGAGCGCACCTTCATCGCCAGGCCTTGCCCATGAACGACTCGCACCGCATGCCCACGCCGCGCATGGCACCGGCCATGTTGCCCAGCGGCGCCGAACTGGTGTTGCGTGTGATGCCGCTGCCGGCCGATTCGAATGCCAACGGCGACATCTTCGGCGGCTGGATCATGGCGCAGGTCGACCTGGCGGGCGCCGTGCTGCCGGCGCGCATCGCGCGCGGCCGCATCGCCACCGTGGCGGTGAACCAGTTCGTCTTCAAGCAGCCGGTGTCGATCGGCGACCTGCTGAGCTTTTATGCCCACGTCACACGCATCGGCACCACCTCGATCACCGTGCACGTCGAGGTCTACGCCGAACGCAACCCGGCGAATCTTGAAGTGGTGAAGGTGACCGACGCCAACCTCACCTACGTCGCCATCGACCGCGACGGCGCGCCGCGCGCGCTGCCGCAGGACTGACAAGCCATGCAACGGCGTACGCTGCTGGCCTCGATCGCCACCGGGGCCAGCCTCGTGACCATGAACACCGCCGCCGCTCCGGCGCAGGCCGCACGATCGCAAGCGCTGCATGCGCTGTTCGCCGACGAATGGGAGCGTGGCCTGCGCGACGCTCCCGAGTTCGCCAGCTACCAGGGCGACACACGTTTCGACGACCGCTGGAGCGACCTCAGCCTGAGCGCCATCGCCGCCCGCGAAGCCGCCGACCGCGCCGCACTGCAGCGCCTGCACGCCATTGCACGTGACGCGCTGTCGGCCGCCGACCAGCTTCACTACGACACCTTCGAGTGGCAGTTGCAGCACAGCATCGAGCGCCAGAAGTTCCGCGAGTACCTGCTGCCCATCAGCCATCAGGGCGGGCCGCAGACGGCCGACGGAATCATCGAGACGATGCCATTCGCGAGCCGCGCCGACTACGGCAAATGGCAGGCGCGGCTGCAGGCGCTGCCGCTGTACATCGAACAGGTGATCACGCTGATGCAGCACGGCGTGCAGCAAGGCCGGGTGCCGCCGCGTGTGCTGATGCAGCGTGTGCCGGCGCAGATCGCAAGCCAGATCGTCGACGACCCCACGCGCAGCGCGTTCTACCGCCCGCTGCTGAAGTTTCCCGACAGCGTGCCGCACGCCGACCGGGCCGAACTGCAGCAACGTGCCCAGGCCACGATCCGCGAGCGCGTGGTGCCTGCCTACCGGCGGCTGCAACTCTATTTCGAACACGAGTACCTGCCGCACACACGCACCCGCATCGCCGCCATCGATGGCGTCGACGGCCGCAGCTACTACGACTTCCTGGCGCGTTACTACACCACCACGGCACTCACGGCCGACGAGATTCACGCCATCGGGCTGCAGGAGGTGGCGCGGCTGTCGGCAGCGCTGGAACGTGTGAAGGCCGAGACCGGTTTCAACGGTACGCTGGCCGCGTTCTCGAACTTCCTGCGCACCGACAAGCGCTTCTTCCACAGCACACCTCAGGCGCTGCTGGACGCCTACCGCGTGGTCGCCAAGCGCATCGACCCCGAACTCGTGAAGGTCGTGCGCACGCTGCCGCGCCTGCCGTACGGCGTGCGCGCCATTCCCGACAACATCGCGCCCGACACCACCGCGGCGTATTACCAGGGCGGCGCGGCCGACGGCACACGCGCGGGCTTTTTCTGCGTCAACCTCTACAAGCCGGAGTCGCGGCCGACCTGGGAGATGCTGCCGCTGACGCTGCACGAAGCGGTGCCTGGCCACCACCTGCAGTTCGCGCGTGCGCTGGAGTTCCCGGCCTGGCCCCTGTTCCGCCAGACCGCGTACTTCGTGGCCTACGGCGAAGGCTGGGCGCTGTACGCCGAACAGCTCGGCCACGAGATGGGCCTGTACGACGACCCCTACGACCGCTTCGGCCAGCTCACCTACGAGATGTGGCGCGCCGTGCGTCTTGTGGTCGACACCGGCATGCACACACAGGGCTGGAGCCGCGAGCGCGCGATCGCCTACTTCAAGGACCACACCGCGAAGACCGGGCAGGACATCGTCAACGAGATCGACCGCTACATCGGCACGCCGGCGCAGGCGCTGGCCTACAAGATCGGCCAGTTGAAGATCTCGGCGCTGCGCGCCCGCGCGGCCGCGGCGCTGAACGAACGCTTCGACCTGCGCGACTTCAACGACGCGGTGCTGGCCACCGGCTCGGTGCCGCTGTCGGCGCTGGAAAAGCGCATCGACGACTGGATCGGCGAGCAGCACCGGCGCTGACGTCGTCGGTGCGCTTTACACGTGGCTGCCGCCGAGCCGGATGGTCCTGTGCAAGTGATTGCGCCGAAACGATTTCCAGATTGCGGCTCGTTTCTTGCAGCAGTTCGCTCTTTTCGTGGAGGAGCCCAAGTGATCAGTTCCCGAGTCATGCGCAGTCTGTGCGTTGCCGCCGTGGCCGCAGCGTCCTGCCTGCCGCTGGCGTCCAACGCCACGATCGTCTGGCAGCAGAACGACGCACTGCAAAGCACGCTGGACAACAACTACAACTACAGCTCTGACGCTTCAACACGCACAGGCGTGGTCAGCTTCACGAACCAGACCGCCACCAACAGCGGTGCGTCGGCCGGCCACTTCGGCATGTACCTGGGCTGGGCCTGGAGCTATGACAGCGCCGGCAACGAAACGCCTTTGCTGTGGGACAACAGCAGCGAAGCCTTCGTCGGCGGGCCGGTATCACTGGCCGTTTCGCGGCCCGGCTTCGGCGCGCAGAGCCTGCATCTGGGCGACGTGGTGGGTGACACCTGGATCGGCAACCCGTGGCCCTCGGCTGACCCGGACCCCATCGCCACCGATGCCTCGTGGGACGTGCCGTTCTTCGACTTCGGCAACATCGCTGCCGGCGGCTCAGTGAACTATGACATCACGCTGACCTTCACCTTCGCTGACGATGCGTCCTTCGCCGACTGGAACCGTGGCGGCGACTTCTACATCGGCGGCCAGGGCGTGCTCGCCGTGCCCGAACCCGGCAGTTTTGCCCTGGCCGGCCTCGCGTTGCTGGCTCTGGGCCTGAACAGGCAGCGCCGCGCCTAGAATTCCGCAGCGCCCCCTTTCGGGACAAGCAGCGCCTGCCTCTGAGCAGGCGCTCGCGTTTTGACCATCCGTGCTCGAAGCCTTCCTCGTTTGCACCGGCGCCGTCGCGCTGGGCGAAATCGGCGACAAGACGCAGTTGCTGGCCTTGATGCTGGCGGCGCGCTTTCGCCGCCCTTGGCCCATCGTGCTGGGCATCCTGGTGGCCACGCTCGTCAACCACTCGCTGGCCGCGGGCATCGGCGCTGCCGTGGCCCACACCCTGGGCCCGCAACTCCTGCGCTGGGCCATCGGCCTGGGCTTCATCGCGATGGCCGCGTGGATGCTGGTGCCCGACAAGGCCGACGAGGTCGATACCAGCCGCGGCCACTTCGGCGTCTTCGGCAGCACGCTGCTCGCGTTCTTTCTGGCCGAGATGGGCGACAAGACGCAGCTCGCCACCGTGGCACTGGCCGCGCGCTATCCCGACCTGCTGGCGGTGGTGGCCGGCACCACCACCGGCATGCTGCTGGCCGATGTGCCTGCGGTGTTTCTCGGCGGTCGCGCCGCGCAGGCGCTGCCAATGCGCCTGGTGCACGGCATCAGCGCCGGCGTGTTCGCGCTGCTGGGGGTGCTGGCGCTGCTGAACGTCGGCACCCTCTTCTGAGCGCCGCTCAGTCGACGAAGAAGTCGGGGATGAAGTTCGTCGTGCCCGGCGTCATCGCATAACGGTCGAGATCGGTGACGCCATGCTGCGCCAGCAGTTCGTCGTCGATGAAGAAGTTGCCCGTCGTCGTGCGGGCGTCGCTGGTGAGGATGAAGTACGCGGCATCGGCCAGGATCTCGGGCTTGCGGCAGCGGGCCAGATCGACGCCCGGGATCATCTGCATCGCCGCGGTGGCGATGGCCGTGCGCGGCCACAGGCTGTTGACGGCGATGCCGTGGCGGCGGAACTCGCCCGCGTGGCCGAGCGTGCATTCGCTCATGCCGTACTTGGCCATCGTATAGGCCACGTGGCCCTTGAACCAGTGCTCTTTCATGCTCAGCGGCGGGCTCATGTTCAGCACGTGCGGATTGCGGCCGGCCTGCGCGCTCTTCATCAGTTCGGGCAGGCAGGCCTGGGTGCAGCAGAAGGTGCCGCGCACGTTGACGCCGAACATGAGGTCGAAGCGCTTCATCGGCGTCATCGCGGTCGGCGTCAGGCTGATCGCGCTGGCGTTGTTGACGAGCACGTCGATGGCGCCGAAACGCTGCAACGCCGCCTGCACCGCCGCGCCGACGGCGTTGTCATCGCGGATGTCGGTGGGCACCGGCAGCGCCTGGCCGCCGGCGGCGATGACTTCTTCGGTCGCGCTGTACAGCGTGCCCGGCAGCTTGGGATTGGGCTCGGTGGTCTTGGCCAGCAGCACGATGTTCGCGCCGTCGGCCGCCGCGCGCCTGGCAATCGCCAGCCCGATGCCGCGGCTGGCGCCGGTGATCATCAAGGTCTTGCCGCGCAGGTTGGGGTTCGTCATCGTGCTGCTCCGGTCGTCATCGTGGGCCAGACGCGGCTGGCGATGTGGGCGGCGATGGCCGAGCCGCATTCGCGGTAGACCGGCGCGCCGGGGTGGAAACCATCGGGCGCCATCGCACCGCGGTTCAGGCTCACCTGCACCGGCACGCGCGAGACGTCGCTGCGCGTCGTGGCCCAGCGCGCCAGCGCGTTGTCATGACGGCGCGCATCGCGGCCGGCCACCCAGCGCAGCGGCTGCGGCAGGCCGGGAAACTGGTGCACCGGCGGCAACGGCGCGAAGACAACGTGCTGCACGCCCAGCGCATTGCGCAGCCAGTCCGCCAGTTGCTCACGCGCGGCGACGGCTTGCGACGAGGGAATGCGGTCGACGACGTCGTTGACGCCGGTGACGATGACTGCGATGTCGAAACCCGGCAGCGCCTGCTCGCGCAGCAGCGCCAGCGTCTGCGCGGTGTTCAGCCCCGAGCGTGCCTGCAGCCGCCACTCGACGCGCGCGCCGCAGGCCGTTGCCAGCAATGGCACCAGTTGTCCCGCGAGCGCGTCGTGCTGGTGCGCGACGCCGACCCCGGCGGCTGACGAATCGCCGGCAATCAGCAGGCGCAGCGCCGGGCCAGCACCGAATTCGCCTTCCCGCTCGCCTTGCGCCTCCGGCAGGCGTGGCAGCCGGGCCCGCGTGCGCAGCGCCTGCAGCGCCAGCAGCGGGCTCAGCGCGAGCTTGAGCGCAAGCGACATTCAGAACTTGCTGAAGTCCGGTCTGCGCTTCTGGAAGAAGGCCTGGAAGGCTTCCATCGCCTCCGGGCTGCGCAGCCGTTTGGCAAACAGCTCGCCTTCGGTCCTTATGGTCTTCAGCAGCGTTTCGCGTTGCGGGCCACGCAGCAACTGCTTGGCCTCGCGCACGGCGCCGGGCGGCAGGCCGTTGAAACGTTCGGCCACGCGGCGCGCGTGCTTCACCACTTCGGCCGCAGGCAGCACCGCGTTCGCGATGCCGCAGTCCACCGCCTGTTCAGCCGTGAAGGCTTCACCGAGCAGCAGCTTCTCGGCCGCGCGCGTGTGGCCCATCAGTTGCGGCACCAGCAGGCTGGACGCAAATTCGGGCACGAGGCCGAGGCTGACGAAGGGCATCGCCAGCCGCGCTTCGTCGCTGACGTAGACGAAGTCGCAATGCAGCAGCATCGTCGTGCCGATGCCGATGGCCGCGCCCGTCACCGCCACCACCACCGGCTTGTCGCATTCGATCAGCGCGCGCATGAACTGAAACACCGGTGACTCGGCGGCGTCGCTGCCCTGGCCGGGCGGGCGCGACATGAAGTCCTCGATGTCGTTGCCCGACGTGAAGATGCCGGGCTGGCCCGTGATCAGCAGCGCGCGCACGGCGTTGTCGGCCATCGCCGCACGCAGCGTATCGGCCATGCTCTGGTACATCGCGACGGTGAGCGCGTTCTTCTTTTCCGCGCGCGCGATCTCTATCGTCGTGACGCCGTTCAGGGTGGCGGTCTTGATGCTCATGTGGGCCCCTCGTTCGATGAGTACATCGCCCTATCCCCCAAGGGGATTCGGGCCGGCTTGGCAGCGGCCCGGCGCTCGGCCCGAGCTGGGGTTGCCATGGTCAGACGCGTTCGAGGATGCCGGCCGCGCCCTGGCCCATGCCGATGCACATCGTCACCATGCCGTACTTGAGCTGGTGGCGTTGCAGCGCATGCACCACCGTTGCCGCGCGGATCGCGCCGGTGGCGCCCAGAGGATGGCCGAGCGCGATGGCGCCGCCGATCGGATTGACCGTTTCCGGGTTCAGCCCGACGCTGTTGATGACGGCCAGCGCCTGCGCGGCGAAGGCTTCGTTGAGCTCGATCCAGCCCATGTCGTCGAGCTTGAGCCCGGCGTAGCGCAGCGCCGCGGGAATCGCCTCGATCGGGCCGATGCCCATGATCTCGGGCGGCACGCCGCGCGCCGCGAAGCTGACGAAGCGCGCCAGCGGCTTCAGATTGAACTGCTTGATGGCCTTTTCGCTGGCGACGATGAGCGCGCCGGCGCCGTCGCTGGTCTGCGAGCTGTTGCCTGCGGTGACGCTGCCCTTGGCCGCGAACACCGGCCGCAGCTTCGCCAGGCCTTCGAGGCTGGTGTCCGGCCGCGCGCCTTCGTCGAGTTTGACGGTGCGCGTCTTCGTGCCGACCTCGCCGGTGGCCAGGTTCGGGAAGCGCTCGACGATTTCGATCGGCGTCATCTCGGCGTCGAACTCGCCCGCGGCCATGCCCTTCAAGGCCTTCTGGTGCGAGGCCAGCGCAAACGCGTCCTGCGCCTCGCGCGTGACCTTCCATTGCGTGGCCACCTTCTCCGCCGTCAGCCCCATGCCGTAGGCGATGCCGACGTTTTCGTCCTTTGCGAAGATGTCCGGATTGAAGCTCGGCTTGTTGCCGCCCATCGGCACCATGCTCATGCTCTCGGCGCCGCCGGCGATCATCACGTCGGCCTCGCCGACACGGATGCGGTCGGCCGCCATCTGCAGCGCCGTCAGGCCGGACGCGCAGAAGCGGTTGACCGTGACGCCGCCCACCGTGTTCGGCAGCCCCGCCAGCAGCATCGCGACGCGCGCCATGTTCATGCCCTGCTCGGCCTCGGGGAAGCTGCAGCCGATGACGGCGTCTTCGATCGCCTTCGGGTCCAGCGTCGGCACCTGCGCGAGCGCGTTCCTCACCGCCGCCACCAGCAGGTCGTCGGGCCGCGTGTTCCTGAAATAACCGCGGCCGCTCTTGCCGATGGGCGTGCGCGTGGCGGCGACGATGTAGGCGTCTTGAACTTGTTTGCTGCTCATCTCAATTCCTCACCGGTTTGCCGCTTTGAAGCATGCCCATGATGCGTTCCTGGGTCTTCGGGTGTTCGAGCAGGCCGCAGAAGCGTGTGCGCTCCAGCGCCATCACGTACTCCTCGCTCACCAGCGATCCGGCATCGACATCACCACCGCAGACCACCTCGGCGATCAGCGTGCTGATGTGGAAGTCGTGCGCGCTGATGAAGTTGCCGTCGCGCATGTTCGCGAGCTGCGCCTTGATGGTGGCGATGGCCGAGCGCCCGGCCACCGGGAACAACGCCTTCAGCGGCGCGCGGTAGCCGCTGTCGAACATCGCCCTGGCCTGCGTCAGCGCGACGAACAGCAGCTCGTCCTTGTTCGGCACCACGATGTCGCTGTCCAGCAGGTAGCCGAGCTTGCGCGATTCGATCGCGCTCGTGCCCACCTTGGCCATCGCGGCGTTCGTGAAGCCGTCGGTCGCGAACTTCAGGATGTCGGCGTTGGCGTTGCCGGCACGGGCCATCTCGGCCGCGCGGCGTGCGATGTAGGCCAGGCCGCCGCCGCCGGGGATCAAGCCGACGCCGACCTCGACCAGCCCCATGTAGCTTTCCATCGCGACGACGCGGCGCGCGCTGTGCACCGCCAGTTCGCAGCCACCGCCGAGCGCGATGCCGCGCACCGCGCTGACCACCGGCACGCCGGCATAACGGATGCGCAGCATCGCGTCCTGCAGCTTCTTCTCTTCGGGCAGGATGCCCTTGGCGCCGGACTTCATGAACACCGGCATCAGCGCTTCGAGGTTGGCGCCGGCCGAGAACACGTCGTCGGGCGACCAGATCACCAGCCCCTTGTAGCCTTGCTCGGCCAGGTCCACCGCTTTCAGCAGGCCCTCGGTGACGGTCGGGCTGATGAGGTGCAGCTTGGCGGTGATGCTGGCGATCAGCACCTCGCCGTCGAGCGTCCAGACACGCAGCTCGTCGTTCTTGAACACTTCGGTGCCGGCCTTCAGCGGCGGCGTGGCGCCCGAGCCGCTGACGTTCTCAGGGAAGTATTGGCGCTGGTAGACAGGCAGCGTGCTGCGCGGCACGTAGGCCCGGCGCGCCGGGCTCCACGAACCTTCGGACGTGTGAACCCCGGTGCGTCCGTCGAACACCCAGTCGGGCAGCGGCGCTTTGCTCAGCGCCTTGCCGGCGTCGATGTCGGCCTTCACCCAGCCGGCCACCTGCTGCCAGCCGGCGTCCTGCCACAACTCGAACGGGCCTTGCTGCATGCCGAAGCCCCAGCGCATCGCGAAGTCGATATCGCGCGCGTTGTCGGCTATTGATTCCAGGTGCACGGCCGCGTAATGGAAAGCGTCACGCAGGATCGCCCACAGGAACTGCGCCTGCGGGTTGCTCGAGTCATGCAGCAGCTTCAGACGCTCGGCCGCCGGCTTCTTCAGCATGCGGGCGACGATCTCGTCGGCCTTGCCGCCGCCGGCCACGTACTCGCCCTTGGCAAAGTCCAGGCGCTGGATGTCCTTGCCCACCTTCTTGTAGAAACCGGCGCCGCTCTTCTGGCCCAGCGCGCCCTTGTCGATGAGCTGGCTCAGCACCGGCGGCGTGGCGTAGCTCGGGAAAAACGGGTCGTCGGCCAGGTTGTCCTGCAGCGTCTTGATGACGTGCGACATCGTGTCCAGCCCCACCACGTCGGCGGTGCGGAAGGTGCCCGAACTGGCACGGCCCAGCTTCTTGCCGGTGAGATCGTCCACCACGTCGACGGTCAGGCCGAAGGTCTGGGCCTCTTTCATCGTCGCCAGCATGCCGGCGATGCCGACGCGGTTGGCAATGAAGTTCGGCGTGTCCTTCGCGCGCACCACACTCTTGCCGAGCGCGCTGGTGACAAAGGCTTCGAGCTCGTCAAGCACCTCGGGCCGCGTGCCGGGCGTGGCGATGAGCTCGACCAGCGCCATGTAGCGCGGCGGGTTGAAGAAGTGGATGCCGCAAAAGCGCGGCTTGATGGCCTCGGGCAGCACCTCGGAGAGCCTGGTGATCGACAGCCCCGAGGTGTTGCTGGCAACGATGGCATGCGGCGCGATGGCGCCTGCAATGCGCTGGTAGAGGTCGAGCTTCCAGTCCATGCGTTCGGCGATCGCCTCGATCACGAGGTCGCATTCGCCCAGCAGCGAGAGGTGCTCTTCGTAGTTCGCCTGCTGGATCAGCGCCGCGCCTTCGGGCACGCCCAGCGGCGCGGGCTTCAACTTCTTCAGGCCTTCGACGGCCTTGCCGACGATGCCGTTCTTCGGGCCTTCCTTGGCGGCCAGGTCGAACAGCACGACCGGCACATTGACGTTGACCAGATGGGCGGCGATCTGCGCGCCCATCACGCCGGCGCCGAGCACGGCGACCTTGCGGACTTGGAATCGATTCATGGACCTTCCTTCAGTATCAGCTCTTGCTTGTCATTCGCCGCGCACGACCCGCAACCGATCAAGCCCTTGCGCGGATCCGCCACCGCCGGCAAGCAACGCCTGCGCTGTTGCGTGGACCGGGAGGAAGCGTGGGGGCTCATTCAACCCGCAGCCAGGTCTGGTTGCGATAGAAGGGGCCGATGTAGCCGCGCACCTCGAGCGTCTTGCCGCCGTCCTTGGGCGTCAGGCGCAGCTTGTAGGTCTTGCCGTTGTTGGGGTCGAGGATGGTGCCGCCTTCCCAATAGTCTTCGCCCGGGTGGCGCGTCGCGCCTTCGATGATCTCCAGGCCCAGCACGGGCTTGCCCTTGCGCGCGTCGCTGCACTTGTCGCACAGCGCCGCCTCTTTGCCGGGCGTCAGCACTTTCTCGACCTTGCCCGACATCACGCCGGCCGTCTCGGTGATGCGCACGAGCGACTTCTCCTGCTTGGTTTCGTCGTCGATGGTCTTCCACAGTCCCGCGGGGGTGACTTGTGCGAAGGCACAGCCCGCGGCGGCGGCGAGCATCAGGGTCAGGACGGCACGCTTCATCGGTTGTCTCCGTTGGCTGGACGCGTTCACTCTAGAACATCGATTCATCCATCGCCATCAGTGGCGCCACACCGGCGCGGGCGCTGCGAATCAGCCCCGCCGTCTCGGGCAGCAGCTTGGCGAAGTAAAAGCGCGCGGTGTGCAGCTTGGCGGCGTAGAACGGGTCGCCGCCGTCCTTGTTCTGCAGCGCCACCTTGGCCATGCGCGCAAACAGGTAGGCGAATGTCAAATGGCCGCAGACGCGCAGGTAGTCCACCGCCGCCGCGCCCACTTCGTCGGCGTTCTGGAAGGCCTTCATGCCGAGTTCGGTGGTGAGCTTGGTGACCTTGTCGCCCAGGTCCGCCAGCGGGTTGACGAATTCCTGCATCGCTTCGTCGACACCTTCGTCCTCGACGAACGCGGCGATGATCTTGCCGAACGCCTTCAGTTTCGCGCCGTTGTCGCCCAGCACCTTGCGGCCCAGCAGGTCCAGGCTCTGGATCGTGTTCGTGCCTTCGTAGATCATGTTGATGCGCGCGTCGCGCACGAACTGCTCCATGCCCGATTCGTGGATGTAGCCGTGGCCGCCGAAGACCTGCATGCAGTGCGAGGTGGCGATCCAGCCGTTGTCGGTGAGGAAGGCCTTGACGATGGGCGTCAGCAGCGCCACCAGGTCGGCGTTTTCCTTGCGCTCCTGCTCGTCGTCGCTGGAGAGTTCCTTGTCGATCAGCAGCGCAGCGTAGATGGCCAGCGCGCGGCCACCTTCGGCATAGGCGCGTGCGGTGAGCAGCATCTTGCGCACGTCGGGGTGAACGATGATGGGGTCGGCAGGCTGCTCCGGCGCCTTCGGCCCCGACAGACTGCGCATCTGGATGCGCTCCTTCGCGTAGGCGGCGGCATTCTGGTAAGCCACCTCGGTCAGCCCCAGGCTCTGATTGCCGACACCCAGGCGCGCCGCATTCATCATCACGAACATCGCCGCCAGCCCCTTGTGCGGCTGGCCCACCAGCGTGCCCACGGCGCCGTCAAGAATCATCTGGCAGGTGGCGTTGCCGTGGATGCCCATCTTGTGTTCGATGGCGCTGCAGAAGATGGCATTGCGCTCACCCAGGCTGCCGTCGGCGTTGACCTTGAACTTTGGCACCACGAACAGCGAGATGCCCTTGCTGCCGGCCGGTGCATCGGGCAGCCGCGCGAGCACGAGATGGACGATGTTGGCGGCGAGGTCGTGTTCGCCGGCGGAGATGAAGATCTTCTGGCCGCTGAGCTTGACGCTGCCATCGGGCTGCGGTTCGGCCTTGGTGCGCAGCATGCCGAGGTCGGTGCCGCACTGCGGCTCGGTCAGGCACATGCTGCCGGTCCATTCGCCGCTCGTCAGCTTGCCCAGGTAGGTGGCTTTCTGCTCGTCGCTGCCATGCGTCTTCAGGCATTCGTAAGCGCCGTGCGACAGGCCGGGGTACATCGTCCACGCCTGGTTGGCCGAATTCAGCATCTCGAACAGGCACTGGTTCAGAACGACGGGCAGCCCCTGGCCGCCGAACGCGGGGTCGCAACTCAGCGCCGCCCAGCCGCCTTCGACGTACTTGGCATAAGCCTCCTTGAAGCCCTTCGGCGCCTTCACCTCATGTGTGCTGTTGTCGAGCGTGCAGCCTTCGGAGTCCCCGCCGAGGTTGAGCGGAAAGGTCACCTCGGCAGCGAACTTGCCGGCCTCTTCGAGCACCGCGTTGATGGTGTCGGCGTCGATCTCGGCGTGCCTCGGCAACTGCTTCAGTTCGTCGCTGACGTTGAACAGCTCGTGCAGCACGAACTGCATGTCGCGCAGCGGTGGGGTGTACTGGGTCATCGGAGCACTCCTTGGGAAAGACGGATTTCAGCGCCGCGCGCCGCGCGCCGCGCGTGCCTGCGCGGGCAGCGACTCGGGCTGCGCCGGCGCGGCCTGCGCTGGCGTGTAGTACGCGACCACGCGCTCGAAGCCGGTGCGCGCGCGGTCCAGCACGCCCGGCAGGCGCAGGAAGCGCGCGTCGTGGTGCAGCGCGAGGATCAGGCCGTGGATCTCGAACAGCATCTGGAACGGGTCGGTGTCGGCGCGCAACTGGCCTTCGGCGATGGCGATGCGGATCGCGCGCTCCTGCGCCGCATGCCAGTCGCGCACCATGGTCGCCAGCGCATCGCGCACCGGGCCCGGGCGGTCGTCGAACTCGACCGCGCCGCTGATATAGATGCAGCCCGAATCGAGCTCCACCGAGACGCGGCGGATCCAGCGCTCGAACAGCGCACGCAGGCGCGGCAGACCACGCGCTTCGCCCAGCGCCGGATAAAACACCTCGGCCTCGAAGCGCGCGTGGTATTCGCGGATCACCGAGATCTGCAGTTCCTCGCGCGAGCCGAAGTGCGCGAAGACACCTGACTTGCTCATCTGCATGGCGTCGGCCAGAACGCCGATCGACAGCCCTTCCAGCCCCACGTGCGACGCCAGGCCGAGCGCGGCGTCGAGGATGGCGGCACGCGTCTGCTGGCCTTTTTGCTGGCCTTTCTGGGAAACGCCACGCAAGGCGAAGGTGGGGGTGCTGGCCAAGGTCTGGAAGAGAATCGAACGATCGTTCTATTTTTGCAGACTTCAGCGCCGCTTGCGCCACCGGAGCTGGAAAATATTTTAGGGCGCTGCACCCAGTGCGCCGTGGTAGTGCGCGCGTTGACATCGACGACGACGACCCGGGATTGAGCGAAGGCGCCGGATTGATTTACTCTTCGCACCATGGATGTGCTTCAACTCGACGTTTCCGGGCGTCCGCAGGCGTGGCTCACGTCGCGTGAGGCCGCGGTGCTGTATGCGAGCGACGGCGTCTCATGGACGCTGGGAGAGGCCTTCCAGGTGCTGCGCGGCGGGTTTCAGCGCAGCACGGGCATGCAGTCGCGCATCGAGTTGCACCCCATCATCGCGGTGCGCGGCAGCATTCCCAGTCGCGCCTGGCGCCAGACGCCGACGCTGTCCAACCCGAAGCTGTTCGCACGCGACCGCAACATGTGCGCCTATTGCGGCGGCCGTTTCCATTTCGACGAACTCACGCGTGAACACATCCGCCCGGTGTCGCGCGGCGGCGAGCACGGCTGGATGAACTGCATCACCGCGTGCCGGGCCTGCAACGGCCACAAGGGCAACCGGCTGCCCGAGGAAGCGCACATGACGCTGCTCTACCTGCCCTACGTGCCCAGCCTGCACGAGGACATGATCCTGCGCGGCCGGCGCATCGTCGCCGACCAGATGGATTTCCTGCTCGCATCGGTGCCGCGCAGCAGCCGCCTGCACGGCTGACATTTCTTTACGCCGCGCCTGGCCTTGCGACGCATCGCGGCAGCACCCATCTGCGAACATCGTCGTTGCCCGTGAGCCGCCGGTGCGCGTGCGTTGAATGGGAACACCCTTGGAGATGAAATCATGAAGCGCCTGATCGTCGCTGCTGCCGTTGTATTCACGCTGGCCACGCTGGCCGCCTGCACCACCACCGATCCCGATGTCGTCAGCCGCTACGACGCGCAGCGCATGAGCAGGGTGCTCGACGGCGTGGTGATCTCGACGCGGCCGGTGGTCGTCGAAGGCTCGCAAAGCGGCATCGGCGGCGCGGCAGGCGCCGTCGTCGGCAGCGTGGCCGGCTCAGGCGTCGGCGGCTACCGCGATTCGGTGGTCGGCACTGTGATCGGCGCCGTGGTCGGCGGCATGATCGGCAACGCTGCCGAACGCTACGGCACACGCGAAGAAGCGGTGGAAGTGCTGGTGCAGTTGAGAAACGGCGAACGCCGCTCCATCGTGCAGGCGCGGGCTGCCGAATCGTTCAACCCCGGCGACCCGGTGGTGCTGGTGACCACCGGTGGCCGCGTGCGCGTGACGCGGGCACCGGTGGTCGGGCCGCAGTCGGCCAACGTGCCGACGAGCTGACGCGCCGAGCTTTCGCTGCGGCCGTGTGCCGGGCACGGGCTCGTCGGCCGGCTGGGCTCAAGCTGGCGTAAAACCGGGTTCATGAAGCTTTCCCGCGTGCGTCGCGTCGCGCTGAGCTGGCCGCTGCTGCTCGCCGGCGGCTTGTTCGTGCTGTACCTGCTGCTGGGCTGGTTCGCGTTCGAGCCCTGGTGCAAATGGGCGCTGCCGAAGATGCTGGCCGAGCGCGGCGGCTACCAGCTTCGCATCGCGCAGGCCCGCTTCGATCCGCTGCGGCTGTCGTTCGATCTGCGGGGCGTGGCGCTGGACGCGCCCGACGGCAAAGCACTGCTGGCGATGCAGCGTCTGTTTGTCGACTTCGATGTTGCCGGTGTATTGCAACGCACGACACGCTTCGCGGCCATACGGCTGGAGCGCCCGGTGGCAAGCATCGAGCGCGCCGCTGATGGCCGCGTCAACTGGCTGAGCTTCGTCGACGCAATGCGTTCGAAGCAAGCGCCCGCCACAGCCGCCGCCGAGCCGGCGCCTCTGCCGCGTCTGCGCATCGGGCATTTCGCCATCGAGCGTGGCCGCATCGACTTCAGCGATGCCGGCGTGCCGGGCGGCTTCAAGACCCAGATGGACCCGCTGGACGTGCGGCTGGACGACGTGTCCACGCTGCGCGACGAGCGCAGCCGCTACAGCGTCGATGCGCTCACCGACCTCGGCGCGCGAGTGCGCTGGCACGGCGACTTCGGCCTCAACCCCGTGAGCGCCAGCGGCGAGCTCGCGCTCGACGGCATCGCGTTCCCGCGTCTGTGGCCTGTGCTGCAGCCCTATCTGCACAGCGCGCCGCTGCAGGGCACGGCCGCACTGCGGTTGGCGTACCGCTTGAACTACGCGGACAAGGCGGTCGGACTGACGCTGGACCGCGTCAACCTCAAGGTCGACAAGTTGTCGTTGAGCGGCAGCGCGGCGAGCCAGCCCGCCGTGGCGCTGGACTCGCTGGTGCTCAGCGGCGGCCATCTCGACCTGGCGTCGCGACGGATCAGCATCGACACGCTGGCGCTGAGCGGCGCCAGGCTCGGCCTGGAGCGCGCCGCCGACGGGCGACTGGACGTTGAAGACCTGTTCGTCGGGCGCGCGGCGCGTGATGCCGCAGCGCCGGCCGCGCCCAAGCCGCAGGCGCCCGCGTGGCATGTGGCGCTGAAGCAAGCCCACCTCGACGCCGCCGCGGTGAGCGTCATCGACCATGGCTTCGTGCAGCCGCTGCGCGCCGAGCTGGCGGATCTGAAGCTCGGCTTCGGCGCCCAGGCGCAGTTCGGCGGCGACACAGCCGATGTCGATGTGCAAGGCCTGAACGCCGCCGTCGCCAGGCTCAAGCTGCGCTCGGGCGATGGCGCGCCGTGGTTCGAACTCGGCAGCGCCGAATTGCACGGCGGCAGCGCGAGTCTGGCGAAGCGGCAGCTTGCTGCCACCGGCGTGCTGCTTGAAGAAGGCCGACTGACGGCGCTGCGTGACGCCCAGGGTCGGCTGTCGCTGGCGCAGGCCTTTGCGCGCGCGGCCGCGAGTCGACCCGAAGCAGCCACCGCCGCCGAGGCCGCCTGGCACTACCGCGTCGACAAGGTCGAAGCCGACAAGTTCTCGGCCTCGCTGAACGACGCATCGGTGTCGCCCGCGGCGAGCCTGCTGCTGCAGGACATTCACGCCGTGGCCGGCCCGTTCAGTGACGCCGCCCGGGCCCGCGTGCCGCTGCGCCTGAGCCTGCGCGCCGCCAGCGGCGGCCGCCTCCAGGCGCAAGGCCATGTGCAACCCCGCACGATGGCGGCCGACCTGACGCTCAAGCTCGACGGCCTCGCGCTCGCGCCGGCCCAGCCTTACCTGGCGCAGGTGGCCGACCTCACGCTGACGAGCGGCCGCTTCGACACCCACGGGCGGCTGCGCGTGGCGGGCAGCAAGATGCGCTACCACGGCAGCGCCGCATTGCATGCGCTCAGGCTCGACAAGACCGGCAGCAGCGAACACTTGCTGGTCTGCAAGCGCCTGTCGACGCCCCGGCTCGTGCTCACCGACAAGGGGCTGGACGCGGGTGAACTCGATCTTGCCGGCCTCGATGGCAGGCTCGTCATCTTCAAGGACCGCACGATCAACATCGCCAAGGTCTTCCATGCATCGGCGGCGCCGGCCGCGAAAGACCCGCCCGCGCAGCAGCCGGCCTACGCCGTGAACATCGGCCGGTTGCGCGTGCTGGACAGCGAGCTCGATTTCAGCGACCTCTCGCTCGCGCTGCCGTTCGCCGCGCGCATCCACCACCTGCAGGGCCAGGTGGCCGGGCTGTCCACGTCGCCCGGGCGCGAGGCCACGCTCGAACTGAAGGGCCAGGTCGACCGCTACGGCCTGGCGCGCGCCGCCGGCCGCGTGAAGCTGCTCGACCCGACCGATGCGATGGACATCAAGGTCGTGTTCCAGAACGTCGAGATGACCTCGCTGACCCCGTATTCGGCCACCTTCGCGGGACGCAAGATCAACTCGGGCAAGCTCTCGCTGGACCTGGACTACAAGCTCGACAAACGCCGCCTCGTGGGCGAGAACAAGGTGGTGATGGACAAGCTCACGCTCGGTGAGCGTGTGCAGAGCCCGACGGCGGTGAACCTGCCCCTCGATCTGGCGCTGGCGGTGCTGCAGGATTCCGACGGCCGCATCGAACTCGGTCTGCCGGTTTCGGGCAGCCTGGACGACCCGCAGTTCAGCTACAGCGGCATCATCTGGAAGGCGATCGTCAACGTGTTGACGAAGATCGTCACGGCGCCGTTGCGCGCGCTGGGTGCGATGTTCGGCGGCGCCGGCGGCAGCGGTGACCATGCGCCGCCCGCCGTCAGTTTCGAGGCCGGCGCCGCGCAGTTGCTGCCGCCCGAACGCGAGAAGCTCGACCACCTGGCGCAGGCGATGGCCAGACACCCGCGCGTGCTGCTCGAGGTCAGCGCCGGCTACAACCCGCGCAGCGACACCCCGGCGCTGCAGGCGCTGGCGCTGCGCCGCGCAATCGCCCAGCGCAGGGGCCAGCCGGCGGCGGACGACCCGGGGCCGATCAACCTCACGCAGCCCGACGTGCGCAAGGCGCTCGAAGCCTTGTATGCCCAGACCTTCGGAGACAGCGCGCTGCAGACCCTGCGCGAGCAGCATCAACGCGCCAACGCGCCAGCGTCGCAGCGGCGTTCGACGTGGTCAGAGGTGGCGTCGTGGTTCAAGCCGACGCCGCAACCGCTGGCGCCGGACGTGGCGGCGCGTCTGCACGGCAGCGATCTGCATGAGCTGCTGCTGCAGCAACTGCAGGCGCATGAACCGGCGGACGAAGCGCAACTGCGGGCACTGGCCGACGAACGCGCGCAAGCCATACAACGGCGGCTGCTCAGGCACGGCGTGGCGGCCGAACGCGTGAAGCTGGGGCCAAGCACGGCGCAGCCGGGCGACGGCGACGACGTCCAGGCGCATCTGGCGATCAAGGCCATCGGGGCGCAGTGAAGCGCATGCGCCGCAGCGCGGAGCCGAAACAACCGCAAGAACCGCAGCAGGAGCCGGAATTGGTAGGCCGCCCGTGAGTCGAACACGGCACCAACAGATTATGAGTCTGCTGCTCTAACCATCATGAGCTAGCGGCCCGAGGGCGCAGATTCTAGGCGCGGGCGGCGCCTTCACTTGGCAGACAGCGCGTTGCCCACCAGGCGTGCCGTGATGTCGACGATGTGGATCATGCGGTCGTAGGCCATGCGCGTCGGGCCGATGACGCCCAGCGTGCCGACGATGCGGCCGTCGACCTCGTAGGGCGCGGTCACCACCGAGAGTTCCTCGAACGGCACGACCTGGCTTTCGCCGCCGATGTAGATGCGTATGCCTTCGGCGCGGCTGCTCACGTCCAGCAGCCGCATCAGCTCGGTCTTCTGCTCGAAGACATCGAACAGCCGGCGCAGGCTCTTCATGTCGCTGCCCAGGTCCTGCACACCGATGAGGTTGCGCTCGCCCGAGACGACGACGTGTTCGCCGCTTTCGGCCAGCGATTCGCCGGCCTGCATCGCCGCCTGCATCAGCGTCGCGATCTCCCCGCGCAACGCGTCGACCTCGTGCTTCAGGCGTTCACGCACGGCTTCGATCGTCAGCCCCGCGTAGTGCGCATTGAGATGGTTGGTGGCCTCCAGCAGTTCGGCCTGGCCATGGTCGCGCGCGGTGAAGATGACGCGGTTCTGCACGTCGCCGTCGGGCGCGACGATGATGACGAGCACACGCCGCTCGCCCAGGCGCAGAAACTCGATGTGGTGAAAGACGCTGGACTTGCGCGGCGCCATCACGACGCCGACAAAGCTGCTCAGGTTGGACAGCAGCGACGCGGCCTGCGCGATCACGCGCTGCGGCTGGTCGGGGTGCAGGCGTTCACGCGCCGCGGCCATCTCGCGCGAGACGATTTCAAGGTCGACCGGCCGCGACGTGAGCATGGTGTCGACGAACAGCCGGTAGCCGCGCGCGGTGGGCACGCGGCCGGCGCTGGTGTGCGGACTGGCGATGTAACCCAGTTCTTCCAGGTCGGACATCACGTTGCGTATCGTCGCCGGCGACAGGTCGAGCCCAGACGCGCGCGACAGCGTGCGCGAGCCCACCGGCTGGCCGTCATCGATGTACCGTTCGACCAGGGTCTTGAGCAGCGTTTTGGCACGGTCGTCGAGCATCGCTTCGATTGTAGGCAGCAGGGTGCCCTATGGTGTAATCCGCCGCATGCCGGCCCCCTTCCGCCACGCTGCGATCGTTGGAAAGTACCAGGCCCAGGGCATACGCCCGGTGCTGGAGGAAATTGCGCATTTCCTGGTCGCGCAGGGGCTCGATGTCTCGTTCGAACACGACACCGCACAGGCCACCGGCGTGCACGACTTCGAAGCGCTCAGCGCAGCCGAAATGGGCAGCCGCTGCGACCTCGCGGTGGTGGTCGGCGGTGACGGCACGATGCTCGGCATCGCACGCGAGCTGGCGCGCTACAACATGCCGCTGGTGGGCATCAACCAGGGCCGCCTGGGCTTCATCACCGACGTGCCGATCGACGAATACAAAGAGACACTGGCGCCGATGCTGGCCGGCGACTACGTCGAGGAGCAGCGCTCGATGCTCGAAGGCGGCGTCTGGCGCGACAACGCGCAGATCTTCGACGGCCTGTCGATGAACGATGTGGTCGTGAGCCGCGGCGCCACCGCGAGCATGGTCGAGCTGAAGATCGACATCGACGACGAACTCGTCGCCAACATCCGCGCCGACGGCCTGATCGTCGCATCGCCCAACGGCAGCACGGCCTACGCGCTGTCGGCCGGCGGGCCCATCCTGCACCCCGGCATCGCCGGCTGGGTGCTGGTGCCGATCGCGTCGCACACCTTGTCGAACCGGCCCATCGTGCTGCCCGACCAGGGCGAGATCCGCATCACCGTGGTGGCCGGGCGTGATGCGTCTGCCAACTTCGACATGCAAAGCCTGGCCAGCCTGCTGCACGGCGACCAGGTGCGCGTGCGGCGCTCGGCGTTCAAGGTGCGCTTCCTGCATTCGCGCGGCTGGAGCTACTACGCCACGCTGCGGCGCAAGCTGCGCTGGTACGAAGGCGTGGGCTGAAGACATGTTGCGGCGCCTGGCCCTGCGCGACGTCGTCATCGTCGCCGAACTCGAGGTCGAGCTGAACGCCGGCTTCACGGTGCTGACGGGCGAGACAGGGGCCGGCAAGTCCATCCTCATCGACGCGCTGCAGCTCGCACTCGGCGCCCGCGCCGACGCCGCGCTGGTACGTGAAGGCGCTGCGCGCGCCGAGGTCAGCGCCGAATTCGACACCCCCGGGGCGCTGGGGCCGTGGCTAGACGACGCCGGCTTTTCCAACGACAGCACGCTGCTGCTGCGCCGTGTGGTCGATGCGCAGGGCCGCAGCCGGGCGTGGATCAACGGCAGCCCGGCCACGGTGGCGCAGTTGCGCGAGGCGGCCGATCTGCTGGTCGACATCCACGGCCAGCATGCGTGGCAGAGCCTGACGCGGCCCGCCGCGGTGCGTGCGCTGCTCGACGGCCATGCGGGCACCGACACGGCGGTGCTGGCCGAGCGCTGGAGCGCCTGGCGCCAGGCGCTGGCCGCACTGGACGCGGCGCGCCGGCAGCACGACACGCTGGAGCGTGAACGCGAACGCCTGGCCTGGCAGATCGGCGAGCTCGACAAGCTGGCCCCGCGCGAGCATGAATGGGAAGCGCTGAACGCCGAGCACCAGCGGCTTGCGCACGGCCAGGCACTGCTCGACGGCGCACGCGCGGCGCTCGATGCGGCGGCCGACGCCGAACCGTCGGCCGCCGCGCTGGCCGCGCGCGCGATCGAAGCGCTCGACAACGTGGTGCACCACGACGCCGAGCTGGCCGACACCATCGACGTGCTGCGCAGCGCGCAGGCGGCGCTGGACGACGCCGCGCATACGCTGAACAGCTACCTCGGCCGGCGCGAACCCGACCCCGAGCGGCTGGCCGAACTCGATGCACGGCTGGCGGCGTGGATGTCGCTGGCGCGGCGCTACCGGCGCGGTGCGGCCGAACTGCCGGCGTTGCTGGCCGGCTGGCAGCAGGAGCTGAAGGCGCTGGACGCCGCGGCCGACCTCGACATGCTGGAGCGCGCCGCACGCAACGCCGAGCAGGCGTGGCGCGCCCAGGCGCAGCAGGTCAGCGCCGCACGCGCTGCCGCGGCACCGGCGCTGGCCGCCGGCGTCACGCAGGCGATGCAGCAGCTCGGCATGGCCGGCGGGCGCTTCGAGGTCGCGCTGGTGGCGCAGCACGAACCGCAGGCCTTCGGGCTTGAGAGTGTCGAGCTGCGCGTGGCCGGCCACGCCGGCAGCACGCCGCGACCGCTGGCCAAGGTGGCGTCGGGCGGCGAACTGTCGCGGCTGGCGCTGGCGATTGCCACCACCGCGACCACGGCCACCGCGACCGCCGCCGCGGCAGCGACGACAGCCGCAGCAACCGCGGTGCCGACGCTGATCTTCGACGAGATCGACGCCGGCGTCGGCGGCGCGGTGGCCGACAGCGTGGGCCGTCTGATGAAGCAGCTCGGCGCATCGAGCCAGGTGCTGGCGGTCACGCATCTGGCGCAGGTGGCCGCCTGCGCCGACCACCACTTCGTGGTCTGCAAGGCCTTGCAAGGCCAGGCCACGGTGAGCGATGTGCGGCCGGTGCACGGCGAGGCGCGCGTGAGCGAGGTCGCGCGCATGCTGGGCGGCGAAAAGCTCGCCGGCACGAGCCGGGCTCACGCCCAGGCGATGTTGAGCGGCGGCGCAAAATGAGCGAGTGGATGCCGCTGGCCGGCAGCCAGCGTGAAGAGGTGATCCTCGTCACCGGTATCTCGGGCTCGGGCAAATCGGTGGCGCTGCATGCGCTGGAGGACGCCGGCTATTTCTGCGTCGACAACCTGCCGCCCGAACTGCTGCGCGACTTCATCCGCCTGGAGCACGAGCGCTTCACCAAGCGCGTGGCGATTGCGGTGGACGTGCGCACCGCGGCGTCGCTGCCGAACCTGCTGCCGCTGATCGACCAGTTGCGCAGCGAAGGCCTGAACGTGCGGCCGATCTTTCTCGACGCCAGCACCGACGCACTGGTGCGGCGCTTTTCCGAAACGCGGCGGCCGCACCCGCTGAGCGCGCTGCCCGCCGGCGGCGATGCGTCGCGCGCGCTGATCGAGGCGATCGAGCTCGAACGCAACCTGCTCGCCGACCTGCGCGAAGTCTCCACCGTCATCGATACCAGCCAGTTGCGCCCGGCGCTGCTGCGCAACTGGATGCGCTCGATGGTGGGCGCGCGCGAAGCCGCGCTGACGCTGGTGTTCGAGAGCTTTGCGTTCAAGCATGGCGTGCCGCTGGATGCCGACTACGTGTTCGACGTGCGCGTGCTGCCGAACCCGCACTACATCCGCGAGTTGCGCCCGCTCACCGGCCGCGACGCGCCGGTGGCTGCCTATCTGGAAGCGCAGCCCGAGGTGGCCGAGATGCTGATGCAGATCGAGGCCTTCCTGCTGCGCTGGGTGCCGGCCTTCGAGGACAGCCAGCGCAGTTATCTGACGGTGGCGATGGGCTGCACCGGCGGCCAGCACCGTTCGGTGTACGGCGTCGAATGGCTGGCGCGGCGCTTCCAGGGTCATCACGCGACGCTGGTGCGACACCGGGAACTCGATGCCCGCGAATGAAATGGTGCCCCCCAGCTCGCTGGCGCCGGTTGTCGAAGCGGCGTCGGCATGACGGTTGATCCGCTGCCGCTGTTTCCGTTGCGGACGGTGCTGTTTCCCGGCGCGCTGCTTGGCCTGAAGGTCTTCGAGGCGCGTTACCTCGACCTGATGTCGTCGTGCCTGCGCAGCGGCAACGCTTTCGGCGTGCTGTGCCTGAAGCGCGGCAGCGAGGCGGGCCGCTCGGCAGCGGCGGTGGACATGGAAGACGTGGGGGTGCTGGCGCGCATCGACGAGATCGATGCCGAACAGACCGGCATCCTCAACGTGCGCTGCACCGGCGGCCGGCGTTTTCGTCTGCGCGCCGCACCCACGCAACGGGACGACGGCCTGTGGACGGGCGCGGCATCGTTGATCGACGAAGACGCGGTGCAGTTGCCGGCGCCCGAGATGCTGCAGACCGTGACGGCACTGGCGGGCGCGATCAAGACGCTGACCGAACAAGGCCGTGCGCCGTTTGCCGAGCCCTACCGGCTGAACGACGCGGGTTGGGTCGCCAACCGCTGGTGCGAACTGCTGCCGGTGAGCCTGGCGGCGAAGCAGAAACTGATGGCGCTGGAAGATCCGGTGATGCGGTTGTCGCTGGTGGACGGTTTCCTGCGCGACAAGAAGGTCGTTGTCGGCTGACGTCAGCCGCCTTCGAGCAGCCGCCGCACCGGTGCGGCCAGGCCCATCGTCAGCGCTGCGTCGCGTGTCACCCAGCGCCCCGCCGGCAACGTCGCTTCCACCGCGGCTGCCGCGTCGGCGCCGCGTGCGGGCAGCGTCCACTTCAGCGGGCGCAGCGTCCAGTCGAAATGCGTCAACACGTGCTCGATCGTGGCCAGCCACTGCCCTTGGCCCGGCCACGCGCCGGCCAGCACATTCAGGCGCGTCGGGTCGTCGAACTCGGGCAGGCTCCACAGGCCGGCCCAGACGCCGCTTTGCGGCCGCTGCGTGAGCCAGAGGCTGTCGCCTCGCGACAGCCACAACAGCGCGTGTTCGCGATGGCCGCGCTTGAGTTTGCGCGTCTTCACCGGATAGCGCTGCGGCGCTGCTTGGGCATGCGCCACGCACAGATCGGCCAGCGGACAGCGCCCACATTGCGGGCCCCGAGCCACGCACAGCGTTGCGCCCAGATCCATCAGCCCCTGGGTGTAGCAGGCCACGTCGTCGCTCGGCAGCAGCGCCTGCGCCGCAGCCCACAAACGGCGCTCCTGCGCCGCGAGTGCGAGGTCGCCGTCGAAGCCGAGCGCGCGTGTCAGCACGCGCTTGACGTTGCCGTCGAGAATGGCCGCCCGCTCGCCAAAGCAGAACACCGCGATCGCTGCCGCGGTGGAGCGGCCGATGCCGGGCAAGGCGGCCAGCGCCTGGCTGCTGGCGGGAAAGCGGCCGCCGTGTTCGCTGACGACGGCGATCGCGCAGCGGTGCAGATTGCGCGCCCGGCTGTAGTAGCCCAGGCCGCTCCACAGCGCGAGCACGTCGTCCTGCGGCGCCGCCGCGAGCGCCTGCACGTCGGGGAAACGGGCCAGGAAACGCGCGTAGTAGGCCAGCACCGTGGCCACCTGCGTCTGCTGCAGCATCACTTCGGAAAGCCAGACGCGGTACGGGTCGCGCGTGTGCTGCCACGGCAGGTCATGGCGACCTTGCGCCTGTTGCCAGCGTTGCACCCGCCGGGCCAGGTCCCGGCCCGCCGTCATCAGGCGGCGTCCCGCCGCAGATGCAGGTCCAGCAGCGGCTGCGTGCGTTCGCTCAACAGACCGCGCGCCACCGCAAGCACGTCCTCGGCCACGCGGTCGAGCTGCTGTTGCAGTTCACCCAGGCGCTCGTCCTGCGCCTGCACTTCGGCAATGCGCTGCTCCAGTTCGCCGGCCGCGGCCTGGATGCGTTCCAGCGCCTCGCGCCGCCGCTTGAAGGCGCGGCGCCGTTCGCGCAACTGCACGTCGATCTGGCTGGACGCCGACTTGCTCCACAGTTCCAGCTCGCCCGCGGTGCTCTCGAAGACGACACGCAGCTTGGACAGCAGCATGCGGCGGAACTGCTCGGCAAAACCCGGCGTGGCCATGCGCCAGGCCTGCGACAGGCCGAGATAGCGGCTGTAGTTCCGGTCGATCAGCGCGAGCTCTTCGGTGAAGCGCTGCAGCGTCGGCGGCGCGCCGAGCGCGAACGCGAAACCGAACTCGGCGTTCAACTGCGCAAAGCTCGCGTCGAGCATCTGGCGCATCTCGTCGGCATGCGCCGCGGCCGCGGCCAGCGCATCGCGCAAGCGGGCACACAAGGTATTGAAGGCCTGGCGCGCGCCCAGGTTCAACGGCCGCAGACCGATGGCCGACTGCATCGCCGCCACCTCGCTGCGCAGGGTGTCGCTGGACAGCCCGCGCAGCACCTCGCGCAGCATGCGCGACTGCACCGCGCGCACGGCCGACAGCCGCGCCGTGCAGCGCTCGAAGTCGGCCATCTCGCTGTCCACGCGCTGCAGCATCAGCCGCACCTTGGAGCCGCTCTTGCCGCGCAGGCCGCGCAGTTCGAGCATCTGTTCGGCCTGCTGGCGCCGGCGATCGGCCAGGCGCCGCGTGGCCGCCTTGCGCAACTGCTGCACCGTGCCGCCGGCGGCCTGCAGCAGAAGCTGATGCTGGCGCGGCAGCAACTGCGCGCTGATGGCATCTTCCAGTTCCGGCAGCCGGCTGCGCTGCAACGCCTCTTCGTCACCGCCGACGCGCGCGGCCAGCGCATCACGCGCGGACAGCGCAAACACACGCGCCGGCGGCAACTCGAGCGTCGCCGCGGTCGTCTGACGCTGGCGTTCGATCTGCGCCTGCACCTCGGCCTGCGACGCCAGCGGGTCGACCAGGGTGTCGATCTTGTTCAGCACGACGAAGCGCTCGAGGCTGTCGCCGCCCAGGTGTTCGCGCCAGATTTCGAGGTCGGAGCGTGATACGCCGGTGTCGGCCGCCAGCACGAACACGGTGGCGTGCGCCGACGGCAGCAGCGACAACGTCAGCTCGGGCTCGGCGCCGATGGCGTTCAGCCCCGGGGTGTCGAGCACGACGAGACCGCGCTTGAGCAGCGCATGCGGATAGTTGATGAGCGCGTGGCGCCATGCCGGCACCTCGACGCTGCTATCGTCTTCCAGCGGCGGGTTCTCCTGCGGCTGTTCGTCGCTCCAGAAGCCGAGCGCGGTGGCATCGGCGACGCTCACACGCTGCGTGCGCGTCACGGCTTTCAGCGCCTGCGCCAGCGCATCGGGATCCTGCGGATCCAGCGGCACGTGCTGCCAGGGCTCGTCGCGGCCGCGCAGTTCCGACAACGACAGGCCCTGCAGCCGCGTCTGCATCGGCAGCAGCGACAGGCGCACCGGCGCCGCCGCATCGAAGAACAGCTCGACCGGGCTCATCGTCGTGCGCCCGGGCGTGGCGGGCAGCACCCTCCGGCCGGCGTCGGCGAAGAAGATCGCGTTGATCAGCTCGCTCTTGCCGCGCGAGACCTCGGCGACGAAGGCCAGCACCAGCTTGTCGGCCGACAACCGTTCGCGCAGCGCCGCGAGCGCGGCCGCATCGTGTTCGTCGACCAGCTCGTGGTCGACGAGAAAACGCGCGAAGCCCGCCGCGCCGCGGTCGAGTTCGCTGCGCCATGCGGACAGATTTTCGAGCGAGGTGACGATGGAGCTCTGCACACGCGACTTTTCAGTTGGCCCGGGCATGCTAGCCCAGGCGCGTCACACGCTGCACGGCCAATACAAATGCTGACACGCAATCGGCACGCAGGCCACGCCTTCGCGGCACTTGTGCACGCTTCAGCGTTTCTGGCAATGGGCGCAGAAATAGGTGGCGCGCTGGCCTTGCAGCAGGCGCCGGATCGGCGCCCCGCAGCGCCCGCAGGGTTCACCCGCGCGGCCGTAGACCCGGGCCTGCGTCTGGAAGGCGCCGCTGATGCCGTGGGCGTCGCGGAAATCGCGCAGCGTCGAGCCGCCCAGTTCCAGCGCCTGCGCCAGCACGTCGCGCACGGCCTGCAGCAGCCGCGCGGCGCGCGGCCGGCTGATGCGGTCGGCGCGCAGTGCGGGATGGATGGCCGCCGCGAAGAGCGCCTCGCAGGCGTAGATGTTGCCGGCGCCGACCACCGCCTCACCCGACAACAACACGGCCTTCACCGGCGCGCGCCGGCGCTGCAGCGCGGCGTGAAAGCAGTCCGCCGTCAGCGCCACGTCGAAAGGCTCGGGGCCCAGCGTCGAAAGCAGCCGCGCGGCGGGGTCGTCGGCGAGCGACGGCGCCCAGACCACGGCGCCGAAGCGGCGCGGATCGGTCAGGCGCAGCGTGCCATGTGTCGTCACGAGGTCGAAGTGATCATGCGGCCCGGGCGGCCCGGCCTGCGCGGCCAGCGCCAGCGAACCCGACATGCCCAGGTGCATCAGCAGCCCGCCATCGCGCGCGCCGCCGCGCAGCGGCAGCCACAAATATTTACCTCGCCGCGCCACCGCGCCGACAGTCGCATGGCGCAGCGAATCAGGTGCCACGCCCAGCGGCCAGCGCAACGGTTTTCCCAGGCGCGCATGCAGCACCTGCGCACCGCGCAAAGGCGCGTCGATTCCCCTTCTGGTGACCTCAACTTCCGGGAGTTCGGGCATGCGACCATTATGTGAGAATGATTTCCCAATGCCGGGAGTTCCGATGTCCGATCGATCGAGTTGGCGCCTGTTGCTGGGCGCTGCAGTGCTGCTCGCCGGCGGCTGTGCGGTGGCGCTGCCGAACGAACCCGCCGCCACGGCAGCCCGACCCGCGGGCGCCGCGTCGGCACCGCTGAACTCCGCGCTCGACGCGCCGCTGTTCTACCAACTGCTGATCGGCGAGATCGAGCTCAACGAAGGCGAGGCCGGCGCGGCCTTCGAGGTCATTCTCGACGCCGCACGCCGCACCGGCGACGACGCGCTGTTCCGGCGTGCGGTCGACATCGCGCTGCGCGGCCGCGCCGGCGACCGCGCGCTGGCCGCCACGAAGGCCTGGCGCACGTCCAATCCGTCGTCGCTGGACGCGCTGCGGCTGCAGTTGCAGATCCTCTCGGCACTCAACCGCCTGAACGAGGCGGCCGAACCGCTGCGCACGCTGCTGACGCTGACGCCCGAGGCCGCGCGCGCCAACCTGATCACGGCGATGCCGCGTTTTCTGCAGCGTGGCAGCGACAAGAAGAAAGTCGCCCAGGTGCTGGAAGAGGTTCTCAAGCCTTATGCCGAAGAACCGTTCACGCGCGTGGCGGCCAAGGTGTCGATGGGGCGCGGCTGGCATGCCGCCGGCGACGGCGCCAAGGCACTGGCGCTGGCGCGCGACGCGCAGCGCGACGATGCCAAGGCATCGGGCCCGGTGTTGCTGGCGATGGAGTTGATGCCTACGCAGCCCCAGGCCGAGCAGCTCGTCGCCGCCTGGCTACAGCAGCCCGATGCCGCACCCGAGGTGCGCATGGCCTATGTGCGAACACTGACCAACATGCAGCGCTATCCCGAGGCGGTGGCGCAATTGCAGACGGTGACGCAGCAGCGGCCCGAACTCGCGCCGCCCTATCTGTCGCTGGGTGCGCTGCTGCTGGAGGTGGGGCGCGCCAAGCAGGGCGAAGCGGCGCTGCTGCATTACGTGGAACTGGCGCAGGCGCAACACAAGGGGGACCCGGCAGCCGCCGCAGCGGCGGCATCGGCGGGTGCCTCTTCGGCGGCGGCGGACGACGACGATGCCGACGACCCTGCGCATGCGCAGATCGACAAGGGGCTGATCCAGGCCTGGCTGATGCTGTCGCAGGCGGCCGAGCAGCGCGGCGATTTCAAGGCCGCCGAAAGCTGGCTGGCGAAGGTTGACGACCCGCAGCGTGCGCTCGAAGTGCAGACGCGGCGCGCTTCGATCCTGGCGCGCCAGGGCCATGTGGAACAGGCGCGGGCGCTGATCCGCCAGGTGCCCGAACGCAGCCCCGAGGACGCGCGCGCGAAGCTGCTCGCCGAAGCCGGCGTGCTGCGCGACATCAAGGACTGGAAGGGCGCGCTCGAGGTGCTGAGCACGGCAAGCCAGAAGTCGCCCGACGACGCCGACCTGCTGTACGAGCAGGCGATGATGGACGAAAAGCTCGGCCAGTTCGACGCCATGGAGCGGCTGCTGCGGCGCGTGATCGAGCTCAAGCCCGACAACGCACAGGCAAGCAACGCCCTCGGCTACTCGCTGGCCGACCGGCGCGTACGCCTGCCCGAGGCGCACAAGCTGATCCAGCGTGCGCTCGAACTCGCGCCCGGCGACCCCTTCATCACCGACAGCCTGGGTTGGGTTGAGTACCGCATGGGCAACCGCGAGGAATCGCTGCGGCTGCTGCGCCAGGCCTATGCCGCGCGCCCCGACCCCGAGATCGCGGCCCATCTGGGTGAAGTGCTGTGGGCATTCGGCGAACAGGACGAAGCGCGCAAGGTGTGGACCGAAGCCAAGGGCAAGGACGCCGGCAACGACGTGCTGCAGGAGACGTTGTCGCGCCTCAAGGTCGGCCTGTGATCGAACACGGCCGGCGCGCTGCGGCGGCCGCGCTGCTGACGCTGGTGGCCGCCACACTCGCCGCCTGTGCCACCCACCCGTCGCCGAGCGACAGTCCGTGGCTGGCGGGTCGGCTGTCGATCAAGGTCGCCGCGCTCGGTACACAAGCAGCGCGCAGCCTCAGCAGCGGCTTTGAACTTCGGGGTGATGACGAGCAGGGCGAACTGCGCCTGACCTCGCCGCTCGGTACGCTGGTGGCCGAAGCGCATTGGGCGCCAGGCAGCGCCAGGCTGCGCACTTCGCAAGGCGAAACGCGCTACAGCGATCTCGACGCGCTGGCGCGCGACGCACTGGGCGAAGCGCTGCCGCTGCGCGCGTTGCCATCGTGGCTGCACGGCCGGCCCTGGCCTGGCGCCGCAAATCACGTCAACGCCGACGGCTTCGAACAACTCGGCTGGCACATCGGCATGGCGCGCTATGACCAGGGCTTGCTCGATGTCACGCGCAGCGCGGCCCCGGCGGTCACGCTGCGCGCGAAGCTGGAGCGGCCCGATTGAGCCTGCGTGCGCTGTACGACGTGCCGGCGCCGGCGAAGATCAACCTCTTCCTGCATGTCGTCGGCAGACGCGACGACGGTTACCACCTGCTGCAATCGGTCTTCGTGCTGATCGACTGGGCCGACCGTCTGAACTTCGAATGCCGCGCCGATGGCCTGCTGCAGCGCCACGACCTCGGCCCGGCGCTGCCGCCCGACGACCTGTGCCTGCGTGCAGCGCGCGCGCTGCAAGCGGCAAGCAGCAGCACGCTCGGCGTCGACATCACGATCAGCAAGCATCTGCCCTGGGGCGCCGGCCTCGGCGGCGGCAGTTCGGACGCCGCCACCACGCTGCTGGCGCTGAACCGGCTGTGGGGTCTGGACTGGCCACGCGCGCGGCTGCTGGCGCTGGCCGCGCGGCTGGGCGCCGACGTGCCGTTTTTCGTCGGCGGCCACAACGCCTTCGTCGAAGGAGTGGGCGACGTGTTGACGCCGATCGAGCCGCCGCGCCAGTGGCTGGCCGTGCTGAAGCCCGCGGCAGGCCTGGAGACACGGGCCATCTTCGAGCATCCGGCGCTCGTGCGCGATACCGAAGCTGTTATAGTTGCGGGCTTACTCGCTGACGACCCGGCGTTTGCCGGTCTGGCACAGGGATACGGCCGCAACGACCTGCAGCCCCCCGCGTTGGACCGCTGCCCGGAGGTGGCAATGGCCGCCGGCTGGTTGGAATCGCGTTTCGGCAACAGCCGTCTCACGGGCTCCGGCAGTGCGGTGTTTGCGAGGGCGGGCACAGGCGACCAACCCGTGGCGACATTTCCGGCGGAAGCAGTTCCGCCGGGCTGGGTGGGTCGAATGTGCCGCAGTCTGGATGCGCATCCGCTCGTCGGCTGGGCAAGGGACTGAACGAGGTTCAAGGGCACGGTGTTCAAGCCGGGTCCGGTGTAGGGGAGTCGCCAAGTTGGTCAAGGCATCGGATTTTGATTCCGACATGCGAGGGTTCGAGTCCTTCCTCCCCTGCCAAATCATCACCTGAGGCCACCCGCCTCGCTGCCCACGAAAGACCCATCGTGCTCTTCAACACCGTGCTCTTCACCGGCAATGCCAACCCGGTGCTGGCGCAGGAGATCGCATCGCATCTCGGCGTCGATCTGGGCAAGGCCCACGTCGGGCGCTTCTCCGACGGCGAGGTCACGGTCGAGATCCGGCAGAACGTGCGCGCGCGCGACGTCTTCGTCGTGCAGCCGACCTGCAGCCCGACGAACGAGAACCTGATCGAGCTGTTCATGATGGTCGACGCGCTCAAGCGTGCGAGCGCGCGCCGCATCACCGCCGTCATTCCGTACTTCGGCTATGCGCGCCAGGACCGCCGGCCGCGCAGCACGCGTGTGCCGATCAGCGCGAAAGTGGTCGCCAACATGCTGGAGACGGTGGGCGTCGAGCGGCTGTTGACGATGGACCTGCATGCCGACCAGATCCAGGGTTTCTTCGACATTCCGGTCGACAACATCTACGCCAGCCCAGTGCTGCTGTCCGACCTCAAGAGCAAGGCCTATCCGAACCTGGTGGTCATCTCGCCCGACGTCGGCGGCGTGGTGCGCGCGCGCGCACTGGCCAAGCAGCTCGGCTGCGACCTCGCGATCATCGACAAGCGCCGCCCGGCGGCCAACGTCTCCGAAGTGATGCACGTGATCGGCGAGATCGACGGTCGCAACTGCGTGATCATGGACGACATGATCGACACCGCCGGCACGCTGGTGAAGGCGGCCGAGGTGCTGAAGGAGCGCGGCGCCAAAAGCGTCTATGCCTACTGCACGCATCCGGTGTTTTCGGGGCCGGCGGTCGAGCGGCTGAAAAATTCGCAGATCGACGAGGTCGTCATCACGAACACGATACCGATGTCCGACGCCGCGACGGCGTGCTCGAAGATCCGCCAGCTCAGCGTGGCGTTCCTGTTCGCCGAGTCGATCCGCCGCATCAGCGACGGCGAGTCGGTGACATCGTTGTTTGCGGAGCAGAACAGCAACTTCTGAAGATTTCAGCGGGCTCCTTGCGGAGCCCTTGAAGGTCACGGGCACTGCGCCCGTGTGTGCAGGGTAGCCTGGTCGCGGGCACCCGTTTATCCACTTGGAGTCAACATGAAATTCACAGCTTACGAGCGTACGCTGCAGGGGACCGGAGCGAGCCGCCGCCTGCGCAACGCCAGCAAGGTGCCGGGCATCGTCTACGGCGCGGGCAGCCCGGCGATGATCGAGCTCGACCACAACGCGCTCTTCTTCGCGCTGAAGAAGGAGGCGTTCCACTCGTCCATCCTCGAGATGGACATCGGCGGCAAGGTGCAGAAGGTGCTGCTGCGCGACTTCCAGATGCACGCCTGGAAGCCGCTGGTCCAGCATGTCGACTTCCAGCGCGTCGACGAGACGACCAAGCTGCACAAGAAGGTGCCGCTGCACTTCGAAGGCGAAGAGAACTCGCCCGCGGTGAAGACCGACAAGTGCCTGGTCAGCCATGTGCGCAACGATCTGGAGATCGAGTGCCTGGCCTCGCAACTGCCCGAGTTCGTCACCATCGACCTCTCGGGCCTGGTGAAGAACCAGAGCCTGCACGCCAGCGACCTGAAGCTGCCGGCCGGCATCAAGGCCGTCAAGCACGGCACGCAGAACCCGGTGATCGTCGCCGTCACGACGCCGAAGGTCGAGGAAGAGGCCGCCCCCGCGGTGGTGGTCGTGGCGCCCGAAAAGGGCAAGGCCAAGCCCAAGAAGACCGAAAAGCAGAACCAGAAGTAGCCGACTCCACCGTGAGAGGGATGCACCCTCTCACCCCATCGGCGGGCCCCACTGCGGTGGGGCTTTTTCATGGGCGCGCCACGGATAATCCTGCCCATGATTCGACTCTTCGTCGGCCTGGGCAACCCAGGCGCTGAATACGAGGCCACGCGCCACAACGCCGGCTTCTGGTGGACCGACGCGCTCGCCGACAAGCTCGGCGCGCGCCTCGTGCCCGAGCGCAGCTACCAGGCGCTGGCAGCGCGCGTGAACACCGCCGCCGGCGCGGTCTGGCTGCTCGAACCGATGACCTTCATGAACCGCTCGGGTTTTTCGGTGGCGACGCTGGCGCGCTTTTTCAAGATCGAGGCCGCGCAGATCCTCGTCGTGCACGACGAACTCGATCTGATGCCGGGGCAGGCGAAGCTGAAGTTCGGCGGCAGTGCGGCCGGACACAACGGTCTGAAGGACATCCACACGCAGCTCGGCACGCTCGACTTCTGGCGCCTGCGCCTGGGCATTGGCCACCCGGGCGTGAAGGCCGAGGTGGTCAACTGGGTTCTCAAGCGCCCTTCGCCGGATCATCACGACGCAATCGCCAAAGCCATCGAGCAGTCGCTGCTGGCCAGCGACGACCTGCTGGCCGGCGAGATGGACCGCGCGCTGCAGAAGATCCACGCCCAGCCGGCGCGGCCCAAGCCCCCGCGCCTGCCCAACCGCCCAGGAGACAAGGAATGAAGACGCCCGTCCTGTTCACGCTCGCGCTGCTGTGCGCCGGCGCCGCCCACTCACAGACCGTCTGGCGCTGTGGCGCCGATGGTCGTGTCTATTCCGACAGCCCGTGCCCCGCCGAAGGCAGGCTCGTTGCGGCCACCGATGCGCGCAGCGGCGAGCAGCGGCAGGCGGCACGCGAGGTGCTGCAGCGCGACCGCGCACTGGCGCACGAACTTACCGCGCAACGCCACGAGCGGGAACGTGAATGGCGCGCCGGTGCGGGCGCCGCAGGCATCGTGGCCAGCCCGAAAGCCGAGCCCGGGCTCAAGCCGAAGCCGGTGAAGACAAAGGCAAAGGCGAAGAAGCATCGGCCTGAAGCCGACGGTACTTGGCGAGCAATTGCTCAGGTGTCTCGATGAACGACGGGTTCACCGGAATGCAGCTCACCGGGCACACCTGCACACATTGCGGCTCGTCGAAGTGGCCAACACATTCGGTGCAGCGCCGGGTGTCGATCTCGTAGATCTCGGTGCCCATCGAGATGGCCTGGTTCGGGCACTCGGGCTCGCAGACATCGCAGTTGATGCATTCGTCGGTGATCCACAAGGCCATGGTGCGATTCAGGGATTCAGGGATTCAGGGTTCGGTGTGCGTGACGCGGTCTTTCAGGCGCCTGAGCACCGAGGGTGCCACGAACTTGGAGACATCACCGCCGAGGCTGGCAATCTCGCGCACGAAGGTGCCGCTGACGAACTGGAACTGGTCCGACGGTGTCATGAACACCGTTTCCACCTCGGGCATGAGCTGGCGGTTCATGCCTGCCATCTGGAACTCGTATTCGAAGTCGCTCACCGCGCGCAGACCGCGCACGACGACCTTGCCGCCGTTGTCGACCACGAAGTCGCGCAGCAGCCCACGAAATGCCGTGACCTCGACGTTCTTGTAGGGCGCGGCGATCTCGGCCGCAATCTCCAGCCGCTCGGCCACCGTGAACATCGTGTGCTTGTGGTGGCCGGCGGCCACCGCGAGGATCAGGCGGTCGAACAACGCCGACGCGCGGCGCATCAGGTCTTCGTGGCCCAGCGTCATGGGATCGAAGGTGCCGGGATAGATGGCGGTGGTCTGTTTCGCGTGCGTCACGGCGCGGTCCTTGGCGGGTCGACGGCGGCAGTGTAGCCGCGGCGAAACAACTGGAAATGCACGGCGCCAGCACGCGACTGGCGGTGCAGCAGCAGCCCCGCGGGGGGCTGCGCCAGCGGCGTTGCGGACTCCACGTAGAGAGAGCCGCCGTCGACCAGCAATCGCGCCGCCGCCGTCGCTGCATCGGGCGCGATGGCGGCGTCGAACGGCGGGTCGATCAGCACGAGTTCGAACCGTGCGGCCGCGCAGCGGGCCATCCAGGTGAGCGCATCGCCGCGCTCTACGCGCAGCGCGTCGGCCTTCAAGCGCTGGCGCGAGGCGTTCAGACTCGCGACGAGCCCCGCGTCGCGCTCCAGCAGCAGCACCTCGGCGGCGCCGCGCGACGCGGCCTCGAAACCGAGTGCGCCGCTGCCGGCGAAAGCATCCAGCACGCGCCAGCCGCTCAGATCCTGGCCGAGCCAGTTGAACAGCGTCTCGCGCACGCGGTCGGGCGTCGGGCGCAGCCCGGCGACATCGGCCACCGGCAGCTTGCTGCGTTTCCACTGGCCGCCGATCAGCCGCACCTCGTGCGGCCGGTCCGCCGTCAGCCGCACGGCCTGCGCCTGGCCGGCCACAAAACGCACCCGGTGTTTCACTGGCGCACGGCGATGCCGTCGTGCGCCATCAAGGCCTTGGCCTGGGCGACCGTGAACTCACCGTAGTGGAAGATGCTGGCCGCGAGCACCGCGTCGGCGCCGCCCAGGCGGATGCCGTCGCACAGATGCGCCAGCGTGCCGACACCGCCGGAGGCGATCACGGGCACCGGCACCGCGTCGCTGACCGCGCGCGTCAGCGCCAGGTCGAAGCCGTTGCGGGTGCCGTCGCGGTCCATGCTGGTGAGCAGGATCTCGCCCGCACCGGCATCGGCCATGCGGCACGCCCAGGCCACCGCATCGAGCCCGGTGTTCCGGCGCCCGCCGTGCGTATAGACGTCCCAGCCGCCGCCCGGCCGCGCCTTGGCATCGATGGCGACCACGATGCACTGCGCGCCGTACTTGTCGGACGCATCGCGTATGAGCTGCGGCTCGGCCACCGCTGCCGAGTTGAAGCTGACCTTGTCGGCACCGGCATTCAGCAGGCGCCGCACATCGGCGACGCTGCGCACGCCGCCGCCGACCGTCAGTGGAATGAAGACCTGCGATGCCACGGCTTCGATGATCGGCAGGATCAGGTCGCGCCCGTCGCTGGTGGCGGTGATGTCGAGGAAGGTCAGTTCGTCGGCGCCTTGTTCGTTGTAACGAGCTGCAATTTCTACCGGGTCGCCGGCATCGCGCAAGGCGACGAAATTGACGCCCTTCACGACGCGACCCCCGGTGACGTCGAGGCAGGGAATGATGCGTTTGGCGAGCATGCCCGAGCATAGCCAATGTGCGCGGCCGTGCTCTACCATGCGCGGCATGAAGATCACCACCACCACCACCCTTGCCCATCCGTTGCGCCTGGCACCCCTGGTCTGCGCCGCCTTGCTCGCGGCCTGCGGCGGCGGCGACGACAGCAGCAGTCCCTTCGTCGACCCGCCCACGGTCAGCAGCACCAACGTCGGTACGGCGATGTACAGCCAGACCGCGCTCGTCACGATCAACGGCGCCCATCTCGACGCCGGGTTGAGCGTCAGCTCCGCCGGCTGCTCGGACATGACACGCAGCATGACGGCGCCCAACGTCAGCAGCGACACCACCGCCTACTACACCTGCACCGTCAGCGCCGTCGGCGCGCAGACGGTGACGGTTTCGCGCAGCAGCGACAACACGGTGCTGGGCAGCGCCAACTTCAACGTCAACCAGCCCCAGGTGACGATGACGGTCGACAACGGCCTGACCGGGCCGGCCCAGGTCAGCGGCAGCATGCTTCTGGCGCTGCAGGCAGACAAGGCACCGATCACGGTGATGAACTTCCTGGCCTATGTGAACTCGGGCTTCTACGTCGGCACCACCTTCCACCGGGTCGTGCCCGGCTTCGTGATCCAGGGCGGCGGCATGCTGGCCAACGGAACACCGAAGACGCCGACGCTGGCGCCCATAGCGCTCGAAACCAGCGGCGGCTTGTCGAATGTCGAGTTCTCGCTTGCGATGGCACGCACCAGCGACCCCAATTCGGCCACGTCCCAGTTCTTCGTCAACCTGGCCGACAACTCCAGCGCGCTCGATCCGGGCGGCGCCTCCGGCCCGGACGGTTACGCGGTGTTCGGCAGCGTCAGCGGCGACACATCGCTGGTGGGTGCGATCAGCGGCGCGTCGCCGTGTGACCTGGCGCTGCCGAATTCCGAGTGCGCCCCGACGGTGGCGGTCGTCATCACCGCTGCCCAGCAAACCCAGTAAGCCGGCCTCAGGCCGCGCCGAGTTCGTCGGCGCGTGTCTGTGCGGCGCCGAAGTCGAGTGCGCCGGTGTAGATGCTGCGCCCGCAGATCACACCGTCGATGCCTTCGGATTCGACCGCACACAGCTTCTCGATGTCGGCGATGCCAGACAGCCCGCCCGATGCGAACACCGGAATCGTCAGCGCCTGCGCCAGCTTGACCGTGGCGTCGATGTTGATGCCGGTGAGCATGCCGTCGCGGCCGATGTCCGTGTAGATCACGCCTTCGACGCCGTAGTCCTCGAACTTCTTCGCGAGGTCGACCACTTCGTGGCCGGTGAGCTTGCTCCAGCCGTCGGTGGCCACCTTGCCGTCACGCGCGTCGAGGCCGACGATGATGTGGCCGCCGAAAGCGCTGCAGGCGTCCTTCAGGAAGCCCGGGCTCTTCACCGCTGCGGTGCCGATGATCACGTAGCTCAGGCCGTCGTCGAGAAAGCGCTCGATGGTGTCGAGGTCGCGCAGACCGCCGCCAAGCTGCACCGGGATCTCGTCGCCCACTTCGCGCAGGATCGCGCGCACCGCGCTCTCGTTGACCGGCTTGCCGGCGAAGGCGCCGTTGAGGTCGACCAAGTGCAGGCGGCGCGCGCCGGCATCGAGCCAGCGCCGCGCCATCGCCGCGGGGTCGCTGCCGAAGGTGGTGGAAGCCTGCATGTCACCTTGTTGCAGGCGAACGCAGTGGCCGTCTTTGAGGTCGATGGCGGGAATCAGCAGCATGGCTGTTGCAACAGGCGGGAGGTTCGGGGTTCAGGGCTGCCAGCGCAGAAAATTGCGGTACAGGCTCAGACCGTGCTCGGCGCTTTTCTCGGGATGGAACTGCGTCGCAAAAATGTTATCCCGCGCCAGCGCCGCGGTAAAGCAGCCGCCGTAGTCGGCCTCGCCGGCGATGTGCCGTTCATCCTTCGGGTCGGCGTAGTAGCTGTGCACGAAATAGAAGTAGCTGTCGTCGGGCACGCCGGCCCACAGCGCGTGCGCACGCTGGCGCACGCGGTTCCAGCCCATCTGCGGCACCTTGAAGCGGCTGCCGTCGGCCTGCAGCCGGCCTTCGAGGCGAAAACGGCGCACCTCGCCGGGCACGAGTGCGAGGCCGGGCGTGTCCTGTTCCTCGCTGTGGTCGAGCAGCATCTGCATGCCCACGCAGACACCCATCAGCGGCTTGTTCACCGCCGCGTGCAGCACCGCGTCCTTCAGGCCCGAATCGCGCAACTCGCGCATGCAGTCGCGCATTGCGCCCTGCCCTGGCAGCACCACACGTTCGGCCGCGTAGACCTCGTCGGCGTTGGAGGTGACGCGCACGTCCTGGCCGCTGCCGGCCGCCACATGCGCCACCGCATGCGACACCGAACGCAGATTGCCCATGCCGTAGTCGACCACGGCCACCGTGCTCACAAGCTGCCTTTGGTCGAAGGCACCACCCCGGCCGAGCGCGCGTCGAGCGTCAGCGCCATACGCAGGGCGCGCGCAAACGCCTTGAACACGGTCTCGCACTGGTGGTGGGCGTTTTCACCCTTCAGGTTGTCGATGTGCAGCGTGACGAGCGCATGGTTGGCGAAACCCTGGAAGAACTCGAACGCGAGCTGGGTGTCGAAGCCGCCGACCATGCCGCTCTTGAACGGCACGTCCATGTGCAGCCCGGGACGGCCGGAAAAGTCGATGACCACACGCGACAAGGCTTCGTCCAGCGGCACATAGGCGTGGCCGTAGCGCGTGATGCCCGTCTTGTCGCCCACCGCCTGCGCGACCGCCTGGCCGAGCGTGATGCCGACATCCTCCACCGTGTGGTGACCATCGACGTGCAGGTCGCCAACGGCATGGATGTCGAGGTCGATCAGGCCGTGGCGCGCGATCTGGTCGAGCATGTGGTCGAAGAAGCCGATGCCGGTGGACAGGGTCGCCGCACCGCTGCCGTCGAGATTCACGCGCACGCGGATCTGCGTTTCCCTGGTGTTGCGCTGGACGTCGGCGCTGCGCATCACAGGCTCTCCCGCAGGGCCTGCAGCAGGCGCTGGTTCTCGTCGGGCGTGCCCACGGTCAGGCGCAGGCAGTTGGCCAGCAGCGGGTGCAGGCCGGCGACGTGTTTGACGAGCACGCCGCGCGCCTTCATGCCTTCGAAGCAGTGCCGCGCGTCGGGCACGCGCACCAGAATCATGTTCGCCTCGCTGGGAAACGCCTGCACGCCGGGCATTTGCCGCAACGCGCCTTGCAGTTGTTCACGCTGCTCGCGCAGCACACGCGCCTGGCGCGCGTATTCGTCGGCATGTTCTATCGCGAACAGTGCCGCCTCGGCGTTGAGCACGCTCACGTTGTAGGGCGGCCGCACCTTCTCGACCTCGTCAACCAGCGCCGCCGCGCCGCACAGATAACCGATGCGCACGCCGGCAAGACCGAACTTGCTCATCGTGCGCATCACCATCACATGCGGGAACGCGGCCATGCGCTGCATCCACGTGCGCGACGAAAACGGCTGGTAGGCCTCGTCGAAGACAACCAGGCCGCGCTGGCGGCCCACCGCGGCGACGATGCGCTCGACGATCGCCTCGTCGAAGAGGTTGGCGGTCGGGTTGTTCGGATAGGCGATGTAGGTCAGCGCCGGGGCGTGCTGCTCTATCGCCGCCAGCATCGCCAGTTCATCGAGCTCGAAGGCCGCCGTCAGCGGCACGCCGATGAAACGCAGGCCACGCAGCTTGGCCGACATCTCGTACATCACGAAGCCCGGCACCGGCGCCAGGATGCTGGCGCCCGGCAGGTTGCAGGCCACCGAGAGCATGTCGATGAGTTCGTCGGAGCCGTTGCCCAACATCAGCTTGCAGCCCGCAGGCAGCTCGACGAATTCGGCCAGCGCAGCGGCCAGCTCGGCGGCACAGACGCCGGGGTAGCGGTTGATCGCCACACGCGCCAGCCGCGCGCCGAGCTCCTGGCGCAGTTCGGGCGCCAGCGCGAAGGGGTTCTCCATCGCATCGAGCTTCACGAGGCCGGCGCTGGGCTGGATGGCATAGCCATGCATCGAAGCCACGTCCTGGCGAATCGTGGTCTTCAGGCGTTCTTCGAGCGGGATCATGAAGGTCAGCGTCGGGCCGTCGGGGGCCGACATTCAAACGGTTGACTTTGAGGGGACAGCAGGCGGCGGTGCGCCCGGCGCAGCGAGCTGGGTTCAGTGTACCGCGCGCACCGCGGGCGCCCGGCGGCGCACCGCGCCGGCCAGGCCCAGCAGGCCCAGCGCCCACAACGCGTTCGTCGCCGGCTCGGGCACCTGCGCCACGGTGGTCAGGCCGCCGTCGCCATAACCCGCGGCCGCGCTGCCGGGGGGCTGCAGGCCGACGACGTCGATCCACAAGCAGCTTTGCACCGGGCAGGTGGAGAGCACCGTGAACTGGCCGCTGCCCATGGCCTGCGTGCCGCTGTCGTTGAGGCTGAACAGCACGGTGTTGCGGTGGCCTGCCGCGTCATACGAGCTCAGCGTCATGCTGGTGAACACCAGGCCACCGGCGGCGTCGACGATGAACGAGCTGAAGCTGTATTGCCCGGGCGCGATGTCGCTGGTGTCCAGGTTCCAGGTGTCGAAGAAGGGTTCGAGCGCTGCGGTGTCCTGCGGCGTCACATCGAGACCGGCCGAAGACCCGCGCCCGAAGCCGTTGATGCGGTAGGTGCCATCGTCCAGATGCACGAATCCGGCGCTGTATTCGTTGACCTGCATCGCCGACGCGGCGAGGCTGAACGTGGCGCCCAGCAGGGCAAGGGCCAGGGTTGTCGACTTCATGGGGTGACTCCGAAAGAGCATCACGCGGTGCACGCGCAGCGCGCGACCCGGCTTGCACCGGACTCTCGAAAGATACCAGATGCGCTGCGCCGGTAACATAGCTTGCGGGCCGGTCGCGGCCGCCCACGACCCCCATGTCCAAGGGGTACAGCCGCCGCCGAAGCGCCACGCCCCATCCATCCTTCGCACGGCATGACCGAAGAACAGCAGATCGAAGCCGGGATCACCGCGCTGGAGGCGCAGCGTGCGGTGCTCGGCGACGTCGTCGTCGACACCGCAGCCGCGCCGCTGCGCGCCCGGCTCGAACTGCTGCGCAAGCAGCGCGACGCGGCACAGCAGCAGTTGCGCCAGGTGTCGGTGCTGTTCGTCGACACCGTCGGCTCCACCGCGATGGCCCAGCGCCTGGATCCCGAAGACGTGCACGCGGTGATGGACGGCTCGCTGCAGCGCTACACCGCCGTCGTCGAGCGTTTCGGCGGCCGCGTGATGCAGTACACCGGCGACGGCCTGCTGGCGGCATTCGGCGCCGACGGCGCACACGAAGACGACGCCGAACGCGCGGTGCGCGCGGGGCTGCAGATCCTGGCCGAAGCCGCCGGCCTGTCGGCCGAGATCGAGCGCGCCCATGCGGTGGCCGCGTTCAACGTGCGCGTCGGCGTGGCCACCGGCAACGTGCTGCTCGGCGGCGGTGTCGATGCCGAAGGCAGCATCCGCGGCAACGTCGTCAACATGGCCGCGCGCATGGAGCAGACGGCGCCGCCGGGGGCGCTGCGCATCCACGGCGACACCTATCGCCACGTGCGCGGCGTGTTCCAGGTGGCGCAGCAGCCGCCGCTGCTCGTCAAGGGCCAGGACGAGCCGCTCGTCACCTACCTCGTACTCGGCAGCAAGCCGCGTGCGTTCCGCGTCGTCACGCGCGGCATCGAAGGCGTCGAAACGCGCATGGTGGCGCGCGAGTTCGAGCTCGAACAGCTCCAGCAGGCATTCGCCACGCTGTACCGCGAGCCGCGGCTGCAACTGGTGCACATCGTCGGCGAGGCGGGCCTGGGCAAGAGCCGGCTGCTCTATGAATTCGAGAACTGGGCCGAGGCCCAGCCGCAGGCCTTCATCTGGTTTCGCGGGCGCGCCGAACCGCAGACCGAACGCCAGCCTTTCGGCCTGCTGCGCCGCATGCTCGCATGGCGGCTGCAGATCGGCGACGACGACGACACCGAAACCGCGCGCCGCAAGCTGCTGCAGGGCGTGGTGCCGCTGTTCGCCAGCGACGGCGAGGCGCAGGCGCATCTGCTGGGCCATCTGATCGGCCTGGACTTCTCCGCCAGCCCGCACCTGCAAGGCATCCTCGACGACGCGCGGCAAGTGCGCAACCGCGCCTTCCATGCCGCGGCGCAGTTGCTGCGCCTGGCGGCCGCGCGCCGCCAGGCGCCACCGCTGCTGGTGCTGGACGACCTGCACTGGGCCGATGACGGCTCGCTCGACTTCCTGGTCTATCTGACGCAGGCGCTGGCCGACCAGCCGCTGCTGATGCTGTGCCTGACGCGCCAGACGCTGTTCGAGCGCCGCGCCGACTGGGCGCTGCTGGCGGAAAGTCGCGCGCGCATCGAACTGCAGCCGCTGGACAAGCGCGGCAGCCGCGAACTCGCCGGCGTGCTGCTGCAGCGCCTGGAGACGGTGCCGGCGGCGCTGCGCGACCTCGTCATCGCCGGTGCCGAGGGCAACCCGTTCTACATGGAAGAACTGGTGCGCATGCTGATCGATGACGGCGCCATCGTCACCGGTGGCGAACGCTGGCATGTCGTGGCCGACAAGCTGCTCGCCGCCCATGTGCCGCCCACGCTCACCGGCGTCCTGCAGGCGCGGCTGGACGGCCTGCCGGCGGCCGAGAAGCGCGCGCTGCAACAGGCCGCCGTGATCGGCTTCGTGTTCTGGGACAGTGCGCTCGCGACGCTGGACGCGGGCTCGGTGACGACGCTGGCGTCGCTCGTCAAGCGCGGCCTCATCGTGAACCACGAACACGCGGCGTTCGACGGCCAGCGGGAATACGCGTTCAAGCACCTGATCCTGCACCAGGTCACCTATGAAAGTGTGCTCAAGCGCGAGCGCCGCGAGCTGCATGCGCGCGTGGCCGGCTGGCTGGCGCTGCTCGGCGGCGACCGCGGCACCGAAACGCTGGGCTCGGCGGCAGAACACTACGACCGTGCCGGCGATGCGGCCAACGCGCGCGCGCTGTACCTGCGCGCCGCCGAAGCCGCCGCGGCACGATTCGCGAACGACGCGATGCTGGTGTTCGTCGAACGTGCACTCGCGCTGACCGCCGGCGACGACCACGCCACGCGCTGGCGGCTGTTGGCCGTGCGCGAGCGCCACCGGCTGTCGCAGAGCGACCGCGCCGCACACGCGGCCGACCTCGACGCGCTGCAGGCGCTGGCCGAGGCGCTGGACGACGACGAACGCCGCATCGCGGTCGCGCTGCGGCGCGCGGCAGCGCTGCGCGCCGCGGGCGACTACGTGGCGGCCGAAGCCGCCGTGCGCAGCGGGCTTGCGCTCGCGCACCGGCCTGGCGCCGGCGCGCACGCGGTGGCGCTGCAGAACAGCCTGGCCGATACGCTGATCGGCCGCGGCCGCTACGAGCTCGCGCGCGAGGCCGCCACACAGGGCCTGCAGCGCGCGCGCGAAGGCGGCGACCGCGTCGGCGAGAGCAACCTCATCAACGCGCTCGGGTTGATCGCGATGGAGCAAGGCGATCTGGTGGTCGCCGCCGAGCATTTCGAGCGCACGCTGCGCATGGTGCGCGAGATCGGCAACCGCTCCGACGAAGCGCTGCGCCTGTCCAACCTCGGCTCGGTCTACCCGCGACTGGGCGACTATGCACGCGCGCGCGACGCACTCGAACAAGGCCTGCAGTTGGCGCGCGACACCGGCCGGCGCGACAACGAAGCCGTCCTGCTGCTGAACACCGCGTCGGTGGCGCACCTGCAGGGCGACGAGGCCGGGGCACTGACCTATGCCAACGCGGCGCATGCCAGCGCACTGGCCAGCGGCCAGCGTGACCTCGAGGCCTTTGCGCGCCTGGTGGCGGGCCACGCCGAACTCGGCCTCGGGCGGCTGGACAGCGCGCGCGCCGCCTACAGCGACAGCCGCGATCTGCTCGAACAGTTGAAGATGCGCCGCCAGCAGGTGCTCGACCCGGTGTCGGGGCTGGCGCGCGTGGCGCTCGCCGCCGGCGACATCACGCTCGCGCTGCAGCACGCCGAACTGCTGCTTGCCCACATGGCCGAAGGCGGCAACTTCGACGGCACCGAAGAGCCGCTGCTGCTGCCGCTGACCTGCTGGCAGGTGCTGCACGCCGCCGCCGATGCACGCGCGGCCGCGGTGCTGGACGCCGCGATGGCCGAGCTGCAGGCGCAGGCCGAGCGCATCCAGGACGCGCAGGCGCGGCGCGCGTTTCTTGAGGTTGTGCCGCACCACCGCGAGATCGCCGCCGCTTGGCAGCGCGAGCGCGCCGACCGGCGCTGAAGCGCCGCCGATGCGGCCTCGACGCCTGCGCGATCGAACATGATCACGCGCGCCCAGGCAGGCCCGGCGCGCGTCAACGCGGCTTGAGCCTGAACTCCGCGGCGCGCGCGTGCGCCTGCAGACCTTCGCCGTACGCGAGCTCGGCGGCGATCGGCCCCAGCACCTGCGCGCCCGCTTCGCTGACGCCGATCAGGCTGCTGCGCTTGTGGAAGTCGTAGACGCCCAGCGGTGACGAAAAACGCGCCGTGCCGGATGTCGGCAGCACGTGGTTCGGACCGGCGCAGTAGTCGCCCAGGCTTTCGCTCGTGAAGGCGCCGAGGAAGATCGCGCCGGCATGGCGCAGCAGCGGCTCCCAGCGCTCGGGCGTCTGCGAGCTGACTTCCAGGTGCTCGGGCGCGATGCGGTTGCTGATCGCGCAGGCCTCTTCCATCGAGCGCGTGTGGATCAGCGCGCCGCGGCCTTCGAGCGACGCGCGGATCACGTCGCGGCGCGGCATCTCCGGCAGCAGGCGGTCGATGGCCGCCTGCACTTCGGCGATGTAGGCCGCGTCGGGGCACAGCAGGATGCTCTGCGCCATCTCGTCGTGTTCGGCCTGGCTGAAGAGGTCCATCGCCACCCAGTCGGCCGGCGTGCTGCCATCGGCCAGCACGAGGATCTCGCTCGGACCGGCGATCATGTCGATGCCGACCTCGCCGAACACGCGCCGCTTCGCGCTCGCCACATAGGCATTGCCGGGGCCGGTGATCTTGTCGACGCGCGGCACCGTGGCGGTGCCGTAGGCCAGCGCCGCCACCGCCTGTGCGCCACCGAGCGTGAAGACGCGGTGCGCGCCAGCCACGTGCGCGGCCGCCAGCACCAGCGCATTGCGCTCGCCTCCGGGCGTGGGCACCACCATGACGATCTCTTGCACGCCGGCCACCTGCGCCGGAATCGCGTTCATCAGCACGCTCGACGGATACGCGGCCTTGCCACCGGGCACGTAGATGCCCACACGGTCCAGCGGAGTCACCTTCTGGCCCAGCAGCGTGCCGTGTTCGTCGTGGTACTGCCAGCTCTGCCCGCAGGCCTGCAACTGCGCTTCGTGATAACGGCGCACACGTGCGGCGGCGGCTTCGAGTGCGGCCCGCTGCGCCGGGGTGATGGCGTCGAGCGCGGCGCGCAGTTCGTCGGCGCCGATCTCGAGTGCGGCCACCGACGCCGCCTGCAGGCGGTCGAAGCGCGCGCTGTAGTCGAGCAGCGCCGCGTCGCCGCGCGCACGCACGTCGGCAATGATGTCCGCCACGCGCGTCTCGATCGCCGCATCGGTGTCGGCCGACCAGCGCAGCACACGCTGGAACGCAACCTCGAAACCGGCCGCGCGGGTGTCCAGACGGGCCATCGCCACCGTCATGGCAGCGCCGCCTCGAAAGCGTCGATCAGCGCGCGCAGCCGCTCGCGCTTGAGCTTCAGCGCCGCCGGGTTGACCACCAGGCGCGCCGAGATGTCCATGATCGTTTCGACCTCCACCAGGTGGTTGGCCTTCAGCGTGCCGCCGGTGGAGACGAGGTCGACGATGGCGTCGGCCAGCCCGGTGAGCGGCGCCAGTTCCATCGAGCCGTAGAGCTTGATGAGGTCGACGTGCACACCTTTGGCGGCGAAGAATTCGCGCGCCGCCTGCGTGTACTTGCTGGCGACGCGGATGCGCGAGCCCTGCTTCACGGCGGCGGCGTAGTCGAAGTCCTCGCGCGTGGCCACGCTCAGCCGGCAGCGCGCGATCTTCAGGTCGAGCGGCCGGTACAGGCCGCCGCCGTGTTCGAGCAGCACGTCCAGCCCCGCGACGCCGAGGTCGGCGCCGCCGTGCTGCACGTAGGTGGGCACGTCGGTGGCACGCACCAGCACCACGCGCACATCGGGCTGCGTGGTGCCGATGATGAGCTTGCGGCTGCGCTCCGGGTCTTCCAGCACCTCGATGCCGGCGGCCTTCAGCAGCGGCAGGCAGTCGTCGAAGATGCGGCCCTTGGACAGCGCGAGCGTGATCATGGAACTTGCAGGCTGGTTCATTGAATTCGCTCGATGTCGGCGCCCGGCGCTGCCGCGCGGCCCGGCAGCCCGACGCGCGCGGCGTGCGCCCGCTGGCAGAGCGGCGCGTGGCGGCCCGCCGCGCTGCGCGGACTCAGGGATGGGGGGAAGCGGGGGCCGAAGCGTATTCCGCCGGGGTCAGCGTCTTCATCGACAAGGCGTGGATCTGCTCGCGCATTCTATCGCCCAGCGCCTCGTAGACACGCTGGTGGCGGCGCACGCGCGGCAGGCCGTCGAAGGCCGCCGAAACGATGGTGGCGAAGAAGTGGCGGCCGTCGCCGTCCACCTCGACATGGCTGCAGTCCAGCCCCGCGGCGATGAAGCTGCGCACCTCGTCGGCGGTGGGCTCGGCCATCAGGCCAGGTCCTGCTGGGTGTCGATGACGCGCGCGACGATGCCGTAGGTGATGGCCTCGTCGGCGCTCATCCAGTAGTCGCGTTCCATGTCGGCCAGCACCTTCTCGAGCTTCTGGCCGGTCTGGCGCGCCACCACCTTGGCGATGCGCTCGCGCGTCTTGATGATCTCCTTGGCCTGGATCGCGATGTCGCTGGCGCGGCCGCCGGCGCCGCCGGCGGGCTGGTGGATCATGAAGCGTGTGTTCGGAAGGCAGACGCGGCGTTCCTTGTCGGCGGCCAGAAAGATGTGGGTGCCGGCGCTGGCGACCCAGCCGGTGCCGATGGTGGTGACGGGCGCGCGCACGAAGCGGATCATGTCGTGGATGGCGTCACCCGATTCGACGTGGCCGCCGGGCGACGAGACCAGCATGTGGATCGGCGCGTCGGACTCCTGCGACAGCGCGATCAGGCGCTCGCAGACGGCGCGCGCCATCTTGTCGTCGACCTCGCCGAAGACAAGCACGAAGCGCGACTTGAACGCCAGTTGTTCCTGCAGGCTGCCGCCGCGTTCCCCCTTGGCGGGCTTGTCTTCGGCGGCGGCGAGTTGGTTGTGCATGCGGATCTCCATGAATGCGTGATTATCTCAACTGCGCAGCTTGTAGCCCGTTTTCAGCAACCTCAGGCTCAACGCGGCCACGATGGCCAGCGCGCTGGCCACCACCGCCAGGCTGATCCACGGCGACACGTCGCTGGCGCCGAAGAAGCCGCGCCGGAAGCCGTCGATCATGTAGAAGAACGGGTTCAGGTGGCTCACCACGAGCCAGATGCCGGGCAGCGACTGCACCGAATAGAAGACGCCCGAGAGAAACGTCATCGGCATGATGATGAAGTTCTGGAACGACGCCATCTGGTCGAACTTGTCGGCCCACAAGCCGGCGATGAGGCCCAGCGAGCCCATCATCGCCGCACCCAGCACCGCGAAGACGATGATCCACCACGGCTCGGCCAGATGAAACGGCGCGAACCACACGGTGACGATGAACACCCCGCAGCCCACCGCCAGCCCGCGCACCACCGAGGCGCCGACGTAGGCCGCGTACCAGGCCCAGTGCGACAGCGGCGTGACGAGCAGGAACACGAGGTTGCCGGTGATCTTGCTCTGCACCAGTGAGCTGCTGCTGTTGGAGAACGCGTTCTGCAGCACGCTCATCATCACCAGGCCCGGCACCAGGAAGCTGACGTAGCTGATGCCGGGGAACACCTCGACGCGGTTCTGCAGCACGTGGCCGAAGATCAGCAGATACATCACCGCGGTGAGCACGGGCGCGGCCACGGTCTGGAAGCCGACCTTCCAGAAACGCAGCAACTCCTTGTGGAACAGCGTGGCAGCGCCTTCGAGGCTCATTTGTCGTCCACCATGATGTCCAGGAACACGTCCTCCAGATCGGCGCGGCCGATCTCCAGGTCTTCCACCTTCACCGCCGCCTGGCGCAGTTCGGCCAGCAGCGATTCGACCTCGGCCGCGTCGTGCGCCTTCACCTGCACGATGCGGCCGGTGACGCGCGCCAGCGCCGCCACGTGCGGCGGCAGCGCCTGGTCGGTCTTGAAGCGCAGCATCGTGCTGGCCATGCCCGACAGCAGCGCCGAGGTCTTGTCCAGCGCCACCACGCGCCCGCTCTTGAGCATCGCGATGCGGTTGCACAGGGCTTCGGCTTCTTCCAGGTAGTGCGTGGTCAGCAGCACCGTGTGGCCCTCGCGGTTCAGGCGCGCGATGAACTGCCACAAGGTCTGCCGCAGTTCGACATCGACGCCCGCGGTCGGCTCGTCGAGCACGATCACCGGCGGCCGGTGCACCAGCGCCTGCGCCACCAGCACGCGGCGCTTCATGCCGCCTGAGAGCTGGCGCATGTTGGCACCGGCCTTGTCGGCCAGGCCCAGGTTGGCCAGCAGTTCGTCGATCCACGCATCGTTCTTGTGGACGCCGAAATAGCCGCTCTGGATGCGCAGCACGTCGCGCACGTTGAAGAAGGGGTCGAACACCAGCTCCTGCGGCACGATGCCCAGCATCTTGCGTGCGGCGGCGAAGTCGTTCACCACGTCGTGGCCCATCACCGTGACGCGGCCGCCGCTGGCGCGCGCCAGGCCGGCAAGGATGGAGATCAGCGTCGTCTTGCCGGCACCGTTGGGGCCGAGCAGGCCGAAAAACTCACCCGGCTCGATGTCGAACGACACCTCGTCCAGTGCCTTGAAGAGGCCGCGCGGCCCGCTGTATGTCTTGGTGACGTGGTCGAATCGGACGGCAGGCATAGGGGGCGGGATTGTAGGCACGCGGCCGTGCGCGCGCCGATGCCAGAATGAAAGTCACCATGGCCAGCGCCTCGAACGCCAAGACCGCGAAAAAGCCGCGCCGCACCGCCGAGCGCATCCTCGAAGTCACGCTCGAACTCTTCAACCGCTTCGGCGAACCGAACGTCAGCACCACGGCCATCTCGGCCGAACTCGGCATCAGCCCGGGCAACCTGTACTACCACTACCCGGCCAAGGACGAGCTGATCAACACGCTGTTCGACCGCTACGAACGCGCGCTGAACGAACTGCTGCAGGCCGCCGACGCGGTCGACAACGTCGAGGACGCCTGGTTCTTTTTCCACACGCTGTTCGAGCTGATCTGGCAGCACCGTTTCCTGTACCGCGACCTGAACGACCTGCTGAGCAAGAACCGGCGCCTGGAGACGCATTTCCAGTTCGTGCTGAAGAACAAGACGCGCGCGGTGCAAGCGGTGCTGGACGGTCTGGGCCGCGGCGGCGCGCTGGAACTGGCAGCGGCCGAAGGCGCACCGGTGGCGACGGCCATGGTCGTCGTGCTGACGTACTGGCTGAGCTATGAATACGTGCGCGAGCCGCGGCGTGCGCTCGAAGCCGACAGCGCCGCGACATCGATGGCGCGCGGCGCCTTCCATGTCATGAGCCTGCTGATGCCCTACCTGCAGGCCGCGTCGCGCGCGCACCTGCTCACGCTCGTCAGCCCCTACCGCAACGGAGATCGATGATGGCCAAGTGGAGCGCCTTTCCCTACGACGGCGGCGACTACGCGTACAACGCCGCGGCGCTGAAAAAACATTGGCCGCGCCTGCACGCAGGCGACGCCGAGCCGCTGCCCAAGGACGACAAGCTGCTGGCCGCGTGGGCGCTGTTTCATGGCGGCGCATTCGACAAGGCTTTCGACGCCGGCATCAAGCTCGGTGGGGGCGGCATCACGCTGGCGAACAAGGCGCAGGCCATCTACGCCAACTACCTGGAGGAAAACGAGAAGGGCAAGCTCGCGATGTTCCTGGAAGTGGCCGCGCGCGCCGAAGCGCAGCAGGCGGCCGAGCCGAAAAACGCCAACGCGTTCTACTGGCAGGCCTATGCACTCGGCCGCTACGGCCAGGGCATCAGCGTCGCCAAGGCGCTGGCGCAGGGGCTGGGCAGCAAGGTCAAGAACGCGCTGGAGGCGACGATCGCGCTGGCACCGAAACACGCCGATGCGCACATCGCACTCGGCTCGTTCCATGCCGAGGTCATCGACAAGGTCGGCAAGCTGCTCGGCCGCACCCAGGGCGCCGACGCCGCCACCGGCTTGACGATGTACAGGCAGGCGCTGAAGCTGAACCCGACGAGCGCGATCGCGATGATCGAATACGCCAACGGCCTGGTGATGCTGGAAGGCGACAAGAAGATGAAAGAGGCCGAGAAGCTCTATGCCGACGCCGCTGCCAGCACGCCGATGGACGCGATGGAACGGCTGGATGTCGAGATGGCCAAGGAAGAGTTGGAGGACTGACGCTCGATGAAGGACGTGAGCGAGATCAGCGATCTGAACGCGCTGGCGCTGTCGGCGGCGCTGCATGCGCGCCAGGTCTCGTGCCGGGAACTGATGGCCGCCACGCTGGCGCGCATCGAGCGCCTGAACCCGGTCTTCAACGCGATCGTCAACCTGGCGCCGGCCGACACGCTGCTGGCCCAGGCTGATGTCTGCGACGCCGAACTCGCACGCGGCAACTCGCGCGGCTGGATGCACAGCTTTCCGCTCGCGATCAAGGACACCGCGCACGCGCTCGGCTTTCCCACCACCTTCGGCAGCCCGCTGCTGAAACAGTCGATGCCGCTGGCCGACAGCATCCACGTCGCGCGCATGAAGGCAGCAGGCGCCATCATCATCGGCAAGAGCAACGTGCCCGAATTTGCGCTCGGCTCCCACACCGTCAACCCGCTCTTCGGCGCCACGCCGAATGCCTGGGACACGACAGTCAGCGCCGGCGGCTCCAGCGGCGGCGCCGCGGTGGCGCTGGCGCAGCGTCTGCTGCCGCTGGCCGACGGCTCCGACTTCATGGGTTCGCTGCGCAACCCCGCGGGCTGGAATCACGTGTTCGGGCTGCGTCCGAGCCAGGGGCGCGTGCCGGCGTGGCCGAAGGCCGATGTCTGGCTGAGCCAGCTTGCCAGCGACGGCCCGCTGGCGCGCACGGTGCGCGATCTGGCGATGCTGCTGTCGACGCAGGCCGGCTTCGACGCCCGTGCGCCGCTGTCCAGCGCAGGTGGCGCGCAGTCGTTTGTGCCGGCCGACGGCGTGACGCTGCGCGGCCTGCGCATCGCCTGGCTCGGCAGTCTGGACGGCCACCTCGCACTCGAAGACGGCATCGCCCAGGTCTGCGAAGCGGCGCTCGCGCGCATGGTCGAAGGCGGCGCGAATGTCGAGCCCGCGGCACTCGGTTTTTCAGCCGAACGCCTGTGGGACGCCTGGCTCGTGTGGCGGCGCGCGCTGTCATCGGCCAGCATCGCGCCGCTGCTGAAACTGCCCGGCGCGCGCGCGTTGATCAAGGCCGACGCGCTGTGGGAAGTCGACGCCGCGCAAGGCCTGCTGTTCGCCGACTTCATGGCCGCGAGCCAGGTGCGCAGCGAATTCCTGCAGCATCTGCTGACGCTGTTCGAGCGCTTCGATCTGCTGGCCCTGCCGGTGGCCCAGGCGTGGCCGTTTGCGCTGACGCAGATGTGGCCGCAGCAGATTGCCGGCCGCACGATGGACACCTATCACCGCTGGATGGAGTGCACGCTGTACGCCACCTTCGCCGGGCTGCCGGCGATCAGCGTGCCGGCCGGCTTCGACACCACGGGCCGCTGGCCAATGGGGCTGCAGCTCATCGGCCGCCCGCAGGGGGACGCCGAACTGCTGGCCGCCGCCGCGGCCTACGAAGCGCTGGTGCCGGAGCTGCTGGCGCGGCGCCCCCCTACATCCGGCTCGGCAGCCACAGCGCAATGATCGGGAAGGCGATCAGGATCAGTCGTCCTCGAAGAGCAGTTCGCCTGAAGCCCCGTAGACGAAGCGCTTGGTGGCACCCGAAGCACTCTTGTGCACGCGCTGGTTGAAGGCGTTGCTGCTGTAGCTGCCCGCCAGCGAGCCGCTGACGTAGACCGCGCCCAGGCGGCCGAAGGCGTCGTAGCCAAAGCTCTTGCTGCCATCGCTGGTGAGGCTGCCCGCGCCGTTGTAGACAAGCGTTCTGGACGCGCTGCCCGACACGGTATGCAACTGGTTGGCGCTGCCGTAGTAGCCCAGCGTATAGCTCGCACCTGCACGCGTCTGCGTCGAGCGGTTGCCGACGGCGTCGTAGCCGAAGCTCTGGTTGTCGCCGTTCTTGGTGACCGTGTACAGCCTGTCGGCGCCGTCGCAGCTGAAGTGGAAAAAGCCGCTCAAACGCCGCCAGCTGGTCGAGCCAATGATCGGCCAAATGAAGGCCGCCGGACTACTGGACAAGAACTGGCTCAAGGTAGCCGACGGTCATGCGCTACACGCCTTGCCGCGCGGCGCCGGGCACAACGTGAGAATTACCCTGAGGTACCTGCGAGTACTTTGCTTGGCTCTCGTCGGCTGGGTTCTTCAGACCTTCAGCGCCATCGTCTCGACGTCCAATTCAACAACGTTGCCCGCTACTCGCTGAAAACAGGTTGTGCAGGCCCAACTACTGAGTAAGCCGCCGGCCTCTGGTTGCCTCTGAAGAGCCATTCACTTTAGGATGACAGCGAGTACCTGCGTTAAGAGGTGGTTGTCAATGGGTGAAATAGCTACGACAAATGCACGATCCAAATCGTAGAGAAGTACTTGCCGATTGTCCGGTTGACATCGAACCAAACGTCTGCCCGAGCCGACCCCAAGCGACTCGCAACCAAATGCCACGGATAGGCCACCACCAATTCTAGCAATCGTGTCTTGGTCGGTCTCGATGAATGTCACGTGACCTCGACGATTTATGTCTTCGAACGAGTAGTATCGGCCCTCGGGCAGCGAGCCATTCTCTATGCTGGCAAGAAAGCCAAATTTCATATGGCGAGCGCCGCGCCGCTCTCGATAGTCCAGTAAAAGCCAATCATCATTCTTTGAGAGAATCGCTTTGCCAACCGAGAACGTATCGCCGATTCCTGTCAGTGATTGGATCACCAACATCCCACGAGATGTTGCTGCCAATGCGCACAGTATTCCAAGAACCAGCGTAACGGCGGCGCCAACCGTTGACCTGTTCAATTTCATTTGCATAATTCAAGGGCAGATTAGCTTGTTTGCGTTATTGACGAGTCCAAAGGGTGGCTTGGCACTCGTCCCTGCCGGGGCATGCTTTACTACATCGGTAGCTTTGCTTATCAAGTTCTGATTCGCGAGATTGGCTGCTCCTACTGCGCTTGGGTTGACTGGTCGTCCGTTCTGCATGTTAGTGAGTTGTTGCTGTAGATTCTGATTCGCTTGCTGCGCGGCGGCGGCGGCATCGGATGCTGCAGAAGCAGCGCTCCAGAACTCGTACAAACCGTACACCCCCAACGCAACTCCCGCTACTGCAGCAACCAAGTTCTGCCCTCTCGGATCGACAAAGCTGAGCGGATTCCCGCCCACATACGCATACGTATTAATCCCACCCGCCAGCCCGATGGGGTCAGATTGCACATACCTCCCAATCGAAGGATCGAAGTACCGATTCCAGTTGTAATACAGCCCACTCTCGGCATCGAAGTACTGCCCCGGAAACCCGACGTTCAACTCCCCGATGGTCGCCACCGCGACGCTTCTATCGAACGCTGCATTGTTGGCCCGCCAGACGATCTGAGCCGAGGTGTTCGTCACCACCTCCGGCCTGCCGAGGTGATCGTCGTGCACGAAGTAAAGGCTTCCAGCGCGGATCATCGCGATGAGCTGCCCGCCGGCCCAGACGTAGTCGGTGGGCTGCGGCCCGTCCTCGTAGAGCAACTCGCCTGAAGGGCCGTAGACGAAGCGCTTGGTGGCACCCGATGCGCTCTTGTACACGCGTTGATTGAAGGCGTTG